>Ga0209373_10000009_pt1 | contig 663773 bp, 615 predicted proteins | sample Higcelweek5metaG_FD_187173 | JGI IMG/M metagenome (GOLD analysis project Ga0209373, IMG submission 187173) | Freshwater pond sediment microbial communities from the University of Edinburgh, under environmental carbon perturbations - High... | ecosystem: Environmental > Aquatic > Freshwater >...
GTAGTGAAACAAAGCATCGCCGATGGTAGTGTGGGGTTTCCCCATGTGAGAGTAGGTCATCGTCAAGCACCTATACTGAGCCCCCAGCCTGTTCGCAGGCTGGGGGTTTCGCTTTGTGCCGCTTTTTAGGGCGCGCCGAGGCATACCCCTCTTTTCTTGGTCACTTTTCTGAGTCCTGAATAAGTACCGATAAAACCGGTATATCTTATTCAGGAGGCTAAGGGGAGGGGGATTAACCGGCGACTAATACTCGAATGGCTTCTAAACGCAGTGCCGCTTTTTTCAGCATATTGAGGCCCTCTGTTCGCTGCGCTTTCAGGGTGTCAATTTCGCTATTGCGTATGCTGGGGTTGACTGCCTGTAACGCTATCAGACGAGAGATTTCTTCGTCGAGTGTTGAGAGCAGGTGCTGCTTGGCGCTTTCAACGCGCTCTGTGTGGTGAGGGCTTGCTTTGGTCTCACCAATGGCGATCAATTTGGCTAGATGATCACGCTGGGCCTGAACGAATTTATTCGCATTGCTGCGTGAGACGGTCTCCAGTTGATCGTTGAGGGTTTCGGAGGCTACCTTTGAGGCTAGGTCGTTCCCGTTGGTATCTAGCAGGCAGCGCAGGGCTGTGGGGGGTAGGAAACGGCTCAGCTGTAGAGCTCTGGGGGCAATGACTTCGCTTACAAAAAGCAGTTCAAGCAGCAGGGTGCCGGGCTTGAGGGCTTTGTTTTTGATGATAGCGACCGCAGTATTGCCCATTGAGCCAGACAAAACTAGGTCCATTCCACCCTGTACCATTGGGTGTTCCCAGGTGAGGAACTGCATGTCCTCGCGCGCTAGTGCCTGTGCTCGGTCATAGGTGATGGTGACGCCTTCGTCATCGCCAAGGGGGAAGCTGGCATCAAGCATTTTTTCGCTAGGCCGAAGAATCAGCGCATTGTCCGAATGGTCTTCGCTATCGATACCAAAGGCATCAAACAGGGATTCCATATAGATGGGCAGGCTGTGTTGCTGATCTTGTTGGCTGATGGCTGCTGAGAGTTCTTGCCCTTGGTCGCCACCGGATGAGTTGAGTTCTAGCAGACGATCTCGACCATTGTGCAGCTCAGCTTCTAAGCGTTCGCGTTCTGTTTTGGCTTCTTCCAGCAAGCTTGTTAGGGCTTCTTGGTTACCACTTGCTAGTAATGGCAGCAGGCGTTGGCCATAGCGTTGCTGGAGTAGGTTGCCTACGGGGCAGGTTGCTAAAAAAGCGTTCAGAGCTTGGTGGTACCACAGGAATAGGCGATGTTGTGGACTGTCGCTTAGATAGGGTACGTGCAGTTGGATGCGATGCTTTTGGCCGATGCGATCAAGACGGCCTATGCGCTGTTCCAGTAGGTCTGGATTGGCCGGAAGATCAAATAAAACCAAGTGATGGGAGAATTGGAAGTTGCGGCCTTCGCTGCCAATCTCTGAGCAGATCAGCACCTGAGCACCGTATTCTTCATCGGCAAAATAGGCGGCGGCCCGGTCGCGCTCTAGAATGCTCATGCCTTCATGGAAGACGGTGGCCAGAATACCTGAGCGAGTGCGCAGGGCATCTTCTAAATCCAGCGCCGTTTCGGCATGGGCACAAATGACCAGTACCTTAAATTTACGCAGCATTTTCAGGGTGTCGATTAGCCATTCAACACGCGGGTCGAACTGTCCCCAGTGGTTGCCTTCGTCCTGTTTGCCTTGAAAAAGCGTTTCAGGATAAAGCTCGCTGAGTTCACCATACTGCTCTGGGCGTGGCAGTGGATAAGGATGCAGTTCGCGTTCGGGGAAACCCTGTACTGCCGCGCGGGTATTGCGGAACAGCAGACGGCCTGTGCCGTGGCGATCCAATAGTTCACGAACTAGGCGAGCGCTGGCTTCTGCATCACCGCTATTGACGGCGTTAAGCAGTTCATCGCCCTCTGCACCGAGGAAGTCATGGATGGTCTGCCGTGCGGCTTCGGACAGGCGGCCTTGATCGAGCAGTTCTTGTACGGCTTCAGCGACCGGTTGATAGTGGGTACTTTCGGCTTGGAAGGCTTGCAGGTCGTGGAAGCGATCGGGATCAAGTAAGCGCAGGCGGGCAAAATGGCTTTCTTGGCCCAGTTGTTCTGGGGTGGCTGTCAGCAATAAGACGCCGGGAGTGGCTTTGGCCAATTGCTCAACGAGACGGTATTCAGGGCTGGCATTTTCTGGGTGCCATACGAGGTGATGCGCTTCGTCCACCACCATAAGATCCCAGCCTGCAGCGAGGGCAGCAGCTTGGGCGCGTGGATCGCTTTTTAGCCAGTCCAGTGCGACTAGTGCTAATTGGGTGTCTTCAAAGGGGTTATCCGCATCGCTGGCCATGAAGCTTTCGTGGTCGAACAGCGAGGCTTTTAGGTTGAAACGCCGACGCATTTCCACTAACCACTGATGCTGGAGGGTTTCCGGCGTCAAGATTAGGATGCGCTGCGCCCGTCCGGTAAGTAATTGGCGGTGCAGAATCAAACCCGCTTCAATGGTTTTGCCAAGACCTACTTCATCTGCTAAGAGCACGCGAGGGGCAATCCGATCCGCGACTTCACGAGCAATGTGCAGTTGGTGGGGGATAGGTTGCACGCGCGCGCCAGCCAGCCCCCACAAGGGTGATTGCAGTAAGCGGCTTTGGTGCTCTAGTGTTCGGTAGCGCAGGCTGAACCAGTTGAGGGGGTCGATTTGCCCGGCAAAGAGACGATCGCTGGCCAGTCGGAATTGGATGAAGTTGGACAGTTGTGTTTCAGGGAGTGTGCAGGCTTGATGTTGGCTGTCTAGACCATGATAGGTTAATAGGCCTTTGTGGTCTTCAACCTCGCGGACGGTCATCTTCCAGCCTTCGAAGTGGGTGATCTCGTCGCCCGGCACAAAGCGTACCCGTGTCAGCGGCGCATTGCGCGCTGAGTATTGACGGGTTTCACCGGTGGCTGGGTAGAGAACGGTAAGTAACCGCCCATCCTGGGTGATGATGGTTCCCAGTCCCAGTTCAGCCTCGCTGTCACTGATCCAGCGTTGCCCCGGTAGATATTGCTGCTGCACCATGCTGCCTCCAGCCCGCCATAAAAAAGCCGATTATCATAGCGGAATGCGAGCAGTCGGGCGATCTTAAGCCTATCTACCTATGAATGAGCGGTTTTCCGCTAAACTCTTAAAGAGTTCAAAGACCTCGCCACGAAAGGATATGTCCGTGCTGCCGCAAATCGTAATCCCCTTGAGTGTGCCGCCTATTACGGCGCAGCAAGATATTCCTAAGCCCCGTCCAGAGATTGCACCTGTGACGCCAGTGCAGGCGGGGGCGCAGGAAAGTGGGGTTATGTTGGACAGACAGCATCCTCAGGATGCGTTGGAGTTGCTCTATGAGGAGCAGCATCGGCGGCAGCAGCAACAACATGAGCACGCGGAACAACAGGCTCAGCCAGATGCGGAAACGGAAGCTGCTACCGCGAGTGCTGAGGTGCTGGAGGAGTATGCCGAATTGGAAGAGGACAAAAGTGCGCGTCAGGGGGTTTGGGTCGATATTAAGGTATAACGCGCGGCGCTGAAAAAGGCTCGGAAACGAAAAAGGCCAAGGTAATTACCTTGGCCTTTTCTTAGAAGCTGGCTCCGCGACCTGGACTCGAACCAGGGACCCAATGATTAACAGTCATTTGCTCTACCGACTGAGCTATCGCGGAAAAGTCAGCGCATCCTACTGTTTTCTAACAATAAGTCAAGACCCTGCCGCGCTCAAAGTACCCGCACAATGGAGTCGGCTACATAGCCTAAATTTTTGCTATTTAGGGCTGCTGCACAGATGCGTCCGGTGCTGATGGCGTAGACACCAAACTCAAGGCGCAGGCGTTCAACTTGCTCAGCTGTAAGCCCTGAGTAGGAGAACATGCCGCGCTGCCGGTTGATAAAACTGAAGTCTTTTTTAGCGCCACGGGCGGCCAGTTCTTGCACTAAGGCTTGGCGCATTTGCTGGATGCGTCCGCGCATGCCGGCCAGTTCACTTTCCCAAAGCGCGCGCAGTTCGGAGCTTTTTAGGATGCTGGCTACGATGCTAGCTCCATGGGTGGGCGGGTTGGAGTAGTTGGTGCGAATTACCCGCTTAACTTGTGAGCGCACGCGCAGGGCTTCATCACTGTTTTGGGTGACGATGGACAGTGCGCCCACGCGCTCGCCGTACAGGGAGAAAGATTTGGAGAAAGAACTGGAGATGAAGAAGTCGAGGCCCGATTCGGCAAAGAGGCGAACGGCGAGGGCATCCTCTTCAATGCCTGCACCAAAGCCTTGATAGGCGATATCGACGAAGGGCACATGATTGCGCGACTTGATGACTTCAATGATGCTCAGCCAGTCATCAGCATTCAGGTCAAGGCCTGTGGGATTGTGGCAGCAGGCGTGTAGAACGATGATGGACTGCGCGGGTAGTTGTTGTAGGTCTTCCAGCAAACCGGCCCGGTTGATGTCTTGGGTAGCCGCGTCGTAGTAGCGGTAATTTTTAACTGGAAAGCCGGCTGATTCAAACAGGGCGCGGTGGTTTTCCCAGCTGGGGTCGCTGATGGCGACGACAGCATCGGGCAGCAGGCGTTTGAGGTAATCCGCGCCTACTTTCAACGCGCCCGTGCCGCCCAATGATTGGGTGGTGACCACGCGGCCTGCTGCTAACAAGGCAGAGTCTTGTCCAAACAGCATGTTTTGGACGACTACATCGTAGGTCAGTACGCCTTCGATGGGCAGATAGCCACGCGGGCTTTGGGTTTCTAGGCGGGCTTTTTCGGCTTCGGCAACGGCGCGCATCAGCGGAATCTTGCCTTCTTCGTTGTAGTACACGCCGACCCCAAGGTTGACCTTGTACTGCCGAGTGTCAGCATTGAAGGCTTCAGTAAGGCCCAGGATCGGATCGCGGGGTGCCATTTCGACAGCAGAGAACAAACTCATGGTGAGAGCTCGAAATTAGGGAAGAAGGGAGAGTGAGTGTAGAGACTCTATGCTGCTATCCGGGATAGGGGAAGGGCATAGGCAAACGGGTTGCTATTATAGCGGTCAGCTCCCCTTGCCGCGATACTGTGTAGTGGGTCTAGCCCGTGATTTTTCGAGAGAATACCTATGTCGGAGTTCCAGCTTGTCACGCAATACGCCCCAGCCGGTGATCAGCCGGAGGCCATTCGGCAATTAGTGGAAGGACTTCAGGCCGGACTGACCCATCAAACTCTGCTTGGGGTGACAGGTTCCGGTAAGACCTTCAGCATTGCCAATGTGATTGCTCAGGTGCAGCGCCCGGCTTTGGTATTGGCTCCCAATAAGACGCTGGCGGCTCAGTTGTACGGCGAGTTTAAGCATTTTTTTCCGCACAATGCGGTGGAGTATTTCGTCTCCTATTACGACTACTATCAGCCGGAAGCCTATGTGCCGTCCTCCGATACCTATATCGAGAAGGATGCCTCCATCAACGATCACATTGAACAGATGCGCCTCTCGGCCACTAAAGCGCTGATGGAGCGCTCGGATACCATCATTGTCGCTACGGTATCCTCTATTTATGGTTTGGGTGATCCGGCCAGCTACCTGAAAATGGTGCTGCATTTGGATCGCGGCGATCGTATGGATCAGCGGGCCTTATTGCAGCGCCTGACTGAGTTGCAATACACGCGCAATGATTTGGATTTTGCCCGAGCCAGCTTTCGGGTGCGTGGCGATGTGGTGGACGTGTATCCGGCAGAGTCCGAGCTGGAAGCCATTCGCATCGAACTCTTTGATGATGAGGTGGAGAGCATTGCCGCCTTTGATCCGCTCACCGGGCAGGTGCTGCGTAAATTGCCGCGCTTCACCTTCTACCCGAAGAGCCACTATGTCACCCCGCGCGAAACCATTTTGGCTGCCGTGGAGCAGATCAAGTTAGAGCTAAACCAGCATTTGCAGGTGCTGCGTGCTGATAACAAGCTGGTGGAAGCCCAGCGCTTGGAGCAGCGCACTCGTTTTGATTTGGAAATGCTGGTGGAGCTGGGCTACTGCAATGGCATCGAAAACTACTCGCGCTACCTGTCAGGGCGTCCGACCGGCGAAGCCCCGCCGACCTTGTACGACTATCTTCCGGCTGACGCGCTGCTGATCATCGATGAATCCCATGTGATGGTGCCGCAGGTAGGCGCTATGTATAAGGGCGACCGTTCGCGTAAGGAAACCTTGGTTAACTACGGATTTCGTTTACCTTCAGCGTTGGACAATCGGCCTATGCAGTTTGCTGAGTGGGAAGCCGCCAGTCCGCAGACTATCTTTGTTTCGGCAACCCCCGGCCCTTATGAAGCGGAACACGCTGGGCGCGTGGTGGAGCAGGTGGTGCGGCCTACCGGCTTGGTCGATCCGCTGATTGAGGTGCGTCCCGCTCTCACTCAAGTGGATGATTTGCTCTCAGAAATTCACAAGCGTGTGGCGGTGAATGAGCGCGTGTTAGTCACCACCCTGACCAAACGCATGGCCGAAGACCTAACCGACTACTTGAGCGATCACCAAGTACGAGTGCGCTATCTGCATTCGGATATTGAGACTGTCGAGCGGGTAGAAATCATCCGCGACTTGCGTTTGGGTACCTTCGACGTGCTGGTAGGCATCAACCTATTACGCGAAGGTTTGGATATGCCGGAAGTTTCCCTCGTTGCCATATTGGATGCCGATAAGGAAGGCTTTCTGCGTTCTGAGCGCTCGCTGATTCAAACGGTAGGACGCGCCGCGCGGCATATTAACGGCCATGCCATTCTCTACGCTGACCGCATGACTGGCTCCATGCAGCGCGCCATAGATGAAACCGAACGGCGGCGCACCAAGCAATTGGCCTTTAACGCGACCCATGGCATTACTCCGCGCGGCGTGCAAAAGGATGTGCGTGACATCATGGAAGGGGCTAGCGCTCCGGGTGGGCGCAGCAGTAAGCGTAAAGCGGCGCTTAAAGTGGCTGAAGAGGCGAGTGCTTATAGCTCAGCCGTGCTGTCTCCGGCGGAAATCAACCGGCGCATTCGTCAATTGGAAGCCAAGATGCTGGAGCTGGCCCGCGACCTAGAGTTTGAGGCGGCCGCCCAAGTGCGAGATGAGATTCAAAGCCTGCGCGTGCAACTCTTGGCGCTCTAGGCTGGAGCCACTGGCATAGCCTCTGTAACATCAGTGCCTTGCTGTACTTGTCTTTTTGTATCCGTAGCCTTGAGAGTCGCCATGACCACCGTTCGTACCCGCATTGCTCCCTCGCCCACGGGTGATCCCCACGTTGGCACCGCCTATATTGCCCTGTTTAACCTGTGCTTTGCCCGTCAGCACGGTGGCCAGTTCATCCTACGGATTGAAGACACCGATCAGGTGCGCTCCACCCGTGAGTCTGAACAGCAAATCTTTGACGCTCTGCGCTGGCTAGGCATTGAATGGGATGAAGGCCCTGATGTCGGCGGCCCACACGGCCCCTATCGCCAAAGTGAGCGCAGCGCCATCTATAAGCAGTATTCCGATGAGCTGGTTACCAAAGGCCATGCCTTTCCCTGCTTCTGTTCGGCGGAACGCTTGGATGAAGTGCGCGCGGCGCAAATGGCCAACAAAGAAACCCCGCGCTATGACGGCCACTGCATGCACCTGTCAGCGCAGGAGGCTCAGCAGCGCATTGCGGCAGGGGAGTCCCATGTGATTCGCATGAAGGTGCCCACTGAAGGTATCTGTGTAGTGCCAGATATGCTGCGTGGCAACGTGGAAATCCCGTGGGATCGCATGGATATGCAGGTGCTGATGAAGGCTGATGGCCTGCCCACCTACTTCCTTGCCAACGTGGTGGATGACCACCTGATGGGCATCACCCATGTGCTGCGTGGTGAGGAATGGCTGCCCTCTGCGCCCAAGCTGATCAAACTCTACGAGTACTTTGGCTGGGAACAGCCGGTGCTCTGCTACATGCCGCTGCTGCGTAACCCGGACAAGAGCAAGCTGTCCAAGCGCAAAAACCCGACCTCGGTTACCTTCTATCAGCGCATGGGCTTTTTGCCTGAAGCCATGCTCAACTATTTGGGCCGCATGGGTTGGTCGATGCCGGATGAGCGGGAGAAATTCAGCCTGCCGGAAATGATTGAGCACTTCGACATCAACCGCGTATCGCTGGGCGGCCCTATCTTCGATATGGAGAAGCTGTCTTGGCTGAATGGCCAATGGCTGCGCGAGCTGCCGGTTGAAGACTTTGCCGCCAAGGTACAGCAGTGGGCATTCAATCCTGAGTACCTGATGCAGATCGCGCCCCATGTGCAAGGCCGGGTGGAAACCTTTAGCCAGATTGCTCCGTTGGCCGGGTTCTTCTTTGCGGGTGCGCTGAACCTTGACCCTGCGCTCTTTGCCCATAAGAAGCTTGATGAGGCTCAGGTGCGCCAAGTGATGCAGCTGATCCTTTGGAAGCTGGAAGCCCTGCGCCAGTGGCACAAAGACGGCATCACCGCGTGCATTCAAAACGTGGCTGATCACTTAGGCCTCAAGCTGCGCGATGTTATGCCCCTGATGTTTGCCTCCATGACTGGGCAGGCCAGCTCTGTGTCGGTGCTGGATGCTATGGAAATCATTGGCCCGGATCTGACCCGCTTCCGCTTGCGTCAGGCGCTGGAGTTACTGGGCGGCGCATCCAAGAAAGAAGCTAAAGACTGGGAAAAACTGCTCGTAGCCATTCCTTAAGCTGCCAGCAAGACGCACAATTCTTCGGTATTTTTAAGCAAGTGCTTGACTTACCAAAGGATTGTGCGTAGATTGCGCGCCTCACAAGCAAGGCGATAATCATAACGCCACTTAATGTTTGTGTGCTTACGGACGAAAGTCCGGCCGACGCGCAGCGGTAGTTCAGTCGGTTAGAATACCGGCCTGTCACGCCGGGGGTCGCGGGTTCGAGTCCCGTCCGCTGCGCCATTTATCTTGCATCAGCCTTGCTGATTGCAGCCTCAAGTGTCACCTGTAGCCGCTAAGCCGGATACGCCCTCCCTTAATATTCCAGATTCGATGCAGCCAATGCGAATTGGTGATGTCATAACCTGTTCATCAGGGATCTTTAATCTTTCAGTGTGGTCTACACTTCAGGTACACAACAATCAGAAACCACACGGAAAGGAGTGAGTCCCTATGGACGAGTATCAAGAAGAAATCCTCGAATGGCATGCCAGCGAGCAGGATCAACCTGACGCCAGCGAAGACGCCACCGAGTTGTAATAAGCAAGTGGTCGAGTGCGTACAGCAGTGGCTGTACGCCTGTCTGGCCCCGTACGAGAAAACCCTTCCTCTGTGACCCATTCTGTCGGTCACTCGCCTGTTGTTAGGCTGCTTGGTACTGATCGGTGCCAGTATTCTCTGCAAATTTCCCCAAGCTGTTTGCCGCTGCCCGTGGCTTTCGCCCATAATCCGGCCATCTCCCCCTTAGATTATCCGGGATATTTATGGAGCAATTCCGCAATATTGGCATCATCGGGCGTTTAGGCAGTGTCCAGGTTCTGGATACCATTCGTCGGCTGAAAAAATTTCTGATGGATCGCAATCTGCATGTGATCTTGGATGAAACCATCGCTGAAATGCTGCCGGGACACGGCATGCAGGTTTCTTCGCGGCAGAGTCTGGGGGAGTCATGCGATCTGGTGATTGTGGTCGGTGGTGACGGCAGCCTATTAGGTGCAGCGCGGGCCATGGCCAAGCATCGAGTGCCGGTGCTGGGTATCAATCGAGGCAGCTTGGGGTTTTTGACCGACATTCGCCCGGATGAGCTAGAAACGCGCGTCGCCGAGGTGCTAGCCGGTCAGTACACCGTGGAAAACCGCTTCCTGCTGGAGGCGCTGGCACGTCGTCAAAATGAGGCGGTCGGTGAGAGCGACGCGCTGAATGATGTGGTGCTGCACCCCGGTAAATCCACGCGGATGATCGAGTTTGAGCTGTATATCGACGGCCAGTTTGTTTACAGTCAGAAGTCCGATGGTTTGATCATCGCCACGCCGACCGGCTCCACGGCCTATGCCTTGTCCGCTGGTGGGCCGATTATGCATCCCAAGCTGGATGCGCTGGTGATTGTGCCCATGCACCCGCATACCCTGTCGAGCCGCCCCATTGTGGTTAACGGACACAGTGAGTTGAAAATCGTGGTGTCGCCGAATATGCAGATTTATCCGCAGATTTCCTGTGATGGCCAGAATCACTTTACCTGTGCGCCGGGCGATACCATCACTATTCGCAAGAAATCCCAAAAACTGAACCTGATTCATCCTTTGGATTACAACTACTACGAAGTCTGCCGTAACAAGCTAGGTTGGGGTAGTCGTCTGGGTGGAGGCGACTGATGCAGCTTGATCCTGATCGCAGCTATGACCTGATTGGTGACGTGCATGGCTGCGCCGATACCTTGGTGCATCTGCTGGATACCCTGGGGTATCGCCGCCAAGGGGGCGTCTGGCGTCATCCTTGGCGGCAGGTGATTTTTCTCGGTGACATCATTGATCGCGGCACGCATATCCGCGAGGCACTGCACATTGTGCATGACATGGTGGAGGCTGAGCAGGGCTACTGCATCATGGGCAATCACGAGTTCAGCGCTCTGGGTTGGTATGCGGCGGCACCGCCCGAAAGTGGCAAGCAGTTCGTGCGTGAGCATTCGCCGCGCTTCACCAAGCTGCTGCGTGAAACCCTGTTGCAGTTTGAGGATTATCCCGACGAATGGCGGGCCTTCCGTGATTGGTTCATGGAGCTGCCTTTGTATCTGGAGAGCGAACGCTTTCGCGTGGTGCATGCCTGTTGGGATCATCAACTGCTGGCGCAATTTCGGCCCTTGCTCAATGAGGGGCGAATCACTCAGGAATTGCTGCGTGAGTCCGCCATTGATGAGAGCTTTGCCGGGCAGGCGCTGAACCGTCTGCTGCGGGGCACCGATATGCCGCTGCCCAACGGATTGACGCTGATCAGCGATGAAGGCTTTGTGCGCACGGTGTTTCGCACCAAGTTTTGGGAAGAGCATCCGCAAACCTATGGGGATGTGGTGTTTCAGCCCAATGGCTTGCCAGATCATGCCGCCATGACGCCTTTGGATGATCACCAGCGCCGCAGTTTGTTTTTGTATGGCCCCGATGAGCCTATTTTGTTTGTAGGGCATTATTGGTGCAGTGGTTTACCCGGCCCGCTTAAGCATAATCTGGCCTGTTTGGATTACAGTGCTGTGAAAGGTGGGCGGCTGGTCGCCTATCGACTAGACCAAGAAACTCAGCTCGATCCTACGCATTTTGTGTGGGTGGATGTTGAGCGCAAAGAGGAATAACCGTGCCGCTGGTTGATGTGCTGCGAGTGCCCCTGTCTGAGGATCTGAGCGGGTTTTTGGCTCTGTTGCAGCACTTGCGGGTGCCTTGCCGAGTCTCGGAAGAAGCTGATGAGCAGGTGCTGCGCGTGCCTGCTGATGTGGCCTTTCGAGTACTAGAGTTATATCAGCATTACCCGCAAGGGGCTGCTTTGGGTGTGCTGCCCGAACAGAGCGCTCAGCCATCCAACAAGAAGGTAGGCGGGCGCTTTTGGGCGGTGCTTAAGCGAAATCCCCTAACGCTGCTGGTGCTACTTCTGACGCTGCTGGTAGCTGTTGTGACCCAATTAGGCGACGACTTGGCAGCGGTGCGCAGTCTGAGCTTTCTGGATTTTCGCCTGCGCGGTGAGTACGCCTACTTTGCCAGTCTGGAACAGACCTTAGCAGAGGGGCAGTGGTGGCGTTTGGTTACGCCGATTTTTGTGCATTTTGGCCTATTGCATCTGGTGATGAACGGCCTGTGGTTTTGGGAGTTAGGGCGGCGTATTGAGGTCTTTCAAGGCGCTGTGCTCTTGATAGCCCTAACCCTTGGCTTTGGGATGATTTCTAACGTTGCGCAGTATGTTTATGGCGCTCCGGGGATTTTTGGCGGTCTGTCTGGGGTGCTCTATGGCTTGTTGGGGCACTGCTGGTTGTATCAGCGTTTGCGCCCGGTTCCGGCCTATGCCTTGCCTGCTGGGGTGTTGGGGCTGATGTTGATCTGGCTGCTGGTTTGTCTCAGTGGGCTGGTGGAAACCCTGAGTTTTGGCGCAATGGCTATTGCCAACGCTTCGCACGTCAGTGGCTTATTGGCGGGCTGCCTGACAGGAAGCCTAAGTGCACTCTGGGCGCGGCGGCGTTCGGCATAGCCTCTGCGTGGGTTTTTTAAGTCTTTGGGGGCCATAGAGTTTGTCTGCTGAGTGATGAGAACAGGGCGAGACGTCTGCCAGCGAGCCTGAGACAATGGGCGGTTGCGGATCGGGTGTTCTCAGGAGCTTTCATGCAAACCATTTCCCTTGTACTGGTCATGTTTGTGGCCGTTCTCTTTGGCAGCATTTTGGTGCGTATGCTGCCCGCTAAGCTGCCCATTCCTCTACCGCTGGTGCAAATTGCGCTGGGTGCGGGGATCGGTATGGTCTCAGGTTGGCGTCTGGAGTTGGATCCGCAGGTGTTTTTTTTGCTGTTCTTGCCGCCTTTGTTGTTTTTAGACGGCTGGCGGATTCCTAAAGAAGGGCTGTTTCGTGACCGTGGGATTATTTTGTCGCTGGCCATTGGGCTGGTGGTGTTTACCGTGGTGGCGGCCGGCTACTTCATTCACTGGTTGATTCCAGCCATTCCCCTTGAAGTAGCCTTTGCCTTGGCCGCTGTGGTCTCGCCCACTGATCCGGTAGCGGTGTCGGCCATTGGTGCGCGCGTGCCTTTACCCAAACGCTTGATGCACATTTTGGAGGGTGAGTCGTTGCTCAACGATGCCTCCGGTTTGGTGTGCCTGCGCTTTGCTGTGGCGGCGGTGCTGACGGGCAGCTTTGTGCTCTCAGACGCTTTGCTGAATTTCCTACAACTGGCTTTAGGTGGTGTGGCCATTGGGGTGAGCCTGACTTGGCTGACCACTAAGGCCAAGGGTTGGGTATCCAGCCGTTATGGCGAGGAAGTAGCCGCGCAGATTCTGATCAGTTTGTTGCTGCCGTTTCTGGCCTATTTGATGGCGGAGCATCTGCACTGTTCGGGGATTTTAGCGGCGGTGGCAGCGGGTATCACCATGGGCTATAGCGAGCTGTCTGGGCAAGCCTTGGCCCTGACACGAGTGCGGCGCACAGCAGTGTGGGACATGCTGCAATTTGCCCTGAATGGCCTGATGTTTGTGCTACTGGGTGAGCAGTTGCCGGGGATTGTTGCCAGTCTGGGTGAAGCTGCCCATGAGTCTGGGCACGATGATGGGCTTTGGTGGGCGCTGTATTACGTCTTGGTGATTAACGTGGCGTTGGGGGCATTGCGCTTTGTTTGGGTATTTGTGTCGCTGCGTTTTACCCTATTTACCGGTAAGGATGCGGCCGCGTTTCGCTTTGGCAAAGCCCTGCACATTGCGGCGGCTACCTCGGTGGCGGGGGTACGTGGGGCCATCAGCTTGGCCGGTGTGCTGACCTTGCCAATGTTTATCAGTGCGGGCTATCCCTTTCCGGCGCGGGATTTGGTGATCTTTCTGGCGGCGGGGGTGATCATCGTGTCACTGCTGGTGGCCAGTATCAGTGTGCCTTGGTTGGTGAAGGGCTTGGAGATTCCCTCGGAGCCCAAGGAAGAGGCCTCGGAAGACCGCGCACGGGATAAGTCAGCGGAAGCAGCCATTCGCGCCATTGAAAAGGCGCAGTACAAGATGAGCGAAAACCGCCCTGATGCTGGTTTGTATATTGAGGCGGCGGCGCGCATTGCCGATATCTACCGTCATCGCATCAACAGTCGCATCACGCCGGTGGATGGCCCCATGACGCCGCGTGTGCTGGAGGAAATCGAACGGCAACTGCGGCTGGTCGGTTTGCGCGCCGAGCGGGCTGAGTTGTTCCGTATGGCGCGCACTAAAGAATTGGATGAACAGCTAGCTCGCAAGCTGGTACGGCAAGTTGATCTGATGGAGGCGCATCACCTGCGCTAAGGGGTAGAGCGGGCCGGTCCAGCAGAACCGGCCCAGTGTTAGCGGTGGTTGAGGCGCTTGGCTAGGGTGTCGCCGCTAAGCTGGATCAAGGCCACCAAAGCCACTAGCACCACAATCACCGCTAGCATGACTTCGCTGTCAAAGCGCTGGTAGCCGTAGCGGTAGGCGAGATCACCCAAACCACCGGCTCCGATGGCTCCGGCCATGGCTGAGGCATTGACCATGCTGACCAAGGTGATGGTGAAGCCGCCGATGATGCCCGGTAGCGCTTCAGGTAGCAGCACATGCCAGACGATATGTCGCCGCTGACAACCCATGGCTTGGGCTGCTTCAATCAGCCCTTGGTCCACTTCGCGCAGGCTGACTTCAGCGATCCGTGCAAAAAAGGGTGTGGCAGCAAGGGTCAGTGGCACCACAGCAGCCCATACCCCATAGCTGGTGCCGACAATCAGCCGGGTAAAGGGGATCAGCGCTACCATCAAAATTAGAAAGGGAATGGAGCGAAATAGGTTAACGAAGCCGCCAATCAGCCGATTCAGTAAGGGCGCGGCAAAAATACCGCCGCGCTCACTGGTCACCAGAAACACCGCCAGCGGAATGCCGACCAAAAGGGCGATGGCAGAGGATACGCTGACCATCAGCAGGGTATCGAGCAGGCCCTGCCAGAGTCGTTCAGCGAGTAGCGACATGGCCCAGTACCTCAGCGCGATCAGCCCACTGATGGGCTTTGTTGAGCAGTTCGGGCGGCGTTAATGGCGTGGCTTCTACCGCCACCACCAGCCGTCCCAAGGCGTGCCCCTGAATGCGTTCAATGCCACCGTCCAGCAAGCGAACGCGCCCGCTGAGGCTGCTGCCCAGCGCGGCTAAATCCGGTTCGCGGCGTTGCCCGGAGAAGTACAGCGCCAACACCGTGGCATCCCCCGGCCATTGGCCTTGGGGGTTGAGACGGGCCAGCAGATCGGCGGGTAGCTTGTGTTGCAAGGGTGCAAGCAGGCTGCGCGTGGTGGCCTGTTGCGGGTTGCCAAAGACTTCCCAGACATTGCCTTGTTCAACCATTCGGCCTTTATCCAGCACGACCACGCGGTCGCAAATCTCGCGAATCACTGCCATTTCGTGGGTGATGAGCACGATGGTCAGGCCTAGCTGCTGGTTGATCTCACGCAGTAGCCGCAGGATGGCTTGGGTGGTTTCCGGGTCGAGGGCGCTGGTGGCTTCGTCGCAGAGTAGAATTTCCGGGTCATGCACCAAGGCGCGGGCAATGCCGACTCGCTGCTTTTGGCCGCCGGATAACTGAGCGGGATAAGCCTCGGATTTACCGTACAGCCCCACTAGTGCCAGCAGGGCATCGACTTTGCGGCGGCGCTGGCTGCGCGGTACTCCGGCCACCTTTAGCGGCAATTCGATATTTTCGCGCACGGTTTTTGCGGACATCAAATTGAAGTGCTGGAAGATCATCCCGGTACGGCGGCGCAATGTCACCAACTGCGCCTCGTCTAAATCAGCGACGTTTTGCCCATCAATCAGCAGCCGACCTTCCGTGGCCTGTTCCAGTCGGTTGATGGTACGCAGCAGCGAGGATTTGCCCGCGCCGCTGTGGCCGATAATGCCGAAAATCTCCCCCCGGCGGATCTCCAAATCAATGGCGTGCAGCGCATGGACTGGCCCCTGTGCGCTAAGGTAGGTTTTACCCAATCCCTCAAAGCGCAGTTGTACCTTAGCCAAGGTAGGATCAGGGCACAGCGGGGTAGCAGACTCTGGTTCAGAGTGCTGCGGATGGCTGCTGAAGGTTTGATGAGCAAGGATGCGTACAGCGGCAGCGGACATAGTTAACTCCCCCAGCCAATCTGGTACAGCGTGCCGTTGGCTTTATCCAGCGCCGCGCGTACTACAGGTGATTTCTGATAGATATCAATGAATTGGCGTAGGCGTGGATCATCCTTATGATCTGGGCGAATCACGAATTGGATGACGTATTCCGGGTGATCCAGCCCATCAAACAGCAGCGCTGAGGTTGGGTCGATGCTGCCTGAGAGGCGAATGTAGTGCGGATAGCCTTGGGCCAGATCGACTTCGTCCAGCGCGCGCACCAGTTGCACGGCTTCCAGTTCGATGATCTTGATCTGTTTGGGATTGCTCAGAATATCCGCCTGAGTGGCTTTGTAGCCGACACCCGGTTTTAGGTTGATCAGCCCAGCCTTTTCCAGCAATTGCAGACCGCGTCCGCCGTTAACTGGATCATTGGCGATGGCTACCTTAGCACCATCAGGCAGGGCTTTGATTTCCTTATATTTTTTGGAATACAGGCCAACGTTGTTGATGATGCCGGGGGCGAAGGGGATTAGCTCATAGCCGGCGGTACGTTTGGCATTCTCCAGAAAGGGAATGTGCTGGAAGTAGTTTAGGTCGATATCGCCGTGGGCAAGGCTGACGTTGGGGGCAATCCAATCACTGAACTCCACCAGCTCTACCTTGAGGCCTTGTTTGGCGGCTTCGCTGACGGCCACTTCTAAAGGCGGTGCAAAACCGGCGGTGGTGCCGACTTTCAAAGGCTTGCTGCTTTCAGCGGCCTGCGCGCTGGATAAGCAGGCCACCAGGGCGGCGAGGGTGAGGGTTTTCAGCCAGCCATGGCCAGCGTTCAAAGGGTTGAGCATAGCAATCTCCTGTCATGATCGATGGGGGTGGCTGGAGGCGTCCAGTGGTCGTTGCACAGAGCTGTTATGACTGTTGGCGTTTTGGCCAGTGCGCCGCCTTCGCCGCATGCCGCCACTCTGTGCCGGGGTGGTTATCGGGAAGGTGCGGGCCTTGCCCGAAGACCTTGTGGCGCAAGCTGCCTTCGGCGTAAGCGGTTTTGTAGCGGCCTCGGTTTTGCAGCTCTGGAATCACTAAATCAATGAAATCGGCATAGCTTTCCGGGGTGACGGTGCGAGTCAGGTTGAAGCCATCCAAATCGGTTTCGGCGATCCAGTGTTCCAGTGCATCCGCCACCTGTGTGGGCGAACCCACCAGCAGCGGGTAGCGGCCACCGAGGGCGTGCTGCTCCAGTAGCTTGCGTTTTGTCCAGCCGCTGTCCTTGGCGGTGAAATTCTTCACCACTGATTCGATGGCATTGGTTTTTTGGTAGCGGATCGGCTCATCTAAGCCGTATTGGGCCAAGTCGATGCCGGTGGTGCTGGAGAAGTGCGCCAGTCCGGCTTCTGGGTTGGCGTAGCGCAGGTATTCGGCCAGCTTGTCGCGGGCTTCGGCCTCGGTGGGGGCAACCACTACGCTAATGCCCATGAATACCTTGACCGCATCGGCTGGACGACCTGCGGCCACCGCTTGTTGGCGCAGGCGGCTGACTTGATCGCGGATAATCGGCTGGCTTTGGCCGCCGACAAACACCCCTTCGGCGTGTTGCCCAGCAAAGCGTAGGCCGCGCTCCGAACTACCGGCTTGAAACAGCAGCGGCGTGCGTTGCACCGAGGGAGTGGTCAGGTGATAGCCCTCTACCTTGTAGAATTCACCCTGATGCTGAATTTTGTGAACTTTCTCCGGCTGGGCGTAAATGCGTCGCTCACGGTCAGCCAGTACGGCATCCTCTTCCCAACTGCCTTCCCATAGTTTGTACAGCACTTCTAGGTATTCGTCGGCTTGGTCGTAACGGCGATCGTGTTCGATCTGCTGTTCCAGTCCGATGGCTTTGGCGGCGCTGTCTAAATAGCCGGTGACGATGTTCCAACCGACGCGGCCTTTGGTCAGGTGATCCAAGGTGGACATGCGTCGTGCGAATAAGTAGGGCGCTTCGCAGCCCAGATTGGCCGTCAAACCAAAACCAAGGTGCTGAGTGACGGCAGCCATGGCCGAGGCGATCAGCAAGGGATCATGCACCGGCAGTTGGATGGCTTCTTTTAGCGTCAGGTCCGCACTGTGCTGGTAGAGGTCATAGACGCCGACGATATCCGCAATGAACAGGCTGTCGAACAGGCCGCGCTCCAGCAGTTGTGCCAGTTCCGTCCAGTATTCAAGGGTATTGAACTCGGTGGAGCGGTCGCGCGGGTGCGTCCATAGGCCATGGTTGATGTGGCCGATGCAGTTCATGTTGAAGGCGTTGAGGCGAATCTGTTTGGCTTGCGTCATCACAGGGTTCCCCGGCGCGGTGGGAGCACTTCGTTAAGATAAAAGTTGCCGATGGCGTGGTATTTCCAGCGCACCGGGTCATGCAGGGTGTGGGTGCGTGCATTGCGCCAGTGCCGATCAAGGTTGTATTCACTGAGGGTGGCGCGGCTACCGGCTAATTCAAAAAGTTTGCTGGCGGCAGATAGGGAAATGTCGGTGCTGATGGCTCGCGCTTTAGCTACGGCAATGGAGGCATCGGCCACGCTGTCCACGTCAGGCTGTAGGCGCGCTTGTTCCAGAATGCCAGCAGCCTTGCTGAGCAAGGCTTCGGCAGCATGCAGGCGCACGCTCAATTGGCCGATGGCTTTAAGGGTTAAAGGATCATCGGCGGCACGTTCGGCGCTGGAGTCAATCCAAGGCCGTGAGCGCGTGCGCACAAAGGCTAGGGTGTCTTCGTAGGCGGCGCGGGCGATGCCGACATCAATGGCCGCGTGCAAAATCTGCGCAAAGGGGCCAACGGCGGTGGGCCGCTCAAATGCCGGTTGAAAGGGCACAAGGTCTTCAGCCTTAATGCGCACATTATCGAATACCACGGAGCCACTGCCGCTGGTGCGTTGGCCAAAGCCTGACCAATCGTCGATGATCTTCAGGCCATTGGCCGAGCGTGGCACAAAGGCAAAATGCAGAATGCCTTGCTCATCCTTAACTGAGGTGGGAATGCGGTCGGCAAAGAGTGCGCCGGTGGAGTAGAACTTGCGCCCGTCAATACGCAAGCCTTGTGCATCCTGAGTTAAGCGGGTGGTGCGTTCGTGGGCGGCACGGGTGTTGAGTTCTGCGTGAGCATTGCCGAAGCGCGCCCCGGATAACACTTCGCCATACAGCCGCTGCTTTTGGGCATGGCTGCCGTTCACCCGCAGCACTTCTAGCGCATAAAAGTGGTTCTGCGGAATGTGCGCCAGCGAGCTATCTGCTTGGGCGATCCGCGCGATGATTTTGGTCAGCGTGCGTGCTGAAACGCCTGCGCCGCCGTATTCCTTGGGAATGGTGATGCCCCATAGCCCCGAGCGGGAGAAAATCTCCAGTTCGGCATGTGGTAAGCGGCGCTCGCGGTCGCGTTCGGCAGCTTCGCGGGCAAAGAGGTGTGCCAAATCATGGGCTACTGCTAGGGCTTGATCATCGTTTTCGATCAGGGCGGTGCCCGGACGCGGTTCTTTGAGGATGGCTGTCATACAAAGCTCCTTTTAAATCCAGGAATGGCGGGCCGGGTGGGCACCGTTGAGGTGGTAGTTACCGATGGCGTGGTATTTCCAGCGCACTGGGTCGTGCAGAGTGTGGGTGCGCGCATTGCGCCAGTGGCGGTCAAGGTTGTATTCGCCGAGGGTAGCGCGGCTTCCGGCCAGTTCAAAGAGCTTCTCACTGGCGGTCAGGGCGATTTCAGTGGTCAGGGTTTTGGCCTCGGCTACGGCAATGGAGGCCCGCGCGGCTGATGCGGCGCTGATAGGCGCGGCGTTGATTTCATCCAAGGTCTGAGCGGCCTGTTCCAGCAGGGTTTCGGCGGCGTCTAGCTCAAGATAGAGGCGGCCAAATTCGCCGATGGTGTAGGGGTCTTCGCTGGCTTTATCGCCGGGCGAGTCAATCCAAGGCCGTGAGTTGTGACGGACAAAAGCGGTGGCATCTTCCAGTGCGGCACGGGCGATTCCGGCATCAATAGCCGCTTGAATGAGCTGTGCGGAAGCGCCCTGTAGGTTGGGCCGCTCCGCCAGTTGCCAGATGGGAATCAGGTTCTCGGCGCTCACCGGCACTTGATCGAGCAATACCGTGCCGCTGGCGGTGGTGCGTTGGCCAAAGCCTGTCCAGTCATCAATGATGCGCAGCCCCGGTGTGCCGCGCGGAATCAGCGCTAGAACCAGCCGTCCTTGATCATCCAAGGCTTTGGCGCTTACCCAATGGGCGAACAGCGCGCCGGTGGAGTAGAACTTTTCGCCGCTGATCCGATAGTCCGTACCGTTGCGGTCGAGGCGGGCGCGCACCTCCAAGGTATCGCGGCTATCACGTTCTGGCCCGGCATTGCCGATGCGCCAACCATGCAACACGCTGTGGAGCAGACGATGCTTTTGCACTTCGCTGGCTGCGCCCAGAATCAGTTGGATGATGCCAAACTGATTTTGCGGAATTTGTCCCAGAGAGGGATCGGCTTGAGAAATAATCCGAAACACTTCTGCCACTGTGGCAAAAGACAGCCCCGGCCCGCCATAGGCGCTAGGGATGGCGATACCGCCTAAGCCGCTGCGGGTGAAGTATTCCAATTCTGCCCAAGGTAGTTTTTGTTCACGGTCGCGGAAAGCAGCACCGCTGGCCGCGATCTGCGCCAGCTCGCGGGCTGCTTGCAAGGCTTGCGGCTCGCTGCTGATCAGCTGAGCAGGCAGCAGGCTGGGCAGAACATCCGGGGTATCAGCCGAAAGATGGGCATCACCAGCAGACGATGACTCCGGGCGTGAATGGGCAGTGAGAGAGGGGCGGGTCATGCAAACCTCATCATTGAATCAGCGCCTTGCTGTGGCCTTTACTGGCGGCTGAGCGAGGCAGGGTGGTTGTGCTCCGGTAGCCCGGTTTGCATATACCCTAATCAAAGGTTCACACGAATGATAAATAGCATTTTTAACTATGCTTAGAGGCGCTTGCCACTGTTTACAGCACAACAGCTCAGCAACAGTGGTGCAGGTTTTTATATTCTTATTGGCTATTACAATCTAATTACAAATTCTTTTTAAGAACTAGCAGATTGCTCTAGATTCGCCCCCTGCCGACAGCGGACCACCGCATCGAGCCCGTTTAGGGGCTCTAGTATCATAGATCGAGCCCCTGCAGACCCTCGCCTTACCTCTGCATTGGAGCATCGAGCATGAATAGATCGTCCCTGGCCTTGGCGATTGCCACCCTTGGCATCCTCAGCCAGCAGGCCAGCGCTGCCGGTTTTTTTGAGGACAGTAAAGCCACCCTCAGCCTGCGTAACTTTTACTTTAACAACGATAACCGGGACGGCACGGCCAACCCCTCTAAGCAGGAAGAGTGGGGTCAGGGTTTTAACCTCAACTACAGTTCCGGCTTTACTCAGGGGCCGGTGGGCTTTGGTGTTGATGCCTTGGGCTTGGTCGGTTTAAAACTGGATTCAGGTAAGGGCACCCACTACAACCCAACCAGCGCTAACAACAGCGGCCAATTGTTTCCCACCAACCACAGCGGTCGGGCGGAATCCAGCTATGGCCACTTGGGCTTAACCGGTAAGGTGAAGTTCTCCAAGACTGAAGCGCGTATCGGTACCTTGATGCCGCGTCTGCCGGTGATTGTGATCAACGACGGTCGTCTGTTACCGCAAACCTTCCAAGGCGGGCAAGTCACCAGTAACGAAATCAAAGACTTGACTCTGATCGGCGGTAAGGTCGAGCGTGCCAAAGGCCGTAGTTCCACCAACACCGACAGCCTGTCCATCGCCGGGGCTAACAATCCGCAGACCGGCAAATTCAGCAACCAGTTCTACTACTTGGGCGGCGATTACAAGCTGAACAAAGACCTCAAGCTCCAGTACTACTACGGCACCTTGGAAGATTTCTACGAGCAGCACTTTGTCGGGCTGGTGCATGATTGGGCGCTGCCGGTGGGTAAGCTGCAAACGGATCTGCGTTACTTCAACAGCTACTCCGACGGTAAAAACGCCAATACCGCTGGCCGTAACGAGGGCTATCGCAGCGCCGGTTATTGGGTCGCAGGCGATAGCGAGCGTGGTGAAGTGGACAACCGTACTTGGAGCGCCAAGTTCACCTATAGCTTGGAAAGCCACGAAGTCAGTGCCGGGGTGCAGCGTCTGTCCGGTAACAGTAACTTCCCGGTACTCAACCAAGGCGATGGTTACACCGCCTATCTGATCACGGACAGCCAAATCGGCAAATTTCTCAGTGCCGGTGAGCGCACTTGGCGGGTGAGCTATGCCTATGATTTCGCCAAAGCAGGGGTTCCGGGTCTGAAAGCCTCGGCCATCTACCTGTCTGGCGATAACGTAGATGCCAAGGGCAGCGACCAGAGCGAATGGGAACGCGATCTGCGCTTGGATTACGCCATTCAAGGCGGCTTCTTTAAAGGCGTGGGCCTGAGCTATCGCCATGCCACCCTGCGTAGCGATGTCGGCACCACCCGTGATGTTGATGAAAACCGCTTCTACGTCACCTATAGCCTGCCGCTGCTGTAAGCCCTGTGAGAGAACACACTATGTCTGATTTGCATGTTATTCGGCGTTTGCGTCGGGCCGGTTTACCGCTGTTGGCGGCGGCCTTGCTGGGCCTTGTCGCTCCAGTGATGGCGCAGGTGAAGGAAGTCACCCTCGACTTTGCCACCTACAACCCGGTGGGCCTGATCCTCAAAGAAAAGGGCTTTTTGGAAGAAGCCTTAAAAGCCGACGGCATCAGCGTGCGTTGGGTGCAAAGCCTTGGCTCTAACAAGGCATTGGAATACCTAAACGCAGGCTCCATCGACTTTGGTTCCACCTATGCGGCGGCGGCCTTGGTCGGGCGAATCAACGGCAATCCGGTGAAGACGGTTTATGTTTACACCCGTCCGCAAGGGGTGGCGCTGGTTAGGCTTAAAGACAGCCCCATCCGCAGCGTGGAAGACCTCAAAGGCAAGCGTGTGGCGGTCACTCGTGGTACCGATCCACACATCTTCCTGATTCGTGCCTTGGCCAAACACGGCCTGAGCGAGAAAGACATTCAGTCCGTACTGCTGCAACACGCCGATGGCCGTGCGGCGCTGGTGCGCGGCGATGTGGATGCTTGGTCGGGACTTGATCCACTGACTGCCGCCGCTGAGTTAGAAAACGGTGCTGAGCTGTTCTACCGCGACCCAGAGCTGAGCACCTGGGGCTTTTTGAACGTGCGCGAAGCCTTCGCCAAGGACAACCCGGAGTTGGTCAAGCGGGTGTTGGCTGCCTACGAAAAGGCCCGTCTCTACGCGCTTAAAAACCCCGCAGAAGTCAACCAAGTGCTGGTGAAACTGGCCAAGCTGCCGGAAAACATCATCGCTCGCCAACTGGCGCGTGAGGATTTCTCTAACAGCCGCATCGGCGATGCCCAGCGTAAATTTGTCTTGGAAGCCGGTATTGCCCTGCAAAAAGCCGGTGTCGTCAAAGCGGATGTGGATATTCCTGCCGTGGTAGACAGCTTGCTGGATGAGCGCTTCCAAGCCAAACCCTAAGGAGTGATCCCCCGTGAGCCTTGCTGAAACCCCCGCTTTGGAGAGCCTTTCATCGGAACCACGCGCCGCCCGCCTCAGCTTATGGGCTAAGCAGCGTTTGGCCTTGGGCCTAGCACTGCCCGTATTACTGGCGCTGGGCTGGGAAATCGCCGTACAGACTGGATGGGCTGAAGGCCGCTTGCTGCCGCCACTGAGCCGCATTTTAGCCACCCTTTGGGCGCTCAGCGAAGGCGGTGAACTGGCCACTCATGTTGGCGCAACCTTATCGCGGGTGGGAGCAGGCTTTTTCATAGGCTCACTGGTGGCGCTGCTGCTGGGGGCGGCGGCAGGCTATTCGCGGGGCTTTCGGGCGCTGATCGACCCGAGCATCCAAGGTTTGCGGGCCATTCCCTCGCTGGCTTGGGTACCGCTGTTCATCCTCTGGCTGGGTATTTTTGAGGCCTCCAAGGTGACGTTGATTGCCGTGGGCGTGTTCTTCCCCGTGTATTTAGGGGTTTCCGCAGCGGTGCTGTCGGTGGATCGCAAAATAGTTGAAGTAGGGCGGATTTTCCGCCTGAACGGACGCCAATTGGTGACGCGAATTTTAGTGCCCGCCATCATCCCCAATGTGGTGGTGGCTTTGCGTACCGGCTTGGGATTGGGCTGGATGTTCGTGGTGGCGGCGGAAATCATGGGCGCGTCGCAAGGCTTGGGCTATCTGTTGGTAGATGGCCAGCAACTGGGTAAGCCGGAGCAAATCCTTTCCGCCATTCTGGTGTTTGCGCTGATCGGCAAGCTAACCGATGGCTTGATCCTCGCCCTAAGTGCGCCCTTTTTAGCGTGGCAGGATAACTACGAGGCCCACCCCTAATGACCTTGGAACTACGCCATCTCTCCAAAACCTACGCCAATGGCACCACGGCCTTGCAGCAGTTTTCGCTACAGGTGAACAGCGGTGAAGCCATTGCCATTGTCGGTGGTTCTGGTTGCGGTAAAAGCACCTTGCTGCGGCTGATTGCTGGACTTGAGCGTCCGACAGCCGGAGAAGTACGCCTGAAGGGTCAGCTGCTTAATGAACCACACCCGGCAGTGGGCTTGGTATTTCAGGAACCGCGCCTACTGCCTTGGCTTAAAGTGGCCGACAACATCGCTTTTGGTTTAGGCGGCCTGCCCGCTGCGGAGCGTCACGCCCGCGTGCAGGAGGCTTTGCAGCGCGTGGGTTTGGACGGGCAGGGCGAAAAATGGCCCCGCGAGCTGTCTGGGGGCATGGCTCAGCGCGTAGCCTTGGCACGGGCCTTGGTGGCACGCCCCGGCGTGTTGCTGCTGGACGAGCCTTTTTCCGCGCTAGATGCCCTGACCCGCAGTGACTTGCAAGATCATCTGGTCAACCTTTGGCAAGCCACGCGGCCCACGCTGATTTTAGTCACCCACGACATTGAAGAAGCCGTAGTCATTGCCGATCGGGTGATTGTGCTAAGGCCAAGGCCGGGGCGGATAGATGCACTGATCGAGGTACCGTTGGCGCGCCCCCGTACCCGCGATGCTGAGGATTTCGAAGCGGTTAAACGTCAGCTTCGCGCTGCCTTGGATGCTTCCTTAACGGAAGTGCGTCAGGCCTAGGGCGCACGGACTCACGACTGGTCGCCTAGTCATGAGGTGACTTAACGGCATGAAGGACAGACTATTTGAGCGCTGGTTAAAGGCGCACTGCTCACACGATTGCGACCATTTTTCTTAGCGGCATACAGCAAGGCATCTGCATGGGCTAAAAGCTGTTCAGGGGTGAGGTCGGCATTGGGAATCAATGAGGCCACCCCAACACTGATGGTTACCACTGGGGCCGTGGGTGAGCTTTCATGGGGGATGCGAAGGGCTGCAATGCCTTCACAGAGTGTGCGCGCTCTGTGGGTTGCACCGCTCAGTCCGCATTCTGGCAACAAACAAACAAACTCCTCACCGCCATAGCGGGCCACCAGATCGTGCGGGCGGCCAAAGCTACGCTGTAGGGTTGCAGCGACCATTTGTAGGCAGGCATCCCCGGCTTGGTGTCCGTAGTAATCGTTATAGAGTTTGAAGTGGTCAATGTCGATCATCAGCAACGACAGAGGCGAGCCACTGCGTTGGCAGTGCCGCCACTCGGCCAGCAGGCACTCATCAAAGCGCCGCCGGTTGGCCACGCCGGTCAAACCATCAATGAACACCAGTGAGCGCAGTAAGTCTGTTTGGGCCTTGAGGGTCAGATGGGTTTTAACCCGCGCTCTGACCACCGTCGGATTAACCGGCTTGCTGATAAAGTCCACGCCGCCCGCTTCAAAGGCGCGGGTTTCATCATCGGGTTCGTTTTGCGCGGTGACGAAGATTACTGGAATGCTGGCAGTGGTTTCATCGGCCTGTAGATGACGGCAGACTTCCAGCCCATCCATATTAGGCATCATCACGTCCAGCAAAATCAGATCGGGCAGACGCGATTTGCAGAACTTCAAGGCTTCTGGGCCTGAGGTGGCCAAAAAGACCTCGTAGTCCTCATGAAAAATTTGATAAAGCGCCTGAATGTTGATGGGTTGGTCATCCACCAGCAACAGACGTGGCCGCCGAGGGGGGATCGGGACATTGTCAGGCTCAGGAGGCGTTGCAGTGGTGGCATCAGGCATTTTTGAGGGTTATCAGCGTGATCAAGTTGGCGGCTTTCTCCCGTGCTGCGGCAAAGTCCAGTTGCCGCATAGCCTCATCCAGAGGATGGAGATTGTCTTTGAGGGTATCCCGCCCTTCCTCGCTCAGGGTCGCAAAAACATCCAGAGCGCGCATATTGTACTCGGCTAATAGCTGATCAAGGGAAGCTAACAGCTCAAGGATTCGTTCTGGTTTTGCGCTGATGGGCTCAGCATGGCCCGTGGGTGTAGACAAGGCATTAATCACTTGGCCCATCACGCGCAGTGTATTGTCTAGCATCTCCTCTAGGGTGCTGAGGAGCTGTTCGTGTTGATCAGCTTGGGTGCCCGAGCGAATGCCCTTTTCAGCCTCGCCAGCGGTCTGCGCAAACGCCTCTGCACCGAGCATGGCGGCCAGTCCCTTGAGGGTATGCAGCAGGCGCACGGCTTCGCGGGTTTGTCCTTGTTGCAGTTGCTCACGCAGCAGGCGAATGCTGTGCCGCTGGTCTAAACAGAAGGTTTGTACCAAGTTGCGATACAGCTGGGTGTCGTTATCGAGACGGGCCAAGGCGCTATGTAAGTTGAAACCTACGGGCATTGCCGGTAGTTCCAGCATAAGCCCGGTTGTGCCTTTAGCGGGGATGGCGTCTGGCTTGAGGGGTTCCGCTCGGCGTTGGCAATGGCGCAGCAGGGTGGCTACTAGGGTATTGAGGTCGATGGGCTTGCTGACATGATCGTTCATGCCTGCGGCCAAGCATTCCTCACGGTCAGCGGGCATAGCATTGGCGGTCATGGCGATGATGGGCAACTCCTGAGGATTCCAAGTCTTGCGGAGTAGGCGGGTGGCTTCGTAGCCATCCATGCCGGGCATCTGGATGTCCATCAGAATGGCGTCAAAGGGCTCGGCGGCCTCCCTGAGGCAGTCGATGCCGCGCTGAGCATCGCTGGCGACTTCCACCCAAGCGCCCTCATGGCTGAGCAAGCCTTGGGCAACCCGCTGGTTGATGGGGTTATCTTCCACCACCAACAGGCGCAGACCGGCAAGGCGTTGTCGGCCATTGGAATCTTTGGCGTTTGGCAGCTTATTATTGCCTTGAGCTGCTTCGGCCACTGCTTCTTGCAGCATGAGGGGCGTGATGGGTTTGATGAGTAGGCCATCCAGTAGATCGGTATTGTGGTAATGATCATCCTGTTGTTCGAGCAAGTCTAGATCCTGCGCGGTGATCATTACCACCATGGGCGCTTGTCCATCGGTTAGGGCACGGATATGGCTGGCGGTTTCCCAGCCGTCCATCCCCGGCATAACCCAGTCCAGCAGCACCACGTCGAAAGGTGCGCCCTGTTCGGTGGCGGATTTTAGACAGAGCAGCGCTTCGCTGCCGGTATCAGCGCTATGGGCTTGCCAACCTTGGGCCTGCACCATGCGCACCAGTATGGCAAGGGCTTGGGGGTTGTCGTCCACCACTAGCACCTTAAGGGCCGGATAGATTGGCTCTGGGTCAGTATTGGAGCTGTCGGCGCTGAGGGACAAACTGAAGTAGAAGCGGCTGCCTACGCCTTGGGTGCTTTCTACGCGCAGCTCGCCGCCCATCAGCTGAACGAGCCGCTGGCTGATGGCCAAACCTAAGCCTGTGCCCCCGTAATGACGGCTGGTGGAGGCTTCGGCTTGGGTAAAGCCTTCAAAGATGCGTTCTAGCTTGTCTGGGGCAATGCCTATGCCTGTGTCTTGTACAGAGAACTCAATGCAGATTTGTGCGCTATCGTCGCTGCTCGGCTGACGGCGCAAGTACAGTACCACTTCACCTTGCTTGGTGAATTTAACGGCATTGCCGGTCAGGTTGAGTAGCACCTGTTGCAAGCGTAGGGGATCACCGCGCAACTGCTTGGGAAGGCTTGGATCGAGGTCAAACAGCACTTCTACCTCTTTGTTGTGGCTGGCGGCGGACAGCACCACGGAGAGGTTGCGCAGTACGTCATCCAGTACTAGACGGGTATTCTCAATCTCCAATTTACCGGCTTCAACTTTGGAAAAATCCAAGATGTCGTTGAGGATACCCAGCAAGGCTTTGGCCGCCGCGCGGGCTTTTTCGGCATAGCCGCGTTGGCGACGGTTGAGTTCGGTGTGTTGCAGCAGTTCCAGCAGCCCTAGCACCGCATTCATCGGTGTGCGGATTTCGTGGCTCATGTTGGCCAGAAAATCACCCTTGGCCCGTGAGGCCTCTTCGGCCAGCTCTTTGGCCTGCTTCATGGCCTGCTCGGATTCGCGCAGGCGGGTGGTGTCAAACATCATCACATAGATGCCATGGGGTTCACCGTCGCGAAGATCCGCAATGTAGTGAACCTGTGCATGCCGCGCGGGTTGCCCTTCAATCAGCGGCTGTTGCCGATCGTAGACAATGGTTTCACCCAAGCGCGCCCGTACCATTAGACGCCAATGTTCGTTGTAGAGTGCTTCGCCTAAGAGGTCGCGCACATGCATGCCCACTAAAGCTTGCGGGGTGGTGGCGTACCAATCGGCATAGGTCAGGTTGCTAAACACATTGCAGATATTTTGTACGTCACGGGCATCCCAGTAGCTGACAGCCGCTGGAATGCTGTTGAGGATATCGGAGAGGTTGCGGCGTTGGTTTTCTAGCTCTGTGGCCAGACGGCGCTTTTCATCAATGTCTAAAAAGGTCCAAACGATACCTTTGCTTGGGTCGGTGCGATCGAGGGGCGTGCCGGTGGCCGCGCACCAAAATACCCGGCCATTGCGGTGCCTAAAGGGGTATTCCAGATCGACTGACAAGGCCGCACTGAGTTGGCTGTAGTTAAGGGCAAAACCCTGAAAGTGGGCATGATCCACATGGATGATTTCGGCACTTTGGCCAATCATTTCCTCAGCGGTATAGCCGAACATCTCACAAATACGGTGGCTGACCTGCTCAATGTGCCGTTCCCATGAAGCCAGAAATACGCCCACTGCGCTGTTGTCGAGCAAGGCTTGACGCAATGCCGTGGCTCGCTCTTGAGCTTGGCGAGCTAAGACGCGATCAGTAACCTCAGACTGAATGCCATTCCAAAGCACGCCGCCGTTAGGTAACAGGCTGGGCGTGGATTCAATGCGTACCCACTTTAATTCTGTGCCATTCAGTAGGCGGCCTTCCCAGAAGAACAGATCACGTTGTTGGCGGGCCTTGGCCAACGCTGCACAAAAGCTTTTCTGATCCTCAGGGTGAATGCGTTGCAAGGCTTTTTGTGGATTGCTTAGCGCCTCGGCGGCGGTCAGGTTCATCTGCTCACACCAACGTGGGCTGACATAGGTAAAGCGATCGCGGCCTTTCAAGGGCATTTGGTAGCGATAGACGCCCACGGGAATGCTTTGCACCAGTCGCTCGTGGTCTTGCAGCAGGTCTTTGAGGGAGAACTCCAGCGCCTTGGTGGTGGAGATATCCTGATTGGTGCCAAACATCCAAAGCGGCTGGCCATCGCCTGTCCAGCGCGTAACCTGTCCACGTATCAGTACCCAGACCCAGTGGCCTTTTTTATGGCGCAGACGAACTTCGCAGTCGTAGTAGGGCGTTTGGGCGCTGAAATGTTGCTCAAGCAATTGTGTGGATTTTTCGAGATCATCGGTTTGACCTCGGCCTCGCAAGGTCTCAATGCTCAAGGGCTGTAACTCGGCCAGCGTAAAACCGAGGATATCGGCCCAGCGCTCGTTGATGATCAGCTCGCCCGTCTGCACATTCCACTCCCAAGTGCCGACTTGGGTGGCATTGATCAGTGAGGTTAAGCGCTCTGTTTGGCGCTGGGTGGCTAGACTCATATGCTCGGCAAGGGCTAAGGCGTCGCGGTGCCGGTGCCGCCAGCCGGAAATCAGGTAATAAATGGCCCCCAACAGCAGCAGCACAAAGATTCCATAGATGATGGCCTTCCAGTACAGCTCGGCAAAGACATCGTCCTTGGCTGCTGCCACCACAAACACAAAGGGATAGTTGGCGGAGGCTTTGCGAAAGTAGGCGAAGCGCTGAATGCTATCGAGGGGAGAGCGCGAGATGTAATGCCCACCGTTGTCAATACTTTGAAGCAGTCGTATGCGTAGTTCGCCCTCTGGCAAAGTACTGCCCATCTTTTCCGGTAGCTCAGGATGGCGTGCGAACAGAATGAGGTCTTTGTTCATCAAGGAAATCAGGCCGCGCGGCCCCATGTCCAAGCTATGGTAGAAATTGCTGAAATAATCGGCACGAATGGCCGCCTGAATCAGCCCCAGAAAACGGCCCTTGCTGTCGCGAAACTGACGGCTGAGGGTAATCACCCAATTGTTAGTGATGCGCGCAAAGATGGGCTCGGAGATCACCAGCCCTGCATTGGGATCGTTTTGGTTGCGCAGAAAATAACCCCGGTCTGCGAGTTCAACCTTGGGCAGGTCGCCGCTGGCATCAAACACCACATGGCCTTTAGCATCGACAATCCGCAGGCTTTGCGACTCAGGAATTTTGTCCAGAATCTGCCGTAGCCGCGTGTTGACTCCCTTGGGCGCGCGGCTTGTTAGGGCGTAATCCAGCTCAAAGATGGCGGCGCTGAGGGCTAGATCAATGCGGTCAATACAGGAGCTTAGGTGGCCATCCAGTACCCGCGCGATGTTTTCATTATTGCGCTGAGCAAACTCAATTTCCCGCAGGTAGGAGCGCTGTAAGTCATAAGACAAAAACAGCAATGCAACCAAGGTGACGGGTAGCAAAGACTGCCACTTTGACAGGAAGTTGAGCGTGCTTTTCATGGAGAGCAGATACCGGGCGGTGCATTGTAGTCGGCAGGGCGGGTGTCAGGGTATACAGGCGCTGCGCTGGATGATAGCGCCCCTTGGGTATATTCCCATGCGGAGATGGCGGATAGAAGGAGCCTGCTCAGCGCATGACAAAGGCTGAATGGGTCGCTAAGATAGCCGCCCGGTTTGTCCCAGTAGCTCAATTGGATAGAGCATCCCCCTCCTAAGGGGAAGGTTGGTGGTTCAAGCCCACTCTGGGACACCAGTTGTATCGCCTTTTGGCCTTGTCAGTCGCTGCGGCTGACTTGCGCGTTGCCCTTCACTCCACGCTCACCCGACAATCAAACAGCCCAGCCGCTTCCCCGGTGGCTTGCCAAGGCTGCTGATAGCTGAGCAGTAGACGGCCTGTGCCGGTATCTGAGGCGATAAAACGCCAACTAGAGGTGCCTTCAGCGCCGACCAATTCCCCTTTGGCTTGGCTGTGTAATTCAGGGCCGAGGCTTTTTAGCAGCTCCGAAGCACCGTCCTGCATATTCCAGCGAAAGCCCGTGGACGGGTTGCTAGGCAGGTTGAGGATGAGCATTTGCCCGAGGCTGAGGTTAAGGGGGCACTGGCTGTCGTCATCCACCGTCAGCGGCGTGGAGGGCGCACGGGTACCGCCTCCGCAGCCTGCCAACAGCAGGCAAAGGGTAGTCAGCAGCAGGGGCAGGCGAGTTAGAGTCATGGCATTCAATCGTGGGTAGCGGGGCGGCCAGCATAGCTGGCATGGGCGTTAAGCCCAAGCCAGCGATACGGGAACTTGCTCAGAACAGCACCTTGGCCACGTCGGCAAAGCGTTTGGCAAAGTGCAGGGTTAGGCCTTCTTTGAGGTAGTCAGGGAGTTCCTCAAAGTCACCTCGGTTGGCTTCAGGCAGGATTAGCTCGTGGATATTCTGCCGCCGCGCTGCAATGACTTTTTCCCGCACCCCGCCAATGGGCAGCACATGGCCGGTTAGGGTTAGCTCGCCGGTCATGGCTACACCCTTTTTCGGCGGCTGATTGCGCGCCAATGACAGCAAGGCGCTGGCCATGGTGATACCAGCGCTAGGGCCATCTTTGGGTGTTGCGCCTTCCGGGACATGCAAATGCACAAAGGCTTGGTCGAAGAATTCAGGATCGCCCTTGTAGTCCTTAAGGTGCGAGCTGATGTAGCTGTAGGCGATTTCCGCCGATTCCTTCATCACCTCACCCAGCTTGCCGGTGAGCTTAAAGCCTCGGTTTAGGGTATGGATACGCGTGGCCTCGATGGGCAAGGTTGCGCCGCCCATGCTGGTCCAAGCCAAGCCGGTAATCACCCCAACCCCTGAGAGGATTTGCTCGGTGCGGAACACCGGCTTGCCCAGATAGCCTTCCAAGTCTTTCGGGCCGATGCGTACTTGGGCTTCTGGGTCTTCCAGCAGGGTGACGATGGTTTTACGGATCAGCTTGTTTAGCTGCTTCTCCAATTGGCGCACCCCAGCTTCACGGGCATAGCCTTCAATTACCGCCCTTAAGGCGGCGTCGCTGATGGATAGGCGCTGTTTAGGTACGCCGGTTTTTTCCAGTAGCTTCGGCCACAGGTGGCGCTTGGCGATGGCCAGTTTTTCCTCGGCGATGTAACCGGACAGGCGAATCACTTCCATGCGATCCAGCAGCGGGCCGGGGATGGAGTCCAGTGTGTTGGCCGTGCAGACGAACAGCACCTTGGACAGATCCAGCCGCATGTCTAGATAGTGGTCGAGGAACTCCACATTCTGCTCAGGGTCGAGGGTTTCTAGCAGCGCAGAGGCGGGATCGCCTTGGTAACTTGCGCCGAGCTTGTCGATTTCATCGAGCATGATCACCGGGTTCATCACCTCCACTTCTTTGAGGGATTGCACCAGTTTGCCGGGCATGGCCCCGATGTAGGTGCGGCGATGGCCTTTGATTTCCGCTTCGTCGCGCATACCACCGACGCTAAAGCGGTAGAAGGGCCGTCCCAGCGATTCGGCGATGGATTTGCCGATGCTGGTCTTACCCACGCCGGGCGGGCCGACCAGCAGCAAAATCGAGCCGCTGATTTCACCCTTGAAGGCACCCACTGCCAAAAATTCCATGATGCGGCTTTTGATGTCTTCTAAACCGGCATGGTGTTTATCCAGCACTTTGCGGGCGCGCTTTAGCTCCAGCTTGTCTTTGCTGTAGACCCCCCAAGGCACATGGGTGGCCCAGTCCAAATAATTGCGGGTCACGGCGTATTCTGGAGAGCCGGTTTCTAGAATCGACAGCTTATTAAATTCTTCATCCAAGCGCTTTTGTACGGCAGGCGGCAAGGTTTTGCCTTCCAGACGGGCGCGAAATTCATCAGCATCGGCGCTGCGGTCATCCTTGGTGATGCCTAGCTCCTGTTGGATGATCTTCAACTGTTCCTTAAGGAAGAATTCGCGCTGCCGCTCAACAATTTTACGGTTGACCTCGGCGGACAGCTCTTTTTGCAGCTTGGCGACTTCCACCTCTTTACGCAGCAGCGGCAGCACCTTTTCCATGCGCTTGAGGATGGGCACGCAGTCCAGCACCTCCTGCAGCTCTGGGCCGGGGGCGGTGGTTAGGGCAGCGGCAAAGTCGGTCAGCGGCGAGGGTTCGTTAGGGCTGAAGCGGTTCAGGTAGTTCTTCAGCTCCTCGCTGTACAGCGGGTTGAGGGGCAACAGCTCCTTTATGGCATTGATCAGCGCCATGCCGTAGGCCTTGACCTCATCGCGCGGATCTTCCTCGCTCTGCGGGTATTCCACCTCGACCAAATAGGGCGGCTTGCGCCGTAGCCAACTGCGGATACGAATCCGCGCCATCCCTTGGGCGACAAATTGCAGCTTGCCGCCTTCGCGGGTCGCGCGGTGGATGCGCACCATAGTGCCGTGAGTCGGCAGAGCGTCGGGGTCGAAGGTTTCCGCGTCGGTGGGTGGATGCTCCATATAGAACAGCGCCATCCGCTGGTGCGGGGTTTTAGCCACGCGCTCTAAAGTCTCCGCCCAAGGATCATCATTGACGATGACTGGCAGCACCTGCGCCGGAAAAAAGGGCCGGTTATGGATGGGGATGATGTAGAGCTTATCGGGCTGAATCTGCTCAGGCAGCGCGAGGTTTTTCGAGGGCAGCACTTCGTGCTCTGCCTGCTCTGCTGGCTGATCATGTGCGGATTCGTCGTGTTCGGGGCGGGTATCGTCAGTCATGTTGTACCTGATCGGAGCCGTGATTTGCTCTGGAAATGAGGGAGCTAAGGACTCTTTTCAAGGGCAGAGAGCGATTAGCTCGCCGCTTTGCTGTCATGAATGGCGCACTGCCGGGAAAAAGGACGCTTTCCCAATTGACTATTATTGTTATGATATAACGTATTTAAGTATCCTGAGCGGGTGGCGCTAACGCGACGACCTGCGGCTTGGAGCCCCTAATGAAGCTAACCCCCCGTCCGCTGGCCCTGTCCATCAGCTTGGCCTTCTGCCCAGCACTTTGGGCCGTTGAACCTCTGAATTTGGAGTCCATGGAAATCAGCGCCAGCCCCTTGGCCAGTAAAGCCCATGAAATGACTACGCCAGTTGGCGTGCTAGAAGGCGATGCCCTGATCAAGCGCCGCGAGGCCAGCATTGGCGAAACCCTAGACCGCATGCCCGGTGTGCAATCCAGCAGCTTTGGTGCCGGAGTGGGGCGGCCCGTGATACGCGGGCAGAGTGGCGCGCGGGTCAAAATCCTCAGCGATGGCGTGGACGTGCTGGACGCCTCCAACATCAGCCCTGACCATGCCGTCACCACCGAGCCGCTGTTGTCACGGCGCATTGAAGTGCTCAAAGGCCCGGCGACCTTGCTGTATGGCAGCGGAGCCATCGGCGGTGTGGTCAACGTGCTGGATGAAAAGGTGCCCACCTACGTGCCGGAAAAAGGCTATGAAGGCACGCTGGAGCTGCGAGGCAATACAGTGGCCAACGAAGGGGCGGGCGTGTTCGGTATCACCGCCGGTGCAGGCAACTTCGCTTTGCGTATGGAAGGCGTTAAGCGCCAAGCCGATGACTATGAAATTTCCGGTTCACCGAGCAAAGAAAAGGGCTCCTTTAACGACACAGACACCTTCACCCTCGGCGGCAGCTTCATCGGCGAGCGCGGCTATTTAGGCTTGGCCTACACTAGGCAGGACAACCGCTATGGCCTGCTGGCTCACCAACATGCTGAATGCCACCAAGATGGCCTTAGTTGGCACTGTGGTGAGCATGAGGAAGAAGAGGGCCATGAGCATGAGGAGGAGGAAGGGCACGATGAACACGAACACGGCGGCGGCCTGCCCTTGGTGGATCTGGAGCAAAAGCGCTGGGATTTGCGCGGTGAACTGAGCGACCCCTTACCCGGCTTTGAGCGCGCCCGCCTGCGCCTTGGCCACACCGATTACCAACACAAAGAAATTGAAGGCGGCGCGGTGGCCACTCGCTTTGACAACGATGCCGTCGATACTAGGCTGGAGCTGACCCACAAGCCGCTGTTCGGCTGGCATGGCGTATTGGGCGGCCAAACCCTGCGCCGCGACTTTGAAGCCACCGGCGAAGAAGCCTATATGCCCAAAACCGTGACCCGTAATCGGGCGCTCTTTGTGCTGGAGGAATACACCGCTGGCAACTGGCGCTATGAGCTGGGCCTGCGCCACGAGTGGCAAGATATCGACGCCGACGATGCCCGCGACACCAGTCACAATGGCAATTCTTGGTCAGCGGGAACGGTGTGGACCTTCGCCCCTGAGTACTCGTTGGGCCTGTCCTATGCGCGCTCACAACGCCTGCCGAGTGCCGAAGAGCTGTACTCCAAAGGCCCACACGCCGCCACGCGCACCATTGAGTTGGGCAACACCGATCTTGATGAGGAAACCTCGCGCAACCTTGAACTCACCCTACGCAAATTTGCCGGACGCACCACCTTTAGTTTCAGCCTGTACCGCAATGTGGTGGATGACTACATCAACCCTGCGGACACTGGCAATGAGGTGGGTAACGGCTATCGTCAGGTGGAATATCGGCAGGAAGATGCGGTATTCACCGGCATGGAAGGCGAATGGCGCGTTCAAGCCACTGACGACACGGCGCTGACTCTATTTGGCGACCAAGTACGCGCCCGGTTGCGTCAGGGTGGCGGCAACCTACCGCGCATTCCGGCTTCGCGCCTAGGCTTTCGGCTGGAGCAGCGCCTGAGCGCTAGGTTAGACGGCGAGTTGGAGTTCTACCGCATGAACCATCAGCGCGATACCGCCGACTATGAGCGCGAAACCTCCGGCTATAACATGCTTTCCGCTGGGCTCAGTTACAGCGCGGCCTTAGGACAGGACAGCGACTATCTGCTCTACCTCAAGGGCAATAACCTGCTAGATGAAAAAAGCCGCAATCACGTTTCCTACATTAAGGATGATGTGGTCATGCCGGGGCGGAATTTAACGCTAGGGCTTAGGGTAGCTTTTTGAGGCTTTGGCAGGCCAAGACTAGCAGTCGATTAGAGTGGTTTTAATATCGAAGGTACGCTCATGTATCTACATGGGCGTACTTAAATACCTAAACTAACTACTCTGTGGTGTCTTTGCTCTAGCGAAGAATACTTTCTTTAGAAGTGGGCGCACTTGCATAAACCAATGTTTTTTACGCAGCAAGCGCCGCTGAAAGGACGTTAAAGGCTGCGTTGAAATTTGCTTTTTGAGTTTTACAATGCGGGTAAGATTAAGTATCCGCAAGGTACGCCGCAGCGGCGAAAGCACTTTCCAGTTTGGGCAGGCAAAGGAAGCGCCATAATCAATTAATATGAGGCGTCCCTCATTATTGATTATAATATTTGCACTGCGTAGGTCATTATGAAAAATGCCTTGGCCGTGTAATTTGCTGACAACCTCTAACAGCCTATTGAAATAAGTCAAACCGTAGAGCTTTTTAGCCTGACTGACCCTATGGCCCTCTATGTATTCCATCGCAAAGGCATGACTGCTGCGAAACTCAAGGAAGTCTGGAGCATGTGCCCAGCCTTTTAGGCGTTGCAGTATGTTAGCTTCACGGCGCATCAGGTAACGTGCCAGTGGGCTCCAAATGGTTCCAGCATAGCAGCCATAATCTTTGATAACTAAAGAACCTTGTTTATAGTGCTCTATCCGCACCTCAGCTTTTAGAAAAGACCGTGCAGGCTGTAGAACGGCTACGCGGTTAGGGGCAGTGTCATTAGTATAATGCCCATGGTCTATATCGAATGGCTGCTGTGTTCTGGCCAATGACATACTGGTTGTCTCTTGTAAGGCGGCAAGGGTAAAGAAGATAACTTTTAATAGTTATGGCGCTGCTTAGGTTTGTTATCTTCCGTTGTTAGTATTTCTAAGATCGGATGAGCGGTTTATCCCTGAATTCACAGCATTTTCACTGTATTTTCACGTTATCTTAACGATTGAAACATGGCTTTACAACGTCAGGAGGCTATGAGCACAGGGTTTTGGGCAGCTTTGCGGGCCTGCTTTTTGACGAGAAACGCTGGAGGCCTCAACCTAGCCGAGATTTCCGCCCTCTGAGGATAGCCCCCATGATCTTCTTTTATGCCCCTAGCAGTTGCTCCATGGCTTCACACTTGGCACTGGAGCAAAGCGGCGTAGCTTATGAAGCCCGCCGAGTGGATTTTTCGCAGAATGAGCAGCGCTCCGAGGCTTTTTTGGCGCTAAATCCCAAGGGCCGGGTTCCGGCGCTGCTGACAGAGCAGGGCGTTTTGACCGAGACCCCGGCGATTTTGGCGTTTATCAGCCAGTCTTTCCCGGAGGCGCATCTCGCTCCCGTCGAAGACCCGTTCCGTTTTGCTGAGGCGCAGGCTTTTAATAGCTACCTTTGCTCCACGGTGCATGTGGCTCATGCGCATCGGCTGCGCGGCGCGCGTTGGGCGGATGATCCGCTGGCCATCGAAGCCATGCAGAAAAAAGTGCCGCAGAACATGAGTGATTGTTTTGCGCTGATCGAACAGCACCTTATAAGCGGCCCCTATGTGCTGGGTGAGACCTACAGCATCTGCGATATGTACCTGTTCACCATTTGCCAGTGGTTGGAGAGGGATGGGGTGGATATTCGCCTGTTCCCCAAGGTGGAGCAGCTCTGTCAGCGTATGTTGGAAAATCCCCTAGTGGCGCGTATCACGGCCCTGTATGCAGCAGCTTGATCGCGCAACCTTGCTGGAAGCCCTTGCCTGATGAGCCTTGAAAGCTATTTGCTGTTCATCCTGACCAGTTTTTTACTGTGCATCAGCCCCGGCCCAGACATGATGCTGCTGTTGGCGCGTACCTTGGCGCAAGGTCGGCGCGCGGGTGTGGTGGCGGCCTTGGGGGTCAATCTGGGCAATTATTTGCATCTGTTGGCCCTGCTGCTGGGCCTTTCAGCGCTGCTGGCGGCATCCCCTTGGGGGCTTACGCTGATCCGTTGGCTAGGGGCGGCTTATTTGCTGTATTTGGGTATTAGCACGCTGCGTAGTTGCCATGTGGCACCTTCGCAGCGGCTGGCGGTGCCGCTGTGCTCTCCTTGGCAAATCTTCTGGCAGGGCCTCTGGAATGATGTATTGAACCCCAAGGTGGCTATTTTCTACCTAGCCTTCTTGCCGCAATTTGCCACGCCCGGTGACGGGCACCTTATGCAGATGCTGGTGCTAGGCGTCACGCTGAATCTGATAGGTCTGTTGGTTGCACTGTCGATTGTCTATGGCGCGGCGCGCTTCACCGAGCAGTTGCGTGGAAAGCCGGGGCTGTCCCTTTGGCTTAATCGCCTGCTGGGCCTGTTGTTTATCGCTTTGGGAATGCGTTTGTGGCTTGAGGCGCTTTAGGTGCGCCCCTTAGCCACCATGCTGACCCCTTCCAGTGTGGCAAAGGAGGTGTCCTTGGCGGTGAGCAGGAAGTCGCGCATAAAGGGGGCATCCAGCATATCCGCGCGAATGGCCGCATAGAGGGTGGCGAATAACCCTTGCTCGCCTAAGCGCTTGGCGGTCACATAGCCACGCGCGCTGTATTCGTGAATCGCCCAGTTAGGCAGGCAGCACAGGCCGCGCCCAGAGGCCACCAACTGCATCATCATCATGGTCAGCTCTGAGGTGCGCACATGGGCGGGTTCTACGTCATGTGGCTCAAGAAAGCGCGTGAAGATGTCCAGCCGATCGCGCTCCACCGGGTAGGTGATCAGGGTTTCGTCGCGCAGATCTTCTGGGTGAATCAGTGGGCGTCCGGCTAGGGGATGCTGATTGGCCACCGCCAGCAGCGCCTCGTAGGTGAACAGCGGCACATAGGTGATTCCAGCCAGCTCCAGCGGGTCGGAGGTCACTACCAAATCCAAATCGCCCCGCGCTAAAGCGGGCAATGGCGCAAAGGAAAAGCCTGAGGCCAAATCCAGCTCCACCTCAGGCCACGCATCGCGGAATTGGTCGATGGTGGGCATCAGCCACTGAAAGCAGCTATGGCACTCAATGGCCATGTGCAAACGGCCCGCGGTGCCGCCAGATAAGCGCGCCAAATCGCGTTCAGCGCTGCGTAGTTGCGGCAGCAGGCTATCGGCCAGTTGCAGCAAACGCAGCCCAGCACTGGTAAAGCGCAGCGGGCGAGTTTTGCGGACAAACAGCGGCAGGCCGAGGCGATCTTCCAACTCTTTAAATTGGTGTGAGAGTGCCGACTGGGTCAGGTGCAAGCGTTCGGCAGCATCCACAAGGCTGTTGGTTTCGCGCAGGGCATGAAGGGTTTTCAGGTGACGAATTTCCAGCATGCCGGACTCCAAGGGGTGTGTAGGACGAGCTATGAGCATATCTCATACGGCTTCAACAGCGGCGAACCCAGCCCATGCAGTTACAGCATCATGAGAATTTCTATTGATGATGAGGAAATACTTGAGTTTGTTTCAATAGGTCGCGCCACTGACAATCCTCCGCCTTGAGCTTGGATTGACGGATTGGAGAGCAGCATGGCCATTGCCCATATTTTAGGATTCCCGCGTATCGGACGGGATCGAGAGCTAAAAAAAGCGCTGGAAGCCTATTGGAAGGGAGACCTAGACGAGCCGGGTTTGCGCGCAGTTGGCAAAGCGCTGCGGGCCAGCCATTGGCAGCTGCAAAAAGCCGCCGGTTTGGCGCAGGTGTCGGTAGGCGACTTTGCTTGGTACGACCAGATGCTCAGCCACTCCCTGATGCTGGGGGTAATTCCTGAACGCTTTAAGCCGGAGGGCGCGCCCAGCCTAGACACCCTGTTTGCCATGGCCCGGGGCCTGTCTCGGCAGGGTGGCGCACAGCAGGCACAACCGGCTTGTGAGCTGACCAAGTGGTTCGACAGTAACTACCACTATCTGGTGCCTGAGCTGAGTGCAGAGCAGTCCTTTAGCCTGAGTTGGTCGCAGCTTTTTGAGGAAGTCGAAGAAGCCAAGGCGCTGGGGCATGTGGTGAAGCCGGTGCTGATCGGCCCGCTGACCTACCTATGGTTGGCTAAGGTGCGTGGCCCAGCTTTCGATAAACTGAGCCTGCTGGAGCGCCTGTTGCCGGTCTATGCCCAGATCCTTGAGCGGCTGGCGGCACAGGGTGTGGATTGGGTGCAAATCGACGAGCCCATTCTGGCCCTAGACCTGCCCCAAGACTGGAAAAACGCCTTCGAGCGCGCCTATCACAGCCTGCAACGTGCCCCGCTAAAATTGCTACTGGCCAGCTATTTTGGTGGATTAGAGGATAACCTTGGGCTGGCCGCCTGCTTGCCGGTGGATGGCCTGCATATTGATTTGGTGCGCGCGCCGGAGCAACTGGCCTTAGTGTTGGATCGGCTACCGAGCTACAAGGTGCTGTCCTTGGGGGTAGTCAATGGCCGCAATGTCTGGCGTTGTGATCTACACAAGAGCCTAGCCTTGCTGCGTAGTGCCGCTGAGCGACTGGGCGAACGGCTCTGGATCGCGCCGTCCTGCTCCTTGCTGCATTGCCCGGTGGATCTGGCCCGCGAAGAACAGCTTGATGCCGAATTGCGCGATTGGCTGGCCTTTGCCGTGCAAAAGTGTCAGGAGGTGGCCGTGTTAGCCTTGGCCATCAACCAACCCGAAGCGCCCGAAGTGCAGTCAGCCTTGGCCGAAAGCGCTAGGATTCAAGCTCAGCGCCTAGGTTCGCCGCGCATTCATAAAACACAGGTACAGGCGCGTGTGGCAGCAGTCAAAGCGCGGCATCGTCAGCGGCAATCGGCTTTTGCTGAGCGCATTCTCAAGCAGCGCGCGCGTTTTCAGTTGCCCTTGTTTCCCACTACCAGCATCGGCTCCTTTCCGCAGACCTCGGCGATTCGGCTGGCGCGGCAATCTTATCGGCAAGGCAAGCTGGCGGAGTCGGACTACATTGAAGCCATGCACAGCGAAATCCGCCACGCCGTGCTGGTGCAGGAAGCCTTGGGGCTGGATGTGCTGGTGCATGGCGAGGCCGAGCGCAATGACATGGTGGAATACTTTGCCGAACAGCTAGAAGGTTACCTGTTCACCCGATTCGGCTGGGTGCAAAGTTACGGGTCGCGCTGCGTGAAACCGGCGATTATCTACGGTGATATCAGCCGCCCCAAGGCTATGACTGTGGAGTGGATTCGCTACGCCCAACAGCAGACCGCCAGACCTATGAAAGGCATGCTAACGGGCCCTGTGACCATGCTGATGTGGTCGTTCCCGCGTGAAGATCTCAGCGCTGCTCAACAAGCGGAACAACTGGCCTTGGCCATCCGCGATGAAGTGCAGGATTTGGAGGCGGCGGGCATCGGCATCATTCAAATCGACGAGGCGGCTTTTCGGGAGGGATTACCCCTGCGCCGCGCTCAGCAGCAAGGCTATCTGGATTGGGCCGTGCAGGCCTTCCGTCTGTGCAGTGCCGGGGTGCGTGACGATACGCAAATCCATACCCACATGTGCTACAGCGACTTCAACAGCATCATCGAAGCCATTGCCGCCATGGATGCCGATGTCATCACCATTGAAACCTCGCGCTCGCAGATGGCGCTGCTTGAGGCGTTTCGGGCCTTCAATTATCCCAATGAGATTGGCCCCGGCGTCTATGACATCCACTCACCGCGTGTGCCGGACGTGGCGGAGATGCTCAGTTTGCTGCACAAGGCTTTGGCGCATATTCCCGCTGAGCGGCTGTGGGTGAACCCCGATTGTGGTCTGAAGACCCGTGGTTGGCCAGAAACCCAAGCGGCGTTGGCCAATATGGTGCAAGCCGCGCGGCAGTTGCGCGAGCGCTATGCCTAAGGCGGCGCGCTTTGCGGTAGAGTGATGGCTTGTCTGATTTCACTGAATCCACCATGACACCTGCCATCGACCTACTGAAAAAAGCCCGTGCTACCTTTCAGGTACACAGCTATGAGCATGACCCTAAATCGGCCTCCTACGGTTTGGAGGCCGCCGAAAAACTCAAGCTGAATCCGGCACAGGTGTTTAAAACCCTGCTGGTAGCCACTGAGCGCAACGAGCTGCTGGTAGCCGTGGTGCCGGTGGCGGGCAGTCTGGATCTCAAAGCGCTGGCCCAAGCGGCGGGCGTGAAGAAGCTGGACATGGCCGACCCCCAAGCCGCTCAGCGGGCCACCGGCTATCTGCTGGGCGGCATCAGTCCCTTGGGGCAGAAAAAGCGCCTGCGTACCTTCATTGATGCCTCGGCAAGCCAATGGCCGAGTATGTTCGTCAGTGCCGGACGGCGCGGCTTAGAGGTGGAGCTGAGCGCGGCGCTGCTGGCTGAGCATACCCAAGCGCAGTTTGCGGCCATTGCCAAAGGTTGAGTGCTGAAGGGTTCAGCATCAAAGCGGTGGTAGGTTTTTGCTCAAGTCAGCCGCATTGATGCCCGGTACATGCAGGCCATTTTGCGCCAGTTGGCGGCCTTCCATCTGCGGCTGAGTGGCCCAAGTCAGGATGTCCATGTAGCGGCGCACGTTGGCCACAAAATGCACGGGTTCGCCGCCACGAGCATAGCCGTAGCGGGTTTTGCTGTACCAGCGCTGCTCGGAGAGTCGTGGCAAAATTCGCTTCACGTCCAGCCATTTATTGGGATTGAGCCCGGCCTTTTTGGTCAATGTCCGGGCATCATCCAAATGGCCATTGCCGACGTTATAGGCGGCCAAGGCAAACCAAGTGCGGTCAGGCTCTTGAATCTCCTCGGGTAACTCGCTGTGCAGTTGGATGAAGTATTCGCCTGCGCCTCGGATGCTCTGCGCCGGGTCTAAACGATTGTTGACGCCCACCGAATCCGCCGTGTTTTGGGTGAGCATCATCAAGCCACGCACCCCGGTTTTTGAGGTGGCGGTGGGATGCCATTGCGATTCTTGATAGCCGATGGCTGCCAGCAAGCGCCAATCGACGCTGTGCTTTTTCGCGGCGGCTTTGAAGTGTTTCTCATAGCGTGGCAGGCGTTGCCGCAGGTGTTCGGCAAAGGTGTAAGCGCCCACATAGCCAAGGGTGTCGGCGTGTTCGTAGTAGCGTTCTTTCAGGCGTTGTAGGCTGCCGTTGCTCTTCATCTTACTGAGGAAGGCATTGATGGCCTCCAGTAGGCTGGTGTCTTCTGTGCGAGCGATAGCCCAGCCCAGATGATTTTGCCCGCTCAGTTCAAAGGCTGAGCGCACGTTGGGGAAGTAGAACTGGTTCATGGCCAGCTCGTTGGATTCCACTAAGGTCAGGTCGATGCGCCGAGTATCCACGCGGTGCAGCAGGTCCACCACTTCCACGCTGTCAGAACTGTCATAGAGCAGGCTGGGCAGCTCAGGTTTGAGGGCATCTAAACGTTCCGCATGTAGGCTGCCCTTGAGCACCAAAATACGCTGGCCGATCAACTCTTTGGGATTGGTTGGGCGCACGCGATTCTTGTGGTAGACCACTTGGGTGCTGGATTCCATATAGGGCACGGAAAAGCGCACGCTGCCCTCACGGCTGGGATTGATCAGTAAACCTGCGGCGGCTAATGCGGGCGCTTCTGGCGCGGGGGTCAGCCGAGTAAAGAGTTCTTCAAGGGTGTTGGCGGTCTCAATGCTTAACTTAACGCCGAGCTGTTCGGCAAAACGCTTTGCCAGATCGTACTCAAAGCCTGCTTCGCCGTTGCGATCTTGATAGTAGGTGGTGGGCGCATTACGGGTGATGACGCGCAGAATGCCCGCCTCCTGAATGCGCACCAGTTGGCTTTTGGGCGGGCCGTCTTGGGGGGGCGGCTGAGGGGTTTGGGCCTCTTCACCACAGGCTACCAATAACAGCAACAGGCCGCTGGCCACCAGCCGCCGCAGGTGATGCCCGCAAGGAATCAGAGATAGGAGTTGAGCAAACATGGCGCGCAGTATACGCAAAGCGCGATGAGCTGCCAGCCCTTGCGGGTCGCTGCGGCTCAGGGCTGTAGCCTACGGTCAATCTGCGGGTCAAGGCGACGCAAGAAGGCTTCAACCTCAGCGGTATAGCGCGGCTCTTCGCCCAGTTGCTGATTGATCTCAGCGTGGGACAGGTCTTTCTCCAACACCTCGCAGGTCATTCCTAGCTGAGCTGCTTTGGCAGCAAAGCCCTTGGCTTGTGGGCAGGCGTCCGCACGGCGGCTGGAGCAAACGGCCAGTAGCGGCGGGGCGGCGCGTTCTAGCTGGTGCAGTGGTGAGAGGGCGCGCCATTGCTTGGGGTCTTGGCCGAAGGCTTCATCGTAGAGCGACAAATGCCTCGCCTGCATGATGGCCGTCACATCAAAGGCTGCGCTGTCGAGGGCGACACTGCCCAGCCAAGGTGTGGTGCCCGGCGCTATGAGGTCAGGTCGGGCATTCAGCAGGCTGATGAGGTGAGCCCCCGCCGAGTGGCCCATCAGGATAAAGCGCCGCCGGTCAGCGCCCCAATGTTCGGCTTGCGTCTGTGCCATGGCCAGCGCACGGGCGATGTCGCGGGCTTGCTCCAGCGGCGTGGCTTCTGGCAACAGGCGGTAGTTGGTGGAGATCAGCACAAAGCCCTTAGGCAGCCAGCGGGCTACTTTGTTGTCCACCACGCGCCCCATGGCTTTGTCGCCTAGTCGCCAGCCGCCACCATGCACCATGAAAATCACCGGAGCCAAGTCAGCCACTGGCTGAGCCGTAGGTCGATACAGGTCAAAACGCTGGCGTGGATCAGGCCCGTAGGCGATTTCCTCAGGCGCTCTGTGGCTTGTTTCAGCATGCCGGGCAGCCTGCTTCTCGGCTATCCAATCGCGCAGAGGACCTGCCTGCGCTGGGAGCAAGCTTAGGGCGAGGCTTATGCCCAGCGCCGTGAGTATCAGTAAAGGCTGCATGCTGATCAGGGGGCTCCTTAGCGACACTCGCGCCTGACCATGCTCACCGCTTCATCGTAGTCGCTGTGGGCGTGGGTCACGCGGCGGAAGTCGCTGCCGCAATCATCATTAAAATTTTGCGATTCGGCACACATGCGCAAACGTCGCGCGTATTCAGAGAGCTTAGCGGCGGCCCGGGCGGCTTGCTGTACCTGCTCTCGGCATTGGCGGCTGTTGCCGTTACCACCACTGCGGCGGTCGTCCTGATTGACATCATTGTACTGCTGCTGATTGTACTGCTGCGGCGTTAGGAATTGCTGTTGTGGTGGCTGATAACGCCGAAAGCGCTCTTGGTCATCATAGCGATCATCGGTGCTATAGCGCCGCGAATCGACGCGCTGATAGTCCGGCTGATCATTATTGAGAATGCGGATACCCTCGGCCTGTGCTGTGGAAAGCGCCAGTCCGAAGGCGAGGGTGAAGCAGAGGACAAAAGCCTTGTGCATGGAAATCACCTAAAGCAGCGGTCTAGGGTAAGCGGTTATTTTTTGAGCCAAGCGCCGTTGCGTTGGATGTATTGACCTGCGCCCGTTTTATCCATGGCTTTTTGCCCGGCCAACAGCTCAACCTCTTGCAGCTTGATGCCGTTTTGCTCCGCCAGCTTTTGGTATTCGCGGCGGCGCGCTTGGTTGATTTGGCTGGCAATCTCGGCGGCGCGTGGGTTGGGCTGAACCACGCCCAGATAGCCATCAGCCTGTTCGCCGACTAGACCGCTGGATTTGGCTGCACTCAGCGCGCCCATGGCCTCCTCAAGGCTCATGGCGCTAGCGGGGAGGCTTAATAGCAACAGTAGCAAAAGTCCTGCTTTGATAGGGCTTGGCATGTCAGAAAAGTCCGCTGTCTTTGTTGATGAGGGTATCAAGGGCCTTATCAACCTTAATGTAGATCTCATGCTCGATCTTCACATTCAGATTGATGTTAATCGGCTTATCCGCCATGGCCAGCTCAACCCGTGGCGTGCAGGCGCTTGCGCAGAGCAGCAGGGTGAGCATGGCCAGTGCAGCAGCACGGATGGGCATGGGTTAATCTCCGACAGAGGGTGAGGGGCTGGTGCGGCCTTTGAGCTGTTCTTGTACGCGCTGTTGGAGGCGTTCAGTCACACGCCCGGAGACCTGCAAGCTAGTCAGCAGGGCTGGCAGGTTTTCTTCAAGATTAATACTGAAGTGAATGGGCCGTCCGCCTTCCAACGCAGGATTACGACCCTGCAAACGCAGCCCAAGTTGCAATTGACCGCTCGGATCATAGCGGACATCGCTGGCCAGTAGGCTGTAGTGAAAATTTTCCAAGGCCTGAGCCACCAACTGCATGGCTGGATTGCTGGCACCGAGCGCCTGTATACCCGGTGATTGCAGTTGTAATGTACCCGGTGCGCGGGCGCTGAGACTACCGCGCTCCACGCGCAGCCCTTGAGGGTTAGCTTGCAGTTCGAGATTGCCATCCAGTAGCCCTGTACCAGCTAAATGCTGCGCCGGATAAGCCGCCAGCAATTGCGCCACATCCAGCCCACGTAGCTGTAGGTGCAGCGGCTGAGTGGATTGATCCAGTGCCCATTGGCCGGGGTCGGCCCATAGCTGGCCACCCAGCAGCCCAAGGGTTGCAGTCTGCCAACTGAGATGACCTTTCTGTATGGCGTCGGGGGCGAATTGATAGCGGCCCTTAAAAGCCAAGGGTCCAAGGGCAATACCGGGATTAGCCCGCTCCAGTTGCAGATTGGCGATCTCCAACAACCATCCTGTGCGGCGCTGTTGCAGGCTTAAGGCCGCGTTCAAGCCTTGCCATTCTGTGCGGTCATAGAGCCCACTTAGGTCTTGGATGCCCAAGCTAGCCTCAGTCTCTGTTTGGCCCTGTGCGCTTTGCTTAAGCTGAGCCTTCAGTTGCAGGCTGCCTTGGTCAAGTTCAAGCAAGGCTGGCCAATCGCTGAGGCTTGCCGCCAGTGGATTGCCATTTTTTAATTGCAGGGCATGACTGCTTAGACTCACATGGCGCTGGCCATTGCGCTGCTGAGTCAATTGCAGATCCGCGCCTAACCCTGCGCTGTTGTTAAGGTTGCCATCTAGGTGCAACGCGCCCTGCGGATCAGTACTGAGTTGACCTTGCCAGACCCAGCCCAAGGCTTTGAGTGCAGGGTGCTGTATTTGTCCGATCTTCAGGCTGCTATGACCCTGTAGCTGAAGCCCCTCCAGCGCTTGCCTTTGCACCTGTAAGCCTTTCCATTGCAGATGGAGCTGCTGTAACACCAAACCCAATTGTTCAGGTGCTTGGAGTTGGCTAATGCTCAGTTGACTGCTGTCGTGTAGGTTCAGCCTGACTTGTTGCTCGCTGAGCTGGCCGTCCCACTGGGCTTTAAGGTTGGCATTTTTCAGCTGATAGCCTGCCATCTGTAGGCGCGGCACATTGAGGTCGAGGCGAGCATTTTTGAAGCTCAGCGCCAAGGGCTGTAAGCCGAGTTGTAGCTCCGGCAGTTGCAGGTTTAGGCGTAGATTGCCTTGACTGGTCAGGCTGGCGCGCAGGGGTAACAGGCGGCCTTCTGCATCGGGGGTTCCGGCATCCACCTTGAGGCGAAAGTGGCCGGGATGTACGCCCACCGGCCAGCCTTTTAGCAGGCTAGGCTCAGGCTGTAGGGTGACATCTAAGGCTAGGGTGGTGGGCAGCCAGCGTTGAGCCTGTCGGGTGAGGGCCAGTTCAACTTGACCTTGCACGGGGCCAAGGCCGGGAATTGGCCAAGCAGTAGGCAGATGCAGGGCCGCGCGGACTTCCCCTTGTAGGGCGCTGCCTGCGTCGGTGCTGTGCTCCAGTGCCCAGCTTGCACCTAGGCGCATTTCTGCCGTGGCTGCGGAGATACGCACCGGCTCATAGGCTAGCCAACGCGACAGCCACTCCAGCAGCCAAGGCGCTTCAGGCAGGCTGCCCATGGCCAGTGAACCCACCCAATGTTGGCTGCCGGATTGCTGGCGCATCTGTTGCTGAGCCTGTAAGCGCTGTTGGCCATCAAGGGCGATGTGTAGGGCCAGTTGCAGTGCTTGGTTATCTTCCTCGCTCAGCTGGGCGTTGAGCGCCACCTCATGGTCATTCGGGTAGAGCTGCAAGGCCAATTGCTGCTGGCCTGCCTGAGACTGCCAAGACAGGCGCATCTGCTCCTGACAACGTCCGGTGGCACAGGGTAAATCCAGATGCAGGCGCTCAATCTCCAGATGTGCAGGCAACCAGCCCAGCCAAGTGCTGAGTTCTGTAAGAGAGGGCAGTGCTATGGGCCGCTCGGTTAAGGAAGCAGCAATAGCCGACTCAGCGGGTTGGTAGCTCAGATCAAGGCGCGCAACCTTCAAACTAAGCCCTTGGAACAGCCCGGGCCAGCTCAGCTGCACGGCTGTTAGGTCTAACCGAGCCTGAGTGCCGTCCGGCTGCTGCTGTTGCAGGCTCAATCGCTGAAGGCTCAAACCGGTATGGGACAGTTGCAGCCCTTGCCATTCAAGGGGCGCTAACCCCTGCGCCGCGCGAAAAACCTGCCAGCCCTGATAGGCCGCCGCCACTAGCCCCAGAATGAACAGCAGAGCAAGACTAAGCCAGTGTCTGCGCAAAAAATGCCAAATAATCATGGGGGGCGTATGTCCTGAAAAGCCGCAAATGCGGAAGTTACCGGCTTGCTGCAAGAGGGTCCGCCCATAGCGCCATCCTAAGATGACTTACGCACACACCCGTTTTGAGTTGTCAAGTGTTAGCGAGCGGTTGCCAGTCTCTGATAGATAGACTCTTGCAAATCATAACTTGTTGAAATAAAAGGATTTTTTTTGTTGTATAAAAAATCGACAGTTTGATTGAAAGCCCCGGTTTATCGGCCCTCCAGCGCTTTTAAAAGAGGTTGTCCACCGACTTATCCACAGGAATTGTGGATTCTTTACGCAGGCCAAGCCCTGCGGCAGTCAGCAGGATACAAGGGATGTCATCCGCCGTGAGCTAACTTTTTGTCTCATGGCCCCTCACGACCGTTTGTCGGAAGTGGTAGGGAATGCGATAGGACGTGACCGGGTACCGGACAAAAGGCTTTGCATGCGTCATGCTAGTAAGTACGCGGCCTAGGGCAGGGAATGCCGGATGTACGGAGCCTTGGCTATACAAAATGCTGTCGCAGAACCGTAACCGAAGCCCTGTAGAAAGCCGCATAGATTGTTTAGGAGCGCCTTCGCATGCCGACCTTCACCACAGACCTTGCTCGTCAAATCGCCCAGCTCTACCCCCTGCAAGACAAAAAAGCCGGTAAACGCTACCGCATTGTCGATGAGCTGGCAGGCACTACCGAACTGGAAGAAACCACCGGTCGCCCCCGCTACGTGCCCACTCGAGTGCTGGAAGACCGGCAATTGTGGGACTTAGACTGGGCTAGCTGATAGCACCTGCTGTTTGATGAGGTGCGAGCCATGCGCGGCGGCGTGCCTCATCAAGAAAAGTCCAAGCGACAAAGCGGCTGCGCTTCTGGCCTTGCCCCATCTCCACCACCTCAACCTGCAAGGCCGCCAGCCGTTTGAGCTGCGTTTGTAGCAGCGCCACATTGCCCGCCTTGGATACCAGGGTGCTGAACCAGCAGACCTGCTGGGCCACCTGCTGGCTCTCTTGTGCTAAGCGGCTGATAAAGGCCGCTTCACCGCCCTCACAGTAGAGTTCAGCGGCTTGCCCACCAAAGTTTAGGACGGGCAGGGCGCGGCTGCTGTCCAGCTTGCCCAAATTGCGCCACTTGCGCTGACTGCCTTGGGTAGCCTCTTCCAGCGAGGCGTGAAAGGGCGGATTGCATAGGCTGAGGGCAAAGCGCTCCTCAGTTTCCAATAGGCCCGCAAAAATATGCTGAGGGTTGTGCTGTTGGCGTAAGCGAATGGCCTTATCCAAACGATTGCTCTGCACAAGTAAACGCGCGGCGGCCAGTGCTTGGGGGTCAATATCCGATCCCGTAAAGCGCCAACCGTATTCAGCCTGCCCGATCAGCGGATAAATGCAGTTTGCCCCTGTGCCGATATCCAACACCTGAACGCGAGTGCCGCGCGGAATCTGTCCCTGATGATCAGCGGCTAACAGATCGGCCAAGCCATGCAGATAATCGGCACGCCCCGGAATGGGTGGGCACAGGTAGCCCGGTGGAATATCCCAATACTGGATGCCGTAAAACTGCTTGAGCAGCGCACGGTTGAACACCTTCACCGCCTCTGGGCTGGCAAAGTCGATGCTTGGCTTACCGTAAGGGTTGGTGATGACGAACTGCGCCAGTTCCGGGCTCACCTTAATCAAGGCTGGAAAATCATAGCGTCCTTGATGGCGATTGCGTGGGTGTAGGCTGCCCTTAGCGTGAGGGACTTTGAGGGGCGCAGGCGGTTTTGAGGATGAGGGCATGGCAAAAATACCGGACAGGGGAGCCTGCATTTTCCCATAACCGAGCCTAACTGCATCTGTACCGTTTGACTTAGATTGTTAGTCAAGTTTTGTATAGCAGGTGATACAAAGACGGCTCTCATGCCGATTAGGTTTCGGGGCCGCTATCCCTGAGTTTTTCTAGCATAGCGCCCGATTTAGGCCTCTCGCCCTGTGTATCCATAGGGTAAAGACTCACCCGCCATGCGATGGGCTGTGCTTTGATGCGTCCCACGATCAACGTTTGACGAGGTGACCCCATGTTGAAAACCCTTTCCATCGCGTTCTTGGCGGTACTGGCTGCTCCTCTGGCACTGGCTGCTGACGATGACGCTCGTCCGCGTATGCAAATCCCGGAAGCCGCCTTTAAAGCCTGCGAAGGCAAGCAAGCCGGAGATACTGCTACCTTAAATGGCCCCGACGGTAAAAGCTTCACTGGTAGCTGCCGTGAGGTCAAAGGCAAGCTGGCGGTGATGCCTGAGCATGGCGGCAAAGGTGGGCATGAAGGCGAGGGCCATCCATCTGGTGAAGGCCGCATGGGCCCGCCGCCAGAAGCCTTTAAGGCCTGTGAAGGTAAATCAGCTGGAGACACTGCATCCTTCAGCAATGCCGAAGGTAAAAGCATGAGCGGCACCTGTCGCGAGCTTAAAGGCAAGCTAGCGGTAATGCCTGAGCGCAAACCCAAAGACTGATTGAGCCGCATCCCTTTCCGAGGGCGTCGCTTGTCTATGGCAAGCGGTATCCTTTCCTCTGGCACCCGGTTGTTCTCCCTGACTCACCCGCCCACTGTATCTCCACCTCATTTATCGGTGAGCGAGGAGGGTGCCAGAGATTTTTTAGCTTCACCATAAGCTTATTCTTAAATGATATTTAAATCATTTTGTATATTCTATTAAATTCACTTTAACGCGTACTGATCGGACAACCCTTGAGCCGCGCCTGAGAGGGGCTGATGCCACCTGCATCGCCCGTTGTGACTTGAGCCTGAATGCCCGGAGTGTTGTCCATGTCAGCGGTTGAATCCCTGTCTGTCGAAGCTGAAATTCCCTCCCAATCCTTTGACATCCGTCCCTTTGAAGGGGAAGTGCTGGGTGCAGAAATTCTGGATCTGGATCTGACTCGCCCCCTGAATTTGGACGACTTCGCCCGCATTCACCAAGCCTTTCTACGCCATAAGGTGCTGGTATTCCGCAACCAGCAGATAACCCCAGAACAGCAAATTGCTTTTAGCCGCCGTTTTGGTGAGCTGCAAATCCATGTACTCAAGCAGTTCTTGCTGCCCAAGCACCCTGAAGTGTTCATTATTTCCAACATTCTAGATGAGCAGAACCGCCCCATTGGCTTAGGGGATGCGGGTAAGTTCTGGCACTCCGATCTGTCCTACGTCGAGCTGCCCAGCCTAGGCGCTATGCTGCATGCGCAAATTCTGCCGGAAGAGGGCGGTGATACCCTGTTTGCCGACCAGCAGTTAGCCTACGAAACCCTGCCGGACGATATTCGCCAGAGCATTGAGGGCCGCCGCGCCAATCACTCCTACACGGCCACCTACTACAAGCCCAAACTGGAAGGCGAATGGCGGCCTACGCTGACCAATGCTCAGTTGGCAGAAGTGAAGGAAGTGATTCACCCCGTAGTGCGTACCCATCCAGAAACGGGCCGCAAAGGCTTGTTTGTCAGCGAGAGCTTTACCACCCGGATTCTGGATCTGCCAGAAGAGCAAAGCCGCCAGATTTTGGAGCAACTGTTTGCCCATAGCATTCGCCCGGAGTTCATCTACCGCCACCGCTGGCAAGCCCATGATCTGCTGTTCTGGGATAACCGCGCCCTGATCCATCTGGCCACCGGCTGCCCGAATCACCTGCCACGCCGTATGCACCGCACCACCATTCAGGGCGACGCACCTTTCTAATGTCCCATTTCTGTTTTTGACCAGCAGCCTCTTGCGGGCTGCTGGTTGGCCCGTTTTTGTCTTTTGGAGGCGCTTATGTCTGCACTATCTTCCCTGTTACCGCCCCGCATTAGCCGCTTAGCGGCAGGGCTAGGTCTGAGTTTGGCGATTATCAGCAGCAGTCTGCCGTCGGTGGCTAACGCTGAAGGCCAGCTGCGGATTGCCGAGCAGTTTGGCATTGTGTATTTGCTGCTAAACGTGGCCCGCGATCAGCAATTGATTGAGAAGCATGGCAAGGCCGCTGGTGTCGAGATCAAGGTGGAATGGACGCGCCTATCCGGCGGTTCAGCGGTAAACGATGCGCTGTTGTCAGGCAATATTGATATTGCTGGTGCAGGTATTGGCCCGCTGTTTACCGTCTGGGATCGCACCAAGGGCAAGCAAAACGTGCGTGGCGTAGCCTCCTTGGGCAACTTTCCCTATTACCTACTCAGCAGCAATCCCAAGGTTAAAAGCATTGCCGATTTGACAGAAGCTGACCGCATTGCGGTGCCTGCGGTTACGGTGTCGATTCAATCACGCTTTTTGCAATATGCGGCCGCTAAAGAATGGGGTGATAAAGCCTTTGATCGCCTCGATAAATACACCGTAGCTATTCCTCATCCCGAAGCGACCGCCGCGCTAATCAGTGGCGGTACGGAGTTAAATGGGCACTTCTCCAATCCGCCCTTCCAAGATCAAGCGCTGAATAATCCCAACGTACATGTGATTTTGGATACCTACAAATTGCTGGGCCCCAATTCGCCCACTGCTTTGTACACCACGGAGAAGTTTTATCAGGAGAGTCCTAAAACCTATCAGGCATTCCTCTCTGCCTTGGTTGAGGCCTCTGAATTTATCAAGAAAGATCCGGGTGCAGCTGCTGATATCTATCGGCGCGTGGCTGACTCTAAAACCGATCGTGATGTGCTGCTCAAGATCATTAAAGACCCCCGAGTGGAGTTCAGTGTTAATCCTACTAACACCTTTAAGTTGGCGGACTTTCTATATCGGGTAGGGGTATTAAAGAATAAGCCTAGCAGTTGGCAGGATTACTTCTTTAAAAGTCCACAGATTACGTCCGGGAGTTGATGATGGGCACAGAGACTTCCTTTCAGCCCTTATTGCAAGTGCAGAAGGTGACGCTGGAATACCAGACCGCCCAGCACATTGTGCGCGCTACCCATCAGGTGAGTTTTGAAGTCGATCCCGGCGATCGCTTTGTACTCTTGGGGCCATCGGGGTGTGGGAAATCCACCCTGTTAAAGTCGGTGGCCGGTTTTATCCGCCCGCGTGAAGGGCAGATCGTACTGGATGGCCAAGTGGTAGAGGACCCCGGCCCCGATCGTGTAGTGGTGTTCCAAGAGTTTGACCAGCTACTGCCGTGGAAGACGGTTAAGCAGAACGTGATGTTCTCGCTGCTCGCCTCCCGCACCCTAGGCAAGCGCGAAGCCGAACAACGGGCGCTGCATTATCTGGACAAGGTGGGGCTGTCCAAATTTGTGGACGCGTATCCGCATACCCTGTCCGGCGGCATGAAGGCACGGGTGGCCATTGCTCGCGCGCTGGCTATGCAACCGAAAATCCTGCTCATGGATGAGCCCTTTGCCGCGCTGGACGCCTTAACCCGGCGCAAAATGCAGGAAGAACTGCTGCACCTCTGGGGTGAGGTGAAGTTCACCCTGCTGTTCGTGACCCACTCCATTGAGGAAGCGCTGGTAGTGGGCAACCGGATTTTGCTGCTCTCACCCCATCCGGGACGAGTGCGGGCGGAAATCAACAGCCATGCTTTTGATCTGCACAGCCAACAAGGCCCGGCCTTCCAACAAACCGCGCGCCGTATCCATCGCTTGCTGTTTGAGGAAGGAGCGGTGGAGGTACCTGCCGTCGCCGAGGAGGAGCCAGCAGCCTCTGTCCCCAGTCAGCCCCAAAAACGCATTGCCTAAGGAGGCGCCTCATGGCACTGAATCCCCCGCTGCGTCCGGAATACGAAGTTAGCTTACCGCCATTGCTGGATTTGCCGGTGGAGCGCGAACTGTCCCGCCTCCAGCGTTTATGGCAGCAAGGCTGGCTGCGTAAATCCCTTATTTTGTTGGCTCTCGCGGTGCTTTGGGAGCTGGTGGCGCGCTACCAAAACAACGACCTGCTGTTGCCCGGCTTTGTGCAGGTTTCCCACGCCTTGGTGGAAGGCATCATCAGCGGCGAACTGCTGTCCAAGGTGGCCATTTCGCTGAATGTGCTGGTGAAGGGCTATCTGCTGGGCATTGTGCTGGCCTTTGGCATGACCAGCTTGGCGGTCTCGACCCAACTGGGCCGCGATCTGCTGTCTACCCTGACCGCCATGTTCAACCCACTGCCCGCCATTGCTCTGTTACCTCTGTCCTTGCTGTGGTTTGGTTTGGGCGAGGCCAGCTTGCTGTTTGTGCTAGTGCATTCGGTGGTCTGGTCGTTGGCGCTGAATACCTACGCCGGATTTCAGGGCGTTTCCGAAACCCAACGCATGGTCGGACGCAACTATGGTTTGCGCGGCCTGCGCTTTGTGTGGCTGATCCTGATTCCCGCCGCGCTGCCCTCCATCGTCTCCGGCCTGAAGATCGGCTGGGCCTTTGCATGGCGCACCCTGATTGCAGCGGAGCTGGTGTTTGGCGCGTCTTCCGGCAAGGGTGGTTTGGGTTGGTACATCTTCCAAAACCGCAACGAGCTGTACACCGACAAAGTATTTGCCGGACTGGTAGTCGTCATCCTGATTGGCTTGCTGGTGGAAAACCTGATTTTCAGCCTGATCGAGCGCCATACCCTGAAGCGTTGGGGGATGCAGCGTTAACTTCTAACCCTGTGACTGTTTAGGTCGAGACCGGATGGCCGGATCGGCATTTCTCGTAAACCCGGCGGCCATCATCCTTCATTAGCGGGCCGCCCCATTTGGGATCGCCCATGAAACTGAATTTCCCCAAAACCCTAGCGCCCCTCGCGGCGGCTTTGGGCCTGTGCTCGGCGCTGGTCGTACCCCATGCCAACGCCGAAGGCCGCATCAGCATTGCCCAGCAATTTGGCATCGGTTATCTGATTTTGGACGTGGTACGCGATCAAAAACTGATCGAAAAACACGGCAAAACCCAAGGCGTTAACATCGAGGTGGATTGGCGCAGCATTTCCGGCGCAACGGCTATGAACGAGGCGCTGTTAGCCGGTTCCTTGGACGTAGTATCTGCCGGTGTACCGCCCGCCTTGGCAGTCTGGGATCGCACCAAGGGTAAGCAAAACGTCAAAGCGGTCGCCGCTTTGGGTGCTCTACCTAACTACCTGCTGACCAACAACCCGAACGTAAAAACCCTCAAGGATTTGAGCGATAAAGACCGCATTGCGGTACCGGCAGCCGGGGTAGGCTTCCAATCGCGCACCTTGCAAATCGAAGCCGCTAAGCTGTTTGGTAAGGAAGACTTCCAGCACTTTGACAAAATTTCCGTCAGCTTGCCCCATCCCGAAGCCACGGCAGCGCTGATTGCCGGTGGTTCGGAGATTACCACCCACTTCTCCAGCCCGCCCTTTTCCTATCAGGCGCTGGAAAATCCCAAGGTGCGCAAGCTAATCAGCTCCTACGACATTTTGGGCGGCAAGGCGACCTTTAACCTGCTGTACGCCACCGAGAAATTCCACGACGAAAACCCCAAAACCTACCGCGCCTTCTACGACGCGCTGGTGGAGGCGGAGGGCTGGATCAAGGCCAACAAAGCGGCGGCGGCTGAGACTTACATCCGCGTGCAGCAATCCAAGTTGCCGCTGGAGTTTGTACGTAAAATCGTGGAAGACCCGGAGATCGAGTTCACCGTCAGCCCACAGCGCAGCTATGTGTATGCGGAAAAACTTTACGAGCTGGGCGTGCTGAAGAACAAAGCCGGTTCGTGGAAGGATTACTTCTTTAGCGAAGCCCACGCACGGCCCGGTAGCTAAAACGGATTGCGGGCCTAGAAGGGAATCAGAACACCGCCGCCGCTTGGGGCGGTGAGGCCAAGCCCGAAAGAAAGGCTTCAACCTCAGAAGCCTTTATTCCCATAGGGTGGCGATACCGCTGAAAGCGGATAAAGTGTCGCACCCATTCTCAATAGACGCGCTCGGTATGAATCGAGTAGTGTCTTAGCCGAATGTGTTCCTGAACCTGATCCAGTAGAGAGCGGCTATAAGGCTTAGCCTAGAAGGTTTCTACTGACCGGCAAGGAAGATTATCCACCAGACCCGTTTGGCAGGTTATGAACCGAGTGGTGTCTAATAATAGTTAGGGGGTATTCCCCGCTACGCTCCTCAAAGGAACTTGATCGCAATGAGAAAGCAACAAGAAATAGTCTCTTCCGTAAAAAAATGGGCCCAATGGTGGGTATTGCAGCGCAAAAAGAAATTGGAAGAACAGCTTAATGAGACGATGTCAATAAACCCTTTCTTAATGCCTTTTCTTTTTGACTACCATGACCTGAAAAATTTAGATGAGCTTGTAGATTTAATCATCGCAAGTCATTTAATGACCGGGCACGCAACTGGCTTTGGAAAGCTAATTGATGAAAAGATATTGCCAAATGTATTCGGAACCAAGAAATTAGACAGCAGCTTCAGAAAAATACCGCCATTCAGTGAGTCATGTTTTGACGAAATTGATCACCTGATTGTTAGAGAAGATGGGCGCAAACAGTTGCTATCACTCAAAGCAGGAAGGTGGACTATACAGTTGACGATGGCAGTACAGCTAAATGCATCTTTTAAGGAGATATTAGAAAATCATGCGGATTCAGTTGACGACATCGTAGTTGGCGTTTTCTATGGGACCTCGGAAGAGCTAACTGATAAGTACGACATCCTCCGTGGCATAAATCGCGGGGCAAATCACAGCGTCACCGACCTAACAGATAGCGTGAGCGTTTATGCCGGTAGGGAATTCTGGTCGTGGCTAAACTACGGCGAGAGTTGCACTCAAGAATGGGTATTACAGGGCATTATCGAAGCGCTCAACGAAGAGAAAATACACAAAACTGCCACCGAACTACTTAGCAGATTCAAAACGAGCGTAGTTGAGAAATACGAGTCGGACATAAAAGATGGAGACTCGATGAGCTGGTTTAAGTTACTTAGTAAAATTAATGGATAAAAATGGCAGCCATTTGGCTGCTATTTTTATCAGTCAAGTTCCAAAGCTAGCTGAACATCAATTTCACTGTCTTCATCATCTTGATAGTACCCTACATCGCCAGAAAATGATTCACCGTTCTTCCAGAAAGTTCGTGTTCTAACATGAGGTCGAATATGGGTCATTGTATGACCACAGAGTGGATTATTACTCATTCCACTACGATCTATCTTGTTCAACAATCGACTTATTACCTTGCCAGCAACCATACCAAGTTTCGTGGGGACAGCATTGCCGACTTGTTTAAACTTCGAAGTTGCTGTTCCTTGAAATAACCACTCTCTAGGGAATTCCTGAATAGCAGCCGCCTCTCCAACTGTAATTGCCCTGAGTTCATTAGGGTGGCACATTGAAGTACCTGCATGGTTTGGCATAGTAACAACGGTTGGAGAAGGGAAAGCAAAGGATAGTTTTCTCCAATACGCACTTCGCCCACCTTTTAGATACCAACTCTTGCCCATAGACTCTTTTTGAATATCTTCCGGCAAAGAGCGCCAGTTCCCGCCAGGAGGAATCATGGATAAATATCTTAGCTTTCGCGGGCTAAAATTCATAACATCTGGGCATGTATCAACAAATCCTTTTGATGTATCAATAATATCACCCAGTGTTTTAAATGGGGGTAAATTATCTTCTTGTCTATTACTGTAGGCTGGCTCTGGAAAATCAACCCCATACCCGAACCTATTGCCTACAAACAAAACCCGCTCTCGTATTTGCGGTGCTCCATAATTTACAGAGTTCACAACAAAGCAATCAACGTGATAGCCAATTTTGTTAAACTCTGATAGAAGCAACTTAACAAGCGAACCTTTCTCAAAGTACCACGCAGGGGCCGTAGAGTTTTTTATCGACGACTTCTCTGGAATTACGGACATAGAAAGAAGCCCTCTGACATTCTCCATCAGAAACACTTTTGGATTCGTTTCTGCAACCATTCTTACAAACTCAAACAGCATCTGACCGCGTGCATCCTCCAGCCCCAATCTATTGCCAAATACAGAAAAGGCTTGACAAGGTGGGCCACCAACAACCAGCGGAACATCCTCATCGCCAAAGCCTCCTGCCTCAATAACTTCTTGTCCAGTCACATCTACAATGGAATAGTCAAAAACTGGAAGCATTGGTCTATTAAATTTTATTGTTTTAACTGCATCTGCATTATTTTCTACGCATACTGCACAATCAAAACCCGCCATCTCCAAGCCGAGATCCAGCCCCATAGCACCACTAAAAAGCGAAATGAATTTCACGATATCGCCCCTTCTTGCTGGATAACAAAGTTCATTACACCAACCATTTTTAACCATTCAGACAAACGATCAAGCGAAGCCCATTCCCGTCTTGTTCCTCTTGTTGAAATCAGAAGAGATTGACTACCGTTTATAAGAACGGCAGTTACAACCCACACTCTCTTTGCAGGAGTAAGATATGGTTTACCTTTTGATGGTAACATTTCGGAAACTTGGATTGCTTGCACCAAACCCTGAGCAAGCAAACTTATGAGTTGGTCTTGGTTCATGCATCACCCCATAAAAATTAGCACAATGCACGTCACTATATCACATGTTGCAATGCAAACTATGGTGATTTGTCTACCCCCTAACCTTTCGGTCAACGTGACGACCCAAAGCTGCGCTTTGGGTTCCCTCCACGCCTGCGGCGTTCCAGCCGCACGTTACCTCCAACGTTAGGCCTCTTTGAAAATACAACTCGTAACCCGTAGGGTGGATTCGCCGATAGGCAATCCACCAATGTCCAGCCTTTCTCAAATACAGGCGCACTGCATTGGTGTTTTGCTATCGCGAAAACACCCTACAGGTTACGCATTGGGGGAAATCCGCATTGCATCCCCCATGCTCTGCAAGCCTCTTTAATAAGGCGTGCAATCCCAGCATCAGGAATGCTCCCAAGCAATGTAATGGCTGCGCTTATCGCCCGGTAGGCGGGCAGGGTACTGAGGCGGTAGTGGATGAGCCTTTGCGGGCGCAGGGCTTGGAGGCTTTGCGAGGGGTGGACGCTTCCGTGATGCCGACCTTGATTTCTGGCAACACGAATGCTCCGACCATCATGATTGCCGAACGGGCTTCGGACTGAATTTTGGACGCATCAGAGCGCTAGAAACAACACGCCCCAGCTAAAGGCCGGGGCGTGGGGGAGAAGCTAGCCTGATAATGGCTTAATGACGGGCTTTCTCGCAGCCTTCGCAGGCCTTGGTTTCGTACTCAACGCCACCGATGAAGCGGCACATGACGTTGTAGAGCACGCAGGCGGCATAAACAGCAATGTAACCCATCACGAGGTACAGTAGCGGCACCAAGAAGACCATGAACGGAGAAGGTGTGTTCTCTTCAGGTGCAAACATGGCGGCAACCAGCAGCATCGGGACAAAAACGACCAGTGCAGTATTAGCCATGAGAATAGCAAACACTTTGCCGTTTTGATGGGGGGAAAGTCTGGTAACTTGTAGTTTCATCTGTTGTTACTTCCAGCTGTTAACCAATTTGTCTGCGGATAATCCTACCGCTACACCCTCGCAGGTGCGAGTCTTCTGTTCCCGTGGAGCATGAGATAGATCAATGTTTTATCGAAAGACCTCGAAAGGTACCGAATGTGTAAGCCCAATCTTTACCTTGGACAGGCCCTAGCTAGGTACTGGCAGCACTAACGCTTGATGCCTAGCACGGAGGTGAGCGAGCCCCCTTTAGTCGCTTTTGCCGCCCAAGCACCGACTGCCAGCATGGCAGCGCCTGCTTTCTCGAGGCCCATAGCCACGCTCGTTAGGCGTTCAGAGAGCATCCCTCAAGATGAAGATGAACAAGGTCGCCGAGGTTATGCTGGCCTTTTGGGGGCATGGAAATCTGTGCCACGACCCTAGGGGAGACTGCCGGGGATCTACTGTTATGACGCTGAATGTAGGTTATGCACTCAGCATAGTTCTATTGCGGCCACTGTTCTTTATTTCGCTGACTTTTCAGCTGTCCTCAACTAAGTTTAATCCGCTGTTGTACTGGACTGTTGTTTTAATAACTACTATGTCCGATTTTATGGGTCGAATATTAGAACTTGGATAGCTACTTAGGGCGGGGAGGATGTCAACGCTGATATTGGGCTTGAGAACCCGGCTAGATGTTGAATCTAACCGGGCTTTTTTATTACAGGCTGGCGATACGGCTACGCTGTTCACCCAAACGGGCCACAGCTTGCTCAGCTTCGTTCAGTTTGGTGCGCTCGCGCTCGATTACTTCCGGCGGCGCTTTGGCCACGAAGCCTTCGTTGCCGAGCTTGCCGCCAATACGCTGTACCTCGGCGTAGAAACGGGCGATTTCCTTATCCAAGCGGGCCAGCTCAGCGTCTTTGTCGATCAAACCGGCCATGGGAACCAGCACTTCCATATCGCCCACCAACGCAGTGGCGGCCAATGGAGCTTCTTCGCCGTCAGCCAGCAAGCGGATGCTTTCCAGCTTGGCCAGTTTTTTCAGCAGGGGTTCGTTGGCCGCTAAACGGCGCTGATCCAGCTCATTGGCATTGCGCAGCACCAGATCAATGCGTTTAGCCATGGAGATATTCATCTCGCCACGAATCTGACGCACGCCCAGCATCAGGGCCTTAACCCACTCGATATCGCCTTCGGCTTGCTCATCCAGACGCTCTGGATCGAACTCCGGCCAGGGTTGCAGCATCAGGGTAGGGCCGCTTTTGCCTGCCAAGGGTGCCACGCGCTGCCAAATTTCTTCGGTGATGAAGGGCATGAAGGGGTGGGCCAAACGCAGCGAGGTTTCCAGTACCCGAACCAGCGTACGACGGGTGCCGCGTTGGCGCTCAGGGCTGGCGTTTTCGTCCCACAGCAGGGGTTTGACCAGCTCCAGATACCAAGCGCAGTACTCGTCCCAAATGAATTCGTATAGGGCTTGGGCGGCCAAATCGAAACGGAAGGCTTCCAGTTGGCGATTCACTTCGGCTTCGGTGCGTTGCAGGGCGGAGATGATCCAGCGATCTACCGAGGACAGCTCCACCGGCTCATCATTCAGGCCCGTGTCCTTGCCTTCGGTGTTTTCAAACACGAAGTTGGCGGCGTTCCACAGCTTGTTGCAGAAGTTGCGGTAGCCTTCCACCCGGCCCATGTCGAACTTAATGTCGCGGCCCGTCGAGGCCAGCGAGCAGAAGGTAAAGCGCAGGGCATCGGTGCCGTAGCTGGCAATGCCTTCCGGGAACTCGGCCTTGGTTTGCTTGGCGATCTTCTCGGCCAGCTTGGGCTGCATCATGCCGCTGGTGCGTTTTTCCAGCAGGGCGTCGAGGCTGATGCCGTCCACAATATCCAGCGGGTCAAGCACGTTGCCCTTGGATTTGGACATCTTCTGACCTTGGCCATCACGCACCAAACCGTGTACGTAAACGGTTTTGAACGGAATCTGGCCGGTCAGATGGGTCGACATCATGATCATCCGGGCGACCCAGAAGAAGATAATGTCAAAGCCGGTGACCAGTACATCGGTGGGGTGGAAGGTTTCCAGCTCCGGCGTTTGCTGCGGCCAGCCGAGGGTGGAGAAAGTCCACAAACCAGAGCTGAACCAAGTGTCCAGCACGTCTTCGTCTTGGCGTAGCGCTTCATCATTGCGGATGTTGTACTTGGTGCGGACTTCAGCTTCGTCGCGGCCTACGTAGACCTTGCCGGACTCGTCGTACCAAGCCGGAATGCGATGGCCCCACCAGAGTTGGCGGCTGATGCACCAGTCTTGAATATCGCGCATCCACGAGAAGTACATGTTTTCGTATTGCTTGGGCACGAACTGCACTTCGCCGCTTTCCACCACCGCCATGGCTCGGGCCGCCAGTGGTTTGGTGGAGACGTACCACTGATCGGTCAGCCAAGGTTCGATGATGGTGCCGGAGCGGTCGCCGCGCGGAACTTTCAGCGCGTGGTCGTCGATTTTTTCCAGCAGACCCATAGCCTCAAATTCGGCGACGATGGATTTACGCGCATCGGCGCGATCCATGTGCGCATAGCCATCGGGCAGGCGGGCATCAAGGGCTTCATTGAGGCTGCCATCTAGGTTAAAGACTTGGGCTTTAGCCAGCACAGCTGCGTCTTTATCGAAGATGTTGATCAGCGGCAGATTGTGGCGCTTGCCGACTTCGTAGTCGTTGAAGTCGTGGGCCGGAGTAATCTTGACGCAGCCGGTACCAAACTCCCGGTCTACGTAGTCATCACCGATGATCGGAATCAGGCGATTGACCAGCGGCAGCAGTACATGCTGGCCGATCAGGTCTTTGTAGCGCTCATCCTCAGGATGTACCGCCACAGCCGCATCACCGAGCATGGTTTCTGGCCGCGTGGTAGCAACGACTAGGTAATCCAGACCTTCGGCGGTTTTAGCACCCTCAGTTAGCGGATAGCGCAGATGCCAGAGGTGGCCTTTTTCGTCGTGGTTTTCCACTTCCAGATCAGAAATGGCGGTGTGCAGTTTGGTATCCCAGTTCACCAAGCGCTTGCCACGGTAGATCAGGCCATCTTCGTGTAGACGGACAAAGGCCTCCTTCACCGCCTCGGACAAGCCCTCATCCATAGTGAAGCGTTCACGCGACCAATCCACCGAGCTGCCCAGACGACGAATTTGCCGAGTGATAGTGCCGCCGGATTGCTCCTTCCATTCCCAAACTTTTTCGAGGAATTTTTCGCGGCCTAAATCGTGGCGGCTGATGTTTTGTGCGGCCAGTTGGCGCTCCACCACCATTTGCGTGGCGATACCGGCATGGTCAGTACCCGGCTGCCAGAGGGTGTTGCGGCTCTGCATGCGACGCCAACGAATCAGGGCATCCATGATGGCGTTGTTAAAACCGTGGCCCATGTGCAGGCTGCCGGTCACATTGGGCGGCGGAATCATAATGGTGTAAGGCTCGCCCGAACCCTGAGGTGCAAAATACTGCTTGGCTTCCCATTCGCTGTACCAACGGGATTCAATGGCGTGAGGCTGGTAGGTCTTGTCCATGCGAGGGACCCTTATAAAGCGGCTGATCGGTCGATAAACCGCGCAGTATAAGGCTAAATACAAGCTACCGGCTTGCGTCCAGCATGCTATCGGCGCAATTTGAAGGCGGCTAGGTACAAGGCTCAGCCCCTGTGCCTAGCCTGAATAGCACTTTTGTGCTATAAAATGCGCCGCCCAACGGCAGGCCCGTTTGGGCGACTACCCCACACACGCATCGACACGCTCTTCTGGGTGCCCCTAGGGGTTGAATGGCGGGATGCGTGGAGGCCTAACCCGACTTATTGAGGAATATTCATGTCTCAAGTCAACATGCGCGATATGCTGAAAGCTGGTGTTCACTTCGGTCACCAGACCCGTTACTGGAACCCGAAAATGGGTAAGTACATTTTCGGCGCGCGCAACAAGATTCACATCATCAACCTTGAAAAAACCCTGCCGATGTTCAACGAAGCCCTGAGCTTTGTTGAGAAGCTGGCCGCTGGCAAGAACAAGATCCTGTTCGTCGGCACCAAGCGCTCTGCGGGCAAACTGGTTCGTGAAGAAGCCGCTCGTTGTGGCATGCCTTACGTCGACCACCGCTGGTTAGGCGGCATGCTGACCAACTACAAAACCATCCGCGCCTCCATCAAGCGCTTGCGCGAGCTGGAAATTCAGTCTCAAGACGGCACCTTTGAGAAGCTGACCAAAAAAGAAGCCCTGATGCGCACCCGTGACCTCGAAAAACTCGAGCGCAGCCTGGGTGGTATCAAAGAGATGGGCGGACTGCCGGATGCCATGTTCGTTATCGACGTGGATCACGAGCGCATTGCCATCTCCGAAGCCAACAAACTGGGCATCCCCGTTATTGGCGTAGTGGACACCAACAGCAGCCCTGAGGGCGTGGACTACATCATTCCCGGTAATGATGATGCCATCCGTGCCGTGCAACTCTATCTGGGCGCCATGGGCGACGCCATCCTGTCTGGCCGTCAGCGTGCCGGTGGCAGCATCGACGAATACGTCGAAGAGCAAGCTTCCGAAGCTGCCGAAGGCTAATGGCGCGGCGGTTTCTGACCGCCCCCGTGAACAGAAGGGGGCCTAGCCCCCTTCTTTGCCTGTACCCGATTTCGACCGGCCCCTTGCCGGAATGGTTAAACCCCTTATAGAGGACTATGAGCATGGCAGAAATTACTGCAGCCTTGGTTAAAGAACTGCGCGAACGCACAGGTCAAGGCATGATGGATTGCAAAAAAGCCCTGACTGCTGCCGATGGCGACATCGAAAAAGCCATTGATGATATGCGCGCTGCTGGTGCTATTAAGGCTGCTAAAAAAGCCGGTAACATCGCTGCTGAAGGTGCTATCGCTGTTAAAGTTGCAGCTGATAACACAGCGGCTGTGATCGTTGAAGTCAACTCCCAGACTGACTTCTTGGCGCTGCAAGATGACTTCAAAGGCTTCGTTGCTGACAGTCTAGAAAAAGCCTTCGCAGACAAACTGACGGATGCCGCGCCGCTGGTAGCTGCTCAGGAGTCCGCTCGTGAAGCGCTGATCGCCAAGTGTGGCGAAAACGTCAACATTCGCCGCCTGACCCGCGTTGAAGGCGACGTAGTAGGTTCTTACCTGCACGGCCACCGCATCGGCGTACTGGTTGTACTCAAAGGCGGTAACAGCGAGCTGGCTAAAGAAATCGCCATGCACGTTGCAGCGAGCAACCCGCAATTCCTCGACCCTTCGCAGGTGTCTGAAGAAGCCGTTGCCAAGGAAAAAGAAATCTTCCTGGCACTGAATGCCGAGAAGATCGCCGGTAAGCCAGAAAACATTGTTGAAAACATGGTCAAAGGCCGTATCAGCAAGTTCCTGAGCGAAGCTAGCTTGGTTGATCAGCCCTTCGTAAAAGACCCGGAAATCAAGGTCGGCGAACTGGCCAAGAAAGCCGGTGCTGAAATCCTGTCCTTCGTACGTTACGAAGTAGGTGAAGGCATTGAGAAAGTTGAAGTGGACTTCGCGGCTGAAGTAGCTGCTCAGGTCGCTGCAACTAAGCAATAAGGCTGTTGCCCTGTTCTGGAAGAGGCTGCCCGTTAACGCGGGCGGCCTCTTTGTCAAATGGGCAGGTTGATTTTAAGCAAGAGGCAGGAACCTTGATGGCCTTTTTGCTGTCAAGGCGTAGCTGGTTTTAGGTCTGACACAGGGTTTACCAACATGTCCCGGGGGGATACGCCGATGATTCAGCAGGTGACAGGGCAAAAGCCCCGCTATAAACGCATTCTGCTCAAGTTGAGTGGCGAAGCCCTAATGGGCACTGAAGAGTTTGGCATCGATCCTAAAGTGCTTGATCGTATGGCACTGGAGGTGGGTCAGCTCATTGGAATTGGCGTGCAAGTGGGCTTGGTCATCGGTGGTGGCAACCTCTTTCGGGGAGCGGCTCTGTCGGCGGCGGGAATGGATCGTGTTACCGGCGATCATATGGGCATGCTGGCTACGGTGATGAACGCCTTGGCCATGCGTGATGCGTTGGAGCGTTCTAATATTCCGGCCTTGGTGATGTCAGCCATTTCCATGGTGGGTGTCACCGATCACTACGACCGCCGCAAAGCAGTGCGCCATTTGGCAGCGGGCGAAGTGGTGATTTTCTCGGCAGGTACGGGCAATCCCTTTTTCACCACGGATTCTGCCGCCTGTTTGCGGGCCATCGAAGTGCATGCTGATATAGTGCTCAAGGCTACCAAGGTAGACGGCGTCTACACTGCTGACCCATTCAAAGACCCATACGCCGAGAAATTCGAGCGTCTGACCTACGATAACGTGCTGGATCGCAAATTGGGTGTCATGGATTTGACAGCCATCTGCTTGTGCCGCGACCACAACATGCCCTTGCGCGTTTTCAACATGAATAAGCCGGGCGCTCTCCTAAGTATCGTGCTGGGAGAGGCTGAAGGCACCCTGATTGAGGAGTCAAACACATGATTAACGCAATCAAGCAGGACGCGCAGGAGCGTATGCAAAAAACGCTGGAAGCGCTCAACCACGCCTTTGCCAAGATTCGTACTGGACGGGCTCATCCGAGCATTCTGGATAGCGTCATGGTGTCCTACTACGGAAGTGACACGCCGCTGCGCCAAGTGGCTAACGTCATAGCTGAGGATTCCAGAACCCTCGCCCTGACAGTGTTCGATAAGGGCATGATTCAGGCAGTTGAGAAGGCCATCATGACCTCGGATCTGGGCCTAAACCCGGCGACGGCGGGCACGACCATTCGCGTGCCTATGCCTGCCTTGACTGAGGAAACCCGCAAGGGCTACACCCGTCAGGCGCGTAGTGAAGCTGAAGGCGCCAAGGTTGCTGTGCGTAACATTCGCCGCGATGCTCTGGCGCAGTTCAAAGACCTGATCAAAGAAAAAGAAATCAGCGAAGACGAAGAGCGCCGCGCTCAAGATGACGTGCAAAAGCTCACCGATCGTTTTGTCGCCGAAGTCGATAAAGCGCTGGAAAAGAAAGAAGCCGACCTGATGGCCGTCTGATCCAAGCAGGCGGGGCAAAGGATAGAGCCATTCTATTCTATGGCCCGCCGAAGGATGTACAAAGAGCCCGTTTGCTCATTCAGGAAAGCCTGTGTTCGGTATTTGCCAAGCAATGCGTCAGGCATCGGTAGTAGCGGGTGATCTAAAGGTGGATGGTTTTGTGACTGTTCACCGTTCAAAGCGCTACTAGCGCAAACAGAGTCAAATCATGGAAAAGCTTAGGCCGCTCGCAACGCACAAGATCCCACGCCATGTAGCCATCATCATGGATGGCAATAACCGCTGGGCTAAGAAGCGCTTATTGCCGGGTATTGCCGGCCATAAAGCGGGCGTTGATGCGGTGCGTGCGGTGATTGATGTGTGCGCTGGTGCAGGTGTTGAAGTGCTCACCCTGTTTGCTTTTTCCAGTGAAAATTGGCAGCGTCCCGCCGAAGAGGTGGGGGCCTTGATGGAGCTTTTTCTGCTGGCTTTGCGCCGCGAAGCGCGCAAGCTCAAGGAAAATGGCATTCGCCTACGCGTGATTGGTGATTGCTCGCGCTTTCATCCTGAGCTGCAAAATGCCATTCGCGAAGCCGAAGTCCTGACGGCGAACGAGCAGCGCTTTACCCTGCAAATTGCTGCTAACTACGGTGGTCAGTGGGATATTCTGCAAGCGGCACGTCAGATGGCTGAGCAGCTGCAAGCAGGCCAGCTGTCAGCCGATGAATTTACGGCGGCGCGTTTTCAAAGCCATCTATCCACCGGCGATTTGCCCCCCGCTGACCTGTGCATTCGAACGGGTGGCGAGCGTCGGATTAGCAACTTCTTGCTCTGGCAAATGGCCTATACCGAGCTTTACTTCACCGACCTGTATTGGCCTGACTTTAAGCGTGAGGCTATGCGCGAAGCCTTGGATGATTTTGCTAGGCGTCAGCGCCGCTTTGGCAAAACAGATGAGCAAATAAGTGCCGAGGTTTCCTCCCCATGCTGAAACAGCGAATTATCACCGCATTGATTTTGCTACCCATTGTGTTGGTAGGTTTTTTTAAGCTGACCGGAATGGCATTTGCTCTGTTTACCGGCGCAGTCATTGTGTTGGGTGCTTGGGAATGGGCGCGCTTAGCGGGCTATCTGAGCGCTTCGGCGCGCATCGGTTATGCGGCCTTTATCGCTTTACTGTTGCTGCTGCTGTATTGCCAACCACTGTTGGCGCACCTCGTTCTGGTGGTGGGTGTGGTTTGGTGGTTGTTGGCTACTGTTTTGGTATTGGGCTATCCAGAGAGCCGCTCATTACTCTGTTGGACACCCAAGTCACTATTGGTGGTAGGGCTGCCGTTGTTGTTGCCCGCTTGGCAAGGCTTGCAGCTTCTTAAACTACAGCCGCAGGGTAATGCCTTAATTTTGCTGGTTATGGGACTGATTTGGGCTGCCGATATTGGGGCCTATTTTGCTGGACGGCGCTTTGGTCGTCGCAAGTTGGCTCCAGCGGTCAGCCCCGGTAAAACCTGGGAAGGTGTAGCCGGTGGTTTGCTGGCGAGTTTGTTGGTCACGCTGGGTGCTGGTATCGGTTACGGCTGGAGCGGGTTGGATTGGCTGCTAATCATTCCCGGCATAGTGCTGGTGGTAGGTGCCTCGGTGTTAGGTGACCTAACGGAGAGCCTGTTTAAGCGCAATGCCGGTCTTAAGGACAGCAGCCAATTGCTGCCGGGGCATGGCGGCGTGTTAGATCGCATTGACAGCCTAACAGCCGCTATTCCCGTGTTCACTCTGTTGCTGTTTCTGGCTGGCTGGGGTGTGAAATGAGCCAGCCATTACAGGTCACAGTGCTGGGCGCGACAGGCTCCATAGGTTTGAGCACATTGGATGTCATCGCTCGACATCCACAGGCCTATCAAGTATTTGCTCTAACAGGATTTTCCAGAGTCGCTGAACTGAGCCAGTTGTGCCTACAGCATCGCCCGCAGTACGCCGTAGTGGCCGATGAGCAGGCCGCCCAGCAATTACGCGCTAGCTTGGCCCAGAGCGGGTCAGCGACCCAAGTGCTCAGCGGCCCCGATAGCCTTTGTGAAGTAGCAGCTGCCTCTGAAGTGGATGTGGTGATGGCTGCCATCGTAGGCGCGGCTGGACTCAAGCCCACACTTGCAGCGGTGCGAGCAGGCAAGCGCGTGTTGCTGGCCAATAAAGAAGCACTGGTGATGTCAGGTGCGCTCTTTATGCGTGCTCTGAAAGAAAGCAAGGCCACCCTGTTACCCATCGACAGCGAGCACAATGCCATCTTCCAGTGCTTGCCTGCCAACTATGCCAAGGGTTTGGAGAGCCTCGGTGTGCGGCGCATTCTGCTGACTGCCTCGGGTGGGCCTTTCCGCACGCTGCCTGCTGCTGATCTGGCAAAAGTGACCCCTGAGCAAGCCTGTGCGCATCCAAACTGGGCCATGGGTCGCAAAATCTCCGTCGACTCCGCCAGTATGATGAACAAGGGCTTGGAGCTGATCGAAGCCTGCTGGCTGTTCAATGCCAGACCTAGCCAAGTAGAGGTGGTGATTCACCCGCAAAGTGTCATTCACTCTATGGTGGACTATGTGGATGGCTCTGTATTGGCTCAGCTGGGCAACCCTGATATGCGAACACCCATTGCTCATGCCCTTGCTTGGCCGGAGCGTATCGATTCTGGCGTTTCAGCGCTGGATCTGTTGCGTATTGGCCGCTTGGACTTCGAAGCCCCCGACGATGCGCGTTTTCCCTGTTTAGCTTTAGCACGTCAGGCGGCTGAAGTCTGCGGCACCGCTCCAGCCATGCTGAATGCTGCCAACGAAGTGGCGGTGGCCGCCTTTCTAGAGCGCCGCATTCGTTTTACCGACATTGCCAGTATCATCGACGCAGTGTTGACGCAGGAAAGCGCCATACAGGTTCATTGCTTAGATGATGTGCTAGCCGCCGATGCAAAGGCGCGTGCATTGGCCGAGCATTGGCTGCAACACCGTACGCCTTAGGGCAATCAGATCGTTCCGATCGAGGTTTAGGAGAGTTCTGATGGGGATGCTTTACACAGTACTGGCCACCTTAGTTGCACTTGGGGTGCTGGTTACCGTACATGAGCTGGGTCACTTCTGGGTGGCTCGGCGCTGTGGCGTCCGGGTGTTGAGGTTCTCCATCGGCTTTGGTCTACCCTTAGTGCGCTGGCATGATCGGCAAGGCACTGAGTTTGTCATTGCGGCTATTCCTCTAGGCGGCTATGTCAAAATGCTCGACGAGCGAGAAGCGCCAGTTGTGCCCCAAGACCTTGGGCAAGCCTTCAATCGCAAATCGGTAGGGCAACGCTTCGCTATTGTTGCCGCAGGGCCTTTAGTTAACTTCGCGTTGGCTTTGGTGTTCTTCTGGATCTTGGCCATGATGGGCTCGCAACAGGTTAGACCTATCATCGGTGCCATCAAAGCAGACAGCCTTGCTGAGCAAGCGGGCTTGCAGGTTGGCCAAGAAATCTTATCCGTTGACGGCGAGCCAACTGCTAGTTGGGGAGCCATTAACCTGCAACTGGTCAGCCGTTTGGGCGAGACGGGCCTGCTGGTGTTTGGTGTGCGCGACGAGGGCAGCAGTCTTGAGCATCCTCAGCGCATCAATTTAGCCTCTTGGCTGAAAGACGCTGATGATCCCGATCCCCTTGAGCGCCTAGGCATTACCCCGTGGCGGCCGCAGGCTGAGCCGCTGATTGCCGAATTGGACGCACAGGGTCCAGCGAAAGCCGCTGGATTGCAGGTTGGTGATCGCGTACAACACCTGAATAATCAGCCTATAGAACACTGGCATCAACTGGTGAGCATGGTCAAAGCCTTGCCTTCTCGCACTGTTACCTTAGGCCTCCTGCGTGAAGGTCGCGCGCTGGAACTTCGAGTCACCCTAGGCGTGCGGACGGAAAATACCAGTAGCTTTGGCTATTTGGGTGCGGGCGCACGTCCGGCTAACTGGCCTGCTGACATGCTGCGCGAGGTTCACTTTGGCCCCGTAGATGCCTTATGGGAGGGGGCGCACCGTACTTGGCTGATGAGTTTGCTGACACTGGACTCCCTAAAAAAAATGTTGCTAGGCGAGCTCTCGGTAAAAAACTTGAGCGGCCCGATAACCATTGCTAAAGTGGCGGGCGCTTCGGCCCAGTCAGGTCTGGGGGATTTTCTTAATTTCCTAGCCTACCTGAGCATCAGCCTAGGCGTACTCAATCTACTGCCTGTTCCTGTCCTTGACGGAGGACACCTGCTTTTTTATTCGATTGAATGGATTCGTGGGCGTCCATTGTCGGAGCGGGTGCAGGGCTGGGGCATGCAAATCGGTATTAGCTTGATGATCGGAGTGATGTTGTTGGCGCTGTTCAATGACATCGGACGCCTTTAATGCAACTAATCCATGCTAATGCGGCTCATTTTCAAGTTTTCTTTATAAAAAGGACTTCATGAAACGTTTGCTGCTACCGGTGGTCCTGTTTGCATTGATGATTGCTCAAGTCCACGCCGAATCCTTCACTATCTCAGACATCCGTGTAAATGGCCTGCAGCGGGTTTCGGCTGGCAGCGTTTTTAGCGCCCTGCCGCTTAACGTGGGCGACCCTGCGGATGAGCGACGGCTGGTAGAGGCCACTCGCGCCCTGTTTAGAACGGGCTTTTTTCAAGACATCCAGCTTGGCCGTGAAGGCAATGTGCTGGTTATCAATGTAGTGGAGCGGCCATCAATTTCCAAAATTGAGATTGACGGCAACAAAGCCATCAAAACGGAAGATTTGCTGAAAGGGCTTCAGCAATCCGGTCTGGCAGAAGGGGAAATCTTCCAGCAGGCTACCTTGGATGGTGTGCGTAACGAACTGCAGCGTCAGTATGTCTCTCAAGGCCGCTACTCGGCGACGATTGAGACCACTGCAGTACCGCAGCCGCGCAATCGTGTATCCCTAAAAATTAAAATTAATGAGGGTACGGTTGCGGCGATCAAACACATCAACGTTGTAGGTAATACCGTCTTCCCCGATGATGACCTAACTTCAGGCTTCCAGCTAAAGACCACTAATTTACTGTCATTCTTCTATAATGACGATAAGTATGCCCGTGAAAAGCTGGCTGGTGACCTTGAGCGTTTACGCTCTTACTATTTGGATCGTGGTTATATCAACATGGATATCACCTCAACCCAAGTATCTATTACGCCTGATAAGAAAAGCGTTTATATCACCATAAACGTGGCGGAGGGAGAGCGTTATACTGTCCGTGAGGTTAAGTTAAGTGGTGACCTAAAAGTACCGCGCGAAGAAGTTGAAGCCTTGATGCTTATTAAAGAAGGCCAGATTTTCTCGCGTAACGTTATGACTACCACTTCAGAGTTAATTACCCGCCGCCTAGGTAATGAAGGTTATACCTTTGCTAACGTCAATGGCATACCTGAGCCTCATGAAGAAGATCATACGGTGTCCTTAACCTTTGTGGTGGAGCCTGGGCGGCGTGCCTATGTCAACCGGGTTAATTTCCGGGGCAATACTAAAACCGCGGATGATGTTCTGCGCCGTGAAATGCGTCAAATGGAAGGCGGTTGGGCTTCTACTTACTTAGTTGATCAATCGAAAACCCGCTTAGAGCGGCTTGGGTACTTTAAAGAGGTTAGTGTTGAAACTGTACCTGTACCCGGTAGCGATGATCAAATTGATGTTAATTTTGCTGTTGAAGAGCAGCCTTCCGGCTCGGTCAGTGCTAGTGCTGGTTTTGCACAGAACTCCGGTATTATCCTAGGTGCCTCCATCAGCCAAGATAACTTTTTGGGTACGGGGAACCGAGTTAGCGTCGGCCTAAATCGCAGTGAATATAAGACCAGCTATAACTTTGGCTTTACTGATCCTTATTGGACTAAGGACGGTATTAGTCTGGGGTATAATGCGTTTTATACAGCAACCGACTATGATGACACCGATTCAGAAATTTCTAGCTACTCGGTTAACAGTATGGGAGCAGGGGTTAGCTTAGGCTATCCTCTGAGTGAGACAGCGAGGGTTTCCTTTGGGCTCTCTATACAGCAGGACAGCATTGACACGGGCCGCTATACGGTAGATGAGATTTTTGACTTCCTCGAGGAGGAGGGTGAGGACTATCTAAACCTGAAAGCCACCTTGGGTTGGTCAGAGTCCACCTTAAACCGCGGTGTAATGCCAAATCGGGGAGCTTCGCAAAGCTTATCCTTTGAGACCACCTTGCCAGGCAGTGACCTGTCCTTTTACAAAATCGACTACAATAACCAGTATTTTATGCCCATCGACCGGACCTACACGCTGCGCGTGCATGGCCGCTTTGGCTACGGCGACAGTTACGGTTCAACCTCGCGGTTGCCGTTTTACGAAAACTACTACGCGGGTGGCTTTAACTCGGTTCGGGGCTTCAAGGAGAATACCCTTGGTCCGCGCAGTACGCCTAGCGACGGGCATAATCCGGGTACGGAGGCTGATGAGGATGGCGATGAAGATCCATTTGGCGGCAACGTGCTAGTGACAGGTGGCTTAGAGGTGTTGTTTCCTATGCCTTTTGTTAAGGATCAGCGCTCGTTCCGTACCTCGGTGTTTTGGGATGTGGGTAATGTTTTCGATACCAATTGCCCCTCGAAGTCCAAAACCTGTTCGGAGTTTGGTCTGGCTGACGTAGCAAGCTCGATCGGTATCGGTGGTACTTGGGTCAGCGGATTTGGACCTCTAAGCTTCAGCTTGGCCTTGCCGATCAAGAAGCCAACCGATGCTGAAGCAGAAATATTCCAGTTTTCCATGGGACAAACCTTTTAATTGTTCCGCCTTTTTCAAGGTGGGTTTCACACTGAGGAGTGGTATTCAACGTGCGTAAGTTAATTCTGTTATTCCTCATCAGTGCGGGTCTGATGGCGTCTCCTGCGTTTGCCGAAATGAAGATTGCTGTACTGAGCTATCAGATGGCCTTGCTTGAGTCGGATGCGGCTAAGCGCTATACCGCCGACAGTGAGAAAAAATTCGGCCCTCAGTTAGATAAACTCAAAAAGCTTGAGGAAGACGCTAAGCGCATTCAAGAGCGTCTGGTGAAAACTGGGGACAAAATGCAGCAGGCTGAGCAAGAGCGTCTTGAGCTTGAGCTTAAGCAAAAGGCCCGTGACTTTCAGTTCCAGTCCAAAGAGCTGAACGAAGCCAAATCCAATGCTGATCGCGAGATGCTCAAACAGCTTAAGCCTAAGCTGGACAAAGCTGTCGAAGAAGTGATCAAAAAGGGTGATTTTGACTTGGTGCTGGAGCGTTCTTCTGTGGTTGAAGTGAAGCCTCAGTTCGATGTGACGCGCCAAGTCATTGAGCGCATGAATCAGCAGCGCTGATATGACCCTGTATACGCTTGGCCAGTTGGCTGACTACTTGGGCGCTACGCTCAGAGGTGATCCTGCCTCTGTGGTTAGTGGACTGGCTACCTTGCAGGAGGCCGGGCCACAGCAGCTGAGTTTTTTGGCCAATCCTCAATACCGCAAGTATCTGGCAGGCTGTCAGGCCTGTGCGGTGTTGCTCAAGCCGGAGGATGCCGAAACCTATACTGGATCGGCATTGATTCTGGCGGATCCTTACCTTGCCTACGCACGCGTATCCCATCTGTTTGAAACACGCCCTACGGCCGTCAGTGGTATTCATCCTACAGCCCTGATCGCTGAGGATGCGTGGATTGATTCGACCGCTAGCATCGGTGCCTATGTGGTGGTGGAGTCGGGTGCGCGTATCGGTGCCGATGTGATCATCGGTGCGCATTCTTATATCGGCGCACGCGTACAGCTAGGCGAAGGCGGGCGTTTAGCGCCCCGTGTGACCCTTTGTCATGATGTAGTCATTGGTAAGCGCGTAGTGATTCAATCCGGCGCGGTAGTCGGTAGCGAAGGCTTTGGCTTTGCCAGCGAAAAGGGCCACTGGCAGAAAATTGCACAGATAGGCGCGGTACGAGTGGGCGATGATGTGGAAATCGGTGCTAATACCACCATTGACCGCGGCGCGCTCTCCGATACCCTGATTGGCGAGGGTGTTAAGCTCGATAACCAGATCCAGATCGCCCATAACGTCCAAGTTGGCGATCATACTGCCATGGCAGCCTGTGTTGGTATCTCTGGCAGTACCAAAATAGGCCGTCACTGCATGATTGCTGGCGGTGTGGGTATGGTGGGTCATATCAGTGTCTGTGATGGGGTTTTTGTCACAGGCATGACTATGGTGACACGCTCCATTACGGAGCCTGGTGCCTATTCATCCGGAACAGCCATGCAGACGGCAGCAGAATGGAAAAAAAGTGCGGCGCGCATTCGTCGTCTTGACGAAATGGCCCGTCGCCTATCGCACGTGGAGAAGCACCTGGCGGCCGCGATCTGCAAGGACGATGCTGCTTCTGATGCCTAAATTTGCCATCTGATCTTCTGGCCGTAAGGGCGTGAGCCTGTCGATTGCCCGGAGGCAAATGGTTGCCCGGTACTTCCTTTAAATTACAGGCTCTTTCCCTGACATGATGGACATCAACGAGATTCGCGAATACCTGCCCCACCGCTACCCCTTTTTGCTGGTTGATCGGGTGGTGGAGCTTGACACTGAGGCTCAGCGTATCCGGGCTTACAAGAACGTCACTATTAATGAGCCTTTCTTCAACGGCCACTTTCCTACGCATCCCATTATGCCGGGTGTGCTGATTGTGGAGGCCATGGCGCAAGCGGCGGGTATTTTGGGTTTTAAAATGCTCGGCGTTAAGCCCGCAGACGGCACGCTGTACTACTTTGTGGGATCAGATAAGCTGCGCTTTCGCCAACCTGTGGTGGCGGGCGATCAGTTGATGCTGCAAGCTAAATTCATCAGCGCCAAGCGCGCCATCTGGAAATTTGATTGCCAAGCTACCGTAGATGATAAAACGGTATGCTCGGCAGAAATCATCTGTGCGGAACGCAAACTATGACAGTGATTGACTCGCGAGCCATCATCGATCCTTCGGCCCGTTTGGCTGAAGGGGTAGAAGTCGGTCCGTGGTCCATGATCGGGCCGGATGTGGAGATTGGCGAGGGTACGGTCATCGGGCCCCACGTGATTGTCAAAGGGCCAGCACGTATTGGCAAATATAACCGGATCTTCCAGTTTTCCTCGGTAGGGGAAGATACGCCGGATATGAAGTACAAGGGCGAGCCAACCCGTTTGGTGATGGGGGATCACAACATCATTCGGGAAGGGGTGACTATTCACCGAGGCACCATTCAGGATCGCTCCGAGACCACCATTGGCAGCCATAATCTGATTATGGCCTACGCCCATGTGGGCCACGATAGTGTTGTGGGGGATCACTGCATCATCGTCAACAACGCAGGCCTTGCCGGCCATGTGCATGTGGGCGACTGGGCGATTATTTCCGGTTATGTGCTGGTGCATCAGCATTGTCATGTAGGGCCACACAGTTTTTGTGGTATGGGTTCGGGCATCGTTAAGGATGTTCCGGCCTTTGTCACTGTGTTGGGGAACCCTGCTGAGGCGCGCAGCATGAACTTTGAAGGCATGCGGCGGCGCGGTTTCTCCTCAGAAGCCATCAATGCACTGCGGCGAGCCTATAAAGTGGTGTATCGGCAAAACCTCACCACGGAAGAAGCGGTAGAGCGGCTGGCTGAGGAAGCTTTGTTATTCCCTGAAGTGGCGCTGTTCCGCGACACCATTCGAGATGCTGTCCGTGGCATTACCCGCTGATACTGAGCTGACCCGGCCACTGCGCGTTGCGCTGGTGGCTGGAGAGGCGTCTGGAGACCTGCTGGGTGCAGGTTTGATGCAAGCCTTAAGGACGCGCCATCCAGCCATCGAGTTTATCGGGGTGGGTGGTCCGCGCATGCAGTCCGAGGGCTTGGACTCCTATTTCCCGCAAGAGCGTCTGGCCGTTATGGGCTTGGTGGAGGTGTTAGGTCGCCTACCAGAGCTGTGGCTGCGCCGCCGTGCCTTGATTAAGCAACTGATTAGCGCTCAGCCCGACGTGTTTATTGGCATTGACGCGCCCGATTTTAATTTGGGGCTGGAGCAAAAACTGCATCAGGCGGGGATTCGTACTGTGCATTACGTCAGCCCCTCAGTGTGGGCATGGCGGCAAAAGCGCGTGCTGAAGATTCGCCAAGCCTGTGACCTGATGTTGACCTTATTGCCTTTTGAGGCGCGTTTTTATGAAGCGCACCAAGTGCCGGTGCGCTTTGTGGGGCATCCGCTGGCCGATTTGATCCCGGAGCAAGTCAACCGTCAAGCGGCTCGTCAAGCGCTGTCGCTGCCGGAACAACAGCAGATCATTGCCTTGCTGCCGGGCAGTCGCGGCGGGGAAGTGGCGCGTTTGGGTGCGCTATTTTTGCAGACAGCGGCTTTGCTCTATGCGCAGCGGCCGGGAGTGCATTTTGTGTTGCCCTGTGCCAGCCCGGAGCGACGTCAGCAGCTGGAAACTCTTCTGGTAGCCTATCCAGATCTGCCTATTAGCGTGCTGGATGGCCAATCTCACCAAGCGCTGGCGGCCTGTGATGCGGTGCTAATCGCTTCGGGCACCGCAACCTTGGAGGCGCTGCTGCATAAGCGGCCCATGGTGGTGGCCTATCGAGTTTCGCCCATGACCTACCGCATTGCCCGTCGTTTGGTAAAAACCCCGTATTTTGCCCTGCCTAATCTGTTGGCAGATCGTCCGCTGGTGCCGGAATTTATTCAGGATGCCGCACAGCCTGCGCCCATGGCTGAGCAGCTCTCGCAGTTGCTGGATGCGCCCGAATCACAGGTACAAGCCTTTGCGGCCATCCATCAGGCGCTGCGTTGTCATGCCTCTGAACAAGCGGCTGAAGCGGTATTGGCCTTGGTGAACGCGTGAAGCAACTGGGGCTGGATTTTGCGCTGGTCGAAGCCTTGGTGGCAGGCGTTGACGAGGTGGGCCGTGGCCCACTCTGTGGCCCGGTGGTGACGGCAGCGGTGATTTTAGATCCAGCGCGGCCCATTCTAGGGCTGAATGATTCGAAAAAGCTCAGCGAAGCACGGCGTGAAGCTCTATACGACGAAATCCGCGAAAAAGCCTTAGCTTGGTGCATTGCCCGCGCTGAGGTGGAAGAAATCGACCGCTTGAATATCCTACATGCCACTCTATTGGCCATGCAGCGGGCCGTGGAAGGCTTGAGCATCACGCCCAGTTTGGCGCTGATTGATGGCAACCGCTGCCCGCTGTTAGCCGTACCCAGTGAGGCGGTGATCGGCGGCGATGCCTCTGTGCCTGCCATTGCGGCGGCTTCTATTCTGGCTAAAGTCAGCCGCGATCGGGAAATGCGCCTATTGGATGAGCAGTATCCCGGCTATGGGCTGGCTGTTCACAAGGGCTATCCCACGCCAAAGCATTTGGAGGCCTTACAGCGTTTAGGGCCAACGCCTATCTATCGTCGTTCTTTTGCGCCAGTGCGTCGCTTACTGTAGAGGTGGGAGATGGGGCGTAAAAAGCCAAGTTTGCCGCATAAAGTGTGCTTGGTATGTGGCCTACCTTTCGCGTGGCGCAAGAAGTGGGAACGGGTTTGGGATGAGGTGAAGTACTGCTCTGAGCGTTGTCGCCGGCACAAAAATTCGGTAACGGCGAGACTTTTGCCCTGATCCTGCTGGCTGCGCTAGGCTGTAGAACATACAGTGCCAGAAGCGTAGCGGAGGTAGGGCGAATGAGTCTGTTATCCTCGTTTCCAGAAGGGTATCGAGCGCTGGTGTTGGGTGCATCTGGGGCCATTGGTTCGGCCTTCGTGCAGTTGTTGGAGGAAAGCCCGCGTTGCGGGCGCGTGCTGGGCTTACATCGGCATTCCAACCCTGCCGTGGATTTTGACGACGAAGCCAGTCTAGAGGCCGCTGCCCATGCCCTAAAAGGGCCTTTTCATCTGATCATCAATGCGACGGGCATGCTGCATAGCACGGATTTTATGCCGGAAAAGAAGCTCAGCCAGTTGCACTACGCACAGATGATGGAGACATTCCGGGTGAATACCTTTGGGCCTGCCCTGGTGATGGCGCACTTTGCGCCCTTGCTGGATCAAAAGCACGGCCTGCTGGCGGTGCTCTCCGCTAAGGTCGGTAGCATTGGCGATAATCGGCTCGGTGGCTGGTATAGCTATCGTGCCTCTAAAGCCGCTTTGAATATGCTCCTCAAAACCGCTGCTATTGAGGTTAAGCGCAGCCAGCCAAATGCGATTTTGGTGGCTTTACATCCGGGAACCGTCAGTTCAGAGCTATCGCGTCCTTTTCGGGGCGAGGAAATCGGGCGTTCCCCCTTGGAAGCCGCCGCCGACATGTTAAGGGTAATGGATACTTTGACGGCGGCGGACAGCGGGCGTTTTTACGCTTACACAGGCGAGCTTTTGCCGTGGTAAGCCTAGGCTGCATCCCCTAGAATCCGCATCCGTTTGCTGTACCGAGAGTTGTCATGACTGTTCGTTTTGTTCACCTGCGTTTGCACACCGAATTTTCCCTTGTCGATGGGCTGGTGCGGATCAAACCGCTGATGAAGGCCTTGAGCGCTGCCGGTATGCCCGCTGTGGCGGTGACAGAGCAGAGCAACATGTGCTCCTTGGTCAAGTTCTATAAGGCCGCCATGGGTGCGGGTATTAAGCCCATTTGTGGCGCGGATATCTGGCTGGCGGGGCGTGAGGAGGGCGGGCCGCTGTCACGCCTGACCCTGTTGGCCATGAACCCCCAAGGCTACCGCAACCTTACTGAGCTGATCTCACGCGGTTGGACGGAGGGTCAGCATAACGATCTGGTGGTGATTGCCCGTGATTGGGTTAAGGCGGCCGCTGAAGGGCTGATCGCGCTATCCGGTGCCCGTGAGGGTGAGATCGGCCACGCCTTGCTCAGCGGCGATCCTGACGCCGCGCAGCGCCTGCTAGAGGAGTGGCGTGGGGTATTTGGCGACCGTTTCTATCTTGAGGTGCAGCGTACCCAACGTCCTCAGGAAGAAGAGTACCTACACGCAGTGGTAGCCCTCGCCAGCCGTCATCAAGTGCCGCTGGTGGCGACCAACGATGTGCGCTTTCTGAATCAAGATGACTTTGAAGCCCACGAGACGCGCGTCTGTATTGGCGAAGGCCGCGTATTGGGCGATTCACGTCGCCCCCGGTTGTATTCCGATCAGCAGTATCTGAAGACCCCAGAGCAAATGGCCGAGCTGTTTGCCGATCTGCCCGAAGCGCTGGAAAACACGGTGGAGATCGCCAAGCGCTGCAACATCGTGGTGCAGTTGGGCAAAAACTTCCTGCCTAACTTCCCGATCCCCGATGGCATGACCATGGACAGCTATTTGCGCCAAGTGTCCTTTGAGGGATTGGAGGAGCGCCTGAGTGTGCTGCTCTGCAAAACTGCGCCAGACTACGAAGCGCGGCGGCAGATCTATGTGGATCGGCTGGAGTTTGAGCTGAATACCATCATCCAGATGGGCTTTCCCGGCTACTTTTTGATCGTTATGGACTTCATCAAATGGGCCAAAAATAACGGTGTGCCGGTGGGGCCAGGCCGTGGTTCTGGCGCGGGTTCGCTGGTGGCCTATGTGTTGAGAATCACCGACCTTGATCCCTTGGCCTATGACCTGCTGTTCGAGCGCTTCCTTAACCCAGAGCGGGTGTCCATGCCCGATTTTGACGTGGATTTCTGCATGGATGGCCGCGACCGAGTCATCGACTACGTAGCCGATACCTACGGGCGTAATGCGGTCAGCCAGATCATCACCTTTGGCTCCATGGCCGCTAAGGCAGTGGTGCGTGACGTGGCGCGGGTACAGGGTAAATCCTACGGGTTGGCTGATCGGCTATCGAAGATGATTCCCTTCGAAATCGGCATGACCTTGGACAAAGCCTTCGAGCAGGAAGAACCGCTACGTGAGTTCCTCAAGCATGACGAGGAAGCCCAAGAAATTTGGGACATGGCCCTGCAATTGGAAGGCATCACCCGTGGCACAGGTAAACACGCGGGCGGCGTGGTGATTGCCCCGACCAAGCTCACTGACTTTTCCCCGGTGGCTTGCGATGAAGAAGGCGGCGGGCTGGTCACCCAGTTTGATAAGGATGATGTCGAGGCTGCTGGACTGGTGAAGTTCGACTTCCTCGGCCTGCGTACCCTGACCATCATCAAATGGGCCATGGAAGCCATCAACCGTGTGCGCGCGGGGCAGCAGCTTGAGCCGCTGAACATCGACTTTATTCCGCTGGATGACAGCAAAACCTACGAGCTGTTGCAGCGCGCTGAAACCACTGCGGTGTTCCAGTTGGAATCACGCGGCATGAAGGAGCTGATTAAAAAGCTCAAGCCGGACTGCTTGGAAGACTTGATCGCACTGGTGGCGCTGTTTCGACCCGGCCCCCTGCAATCGGGCATGGTGGATGACTTCATCAACCGTAAACACGGGCGGGCGGCCTTGGCCTATCCGCACCCGGATTATCAATATGCCGGTTTGGAGCCGGTACTCAAGCCCACGTACGGCATCATCCTCTACCAAGAACAGGTGATGCAGATTGCACAGGTGATGGCCGGTTACACCCTCGGCGGCGCTGATATGTTGCGCCGTGCCATGGGTAAAAAGAAGCCCGAGGAAATGGCCAAGCAGCGTGGCGGCTTTATTGAAGGCTGCGCGGATAATGGTATTAACGCAGAGCTGGCCGGTAATATTTTCGACTTGGTGGAAAAATTTGCCGGATACGGTTTCAACAAGTCCCACTCTGCGGCCTATGGTTTGGTGTCTTACCAAACGGCTTGGCTGAAGACCCACTATCCCGCGCCCTTCATGGCAGCGGTGTTGTCAGCGGATATGCACAACACTGATAAAGTGGTCACTCTCATTGAAGAGTGCCGCACCATGAAATTGCGGCTAGTGGCCCCGGACGTAAACAACTCTGGCTTCAAATTCACCGTGGATGAAGACGGGCGCATCGTGTACGGCCTAGGCGCTATTAAAGGCGTGGGCGAGGGCCCGGTGGATGCCATCGTTGCCTGTCGAGAGGCAGGCGGCCCCTTCACAGACTTGTTCGACTTTTGCAGCCGTGTCGATGCGAAAAAGATCAATAAACGCACTCTGGAAGCACTGATTCGTAGCGGCGCTTTGGATCGTCTCGGCCCCTATTTCGCTGAGGATGCCAAAGGTTATCAGGCTGGAATCAACCAGAACCGTGCCCTGTTATTGTCCGCCACCGAGGAAGCCGTGCAAGCTGCGGAGCAGACGGCGCGCACCCACAGCAGCGGGCACATGGATCTGTTTGGTGGCGTCTTCGCGGAGCCGGAAGCCGATGTGTACCGCAATCATCGGCAAGGGCTGCGCGAGCTGTCGTTGAAAGAGCGGCTCAAGGGTGAAAAAGATACCCTCGGCCTGTACCTGACCGGCCATCCCATTGATGAATACGAAGGCGAAGTGCGGCGTTTTGCCCGTCAACGTATTGTTGATCTACGCCCGGCCCGCGATACCCAAACCGTGGCAGGATTGATCGTCGATTTGCGGGTGATGAAGAACAAGCGCGGCGAAAAAATGGGCTTTGTGACCCTTGATGATCGCTCTGGGCGCATTGAAGCCTCCTTGTTTGCTGAGGCCTTTGCAGGTGCCCAAGCCCTGCTACAAACTGACGCTCTGGTGGTGGTAGAGGGCGAGGTCTGTCACGATGACTTCTCAGGTGCGCTACGCTTGCGAGCACGGCGGGTGATGAGCTTAGAAGAAGCCCGCACCGGGCTGGCCGAAAGCTTGCGCCTTAAGCTCAATCACCAGCAGTTACGCCCTGAAGCCCTCACGCAACTGGCCAATTTATTTCAACAATACCGAGGCGCTTGTCCTGTGACCCTTGACTATACCGGACAGGAGGCGCGCGCCGTTCTACAATTGGGTGAAGACTGGCGCATTGATCCGGCAGATGCTTTGATTCAATCACTGCGTGACCAGTTCGGACGTGACAACGTCTTTCTGCAATACCGTTAGCTTATTCAGGGTTATGTTGTTGAATGGCTAGCGATTTTGATAAGCAATGTTCGACCGCTGCCAGTCCCTTCCGTAGGATAGAGGCTGGCAAGCAAAACACCCCCGGCCTTCTGGCCCGATCACGATAAATAGACGCCTATGAACCCCAATTTTCTGGATTTCGAACAGCCGATTGCCGACCTACAGGCCAAGATCGAAGAGTTGCGCCTGGTGGGCAATGACAATGCCCTGAACATCGGCGACGAGATCACCTTGCTGCAGGAAAAGAGCCGGGTGCTCACGGAAAACATCTTCAGCAACCTCAGTAGCTGGCAGATCGCCCAGTTAGCGCGCCATCCAAAGCGCCCCTATACCCCGGATTACATCCGTCACCTGTTCACCGAGTTTGAAGAGCTGCACGGCGATCGGCATTTTGCGGATGACGTGGCCATTGTCGGTGGCGTAGCCCGCTTGAATGGCAAGCCAGTGATGGTCATCGGTCATCAAAAAGGCCGGGATGTGCGCGATAAGGTGCGCTGCAACTTCGGTATGCCGCGCCCTGAGGGCTATCGCAAAGCCTGCCGTTTGATGGAAATGGCCGAGCGTTTCCGCATGCCCATTCTCACCTTCATTGACACCCCCGGCGCTTATCCCGGTATTGATGCTGAGGAGCGCAATCAGAGCGAGGCCATCGCGTGGAACCTGCGGGTGATGTCGCGTCTGAAAACCCCGATTATCGCCACAGTGATCGGTGAGGGCGGCTCAGGTGGTGCCTTGGCCATTGGCGTAGGCGACCGTTTGAACATGCTGCAATACTCCACTTACTCGGTGATTTCGCCAGAAGGCTGTGCCTCTATTTTGTGGCGCACTGCTGAGAAAGCCCCGGATGCTGCCGAAGCCATGGGCATCACTGCTCTGCGCCTTAAGGATCTGGGGATTGTCGATACGGTGATTGCTGAACCACTGGGCGGCGCACACCGCAACCCGGCGCTGATGGCAGAAGCCATTCGTGAAGAGTTGCTGGCCCAGCTTGACGTGCTGCAAGCGCTGAGCACTGAAGAGTTGCTGGCGCAACGCTACGAGCGCTTGATGGGCTTTGGCGTGGTTTAAGCGCGCAGTGTGACCCAAGGGCAGACCCAGCGTAGGCGGGCCTGCCCTTTATCATTTTCGCGCGAAAAACCCCGTACTTTTAGTGCGTGGATGGATAGCGCGGCAGGCATAGCCTCCCTAAAGCGGTCTTTATTCCGTTAGCATCGGCTCATGAAACAGACCAAGACCCTCAAAGTTCGGGTTCGAGACAAGCATACTCCGCTCCTTCAGCAGATGGCTCGGAGTGTGAACGGTGTCTGGAACTATCTGAACGAACTCAGCGCCCGATCTATTCGGGAGCGTGGTCGGTTTTTATCTGCCTTCGACATGCACCCTTACACCAAGGGCGCTAATAAAGAGCTGGGCCTACACTCTCAAACACTGCAAGAGATTGCACGGGAATATGTTACGCGCCGCCAGCAGTTTAGAAAGTCACACCTCAAGTGGCGCAAGTCAGGCGGTGTGCGTCGCTCATTGGGGTGGATACCGATTAATACTGGCGCAGCTAGCTGGAAGAATGGGCAGCTCTACCACAATGGTCATTACTTCAAGGTGTGGGATTCCTACGGCCTGTCGCAGTACAAATTTCGCTCAGGCAGCTTTAACGAGGATGCCCGTGGCCGTTGGTACTTCAACGTAGCAGTTGAGGTCGAAGCAAAGATTCCGGCTGGACAAGATCGAATCGGCATTGATCTGGGATTAAAAGACACCGCGACTTGTTCCGATGGCAGCAAACTGGAAGCGGGTCGTTTCTATCGTGATCTTGAGCCTAAGCTGGCGGCTGCCCAGCGCGCTAGCAAGAACAAGCGCGTCAAGGCAATCCACGCCAAGATTGCCAACCGTCGTAAAGATGCGCTGCACAAGTTTTCCCGCCAACTGGTGAAGCGTGCCGGTGAAATCTATGTCGGCAATGTTAAATCTTCCTCGTTAACCCAAACCAAGATGGCCAAATCCGTACTGGATGCGGGCTGGGCCATGCTCAAAACAATGTTGGAATATAAATGCGATGGCGCAGGCATTGTTTTTAAAGTGGTTAATGAAGCGTACACCACCCAAACCTGCTCGAATTGTGGCTGCTTGCCGGATTCGAGGCCGAGAGGTATCGCAGGGCTTGGAATAAGAGAATGGACCTGCAGTGCCTGTGGTGTCAGGCATGACCGCGATATTAACGCGGCCAAGAATATTCTCGCGGTCGGGCATGGCCGTCCAGTTGCGGGAATCCCCGTCCTTTAGGGCGGGGAGGATGTCAATTTTGACGGCTGATGTGATGGCTAAGTGTTCGGTCATGTCCCTTTCATCGCGTGTATTGGCGGCGCTAACGGCTTACCAGCAGGCTCCGGCCTGGTATCTAGGGCTTTCCGGGGGCTTGGATTCCTGCGTGTTGCTGCATCTGCTCAGTGACCTAGCCAAAAGCCAAGCCTTGCCACCGGTGCGGGCAGTGCATGTGCATCATGGTTTGCAGGCGATAGCCGATAACTGGCCTGCCCACTGCGCGCAGTTGTGCGCAGCGTTGGGCATACCGCTGCAAGTGCTGTCCGTGCAGGTGGCGGCAGGAGCCAGCCTTGAAGCCGCCGCCCGCGCCGCCCGTTACAAGGCCTTAGCTGAATTGCTGGAGCCGGGTGCAGTGTTGCTCACCGCTCAGCACCGTGATGATCAAGCGGAAACCCTGTTGTTTCGTCTGTTGCGCGGGGCAGGGGTGCGTGGCTTGGCAGCCATGCCGCTGGAGCGCCCCTTGGGTCAAGGGCGGCTGGTGCGTCCGCTGCTCTCGGTATCACGGGCTGAGCTGGAGCGCTACGCCCAGCAAGCCAAACTGAGCTGGATTGAAGACCCCAGCAATCAGCAGCTTGAGTTTTCGCGTAATTACCTACGGCATCAGGTGCTACCGATGTTGGCCGTGCGTTGGCCGCAGGTGCAAGCCAGCCTTGCTCGCACCGCCGCGCATATGAGCGAAGCCCAGCAATTACTGGATGAACTGGCGGTGCAGGATTTACAGCAGGTGGCCACGCTTTCAGGCTTGGACTGGCTGCCCTTGCCCAGTTTGGCTCTAGCCCCTTTATGCGCGTTATCGGCCCCGCGTCAGCGTAACCTGCTGCGTTATTGGCTGGCTGAATTCACGCCCCTGCCTGACACCGCCCACTGGGCCAGTTGGGAGAGCCTGCGCGATGCCGCCAAGGACGCAACGCCCTGTTGGCGCTTGGCACAAGGCAATGTGCTGCGTGCTGAGGGGCGGATTTGGTTTCTACCGGAGGCTTGGTTATCGCCGCTACCTGCTGAGCCCATGGCTTGGACAATGCCGCAGCAAGCGCTAAAGCTGCCAAATAATGGCCAACTGATCGTGCAGGGGGCGGAGGCGTTTTCTGGACTGCGTGTAGCCTATCGGCGGGGCGGTGAGCGGCTCTCTCAACAGGGCCATGGATCGGCTGAATTGAAGCGTTTACTCAACCAATTCGGCGTGCCTTTTTTTGTTCGAAACCGTCTGCCTTTACTGTTTGAGGGCGATCAGTTGATTGCGGTGGCAAACCTACCCCTTGTTCATCCGGCGGGTCTATCCTTAATCTGGCAGCCACCGGGTTTGAGCTAAAAGGGCCTTTCCAGTACACTAGTCGCCCGTCCGACAGCGCTCCGTTGCTTGCTCCAAGTCGCGGCCGTTCTGCCATTATCGCTGCTGCATAATGGCCTCATTGCTTTCCCCGGCGGCGCCAGCCGCTTAAACGTAGACTTCTAGGGTTTTTCATGACGCGCTACATCTTCGTCACGGGTGGTGTTGTTTCTTCACTGGGGAAAGGTATTGCCTCGGCTTCTTTAGCGGCTATCTTGGAGGCGCGTGGCCTGAAGGTCACCATGCTCAAGCTCGACCCCTATATCAACGTGGATCCGGGCACCATGAGCCCCTTCCAGCATGGTGAAGTATTCGTCACCCACGACGGAGCCGAAACCGACCTCGATCTGGGCCATTACGAGCGGTTTATCCGCACCACCATGACCCAAGATAACAACTTCACCACGGGCCGCGTATACGAGTACGTACTGCGTAAAGAACGCCGTGGCGACTATTTGGGCGCGACCATTCAGGTGATTCCGCATATCACCGACGAGATCAAGCGCCGCATCATCAAGGGGGCTGGCAATGCCGATGTCGCCTTGGTAGAAGTCGGTGGCACGGTAGGCGATATCGAATCGCAACCCTTCCTTGAGGCGATCCGCCAATTGCGGGTCGAGGTTGGTTCCAAGCGCGCCATGCTGATGCACCTGACGCTGGTGCCCTACATTGCCACCGCTGGTGAGACTAAGACCAAGCCGACCCAGCACTCGGTAAAAGAGCTGCGCTCCATCGGCCTGCAACCGGATGTACTGATCTGCCGTTCCGACCACGCCATCGACCTGTCCTCGCGGCGCAAAATTGCCCTGTTCACCAACGTGGAAGAGCGGGCGGTGATTGCGCTGGAAGACGTGGACACTATCTACAGCATTCCCTCGGTGCTACATGCTCAGGGGCTGGATGACATCGTGGTGGAGCGTTTCAACCTGAACTGTGGTTCGGCTGATTTGACCGAGTGGGAGCGCGTGGTGGATGCCAAGCTGAACCCTGAGCGTGAAGTCACCATTGCCATGGTCGGTAAATACATGGAATTGCTGGATGCTTATAAATCGCTGATTGAGGCCATGAGCCACGCGGGCATTCAAAGCCGTACCAAGGTCAACCTGCGCTACATCGACTCAGAAGACATTGAAAACCAAGGTGTTGAGTTGCTGGCCGGTGTAGATGCCATTTTGGTGCCGGGCGGTTTTGGGCTGCGCGGTGTAGAAGGCAAAATTTCCACCGTGCGTTATGCCCGTGAGAACAAGATTCCCTACTTAGGTATCTGTCTGGGTATGCAGGTAGCGGTGATTGAATACGCGCGCAACGTGTTGGGTTGGAGCGATGCTAACTCAACAGAGTTCGACAAAGATTCCAAGCACCCGGTGGTGGGTTTGATCACCGAATGGGCCGATGCTTCCGGTAATACCGAAACCCGCACTGAAACCTCTGATTTGGGCGGCACCATGCGTCTCGGTGCGCAAGAGTGCCATCTGGAGCCAGAGTCCAAGGTATTGGATTGCTACGCCAAGCCGTTGATTGTTGAGCGCCATCGCCACCGCTACGAAGTGAACAACAACCTGTTGCCAGATTTGAAAGCCGCTGGCCTACGGGTTACAGGCCGCTCCGGTGATGGCGCGCTGGTGGAAGTGATTGAAGCGCCAGACCATCCGTGGTTTGTAGCTTGCCAATTTCACCCGGAATTCACCTCGACGCCGCGTGACGGCCATCCGCTGTTCAGTGGCTTTGTTAAGGCCGCGTTGGCACAAAAGGCGCGTAAGGCATGACGGCAAAAATCATCCGCGTCGGTCAGATCGAGATCGCCAACGACAAACCCTTTGTGCTGTTTGGCGGTATCAACGTTCTTGAATCGCGGGATTTGGCCCTGCGTACCTGTGAGGAATACGTCCGAGTCACGCAAAAGCTCGGCATTCCCTACGTATTCAAGGCCAGTTTCGACAAGGCTAACCGCTCCTCTGTGACCTCCTTTCGCGGGCCGGGTCTGGAGGAGGGGCTGAAGATTTTTGAAGATGTGAAAGCAGCCTTTGGCGTTCCGGTACTCACCGATGTACACGAGCCTTATCAGGCCGCGCCGGTGGCCGAGGTCTGCGACATCATCCAATTACCGGCTTTTTTGTCGCGGCAAACCGATTTAGTGGTGGCCATGGCGAAAACCCGTGCGGTCATCAACATCAAAAAAGCCCAGTTTTTGGCCCCGCAGGAGATGCAGCACATCCTGCGTAAGTGCGAAGAAGCTGGAAACGACCAGTTGATCCTCTGTGAGCGCGGCAGCTCCTTTGGTTATAACAATCTGGTGGTGGACATGCTGGGCTTTGGCATCATGAAACAGTTCAACTACCCGGTGTTTTTTGACGTGACCCATGCCCTGCAAATGCCGGGCGGTCGCGCGGATTCAGCGGGTGGACGGCGGTCACAGGTCACTGATCTGGCCAAAGCTGGGCTGAGCCAAGGGCTGGCCGGACTCTTCCTTGAGGCCCACCCCGATCCTGATAATGCCAAATGCGACGGCCCCTGTGCCTTGCGTCTGGATAAGCTGGAACCTTTCCTCGACCAGCTCAAGCGGCTGGATGATCTGGTGAAAGGCTTTTCGCCGATTGAAACGGCCTGATAGATCCCTGTTCAACAGCGTGTTGGAGCGAATAAAAGCATGGCAAAAATCGTCGACATCAAGGGCCGTGAGGTTCTCGACTCCCGTGGCAACCCCACCGTAGAAGCCGATGTAATCCTCGACAACGGCATCATCGGCCGCGCTTGTGCGCCGTCCGGTGCTTCCACCGGCTCCCGTGAAGCGCTGGAGCTGCGTGATGGCGACAAGAGCCGTTACTTGGGCAAGGGTGTACTGAAGGCAGTGGGCAATATCAACGGCCCCATTCGTGAGCTGCTGCTGGGCAAAGATCCGCTGGATCAGCAAGCCTTGGATCGCGCCATGATTGCCCTCGATGGCACTGAAAACAAAGCCTCATTGGGTGCCAATGCCATCCTCGCCGTATCCTTGGCCGCTGCCAAAGCGGCTGCTAAGGCCAAGGGTGTACCGCTGTACGCGCACATTGCTGATCTGAACGGCACCCCCGGCGTTTACTCCATGCCGGTTCCCATGATGAACATCATCAACGGCGGCGAGCACGCGGATAACAACGTGGACATCCAAGAGTTCATGGTGCAGCCGGTTGGTGCGAAAAACTTCGCTGAAGCCCTGCGTATGGGCGCGGAAATTTTCCACCACCTGAAAGCGGTGCTGAAAGCGCGCGGCCTGAACACCGCCGTGGGCGACGAAGGCGGTTTTGCGCCTAACCTCGCCTCCAACGAAGACGCACTGGCCGCCATCGCTGAAGCCATTGGCAACGCTGGTTACAAGCTGGGCGAAGACGTGACCTTGGCCTTGGATTGCGCAGCCTCCGAGTTCTTCGAAGACGGCAAGTACGATCTGGCCGGTGAAGGCAAAGTGTTTGATGCCGCCGGTTTTGCCGACTATCTGGCCGGTTTGGCTCAGCGCTATCCGATCATCTCCATTGAGGATGGCATGGACGAGTCCGATTGGGCCGGTTGGAAAGCGCTGACCGACAAAATTGGCGAAAAAGTCCAACTGGTGGGCGACGATCTGTTCGTCACCAACACCAAGATTCTCAAGCGCGGCATTGATGAATCCATCGCTAACTCCATCCTGATCAAGTTTAACCAGATCGGTTCTTTGACCGAGACGCTGGAAGCCATCCAGATGGCCAAAGCCGCTGGTTACACAGCAGTGATTTCCCACCGCTCCGGTGAAACGGAAGATTCGACCATTGCTGACCTCGCGGTAGGTACAGCAGCTGGTCAGATCAAAACCGGCTCGCTGTGCCGCAGCGATCGGGTATCCAAGTACAACCAATTGCTGCGTATTGAAGAGCAGCTCGGTGCTAAGGCTCCCTATAAGGGCCGCGCTGAGTTTCGCGGCTGATTGACTGCGCTGGAGGGAGGCTTTTCTTCTTCCTCCAGCACACCGACTGCCGAACCGACTGGAGCGCTGTAAGGTGCTCCAGTGATTGACTGCCGCTCATGGACACCTCGCTAGATGCTCAGATCTCACTATTGGCTGTTTCCCCTGCTGGCCTTGCTGTTGGGCGGTTTGCAGTATCGCCTGTGGGTGGGTGAGGGCAGCTTTGTGCAAGTGACCGAGCTTAAGCAGCAGATTGCCGAGCAACTCACTGAAAATGAGCGGTTGCTGGAGCGCAATCACCTGCTGGAAGCGGAAATCATGGAGCTTAAGCAGGGTATGGAAACCGTAGAAGAGCGTGCCCGCCACGAGCTGGGCATGGTCAAACAGGGTGAAGTGCTCTATCAGATTGCCCAATGAGCAGCCTGCCTGCCTTCTGGTGCGTGATTCCCGCTGCCGGTGTGGGCAGCCGTATGCGTGCCGATCGGCCTAAGCAGTACTTGAGGCTGGCCGATAAAACCATCCTCGAACACACGCTAAACTGTTTTCTCGACCATCCCAATCTGTTGGGGGTGATGGTCAGCCTATCCGTAGACGACCCCTACTGGCCTAGCTTGCCCTGTAGCCAAGATCAGCGAATACGCCGAGCCCAAGGGGGTGTAGAACGCGCCGATTCGGTACTCAATGCGCTACTGGCGCTGGAAGCCGAAGGCGCTGCCGCCGATGATTGGGTGCTGGTGCATGATGCCGCCCGCCCTAATTTGAGCGCGGATGATTTAAATCGCCTACTGCACAGCCTTGCTGAAGACCCGGTCGGTGGTCTATTAGCCGTGCCTGCCCGCGATACCCTAAAGCGTGCGGGAGCCGACGGGCGCGTAGCAGAAACGGTAGACCGCTCCGTGATGTGGCAGGCTTATACGCCGCAGATGTTTCGCTTGGGGGCACTGCGTCAGGCTTTGCAACAGGCGCTGGCGGCTGGGCAGCCTGTAACCGATGAGGCTTCAGCCATGGAGCTGGCCGGGCAAGCGCCACGTCTGATTGAAGGCCGCGCGGATAACCTGAAAGTCACAAGACCAGAGGATTTGCAGTGGTTGGCGCGGATTTGGGTATAGGCCGTTATCCGATGGCATGAGGGCTGAATCCTAGCCCTTTGCTGCCAGCACTGGAGTCATTGCGTTATACTCCTCGGTTTTTCAAACACTCTGACCGAGAGCGCCGCCCGCCATGGAAATCAATCCAATCCTGAACAGCATTAAGGATTTGTCTGAGCGTACCCAGAGCATTCGGGGGTATCTTTGACTACGATCAGAAGCTTGACCGCCTGACCGAAGTCAACCGCGAGTTAGAAGACCCCGCTGTCTGGAATAACCCTGAATACGCGCAGAATTTGGGCCGTGAGCGGGCGCAACTGGCGCAAATTGTCGATACTCTGGATGAGCTGACCAGCGGCTTAACCGATTCCCGCGATCTGCTGGACATGGCCGTCGAGGAAAACGACGAAGCGGCAGTGTCAGATGTCGCCAGTGAAGTCGAGCGACTGCGGGCAGCTTTGGAAGCCTTGGAGTTCCGCCGTATGTTCAGCGGCGACATGGACCCCAACAACGCCTATCTGGACATTCAAGCCGGTTCCGGTGGCACCGAGGCGCAGGATTGGGCCAATATGCTGCTGCGCATGTACCTGCGCTGGTCAGATAAGCACGGCTTTGAGACGGAAATCGTCGAACTGTCCGAAGGCGAAGTCGCCGGTATCAAAAGCGCCACTGTGCACATCCGTGGCGAATACGCCTTTGGCTGGCTGCGTACCGAAATCGGCGTGCATCGTCTGGTGCGTAAAAGCCCTTATGATTCTGGCAACCGTCGCCATACGTCCTTTTCGGCAGTCTTTGCCTCGCCAGAAATCGACGACAACATCGAAATCGACATCAATCCGGCAGATTTGCGCATTGATACCTACCGTTCCTCCGGAGCCGGTGGTCAGCACGTAAACACCACGGATTCGGCAGTGCGGATCACCCACATTCCGAGTAACTCGGTAGTGTGCTGCCAGAATGAACGCTCCCAGCACGCCAACAAAGACCGCGCCATGAAAATGCTGCGCGCCAAGTTGTACGAGCTGGAAATGATGAAGCGTAATGCCGCTGCCCAAGCCTTGGAAGACACCAAATCCGACATCGGCTGGGGTCATCAGATTCGCTCCTACGTGTTGGATCAGTCACGGATCAAGGATCTGCGCACCAACATCGAAAACAGCAACTGCGACGCGGTGCTGGATGGCGATCTGGATGCCTTCATCGAAGCCAGCCTCAAACAAGGCTTGTAAGCACTACGCCCAACGCCCTCCGCCCCATTGAGAACGAACGACGACCATGAGCGAACAACCGCTGAACCCGCACGCCATCCACGAGGAAGAAAACCAGCTGATTGCCCTGCGTAAGGAAAAGCTCGCCGCTGAGCGCGCTAAGGGCAACGCCTTCCCCAACCACTTCCGCCGCGACAGCTACTGTGCTGACCTGCAACAAAAGTACGCTGAAGCCACTAAGGAAGCGCTGGAAGCGGCGGCCATTCCGGTTAAGGTCGCCGGACGCATCATGCTCAACCGGGGCGCTTTTATGGTCATTCAGGATATGAGCGGCCGCATCCAGCTCTATGTGGATCGCAAGGGCTTGCCTGCTGAAACCTTGGAAGCCCTGAAACACTGGGATTTGGGCGATATCATCGCCACCGAAGGCACCTTGGCTCGTTCGGGTAAGGGTGATCTCTATGTGCACATGAGCACTGTGCAACTGCTGACCAAATCCCTGCGCCCACTGCCTGACAAACACCATGGCCTGACCGATACCGAGCAGCGCTATCGCCAACGCTATGTGGATTTGATCGTCAACGAAGACGCACGCCACACTTTCCGCGTGCGTTCTCAGGTCATCGCCCATATTCGCAAATTCCTCAACGAGCGCCAGTTCCTCGAAGTGGAAACCCCGATGCTGCAAACCATTCCCGGTGGTGCGGCGGCCAAGCCCTTTGAGACCCACCACAATGCGCTGGATATGCAAATGTTCCTGCGGATTGCGCCGGAGCTGTACCTCAAGCGTCTGGTGGTGGGCGGCTTTGAGCGGGTGTTTGAGATCAACCGCAACTTCCGTAACGAAGGGGTTTCCACCCGCCATAATCCAGAATTCACCATGTTGGAGTTCTATCAGGCTTACGCCGATTACGAAGACAACATGGATCTGACCGAGGAGCTGTTCCGCGAGCTGGCTGAGCTGGTGCTGGGTACTACGGATGTGCCTTATGGCGACAAGATCTTCCACTTCGGCCAGCCCTTTGCGCGCCTGTCGGTGTTTGATTCCATCCTGCAATACAACCCAGAGATCAGCGCCGCCGATCTGCAAGACATTGAAATCTGCCGCACCATCGCCAAGAAAGCCGGTGCCCCGGTGAAAGGCTTTGAAGGCTTGGGCAAGCTACAAACCATGATCTTCGAAGAACTGGTGGAGCATAAGCTGGAGCAGCCGACCTTCATCACCCGCTATCCTTTCGAAGTTTCACCACTGGCGCGCCGTAGCGATGATGATCCGAGCGTCACCGACCGCTTTGAGCTGTTCATCGGTGGCCGTGAAATCGCCAACGCCTATTCCGAGCTGAACGATGCGGAAGATCAGGCCGAGCGCTTCCACCAGCAAGTGAAGGACAAGGATGCCGGTGACGACGAAGCCATGCACTTTGACGCTGACTTTGTGCGAGCACTGGAGTACGGCATGCCGCCTACCGCTGGGGAAGGCATCGGCATTGACCGTTTGGTGATGCTGCTGACTAACTCGCCTTCAATTCGGGACGTGATTCTGTTCCCGCACATGCGGCCTGAGCAGTAAACTCAAGGCATTGCGGGTTGCTTTCGGTGACCCGCCTGGCTACGAGGTGACTGATGAGCGCTGCCGAACTGACTGACTACCAGCGTCTGGTTCGTACCCTGTCTGACCGCATTGTCGATGCCCAAACCCCGGTGCGGGTGTTGGATGCGGTCAAGTGGGATGACAGCATCCGGCGGGCTTTTTTGGACTCCAAAGGTAAAGTGCTGCCTGCGGTGGATCGCGCCTATTACGAAGGCCGTCCGCTGGGCTTTGACGCAGCCGCTAAAAAGCAAGAATTCCAAGCCATTGAGCGGGACGTCACCCGTTATCTCGGCCAGTTCAACCCGGTCGGGCAGATCATGCGCCGCATGTGCAAGGAGTACCGTATGGTGATCCGCATGCTGGAGGCGCGCGGTACGGCGGACTTTGGCTTGATTTCGCAGGATCTGTACGGCGCGGCCACCGATGCCTTTCATGCGGGTGATCCCACGCTGGCTGATCTGAGTTTGATGCTGTCCAGTTATCTCGACAACATCGCGCGGCGCAGCGAGCTTAAGGACGAACCAAAAACCCTCAACGCCAACCAAGCGGTGGAGATGCTGCAAAGCCGTCTCGATAACGTATTTGGCGGTGGTGGCAGCGTGATACAGGTGTTTGAGTCCGATGGCATCGTAGCGGACGCAGCAGCGGGCGCGGACTACATCAAAATCCGCCGCGATGCGCTGTTTAATGAGCGCGACATCCGCGCGCTAGAGGTACACGAAGGGTTGGTGCATGTCGGCACGACCCTGAACGGCCAGAGCCAGCCCATTTGCACCTTTCTGGCTAAGGGGCCGCCGTCGTCCACCGTGACACAGGAGGGTTTAGCCATTCTGATGGAGGTGATTGCCTTTGCCTCCTATCCAACCCGTTTGCGGCGGCTGACCAACCGTACCCGTGCCATCCATATGGCCGAAGAGGGGGCGGACTTCATCGAGGTCTACCGATTCTTTCGCGCTCAGGGCTACAACGAGGAGGAAAGCTACGGCAATGCCAGCCGAGTGTTTCGAGGCTCGACGCCCAACGGCTTGCCCTTCACCAAGGATTTGTCCTACTTGAAGGGCTTTATCATGGTCTACAACTACATCCAACTGGCGGTGCGCAAAGGCCGCTTGGAACAAATCCCTTTGTTGTTCTGTGGCAAAACCACCTTGGAAGATATGCGTATCCTGCGCCAACTGGTGGATGAGGGCTTGGTCATACCGCCCAAATACCTGCCACCGCAGTTTGCGGATCTAAATGCGCTCTCGGCGTGGATGTGTTTCTCCAACTTCCTTAACCACTTGAGTTTGGAGCGCGTCGAAGCCGATTACGCCAACATTCTCTAACGGCTTCGCTAAGGCACCCTTGAATGAGTAACCCCAATCCTATCCCGCTAATCTTGACGGCGACGGCCAGTATTGTTGGCACCGTGCTGGTGCTTTGGCAGTACGGTTATTTGCACATGGCCAAGCCGGAGGATGCCTTGCTACTCAGCGAGTTCAGCATGCTCAAGACCGTGCCCGGTGAGGATTACCGTATTTCTCTGCAACCGGCACGTCAGCAGGCCCATTGCATTGAGGGGGTATTGGTTTTGATTGATACCGAGCAAAAAGGTCTGACTGGTGTGTTGGTGGATAATCGGAAGCGCGCCGTTCGTTGCCCTTGATCTCAGCGAAATACTGAATCAGAGTCGGCAAGTGGCTCGACGTTAGTCTAGTATGAGCGGCATTCAGCCCCTCGCGTGTCGATGAGTGGAAGAGTCACTTAGGTGGCTTGTCTGCCCTTGGGCTGCTTGTGTATCGTGTCGGCCCTTTTGGCCCACCTCAGCGGCCAGCGGGACAACCCAGACCGAGACGGCCAGTAGGCTATGTCCGGCTGCCATTTTTATTTTTAGGAGCATATCCAATGCGTGTGATTCTGCTGGGAGCGCCCGGTGCAGGCAAAGGCACTCAGGCCCGTTTTATCACCGAGCAGTTCGGCATTCCGCAGATTTCCACCGGGGACATGCTGCGCGCCGCCGTTAAAGCGGAAACGCCGCTGGGCCTGCAGGTTAAAGACGTGATGGCGAAAGGCGGACTGGTGTCTGATGACATCATCATCGCGCTGATTCAAGAGCGTTTAGCCCAAGCCGATTGCGTAAAAGGCTTCTTGCTAGATGGCTTTCCGCGCACCATTCCTCAGGCGGAAGCACTGAAGCAAGCCGGTGTGGTCTTGGATCAGGTGCTGGAAATCGCCGTAGAAGACGAAGAGATTGTGCAGCGCCTATCCGGTCGTCGCGTGCATTCGGGATCGGGTCGGGTCTACCACATCCAGCACAATCCACCCAAGGAAGCGGGCAAGGATGATGAGACCGGCGAAGCGCTGATTCAGCGTGAGGACGATCAAGAGGAGACCATCCGTAAGCGTTTGGCCATCTATCACGATCAGACTAAGCCTTTGGTAGATTTCTACCAAAACCTTGGCGCTGCCGAAGGTAAGCCGGGCTACACTTGTATCGAAGGTATCGGTTCGGTGGATCAGATTGCGGCCAAGGTGCTCTCTGCACTGAAGTAAGTGCCGTCCACAGGCGGGGCAGGGTATTAAGGCGACGGCTTTGCTACACTGCCCCGCCTTTTTATTGCCTCGTTACCGGACATTTGCCCATGACAACCCTGCTGGCTCTGGATACTGCCACTGAAGCCTGTTCAGTTGCCCTGCTGCATCAGGGACGGACGCTCAGTCACTACGAAGTCATCCCACGTCTACACGCTCAACGCCTGTTACCGATGATCCAAAGCCTGCTGGCTGAGGCGGGGATTGCGCTTTCTGCCGTGGATGCGCTGGCCTTTGGTCGTGGGCCGGGAGCCTTTACCGGGGTGCGTATTGCCGTAGGCGTAGTGCAAGGCTTGGCTTTTGCGCTGGAGCGCCCGGTATTGCCGGTATCCAACTTGGCGGTGATTGCTCAGCGTGCATGGCGAGAGCAGGGCGCATCGCAGGTGGCAGTAGCCATTGATGCGCGCATGGATGAGGTGTACTGGGGCTGTTACGCCGAGCAGGCAGGGGAAATGCGCTTGCTGGGTCTAGAAGCAGTGCTCGCTCCTGAGCAAGTCAGCCTACCTAGAGTCACTGAGGGAGCTTGGTTCGGCGCGGGCACGGGTTGGGCTTACGCTGCACGCTTGCCAGTGCAGGTTCAAGCGCAGGATGCAGGTCTGTTACCCCATGCTCAAGACCTACTCACACTTGCTCAATACGCATGGCAGCGTGGCGAAGCGGTAATAGCCGACGATGCCCAGCCTGTCTATCTCCGCGATAAGGTGGCGACGCCTAAAAAAGCTCCCTGATGAGGGGCTTGCTCGAAGAATACTGCCAATGTTCCAATGTCTAGACCGGAAAGCGCTGGAGTGTGCGAGCTTTCCATAGATGCTGATTTTCAGTGGACTATCCCATGCGCATTGATAGCTCAGCCTCCTATCCCGCTCGTCTGGGCAAGTCGGCCCCCGCTGCTCGAAAAAACAAGCGGGCTAGCGATGCTTCTTCCGATACTTCAAGTGCTCCCCTTGAAGTCATTAGCCGCCACAGCCCATCCCAGACAACCTTCAGCACTGAGGGTTTATCAACAGTGGCAGCCCAGGCATTGACCTGCTATACCCAAATAGCTGATTTCACCCCTGCACCCAACCCTGAGGTTTGGGAAGTGGTGGGGGTTGATCTCTATATCTAGAGCAGCTTTGCTTGCTTACCCGGACATGAATCCCATGTTGTTGCCTTATGTTCTGGGCTGTCCCTCTTGGAGTGAGCCTGCTTGGCTGGGCTCGCTCTACCCAGCGGGCACCACTTCTTCGGCCTTTCTTGAGCACTACGTCCGCCTATTTAATGGGGTCGAAGGCAACACTACCTTTTATGCCAGACCCTCGGCGGAAACTGTGCAGCGCTGGGCCAGATTGATGCCGGAAGGCTTTCAGTTTTGTGCCAAATTTCCCCGTGATATCAGCCATAGCTCAGACCTTGCGGCGCAGGTAACGGCTGCCCAGCAATTTGTTGCGCTGATGTCACCCTTGGGGCAGCGGCTTGGCCCACTGTGGTTGCAACTGCCCGCGCGCTTTGAGGCTAAGCAGTTGGGGGCTTTGGCTTGTTTTCTGGATGAGTTGATACCGCTGGCGATACCCTTGGCTGTGGAGGTACGCAATCTAGCTTTTTTTGAGCGCGGCGAGGCGGAGCGTAGCCTAAATCGGTTACTGCATGAGCGCGGTGTGGAGCGGATTTGTTTGGATTCGCGGCCCTTGTTCAGCTGTCAGAGCCGCGATGCTGCCGTGCTACATGCCCAATCGCGCAAGCCACGCTTACCAGTGCGTCCAGCAGCCTTTAGCCTGCGTCCACAGGTGCGCTTTATTGGCCATCCCGATCTGCTGGCCAATGAGCCTTTTTTGATGCCATGGGTGGCCAAGGTAGCACAGTGGATCGAGGAAGGGCGCACGCCCCATCTGTATCTGCATACCCCGGATAATCATCAGGCTCCCGACTTAGCCTTGCATTTTCACGCGCGCTTGCAAGAGCGTTTGCCGGGGCTGGCTGATCTGCATTTCCCTGCGCCAGAGGTGCTGCAACCGGGGTTATTTTGACGGAGCCTTAGGGCAGCGTTACATGCACGCGCTGCTTGTCGGGCGTTCTGCTAGTGGTGCAGGCGGTAAACCGATAGTTCAGGTCGTAACAGATGAACACTTCGCTGAATTCATTCTTTTTTGCCACCTGAACCGCGATGGCCTCGCGCGGTAGGCCTAGTTTCTGATTGGCCTTAACGAAGGCCGCGATAATCTCGCCTGCGCTCACATAACCCTCCGGGTTCAGCAGGCTTGGTAGATCCGGCTTAACCAGTGCCTGAAAGAGTTCGCGGGTTTTGTCGAAATAGGCCGGAGCCGTCAAGCCGCTGCAACTGCCGTGTTTTTGCCATTGAGCCTGAATCAACTCAACGCCGGGCACGGTACACAGAGTTTTCTGGAGGGTAGCGTTGTCCACCAGCGAGCTATCGCAGTTGCGCGGGTGATCGCACTTGTTGCGCGCTTGACTGTTTTGCGGCCACAGTCCGTGCACCACAAAGCCGAAACGGTTCTGGCTGCATTGAAAGCTGTGTTTATCCGCATTGGCGTTAGCGCAATGCTGCGGTGACCAAGACAGCGCCAAAGCAAAGGAGTCAGGCTTAGTCTGATTGACGCAATCTGCCTTCAAGGTTTTCGGCGCGGGAATCTTTTCCGGCAGATTACAGCTTGGCTGTTCGGCCATGGCGCTGCCAGCGCTGTATAGCAGGGCCAGCAAAACGGCCAGTTTGATGGGGTGCATGCACAGATCCTTATTGTTCATCAAAGAAGCGCTCGTGCCAGTCCACCAGCGGCTGCGGCTTATCCAGTTTTTTGCCGTAGATGACTGAGTAAGTCAGCACATTTTGCACGTACTGGCGGGTTTCATCGAAGGGGATGTTTTCAATCCAGACATCAAAGGATAGGTGGCGAGCGTTCTTCAGCCATTGCCGCACCCGTCCCGGCCCTGCGTTATAGGCCGCTGAGGCCAGTACGCGATTGCCCTTGAACTGGCCGTAAATCTGGCTCAGGTAGGCCGCACCCAGTTGGATATTGGTATCTGGGTTGAGCACCTGCTGTTGCGAGGGCAGGGGAATACCAAAGCGCTGGGCGGTTTCTTCGGCGGTGGCAGGCATCAGCTGCATCAGGCCGCTGGCTCCTACGGGAGAGCGCGCATCGGTCATAAAGGCGCTTTCTTGCCGAGTGATAGCAAAGACCCAACTGGGGTGAATTTCCCGCTGCTGGGCCGCGTCCACCATATTATTGCCGTGGGCCATGGGGAAGCGTACTTCCAGATCATCCCAATACTGTGCCTGACTGATAGTACGAATGGCCGGAAAGTACCAGCCCATCTCGTAGCCCATACGCGCCTGTGCGACCAGCTCATCACGGCTGAACAGGTTGCTGGTGTGATACCACTCCCGGCGTGCCTCAGTGACTTGCCCGCGGGCGTGAAACTCCATAGCGCGGCGGATGATGGCGGAGTTACGGACTTTCTGCACAAGCTGCGGGCTGAGCAGCAGCGGCTGATGGTTCAGGTGATAGGCCACGCGAATGCGGTCAGCCGAGAGAAAACCGTAAAAATCGCGTTCACCGGCCAAGTGTTTGTACAGCTGCGGTACCTGTTCGCTGTCTGGATTAGCCAGTTCTAAACTGCGGGCTTGCCAGTAACGCCAGCGGTTGGTGCTAGCTAATTCCTGCGGGAAGCGCCGGGTCAGCTCATAGGCTTCGTTCCAACGGCCAAGGCGCAGCAGTAGGCGGGCGCGCCACTCGCTGAGGGTGCTGTCGCGCAATTCAGGATCATACTTAGCCATGATCTCTAAGGCGCGGCCATCAAAGCGCTTGGCAAGGCTTAAACCGATTTGGCGGGCTAGGGCTACTTTTTCATCGGCTGAGAAGTGCATACGCTGAGCGTAGCTGTCCAGCAAGGCCAGCGCTTGGTCGGGCTCCTGTTTGGCCAAGCGGCGCAAACCGATGCCTACCACGTCACCCATGGGTTCGCTGGCGGGCTGAAAGCGTTCGGGCTGGCTGATCAGCAGTTGCGGCTTTTGCGCGACCTCTAGCATCAAACGCCCTAGCCCTTGCAGGCTGGTGAGCTGCTTAAGTAGCTGGGTGGCTAAACCGTTGTTATTGGCATCCACCGCCAGTTTAGTACGCTGCCAGAGTTTTTCTTCGTTGATGGCTCCGCCGGCAGCCCATTGCTCAAACAGTGGTTCACAGGTGGTCGGCTGGGATTTACCCACCAGCCAAAGGCGCTCAGCCGTCGCGTAGCCTTCCGCCTGCTTACCTTGGGCCAGCAAATAAAGCCCATATAAGCAATCCAGCTCAGTGAATTTGAGAGCCGGGTCGTAGTGGCGGATAAAACCCTGCCAATCGCCACGGCTGGCTAAGAGTTGCAGCCAGCGCAGCTTCATCCAGCGGATCTGCGGTAGGTCGCCGTGTTCGACGAAAAAGCCTTCCACTTCTTCGGTGCTGGCCGCCATCAGCCGCGCATTCAGCTCGTCATAGGCTAGGTAAGGCTCCAGCGGATAGTCACGCAAGGCTTGCTGATATTGGCGATAAGGGTTTGCATCTCCCTTGGCCAAGGCTTTTTTTGCCTCATCGTAATATTGGCGTTGCTGTTCTAGGCTGGCGGCCTGTGCCGCAGTAAACGCGCTGGCACACAAGAGGGCAGAGCAACAGAGCAGGATAAATCGACCGCGCATGATGATTCCAAAATGGAGCCTGAAATTGTCCCGTAGCTTAACGCGACCGCTCTGCCAGCGAAACGCGCAATGGCGCGCCAGCCTCACGAAAGTCTGTCATTCATTCAGCCGCCGCTTTGCTCCCAGATTGATAGATGCCTTCTGTTAGAATGTCCGGCTCGTTCTGGAGGTATTATGACCCTGCTCAAGCTCACCGATGTATCCCTCGCCTATGGCTCAACGCCGCTGCTTGATCGCGTCTCCTGGCAGATTGCCAAGGGTGAACGGGTATGCATCATCGGACGCAATGGCACCGGCAAGTCCAGCCTGTTGCGCCTGATCAAGGGCGACCAGCCCGCCGATGAAGGCGAGCTGTGGCGAGCGCCGGGTTTGCGGATCGGCGAACTGCCTCAAGAGTTGCCGGTGGCTGATGGGCGCAGCGTCTACGACGTCGTCGCCGATGGACTGGCTGACGTGGGCGTATTGCTGGCCCGCTATCACCACCTGAGCCAAAACATTCAGACCGAGGAAGACCTCAACCAGCTAATGCACGTCCAGCAGGATTTGGAAGCCCGCGACGGTTGGCGCTTGCAGCAACTGGTGGACAGCATCCTCAGCCGTCTACAACTGCCTGCTGACAAAACCTTGGCTGAACTGTCCGGTGGCTGGCGGCGGCGTGTATTGTTGGCTCAAGCGCTGGTGGCTGAGCCGGATTTGCTGCTCCTCGACGAGCCCACCAACCACCTCGACATCGGAGCCATTGCTTGGCTGGAAGAGGCGCTAAAGGGGTTCAACGGTGCGGTGCTGTTCATCACCCACGACCGGGCTTTTCTGCAAAGTTTGGCGACGCGGATTCTGGAGTTGGATCGCGGTCACCTGATTGACTGGGATGGCGACTACGCCAGCTTCCTCGTCCACAAAGAACAGCAACTGGCCGCTGAAGAGACCGCCAACGCCCTGTTCGACAAGAAATTGGCACAAGAAGAAGTGTGGATTCGCCAAGGCATTAAAGCACGGCGCACCCGTAACGAAGGCCGCGTGCGTGCCCTTAAAGCCCTGCGTAATGAGCGCAGTGACCGCCGCGAACGCCAAGGCAAAGCCACCATTCAAGTGGAAGTAGCAGATAAATCTGGCAAGCAAGTGATTGTGGTTGAGGGCGTCAGCTTCCGGCATCCGGGCGGCGATCTGCTGATTGACGACTTCTCCATGGTCTTGCAGCGTGGTGACCGTATCGGCCTGTTGGGTGCAAACGGTACGGGCAAAACCACTTTGCTGAAGCTGTTGTTGGATGATCTGCAGCCCACCCAAGGTACGGTTACGGTCGGCACTAAGCTGGAAGTTGCCTACTTCGATCAGCTACGCCATCAGCTTGCACTAGAAAAAACCGTTATCGACAACTTGGCCGAGGGGCGGGATTTCATCAGCATCAACGGCCAAAACCGCCATGTGTTGAGTTATCTGGGGGATTTCCTGTTCAGCCCGCAACGGGCGCGTACGCCGGTTAAAGCGCTGTCGGGCGGGGAGCGCGCGCGTTTGCTGCTGGCCAAGCTATTCAGCAAGCCCGCCAACCTGCTGGTGCTGGATGAACCGACCAACGATCTGGACGTAGAAACCCTAGAGCTGCTGGAAGAAGTGCTACTGGACTTCCCCGGCACCGTGCTCATGGTCAGCCACGACCGGGCATTTCTCGACAACGTGGTGACCAGCACGCTGGTGTTCCAAGGTAACGGTCAGGTGCGCGAATACGTTGGTGGCTATCAAGATTGGCTGCGGCAGGGCGGTTCGCCGCGTCTGCTGGGCGTGGCTGATGAGAAAACTGAACGCGCTGCTGCCAAAGCCGCCAGTGCTGCCAGCGAGCCTGTCGCGGCAACAGCGGCACCCGTCGCCGCTTCTGCCAAAGCCGCAGAGCCGAAAAAGAAGCTCAGCTATAAATTGCAGCGCGAGTTGGACGAAATGCCCGCGCGCATTGACGCCCTAGAAACCAGCATGCAAAGCCTGCAGGCAGAAATGGCCGATCCCGCCTTCTACCAAAAGCCCGCTGCTGAAACCAGTGCTGCCTTAGCGCGTATGGAAGCGCTGCAAAAAGAGCTGGATCAACTGCTGGAGCGCTGGGCTGAGCTAGAAGGCTAATCAGCCTTAGGCCCGTTCCCAAGTGGAGCGGGCTGCTATTATCTGGAACTGCCGCTGACCTGTGGGCTGGCTTAACGAGAGTGCGCCTGATGTTTGAGAATGACTATTCCCTCGCTTGGACGGTCTATCTGGCTGGAGCGGTGGGTGGCCTGCTGGTGTGGTGCCGTATGACGCGCTGGATGTGGCGCTGGCTCAAGGAAATACTGCGCCTACTGGTGGCTGTGCTGCTGTTCACCCCGACCTTGGTTGATCCGGAGCGCAGCCTACACGCCCCAGCCATCGCCATCACCGCCATGGATTTGCTATTCGATATGGGCAACAACGCATGGCGCGCCGTATCGGATTTAGTGCTGTATGCACTGATTGCCTTTGGGGTGTATGTCGTGCTGGCCAGCTTGCGTTGGTTTTTTACGCGCCATCAGCACGAGCAGGCGGCTGATGCGGTGTCTTTTGAGGCCGGTTACGATGAGTCTGCCGCTACCAGCCCATTTTACGGCAACGACAGCTCAGACTATCGGTACAACCCGCAAACTGACCTGCGCCGCTAAAGGAACGCTATGTGTGAACTCTTGGGCATGAGTGCCAATGTCCCCACCGATATTCTATTCAGCATCACCGGCCTGATGCAGCGTGGCGGCAAAACCGGCCCGCACATTGATGGCTGGGGCGTAGCCTTCTATGAGGGGCGCGGCCTGCGGCTGTTTCAAGACACCCAAGCCAGCGCGCGCTCTGAAGTCGCCGACCTGCTGCAACGCTATCCCATCAAAAGCGAAATCGTCATTGGGCACATTCGTCAGGCTAATGTCGGTCAGGTCTGCTTAGCGAACACCCACCCCTTTGTACGTGAGCTTTGGGGGCATTACTGGTGCTTTGCCCATAACGGCCAGCTTAAAGCCTTCAGCGCGCCCCAAGGGTTTTACCGCGCCGTGGGGGATACCGACAGCGAGCAATTGTTTTGCGACCTGCTCAATCGCGTCCGCCGGGACTTTCCCGAACCTGTAGAAGTCGAAGCACTGCTGCCTACGCTGACCGCTGCCTGCGCGGATTACCATGCCCAAGGTGTGTTTAATTGCCTGATCAGCAATGGCGATTGGCTATTTGGTTTTTGCGGCACCCGACTGGCGGAAATCACCCGTCAAGCGCCCTTTGGCGCGGCGCGGCTTAAAGATGCTGACCTAAGCGTGGACTTTCAGGCAGTGACTACGCCTAACGATGTGGTCACCGTATTGGCCACGGAGCCTTTGACCGAAGAGGAACGCTGGATCAGGCAAGCGCCCGGCAGTTGGACATTATGGCGGCAAGGGCGCTGCGTGGCGCGCGGGCAGCTCACCGGCAACACCTAAGTACCTTACTTAAGCACCTTCAGGCGATTCCGGGGCATCTGCTAGGCGGATATTGATGGCATGCAGCCCCTTAGGCCCTTGGACGACTTCAAAACGAACAGACTGCCCAGCCTTTAGCGTGCGGTAGCCGTCCATCTGAATAGCTGAATAGTGGGCAAACAGCTCTTCAGGGCTGGTCTCCGTCACAATGAACCCGTAGCCCTTACTGTTGTTAAACCACTTGACCTTTCCGCACAGCATACTTGGATTCCTCTGCAAAAGACCCCACCTCTGGAGTAACATCCAATTGCGAGTCGCGGACGCTTATGCTAACTCTTGAGGCACAGGCTAACTCATGATGCCGCCGACTAGGTTTTCGTTTGTATCATCGTTTTACCGATAGTCAAGATGCCCCCGCCAGCTTTGTGCGGGCCTTCTCTAAATCGCTGGCTGATGCCGGAAGAACCTTAAAACCAACTGTGATGCACGCAACTTTGCCGTTTCAACCAACCGCAGGTCAGGGCCATTCTGACCACCACGAAGACGATGGCGGGGGTCTAGCCGTACAGGAGGCACGCCCCAGCCTAAAGGCTCCTTCCCTGTACCGGGTGATCATGTTTAATGATGACTACACACCCATGGACTTTGTGATAGAAGTGCTAGAAGGCTTCTTCAATCATGACCGGGAGTCGGCTACAAAGATCATGTTGACCGTTCATACTCAAGGCAAGGCGGTCTGTGGCGTGTTTACTCGCGATATTGCTGAAACCAAGGCTATGCAGGTAAACCAATACGCGAGGGAGTGTCAGCACCCACTGCTGTGCGAGATCGAGAAAGACGACGGTTGACCCAAATTGCTTGGGTAAGAGGTGAGGACTATGTTGAATCGTGAGCTTGAAGTCACGCTGAATCTGGCGTTCAAAGAAGCACGTAGCAAACGTCATGAGTTTATGACGGTTGAACACCTCCTGTTGGCACTGCTTGATAACGAAGCAGCGGCTATCGTGCTACGCGCCTGTGGAGCTAGTCTGGACAGGTTGCGTCATGATCTGCAGGGGTTCATCGACTCCACCACACCTCTGGTGCCTGCACACGACGCTGAGCGTGAAACTCAGCCGACACTAGGCTTTCAGCGCGTGTTGCAGCGAGCCGTATTCCACGTACAAAGTTCCGGCAAGCAAGAAGTCAGCGGCGCTAACGTGCTGGTGGCCATGTTCAGTGAGCAAGAAAGCCAAGCGGTGTTCATGCTCAAGAACCAAGGCGTTACCCGCTTGGATGTAGTGAACTTCATGGCCCACGGCATTGCTAAAGTGCCGGGACAACCCGGTGCCAACCCGGACGGCCAAGAACAGCAAGACGAAGAGGGCGGTGAAACGGCTGCTGCCAGTAATCCGCTAGAAAACTACGCCAGCAACCTTAACGAACTGGCTCGCCAAGGCCGTATTGATCCGCTGGTAGGGCGTGAGCAAGAAGTCGAGCGCGTCACCCAGATTTTGGCGCGGCGTCGCAAAAATAACCCGCTGCTGATTGGTGAGGCTGGGGTCGGCAAGACCGCCATCGCCGAAGGTTTGGCTAAGCGCATCGTCGATGGGCAGGTTCCCGATCTGCTGGCGGAAAGCGTGGTCTATTCCTTAGATATGGGCGCACTGCTGGCGGGCACCAAATATCGGGGTGACTTTGAGAAGCGCTTTAAAGCCCTGCTAGCAGAGCTGCGTAAGCGTCCACATGCCATCCTGTTCATTGACGAGATTCATACCATCATCGGGGCCGGTGCAGCCTCAGGTGGGGTGATGGATGCCTCTAACCTGCTCAAACCGCTGCTATCGTCCGGTGAGATCCGCTGCATCGGCTCCACGACTTTCCAAGAGTACCGTGGCATCTTCGAGAAAGACCGGGCTTTGGCGCGGCGCTTCCAGAAAGTCGATGTAGTAGAACCCTCTGTTGAGGATACCGTCGGCATTCTCAGGGGCCTGAAATCGCGTTTTGAGCAGCACCATGCCATCGAATACAGCGACGAAGCCCTACGCGCTGCAGCTGAGCTAGCCTCTCGTTACATCAATGATCGGCACATGCCAGACAAAGCCATTGATGTGATTGATGAGGCCGGTGCTTACCAACGTCTGCTGCCACTGGAGCAGCGCGTCAAGGTGATCGACGTGCCGCAGGTGGAAGACATCGTGGCTAAGATTGCGCGGATTCCGCCAAAACACGTCAACAGCTCCGACAAAGAGCTGCTGCGTAACCTAGAGCGTGATCTGCGCCTGACGGTATTTGGTCAGGATGAAGCCATTACCTCGCTGTCCACTGCCATCAAGCTGTCGCGGGCTGGGCTTAAAGCGCCGAATAAACCGGTGGGCTCCTTCCTGTTTGCAGGCCCGACCGGGGTCGGTAAAACGGAGGCGGCACGTCAGCTCTCGCGGGCGCTGGGCGTGGAGCTGATTCGCTTTGATATGTCCGAGTACATGGAGCGGCATACGGTATCGCGTCTGATCGGTGCGCCGCCCGGCTATGTGGGCTTTGATCAAGGCGGCCTGCTCACTGAGGCTATTACCAAAACCCCGCATTGCGTGTTGCTGCTGGATGAGATCGAAAAGGCTCACCCGGAAGTCTTCAACCTGCTGTTGCAAGTGATGGATAACGGCACCCTGACTGACAACAATGGGCGTAAAGCGGACTTCCGCAGTGTCATCCTGATCATGACCACCAACGCGGGTGCGGAAACGGCCTCGCGGGCGTCCATGGGCTTTACCCATCAGGATCACGCCACCGATGCCATGGAAGTCATCAAAAAGAGCTTCACACCGGAGTTTCGCAACCGTTTGGACGCCATTATCCAGTTTGGCCGCCTGAGTTTGGGTGTGATCAAGAGCGTGGTGGATAAGTTCTTGGTGGAGCTACAAGCGCAATTGGAAGACAAGCACGTCATTCTGGAAGTGTCGGATGCGGCGCGTAGCTGGCTGGCGGAGCATGGCTATGATCCGCAAATGGGTGCTCGTCCCATGGCGCGGTTGATTCAGGAGAAGATCAAACGCCCCTTGGCGGAGGAAATCCTGTTTGGCGAGCTGTCAGAGCACGGTGGTGTGGTGCATATCGAGCTGAAGGGCGAGGAGCTGGTCTTTGAGTTTGAGGTCACCGCAGAGCCAGAGCCGGCTTGAACCCTCGGCCTGATGTTATAAGCCTAAAAACCGAAACGCCCAGTCTAACTGGGCGTTTTCTTAGGGGCGGGTCTGCCAGAATCAGCGGGCGCGGTAAGTGATACGGCCCTTGCTCAGGTCATAGGGCGTCAGTTCCACACGAACCTTGTCGCCGGTCAGGATACGGATGTAGTTCTTGCGCATCTTGCCGGAGATGTGCGCGGTAACGACGTGCCCATTCTCCAACTCCACACGAAACATGGTGTTGGGCAGGGTGTCGACGACAGTACCTTCCATTTCGAAGCTGTCTTCTTTCGACATGCAGTAGAATCCTCGGTGTCAGATAATTGTCCAGACAGGCAAGTCTGGAAAAATGCGCGGTATTTTGCCTGATTATGCGGCTTTACGCCAAGGCTTTCAGGTAAGCCTGAGCCAGCGCCGATTGATCAGCAGTTCGATGGGGCGGTATTCGGTTTTATAGTTCATTTTTCGGCAACCCTTAATCCAGTAACCCAGATAGAGGGCGTCCAACTGTAGGCGGGCGGTTTCCTGCGCTTGCCAGAGTATGGCATGGCGTCCGAGGCTTCGGCGTTCTTCATCCGGGTCGTAAAAGGTATAAACCGCCGAAAGCCCTCCTGACAGGATATCGGTTACGGCGACGGCTAGCAGCTTTTCCTCAAGACGAAATTCATAGAACAGACTAAAAGGCCAGTCGCGGGCTAAAAATCCGGCAAATTGCTCAGGATTGGGCGGGTACATATCGCCGTCAGCATGGCGGGCATTGATGTAGCGCGCGTACAGGGCATAGTACTCGTCGGTAAGCTCTGGCCTAGCCGGTATTACCTGAAGGTCGGCATTACGCTTGAGTATGCGCTTTTGCTGGCGATTGAGCACAAGCTCGCGCACTGGCAGCCGCGCCGGAATGCAGGCGGTGCAGTCTTGGCAATGCGGACGATACAGATGATCGCCACTGCGCCGAAAGCCCACCTCTGAGAGTTCAGAGTACAGGGCGGCATCAATGGGTTCGCCGGGGTCCAGAAACAGGGTGGTGGCCTGCTTGTCAGGCAGGTAACTACAGTCATGGGGCTGGGTGGCGTAAAATTTGAGGCGAGTCAGTGAGGTCATGATTAACCCTCGTGGCCTGATGCCGGTCAGTTTAAGTCAGCCTGCCGGTGACGGCCAGCTAGATCACAGTTGCGCCCCAGCAGCTCTGCCCCGGCTCACCCAGATGGGCCTGTAGGAGCGCGGCAAAGTCTTCACGGGAGATGGATTGAGCGCCAAAGCTGGCAAGGTGCTTTGTGTGCATCTGGCAGTCGATGAGCACAAAGCCCCAATCAGTCAGGTGCTTGACGAGGGTCGCAAAGCCGACTTTCGAGGCATCGGTGACATGGCTAAACATGGACTCCCCAAAAAACAGGCGGCCCATGGCCAAGCCGTATAGCCCACCGACCAGTTGGCCGTTTTGCCAGACCTCGACAGAATGGGCCACGCCCTGTGCATGCAACTGCTGATAAGCGTGCTGCATGGGTAGGGTGATCCAAGTGCCGTCGGCGTAGTCGCGTGGCCCTGCGCAGCCGCGAATCACCTCTGCAAAGGCGTGATCGAAGGTTACTTCAAAGATGCCTTTGCGGAGGGTTTTGTTCAGGCTACGCGAGATATGCACCTGCTCAGGGCGAACGACCGTACGCGGGTCCGGCGACCACCAGAGCAGTGGCTGGCCGTCCTGATACCAAGGAAAGCAGCCATGCCGATAGGCAGCCACCAGTCGCTCAGCAGACAGATCGCCGCCCACTGCCAGCAAACCGTTAGGATCGCGCAGGGCTTTGTTGAGCGGCGGAAAGCTCAGATCATCAGGACGCAGCCAGTTCAGCATGCTTTAGCTCCGCACTGAGCTTTCAGTGAGTATCCAGATAGCGTTCAGCATCCAAGGCCGCCATGCAGCCTGCGCCCGCCGAGGTAATGGCTTGGCGGTAGATGGAGTCGGCTACATCGCCTGCGGCAAATACGCCGGGAATGTTCGTGGCGGTGGCGTTGCCTTCTTTCCCGGATTGGGTCAGCAGATAGCCTTCTTTCATCTCCAGCTGTCCGGCAAAGATCTGGGTGTTGGGCTTGTGACCAATGGCGATGAACACGCCCATCAAGGGCAATTCGCTGGTTTCGCCGGAAATCGTACTCTTCAGGCGCACGCCGGTAACGCCGGAGGCATCGCCGAGAATTTCATCGACCGTTTGATTCCAGTGCAGACGAATGTTGCCGTTTTCGGCCTTGGCCAGAATGTGATCTTGCAGGATTTTCTCTGAACGCAAGGAGTCACGGCGGTGGATCAGGTGAACTTCTTTGGCAATGTTGGACAGGTAAAGGGCTTCCTCAACCGCTGTATTGCCGCCGCCTACTACTGCAACCACTTGGTTGCGGTAGAAGAAGCCGTCGCAGGTAGCGCAGGCAGAGACGCCGCGTCCGGCAAAGGTTTCCTCAGAGGGCAAGCCTAGATATTGTGCAGAGGCCCCAGTGGCGATGATCAGAGCGTCACAGGTATAGGTGGCGCTGTCGCCTTCAAGGCTGAAAGGCCGTTGTTGCAGATTAGCCGTATGAATATGATCATAGGCAATCTGGGTGTCAAAACGCTCGGCATGCCGCTGCATGCGCTCCATCAAGGCAGGCCCGGTCAGCCCTTCGACGTCACCCGGCCAGTTGTCCACTTCAGTAGTGGTGGTAAGCTGACCACCTTGCTGAATGCCTGTGATGAGCAGAGGCTTTAGATTGGCGCGGGAGGCGTATACCGCTGCGGTATAGCCCGCTGGGCCGGAGCCAAGAATGATCAGTCGAGAATGCTTGACTTCACGCATGAAAAGCCCTCATAAGCCATTATTTGTAGTGGAAAGACCTGCCTAATATGGGCAGTCCTCAGAATTTGCCCGTATGGTACACCGAAGCTAGGCTCCAGCCCTAGCCGCCGGAACCTTATGGGCACAGTGTTGACGAAACCCTACCATGTTCCAGCCTCAGACTGACGAAAGACGCGCCCTAGCGCGCAGGAAGCCCAGCGTGTTGAAGAAACCTGCCCAAAATCTCGCCACGGTGTCGCGCTGGCGGCACTATCTTCAGTGTCGCCTGAGCGAGCTGATTGCCCTCGCGCTGAGCCTACTGTGCCTTTACCTGTGGGGGGCATTGTTAAGCTACGATCAGGATGACCCAGGTTGGACGCACACCAGCAAAACGGAGCAAGTGCATAACCTCGCAGGTAGCACGGGCGCTTGGTTTGCCGACGTAAGCTTCACGGCCTTTGGTTATGTGGCGTACCTGTTTCCGATACTTTGTGGTTTGTTGGCCATTCAGATTTTTTGGACGCGCCGTCGGCCTGCTTCGTTGAGCGTGCTGGCTTTTGCGGCGCGTCTGATTGGTTTGGTGCTGCTGATCTTGGCAGGTACTGCGCTGGCTGAGATCCACTTTGCCCCGGATCCGCAATTGCCTATCTCTACAGGCGGCGCGCTAGGTAAAAGTCTTGGGCAGCTGCTGGCAAGTAGCCTGTTGGGTACACACAGCAGTACCCTGATTTTTCTGGCATTTTTTTTACTGGGTTTGACCATGCTCACCAACCTGTCTTGGTTTGGGGTCATGGATATGACTGGTAAAATCACCCTAGACTTTCTAGAGCTGATCCAAAGCGCCCTAATCCGCTTGCTAGGTTTGGATAACGTGCGCGCGCCCAAATTAGAGGTGCGCAAACAGCAGGAAGAAGCCTTTCCGCTGGATGAGCCGACCTTGGCAAAACCCCAAGCAAGAACGGCTGAGCCCGACTTTGATCTGGATATCGACGATAGCTTCCTGCTGGACGATGACACGCCGGGAACCCTGAAAACCAGCCAGCCCTCCGTGGCCAAGGCTGAGCGTTCGGAGCGGAGCGAAGAGGTTCGGACAAGTACGCCCAAATCGCGGCCACTGTCGGCGCGGGATGAGGATGACGACTTCATGGGCTTGGATGCTGAACCCTTTGTACGCGCCGCCACGCCTCCTGAGCGGCGGCAAGGCCTTCCGGCTGCACCCATTCCGCCAGCAGCCCGTGCGATACCTCCGCGCTCCATGGTAGTGGAGCACTTTGTCGATGAAGATGGTCAGCCCCTCGACTGGAAAGAGGAGCCGGTGATTAAATCCGTGCCCTTTACCCGTCCGGCAGCTTTACGCCCGGTGGAGCCTGCTAGTCCAGCCCCTGCTCCAGTTCCAGCGCGTAAGCCTGTGCTGAGCCCAAGTACAGCGGCTCACTTCAGCGCGCGTGACGATGAGGAAGAAATGGCGCTGTTGGATGCTGAGGAGGCCTTTTCACCCAGCTTAGGCAGGCTACCGCCCCGTCCGGCATCCCCTGTTGCGCCACATCAGCCCGTAACGCCGAAAGCCCGCACCCCTGAGCCCATGTCGGCGCTAGATGAGCCCGAAGAGCTGTCCTTTGATGAGCTTGGCAGCGGCCGTTTAGAGCCCTTCTTGGGTGGATTGCCTGCTGAGTCACAAGAATCGTTGGCCCATATTGCTTCGCGCATCATCAACTCTGATCGGCAAAGCGGCGGTGTGCGTGCAGTAGCCTCTCACTCGGAAGTCGCTTTGCCTTATGAGCCTGAAGCGGCGGATGAGCCGAAAGTTATTGAGGCACGCTCCGTACCACCCGTGGCGCATACCTCAAGCTTGAGGGCTGAGCGCTTTGATGAGGTCATTGAGGATGACTTGCTCGAAGATGATTGGCGAGAGCCTTCATTTCACTTAGCAGAGCGTCCTGCGCCGGTGGTGCCTAGTTTTGTGGCTGAAGCCGCTGAGCCAGCGCCTTTTAAAGCGCCGCCTGCCGCACCTTCAGTGCCTGAGCCACGGCCTACGTGGATGCACGGCAGCCTACCCCCACTGTCGCTGCTAGATGCCGCTGAGGAGCCGACAAACCAATGCTCCATTGGCTCCTTGGAGGCCACCTCACGCCTGCTAGAAACCCGCCTGAAAGAGTTCGGCGTCGAGGTAAAGGTGGAGGAAGTGTATCCGGGGCCTGTAATCACGCGCTTTGAGATTCAGCCGGCGCCGGGTGTTAAGGTCAGCCGCATTTCCAATTTAGCCAAGGATCTAGCGCGCTCGCTGGCCGTGACCAGTGTCCGGGTGGTGGAGGTGATTCCGGGCCGCACCACGGTGGGCATCGAAATCCCCAACGAACACCGGCAAATTGTGCGCCTCTCTGAGGTGCTGTCCTCCTCGGTGTATGCGGACGCCACCTCACCCGTGACCCTCGCCTTGGGCCATGACATCAGCGGCCAGCCCGTCACGGCGGATCTGGCGCGGATGCCGCACCTATTGGTGGCAGGCACTACCGGTTCGGGTAAGTCGGTGGGCGTGAATGCCATGATCCTGTCCATCCTGCTCAAATCGACGCCGGATGAAGCGCGCTTGATCATGATCGACCCGAAAATGCTGGAGTTGTCCATCTACGAAGGCATCCCGCATTTGCTGTGCCCGGTGGTGACTGACATGAAGGAAGCCGCCAATGCACTGCGCTGGAGCGTCGCGGAAATGGAGCGCCGCTACAAGCTGATGGCCGCCATGGGTGTGCGTAACCTCGCAGGCTTCAATCAGAAGGTTAAGACTGCCGAGGAGGCCGGTCATCCGCTGACTGATCCGTTGTTCCGGCGTGACAGCATGCACGACATCGCGCCACAGTTGCAGACGCTGCCGACCATTGTAGTCATCGTGGACGAGTTCGCCGACATGATGATGATTGTCGGCAAAAAGGTGGAAGAGCTGATTGCGCGCATCGCCCAAAAGGCCCGCGCCGCCGGTATCCACCTGATTTTAGCCACGCAACGGCCTTCGGTGGATGTCATCACGGGCTTGATTAAAGCCAACATTCCAACGCGGATTGCCTTCCAAGTCTCCAGCAAGATCGACTCACGCACCATCTTGGATATGGGCGGCGCAGAACAACTGCTCGGCCACGGCGATATGCTGTACATGCCGTCGGGCAATGGCCACCCGGTGCGGGTACACGGCGCTTTTGTCTCTGATGATGAAGTGCATCGCGTGGTGGAAGCTTGGAAACAGCGTGGCCAGCCCGATTACATTGAAGACATCCTGCGCGGTGTCGAAGAAGTAGGCAGCGGTTTTGATGGCTCCGGCAGTACTGGTGATAGCGAAGGCAGCGAGGAAGATCCGCTGTACGACGAAGCCGTGCGCTTTGTCACCGAGAGCCGCCGTGCATCCATTTCAGCGGTGCAGCGCAAGCTGAAAATCGGCTACAACCGCGCCGCCCGTATGATTGAAGCCATGGAAGTGGCAGGTGTGGTGACCTCCATGAGCACCAATGGCTCGCGTGAAGTCATTGCTCCGCCTCCCATTCGAGATTGATCTAAGCGAGAACCCCCATGTCCCTGATTCGCTTCTTGCTGGTGCCTGTGCTGCTGTTGGCGACGACCCTTGGGCAGGCCGCCTCTAGCGCGCCGCCTAGTGCCTCAGTGCAGCGCCTTTCCGAACTTTTGGGAAAGGCACAAACCCTGAGTGGGCGTTTTTCCCAACTGTCCCTCGACAGTAGCGGCACTCGTTTACAGGAAAGTACTGGCGAAATGAGCCTTAAGCGCCCCGGCCAATTTCGCTGGCATACCGACAAACCCATGGAGCAATTGCTGGTCTCCAATGGTGAAAAAATATGGCTGTACGACCCGGATTTGGAACAAGTAACCATCCGCAAATTGGATAAGCGCCTGACCCACACTCCGGCGCTGCTGCTGTCTGGCAGCTTGGCCAGCATCAACGAAAATTTTGAAGTCTCACACCGTGAAGTCGGCGAGATTGCGGATTTCATCCTCAAACCCAAGGCTAAGGACAGTCTGTTCGGTAGTCTGCGTCTGTCCTTCCGCGATGGTTTGATCAACGACATGCAGCTGGTGGATAACGTCGGGCAGCGTACTAACATCCAATTCTCTGCAGTGAAGCTCAATCCGCCATTGTCGGCTGATCTTTTTGTGTTTGAGCCGCCCGCAGGTGCTGATGTGATCGCTGAATAATCGACGCTCGTGGACTTATTTGCCCAGCCTGCTTTGACGCTACCCCTAGCCGCGCGTCTGCGCCCCGAGACGCTCGCCGAGTATGTGGGGCAGGCTCATCTGTTGGCGCGGGGCCGTCCGCTGCGTGAGGCGCTGGAGGCTGGGGCACTCTACTCGATGATTCTTTGGGGCCCGCCGGGCGTGGGTAAAACCACCTTGGCGCGCTTGTTGGCCAGCGCTTCCGGCATGCACTTTGAGCAGCTTTCTGCGGTGACGGCCGGGGTGAAAGAGATTCGCCAAACAGTGGAGGTGGCGCGTCAGCAGGCTGTTCAGTCTCGGCAGCGTACCTTGCTGTTTGTTGATGAGGTGCATCGTTTTAGCAAATCCCAGCAGGATGCTTTTCTGCCACATATTGAAGACGGCACCCTGACTTTCATCGGTGCTACCACCGAAAATCCCTCTTTTGAACTCAACAACGCGCTGCTGTCGCGGCTGCGGGTTCATGTCCTAAAACCCTTGGATGACGCGGCGTTACGGCTATTGGTACAGCGCGCCTTGCATGACCCAAAAGGCTTAGCGGTCTCAGGGTTACAGCTCCCGGAAGCCAGTCTTCAGCAGCTTTTGCGGGCGGCGGATGGCGATGGGCGTCGGCTGCTCAATCTGCTGGAAAGCGCCGCTGATATAGCCGATGAGCAGGGCATGCTGTCCCCTGAATGCCTAAAGGATTTGCTGGGGGATGGCAGTCGCCGCTTCGACAAAGGCGGCGAAGCCTTCTATGAGCAAATCTCTGCGCTGCATAAAGCGGTGCGTGGCTCCGCACCTGATGCCGCTCTGTACTGGTTTGCACGGATGTTGGATGGCGGCTGTGATCCTCTGTACATCGCGCGGCGTGTGCTGCGCATGGCCAGCGAAGACATCGGTAATGCCGACCCTCGGGCCTTGAGCCTCTGCTTGAACGCTTGGGAGGTACAGGAGCGACTGGGCAGCCCAGAAGGCGAGTTGGCCATTGCTCAAGCCATTGTGTATCTGGCCTGTGCGCCGAAAAGTAATGCCGTGTACAACGCCTTCAAAGCCGCTCAGCGCGAGGTAGCAGAGCAGGGCACGCTAGAGGTGCCGCTACACCTGCGTAACGCACCCACCGCCTTGCTGCAAGAGCTTGGCTACAGTGACACCTACCGCTACGCCCACGACGAACCTGAAGCCTATGCTGCCGGGGAGGATTACTTTCCAGCCGCCATGCAGCCAAGCCAGTATTACCAGCCAGTACCTCGTGGGCTAGAGTTGAAGATCCGCGATAAACTGGCCCACCTAAAGCGCCTTGACCAAGACAGCTCAAAGCAACGGAGACGCTAATGATACGCACCCTGCTGGCCATAGCCTTTGGCGGCATGCTTGGCACCTTGTTGCGCTATGGCACAGGTTTGTGGCTGATCGCTCGCTACCCACGGCATTTTTTTCTAGCCACCCTGCTGGTTAACCTATTGGGCTGCTTAGCCATCGGTTATTTGCACGGCTTATTTCTGGCTCGTCCAGAATTACCGCCAGAGCTGCGTAGTGGCCTGATTGTGGGCTTGCTGGGGGGCTTTACTACCTTCTCCAGCTTTTCTCTAGACAGCCTACGCTTATTAGAGAGTGGCCAGCTTTTGACCGCGCTAGGCTATTTGGGGTTGAGCGTGGGCGGCGGTTTATGCGCTGCTTGGGCTGGTTTGTTATTAGCGCGCCTCTGAGCGAAGCTTGGTGTGAGCTGTTTAATTAAACATTCACTAGCTCAGACTACAAATTACAATGTGTACTGTAATTGTAGGAAATCTGTGAGCTATTTCCGAGCAGGCTAGATCCAATAACCTTGAAGTGACGGGTGTCAGCCTCTTGCGTTAATGCTTAAGTACTAAATACCAAAGAAGTATAGACTGCCATCAGCTGTCTAATGTCTGAGGCTTTTTCGCAATTTCTTCTTGATAACTCGTGGTAAGTACCGATAATCAGAAAAAATTAATAATCACGCTGTCTTCATCGCTGCGGCAAGGTATGCAATGGGTGCTAAATTGATTCCTGTATTGGTGACTTGTCTTCTGCAAGGCTTGCTGGTCCTGCTAGGGTTTTGGCTGCTAGCGAAAGACCTGCTTAGCCTCGTCGCAGTAGCTTTCCTAATGCTACTGGTTGCCTGCGTACCCTCCTTATTGAGGTTGCGCCAGCAAGATCATGGGCGGACAGATGAAGCGCAGGCTAAAGGTGGCAGTAATGCCGAAATCATTGCGCTAAGCCGCGATCTTTCACAAACCACTTCTCAGAATGCCTTATCAGCTGCTGATGTAGCCTACTCGGTTAAACAGCTTGGTCAGCGCCTTGACTCCCAAGTGGAGAGCGCCAAGCTGGTAGTGGCTGGTGCGCAAGCCATGATTGTGACAGAAGGGCAAACGGCACAGCTCAGCCAGCAAGCCTTGGTTGCCGCCAATGAAGCCCGCCAAAGCAGCGATGAAGGCATGAAGGTTGTGCGGGAAACCATTGCTAGTATGCATAGGCTCAGTGCGGGTGCTAGTGCTAGCCGTGCCCTGATTGAAACCCTAAGTAAGCGCAGCGAAGATATTCAGCGCGTGACGCAAGTAATCCAGTCCATTGCCAGTCAAACCAACCTCCTAGCCTTAAACGCTGCCATTGAAGCGGCGAGGGCTGGCGAGTACGGGCGTGGTTTTGCCGTAGTGGCTGATGAAGTGCGTGGCTTGGCTGGACGTACAGCCAGTGCAACAGATGAGGTCGGTCAGATGATCGGCGACATCCAGCAGCAAACCAGCGCAGTGGTAGAGCAAATCCACGAGTTGGTGGTTAACCTAAATGCCAGTGTCAGCTCTGTGGAGGGCGCTGGCAGCGGTCTGGAACGCATCAATGCCTTGGCGCAAGGGGTGGCCACTCAGGTAGAGGAGATTGCCCATGGCTCCGCTGATAATCAGCAGCAACTGGCTACGCTGTTTAACGCCGTTGAGCAGATCCGTGCTGACCTGACAGAAAGTGATAACCACACGGCCCGCTTGGGTAAGGTAGCCAATCTGTTAGAAGAGCAGAGCGAAAAAATCAGCGAACGTCTGGCTGACATTGCTTTGAATGACTATCACCAGCGCATCTTTGATTTAGCGCGGCAGGCGGCACAACGCATTGCTCAGCGTTTTGAGCAGGATATTGATGCTGGTCGAATCAGCGCGGGCGATTTGATGGACCGCAATTTCCAAGCAATCCCCAACACTAGCCCTACTAAGTACCATTCCCGATTCGACCGTTACACAGATCAAACACTGCCGGAAATTCAAGAGCCACTCTTGCAACATCCTGGCCTAGTGTTTGCCATTGCTTGTACACCTGAAGGCTATGTGCCAACCCATAACCGTGCTGTTAGTGAAGAGCCGAATGGCGATCCTGAGCATGATGCTTTGAAAAGTCGCAGCAAGCGCCTGTTTAACGACCGTACAGGTCTGCGTTGTGGCAGTAATACAAGGCCTGTATTACTGCAAACCTATACCCGCGACACAGGTGAGCTTATGCATGACCTTTCCGTTCCCATCATGGTGAAAGGGCGGCATTGGGGTGGCTTCCGCATAGGCTATCGTCCAGAAGCAAAGGCACTTTAAGAGACTTTTAGTAAGCTCCGCATAAGTACTGCTCTTAGGAGGCAGTATGTATGTGGAGCGTTAAAGGCCCGCTTTTAGTTGTAATCAATATGCTATGCAATAAAGTGCTATTGGCATCTTATCAGCTAAGATAAAACAAATTTTATCCATTATTTGCTGATTCAATGCTATTGAAAGGCTAATCAAAGGGTATTGAAGGCTTGAGCCTGTTCTTAAACAGATGCCAAGCAAGTGGTGCTGGCCCCTGTTTTGGTCACGCCATGGCTCGTGACATCCCCGCATCATTCTTCGTCCTTCACCCCTCTTAATCCCGGTTGAGCCATTCAATCTTGCGGACTTTCCCTCTAAACTGAGCAATCTGCCGTATATTTTGTTCACTCCTGCCCATTAAGACGAGAATGCCCCATGCTTGATTCGAAACTGGTGCGTACCCAGCTGCAAGACGTGGCTGCCCGCTTGGCCACCCGTGGTTACTCACTGGACGTGGCACGCATTGAGGCGCTGGAAGCCCGGCGCAAAACCGTGCAAACCCGTACTGAGCAATTGCAGGCCGAACGCAACGCCCGCTCTAAAAGTATCGGACAAGCCAAACAGCGCGGTGAGGATATAGCTCCGCTGCTGGCCGAAGTAGACCGCATGGGGTCTGATCTGGAGTCCGCTAAGCATGAGTTGGACAGCATCCAATCCGAGCTGGATCTGCTGATGCTGAACATTCCCAACTTGCCCCACGAATCAGTGCCGGTGGGTAAGGATGAAGACGACAATATCGAGGTACGCCGCTGGGGTAGTCCACAATCCTTTGGCTTTTCGGTCAAGGATCATGTGGCCTTAGGGGAGCAGCATGGCTGGCTGGACTTCAATGCCGCCAGCAACCTGTCAGGGGCGCGCTTTGCGGTCATGCGTGGCCCGATTGCCCGCCTGCATCGTGCCTTGGCGCAGTTTATGATCAACCTGCACACCGGCGAGCATGGCTATGAAGAAGCCTACACGCCCTACTTGGTAAAGGCCTCGGCGCTGCAAGGTACTGGTCAGCTGCCTAAGTTTGAGGAAGACCTGTTCAAGATCAGCCGCGAGGAAGAGGCTGATCTGTACCTGATTCCCACCGCAGAAGTTTCGCTGACCAATCTGGTGGCGGATCAGATTTTGGATGTCAAACAACTGCCGCTGAAGTTTGTCGCACATACCCCGTGCTTTCGCAGTGAAGCCGGTGCATCAGGACGCGACACGCGCGGCATGATTCGTCAGCACCAGTTTGACAAGGTTGAGATGGTGCAGATCGTTGAACCCGACAAATCCTTTGAGGCGCTGGAAAGCCTGACTGGGAACGCTGAGCGCGTGCTGCAATTGCTCGAACTGCCCTATCGGGTGCTAGCGCTCTGCACGGGCGATATGGGCTTTGGCGCTACCAAAACTTACGATCTGGAAGTCTGGATCCCCAGCCAAGATAAGTACCGCGAGATTTCCTCTTGCTCCAACTGTGGCGACTTCCAAGCTCGTCGTATGCAAGCGCGCTACCGTAATCCCGAAACCGGCAAGACCGAGCTGGTACATACCCTAAACGGCTCTGGGCTGGCAGTGGGCCGTACACTGGTGGCAGTACTGGAAAACTACCAGCAGGCCGATGGCTCCATCCGTGTGCCTGAGGTGCTTAAGCCCTACATGGCAGGCCTTGAGGTCATTGGCTGAGCATGGACTACTTGCCGCTGTTTCATGACATTAGGGGCCGCATCGTACTCTTGGTGGGCGGCGGCGAGGTGGCGTTGCGCAAGGCGCGCCTGCTGAGTGATGCGGGCGCGCGGTTGCGGGTAGTGGCCCCGTTGGTTGAGGCTGACTTGCAACGTTTGGTCGCCGATCAACAAGGCGAGGTGCTGGTGCGTGGTTATGCCTCTGATGATTTGGCTGCCTGCGTACTGGTAGTGGCTGCTACTGATGATGCGCCCTTAAATGCACAGGTAGCACAAGATGCAGGGGCTCGGGGCATCCCAGTGAATGTGGTGGATACCCCAGCCCTTTGCACCGTGATTTTTCCGGCTATTGTTGATCGTTCACCCTTGATGATTGCCGTCTCTAGCGGCGGTGATGCGCCGGTGTTGGCCCGTCTGATTCGTGCGCGTATCGAAACCCTGATTCCAGCCGCCTATGGGCAATTGGCTGCCTTAGCACGACGCTTTCGGGCAGAGGTGAAGGCGCGCTTTCCCGATGTACAGCAGCGCCGCGTATTCTGGGAGGAAGTCTTTCAGAGCAACATCGCTGAGCGCATGTTGGCTGGGCAAGCGCTAGAGGCTGAGCGCCTACTGGCCAATAAGCTCGCCGGTGAGCCCACCTCCGCACTGGGGGAGGTCTATCTGGTGGGCGCAGGGCCGGGGGATCCCGATTTGCTGACTTTTCGGGCGCTGCGTCTGATGCAGCAAGCAGATGTGGTGCTGCATGATCGGTTAGTGGCTCCAGCCATTGTCGAGCTGTGTCGGCGCGATGCAACGCGCGTTTATGTGGGCAAGCAGCGTTCTGATCACGCCGTGCCACAGGAAGAAATCAACCAACAGTTGGTGCAACTGGCGCTGCAAGGCAAGCGGGTGCTGCGTTTGAAAGGCGGCGATCCTTTTATCTTTGGCCGTGGTGGCGAGGAAATCGAAGAGCTGGCCGCTTACGGCATTCCCTTCCAAGTGGTACCGGGCATTACTGCGGCCAGTGGTTGTGCGGCCTATGCGGGTATTCCGCTGACCCATCGTGACTATGCCCAGTCCGTGCGTTTTGTCACCGGACACTTGAAAGATGGCAGCTGCAATTTGCCTTGGGCTGAGCTAAGTGCGACAGGACAAACGCTAGTGTTCTATATGGGACTGGTGGGGCTGCCGGAGATCTGCCGACAACTGATTGCTCATGGGCGCGCTGCCAGCACTCCAGCGGCATTGGTGCAACAGGGCACAACCCCGGAACAGCGGGTGTTTTGCGGCACCTTAAGCAATCTGTCGGAGCTAGTGGCTCAGCATCAGGTCAAAGCACCTACCTTGCTGATTATTGGTGAGGTGGTCAGCCTACGCGAAAAACTGGCATGGTTTGAAGGGGCTGCCCGTTAACGTTAAAAGCCTGTTACCGCGCCTCGAAAGCACGCTGCATCGGCTGATTCGTTATGCGGCTGAGGGCAATCGCCTACTGCTAATGACGCTGGCCTTGGCGTTTTTGGGCACCCTTAGCTCAAGTATTCCGGTGACTTCTATTGTCATTCCAGCGGTCTTGCTGGTGCCGCTGCGCTGGAAAGGCATTGCAGCGGTAGCCGCGCTAGGGAGCGCCCTAGGGGCCACCCTTTTAGTGATGGTGTTTCATCACATAGGCTGGGCGCAGCTATATCAGCAGTTTCCGGAGTTGAATGCCCATCCTTCATGGAAGGCCGTCATGGATTGGAGCGCGCACCACGGTACTTGGGCATTGCTGTTAATTGCCGCTTTGCCGTTGCCACAAACCCCAGCGTTGGTATTTTTTGCCATTGCGCGTCCAGACTACGGGCTGGTTTTTATGGCTATGTTGGCGGGCAAGGCTCTGAAGTACAGCCTGTTTGCTTGGGTTGCTGCCCGTTTCCCCCAGCACTTTAAAGGGGTGTTTGGTAATGATTTGCCGAACACAAAAGATCAGCCACCACAGTAGCTGATCTATCAGTGGACTCACTAACGTAATAATAGAATTGGCAGGCTAGAACTACGCATCAGTTCGGAGGTTTTGCTGCCAAAGAACAGATTGCGCCAAGGTGAGTGCGAATAGGCTCCCATGACCAGCATATCAATGGCTTTGTCATGTAGGGTGCGGGCAATCACTTCCTCAGCAATACCGGGGATTAGCGCTGAAGTGGTCTGAAAGCCTGCCTCACTGAGGACACCAACCGCCCATTCGAGTTGCTGAGCTGCATCAATCGGCTCTTTGCCAGACATTAGCACATGGATGGGCAAGCCCTTAAACAGTGGGCTGTTGGCTACACGCTCAACGCCTTGGCGGGTCAGGGTGCTGCCATCAAAGGCAATCATCACCCGTTTAGGCTCCTGAAAAGCTGCCTTCACACTCAATAGCGGATTGTGTAACGCCCGTACCACGCGCTCGACATTCTGGCCCAGATGACGATGGGTTGCCTCAGTGGTCTCGCCGCGCCGTCCCAGTACGATTAAACGCACCTGGGCTTCCTGTTTGGTGAGGGTTTCCTTCAGTTCGCCATGGCGCTGCCGAATATCTACCTGTTCTGCCCCTTTCGCCTGTGCGCGCTCGCGCAGGGCAGTCAGAAGCAACCGCCCTTGTTCACGGGCATTTTTAGTGTATTGCTCATCTTGCTCAGAGAGGCTGCTGAGTAGCTGGCTTTGCGCGTTAACGCCAATGGCCCCGCTGTAATCTTCGGTTTTGCCGTGCTCAGGGTGTCGATCAAGGATATGTAGCAACTCCAAGGGTGCACTCATGCGGCGGGCAGCCCATGCCGCGTAATCGGTGATGGCATTGGCGAAGCGTGATTGATCTACGCAGGCCAGTACTTTGTTTTCGTTTTCCATGGTGGTGTTCCTTATTGATGGCCCATCAGGTGCTCAACTGTTTCAGGCTTATCATGCACCGCGAAGCGGTCCACCGGCATGCGACTGGCGGCATTGAGGCCGATAATTTCCACTTCTGTGGCTTCGTGGCGGAACTTGAGCACCAGGACGGATAAGTTCTGAGCGAACAACACCCGCGACGGATCGCCGCTATAAATTAGAACCTTCATGCCGCTAAGGGGCAGTCTGCCTGCGCTCTACTGCACAAGCCTAATGCGATGACGCAATGATTAAGAAAGGCATTGCTTGATTTGAGGACAGATAACTTTAAAGATATCCATCTTTTCTATTTCGATTCTGAGCCGCTATTTCAGTAGAATGGCCAGCATTGAGCTGGATCATAAACGCCCATAATAACAGTGCTGTTCAGAGGGTTGCCGTTAAATGCCTGACATGTCCCTGCTCATCTGTGATGACTCCGGTCTGGCCCGTAAGCAACTATTACGCGCCTTGCCATCCGACTGGCCTGTCAGCGTTAGCCAAGCCGAAAATGGCCAGCTAGCCTTAGACATACTGCGCCAGACTAAGATAGACCTGATGCTGTTGGACCTAACCATGCCAGTGATGGATGGTTACGAAGTGTTAGCAGCGCTGCGTAAGGAAAACATAGCCTGTAACGTCATCGTCATTTCAGGTGACGTACAGGAAGAAGCCATTCGCCGAGTGACGGAACTCGGAGCCTTGGCCTTCCTCAAAAAGCCAGTCAACTCTGACCAGCTAAATGAGACCTTGCAGCAGCTAGGCTTGCTAACGCAAGGTGCGTGCACAGATGAGACGCTCGCAGCCTCTGCAAATGCTCAGATTTCATTTCGGGATACCTTCAGCGAAATCGTTAACGTTGCCATGGGGCGCGCTGCCGCACGGCTAGCTAAAGTGCTGGGCGTTTTTGTGCAGTTACCGCTGCCCAATGTAAACATCCTCGAAGTAGGTGAGTTGCATATGGCCTTGGTGGATGCCAAGAATGACAAGCAGCTGACCGCCGTTTGCCAAGGCTATATTGGGGGTGGCATCAGCGGTGAAGCGCTGCTGATTTTCCATGATTCTGAAGTGGCGGATATGGCCAAGCTCATGCATTGGAATGCAGGTGACAGCTACTCGCCCATGGAAATGCTGCTCGATCTGTCCGGCGTACTGATTGGCGCTTGCCTGAGTGGTCTGGCCGCTCAGCTAGATATCGAGTTTTCTCAGGGACACCCTCAAATGCTGGGTCAGCATGTGCCCATTGACCAGTTGGTGAAAGTTAATCAAAGCCGCTGGCGAAAAACCCTTGCCGTCGAAATCAGCTATGGCATTGAAGGCCACCATATTCACTTCGATCTTTTGCTGTTGTTTACCGAGGACTCGATCCCTCTGTTGCAGCAAAGACTTACTTATTTGGACTGACTGTCATGGCTGAGCAATTTGATTTCAAAGAGCTGCATTGGCTGCTAGCCATCGTACAGGGTATTGATGTCGGCATCGTGGTGCTGGACCTAGACTATAAGGTCTGTGTGTGGAATGGCTTTATGCAAAACCACTCGGGTCGTAGTGTGCAGGATGCCTCTCAGCAATCCTTCTTCACGCTATTTCCTGAGGTGCCGGAGCAGTGGTTCCGCCACAAGGTAGACAGCGTAGTGGCTTTGGGTATGCCGGCTTTTACGGTATGGGAGCAGCGGCCTTATTTGGTGCGCTTCCGCAATTACCAGCCCATCACCGGGCAGGAAGAGCACATGTACCAAAACACCACTCTGCTGCCATTAACCTCAAGCAATAGTCAAATTGAGCACGTTTGCTTGATTGTCTATGACGTCACCAGCACTGCTACCAACCGTCAGCAGCTGCAACTGCTCAATACGCAGCTAGAGCAGCTTGCCCACACAGATCGCCTTACGGGTCTGTGTAACCGGGGGCGTTGGGAGGAGACGTTAAAGCTTGAGTTTGCGCGCTATGCCCGCTACGGCAGCATGGCGACCTTGTTGATGTTTGATATTGATCACTTTAAGAAGATCAATGACAGCTATGGGCATCAAGCGGGCGATCGAGTCATCCAAAGCCTTGCCCAACTTGTCAGCCAAAGTATCCGCGAGACCGATATTGCGGGCCGCTATGGTGGAGAAGAGTTCGCTATCTTACTGCCCGGCGTGGATAGCACGGGCGGGCGGTTATTTGCTGAGCGGCTTCGCAAGCGTGTCGAGGCATTGCGCGTATTTCATGAGGGGCAAGAAATCAGCTTTACCATCAGTATTGGCATTGCCGATATGACAGGAGCCCCAGCAGATCATGAGCATCTGATTAGACTGGCCGATGAGGCGCTCTACAAGTCCAAGCACAATGGACGTAACCAAGTAACGATCCACGAGGCCTGATGGGCTAAGCCCCGTAGCGCAGCTTTTGAGTGAGCGCGTTCGGGGCATTTCAGCCAGTTTTCAGTGGGCCGTTGCCTAATCTGCTTGACCAGCAGGCAAATCCAGTTTCAAACGCTCGCGGACGACACCCACGAGTCCTTCCGGCTGAAACTTGGATAGGAAGTTATCGCAGCCGACTTTTTTAACCATGGCTAGGTTGAAATTACCGGACAGCGAGGTATGCAGTACCACGTACAGATCGTGCAGTCTCGGATCTTGACGAATTTCTGTGGTTAGACGATAGCCGTCCATCTCTGGCATTTCTGCATCGGTAAAGACCATCAGCAGGCGATCGGTGAGTACTTCACCCGCATCCGCCCAAGCCTTGAGCTTTTTCAGACCCTGTAAGCCGTTGCTGGCTGTATGAATAACCAAGCCGAGCTGGCCTAAGGTAGCGCGTAACTGTGAGAGCGCCACGGTAGAGTCATCTACGAGCAGTACCTCACGTCCACGCGCGCGATCTAGCAGCGACTCGGTCAGGCACTCGGGTGGAACGCTGGTGTCGTAGGCGACGATCTCTGCCAGCACCTTCTCAACATCAATGATTTCCACCAGTTGCTCGTTTACCCGCGTGATGGCCGTCAGATAGTGGTAGCGGCCTACGGTTGCGGGGGGCGGTTGGATGGATTCCCAGGTTAGGTTGAGAATGCGATCAACGCCCGCCACCAGAAACGCCTGCACGCTGCGGTTGTATTCGGTGATGATGATGGTGCTGCGCTCGTTAGCCTCAAGAGGCCGCATGCCGATGGCCTGTGAAAGGTCGATAACGGGCAGGGTTTGTCCGCGCAGGTTGATCACGCCCCGTACATGAGGGTGGCGATGTGGAATTTGGGTCAGCTTTGGCAGCAGCACCACTTCCTGAATCTTGAAAACGTTGATCGCGAACAACTGCCGCCCGGTAAGCTTAAACATCAGGATTTCCAGCCGGTTCTCACCTACCAGGCGGGTACGCTGATCGACCGAATCGAGAATGGTGGCCATTGGAAGGTCCCTTGAAGTGGTGACAAGAATACTATTCTTATTTTATCGGCAGAGGGAGTGCTCTACTTGATGGTGGTAGCGGTTGCCACTAACTATAGAGCCTGTATACCCGATATGCATCAAGTCCTTGAGCAAGATGCAAAAGATCTGTGGCGGATCAGTGACAGGGCGAATCAGCCTCATTTGAGGCATGGGCCCGTGCGCGCAGTTGGCCACAGCCTCCATCAATGTCTTGACCGGCAGAGTTACGCACTTTAGTCAGCAGCCCACGGCTGTGCAGGTAGCGCACCATATAAACAATGCGCTCACCTGAGGGCCGCTGATAATGATCGACCTCTAGGCTATTGTAGGGAATCAGGTTTAAGACCGCGTATTTTCCCTTGAATAGGCGCAGCAGATTGTCCATTTCTTCCTGGGTATCATTCAGGCCCGCCAATAACGTCCACTGATACTGAACTGGGTGGCCGGTGTTACGCGCGTAATCTTCACCTAGAGCCATGAGTTCTTCTGGGTCAATGCGTTGGGCGCGTGGCAGCAGTTGCTGGCGTAATTCGGCGCGGGTGCTGTGCAGTGACAGGGCGAGGGCAGGCTTAACGATACCCTGCGGCAAACGCTCAAAGACGCGACGGTCGCCTACGCTGGAGAAGACGAGGTTTTTGTGGCCGATACCACCCTCAGTGCCTAGCAGCTCAATGGCGGCCATGACGTTATCAAGGTTATGGGCAGGCTCTCCCATACCCATGAAGACCACTTTTTTGACCGGGCGCAAAGTGCGGGCTAGTGCGACTTGGGCGAGGATTTCTGTGGTGTCTAGTTGACGAAGCAAGCCGCCACGGCCCGTCATACAAAATACGCAGCCCACTGCACAGCCGAGTTGGCTGGAGACGCAAAGGCCACCACGGGGCAGCAGCACGCTTTCCACTACTTGCTGATCGTTAAGGCTCACCAGCAAGCGGGCAGAACCATCGGCAGCGGGATGGTTTGCCTGCAGTTGTGCCAGTTGGGCAACTTTGTTGGCGAAGCTAGGCAGCCCTTCGCGCACTGAGAGAGGCAGAAAGTGCTCAGCAGGTTGGTTGCGTGGGCCACTGTCTAGAGCTTGGCCTTGTAGCCAAGCGCGCATGATCCGCCCGATGTGACAGGGTTTAGCGCCGAGGTCAGTGAGGTGCTGGTGCAGGTCTTGAATACGCATAGGGCGCGCATCCTATCATCCGGCGTGGCCCATCAGCCATTGCTGATGAGGGCCCGGCAGGCTCCATAGGCCAAACAGAATAACCAGTAAGCCGCTGGCTTGGCGCACTTGCTGTTTGCGAAGCCATTGATTCAGGCGTTCGGCAGCCAATCCGCTGGCCACTAGAATAGGGCAGGTCCCAAGGCCGAACGCTAACATCAACAGCAGGCTATTGAGGGCACTGCCTTGGCTGGCGGCCCATAATAGGGTGCTGTATACCAAGCCGCAGGGCAGCCAGCCCCACAGCATTCCGACGACCAGCGCGCGGCGCAGGCTGGTGATGGGCAGTAAGCGACTGGCGATGGGTTGTAGGTGACGCCAGAGGCCTTTGCCTAGGCGTTCGAAATGATTGAGTACCGACCACCAGCCTGCCAGATAGCAGCCCATGCTGATCAGTAGGATGGCTGCCAGTGTGCGTAGAAGGGTCGCGGTAGGGCCGCTGCTGAGCATCCAGCCCATGAGTCCCGCCAAAAAACCGGCCAGTGCATAGCTGAGTAGGCGGCCTAGGTTATAGGCCAACAGCACCTGTGTGCGTGAGAGGTGCGCTGAGTTGGGCAGGCTGAGGCTAAGGGCGGCCATCAGCCCACCGCACATGCCTAAGCAGTGGCCGCTGCCCAGCAAACCTAACACCAGTGCAGATGCCAGCAGTGGCAAGAGTTCAACCATGTTGAGTGGGTTTCCCGGTGGCGGCTACTCTGGACTTTTGATGAGCGGCGAGCTGGCGTTTTTCCTCTTCACCATCAAAGAGAATGCTGTGAGCGGGACTGTCCATATCCTCGTATTGTCCCGTGTCTACCGCCCAGAAAAACAGCCAGATCGCGCCAGCTACAATGGCCAGCGCAACGGGGATCAATACGTAAAGGGCGGCCATAAGGTGTCTCCAGAAGAACCATTAAGAAAGGCGCGTAAGCCGTAGCGCGTTAAGCACCACCAACAATGAGCTGAGCGACATCCCCAGTGCAGCCCAGAGCGGCGTCACCCAGCCTAGGGCGGCAAAGGGCAGTACGAGGCCGTTGTAGAGGCAGGCCCACAGCAGGTTCTCACGGATGATACGCCCTGTGCGTTGAGCCACGCCGAATGCCTGTACCAAACTACTGAGGCGATTGGAGAGCAATACCGCATCGGCGCTGGTTTTGGCTAGGTCGGTGCCTGAGCCCATGGCGATGCTGACGTCCGCAGCAGCCAAAATGGGCGCATCGTTAACGCCATCACCCAGCATCAATACGCGGTGGCCCTGTGCTTGTAGCGCTTGTAAGCGCGCTAGTTTGGCGTCAGGTGTTAAGCCGCCTTCGGCCTGTGTGATCTGTAGGCGTTGGGCGATGCTGCCCACCATGGGCGAGCTATCACCTGAGAGCAGAATGGGCGTCCAGCCGCGTTGCCGACAGGCTTCCAGCAGGGCTGGGGCATCGTCGCGCAGGCGATCATCCAATACCAGCCAAGCCAAGGGGCCTTGGCTGTCGCCTAGCAGCAACCACTGTCCCTGTTGGCCGGGAATGCTAGGCGCTACTCCTGCATAGCCTGCTGCAACGAAAGCCGGTTGACCGATGCGCAGTGGCTGGCCATTGACCTGCCCTTGTAGACCGCAGCCGGGATGAGTTTCTACTGCCTCGGCCTTGTGTGAAGTGCGGCCAAAGGCACGGGCGATGGGGTGCTCTGAGTGGCTTTCTAGGGCAGCCGCTAGCGCGAGGCACTGAGCGCTATCCTGTGTACCTAACGGATGGATGGCGCTTAGGGTCAGGCGGCCTTCGGTGAGGGTGCCGGTTTTATCAAATATGATGGTATCAATCTGATTCAGGCTTTCCAGCACATGGCCACGGGTCAGCAGCAGCCCCAGTTTATGCAGACTGCCGGTAGCGGCGGTCAGTGCGGTGGGTGTGGCCAGCGATAGGGCACAGGGGCAGGTTGCCACCAGCAGCGCCAGTACGATCCAGACCGCGCGGGTTGAGTCGATTTGCCACCAAATGATTCCCACGAGGGCGGCAGCGCTTAGCACCACAAGCAGGAACCACTGAGCCACCCGGTCGGCCAGATCCGCTAGCCGTGGCTTATCGGTCTGGGCGCGCTCCAGCAGACGGATGATGGCTGAAAGCCGTGTGTGATCGCCCAAGGCTTGTACTTCGAGGGTGAGCGGGCTTTCAATGTTCAAGGCTCCGGCCATTAGCGCGTCGCCCACTTGGCGCGGTAGCGGCAGGTATTCGCCGGTCAGCAGCGATTCATCAATGCTGGAGCGGCCGTCAATAATGCGTCCGTCGGCTGGAATTAGGCTGCCCGGCAGCACGCGCACGCGATCGCCGATCTGTAATTCGTTGAGCAGAATGCGCTCTGCTTGGTCCTGTGCATCTAGCCGCAAGCAGGAGGCCGGTAACAGGTTAACCAGTTGTGCGGTAGCGGCGGCAGTGCGCTCGCGGGCTCGGCGTTCTAGATAGCGCCCGGTGAGCAGAAATAGAGCAAACATGCCCACCGTATCCACATAGAGCTCGCCCTGTCCGCTACTAGCCGACCAGATGCCTGCTAGATACGCGCCGCCAATCGCCAGTGACACTGAGGCATCCATGCTCAGATGGCGGGTTTTCAGGTCGCGCAGTGCGCCCCGGAAAAAGTCCGTACAGCAATAGAAGACAATGGGCGTGGTCAGGAGGACGGCTGTCCAACGCAGGATACGATCCATGCCGTCGGACAGATCCAGATTGAACTCTGGCCAAGTAGCCATGCTAGCCATCATCACCTGCATCCATAGCAAGCCTGCAACCCCAAGCTGGCGAAGGGCGCGGCGATTTTCATGGGCAATTTGCTCAGCCGCTTGGTCGGGCTGATAGGGATGCGCGGCATAGCCAATGCGGCGTAATTCTGCGAGTAGGGCGCTCAGTGGTTGCTGCTGAGCATTCCAACACAGGTGCAAGCGGTGATTGGACAGATTAAGGCGTACTTCGTGAATAGCGGGTAGGTTGCGCAGGTGCCGCTCAATCAGCCAACCGCAGGCCGCACAGGTGATGCCTTCGATCAACAGTGAAGCAGTGCTCAGCTCGCCTTCATGTTGCACAAAGGGCTGTTGCACATCAGCACGATCGTAGAGGGCCAGTTCGTCGCGCAGAGCTTTGGGAAGGGCTTCCGGGTTGAGGGCGGTGTCGCTGCGCTGCTGGTAGTAGCTGTCTAAACCGCTGGCAACGATGGCTTCCGCAACCGCCTGACAGCCCGGACAACAGAAATGTCGCGTCTCTCCCAGCACTGGTGCGCTATAGCAGCTACCCTGAGGAACGGGCAGTCCGCAGTGGTAGCAGGCTAGCGGTGTACTCATGGGGATGATGTCGTCATGGCTTGAGTTCTAGTGCTCGACCGGGTTCGATGCGCTGTTCAACGTATAGCCGCCAGTCTCGCCCACCCTCTTGGCCTAGTAGTTCGATAAAGCGCCGTCCACTGAGGCTGCTGGCGGTTGTATCCGGTAGATAGCCTTGGTATAGGTCGGAGCCTTTGGGTTGCAAAACCAAGCGGCGGTCTCGCTCTGGCTGAGTGGGGGAGATGATATTCAGCACAAGCTGGGCAGGACGGCTGTTGCCGCTTAGTTGCAGTGTGGCCAGTCCGGCTTGCTCATCCAGCTCTAGACGGGCTTGCATGTCCAAGTGCTTGGCAAGGTTTTCCCGCTCCAGCGATTGATTGATGCCCTTGCCCACCTCGTAGTAGTTGGTGACCACTAAGTTTTCTGGATTGCGTAGTGCCACCGTGAGCATGGTCAGGCTAACCGTAACAGATAGCGCCAGAAGGCCGATGACAAACCAAGCCCAGAATTCCTTGTACCAATGTGAGGTGGTTTGATCGGCGGACATGGGCATTCTCCTAGCGGACGCTGGGGCCAATAAAGCGGCTATCAGCATCATCATTGATGCTGGCATCTTCACGGGCCTGGATGTGGAATTGAATTTCATTGGCGCTGGAGGGCAGGCGTTCCGGGGCGATGGACAGCTCCACCGGCAGGCTGAGCACTTCACCTGCTTTAGCCTTCACCTCTTTGCGGCCCTCATAAATCAAGCCTTCTAGCCCGCTGGCCTCAATGACGAACACCAGATCTTTTTGGGCTTTATTCATGACGCGCAGGGTGTAGACGTTCTCGATATAGCCGCGCTCGTTTTCACGAAATAGCACCCGATCCTTGAGTACATCCAGCTTAACCAAGGGGCGCTGAGACACCGCATAGCCAAAAAGACCGATCATGGCGGTCAAGGCCACGGCATAGCCGATCAAACGCGGGCGCAAGATGTGGGTCTTCTCGCCAGACAGGTTGTGTTCAGTGGTGTAGCTGACCAACCCCTTGGCGTAACCCATTTTATCCATGACCGAATCACAGGCATCCACACAGGCGGCGCAACTGATGCAGTCGATTTGCAGGCCGTCGCGGATGTCGATGCCGGTGGGGCAGACCTGTACGCAAAGGGTGCAGTCGATGCAATCACCGAGTCCCTGAGCCTTGGGGTCGGCATTTTTTTTGCGGGAGCCGCGCGGCTCACCACGGGCTTGATCATAGGAGACAATCAGGGTGTCTTTGTCGAACATCACACTTTGAAAGCGCGCATAAGGGCACATGTAGATGCACACTTGCTCGCGCAAAAAACCCACGCTGCCGTAGGTGGCAAAGCTGAGAAATACCACCCAAAAGGCCGCCCATCCCTCGATTTGCAGGGTCAACAAGGCGGGGACTAGGTCGCGGATGGGCGAAAAATAGCCGACAAAGCTGGTGGCGATCACAAGGCTAATCAGCAGCCAGAGCCCATGTTTGGCTAGTTTACGAGAGAGTTTATGCAGGCTCATGGGGGCGTTATCGAGTTTGATGCGCTGGTTGCGATCACCCTCGGTAATTTTTTCCACCCACATAAAGACCCAAGTGAAGACACTTTGCGGGCAGGCATAGCCACACCATACGCGCCCCGCAAACACCGTGATAAAAAATAGCCCAAAGGCGCAAATGATCAGCAGCCAAGACAGCAGCATGAAATCCTGTGGCCAAAAGGTAGCGCCAAAGATGTAAAACTTGCGTTCGGGCAGATCCCACCAGACCGCTTGATGTCCGTCCCAATTAAGCCAGACCGTGCCGAAAAATAGCGCAAAGAGAAAGGCTCCGCCAAAGCGGCGTAGGTTGCGGAAGAGGCCAGTAAAGGCGCGGGTGTAAATCCTTTTGCGTTCTGCATAAAGATTGACCGTTTCATCTTCTTTGACGGGAGGCGTATCAGGTGTGTGCTGGCTCATCGGTATTTCCCACGGCAGGAAAGAAGGTCTGATCGATACGTGCCGATCAGTATCCGGGTATCGCTTAGTGAGCCCCTTGTCATCAAGGGGCCACTAGAGGTGCTTGCCTATAGCCTAAGCCATCGGCATTTAAATTAGGCAGGATGATCCTTGTGCTGCACAGCTTGACGGTGAGCAGCATCATCGGCAAAAGGTAGGCTAGCCGCTTCATCAAAACTGCCTTTGCGTTTGGCGCTATAGGCCCACAGCACAAGGCCAATAAAGGCGACAAACACCAGCAGGGTGCCCAGACCACGAAGGGTTCCGATATCCATGAGTGTTCTCCCAGCAAAATGAGCGATGGCGGTACAGCCTGTACTGTACCGCCATCTGAGGGCCAAGGCTTACTGATTAGTCGCTTTGGGCTTTTGGGACAGGCTGTAGACGTAAGCTGCTAACAGATGCACCTTGTCATTGCCTAAGTATTGCTCTTGCGCAGGCATCCGGCCATTGCGGCCATGACGGATGGTCTGTTGTATCTGGGCCAGACTAGAGCCATAGATCCAGCCTGTGGGTTTGGTCAAGCTAGGTGCGCCCAGCAGTGCCATACCCTCACCTGTTGCACCATGGCAGGCCACACAGGTGTTGGTGTAGAGCTGTTTACCGGCATCAGGGTTGGCTTGGCTATTCTCTGGTAGCGGCAAACCGGCCAGATCGCGGCGCACATAGGCGGCTACGTTCTGCACACCTTGCTCACCCAGTGCTTGCAACCACGCAGGCATGGCCGCTTGACGACCGTGCAAGATGCTCGCTTTGATGCTGTCTGGCTCGCCACCCCAGCGCCAAATGTTATCGGTCAGATTAGGAAAGCCTTGTGAGCCTTTGGCATCCGAACCATGGCAAATGGAGCAATAGCTGGCATAGAGGCTAGCGCCCATCTCCAGTGCTTTGGCATCTTTAGCGACTTCTTGCACGGGCATTGCGGCATATTTGGCAAAGATGGGGCCGTATTCAGCGTTGGCTTTGTCCATCTCATCTTGCCACTGCTTAACCTGTGTCCAGCCGCCTTCGTAGCCGGGGTGTATGCCTTTCCAGTTGCCCAAGCCTGGAAAGACGATCAAGTAGCCAATCCCGAATACGAGGGTGATCAAAAATAGGTTAAACCACCACTTGGGCAGAGGGTTATCATATTCCTCAATGCCATCAAAGGCATGACCCATAGTCTTGTCTGTTTCTTGCGAGGCTCCACCCTTACGAGTGGCAAAAATCAGCCAAAACAAAAAGGCGATGGTGCCAAGGGTTAGCAGGGTAACGTACCCGCTCCAGAATGTTGTCATGTTCTACTCCCGAGCAGCCCAGGGGTTGCAGGGCTGCCCCGTGATTGAAGTGCCTTGGCTGTGACAGCCAGCCGTTTCAGGACTCAGCGCTTGGTGGTGATGGCTGTACCCAGAACTTGCAGGTAAGCGATCAGTGCATCCATCTCGGTTTTGCCCTTCACGGCATTGCGTGCCGTGGCGATGTCAGCATCGGTATAGGGCACGCCCAGAGTGCGCATGGCTTTCAACTTGTCGGCTGTCATCTTGCCGTCCAGCGTGTTTTCCACGAGCCATGGGTACGAAGGCATCTTGGATTCTGGTACGACATTGCGCGGGTTGTAGAGGTGCGCGCGGTGCCAATCATCCGAGTAGCGTCCGCCTACCCGCGCCAGATCAGGCCCGGTACGCTTGGAGCCCCACAGGAAGGGGTGATCCCATACGCTTTCACCGGCAACCGAGTAGTGACCATAACGCTCGGTTTCAGCACGGAAGGGGCGAATCATCTGCGAATGGCAGCCGACACAACCTTCACGGATGTAAATATCGCGGCCTTCCAATTGCAGCGCGGTGTAGGGTTTCATGCCCGCTACTGGCTCGTTGACAACGTCCTGAAAGAACAGCGGAACAATCTGTGTCAAACCACCAACGCTGACCGCAAGCACCATAAACAGCGTCAGCAGACCAACGTTTTTCTCAAGTTTTTCGTGTTGATTCATTTGGGTTGTCCTCAGGCCATCTGCGCCGCAGCATCGTATTCGGAAGGCTTGGAGGCCATGACGGTACGCGCGGTGTTATAGGCCATCAGCAGCATGCCGACGAGGAAAATGGCACCGCCGATCATGCGTACTACAAAGCCTGGGTGACTGGCTTCCAGCGCTTCTACGAAGGAGTAGGTCAGGGTGCCGTCATCGTTGATGGCGCGCCACATCAAACCTTGCATGATGCCGTTGACCCACAAAGAAGCGATGTACAGCACAGTGCCGATAGTCGCCAGCCAGAAGTGAGCGTTGATCAGCGCGATGCTGTGCATTTGCTCACGGCCAAAGACGCGCGGAATCAGGTGATACAGCGAGCCGATGGATACCATGGCCACCCAGCCGAGCGCGCCAGCGTGTACGTGACCGATGGTCCAATCCGTGTAGTGGGACAGGGCGTTGACGGTCTTGATGGCCATCATCGGGCCTTCAAAGGTGGACATGCCGTAGAAGGCCAAGGACACCACCAAGAAGCGCAGGATAGGATCGCTGCGCAGTTTGTGCCATGCGCCGGAGAGGGTCATCATGCCGTTGATCATGCCGCCCCAGCTAGGAGCCAGCAGAATCAGTGACATCACCATGCCCAGCGACTGCGCCCAATCAGGCAGCGCGGTGTAGTGCAGGTGGTGTGGGCCTGCCCAGATGTATACGCAAATCAGTGCCCAAAAGTGCACGATGGACAGGCGATAGGAGTAAACCGGACGCTCCGCTTGCTTGGGCACGAAGTAGTACATCATGCCTAGAAAGCCGGTGGTCAGGAAGAAACCTACGGCGTTATGGCCATACCACCACTGCACCATGGCGTCTGTGGCACCTGAGTACAGCGAGTAGGACTTCAGGAAGCCGACCGGCAGCTCCATGTTGTTGACAATGTGTAGCATGGCCGTCACGAGGATAAACGCCCCGAAGAACCAGTTGCCAACGTAGATATGCTTGACCTTACGCTTGATCACCGTGCCAAAAAACACGACGGCATAAGAGACCCAAACCACAGCGATCAGAATATCAATCGGCCACTCCAGCTCGGCATACTCTTTGGAAGAGGTATAGCCCAAAGGCAGGGTAATGGCGGCCAGAAGGATGATCAGCTGCCAACCCCAGAAGGTGAAGGCGGCCAAACGCGGCGCAAAGAGCGTCGTCTGACAGGTACGCTGTACCGCGTAGTAAGAGGTGGCAAAGAGTGCACAACCTCCGAACGCGAAGATCACTGCGTTGGTATGCAGAGGGCGCAAGCGTCCAAAGCTGGTCCATGGCAGGTCAAAGTTAAGGGCAGGCCAAGCGAGCTGGGCGGCGATAAACACGCCGAGCCCCATCCCGACGATCCCCCAGATCACCGTCATGATGGCGAACTGACGGACCACCTTGTAGTTATAGGTGGTACTTATTGTAGTGTTCATGTGCGGGCTTCCATCCACGGTTTGTGAGAGCAGTACTGCTATGCCAGGAAAGCGGGCGAAGGATGAAGAAAAGCCATTTGTTCAGTATTGACCCGAATCAGTGCCAGCCAGTTGAAGCCTAGGCGCTGATTAGGCAAATGTTTAGTCAATTGTTGACAGTTTATCTTCAAGTGCCCGTTCTAGAGCCTTTGGTATATGTAGGATCATTTCCTTGTGACGTATTGTCCGAGGGTGGTGTGATTGGCCTGTGGATGCAGCTTATAGCGCCGAATTAGCCATTTCTCCAATTCTGAGCCTATGAGCACAATCAGCCCTGCACCTATGACCTTTAGCCACTCGTCTAGGGTCAGTGAGGTGGAGTCAAACAGTTGTTGCAGTGGGGGGCTGTAGGTGTACAGCAGTTGCAGTAATCCGCAGGCAGCGATGCTCAGGAGTATCCACGGGTTGCCCAATAACCCCTCGCGGTTGAGTACCGAAGCAAATAGATGACGACTGCTGATCAGGTAAAACATCTCACTGACGACCACCGTATTCACGGCCATGGTACGGGCTGTTTCTAAATTGGTGCCAAGTTTCAGCTCCCACAAAAATAGCCCAAGGCTGCCGGCCATAATCAATATCGACACCAGTAGCACTCGCCACATAAGCAGCCTAGAAATCAAGGGTTCAGATGGCAGCTTGGGTGGACGGCGCATAATGCCCGCTTCCATGGGCTCAGCGGCCAAGGCCAGTCCCAGTGTGCAGGAGGTCACCATGTTGATCCACAGGACTTGTACCGGCGTGAGGGGCAATGCCAGTTGAAAGAGAATGGCCGCGATAACCACTAAGGCTTCACCGCCGTTGGTGGGCAGCATGAACAGAATGGATTTGCGCAGGTTGTCGTAGATGGCGCGGCCTTCGCGCACCGCTGTGCTTAGGGTGGCAAAGTTGTCATCGGCTAGCACCATGTCGGCCGCTTCACGGGCGGCTTCGGTGCCTTTGTTGCCCATGGCAATGCCGATGTCGGCGCGTTTGAGGGCAGGGGCATCGTTGACGCCATCCCCGGTCATGGCGACCACTTGCTGGCAGGCCTGCATAGCTTCAACGAGCCGCAGCTTATGTTCTGGGCTGGCGCGAGCAAAGACGTCGGTGTCCATGGCAGCCTGCTGTAATTGCGCGTCGCTCATCTCGGCCAAGTCGGCTCCGGTCAAGGCCGCTTTACCGAGGCCAATGCCCAGTTTAGCGCCGATGGCCCGGGCGGTTTCGAGGTGATCCCCGGTGATCATCTTCACTTGAATGCCCGCCGCTTGGCAGTCGGCGACGGCGCTGATGGCTTCTTCGCGAGCAGGGTCGATGATGCCCACCAAGCCCAATAGGGTGAAGTTTCCTGCCTCAACTTCACTAAAACTTAGGCTGTTTTGATCATCCGTTAGGGTTTTTTCAGCGATGGCCAATACGCGCAGGCCGCTGGCGGCGGTGTTTGCGGCCATTTGTTGCCAATAATCCATGTGAATGTGCTGATGGCCGCTTTCACTGCGTTGATGGCTGCAAATCTCTAGGATGCGCTCCGGTGCGCCCTTGATGAAAATACGCCGCGCGCCAGATGTGCCATTCAGGGTCGCCATAAAGCGGTGTTCGGATTCGAACGGAATGGAGCCGTGGCGCGGCCATGCTTGCTGTTCACTCATGCTTTCTAAGCCCGCCTTGCGCGCCAACACCAGTAACGCGCCTTCGGTGGGGTCGCCCTCAATGGTCCAGTTTGGGTGAGGCCCGGAGAGCTGTGCATCGTTACACAGCAGTCCTGCGCGGCAGATCTCCATAAGCGTGGGATGAGCGCTGGGGATAATGAGCGCCTGTTGCTGCTTAAAGGCTCCCTGTGGGCCATAGCCGACGCCCTCAACTTCGTAGCAATCCTGCGCGGTGATGACCTGTTGTACGGTCATCTCGTTGCGGGTCAGCGTGCCGGTTTTATCGGTGCAAATGACCGTAACGGAGCCTAGGCTTTCCACTGCTGGTAAGCGCCGCACAATAGCCCGTTGGCGTGCCATGCGTTGTACGCCAAGAGCCAGCATGATGGTCATAATGGCCGGCAGCCCTTCGGGAATGGCAGCGGCAGTCAGGGCGATGGACATGATGAACATTTCTGTCGGATCGTTGCCGCGCCACAGCGTGCCCAACAGGAAGGTCGCCGCGACCAAGGCTAAAATCGCTATCGCCAAGCCATTGCCAAAGCGATCCATCTGGCGCAGTAAAGGGGTTGAAAGGCTTTGCACGTTGACCAATAGGTTGTTGATGCGACCTAGTTCGGTATGAGCACCCGTCTCCACCACCAGCCCGCTGGCTTGGCCGTAGACCACTAGGGTGCCGGAGTAAGCCATGCCGGTGCGATCGCCCAAGGGCGCTTTGATATCGACGGCCTGTAGGTCTTTCTCGACGGCGAGGGATTCCCCGGTAAGGGCTGCTTCTTCCACGCGCAGGCTGTGTACTTGCAGCAATCGCAGGTCAGCAGGCACTTTGTCGCCGGAGCTAAGCAACACGACATCGCCGGGGACAAGCTCGCTGGCGTCTATTTCATGGGAATGGCCATCGCGGAGTACCCGTGTGCGAGTGGTCAGTAGCAGCCGAATGCTGTCTAGGGCCGCTTCGGCTTTGCCTTCTTGCAGAAAGCCAATGAGTGCATTGATCAGCACAACAGCAAAGATAACGCCGCTATCCACCCAATGAGCGAGGAGCGCCGCAATCACGGCGGAGACCAACATTACATACAGCAGTACGTTGTGAAATTGCCGCAGAAAGCGCTTCAGGGCGCTGGGGCGGGGCGGTGTCGGTAAGCTGTTCGGGCCATGAGTGAGCAGGCGTTGCTGTGCTGCTTCTTGGCTTAGGCCGTGCCGTTGGGCATCAAGGCGGGTCAAACATTCCTGTTCGCTGAGGCTATGCCAGGGGCAAGAAGGCGTTGCGGCATCATTCATGGGCAAAGGTTCCTGTAAAAGCCATGTGTCGTTAGACAAAAACATCCTGTGGGGGAACCCTAGACAATCAGCCCCGGTTCGGACAGCCCTATCCGTCAAGGGATTGTCAGTAAAGGTTACACTTGGCTAGTCAGGTGCTGCGCTGCTCTGGCATAAGAGCAGGGCGCTAAAGGAGAACACGATATGCGATCACAACTTGAGCAGAGCCTGTCGAGTATCAATCAGGTGCTCTTGGGCAAAGAGACAGAGGTGCGCTTAGCCGTCACTTGTCTGCTGGCCAACGGGCATCTGCTCTTGGAAGACGTGCCCGGCATGGGTAAAACCACCCTGAGCCATGCCTTAGCGCGGGTGATGGGGCTGGATTTTCAGCGTATCCAGTTCACCGCCGATTTGCTGCCGGGGGACATTCTGGGCACCTCAGTGTTCAATCGCGATAGCAGCGGATTTGTATTTCATCCCGGCCCGGTGTTTGCGGAACTGGTGCTGGCCGATGAAATCAACCGCGCCACGCCGAAAACCCAAAGTGCGCTGCTAGAAGCCATGGAAGAAGGACAGGTCAGCATTGAGGGCACAACCCATGCCTTACCCCAGCCTTTTTTTGTGATTGCCACGCAAAACCCGGTGACGCAAGGCGGCACCTTTGCTTTGCCGGAGTCCCAGCTTGACCGTTTCTTGATGCGCTTATCGCTGGGCTATCCGACTCCGGAAGCCGAAAAAGCCCTGCTGTTGGGTGAGTCGCGTCGCCAACTGGTATCGCGTTTGGAGCCGGTGTTTGATCGCGCTGGGCTGCGGGCCATTCAGGCTGCTGTGGCGGAAGTCAGGGCCAGCGATGCGCTGATTGATTACATCTTGCGGCTACTGAGCGCTTCGCGGGCTCAGCCCTCCTTTGCCGGTGGACTGTCACCCCGCGCGGGTTTGGCATTACTGGCGGCGGCTAGAGCATGGGCTTACATGGCCGGGCGTAATCATGTGATTCCTGAAGATGTGCAGATTGTGCTCCCCGGCGTGGCAGGGCATCGCCTGCATGAGCTGTCTAACGGGACACAGAGCCACGGCCCTAAGGTGGACTGGCTGCTGCGCGAAGTGCCAGCCCTTTGAGTGGGAGTGTCGCATGAGCACTGTGTTGCAAAAGGGTCGCGATTTTCTCCAGCAACAGCTGACTCAGCGCGCCGCTCAGCCTTCGGGCGCCATTCGCTTGGATCGCCGCTCGGTGTTCATTTTGCCCAGTTCAGCCGGGATCGCCTTTGTGCTGTCGTTACTGCTGATGCTGTTGGTGGCCATCAATTACCAGAACAGCCTAGCCTATGCGCTGTGTTTTTTATCTGGCTCGGTGGCGATGGTGGCTATGGTTCACACATGGCGCAATTTGGCTGGGGTGAGCATAGAGGCGCTGGCATCCGCTCCGATTTTTGTGGGCGATCAGGCTGAGTTTCGCCTGCGCTTGACCGCCGATAGACGTATACCGCACGCCCTTCTACTAGGCTGGTCGAAGCAGCCTATGCAGCCCTGTGAACTCTCGGCTATGGGGCTTGCGAGCCTACATAAGCCTGCCTTGCAACGCGGTTGGCTGAAGGCCGAGGTGATCCGTTTAGAAAGTCGCTTCCCGCTGGGCATCTTTGTGGCTTGGAGCCTGTTGGACACCGAACAGAAGGTCTTGGTCTATCCTCAGCCGTTGCCCGGTTTTCCGGCACAGCGCATCGACTTAGGTGAAGGTACGGCCAGCAGGCAACAGGGCTTGGGTGATTATCAAGGCGTGCGAAGCTGGCAACCGGGTGAGTCCCTGCGTCGTATGGATTGGAAAGCCTACTCGCGCGGACGGGGTTTATTGGTGAAAGACTTTGTCGCGCTGGCGGGTGCAGACAGCTTGTTGGACTTTGATGCCCTAAGCGGTGACACCGAGCATCGGTTGTCGCTGCTCTGTCATGAGGTGGTGCGTATGACGGAGCAAGGGCTAACCTTCAGCCTGCACTTACCCGGCCAACAAATCGGCCCCGCTGCTGGGCAAGCCCATGGCGAGGCCTGTTTGCGCGCGCTAGCCCTCTATGCCTTGGAGCCCAGTCCATGAGCCAAACCAACAGCGCGGCCCCGGAGCTATCCTCAGAGGCTCTGCATTGGTTGCTGATGGCACAGTTGCTGGTTGTGCTACCGCATCTGCTGTACGTGCCCCTGTGGATCATCGGCTTAGAGCTAGGTTGTCTGGTGTGGCGGCTGCAGATTATACGGGGTCAGGCGCGCTATCCCGCCCTTTGGGTCAAGGTGCTGCTGATTACCGCCATAGGTGCTGGCATCTATCTTTCGCGTGGCAAGTTGGTGGGGTTGGATGCCGGTGTGGTGCTGCTGATTGCGGCCTTGATTCTTAAAACATTGGAGATGCAAAGCCGCCGCGATGCTTTGGTGGTGATCTTTCTAGGGTTTTTCACGGTGGTCACCAGCTATCTGTTTGAAGATAGCCTTGTTGCTGCCCTGTACAGTTTGCTGCCCATCACCGTCTTGTTGGTGGCGATGATTAGCTTGCAGGTCGGTAGCGCATCCCTGTCAGGAGGGCAGCGGTTCAGGTTAGCGGCCAGCCTACTGGGACAAGCACTCCCCTTGATGCTACTGCTGTTTGTGTTTTTTCCGCGCATTGATCCGCTATGGAGCCTACCTCAGCCAAATGAGCGCCGGGTGGCGGGCTTAGCGGATAGCCTGTACCCCAATGCCCTCGGTGAGCTGACGCGCTCCTCCGAAGTGGCCTTTCGGGTGGATGTGGAGGGAGAATTGCCCGCGCAAGAGAGTCTGTATTGGCGGGCTATCACCTTCGAGTTTTTTGATGGACAGCGCTGGCTACGTGGGCCGGCAGCGCAGCGGGGCGAGGCCCCTTTCTGGCAAAAGCAAGGGCCTAGTTTGGACTACAGCATCGTCATGCAGCCCAGTGACCAGCCTTGGCTATTGGCCTTGGACATACCCGAGCTACAAGGCCAAGTAAATGCGCGGATGATGGGCGATACGCACCTTGAACAAAGCCAGCCCATCAGTCGGCCTTTGCTATATCGCGTGCGCTCTTGGCCGGAGGCCCTGCTAGAACCGCAAACCAGCCAAAGCCGCTTGGCTAACGCGCTGCAACTACCCGCGCAAGGCAATCCGCGCACGCGGGCGTGGGCAATCTCTTTACGGGCAGCCCATTCAGAACCTGAAGGCTTAGCCCAAGCCATCTTGCAGTATTTTCGCCAAGAGGCTTTCAGCTATACCCTGACCCCGCCCGCTGCCACAGCAAACAGCATCGACAGCTTTTTGTTTGAGACCCGGCAGGGCTTTTGTGCGCACTACGCACAGGCCATGGCATTTGCGTTACGCGCTGCTGCTGTACCGGCCCGAATTGTCGGTGGCTACCAAGGCGGTACCTTTAATCCGGAAGGCCGCTATTGGTTGGTGCGCCAGTTTGATGCCCACGCTTGGGTGGAGTATTGGATAGCCGGTCGTGGTTGGGTGCGCGCAGATCCAACCTTCCAAGTAGCGCCCGAACGCATTCAACTGGGATTTGAGCAAGCCTTGGCGCGTACTCAGCGCTTTTTGCCGGATGCGCCCTCAGGGGTTCGAGCCTTTGGCGAGCAGCGCTGGGCTAGGGATTTACGCTTGGCGTGGGATGGTCTGAACCACGGTTGGCAGCGCTGGGTGTTGAATTATCAGGCCGATCAGCAGCAGTCATTCTTACAAAATGGCTTTAATTGGTTTTGGCAATTCAAAGGGCAGATTGCCTTGGCTGCGGGTGCCCTTTTGCTAGTGTTGGGATTGCTGGTGCTATGGCGGCGGTACCAGAAGCGTCGTCGCCAAGATCCATTGCAACGCCTGCTGCAGGAGTGTGAGCGTTTGTTAGCGCGGCATGGTCTGGTGCGTCAGACCGGCGAGGGTATACGAACCTTTGCCCAGCGCGCCATCGAAGCTATCCCTGATCAGGCAGACGCCATTGCGCAGTTTGCAAACGCTTACGAAACGCTACGCTATGCAGAGCCCATAGCGGACTCGCAGCTTGAACAAGGCCTGCACCAAGCCCTGAGGGTGTTACGCCGCAGGGCTTGATGAGGGGCGTGCTCAGAGTTTTAGCTGACCGATGGCTTTGCTCAGCTCATTAGACAGCCCCGCCAGATCGTTACTGGTTTTAGCCGATGACTGAGTTTGCTGTACCGTTTTCTCGGTGACGTCACGAATGCCTGCCACCGAGTGACTGAGGTGCGTAGCAACCTCAGCTTGCTGGCGGGCCGCTACAGCGATTTGCGTGTTGCTTTCGCGGATTTGCGCCACAGCTCCGGTGATAGCCTCCAGTGCTGAGCTAGCTTCCAGCGCCTCTTGCGCACAGGCATCGGCTCTGACCGAGCTTTCCTGCATGGATTGCACTGCTTCTTGGGTTCTCTTTTGCAGCTCAAGCACCATATTGGTGATTTCGTCGGTGGAGTCCTGCACACGCCGCGCAAGGCTACGCACCTCGTCCGCTACTACCGCAAAGCCTCGGCCCATATCACCGGCGCGGGCGGCTTCAATGGCCGCATTCAGTGCCAACAGGTTGGTCTGTTCAGCAATACCGTGAATTACACCGACCACACTGTTGATCTTATGGCTGTCTTCCGCCAACTGCTGGATGGTTTCTGCAGTGTGCTGCACGCCTTGGGATAGGCTGGAAATCGAATGCTCCACTCGAGATACCACGGCCTGCCCATTGCTAGCCAGTTGATCGGTGGTGTGGGATTGCGCACGGGTGGCATCGGCATGCTGAGCAATATTCTGTACGGTCACGGTCATTTGGTTAATGGCAGTAACAGCCGAATCTGTTTCCACTTGCTGTCCGAGCATACCCTGGCGCACTTCATCCATACTTGTGGCCAGCCGCCGAGTGCCTTGGTCAAGCTGAGTAGCTGCTTGAGACACCGTAGTAACGATGCGCCGATAGCCTTCTTGCATGGCATTAAAGGTGACGGCCATCTGACCCACTTCATCATTGCTGCTGACAGGAACGCGAGCCGCTAGATCACCGCTACGTTCCACATGCATCATCACATCCTTTAAGGCGTTCAGATGCTTGAGCAAAAAGCGAATCATGATTTGCGACGACGCCAGTAGCACCGTCATCAGCAGTGCGACCATTCCGGCGTAGTAAAAGAAATGCTCGCCGAGGATTTGCCGCATGCTGGGCGTGCTGGCTACGACAGCAGCCCATTGCCCAGAGGCGTGCTGCACAAGATGAGCACCAAGGATCGGGTGTGAAGCCAGCAGGTGATCGGCCTCTGGGAAGGTTGTCCAACCCGGCTGCGCCTTGAGGCTGACCCCATCGACCACCGGCGATTGCCCAGATTTAAACACCAAAACCGAGGCTATATTGTTATCCGGTAAAGGCGAGGTGGCAGGCCATGCTTCCAGTAAGCGCGCCTGTTGTTTGGTCGCAGCGATGGCATCCTGTGCCCGACTGCCTTGTTCCAGATGTATGGCGTACATCACCAGTAATAAGGTAGTGATGAAGGCCACCATGTTGATGGCCCAAAATTTGTACTTCAGCGACAGGTCATTTAGCCGGGTACCCATGCGTCCCTCTCTTTTTTTTCAGTCAATTGATGGCGAGAGCCGGTCTGAGGGCTGGCATTATGTTCTGCTCAAGAAAAAATTGCCTGACAATCCTTCCCATTCAAGGCGATGAACGGCCTGCCAATCCCCCGTTTAATCGAACTCAGATCAAAAAAGCGCCCGGAAAGCCGCTGTACAAAGGATAGCTAGTTTGCAGAAGAAATAGAAAATCTGTCTATTTTTCTGGGCTAGATGAACTCATTACGAGCGCCAAGGCGCTGAACCTAGCGGCGTGCAGCTTGTCTCTGGATGGCTGTCTTGGGTATGGCCTGCACTGCCAGAGTGTTGCAGTAGAGCCTATGACTGCCCGATGCGCTGCCTTTATCCAGATAACAAGATTGGTATTCCTGTGTCACGATTCTCTACCTTGATTGTCAGCCTATTGATGCTTATGCCTTGGCCAGCCTTGGCTGCTCGCCCCAATGTGCCCACCGAAGTTCAGGCTAAGGCTCCCTTGCGTGATTTAGCGGAGATTCGCCGCTCTGGAGAGCTTAGGGTGCTGATCAATCAGAGCCGCAACAGTTCTGGCGAGGTTAAGGGCACGGCTGTTGGTGTGGAGACTGTGCGGCTACGCGCCTTTGTGCAGCACCTGAATCGCCAACTGACAGCAGGGCAGAAAAAAATCACCCTGAAGCTGATTCCGCGCGCCAAAGATCAACTCCTAGCGGCTTTGTTACGGGGCGAAGGCGATATGGTGGCGCCCGGTGAATTACTGAATGCCTCCGGTGTACGCCAAGCGGTACCAAGCCGGCCCATTGTGGCGCAGGTGCCGATGATTCTAGTGACCAGCCAAGGTACGCCCGCCTACCAGCGTTTGGACAAGCTATCCGGGCGCAGCCTAGCCTTGCCACCCGGAAGTGCTGCAGGGCCTGCGCTGATACGCATGAACCGGCAACTGGCAAAGCGCAAACAGGCTCCGGTGAAAATCGAATGGGTTGATTCGAGTTTGGCGGTAGAGGACGTGCTAGAGATGGTGCAGGCCGGCATCTATCCCGCTACGGTGGTGGAAAAAACCATTGCTGAGCGCTGGGTGCATGTGATGCCAAAGCTGCGCTTAGAGCCTGAGGTGCGTTTGGAGGAGCTCAATGATATGCACTGGTTCTTCCGGCGTGGTGCGGGCCAACTGCAAGCCAGTGCTGACCTATTTTTGAAAGACTATCGAGCGCCCAGCAATCAGAATGTCGCTTTTGGTCGCGCTTATCAGCCCATGTATAAGCTGCATCAGCCGCTGAGTGAAGTGGGGCGGCAGCGTCTGGAAAAAGTACGACCTACCTTGCAACGCTACGCTAAAAAGCACCAGTTTGACTGGTTGGGCTTGGCGGCGCTGGCGTTCAAGGAGTCCACCTTAGACCCGGCGGCGCGTGGCCCATCAGGAGGCGTGGGCTTGATGCAAATCACCCCAAATACGGCAAAGAGCGTGGGCGTCAGCAGCATTCATAGCTTGGATAAGAATGTACAGGCCAGCGCACGTTATCTTGCGGACATTCGGCGTAACTTCTTTTCTAGCCCAGACATAAGCGAGCGCGACCGTTTGGCCTTCACGCTGGCCGCTTATAACCTAGGCCCGGAGCGGGTTGCAGGCTTGCGGGAGACTGCTCGTCGCCGAGGCCTAAACCCCAATCAGTGGTTTTTCCAAGTGGAACGGGTGGCCATGGAAACCATCGGTATGGGCGTGGTCAGCTACGTTAATAGCGTGAATAAGTACTTTTTGGCGTATTCCCGTGAGCGCAGCGCTCTGGAGTAACGGGGCATTATTTATGTTGAGTAGTCGATGGCCATGATGAACCAGTAGTGCGGGCCGGTTGGTGTCTGCACCACCACTTCAGCATCCAATGCTTTGCCGATCAGCGCCCGCGCTAGGGGGGAGTCAATACTGATCAAGCCCTGCTTTAGATCCAACTCATCCGGCCCGACAATTCGGTAGCGCGCAGCTAAGCCTTCTTCGTCTTCCAAGGTTACCCAAGCGCCAAAGTAGACCTTGCCGGGGTCGCTAGGTGCCGCACTGACTGTTTTAAGCTGCTCCAAGCGTTTGGTGAGAAAACGCACCCGGCCATCGATTTCGCGCAGCATTTTTTTGCCATAGGTGTACTCGGCATTTTCGGAGCGATCTCCCTGTGCGGCGGCCTCACTGACCGATTGCGTAACCTGAGGCCGCCGTACATGCCAGAGCTCATACAGCTCGGCGCGTAAACGCGCTTCGCCTTCTGGAGTGATTAGGGCTGTGCCTGCAACACGCGGCGGGCGGTAACGGCTCATAGAACTCAACCTTCACGCAGTAATATCAAGGGGCTGGTTTTTAAGGCTTTTTGAGTGCCCAATAGCCCCGCCGCACTAATCAGCAAGGCACCCAGTATCGGTAGTCCCAGCAGCCAAGGGTGTGGTTGCCAAGGGATGTCAAAAACCCGTGTGTATAGCAAGGCACTGACCAATTCACAGCCCAAGGCTGCCATCAAGCCACTGGCTGCGCCTAGTAGTGCAAATTCGGCCACACGGGTTTTTTGCAATAAGCTTCGGCGGGCACCTAGGGCGCGTAGTACTGCCGTTTGGCGGATACGTTCATCTAAGGTGGCTAGTAGTCCGGCAAATAGCACAGTGAGCCCAGCGGCAAGCACTAAAAGCAGCACGCACTCAACGGCCAGCGAAACCTGCGCAAGAATGCCCTGTAGGCGGGCCAGCAAGTCATCTACCGGAATCAGCGTCACGCTGGGAAAAGCTCGATTCAACTGCACAAGTGCTCGATCCTGCCCAGCGGCAAGGTGGAAGCTAGCTAAAAAAGTACGGGTGATGCCATCCAAAGCACCGGGCTCGAAGATCATGTAAAAATTGGGCTGTAGGTTGTCCCAGTTCACAGCGCGCAGACTGCTGACTTGGGCCTCTCGCTGAGCATCGCCAAAGTCAAAGGTCAAATGGTCGCCGAGTTGAATGCCTAAACTTTCTGCCAGTTTGGCATCTACAGAGACACCGGGCACTGTTGTTGCCGCGCTTGCCGTTTCTCCCCACCAATGCCCTGCCAAGAGGCGATTGTCCGGGGGCAGAGTGGCGGCCCATGTCAGGTTCAGATCGCGCCGCACGGCACGTTCACCCTGAGAGTCTTTAACGGCTTGATCTTTGGCGGGTTTGCCGTTGATGCTGATTAGCCGTCCTCGCACCACCGGATAAAGAGGCTGCGGCTGGCCCGTCAGGCGGGTGAGATGCTGCTGAAAGGCCTGCTGCTCATCCGGCAAGATGTTGATAGCAAAGTGGTTGGCAGCATTTTCGGGCAGCTGAGAGCGCCAGGTATCCACCAGCTCAAGGCGCAGCAAGGCGACTAGCGCCATGGTCAGCAAGATCAGCCCAAAGGCCAGAATTTGACCGATGGCGGTTAAGGGATGACGCAACAGTTGCCCAAAGCCCAGTCGCCAATGCAGCGGCGCGTGTTCCAGTGGCTTTCGCAAGGCGTTTAGTCCGAATTTTAGTAAGCTGCCCAAAAGTAGAGCAATGAGCGCCGCGCCGCCCATTAAGATGCTGGTTAAGCGCCCGTCCAAACTGAGCTGCCACATGATGACCGTTAGTGCTAGCAGCGCGGCACCCTGCACCATCCAGCGGCTGGAGGGAATGGGCAGCACATCGCGCCGTAACACGTGCAACGGCGGTACGCGGCCCAGCGCAGCCAGTGGCGGCAATGCAAAGCCGATGAGCATCACCAAGCCAGTGGCCATGCCTAAGAGTGCAGGCCAGATATCGGCGGCCTGTAGTTCAATGGCAAGAATATCGCTCAGGATGAAAAATAAGCCCTGCTGAATACCCCAACCGAGGACTGCGCCCGCTAGGCTGGCCAGCATTCCCAGCGTCCCTAGCTGTATGGCATACAGTTGCAGGGCTTTGCGACTGGATAAGCCAAGGCAGCGCAGGAGCGCACAGGCATCCAAGCGACGATTGGCAAAGCGCGCCGCCGCCAGCGCCACAGCAATGCCTGACAGCAGAATAGCGATCAGACTGGCAAGCCCTAAATAGTGCTCAGCCCGCTCCAAGGCACGGCTGATGCGGTTATTGCCGCCATCACGAATGCTTTCAAGGCGCTGACTGGCGGTGAGTGAGGGTTCTAAATACTCACGATAGCTGGCAAGTGCGGTACTTGAGCCTTTCCATAGCTCTCGATAGCGTACTTGGCTCCCCGGTTGAATGATGCCCGTGGCCGGTAGATCATCCAGATGGATCAGGACGCGCGGCATCAGGCTGTATAGATCGTCTGGGCGATCGGGCTCATGGGTTAGAACGCGGGTCAGGCGCAGTTTCAGATAGCCGACATCCACCGAATCGCCTACCTGTAGCGACAGGGCGGCCAGCAAGCGCGCCTCAGCCCACAGCTCGCCAGGTTTAGGCGCACCACCGGCTTGCTCAGGTTGGTAGGGGGCCGCAGCACTGCGTAGCTCACCGCGCAGTGGGTAAGCGCTATCAACTGCTTTGATGCTGGAGAGCTGTAAGTGCTCATCCGTGGCAATCACACTGGAAAATTCCACCACGCGCGCATGGCTCAGCCCCAAAGCTTGCCCTGTTTTAAGCTGTTCTACGGAGGCGGGGGCGTTACCGTTGAGAATCAAGTCAGCCCCCAAAAACTCACTGGCCTGCTGCTGCATACTGGCGCTGAGCCGCGCGCCAAAATAGCCAATGCTGGTACTGGTGGCCACAGCAATCAGCACTGCCAAAAACAGAACGCGTACCTCAGTGGCGTGGATCTCACGGTAAAACTGACGCAGCCCTAATAACAGGGTATGGCCTATACCTTGGGCGCTCATGCTGTTGGCACCTGACGGCCTGCTTCTAGCCGTAGTTGCTTCTGGCAGCGCTGGGCTAAGTGTTCATCATGGGTGACCAACACCAAGGTCGTTTGGCGCTCGCGGTTGAGTTCAAACAATAGATCGCTGATATGGCTGCCGGTTTTCTGATCCAGATTCCCAGTGGGTTCATCAGCAAACAGAATGCTTGGCTGCGAAGCAAAAGCCCGTGCTAGGGCGACTCGTTGTTGCTCACCGCCGGACAATTGGCGTGGATAATGATGTAAGCGCCCGCCAAGGCCCACCCGTTCGAGTAGCGCCATGGCCTGTTGGCGCGGCTGATCAGCCTCGGCTAGCTCAAGGGGCAGCATGACATTCTCCAGTGCATTGAGACTGTCCAGCAGCTGGAAGGACTGAAAGACAAACCCCACCTGCTCAGCCCGCACTTGGGCGCGTTGGTCTTCATCCAATTGATTCAGCGGATGACCGGCTAACACCACCTCACCTGAGCTGGGCACATCTAGCCCTGCCAAAAGCCCCAGCAACGTGGACTTCCCGGAGCCGGATGTCCCCACAATGGCGAGACTGTCGCCTGCTACAAGCTCCAGTGATAGGTCATGGAGGATACACAGGCTACCTTCCTCGCTGGATACCACTTTGCTAAGGTGCCTAGCTGTAAGAATACACGCGCTCATTGGGGACATCCGATGCCTAGATGGTTAAAGACTGCAGCGCTGCTCATTTTGTGCTGGAGCCAGGCTGCTTCTGCCGGAACCTTACTGGTGGTGGGGGATAGTATCAGTGCGGGTTTCGGGCTGGATACCGGACGGGGCTGGGTGCAGTTGCTGGCACAGCGCCTAACTGAGCAAGGGATAACACAGCAAGTGGTGAATGCTTCTATCAGTGGCGACACCACGGCGGGCGGGCTTTCTAGGTTGCCTGCGCTGCTGGTACAACATCAGCCCAGTGTGGTGATCTTAGAGCTAGGTGGTAACGATGGCTTGCGAGGGCAGTCGCCGTTAAAAATGAAACAGAATCTTGCAAGCATGGTGGATCAGTCCCGTGCAGCAGGGGCTCAGGTGTTGCTGTTAGGTATGCGTGTCCCCCCGAACTTAGGGCCGCGCTACACCGCAAGCTTTGCCGAGGCCTTCGGCAGCTTGGCAGAGGAAAAACACCTAGCCTATGTGCCTTTTCTGCTAGAAGGCGTATGGGATCAGGCAGGGCTGATGCAGAGTGATCGCCTGCACCCCACCGAACAGGCCCAGCCCCACCTGTTGGAAAATGTTTGGCCTGCGCTAAAACCGCTACTTTTTCCCTAAGGAACTCCGGGCAGTTGTCCTGTCCAAGCATTATAATGGCAGCAGATTCGGCAGAAATGATATCTGCCCCGTCCCGCCCTCCGATATTGCTCATACCAAGGACTTTTCTGATGTCGTCGCATCCGTCTGCCATCGCCCGGAGCCTGTCACTGGCTGCTTTTCTTCTGGCTAGCCCCTGCATGGCGCGGGAGTTTCCCCTTCCGCCGCCTGGTGAGGATGTTATAGGCCAGATAGAGGTTGTGAAGGCCAAATATGAAGACACCTTTGCCTCCTTGGGGGAGCGCTATGAGTTTGGCTACCTCGAAATGGTCGCGGCAAATCCCGGCGTTGATCCTTGGTTGCCCGGCGAAGGGGTGGACATCATCCTGCCTAGTCGCTTTATTCTGCCTCCCGGTGAGCGCGAAGGTATTGTCGTCAACCTAGCCGAGTATCGGATGTACTACTTTCCTGCTGGAAAGAACGTAGTACACACCTTTCCGCTCGGTATTGGCCGAGAAGGCTGGTCTTCCCCGGTGGCTACTACCACCATTACGGCCAAGACGCCTAATCCTGCTTGGTATCCTCCTCAATCCATCCGAGAAGAACACGCTGCAGAAGGCGATCCACTGCCAACCATCGTGCCACCCGGCCCGGATAACCCTCTAGGGCCGTTCAAGTTTAGCCTCGGACTGTCTGGGTATCTGATCCACGGTTCTAACAAAAAATTTGGTATTGGCATGCGTGTCAGTCACGGCTGTTTCCGCATGCTCAACAAAAATGTCTTGGAGCTTTCCCAAATAGCGGGCGTGGGTACCAAGGTGCGTATCCTCAATGAACCGTACAAGTTTGGTCGTAGCGTCGGTAAGCTCTATCTTGAGGTGCACGCCCCTCTTGAAGATGCTCAAGCACTGTCACTGATGGATAAGCATGCCAACATTGTTAACTCCCTGCTGAAATATGAAGAAACAGCGCCGGGCTTACGGATGGACTGGGAAGTGGTGCGTGATGTAGTCGCTGCTGAAGATGGTCTGCCCATTATGATTGCCGAACCTGAATTAACCACAGGCACGCCTCAGACCGCAGAAGCAGAACAGCCACCCGTCACAGGAATCTGAACTATATTCAAAAGCAGCCGTCGTAACGCGACTATTGGGCTGGAGTAGGGGGAAGCATGCTATGAATGCACTGGAAATTCGACATAACCGAGAAAACCATCTGTTTGAAACCGATGTGGATGGCCACCGCGCGTATCTTGCCTACATGGACTTAGGTAAGCAGACACTGGATTTTTATCGAACCTTCGTTCCAGATGAGCTGCGTGGGCGCGGTGTGGCTGCGGTACTGACAAAAGCTGCCCTCGACTACGCACAGCAAGAAGGCTATAGCGTCATACCTTCTTGTTCTTATGTCGAAGCCTATCTCCAGAAAAATCCGCTATCCTGATTCACAAGCTCGCCTTTTGGCGTACGACTCAAGTAGCCGATACTTCACAGATATCTGGTAAAGTAGGCAAGGCTCCCCCATAACCTGGGGAGATGATTGTAATTTTGCTAGCTGGCTAAGTGTCTTGACTAAAATTTTCCAACATTTTTCACGTGGCGATTTGTACCAGCTATCTGATGAGGAGCTGGTGCAGCAGGCTCATGTTGAGCCATCCCATGTCACCCGTGCTTATGAAGAGCTGATGCGGCGCTATCAGCGAACCCTATTTAAGGTCTGTGCGCGCTACTTGGGGAATGAAGGCGATGCCGATGATGTCACCCAAGAAGTCATGCTCAAGGTGTTATACGGCCTGAAAAAGTTCGAAGGAAAGTCAAAGTTTAAGACTTGGCTCTACAGCATTACCTACAATGAATGCATCACGCAGTATCGGAAAGAAAGGCGCAAGCGTCGTTTACTCAACGCGCTGAGTCTTGATTCTCAGGATGAGGCCTCGGAAGATAAAACGCCGAAGCTGGAAGAGAAGGGTGGTCTTGATCGCTGGTTAGCGCATGTCGGGCCAATTGAACGGGAAATCTTAGTGCTACGCTTTGTTGCAGAGCTAGAGTTTCAGGAGATTGCCGACGTCATGCACATGGGATTGAGTGCCACCAAGATGCGATACAAGCGGGCTCTGGACAAGCTTCGCGAAAAATTTTCAGGGGTCACTGAAACTTAGCTCTTAAAAAACGTTTTAAATGGAATAAGAGGGAGCTTCGCTATCAGCTGTTCCTTGGACCACATGTGACATCAGCTGTTTGATGAGGATATTTCGAATGAGATTGAAGAGTACTCTAGGCATCATCATAGGATCTCTGATTGCAGGGTCTTCCATGGGCGTAATGGCTCAAGGTACCGGTGCAGTTGAGATTGAGGCATTCGCCAAACACTATGCGCCACAAGGATCCCGTGATCTGGAGGATAACGGTAGCCTGTACGGAGCAGGTGTCAGCTACTTCCTGACCGATGATGTGTCTCTGGGCATATCTCATGGTGTGTACCGTGACCTCGACTCCAACTACTCTGTAGATGGCAATGGTCACAAAGACATCAAAGGCAGCCTGACTTCCTTAGATGCGGTTTACCATTTTGGTCAGCCCGGCGTGGGTCTGCGCCCTTATATCTCCACAGGCCTTGCTTACCAGACCATCGGTCAAGCTAACCGTGGTGGCCGTGATAAGAGCACCCTCGCCAGCGTGGGTACCGGTCTGAAGTATTACTTCACCGACATGTTGTTTGCCAAAGCCAGTGTTGATGGCACCTACAACATCGACGAAGGTTACACCGAGTGGATGGGTGGTCTTGCGCTGGGTATGAACTTTGGTGGCTCTGGCCGTAAAATCGCCTCTGCTGCGCCTGCTCCAGAGCCGATGATGGCTGCCGCTGCTGCTGCTGAAACCCCTCAAGAGCCTATCTCTGAAGTGGTTCGCGTTGAGCTAGACGTGAAATTTGACTTCGATAAAGCCGTAGTTCGTAAAGAAAGCTACAGCGATATCAAGGATCTGGCTAACTTCATGCAGCAGTATCCTGCAACCAGAACAGTTGTTGAAGGACACACTGACTCCGTGGGTACCGATCAGTACAACCAGCGTCTGTCTGAGCGCCGCGCTCAAGCAGTGCGCCGTGTCCTCGTTGACCAGTACGGCGTTGCGTCCAACCGTGTTAACTCTGCGGGTTATGGCGAGAGCCGTCCGGTAGCTGACAACGCTACTGAGGCTGGCCGTCAAGTTAACCGCCGGGTAGAAGCTGAAGTAGAAGCTCAGGTCAAGTAATCTAACCGAGCAATGAGGCTTAGCTGTCCTGCTTGAAAGAGCAGGATGAGCAAGCAATCCGACACCGGCCTTGTGCCGGTGTTGTGCTTTCTGGAGGATTGCTTTTTATCCGAGGCAGAAAGCAAAAAGCCTTGGCCATACAGGCCAAGGCTTTTTAGTTACCGGAGCAAGGACTCAGTGAAGAGGCCTTGCTCGCTTATGTAACTTAGGCTTCTACAACGGAGATCTTGGCGCTTTCTGCCGCTTTGCGGAAGTCAGCGATTTGATCGAAGCTCAGGTAGCGGTAGATGTCGGCAGACATGCTGTCGATATCTTTCGCATACTGCATGTACTCTTCCACGGACGGCAGTTTGCCGATGATGGAAGCCACAGAGGCCAGCTCTGCGGAGGAGAGGTACACGTTAGTCGCATCGCCCAGACGGTTCGGGAAGTTACGAGTCGAGGTCGATACTACAGTGGAACCAGTTTGAACGCGTGCTTGGTTACCCATGCACAGCGAGCAGCCCGGCATTTCCATGCGCGCACCGACTTTGCCGTAGATGCCGTAGTAGCCTTCTTCGGTCAGCTGGTGAGCATCCATTTTGGTCGGAGGCGACAGCCACAGACGAGTAGGAATACCACCTTTGACTTTCTCGAGCAGCTTACCAGCCGCGCGGAAGTGGCCAATGTTGGTCATGCAGGAACCGATGAACACTTCGTCGATCTTCTGGCCAGCAACGCTGGAGAGCAGACGGGCATCATCAGGATCGTTGGGAGCGCAGAGGATAGGCTCTTTGATGTCTGCCAGATCAATTTCGATCACAGCAGCGTACTCAGCATCCTTGTCGGCTTCCAGGAGTTGAGGCTTGGCAATCCAAGCTTCCATGGCCTGAGCACGACGCTCCAGAGTGCGCGGATCACCGTAACCTTCGCTGATCATCCAACGCAGCAGGGTGATGTTGGATTTCAGGTATTCAGCGATGGGCTTCTCAGGCAGCTTGATGGTGCAACCAGCAGCGGAACGCTCTGCGGAGGCATCAGACAGTTCGAAGGCTTGTTCTACGGTCAGATCATTCAGACCTTCGATCTCGAGAATACGGCCAGAGAAGATGTTCTTCTTGCCTTTTTTCTCTACGGTCAGCAGGCCAGCTTGAATGGCGTAGTAGGGGATGGCATGCACCAGATCACGCAGGGTGATACCGGGTTGCATTTTGCCTTTGAAGCGCACCAGAACGGATTCTGGCATGTCCAGAGGCATAACACCTGTAGCAGCAGCAAAGGCTACCAGGCCAGAACCGGCCGGGAAGGAAATGCCGATAGGGAAACGGGTGTGGGAGTCACCACCAGTACCTACGGTATCAGGCAGCAGCATACGGTTCAGCCAGCTGTGGATGATGCCGTCGCCGGGACGCAGGGAAACACCACCACGGGTCATGATGAAATCAGGCAGGGTGTGGTGAGTCTTAACGTCGATGGGCTTAGGATAAGCCGCTGTGTGGCAGAAAGACTGCATGACCAGATCAGCTGAGAAGCCCAAGCAAGCCAGGTCTTTCAGCTCATCGCGCGTCATCGGGCCAGTGGTATCCTGGGAGCCGACGGTGGTCATTTTGGGTTCGCAGTAAGTGCCGGGACGAACGCCTTTGCCTTCTGGCAGACCGCAAGCACGGCCAACCATTTTCTGAGCCAAGCTGTAGCCTTTGCCAGTGTCGGCAGGCTGGTCGGGCAGTTTGAACAGGTCAACAGTACCCAGACCCAGTTCAGCACGGGCTTTGTCAGTCAGACCGCGACCGATGATCAGCGGAATACGGCCACCGGCACGGACTTCGTCCAGCAGAACGGGCGTTTTCAGCTCGAAGGTAGTGATGACGTCATCAGTGCCGTGTTTGCAGACTTTGCCAGCATAGGGGTATACGTCGATGACGTCGCCCATGGCCAAGTTGGTGCAATCGAACTCGATAGGCAGAGCGCCGGCATCTTCCATGGTGTTGTAGAAGATTGGGGCAATTTTGGTGCCGAAGCAGAAGCCACCTGCGCGCTTGTTAGGCACGTAAGGGATGTCATCGCCGAAGTACCAGAGTACCGAGTTGGTAGCGGACTTACGGGAAGAACCTGTACCGACCACGTCACCTACATAGGCAACTGGGAAACCTTTGGCCTTAACGGCTTCGATTTGCTTCAGTGGGCCGATGGAGCCGGGTTGAACGGGTTCAATGCCGTCACGCGCCATTTTCAGCATGGCAGTGGCGTGCAGTGGGATGTCAGGGCGCGACCAAGCATCCGGGGCAGGAGACAGGTCATCGGTGTTGGTTTCGCCGGGTACCTTGAAGACAGTCAGGGTGACTTTTTCAGGTACGGCTGGGCGGGCTTTGAACCACTCGCCGTCAGCCCAAGATTGCAGAACGGCTTGGGCGTTGGCATTGCCTTTTTTGGCTTTCTCGGCTACGTCATGGAAGGCGTCGAACATCAGCAGGGTGTGCTTCAGTTGCTCAGCAACGGTAGCGCTCAGCTCAGCGTTATCCAGCAGCTCAACCAGCGTGGCGATGTTGTAGCCACCTTGCATGGTGCCCAGCAGTTCAGCAGCGCGAACTTTGCTGATCAGCGGGGAGGAAACTTCGCCCTTAGTGATTGCGGCAAGGAATCCGGCTTTGACGTAGGCAGCTTCATCAACACCCGCAGGTACGCGGTTGGTGATCAGGTCAACGAGGAATTGTTCTTCGCCGGCTGGTGGGTTTTTCAGCAGTTCGACCAGGGCAGCAGTTTGCTCGGCATTCAGCGGCTGGGGCACGACGCCCTGGGCGGCACGCTCTTCTACGTGTTTGCGATAGGCTTCAAGCACAGTTTTTCCCTCATCATTGTTCCCGTGGGTGTCACGGGACACGCGTCCAGAAGCTGTTTTCAAAGTTTTACGCTGGCGGGGCCGGTTGGCTAAAAAGGCCGAACTACCCGACCCGCCGATTTTCAACTGTGCTCGTGACGCTTTGAAAACAGCTTCTTTCGGACATTTATGGCGCCCCGTAAGGCATTGGCAAGTGTACTGGAGTAGGGCGCTAAAGTTAAGTCAGGCAAGACTTTGGTTCATAACGCTTACGGGCTTTTTAGCATGTTCTGCAGTCATAAATTGCCCTGTATCCAGCATTCTAGAAGGCTTTGAGTATGTGTTTGGTATTTTTATTATAAGGCTGAGTGACCTAGCTAGGACAAAAGTCTAAGATGTCGAGCCTATCTTTAAGCAGCAGTTTCTGAGATGTCCCACCCTTCCATCAAAACGCCCTGCATTGGCCTGTGTTCGACTGTTTACGGTGATCTGGTTTGCCGAGGTTGTAAGCGTTTTCACCATGAAATCGTGGCATGGAACGCCTATGAGCACGCCGAAAAGCAAGCCGTTTGGTTACGCCTTGAGCAGCTACTTGCCCAAGTAGTCGCTGCAAAATTGGAGGTGGTGGATGAGAATTTGTTGCGTGAGCAGCTTGAGCGGCGCGGCATTCACTACCTTAGGGAGCAATCGCCTTATTGCTGGGCTTATCGTTTGATCATGAAGGGTGCGCGCTTTATGCAACAACTGGATGCCTACGGTTTAGCGCGCCGTGCGGCTTTTCAGGAGATGAGCCTAGTGGCATTGCGCGATGCGATTGATGCCGAGCTGTTTGTACTGTCTGAGGCGCACTACTCGCGTTATATCGCCCCGGGATTTTTGACCGCTTGGCAAGGCCACGGCGATGATCGCATCAACCCTGATTGACTGAGTAGGCTGTCCGCTTCCTTGTATTAAGCCCCTATAATGGCGTTTTTCCTGCTGGAAGCCCTGTCGCCATTATGTCTCTGCTCCCTGAAATCACTCAGTTTCTGCGATGCCCAACGCCTCAGGCTTGGATTGATCAGGCACTGGAAAATCCAGAAATCCTGCTGATCGACCATGCCAATTGTGAGAAAAAAGCAGCAGGTACTGCGCTGACCATGCTATTTCGTTACGTCGAAAAGGAAGCCTTGCAGGATAAGCTGTCGCGTCTGGCCCGTGAGGAACTGCGGCACTTTGAGCAGGTGGCGGCATTGATGAAAAAGCGAGGCGTGCGTTATCGCCCCTTGAGTGCTTCTTTGTATGCACAGCGCATGCACGCGCATATTCGCAAAAATGAACCGGGCAAATTGATTGATAGCCTAATTGTTGGGGCTTATATCGAGGCGCGTTCCTGTGAGCGCTTTTACTGCCTAGCGCCTTACTTAGATCAGGAGTTGCAGGATTTTTACCTGTCCCTGTTAGAGTCAGAGGCGCGCCATTATCAGGATTATTTGAAGATGGCTGAGCAGTACGCGAAGGAGCCCATCGCTGAGCGTGTCGCGCTCTTCGCTGAGGTCGAGCGGCAGGCTATTTTGACGCCGGATGCAGAGTTTCGCTTCCATAGCGGCGTGGCTGCTTAACGGATGACTTTTGATTCAGCGCTCTGTAGTGCAAGGGTTTGCAGTGCGTAGCCTTGCTGCTCATCAAAGGCTAAAAACCAGCCTTGTTTGTCCCAATCGCCCAGCACAATACGCTGGGCCGATGAGCCATTAAGCTGCAAAGTATGAATGGCGGGTCGATGCGTGTGGCCGTGAATCAGGGTGCGAACGCTATGATGCGACATACGGCGAATCACTGCCTCATCGGTTACATCGACGATAGCGCTGGGCTGTTCGCGAGTGTAGCGACGGCTGGCTTCGCGCAGTTGGCGCGCTAACTTATGCCGAGTGCTGAGTGGCAGATGCCGCAGCAACCAAATAGAAACGGGGTTGCGTAAGCGCCAGCGCTGGCGTTGGTAGCGGTAATCTTGGGTGCACAGAGTATCGCCGTGCATCAGCAGCACGGGCTCACCGCCCAACAGAATCAGACTTTCTTCTTTAAGCAGCTGGCAGCCTGCTAGACGGCAAAAAGCCTTGCCAAGCATAAAGTCGCGATTGCCATGCAGCAGAAAAATCTGAGTACCGCCCTCGGCCAGCCGTCGTAACGCCTGAGCAATATGCTGCTGATAGCTGTCCATCCCGTCATCGCCAATCCAGACTTCGAACAGATCACCCAAGATATACAGCGCTTGGGCTGTCTTCGCGCGCGTGTCGAGAAAGTTCAGGAACGCCTGCGTAATGTCCGGGCGATCTTCTTCTAGATGGAGATCGGAGATGAACAGCGTCGTCATGGCTTATTCGTCTTCGTCAGCCAGCAGTTCAGCGCGCTCGATGATCACGTCATCGACAGGCACGTCTTGATGGCCGGACTTTGAGCCTGTAGCCACCGCTTTAATGGCTTCAACCACGTCCATTCCTTCAACCACTTCACCGAACACCGCGTAACCCCAGCCTTGAACGGTCGGAGCGCTGTGGTCAAGGAAGGTGTTATCGCCAACGTTGATGAAAAATTGTGCCGAGGCTGAGTGCGGCTCCATAGTGCGTGCCATGGCAATGCTGCCGACTTTATTGGAGAGGCCGTTATTGGCTTCGTTTTTGATCGGGGCACGGGTGCTTTTTTGCTTCATGCCAGGTTCAAAACCACCACCTTGGATCATAAAGTTGCTGATCACACGGTGAAAAATAGTGCCGTCATAGTGGCCGCTTTTCACGTATTCAATGAAGTTGGCTACGGTTTCCGGTGCTTTTTCGGCATCGAGCTTGAGGGTGATGGTGCCGTGATTGGTGTGCAGCTTGATCATAGGATTATCCTGTTTTAAGCATCAATAAAAGCATCAGAGATGGAGCGTTATCGTCGCGGTAATCCCTTGCTTGGTCATCATGATAAGCGTTTTGCCACCTATACAGCCAACCGGGCAAAGGTGTTGATAAAGACTTAATGATCCGAACCTAACGGAGACTTTATTAAGAACTTAGCAAGCTTTCGGCCTAGCTGATGCGTGGCGGGGTGACTTCTCCGGTTTGAAACACTAGAATGCAGGCCCATTTCTGGCGCCGGGATGCCCGGTTTACGTCTGTGCAACGAGGAAAATCCATGCAAGTTTCTGTTGAAAGCATCTCTGCTCTTGAGCGCCGCATGACCGTTGGCGTCCCGGCTGAGCGTATCGAGACCGAAGTCAACAAGCGTCTGCAACAGACTGCCAGTCGTGCCAAGATTCCCGGGTTCCGTCCCGGCAAGGTGCCGATGAAAGTCATCCGTCAGCGCTATGAAGACTCCGCTCGTCAAGAAGCGCTGGGCGATGTGATTCAAGCGACCTACTACGAAGCCATCGTAGCTGAGAAGTTAAAGCCGGCTGGTACGCCTTCTGTTGAGCCTAAAAACTTTGAGAAAGGCCAAGACCTCGAATACGTTGCAACCTTCGAAGTCTATCCTGAGCTGGTGCTGAGCGGCCTCGACAAGATCGAAGTTGAACGTCTGCAAGCCGAAGTAGTAGCCGCTGATGTAGACAAAATGTTGGACGTGCTGCGCAAGCAAAATGCCCGTTTTGAAAACACAGACGCCGCCGCTGAAACTGACGATCAATTGACCATTGATTTTGTTGGTAAGGTTGATGGCGAAGTATTTGGCGGTGGTTCGGCTCAGGGCGTGCAACTGGTACTGGGTTCTGGCCGCATGATTCCTGGCTTTGAAGATGCGCTGATTGGCGTTAAAGCCGGTGAAGTGCGCGTCATCACCCCAACCTTCCCCGCAGACTACCAAAATGCTGAGCTGGCTGGAAAAACCGCCGAGTTCACAGTAACGGTCAGCAGTGTTGCCAAGCCAAAGCTGCCTGAGCTGGACGATGCCTTCTTCGCATTGTTTGGCGTACAAGAGGGCGGTCTGGAAGGTTTCCGTGATGAAGTCTCCAAAAACATGGCGCGCGAGCTGAATCAAGCCCTCAAGTCCAAAGTGAAAACCCAAGTCATGGACGGCCTGCTGGCTAACAACGCCATTGAAGTGCCGAAAGCGCTGGTGGCCAACGAAGTCAACCGTCTGCGCATTCAAGCTGTTCAGCAGTTTGGCGGCAAAATGAAGCCGGAAAACCTGCCTGCTGAGCTGTTCGAAGAACAAGCCCGTCGTCGCGTTTCACTGGGCCTGCTGGTAGCTGAAGTGGTCAAGCAGAACGAATTGCAGCCAGATGAGCAGCGCGTTCATGAGCTGATCGCTGAAATGGCCGCCGTTTACCAAGAACCTGCTCAGGTTGTGGCTTGGTATTACGAGAACAGCGACCAATTGAACGAGGTTCGCTCTGTTGTGCTGGAAGAACAAGTTGTGGATACTGTCCTGAAGCAGGCTAAAGTGACTGATAAGACAGTTACTTATGAAGAAGCCGTGAAGCCTGGTGACGTCAACAAAGCCGGCTGATCCCTTCTTCCTAGTGCAGACACAGACATAAGCCAGCCTCGTGCTGGCTTATGTTTTTCAGGCATGACAAGGGAGTACAGCAGTAAATGTCCCGTAACCTAATGATGCAAGCGTCGGAAATTCAGGCCGCTGGCGGTCTGGTGCCCATGGTGGTTGAACAGTCAGCTCGTGGCGAGCGGGCGTTCGACATCTACTCCCGTCTTCTGAAAGAGCGGGTGATCTTCATGGTCGGCCAAGTTGAAGACTACATGGCTAACCTGATCGTCGCGCAAATGCTGTTTCTTGAAGCAGATAACCCCGAAAAAGACATTCACCTGTACATCAACTCACCGGGTGGTTCAGTGACTGCGGGCATGTCGATCTACGACACCATGCAGTTCATCAAGCCTGACGTATCGACCATCTGCATTGGCCAAGCCTGCAGCATGGGCGCTCTGCTGCTGACTGGCGGTGCTGCTGGCAAGCGCTATTGCCTGCCGCACTCCCGTATGATGATCCATCAGCCGCTGGGTGGCTTCCAAGGCCAAGCCTCGGATATTGAAATTCATGCCCGTGAAATTCTGACCATCCGCGACCGTCTGAACAAGGTGCTGTCTGATCATACAGGCCAGCCTATTGATGTCATCGCGCGCGACACTGACCGCGATAATTTCATGAACGGTGAAGATGCTGTTAAGTATGGCCTGATTGATCAGGTGCTGACACACCGCCAACTGGCGAGCTAAGTGGGTTTTTGACACTGGTTAGACCCTGTGGGCTTGAAAAAGCCCACGAATGCCTTATCTTGTTTTCCATGCCCTCCGGATTGGATCGATCGAATGACTGATACCCGCAACGGTGAGGAAACTGGCAAGCTGCTCTATTGCTCTTTTTGCGGCAAAAGCCAGCATGAAGTGCGTAAGCTAATCGCCGGTCCCTCGGTTTTTATCTGCGATGAGTGCGTCGACCTGTGCAATGACATCATCCGTGAGGAGGTGCAGGAAGCCCAGGCCGAAAGCAACGCGCATAAATTGCCTGTGCCCAAGGAAATTAGCGGTATCCTTGATCAGTACGTGATTGGTCAGGAACGTGCTAAGAAAATCTTGGCTGTGGCTGTGTACAACCACTACAAGCGCTTGAACCAACAGCGCGACAAGAAAGAAGAAGTTGAGCTTGGCAAAAGCAATATTCTGCTGATTGGCCCGACAGGTTCAGGTAAGACGCTGCTGGCGGAAACCCTAGCCCGTTTGCTCAATGTTCCCTTTACCATTGCGGATGCTACTACGCTGACCGAAGCTGGTTATGTCGGTGAAGACGTAGAAAATATCATCCAGAAGCTGTTGCAAAAATGTGACTACGACGTAGAAAGAGCCCAGATGGGTATCGTCTACATTGACGAAATCGACAAAATTTCGCGTAAGTCTGACAACCCCTCCATTACCCGGGATGTATCGGGTGAGGGCGTGCAGCAAGCCTTGCTCAAGCTGATTGAGGGCACTGTAGCTTCTGTGCCGCCACAAGGTGGTCGTAAGCACCCGCAACAGGAGTTTTTGCAGGTTGATACCCGCAACATTCTGTTTATTTGCGGCGGCGCTTTCGCAGGTCTGGAGAAAGTCATCCAAAGTCGCTCCGTCAAAGGCGGTGGCATTGGCTTTCATGCTGAAGTGCGCAGCAAAGACGCGGGTAAAAACGTGGGTGAATCCCTGCGTGCCGTGGAACCAGACGATTTAGTTAAGTTTGGTTTGATTCCTGAGTTTGTAGGGCGCTTGCCGGTCATCGCTACCTTAGATGAGCTGGACGAAGCGGCACTGATTCAAATTCTGACCGAGCCCAAGAACGCACTGACTAAACAGTATGCCAAGCTGTTTGAGATGGAAGGTGTGGACTTGGAGTTCCGCCCAGATGCACTGAAGGCAGTGGCTACACGTGCCCTTGAGCGCAAAACGGGCGCGCGTGGATTGCGTTCTATTTTGGAAGGTGTCCTGCTGGATACTATGTATGACATTCCTTCCCAAAAAGATGTAAGTAAAGTTGTAGTGGATGAGTCTGTTATTGACGGAAGTTCCAAACCTTTGCTGATCTACGAAAATACAGAGCCGCCTGCGAAGGCTGTGCCTGAAGTGTAATGAGAAGGGGCCGCTAACTAGGCCCCTTTGTATTTTATGCGCTGCTTGTTTTTTAAGAGGCAAGCCCCCATTGTAAGGCTGGGTGCTGCTTTAAGTTTGCGGCCGACAGCCGGGTAGAGATGAATGTTATGAAGACAACCACTGTATTGCCTCTTTTGCCACTACGTGATGTCGTGGTCTACCCACACATGGTGATTCCGTTATTTGTTGGACGTGAACGCTCCATTGAAGCGCTGGAGTCTGCAATGCAGGGCGACAAGCAGATTTTACTGCTTGCCCAGAAAAACCCGGCAGACGACGATCCGGGTGAAGAAGACTTGTACCGTGTGGGTACGCTTGCCACTATTTTGCAACTGCTTAAGTTACCCGACGGCACGGTTAAAGTGCTTGTTGAGGGTGAGCAGTGTGCCATTATTGAACACTTTTCGGATGCGGGTGGTTACTTCCAAGCAGAAGTCACGCTAGTTGAAGAAACGGAAGTCAGTGAGCGCGAAGCAGAAGTCTTTGTGCGGACACTGCTCAGCCAGTTTGAAGAGTATGCCCAGCTTGGCAAAAAAGTGCCGGCTGAAGTACTAACCTCCTTGGCCAGTATTACCGATCCAGCGCGATTGGTAGACACCATGGCCGCGCACATGGCGCTTAAACTTGAGCAAAAGCAGCAGATTCTGGAAGTAACCGATCTGGCTTCTCGCGTTGAGCATGTGCTGGCGTTGTTGGATGCCGAGATCGACCTGCTGCAAGTTGAGAAGCGTATCCGTGGCCGAGTCAAAAAGCAGATGGAACGCAGCCAGCGCGAGTACTACCTGAATGAGCAGATGAAGGCCATTCAGAAAGAGCTGGGTGATATCGACGAGAGCCATAACGAAATCGATGAGCTGAAAAAGCGCATTGATGGCGCAGGTATGAGTAAAGACGCTCAGACCAAGGCGCTGGCCGAGCTGAACAAGCTGAAACAAATGTCGCCTATGTCGGCAGAGGCCACAGTGGTGCGTTCTTACATTGATTGGTTGATCAATGTGCCATGGAAAGAAGCCAGCCGAATTCGCTTGGATCTGGATAAGGCCGAGCAGATTCTGGACACTGAGCACTATGGTCTAGATGAAGTTAAAGAGCGCATCCTTGAGTACCTTGCCGTGCAAAAGCGCGTCAAAAAGCTCAAAGGGCCTGTATTATGCTTGGTAGGGCCTCCCGGAGTGGGCAAAACCTCGCTGGCGGAGTCCATTGCCCGCGCGACTAACCGTAAGTTTGTGCGCATGGCCTTGGGTGGCGTGCGTGATGAAGCGGAGATTCGCGGTCATCGGCGTACTTATATCGGCTCTATGCCGGGTCGATTGATCCAGAAAATGGCCAAGGTCGGGGTGCGTAACCCGCTGTTTTTGCTCGATGAAATCGACAAAATGAGTAGCGATATGCGCGGTGATCCTGCTTCTGCGCTGTTGGAAGTGCTTGATCCTGAGCAAAATCACAGTTTTAACGATCACTATCTGGAGGTGGATTACGACCTCTCCGATGTGATGTTCCTCTGCACCGCTAACTCCATGAATATCCCCGCGCCGCTGCTGGATCGCATGGAGATTATTCGTCTGCCCGGTTACACGGAAGATGAGAAGATTAATATCGCTACCCGTTATCTGGCTCCGAAGCAGATTGAAGCCAATGGTTTGAAGAAAACCGAGCTTGAGTTTGAGTCAGACGCCATTCGTGACATCATCCGCTATTACACCCGTGAAGCCGGTGTGCGGAGTTTGGAGCGGCAATTGGCTAAGGTGGCGCGCCGTGTCGTTAAAGAGCACATCGCCAAGAAAAAGGTTAAAGAGCTGATCAAGGCCGAGTCGCTGGAGCATTATCTGGGCGTACATAAGCACCGCTACGGTCTGGCTGAAGAGCAAGATCAGGTGGGACAGGTCACAGGTTTGGCTTGGACACAGGTAGGCGGTGAGCTGCTGACCATTGAAGCGGTGGTGGTTCCCGGTAAAGGCCGTCTGACTAAGACCGGCTCTTTGGGCGATGTCATGGGTGAATCCATCACAGCGGCCCTGACAGTGGTGCGTAGCCGTGCCAGAAGCATGGGCATTGCGCCTGACTTCAATGAGCGCCAAGACATTCACATTCACGTACCTGAGGGCGCTACACCGAAAGATGGCCCTAGTGCTGGCATTGGTATGTGTACGGCGCTGGTTTCCGCGCTGACGCAGATTCCGGTGAAGGCCGATGTGGCCATGACAGGGGAAATTACCCTAAGAGGGCAGGTGTTACCCATCGGCGGTTTGAAGGAGAAATTGCTGGCCGCTCACCGTGGCGGGATTAAAACGGTCATCATCCCCGAAGACAACCGGCGCGATCTTAAGGAAATTCCGGAAAATATCCAGCAAGACCTTGAGATTAAGCCTGTCAAGTGGATTGACGAGGTCCTGCAAATTGCGCTGCAATACGTCCCGGAGCCCTTGCCTGATGCGGCTCCTGAGATGGTTGCCAAAGATGACAACCGTGAAGCTGATTCCAAAGAGCGAATCAGCACGCATTAGCAGCAGGGTTAGGCTTTTCGAAGCCCATCAAGTTAGCTGGTCATATCTCTGCAATTCCAGCACTGCTTTGCTTGCACCCGAACATTAATATGACTCAGTAGGATAAGGGGATTCTAGAGTGAACAAGTCGGAACTGATTGATGCTATTGCTGCATCTGCTGATATCCCGAAAGCGACTGCAGGCCGTGCGCTTGATGCAGTGATCGAGTCTGTTACCGAAGCACTGAAAGCGGGTGATTCCGTGGTGCTGGTTGGTTTTGGTACCTTCGCTGTGAAAGAGCGGGCTGCTCGTGTGGGTCGTAACCCTCAGACTGGCAATCCGATCAACATTGAAGCCGCTAAGATCCCCGGTTTTAAAGCCGGTAAAGCGTTGAAAGACGCGGTGAACTAAGAAGCAGTTTGCTTCTTGGGTTTGGGTAAAACCGAACAGCTAGCTATTGAGAAAGGCGCATTCCTGGATGCGCCTTTCTTTTATGTGAACTATTTGCCTGCCGTAGGACTCAGCCTGTCTGATTCCAGGAGGATGCATGCTTCAAAATATCAGGGATAACTCGCAGGGCTGGATAGCCAAGGCCATTATTGGTCTGATCATCATGTTGCTGGCGATGACGGGCGTGGATGCCATTTTTAATGCTTCAGGTAGTAAGCGTGATGTGGCAACCGTTAATGATGAGTCCATCACTGAGGATCAGCTCAGGCAAGCCTTGGATGTCCAGCGCAATCAGTTGTTGCAACAGCTTGGGGCTGGTTTTGATGCCTCATTGTTGCGTGATGAGCTGCTGCGTGGTTCGGTGCTGAACGGCATTATTGATCGTGTGTTGTTGTTACAGGGTGCAAAGGAAGCAGGGTTTACCTATTCACAGGTAGCCTTGGATCAGGTGATCCTACAAACGCCAGAATTCCAGATTGATGGCAAGTTTGCCGCCAGTCGCTTTGATCAGGTGATTCAACGGATGGGCTATACCCGTCTGCAATTTCGCCAGCTCCTTGAGCAAGAAATGCTCATTGGGCAACTGCGTGCAGGGTTAGCGGGCACGGCTTTTGTGACGGATCAGCAGGTGGAAGCTTTCGTCCGGCTGGACAAGCAGACTCGTGATTTCAGTATGCAGACTGTGCCGGTAGATCTGAACTCAGTGCAGATCAGTGACGCAGATATCAGCCAATATTATACCGCCCACCCAGAGCGCTTTCATTCGCCTGAGCAGGTGGTGGTCGATTATCTGAAGCTGAAGAAAGAGCAGTTCTTTGATCAGGTCAGCGTCGATGAACAGCGCGTGCGCGAGCTGTACGAGAAGCAAATTGCTAGTTTGGCGGAGCAGCGTCATGCCGCGCATATTTTGATTGATGTGGGCACAGAGCTTGATGAGGCTCAGGCCAAAGCGAAGCTAGAAGAGATTCGCGCGCGTTTGGATAAGGGTGAGGACTTTGCAGCCTTGGCTAAATCCTTCTCCAAGGATACCGGCTCTGCTACCGAGGGCGGTGATCTAGGCTTTGCTGGCCCCGGTGTCTATGACCCGGCCTTTGAGGCGGCCCTGTATGGCCTGAAGGAGGGCGAAGTGTCCGGCCCGGTACGTTCCCAGTTTGGTTGGCATCTCATCAAGCTGCTGGGCGTTCAGGCTCCTGAGGTTCCCTCTTTTGAAACCCTCAAGCCCGGTCTGGTGCGTGAGTTGAAAGCCGAGCAAGTGGAGCAGCGCTTTGTCGAAGCCAGCAAGCAGCTTGAAACCGCCGCTTATGAGGCCGCTGATTTGCTGTCACCGGCTAAAGAGTTGGGCTTGAGCGTACAGACCAGCGCTGCCTTTGGGCGTGAGGGTGGGGAAGGCATTGCGGCGAATCGTCAGGTGCTACAGGCGGCCTTCAGTGAGCAGGTTCTGACCGATAGGGCTAATAGCAGCTTGATTGAGCTAGACCCTGAAACGGTTATAGTGCTGCACCTTAAAGAGCACCGTAAACCTGAGCGGCAGCCACTAGAGCAGGTTAAGGAGCAAATTGTTCAGCAGCTTAAGGCTGATAAAGCGACAGAAAAAGCCCGTCAGGATGGCGAAGCGCTGTTGGCGAAGGTACGCACAGAAGTGTATGTGCCTAAACTGCCAGCACCTGAAGCTACGCCTGCACCTGCTGCTGTGAGCGCGCCTGTAGCTGAAGCTGCTGTGCTGGCTACACCAGAGGCTGTAACTGAGCCGAAAGAGAAAGAGGAGGCTGTGGCTACCCCTGCACCTTCAGAAGCACCTGCTGTTGCCGCTACTGAGCCCCCTCAAGAGACGCCATCTGTGGTTGCTGTCGAGCCCGCCGCTGTGATCCCGGCTGCAGTGGGTTGGAAAACCTTGGAAGCAGCGAGTCGCGTGCAAGAAGGCGTTGATCCGGCCATTTTACAGGCCGTATTCCGTTTGCCGAAACCTAGCAAGGACAAACCAAGCTATGGCAGCGTCATCCTGAAGAGCGGTGATTTCGTGGTAGTGCGGCTGGAGGGCGTGAGCCAGCCAGACAAAGCACTGAGCGAGGAGCAGCGTCAGGAGTACAAACGGCAGCTTGCCTCGCGCATTGGGCAGCAGGATTTTGCCGCCTACATGAACGCGCGCCGTGCTAAAGCGGAGATTGAGCGTTTCTAATGTTGTAGCGCTAGGATCGCCTAATGACAAAACCCGCCGAAAGGCGGGTTTTGTTTTGTGGGATCAGCCGTCGAGCTGGCCCATGGCGGTGGTGTTAAAACCGCCGTCAACATAAAGGATTTCGCCGCTGATGCCTGAGGCCAGATCCGAGCAGAGGAAGGCTCCAGCATTGCCCACTTCATCAATGGTCACATTGCGGCGCATGGGCGTCTGGGCTTCGTTGGCGGCCAGCATCTTACGGAAGCTGGCGATGCCGGAAGCCGCGAGGGTACGGATGGGGCCTGCGGAGATGGCGTTCACACGGGTGCCTTCTGGGCCAAGGCTGGAAGCAAGGTAGCGAACACCGGCTTCCAGACTGGCTTTGGCCATGCCCATCACGTTGTAGTTGGGCATAGTGCGCTCAGCGCCCAGATACGAGAGGGTCAGCAGGCTACCGTTGCGGCCTTTCATCATTTCGCGTCCGGCTTTGGCCAGTGCGACAAAGCTGTAAGCGCTGATGTCGTGGGCGATGCGGAAGCCTTCGCGGGTGGTGACTTCGGTGAAATCACCGTTCAGTTGGTCGCCCGGCGCAAATCCTACTGAATGCACGATGATGTCTAGACCATCCCATTTTTGGCTCAGGGCTTCGAAGACCTTGGCAATGTCTTCATCGCTGCCGACGTCGCAGGGAAAGCACAGTTCGGGGTTGGAGCCCCAGCCGCTGGCAAAGTCTTCAACACGGCCTTTGAGCTTTTCATTCTGGTAGGTGAAGGCCAACTCAGCACCTTCGCGGTGCATGGCGGCGGCAATTCCTGAGGCAATGGACAGCTTGCTGGCAACACCAACGATCAAAACCCGCTTGCCACTAAGAAAACCCATGGGTGTGTTCCTCTTTTTCTGGTTGTCCGGCAGTGGTCATCCCCAAGAAGGAGGATTCCAGCAGTTGCCGGGTATAGGGATGTTGCGGCGCGGCAAACAGCCTGTCTGCGGGGCCTTGTTCTACCACCTGTCCTTGTTTGATGACCATCAGCTGGTGGCTGAGGGCGCGCACCACGGCGAGGTCATGGCTGATAAACAGGTAGGTGAGGTTGTATTTCTGTTGCAATGCACGGAGCAGATCAACAACCTGACATTGTACGGTGCGGTCGAGGGCTGAGGTGGGCTCATCCAGCAGAATCAGTGCCGGTTTGAGCACCAAGGCCCGGGCAATGGCAATGCGCTGGCGTTGACCGCCGGAGAATTCATGGGGATAGCGATGGCGGGTTTCAGGGTCGAGGCCGACTTCTTGCAGGACCGCCATCACCGCTTGCTCTTGCTCAGCCGTGTTGCCGATGCGGTGTACCTCTAAGCCTTCAGCGATGATCTGGCCCACCGACAGGCGCGGGCTGAGGCTACCATAGGGATCTTGGAAGACCACCTGCATCTGGCGGCGCACCGGACGTACCTGCTGTTGCGGCATTTGATCCAGCGCTTGCCCTTGGAATTGGATGCTGCCTTGGCTGGAAATCAGCCGCAGAATGGCTAAGCCTAGGGTAGATTTGCCTGAGCCACTTTCCCCGACAATGCCCAATGTTTGACCGCGTGGCAGGCTGAAGCTCAAGCCATCCACGGCGCGAATATGATCCACCGTGCGCTGCAAAAAGCCTTTTTTGATGGGGAACCACACGCGCAGGTTTTTAACTTCCAAAATCGGCGCAGCAGCTGAGACTTCAACCGGCTTACCGGCGGGCTCTGCCGCTAACAGCTCGCGGGTGTAGGGGTGTTGAGGGTTGTGAAAGAGACTGGCACAGTCATTTTGCTCAACGATACGCCCCTGCTGCATGACGCAGACATGCTGGGCCATGCGCCTGACCAAGTTAAGGTCGTGGCTGATAATCAACAGTGCCATACCTAGCCGCGCTTGCAGTTCTTTAAGTAGCGCCAGAATTTTGGCTTGCACGGTGACATCCAGCGCGGTGGTGGGCTCATCAGCGATCAGCAGCTCTGGCTCGTTGGCCAGCGCCATGGCAATCATCACCCGTTGCCGCTGACCACCGGATAGTTCGTGAGGGTAGGCATGCAGCCGTTGGGCAGGATTGTCGATGCCGACCAATTCCAGCAGCTCAAGGGTACGAGCGGTGGCAGCCTTACCACGCAGGCCTTTATGCAAGCCCAGAATTTCGTTGATCTGCCGTTCCACGCTGTGCAGCGGGTTAAGGGAGGTCATGGGCTCTTGAAAGACCATGGCGATCTTGTTGCCGCGCAAGGCCTGTAAGCGCTGTTCGCTGGCACTGAGCAAATCCTCGTTGCCGTACAGCACTTGCCCCGTGGGATGCCGGGTGATGGCCTTGGGCAGTAAGCGTAGCAGTGAGTAGGCCGTAACGGATTTCCCCGAACCACTTTCCCCAACAATGGCTAGGGTTTCGCCTTTGCGAATCTTGAAGCTGACTTGATCGACCACTCGCCGAGGCTGTCCGCCGTCCATGAATTCGACGCTGAGGTCGCGTACTTCGATGAGACTATCGGACATGTTATTTCCTTGGGTCAAAGGCATCACGAGCGGCCTCGCCGATGAATACCAATAGGCTGAGCATCAGTGCCAGCACTACAAAGGCGGTGATGGCCAGCCAAGGCGCTTGCAGGTTGGCTTTGCCTTGGGCCATCAGTTCCCCTAGTGAAGCGGAGCCTGCGGGTAGGCCAAAGCCCAGAAAATCCAGTGCCGTCAGGGTGCCAATGGCCCCGGTGAGGATAAAGGGCATAAAGGTTAGGGTTGAGACCATGGCATTGGGCAGAATGTGCCGGAACATGATGCTGCTGTTACGCATGCCTAGCGCTCGCGCGGCACGGACATATTCTAGATTGCGGCCGCGTAGAAATTCCGCGCGTACCACATCCACCAAACTCATCCACGAAAACAGCAGCATGATGCCCAGCAACCACCAGAAGTTGGGTTGTACAAAGCTGGCCAAAATGATCAGCAGGTACAGCACCGGTAGCCCTGACCAAATCTCTAGAAAGCGCTGGCCAATCAGATCCACCCAGCCGCCATAGAAGCCCTGTACGGCGCCGGCCACTACGCCAATCACTGAGCTGAGTAGCGTCAAAATCAGTGCAAAGAGTACGGAAATACGAAATCCGTAGATCACTCGGGCCAGCACATCGCGGGCTTGGTCATCAGTGCCGAGCCAGTTGCTAGCCGAAGGTGGCGCAGGGGCCGGTGTGGCTAAATCGTAATTGATGCTGGAGTAGCTAAAGGGAATCACCGGCCAGAGCATCCAGCCATCTTTAGCGGCAATCAGCTGCTGAATGTAGGGATTTTTGTAGTTGGTTTGCAGGGGAAATTCGCCGCCAAAGACGGTTTCTGGATAGCGTTCCAGTATGGGGAAATACCATTGGCCGTCGTATTTGACCAGCAGCGGCTTGTCATTGGCGATCAGCTCAGCGCCTAAACTCAGGGTGAACAGGGCGAGAAATAACCAGAGTGACCACCAGCCGCGCCGGTTGGCTTTAAAGCGCTCCAGACGCCGCGCATTAACGGGGGATAGCGACATGCTTACTGCTCCCGGCTTGCAAAGTCGATACGGGGATCGACGAGGGTGTAGGTCAAATCACCTATTAGCTTCACCAGCAGCCCTAACAGGGTGAACAGGAATAGAGTGCCGAACACCACCGGATAGTCACGGTTGATGGCCGATTCAAAGCTGAGTAGGCCCAGTCCATCCAAGGAAAAAATCACCTCAATCAAGAGAGAGCCGGTGAAAAACATGCCGATGAAGGCTGAAGGAAACCCGGCGATGATAATCAACATGGCATTGCGGAAGACGTGACCGTAGAGCACCCGGGCTTGGCTTAAGCCTTTGGCGCGCGCGGTGACTACGTACTGTTTGTTGATTTCATCAAGAAAGCTATTTTTGGTCAGCAGGGTCAGGGTAGCGAAGTTGCCGATGACCAGCGCGGTGATGGGCAGCGCCAGATGCCAGAAGTAATCGGCGATCTTCCCGGCCAAACTCAGCTCGGCGAAGTTGTCCGAACTGAGGCCGCGCAAGGGGAACCAATTCCAGTAGCTGCCCCCAGCAAACAGGACAATCAGCAGCATGGCAAACAAAAAGGCTGGGATGGCGTAACCGATGATGATCACCGAGCTACTCCAAACATCGAAGCTGCTGCCGTGGCGGGTGGCTTTGGCAATGCCGAGAGGGATGGACACCAGATACATAATCAGGGTGCTCCAGAGTCCAAGGGAGATGGACACTGGCATTTTTTCCAAAATCAGATCAGTCACCTTGGCATCACGGAAGAAGCTTTCCCCGAAATCTAGCCGCAGATAGCTGGTAATCATGATCCAGAAACGCTCTGGCGCAGGTTTATCAAAGCCATATTGACGTTCGATATCGGCGATCAATTCGGGATCAAGCCCCTGCGCGCCGCGGTAGGTATTGCTGGTTTTGGCCACTTCCGTGCTGCCACCGGCAAAATGGCTGCTCGCGCCGTCCAAGCCCTCTAGTTTGGCAATGGCTTGTTCCACCGGGCCGCCGGGTGCCGCTTGGATGATGATGAAGTTAATCAACAGGATGCCGAACAGGGTCGGGATGATCAGCAACAGACGCCGCAGAATATAGGACAGCATGTTAAGGCTCCCGAGGCGCAGCAGGGCTGGCAGCGGTATGCCACCAAGTCAGCAGACCTAAATCGTGTTCAGGGGTGACGCTAGGGTGGGCCAGCGCGCTCCAGTAGGCGACCCGCCAAGTCTTGATATGCCAGTTGGGCACCACGTAATGCCCCCACAGCAGTGCTCGGTCGAGGGCATGGGCGCGGGTGATCAGCTCGGCGCGGGTGTCGGCACCAATCAGGCGTTCCACCAGCCGGTCAATGGCCGGGTCTTTTAGGCCGATAAAGTTGCGGCTACCGGGATTATCAGCGGCCACCGAGTGCCAGTATTCGCGTTGTTCATTGCCCGGTGAGCTGGATTGAGCAAAGCCTGTGACGATGACATCGTAATCCCGCGAGCGGAGCCGGTTGATGTACTGAGAAACATCTACCCGACGGATTTCCAGCTCAATGCCTAAATCAGCTAGGTTGCGTTTGTAGGGCAGCAGAATGCGCTCAAAATCGGCTTGAGCCAGCAGGAATTCCAGTTTCAGCGGCTGACCTTGGGCATTGAGCATCTGGTCATTTTCGACGTGATAGCCTGCCTCAGTGAGCAATTGATAAGCGCGGCGCTGTTGTTCACGGATGATGCCATTGCCTTCTGTTACTGGCAGCTCAAAGGGTTTTTCAAACAGCTCAGGCGGTAATTGTGGGCGCAGAGGTTCCAGTAACTTTAGTTCTTCTGGGCTGGGTAGGCCGCTGGAGGCTAACTCGGAGTTATCAAAGTAGCTGCGAGTGCGGGTATAGGCCCCATTGAACAGCCGCTTATTCGCCCACTCGAAATCGAACAGTAACGCTAAGGCTTCGCGCACGCGGCGATCTTGCAGTTGCGGCTTGCGGATATTGAAGATGAAGCCCTGCATCCCGGTGGGATTATGGTTGCGGATTTCTTCCTTTTTAATCCGCCCATCGCGCACGGCCTCGATGTCATAGGCGGTTGCCCAATTTTTGGCGCTGCTTTCTTGCCAGACATCAAACTGCCCCGCCTTGAAGGCTTGCAAGGCGACAGTGTTATCGAGGTAGTAGTCAAAGCTGATGCGGTCGAAATTGTTAAAGCCCCGATTGACCGGCAGGTCTTTACCCCAGTAATCGGCCACCCGAACAAAATGCAGGCTACGCCCCGGCTCTACGCGCTCAATGCGGTAGGGGCCGCTGCCTAGGGGCGGCTCCATATTGCCTGAATCAAATTCACGTTCAGCCCACCAATGTTTGGGTAGCACCGGCAGTTGGCCGATGATCAGCGGCAATTCACGGTTGCGACCATGTTTGAACTCAAAGCGCACCCGGCGTTGTGACTCCACCACCACGCGATCCACGTCGGCATAGTAGGCACGATACTGTGGCGCGCCTTTGCTCATCAGGGTTTCGAAGGTGAAGGCTACGTCAGCAGCGGTAACCGGCTGGCCATCGTGAAAGCGCGCTTCGGGACGAAGGTAAAAGCGCACCCAGCGGTTATCGGGGGATTTCTCGATTTTCTCCGCCAATAAACCATAGACGGTGAAGGGCTCATCCAAACCGCTTTTGGTCAGGGTGTCGTAAATCATACCGACATCATCAGCCGCTACGCCCTTGTTGATAAAGGGATTGAGGCTGTTGAAGCTACCTAAACCCGCTTGGCGCAAGGTGCCACCCTTAGGGGCCTGCGGATTGACGTAGTCGAAGTGGCTGAAGTTTTCAGGGTAGCGGGGTGCTTCGCCGTACAGCGTTAAGGCGTGCTGCGGTTCAGCCAATACCGGGCTGATTAAGCAGGCTGACAGCAGCACCGCTCGCCATACAGGCATCTTCATTGGAGATTCTCCGGGGTTTTGAGCCCGCAGGCGCGCAAGCCCAGTGTGATGTGGAGCGAGGTCGGTCGCATTAGGCAGCAAGTCCGGTACGGCAGCAAGGTGGTGTGGGCGGCTACAGTAACAGCTTGCAAGGGGCGGAAAAAGGCAGAGCACCCGCAAAATCAGGGGGTTTTAATCGTCATCAGCACCAACCATAACTGGCTTAACTTCGCATAATCATTAAACGGTTAAATTAATAAATGGTAACCAACCGGCTCGAGGGTGACCTAAACAGCCATGGCTATAAGTGGGTAATACTCATGAAATAACGGAATACTGATTGGTCAAAAGGTTAACGGGGCTGTCCTTAGCCCAGTGAAGAAGGGGATGAAGGATGCCGACTTAAAACTCCAAGGTGCTGGAGAATAAGAATTGCCGCGCTTCTCCCACGGCCACGTAATACTGGTTGCCGCTGGATGGGTAATAGGTCTTATCAAACAGGTTCTTAACGTTCAGCTGAAAGCTCAGATTGCGTTGATTGAGCTGAGTGCTGTAAGTGGCAAATAGGTCAGTCACGGTATAGGCGGGTAGGGTGAAGCTGTTGGCGGCATCGCCGGAACGCTTGGCTACGTAGCGCGTGCCGCCGCCTAGGCGTAAATTATCGCCGCCCAGCAGTGTGCCAGCGTTGTACACCGCCGACACTGAAGCGGTGGTTTTAGCGACGTTTTGCAGGTGATTGTCGTCTAGCTCTGGGTCTTTGGTGATGTCGGCATGCAACCAAGCATAGCTACCGATGAGGCTCCAACGCTCGCTTAGCTCGCCGCTGACGTCTAGCTCGACACCGTAGGAACGCACCTTACCGGCGGCGCGGCTGTAACTGTCTCCGTTTTCATCCAGCTGAGTGACCAGCACGTTGCGTTTGTGGATATCAAACAGAGCAAGGTTGGCGGTTAGATAACCGGGAATGTCCAGCTTGCCGCCGATCTCCCAAGAGCGCGCCTCTTCAGGAGGCGTCGAGCTATCCAAAATCTGGTTGTTAGCCAATGGCGCAATGGTGGAGTTAGGTTTGAAGGAATAGGTGTAACTGCCGTATAGCGACATTTGATCGTTGAGGCGATACACCAAACCGGCGCGGGGCGTCCATTCTTGATCCTGAACGTCGGTATTGGCTTTGAACGGACGGCCACGGCCTGCCCACTGGTCATAACGCTGGTAGCGCGTGCCCAATACCAAAATCCAGCGCTCATCAAGGTGAATGGAGTCCTGCACGTAAATAGAGTCGCTGCGCAGTTTGTCGGTTTGGTCGCTAGTGGCCGTATCGATGGTTTCAGAGCTGCTGACGTTTCCATAAACGGGCTTGGTATAGCTCAGGGTGCTATTGCCACCACGGATCAGGTCAGCGCGGAAGATTTTGCGCTTTTCGCTGTCGATGCCGGTCATCAGCTCGTGGCGCATACCGAATAATTCAAACTCACCATTGAGCCCTGCACGCGCAAAGCTGTTGCTGCTGACTGCGCCATGGGTGCCATCTACGCGGCGGGTTACGGTCTGTTTAGCTGTGTTGACGGCGGTGACTCGCGCTTGATCATCATCGTAGGTTTCGCGCGTCCAGCCATATGCAAGATGGCCCTTCCAACGGTCATTAAAGTTGTGATCAAGGCTCAGACGGCTGAGGTCTGAGCGCCCATCGGTGATATTGAACTCTTCGTCTAGACGCCGCCGCTTGGAGATGTCTAAGGGCCGCTTGGTGTTGGGGTCAATAGCGGTACCCCGGTCAAAGGGGTAGGAGAACTCGCGGTGCTCATAGCTGAGGGTCAGGGTAGTGCGCTCGCCGTACCAAGCCAACGAAGGAGCCACTAAGGTTTCACGGTTGGTGCCGAAGTTGCGCCAGTAGTCTTCATCGTCGTAATCGACAACTAGCCGGTAAGCCAGATTGCTGTCGCCAATTGCCCCAGTGCTGTCGAATTGGCCGCCGCTGCCATTACGCCCATGGGCATAGGCTGAGGCTCGCGCAGTAATGGCGTTATAGGCGGTTAGCTCTGGCTTTTTGCTGACCAGATTGACCACTCCGCCGGGGTCTTGAATGCCATACAGCAGGGTAGCGGGGCCTTTGAGCACTTCAACGTGATCAACACTGGCCGTCAGGCTACGCCCTAGCACCGAAGGAATGCCGTCGCGCATGATGGAGCCGTCTCGGTTGTCGCCGAAGCCGCGCTTCATGACCGCATCTTGGGTGCCACCGAGAGTGTTGGCTTGGGTGATGCCGCTGATATTGTTCAGGGCGTCATCAAGATTGCGCGGCTTTTGGTCTTTCACCACCTGTGCCGGGACGATGTTGATGGTTTGCGGAATTTCCAATACTGGCGCTTTAGTACGCATGATGGAGGCGGTTTCAGCAGGCTGATAGCTACCTATGCTGGCGCTAGAGGTGTGCTCGGCCACCACCGTCATGGCCGATAAATCCATGCTGGCGGCGCTGTCCGCAGGTAGGCGTTCTAGGGTTAGGGTGCGCTCATCGACTTGCTGATAGCGGTAGCCTGAGCCATTGAGTAGCTGCTCAAGGGCAGCCCGCGCACTCAAGTTACCGCGCAAGGCGGCGGCCTGTACTTCGTAGGAGATGGCCTCGGTGTAAATCAGGCTCAGGCCGGTGATGCGGCTGAACTCATTGAGCAGCGTTGGCAACGCGCCTGCCGCGAGGGCAAAGGCGTAATGCTTTTCCAGTTGGCTGCTAGAGGGCGGGGCGGCCTGACAGTTCAAACTGGTTACGGTGCTAAAACCCAAGGTTAGGGTCAGCAGCAGCGCTGAGCGGTACAGGGCGTGTGGCGTGTTGGAGCCATCGTTCATGGAGGTAATTCCCGGATGGGTTGAGCTACTTTATGCAAATGAATCGCACTTCTGATTCATTACACGAAGCAGCTCCCGGTTTACCTCAGTGCTTTTCGAGAAATAATTGCATTAGCGCAAAATCACCAAACGCCCTAACAGAATATCTTGTTGAAAGCCCAACACCGCTTGCAGGGAGTTCAGGGCCAGCAGAGGCTCTGTGCTGGGGAAGGAGCCGGAAACACGGCGCTCGGCCAACGCTTCATTCAACAGCAGAATCCGTCCCGGATAGTAAGGGCTTAGACGGGCTAAGACTTCGCGGAGGGGCGTCTGGTAAAAAGTCAGCCAGCCTTGCTTCCAAGCTAAGGCGGCGCGGCTGTCGACGCTGATGATGTCACCCCTTTGGCCCTGTGCATTAAGCTTTACCTGTTGTCCGGGCTGTAGCATCACTGGCGGGTTGGTATTGAGCCCATGTACGGCCACCCGCCCAGAGGCTAGGGTGATGTGCGTCTCCTGTGCCAGACGCCGGACTTCAAACTCGGTGCCTAGTACGCGGGTTTCGCCCTGTTCGGTGTGCACGATGAACGGCAAAGCGGCGTTATGGCTGACCTTAAACCACACCGCGCCGCGCAACAGTTCAACCCGGCGCTGATTGCCGTCAATCTGCACCCTAAGCGCTGTTTGGGCGTCTAGCGTCAGTTGTGAACCATCGGCTAAGGTGAGTTCGCGCACTTCGCCTGTGCCGGTGTGGTAGTCGGCTTGCAGGTTTTCCAGCCAGTTTTCGGGCTGGCCTCCCGCACCGATCCAGAGCATCAGCAGCAGAGAGGCAGCCATGGCTAAGCCTGCCGTCCACTGTCTGATAGGTCGCCGCCGAGTGGGCACGGGTGTCGCAAGGCGTGCCAGATAGCCTGCTAATACCGCTGATTCTTCATCCGCTAAGCGTTGTGCAGGGCGCTCGGTGATGGCCCATAGTTTCTCTGCTCTGGCGTAGGCGGCGGGATGCGCTGGATCTGCGGCCAGCCAGTCCAGAAAGGCTGCATCGTAGCCCATGCTGCCGGTGGTTTGGCGATGCATCAGCCACTGCCAGGCTTGTTGTTCTTGGGCTGAGGATGAAGCCGAGGAGCTGGAGTTCATGGGTGGTCATTCCCTGACGAGGCGGCATGCGGTTCGAGGCTGGCCTTGCAGGCGTCCAGCGCGCGCATCATATGTTTTTCTACCGCGCTTTGGGATAAGTCCATGCTACGCGCGATGTCAGCGTAGGTGCAGCCGTGAATCCGATTGAGCAGGAAGATATGCCGAGTTCGCTCCGGCAGGGCGCGTAGGGCGCGCTCCACATGCTGCAATTCGTCCCCGGCTTGTAGCATGTGCTCCATGGAGCTGGCGTCGCTAAAGGGCTCAGCACCCAACTGATCAAGGGAGCGGTGGCGCGCCTGTTCGCCGCGTACATGATCAATGGCTAGGTTACGCGCACTGCGTAACAGGTAGCTGTCTAACTCCTGTACTTGATGGCGGGCCGGGCGCTTCCAAAAGCGCAAAAATAGATCCTGTATCAAATCCGCTGCTGTGGCTCGACAACCGACTCGGCGCTTAACCAGTGCTTCCATTTGCTGACGGCGGGCGAGAAAGACGCGCAGAAAATCCTCCTCCGCTTTAGAGGGCTCAGCGGCACTATCAGATTGCTTGGTGGGAGGCGGCGTATCGGGCATCTCGCAGTGAACCTGCTGGGTTATGCAAGGAGGCGGTATGGTCAATGATAATACTTGTCATCTGAAAGGGCATAGCAATAAGCGTCATCGCCAACTTCAAACAAGCCTGCTGAGCAGACTGGAGTAAACTGGCCGATTTTCCCGCTCAGGTGAATCCTTATGGCTCTACAAGCCACGCCCTATAAAGTCGAATGCAATCTCAGTGATATGGATCGCGGGGTCTATGAAAGCCTACGTTTTACCGTAGCCCGTCACCCCTCGGAAACTGAGGAACGCTTAGGCGCGCGTTTGCTGGCTTATGCACTCTGGTACAGCGAGCGGCTGGCCTTTGGGCGCGGCCTGTCAGACGTTGATGAACCGGCGCTCTGGGAAAAGAGTCTTGATGATCGCGTATTGCACTGGATTGAAGTTGGCCAACCCGACGCTGACCGACTGATTTGGTGCTCAAGGCGCACTGAGCGGGTCAGTTTGGTGGCCTATGGCAATCTGCGCGTTTGGCAGGAGCGGGTACTGAATGAAGTCAAAGGCCTGAAAAATCTATCCGTGGTGGCCGTGGACTCTGAGGCGTTGAGCGAAGTCAGCCGCAACCTACCGCGCAGCATTCAGTGGGACATTATGATCAGCGATGGCACCCTGTTCATCACCGATGAGCGCGGTCAGCATGAAATCCCCATGCAGTGGTTGCAAGGTGAGCGCGGCTAGTTCGTTGATCTGTTAGGTGTTAGCTGATGTTTGGGGGCTGTTGCCATGCGTATTGATGTTCGCTGTTTGCCTGAGTCCCTTCCTGATCTGGGAAGTCTGCCGCCATTACTGACCCGCCTGTACGCCGCGCGCGGGGTGACACAGGCCGCTGAGTTGGATAAAAGTCTGGCCAAGCTGCTGCCCTATCAGTCACTAAAGGGCGTTGAGGCTGCCGTCAGCTTACTGGCCGATGCCCTAGTGCAACGGCAGCGCATCCTCTTTATTGGGGATTTTGACGCAGACGGCGCAACCGCCAGCGCAGTGGGCGTACTGGGCTTACGGCAGATGGGTGCAGCGCATGTGGATTATCTGGTACCTAACCGTTTTGAATACGGTTATGGCCTGACTCCAGAAATCGTGGCCGTAGCCTTAGCCCGTCAGCCAGATTTGCTGGTGACGGTGGACAATGGCATCTCCAGCTTTGAAGGCGTAGCGGCGGCCCATGCCGCTAATCTGAAGGTACTGATCACCGATCACCATTCCCCCGGCGCAGAACTACCAGCGGCGGATGCACTGGTTAATCCCAATCAGCCGGGCTGTGCCTTCCCCAGCAAATGTATTGCTGGTGTTGGGGTGATTTTCTATGTGCTGCTGGCCCTGCGCGCACACTTACGGGCCATGGGCTGGTTTGAGCAGCAACAGCTTGCAGAGCCCAATCTGGCTGAACTCTTAGATTTAGTCGCCCTAGGCAGCGTGGCGGATGTTGTGCCGCTGGATGCGAATAATCGCATTCTGGTGCATCAAGGCTTGGCCCGCCTGCGCGCAGGGCGCTCGCGGCCCGGCATACAGGCCATTTTAGAGGTGGCGGGGCGCGACTATCAGCGTCTGACTGCCACTGATTTGGGCTTTATCATCGGCCCACGCCTTAATGCAGCAGGCCGACTGGATGATATGGCGCTGGGCATCGAATGCTTACTCTCTGAGGATAAAGATCAAGCGCTGACTATGGCCATGCAGCTCGATCAACTGAACAAAGATCGTAAAACCATTGAACAGGGTATGCAGCGCGAAGCCTTGGCACAGCTGAAAGAGCTGCCCACAGAAAGCCTGCCGCTGGGCCTTTGTCTGTTCGATCCCGAATGGCATCAAGGGGTCATTGGCATCTTGGCCTCGCGGCTCAAGGAGCGCTACCACCGCCCGGTGATTGCCTTTGCCGATGCAGGTGATGGGCTGGTGAAAGGCTCGGCGCGCTCGGTACCGGGGCTGCATATTCGCGATGTGGTGGACGCAGTGGCTACCCGCCATCCCGGTCTGATTCGGCATTTTGGCGGGCATGCCATGGCGGCGGGGCTGTCGTTACCCCAAGAGCATCTGGCTGAATTCATCAATGCCTTTGATGCGGAAGTGCGCCGCCATCTGTGTGAGGACGACTTAGGCGGGCGCTTGCTTTCCGATGGCGAGCTGGTGGCCGAGGATTTCTCCTTGGAGGTTGCCCGTGCCCTACGCAATGCGGGGCCTTGGGGGCAGCACTTCCCTGAACCCTTATTTCACGGGGAGTTTAAGCTGCTGGAGCAGCGGCTGGTCGGTGAGCGCCATTTGCGATTGGTCGTGATGACGGCTGAAGGCACGCGGCTAGAGGGCATCGCCTTCAACATCGACCGCGAGTGCTGGCCAAACCCGAACATTCAGCGCGCGCGCTTGGCCTATCAATTGGATGTGAACGAGTTTCGCGGCAAGGAGAGCCTGCAACTTTTGGTCACTTATCTTGAACCCTGCTAATCGCGGATCACTCCGGCGCGATCGCGCAGCGCCTGAGCGGTTTGTTCTAGGGCCAAGATGATGCGTTCTTTGTCATCAAGGCTCTGGATGCCGTTGCCGTCCAGATACAGGGAGAAACCCGGTAGCTCATGCTCGATGTAGCTAGAGGTTTCATCAAGGTTGTGGCGAAAATCCACCACCTGATACACCTGAATGGGCCGTGAGAAGCCTTTAACGCTGATTTGGCCTTTGTCGGCACAGATGATTTCATCCTTGATTAGCGCATAGGTTTCTTGGGAAATGAGGATTTCCCCGGCATCTGCCGCGCTTTCTAAACGGCTGGCCAAGTTCACCTCGCGGCCAATGATGGTGTAATCCATCCGCGTATCCGCGCCAAAGTTGCCGACCATGCAGTAGCCGGTGGTGATGCCCATGCGGATCTCCATGGGTCGCGTAATGCCCTTGGCCCGCGACTGCTGCCGAAATACCTTCATGTGTTTACGCATAGCAATGGCCATGGCAACCGCCGCCATGGCATCCCTTTTTGCCCCTTGGGTGGTGGGATCGCCGAAGAAGATCATCACCGCATCACCGATGAACTTGTCGATGGTGCCGCCGTGGCTCAGGGCGATATTGGCCATGTCGTTAAGGTAGCTGTTGAGCAGGCTGGTTAGGGCTTCTGAGTCCAGCTCCTCGGAAAACTCGGTAAAGCCTTTGATGTCAGAAAAGAACACCGAGAGCTTTTTGCGCTGAGTTTCTAAACGCACGGGCTTTTGACTGTCGAAGATGGATTTCCAAACCTGTGGCGACAGATATTTAGCCAAGTTGTGGGCCAATTGTGCGGCTTTCTCCTGCTCCAATTTGACCGCACGCCGTGCCTGCGCCAAGCGCAAGCCCAGTTCGTGCATGCAATAGGCTGTGACCAGCACATACGCCATGCTGCCCAATACAGCGGTTAGGGTTAGTGCAAGGGGCGGCTCCGGGGGCGGCATCACCGAGAGCCCATGCTTGGCCACCCAGAGTATGGCGAGAATCAGCGGGGCAATCAGCAGCAACAAGCGCAGGCCGCCGACTAGCAGGGCACTTAGGCCTAGAGTCAGCAACAGCATAAGGCTGGGAACGGTTGCCATCTTCAGCAGGATGATCAGCGCACTGGTATTCAGTGCATCTAAACTGAGTAGCAGATTAGAGGTGAGCTGCGCATGCCGCTCACGAAAGGGCAGCGTCAGATTGTGTGCGGCGCGCAGGTATACCAGCACCGCAGGCATCACCCATAGCCAGTAGGCTGACAGGTAGTCGCTGTAGACCCCCGCCAGCAGGCAGGCCATCCCGCTGAGGTAGGCCAATACCCGCAGGTGGTATTCACGCAGTGGCGGGGCGATCAAGGCGTTTTAACAGCCGAAAGCGAAGCCAAGGCACTGATCAGACGCCTCGCAGGAGAGAGGCTCATCAATGCTTCCAGAAGCTACGGGTCAGCAAAACCAACACGGTGATGATCTCCAGCCGTCCCAACAGCATGCCCAGCGATAACAGCCACTTGGCCTCGTCGGGTAAGGAGGCGAAGTTGCCTACCGGGCCGATGATCGGGCCAAGCCCCGGCCCCACGTTACAGACTGCCGTAGCAGCTCCGGTGAGTGCGGTGACAAAGTCTAAACCGATTAGCGATAGGCTTAGCGCCAAGGCGGCAATGGTGATGGTAAAGAAGAACGAAAAAGTCAGGATGGAGCGGACAATCTCCTCATCCAGCGTATGGCCATTGTACTGCTGACGGATGATGGCGCGTGGATGGATCAGTTGCCGGAGGCTAGCGCGCAGTAAGGAGTAGGCCACCTGAAAACGGAACATCTTCAAACCGCCCGCCGTAGAGCCTGAACAGCCACCAACAAAGGTTAGGTAGAAGAACATCATGATGGAGAAATCACCCCATAGGGTGTAATCGCCAATGGCAAAACCTGTGGTAGAAACCACGGAAATCACATTGAAGGTCACGATGCGAAAGGCATCTAACAGCAGCACGTTTTCGGTATGCAGCCAATACCAGAGGCTGAATAACAAGCTGACCGCGCCTAACATCAACACAAAGCCGCGCACTTGTTCGTCTTTCAGCAAGGCTTTGTAGTGGCCTCGCACGGCAGCAACATACAGGGTAAAGGGCAAGCTGCCGAGCAGCATAAAGACGATGGCCACCCAATGGGTGTTGGTATCAAACTTAGCCAGCGACGAGTCAGAGGTGGAGAAGCCGCCCGTAGAAACCGACGCCATGGCGTGGTTAACGGCATCAAAAACCGACATCCCCGCCCAATGGAAGGCCAGCACCGCCGCGATGGTCATACCGACATAGATACCGAGCACATACTTGGCCACCATGTGCGAACGCGGCATCACCTTCTCAGACCAATCCGACGACTCGGTTTGGAACAGTCGCATACCGCCAACCCGCAGCAGCGGCAAAATGGCCACCGCCATGCCGATAAAACCGATGCCGCCCAGCCAATGCAGCAGCGAGCGCCAAATCAGCAGCCCCGGTGAGGCCGTATCCAGCCCGGTTAGCACCGTAGAGCCGGTGGTGGTGATGCCGGACATGGTTTCAAAGAAGGCATCGGTGTAGCTGATTTCTTGGATCAGCACCATGGGCAAAGCGGCAAAGCAGCAGACGATCAGCCAGCTCATGGTGGTGAGAAAGTACATATCACGCGGCCGCAAGTTGGCGTTGGCTGGACGCGGCAATAACACTAGCAGCAGTCCAGTCCCCAGAGTGACGAGGGCTGACCATGCAAATTCTTCAATATCATCCGTGCGGTCAAACACCAGCACGGTGAGCATGGGAATCACCATGCTCACCGCCAGCGTGATCAGGAAGATGCCGAGGATAAAACCAATGACGCGCAGGGTCGGCAAAGCCATGAAAGGTGCTCAGCGTTGAAAACAGGATGAGGATTCTACCTGTGTCGCGCAGGCTGTAAACGATAACCGAGCGCCGAGTAGCCTTGAGTCAATGGCTTGGACTGTCCAATAGAACTTCCGGCGTTAGGGGAAGCGTCAGGGTAGCGATAAAGCCGCCTTCAGGGTGATTGCCGAGTGTCAGGCTGCCGCCGTGACGCTCTGCGGCTCGCCGTGCGATGGCAAGGCCTAAGCCATGGCCGGGGGTATTCTGTCCGGGCGCACGGAAAAAAGGTTTACCCAGTTGCAGTAAGTCGGTCTCGCTGACGCCGGGGCCGTGGTCACGCACACTCAGCACTAGACGGCCTGCCTCAGGGTAGGCATGGATTTCGATGGGCGTGCCGACAGGGTTAAAGCGCAGTGCATTACGCAGCAGATTATCCAATGCGCGCTCCAGCATATCGGGCCAGCCGCATAGGTTTAAGGCCTCTGGCAGGTGAGTTTGAATCTGCTGGGCGGGAGCGGCCAACTGAGCATTGGTTTGCAGGGCTTTGAGCAGTGCTGCTAAGTCGATGGCACGCGCCGCACCGGGATCGGCATCCAATCTGGCAAGGGCAAGGATTTCACTGATTAGCGCTTCAAGGCGGTCGCACTCTTGGGTCAAACGCGGCCAGATGGCTTCGCGTTCAGCCGGGTCAGCGCGCTCGGCAAGAGCTAAGGCAATGCGCAGGCGCGTTAGGGGCGAGCGTAGCTCGTGGGAGACATCGCGTAGCAGTTGGCGCTGACTGTCGATCAGGGTTTGCAGGCGTGCGCCCATGCGGTTGAAATCGCGAGCCAGCAAGCCAAGTTCATCGCGGCGATTGGACAGCTGGGTCAGGGAGTTCTGCTGGTAAGCGGTCTGGCCTAAATCATGTACTGCGCTGCGCAAACGATCCAAAGGCCGGGTAATGGATAGGGTCAGTAGCAGGCTAAATCCGGTCATTACCACCAGTGCAATGGCAATGGCGCTCAAGGGCCACAATAGGCCGCCGCGCTGCCATCCAAAGAGTTCTGAATGGGGAATGCGGTAGATAAACAGGTAGCTTTCGCCCGTCACAGGGCTGGTGTAATCCTCGGTGAGGCGTCGCCAAGGGAGACGGCGGTCACGGCTGTTTTCTTGGGCTTCAAAGGCTGCTGCGCGCGCTGGGAAAGTCCCCTTAGCCACGGGCTGACCATTTTCACCCAATACCTGTACGTCAATGTGAAACTTGTGTTTGAGCTTTTCAAGCAGGCGCTGGGCGCTGGCCTCGCCTTGGGTTTCGTAGGTTTGTGTCCACTCTTTGGCTAATTGTTGGATACCGGGGTGATTGCTGAGAATCCAACTGTCCTGTCGCAGGGCATAGCTCAGTAGCGTCGATAGCGCCGCCACCAGTGCGATGGCTAGCCAAAAGGTTGCCAAAATCCGCCAGAAGAGTGAGCGCAATCGGGGTTCTCCTTGCGGGTTCAGCAGGGCTATTCTGCGAAGGTGGCGAAGGCAACGCTTAATAGGGCCTGCTCCACTGGAGTCAGGCCCAAAAGCGTTAAGCAGGCGCTTGGTTATTGCTTGCTGCCGTGTTCGGCTTTCCATTTCATGAACTCTTCACGCTCTTGGCGTTTTTCCTGCATTTTCTTGCTCATTTCATCGAACTGTTTTTGCTGTTCGGGCTTGAGCAGGTCGCGCATGGCTTTGCGGTTTTTCTCGTGGCTGTCCTGCATGTCTTTGCGCATGGCTTGGCGCTCGGCTTCAGGCAGCTTGTCCAGATAGCGATGGGTAATTTCGCGCTGGGTTTTCATTTCTTCGGCTTTCAGTTTGCGCATTTGTTGCTGCTGTTCTTTGCTCAGATCCAGCGCTTCAAACATCGGGCCTTTATGGTCGCGCTCACCGTGCATGCCGGGACGACCTTGTTCGCTGGGGCCGTCTTCGCCGTGCATCGCCATGGCCATGCCGGGCAGGGTAGCAGCTAGAAAGAGAGCGGCGAGTGTTGTGCGGTTCATGTGGATTTCCTTGTGATAGTCAGTGTTGACTGGATGGCTTCATTCTAGGGATCACAAGGTCAAGCGCCGTCAGGCTGCCGTAAAGGTTGGGTAAAGGCATTTACTCCATCTGGTAGAGGTAGCCACGTCCGCGCAGGGCGATGATGCGTTGTCGGCCGTCAGCGTGTGGCCCTAGCTTGCGGCGCAGGTTGCTGACGTGCATATCTAGGCTGCGATCGTACAGGGTCAGCTTACGGCCTAGGGCCGCCACCGCCAGCGCCTGCTTATCCACCGGCTCGCCTTGCTGAGTGAGCAGGGTTTCGAGGATGCGCCCTTCAGTGACGGTGAGGGCGATTTCTTGCTGATCCACCATGGCGATGCCTCGGGCGGCGCTGTAGCGTAAATCGCCCGCTTCTAACTGTCGGACGACATTGGATGGCTGGTGGCTACGCCGCAGTACGGCGCGTAAGCGGGCGGTCAGTTCGCGGGGGTCGCAGGGTTTGGCAAGGTAGTCATCCGCGCCCAGTTCAAGCCCTAGGATGCGGTCCAGCGGCTCACCGCGTGCTGAGAGCATCAGCACGGGTAAATCGGGATGGTGGGTACGCAGTTGGCGCAGCAGCTCAAGGCCGCTGCCGTCGGGTAGCATCACATCGAGAATGACCGCATCGGGGTGTTGTTCAGCCAACCAAGCGCGGGCGCTTTGGCCATCATGGCAAGCGCTTAATCCGAAGCCTTCTTGGGTAAGCCAGCGAGTCAGCAGTTCACACAGTTCCTGGTCATCGTCGATGAGTAACAGCTTGCTCATGAAGGCTCCATCAGTATGTTGCGGGGTTCCCGATGTAACGCATGCCCGTCCGTTTCCTTTAGGGGAAAACTTGTTTGAAAGGTTTAACCTCAACTTGCGCATAGACACCGGCCGCTTGATAAGGATCAGCCGCTGCCCAGTGTTTGGCGGTTTCTAGGCTGTCAAACTGCGCGACGATCAGGCTGCCGGTAAAGCCTGCTGGGCCGGGGTCGTTGCTGTCGATGGCAGGCAGTGGCCCGGCGAGTACCAGACGGCCTTCGGCCTTGAGTTGTTCCAGACGAGCCAGATGGTCAGGGCGAGCGGCAAGGCGACGACTCAGGGAGTCAGGAACATCAGTGGCCATGATGGCATACAGCATGGGGGTAATCCTCTGTAGCGAAGGAGGGTTGTCTGACACTACCTTGTGGGCAGGTGCTCTGAATGCGCGCAGTGAAGGCTGCTAACGCGCGGGCATGATAACAAACCCGGTGCGCTGTGAAATGGCTGGCATTTCCTGCTGCGCCTGAGGGGCGTGGGTCTGCGATAATGCGCCCGAAGCATTGGAGAAGATGAATGACAATTGATCTGCATTGTCACAGCACCGCCTCGGATGGCGTGCTCAGCCCGGCGTTATTGGTGGAGCGAGCCAAAGCGCGAGGCATTACCCTCTTGGCACTGACCGATCACGACACGCTAGAAGGGCTCGCCAGTGCCCGGAAAGCCGCCGCGCAGGCCGAAATACGCTTAATCAGTGGCATAGAGCTGTCCTGTAGCTGGGGAGGCGCGAGCGTTCATATCCTAGGCTACAATTTTTCATCAGAAGCGCCGGTACTGTGCAGCGCCCTTGAGGGCTTGCACCAAGGGCGTTGGCAGCGCGCGGACATCATCGCCCAGCGGCTGGCAGCTAAAGGCATGCCGGGAGCTTTAGAAGGTGCGAGGGCCGTGCAGCAAGCCTTGGGTGACAGTGGAAACGCTCCGGCGCGGCCGCATTTTGCGGAGTTTTTAGTGCAGGCCGGTTATGTGCGCGACCGTAACGAGGCGTTCCGCAAATGGTTGGGTGCGGGCAAGTTGGGTGACGTTAAACAGCACTGGCCAACCTTAGAACAAACCCTGCTGACCCTGCGAGAGTCCGGCGCTTGGATCAGTTTGGCCCACCCTTGGCAGTATGATTTTACCCGCAGCAAGCGCCGCCAATTGGTTGCAGCCTTTGTGCAAAACGGCGGGCATGCGCTCGAAGTCGCTAACGGCATGCAGCCTGCTGATCAAGTGGGCTCTTTGGCGACCTTAGCACGCGAATTTGGGCTGATGGTTACGGCAGGCAGCGATTTCCATGCCCCCGGTGACTGGTCAGAATTAGGGCTTTATCGGGCTCTGCCAGAGGATCTGTCACCGCTATGGCGGCATTTTCGGCAAGACGGCTGGCAGGCCATTGTCAAACAAGGAACCACATGAGCCAGTTCTTTCAGATTCACCCGGAAAATCCACAGCCACGCCTGATTAAGCAGGTGGTAGAAAACCTGCGTCAGGGGGGCATCATCATTTATCCCACCGATTCCTCATACGCTCTTGGCTGCATGATGGGCAACAAGTCAGGGCTTGAGCGCATCCGCCGCTTGCGTCAATTGGATGACAAGCACAACTTTACCCTCGTGTGCTGTGATCTCTCGCAGCTTGGCACCTTTGCTAAGGTGGATACGGCGGTATTTCGGCTGCTGAAAACCTATCTACCCGGCCCCTATACCTTCATCTTAAATGCCATGCGCGAAGTGCCGCGTATGCTGCTGCATCCTAAGCGGCGCACCATCGGCATTCGTGTGCCTGCTCAGCCTATTGCACAGGCGCTGGTGGCGGAGTTGGGCGAACCTTTGCTCAGCGTCAGTCTGATTTTACCCGGCGAGACTGAGCCTTTGAGCGATCCTTATGAGATACGCGACCGCTTGGAATCTCAGGTGGATCTGATCGTTGATGGCGGAATGGGTGGCACTGAGGCCTCGACGGTGATCAGTCTGTTGGAAAATCAGCCGGAGGTGATTCGGGTAGGCTGCGGTGCGCCGGAGCCCTTTATGATGGAGGACTAGCAGTAAACTCTGGTTTTTAAGGAGGCTGCTCTAAGTCATGTTATTTGGGGGTTTTTAGTCTAAGCCCCCCCTTTAGGTTGATCTAAGGCAGTATCTGCCTGTGGCTGCTCTCTAGACTCCGCGCCCTAGTTGCCCCGCGTTCACAGGTTCAATATGAGCAACATGCCCCCATTGCCTCCGCATGATCCCGCCTTTGCACCGCTTCAGGTGGAGAAGAGCATGCCATTCACGTCTGTGGTCATGGGTTTTTTGCTGCCACCGGCCATCATGATGGTGCTGGTGCTGTTGGCGTTACAGGTCAACTATCTGGTGTTCCATACGCTGGCGGAGTTTATCTCCATCTTGATTGCCGTCATGGCTATGGTGGTTGCCAGCATTTCCTTGGGCTTTACCCGCAATCACTTCAGCGTCTATATCGCCATTGCCATCGGCTGGTGCGGGGCATTGGATATGCTGCATACCTTGGCCTATCAGGGGATGGGGCTATTGCCTTTCGGTAATACCAACACCTCACCGCAGTTGTGGGTGATTGCGCGTTTCCTTCAAGCGGCGGCGCTGCTGTCGGCACCGATTTGGCTACGGCGGCCGCTTAACCCTGCTTGGGTGCATTTGGGCTTTGGGTCTTTGGCCATACTGATGACTACCTTGGTCATTCAGGGGTATTTTCCACGGGCCTTTGTGGATGGGCAGGGCTTAACCGATTTTAAGATATACGCCGAGTACCTAATCATCCTGATGCTGCTGGCAGCCTGTGGGCTGTTTTGGCGCGATCGGTATCTGATGTCTTCGCGCTTGTTTAGCTACATGTTGCTAGCGGTGGTGACGATGATTCTGTCGGAGCTGGCCTTTACCCGCTACGCCACCATGTATGCCACTGCTAACGCCATTGGTCATCTGCTGAAGATACTGGCCTACTGGTTTGTGTACCTAGGCTTGGTGCATCACTCATTGCGTGAGCCCTTTGACATGCTGTCCCGCGCGGCCAGCACCTACGATGCCATTCCAGATCCCACCTTGGTGATTGATGCAGAGGGGCGTATTCACCAAGCCAATGCCGCCGCTGCGCGCTTTACCCAGCAGCCGGTGGAGCGCTTGGTGGGGCAATCTAGCCATGTGCTTTTTCATGATGCTCGGCTATCGCGGGCCGAGTGCCCGGTCTGTCAGCGCTTGGTTTCAGGCGCGGTGCCCTTTGTGGTGGAGCTGTCCTTGGAGCAGGGCAAACGGACTGTGGAGTGCAGCTTGGCTGCCTTTGGGGCGAGTCAGCAAGCCTTTGTACAGGTGGTGCGCGACATTACGCGGCGTCATCACTTGGAGCTTGAGCGCGAGCATCTGTTGCTTGATCTTGGCGAGCGCGTTAAAGCGTTGCGCTGTATGCACGCCATTGCTGAGTTGATTGAACGGCCTGGTATCAGCATTCCAAGTCTGCTGGGCGGTGTGGTGGATGTACTGCCCGCAGCGTTTCGCCATTCAGAACAGCTTTTGGTGCGCATTGATAGCCAATGGGGTTGGTTTGGAGCCAACCAACCGGACAGCCAGCCCAACTGTTATTTAGAGCGCGTCTTATGGGTGGAAGGGCAATCGGTTGGGCGCTTAATGCTGTGGTATGCCACAGAAAGCCCGGACAGCTTTCTGCCCTCTGAGCATTCGCTGGTGGAAAACGCCGTACTGCACACCAGCGAAACCATTGAGCGCTTGCAGAGCACCGAGAAAATTCGGCGGCTGTCCTATATGTACGAAATGCTCAGCGCCACCAATCGGGCGGTGATTCGCTGCCGTACCCCGGAGGCGCTCTTGGATGCGCTCTTTGATGCCCTCACCGGGCACGGGGCCTTTCCCATTTTATACATGGCGCTCACCGATGCAGGTGGCCCGCCGCTATTCTGCTACCGCGCTCAGGGGGTGCCCGCAGAGCTTATGCCTGAGCTGGAGCAAATCCTGCGCGATCCCTCCAGCTTCCAAAAAAACAGCATTCAAGCCTGTGCAGAAGGCAAAGTGGTTTACATCGAAACTGCTCAGTTAAGCCCGCAAAAGAGTGAGGCTTGGATGGCCTTTCTACAGCGCGAAGGCATCCTTGGGCGCGCGCTAATGCCCTTGGTTTGCGGTGATACCTTGATTGGCGTAGTGGGGATTTTATCCCGCGAGTTGGGCTTTGATGATTCGCAGCTCAACCTGATTAGGGATATGGCCTCTGACATTCGCTATGGCTTGGACGGCATGGCCAGTGAGCAGCGCCGTTTGAAGGCTGAGCAACAGGTCAGCCGGTCAGAGCATCGCTTTCAGGAGGTGTTTAATGCCTCGCCCGTACCCATGCAGATTGTTGCCTTGGATACCCTGAGATTGCGTTCGGCTAACCGCGCCTTTGAGCAGTGGCTAGGCTACGCCTCTTCGGAGCAGGTGAGTGCTGAGGAGTGGTTTAGCCTGCTCTTTGAAGATCCTATGCTGCGCCAGCGCCTATGGATACGTTGGGCGCACTATATAGAGGCCGCCCGTCTTGGTGAGACTATTAGTTCACCGGAGTTAACTCTGCGCTGTCAGGACGGTAGCCATCGGATTGCTCAGTGCAGCCTAACCATTGTGCATGATGATCTGATCGTCGCTTGGACAGACCTTACGGAAATCCGCCACAGCGAGCGTATTCTGCGCGAGAGCGAACAGCGCTTTCGCGGCATGATTGAGCAAACGGTGAGCGGGATTTTCGTCTGCCGTGATAATCGCTTCATCTACGTTAACCCAAAATTCTGCGAGATGGTCGGTTGGTCAGCCACTGAGCTGTTGGAGCAGGATCTGCATCTGTTTGTTACCTCGGAGAAGGATGAGGATGAGCGCACAGCCTCCAACTGTAGCGCCTGTACACCACCGCCTTCAGCAAAAGAGCAAGTTAACTGCGTGGTGCCGCTGCGTTGTAAAGACGGTCGTCTGATTGAGCTGGATTTGCGATCTTCGCGGATCATTTGGGACGACGGCTTGCCTGCAAGCATCGTCTTGGCGCAAGACATCACCGAGCGTCAGTTGGCTGAAGCACAGATTGCCCACTACATCGAGCAGCTCGAAGGCGCGATGAAGGGCACCCTGCAAGCGGTGTCCAACATGGTGGAAATGCGCGACCCCTATACCGCAGGCCATGAGCGCCGCGTGGGGCTGATTGCGCGGGCCATTGGTGCCGAGATGGGCTGGTCGGAAGCACGCTGTGAAACCTTGGAGATGGCCGGGCTGGTGCATGACATCGGCAAAATTGCCATTCCGGCGGAAATCCTCAGCAAGCCGTCACGGCTGAGTCATTTGGAGATGGAGTTGGTCAGGGGACATGCTCAGGCCAGCTACGACATCCTCAAAGATATCTCCTTTGCTGCGCCAGTGGCCGACATCATCCACCAACACCATGAGCGCATGAACGGCACGGGCTATCCTCGCCAATTGCGCGGTGAGCAAATTCTGCCGGAAGCACGGGTGCTGGCGGTAGCCGACGTGATTGAATCCATGGCAGCACACCGGCCTTATCGTCCTGCCTTGGGCGTCAATGCGGCGCTGGAGGAAGTCGAGCGCGGCAAGGGCACCCTGTATGACGTGAACGTGGTGGAGGCCGCCCAGCGTTTGATCCGCGACAAGGCTTATCAGCTGCCTGCCTGAAGCGCCGGACACCTGCTATTGTTGCGCCCTGCGTAACCGGCTGCTTTGGACACCCCATGTCATCACCTGAAACTCCCGCTCCGCCCACTGCTGTGGCGGAGCTGTCGCCACTGGCACTGGTTTATGGCGAAGCCTTCACCCGTTTGCCGCAAGACCTCTACATTCCACCCGACGCACTGGAGGTCTTCCTTGAGGCCTTTGAGGGGCCGCTGGATCTGCTGCTGTACCTGATCCGCAAGCAGAACATCGACATCCTTGATATTCCTGTGGCCGACATCACTCGCCAATACATGCGCTATGTGGAGTTGATGAAGTCGGTGCAGCTGGAGTTAGCCGCTGAATATCTGGTGATGGCCGCTATGCTGGCTGAGATCAAATCGCGGATGCTGCTGCCGCGCCCAGAACATGCCGAAGCGGAAGAGGACGACCCGCGCGCCGAGCTGATCCGCCGTCTGCAAGAGTACGAGCGCTTCAAAACCGCCGCTGAAGACATCGACAAGCTGCCGCGCGTTGGGCGTGATCTGCATGTGCCGCTGTTGCCTGCCCCGGAAGCCCGGGTGCGTACCCTGTTGCCTGAGGTCAGCCTTGATGAGCTGCTGCACGCCATGGCTGAGGTGCTGCACCGCGCCGATATGTTTGAAAGCCATCAAATCACCCCTGAAGCGCTGTCCACCCGCGAGCGTATGAGTGATGTATTGGATCGGCTGCGCAGCACCCGTGGCTTTGTGCCCTTTGCCAGCTTGTTTCGCCTCGAAGAAGGGCGGCTTGGCGTGGTGGTGACCTTTTTGGCCATCTTGGAATTGATTAAAGAGTCCTTGGTGGAGCTGGTGCAAAATGAGGCCTTTGCTCCCATTCATGTGCGTACCCGAGTGATCCATGAACCTGTCTGACCCCAAAGAACTGGCCGCGCTGCTAGAAGCCCTATTGCTGGCGGCGGGCCGTCCTCTGTCGCTGGAGGCCCTGTCTAAGCTGTTTGAGGATAACGAGCGCCCGGAGCTGGCGCAGTTTCGCCAAGCCTTGGCTTTATTGGCCGCCTCCTGTCAGGGGCGCGGCTTTGAGTTACAGGAAGTGGCCAGCGGCTACCGCTTGCAAGTACGCAGCCGCTTTGCGCCTTGGGTGGGGCGGCTTTGGGAGGAACGCCCACAGCGCTATTCCCGTGCGCTCTTGGAAACCTTGGCGCTGATTGCCTACCGCCAGCCCATCACCCGTGGCGAAATTGAAGACATACGCGGCGTGGTGGTCAGCAGCAACATCATCAAAACCCTGCAAGACCGCGAATGGATACGCGCGGTGGGCTACCGCGAAGTACCGGGGCGGCCCACCTTGTTTGCCACCACGCGCACCTTTCTCGACGACTTCAACCTGAAAAACCTCGACGAGCTGCCGCCGCTGAGCGTAATCCGCGAGATGGAAGCCGCTCTCTCACCCATCCTGCAAGATGAGCTGCCATTAAGCGCCCTGACCACAAGCAGCCCGGCTGAGCCCTCCAACCAGCCCAGCTTCAAAAGCCTACTGGCAGAGCTGGACAATATGGAGCAAGGGCTTAAGACTGACTTTGAGGATGTCGCCGCTGAATCCACCACTAAGGCCTCCGACACGCCCGCCTCTTAATGCCTTGCCTGCTGAACAGGAGTCACCCCATGCACCCAAGTGTTCAGGCCATCACCGAGGGACTGATTGAACGCAGTCGCCCGACGCGCAGCGCCTACTTAGCACTGATGGCGGAGGCGGCACGCCGTGGCCCCGCGCGCAGCCAATTGCCTTGCGCCAACTTGGCTCACGCCGTAGCCGGTTGCACGGTGAGCGGCGACAAACAGCAGCTCAAGCTGATGCAGGCGGTGAATGTCGGGATTATCTCCGCCTATAACGACCTGCTGTCCGCTCATCAGCCTTACGAGCACTACCCGGAGATCATCAAGCAAGCGCTGCGGGAGATCGGCTCAGTGGGCCAATTTGCCGGCGGCGTTCCGGCTATGTGTGATGGCGTGACCCAAGGCGAGGCGGGCATGGAGCTGAGTTTAGCCAGCCGCGAAGTCATCGCCATGAGCACTGCTGTGGCGCTGTCGCATAATCTGTTTGATGCCAGCCTATGCTTGGGAATCTGCGACAAAATCGTTCCCGGCTTGCTGATGGGCGCGCTGCGTTTTGGCCATTTGCCTACGGTTTTTGTACCGGGCGGGCCGATGCCCTCGGGGATTCCCAACAAGGAAAAGGCCGAAATCCGCCAGCAGTATGCCGAAGGTAAGGTCAGCCGGGAGGCACTGCTGGATTCAGAGATGAAGTCCTACCACAGCCCCGGCACCTGCACCTTTTACGGCACCGCCAACACCAATCAGATGGTGGTGGAAATCATGGGCCTGCAACTGCCGGGCTCCTCCTTTGTGCACCCCTATACTCCGCTACGCGATGCCCTGACCCGTGAAGCGGCTCAGCAAGTCACCCGTTTGACTGCCCAAGGCGGCCAGTATTTACCCTTGGGGCAGCTGCTGGATGAAAAGGTGATCATCAATGCCGTGGTAGCCGTCTGTGCCACGGGCGGCTCCACCAATCACACGCTACATTTGCCAGCCATTGCGCGTTGCGCCGGGATTCAACTGACTTGGCAAGACATGGCTGATATCTCCGCTATCGTGCCGACCTTAGCCAAGGTGTATCCCAACGGACAGGCTGATGTAAACCAATTGCACGCTGCCGGTGGTGTGGCCTTCTTGGTGCGGGCTTTGTTGGATGCCGGTTTGCTGCATGAAGACGTACAGACCGTGGCCGGAGCCGGTTTGCGCCACTACCTGCGCGAGCCCTTTTTGGAAGAGGGCCGCTTGCAGTGGCGCGAAGCTTCAGCCCATAGCCTTGATGAAGGCATTTTGCGTCCAGTGGCGCGGCCTTTCTCGCCGGAAGGCGGCCTGCGGCTGTTGGAGGGCAATTTGGGGCGCGGTATCGCCAAAATCTCGGCAGTACTGCCGGAACATCAGGTAGTCGAAGCGCCTGCACGGGTCTTTCAAGATCAGGCCGAGTTGGCGCGGGCCTTCGAGGCTGGCGAGCTGAACCACGACATGGTGGCGGTGGTGCGCTTCCAAGGCCCTAAAGCCAATGGCATGCCAGAGTTGCACAAACTGACGCCCTTCTTGGGTGTGTTGCAGGATCGCGGCTTCAAGGTGGCTTTGGTCACTGATGGGCGCATGTCGGGGGCTTCAGGCAAGGTGCTGGCGGCCATTCATGTTTGCCCAGAGGCCTTGGATGGCGGGCCTATCGCACAGATTCAAGAGGGCGATGTGATTCGCGTGGATGGCCGCACCGGGCAATTGTGGCTCAAGGTCGATGCGGCTGAACTAGCACAGCGGCCTGTGGCGAGCTGCCCTAGCGGTACGGGCGTTGGTACTGGCCGCGAGCTGTTTGCTTTTATGCGTCAAGCCTTTAGCTCAGCCGAGCAGGGCGCGAGTGTCTTTACAGAGGCGTTGGACGGTCTTCAGTCATAGAGATCACCCTTAACGGCTGAGCGGCTTATACTGACTTGGATCACTGCCACTCTGTGAGCGCCATGCCAGCCATTACTGTTGATCCCATTACCCTTGCCCTGTTTGGCTCCATGGGCGATTTGGCCTTGCGAAAGCTCTTTCCAGCCCTTTACCAACTGGATCGAGCTGAGCTGCTGCATGCCGACACCCGCTTGCTGGCCCTGTCGCGCAAAGGCGGAGAGCCCGCTGTGCAGCGCGCCAATATTGAGCAAGCCCTGCGCCGACGCATTCCCGCCCACGAACTGGACGAAGTGGTTCTGAGCCGCTTCTTAGGCCGCTTGGATAGCCTGATCATGGATTTTCGCTGCGCGGCCCATTACGGGCCTTTGGCGCAGCGGATCAGCAAAAGCCAGCCCTTGATTGCCTACTTCGCCACGCCTGCCTCAGTGTTTGGCGATATCTGTGAGCATCTGGCTGCCGTTGGGCTGGCTGAGCAAACCCGTGTGGTGTTGGAAAAACCCATAGGTCATGATTTGGCCTCATCACGGGTAGTCAATCAGGCGGTGGCGCGTTATTTCCCGGAAACGCGCATCTACCGTATCGACCACTATTTGGGTAAAGAAACCGTTCAAAATCTGATCGCTTTGCGCTTTGCCAACAGCCTGTTTGAGACCCAGTGGGATCAGCACCATATTTCCCATGTGGAAATCACCGTGGCGGAAACCGTGGGCATAGAAGGGCGCTGGGGCTATTTTGATCAGGCCGGACAGTTGCGTGACATGGTGCAAAATCACCTGCTGCAATTGCTCTGCTTGATTGCCATGGACCCGCCCAGCGATTTGACGGCAGACAGCATCCGCGACGAAAAGGTCAAGGTGCTCAAGGCCTTAGCGCCGATCCTGCCCGATCAAGCCCAGCAGGTGGTGCGCGGTCAGTACACCGCCGGGTTTGCCAACGGCAAGGCGGTGCCCGGTTATCTGGAGGAAGAGCAGGCTAACGCCGCCAGTGTCACCGAGACCTTTATTGCCCTGCGCACGGAGATCCGCAACTGGCGCTGGTCAGGCGTGCCCTTTTACCTGCGCACCGGCAAACGCATGGCGCAGAAGTTGTCGCAGATCGTCATTCACTTCAAGGAGCCGCCGTTCTACATCTTCGCTCCGGAGCAGCGGGCGCTGATCAACAATCGGCTGATCATCCGGCTACAGCCTGACGAGTGCATCTCCCTGCAAGTGATGACCAAGGAGCAGGGCTTAGACAAAGGCATGCACCTACGCAGTGGCCCGCTGCAACTGAATTTTTCTGAGACCTACAAAAGCTCGCGCATTCCCGATGCCTATGAGCGTCTGCTGCTGGAAGTGATGCAGGGCAATCAGAACCTCTTTGTGCGTAAGGACGAAGTGGAATATGCCTGGCGCTGGTGTGATCAGCTCATCGAAAGCTGCGCCAGTCTGGGCGATCGTCCCAAACCCTATTCGGCCGGTTCTTGGGGGCCTATGGCATCCATTGCACTGATTACCCGTGACGGGAGGTCATGGTATGGCGATTTCTGAGCTTGATTTACCCACAGGCGTAGTGGCGCACAGCCTGAGCAGCGCCAGCCAACAGGCCAGCCTGATGGCGACCACTGTGGCTGATGCGCTGAGCTTTGCCATTCAAACCGAGGGTGAGGCCAGCTTGCTGGTATCAGGTGGACGCAGCCCTATCGAGTTTTTCGAGAAGCTGTCGCGCCAGCCCTTAGATTGGAGCCGCGTGACCGTTAGCCTGACCGATGAGCGCTGGGTTCCACCGGAGCATCCCGACAGCAACGAAGGGCTGGTGCGGCGTCATCTGCTGCAAAATAAGGCCGCCACAGCGCGCTTTATTGGGCTTTATCACCCAGCGGATAGCCTTGAAGAAGCGGCGCAACAGGCCAGCCAAGGTCTGGCGGCACTCAGGCGGCCCATTGATGTGCTGATCCTCGGTATGGGGGAAGATGGCCACACCGCTTCGCTATTTCCGGGCAATCCCTTATTGCAACAGGCCTTGGCCAGCGACTGTCCAGCGCTCTGTCTGCCCATGCAAGCCCCTACTGAGTCTAGCGCACGGCTTAGCCTGACTTATCCGCTACTGGCTTCGGCACGTTTGCAGTGTTTGGTGATCCAAGGGCATGGCAAGTTCTTGGCACTGAGCCGCGCGCTACATGCCACCCCCTTGCAAATGCCCATACAGGCCTTTTTGGCCTATCCCTTGGAAATTTATTGGTGCCCTTAAGGCAGGAGAGTCGCTCTATGAGCATGGAAGATAAAAATGCCCAGATTGAGCGCCTGTGCGAGCAGGCCCGCATTTTGCCCGTCATCACCATTGATAGCGAAGCGCAGATTCTGCCACTGGCGGATGCCCTCGCTGCAGGTGGGCTCACCACACTGGAAATCACCCTACGCTCCGAACACGGCTTAGCGGCCATTCGTCTGTTGCGTGAGCAGCGCCCAGAGCTGTGCATTGGCGCGGGTACAGTGCTCAATCCACAGATGTTTGATGCCTGTGTGGCGGCGGGCGCTCAGTTCATTGTTTCGCCGGGGATCACCGCAGAGCTGCTGAAGGCTGCGCTAGACCATCCGATTCCGCTGTTGCCGGGGGTGAGCACCGCTTCAGAGATCATGCAGGCTCTAGCGCTGGGCTATCAGCGCTTTAAGCTGTTTCCGGCGGAGGCTTCAGGGGGTGTTGCAGCGCTGCGGGCGCTGGCGGGGCCTTTTCCGCAGGTACGCTTCTGCCCGACTGGCGGTGTGAATGCCGGTAACTTAGCGCAGTACCTTGCCCAGCCCAACGTCATGTGCGTGGGTGGCTCTTGGATGCTGGAGCCTGCCGCCCTCAAGCAAGGGGATTGGGCGCGCCTGCAACAAACTACCGCAGAAGCCCTGAGCGCGTTCAGCTGATCGGCCTGTCTGCAAACCTGAAGAGGGCGTATGATGCGCGCCCTCTGATCCTTAGATCTCAATTCTAGATACACCGGGAGGTGCCTAATGACCGAAGCCCCAGAAGACCTGCAAGCGCCCGCGCCCCAAGGCGAAAAACTCCAGAAAGTCCTTGCCCGCTTGGGCATTGGTTCACGCCGTGACATGGAAAGCTGGATCAGCCAAGGCCGCGTCAAGGTCAATGGTGGATTGGCAGCACTGGGCGCACGGGTGATGCCCGGCGATGCCCTAAGCGTAGATGGCCGCCTGATCCAAGGCGCTGAAACCAGCCAATGCGTCCGCCGGGTAATCATCTACAACAAACCCGAAGGCGAAATCTGCACCCGCCATGACCCAGAAGGCCGTCCCACCGTCTTTGCACATCTGCCGCGTCTGCGCGAAGGTCGCTGGATCAACGTCGGGCGCTTGGACATCAACACCACCGGCCTGATGCTGTTCACCACCGACGGTGAATTGGCCAACCGCCTGATGCACCCTTCCTACGAAATGGATCGCGAATACGCGGTACGGGTGCGCGGTGAAGTGGACGAGGAAATGCTCGAGCGCCTGAAAACCGGGGTAATGTTGGAAGACGGCCCAGCGCGTTTTACCGACATTCAAGAAGCACCGGGTGGCGAAGGTTTTAACCACTGGTATCACTGCGTGGTGATGGAAGGGCGTAACCGCGAAGTGCGTCGCCTCTGGGAATCTCAGGGCTTGGTGGTCAGCCGTCTGAAGCGCGTGCGCTTTGGCCCGGTATTTCTGGCCTCTAGCTTGCCCCTAGGCCGTTGCCGGGAAATGCTGCAAGGCGAAGTGGATATCTTGGCATCCGAGGTAGGGCTGGAGTCGGTGCGTCTGCCGGAAACCACCACCAAGATCCGCGAGAAGCAAGAACGCCTGCAACGTAAGTCTGCCAAACCTTTGACGCGTCATGAGCGTACTGCGCGCGCCGGTCGTCCGCGTGACACAGGCGATGCGGATAAAAAACCATCGCGTAAACCTGAAGGCCGGAGCAAGCCGGGACAACCGCGTAGTGGCGATGCAGGGCCTTCCAACTCGCGCCCAAGCTCCGGTGGCAAGCCGCGTAGCCGTTCCTAGCAAGGAGCCATGCACAGCTGGTTGCGACCGCTGTGTTTGGCTTGGTACAGCAGCTTATCGGTACGGCACAGCAGCTCTTCTAGGGTTTCTGGTGGCCGATAAGCGGCACCGCCCAAACTGACGGTGATGGGCACAATGTTGCCCTCAGCACTGAACTGCATCCGATGCACCGATTCGCAGAGGTGGTTGCCGACGCGATGAGCGGCTTCGGCATCGGTATTGGACAGCAATATCAGAAACTCCTCGCCGCCAAAACGGAACAGCATGTCCACGCTGCGCAGTTGTGATTGCACCTGTCTGACCACCGCTTTTAAGGCTTCGTCCCCGCAAGGATGGCCATAGCGGTCATTGATTTGTTTGAAGTGATCCAAATCCAGCATCAGGATCGAGAAGTTTTGCCCATAGCGGCGGGCTAATTCAATCTCGCGGGCCAGTGTTTGCTCCATGGCAATGCGGTTGCCCGCGCCGGTTAAGGAGTCGCGCAGGGCATTAAGTAGTGCGCTGCGATACAGCAGGGCATTACGCAATGGGAACAGCAGGCAGCGCAATAAGGCTTCCAACTGGCTGAGCTGGTGCTCATCAAAACGCTGGCTGCGTTGAAAGCTTAGCTCGCCTAGATGCTCTTCCTGATGATTGAGCTGATAGCTCACTCGATGCACGGCTTCTGTTTTGCCATAGGCACAGTGCAGATTGGTTTCGGCATGGCAGTATTGCAGAGCATCGACGGGGATTAGCTCTTTGATGGTCTCAAAGAACATCTCCAGTAATTGCTCAACTTCCAAGCTGGTTTGCAGTTGCTGACTGAGCTGGCGATAAAGGTCGGCCACACTTTTAGGGCATCCTGAGAGGCCCTGTAGTGGCAGCGGCAAAATCTCCGCCGGCTGCTGCAGTCTGCTGGTGTCAAAATGGACGATATTGCTGGAAGGCTGAAGTGGCTGCATGTTCGTTCTCCGAACACCTGTCGGCAATGATTGGCTTATCCCTAGCGAAATCGGTGCCATCCATTTTTTATTGCTTTAAATCAATGGGTTATGCCGTGTTTTTTTGAGTTTCCGCCAATTAATCTTCTGCGGCGTTAGTGTTTTGACGCTGTTTGGCGTCAGAACACTGTTGTTCCGTGGCCCACTTCACCGGTTTTTGGCTTGGGACGTTATTGCGCGTTGAGCGCTTGTCCGTTCACTGCGAGGCTGTCTGGCCCCATCAGGTACAGGTAGACCGGCAGGATGTCTTCGGGGGTTGGATTGTCCAAGGGGTTCTCGCCGGGATAGGCCAATGCACGCATCGCCGTACGAGTTGCACCGGGATTGACGCTGTTGGCGCGCACATGGCTGATGCCTTCCAGTTCGTCGGCTAGCACCTGCATCAGGCCTTCGGTGGCAAATTTTGACACCGCATAGGCTCCCCAATAAGCGCGCCCTTTGCGACCCACGCTGCTGGAGGTGAAAATCACCGAGGCATCCTGCGACAGCTTGAGCAAGGGCAGTAGAGCGCTGGTCAGCATAAAGGTGGCGTTCACATTGATCTGCATGACTTGGGCGAATTGCTCGCTGGTGAGCTGCTCAATGGGCATGCGCGGCCCCAGTATGGAAGCATTCAGCAGCAGACCATCCAGATAGCCGCCGCAGCCTTCCTCAATCATCGCCGCCAGCTCGTGGTAATGATGAGACTGTGCGGTTTCGAGATTAAAGGGGATCACGATGGGCTGTGGATGGCCAGCGGCTTCTATCTCGTCATAAACCCGATTGAGGTTCTCTTCATTTTTACCCAGCAATAGCAGGGTAGCACCGTGGGCGGCATAGGCTTTAGCGACGGCGGCTCCGATGCCTTGGCCTGCACCTGTCACCATGATGGTACGGCCCTGAAGCAAGTCTGGGCGGGCGTTGTACTGAAACATTTGCTCTCCTTCGCGGGCACTGGGCCGATGGCTTGCCCAAGGCCCGTAGTCTGGTGTTGTTATTGGTTGTGTTGCAGACAGAAAAAGAACCACGGCTGCCTCAGCAGCCGCACAATCTCAGCAACCGCATAATGCCTGATCAAGCACCCGGCGCAATTCTTGGGGATGCTCCACCACTACGTCAGCCCCCCAATGGCTGGGGTTGTCATCGGGGTGGATATAGCCATAGCGCACGGCGGCTGTTCGACAGCCAGCGGCTTGGCCGGAGTCGATGTCGCGCTTGTCATCGCCGACAAACAACACCTCAGCCGGTTGCAAGCCCAGCAGGCTACAGGCCAGCAATACTGGCTCAGGATCGGGTTTGCTGTTGCGTACATGATCAGGACAAACCAGCACCGCCGAACGGCTGCTCAGGCCCAACTGCTGCATGATGGGTTCAGCAAAGCGCACGGGCTTGTTGGTGACTACGCCCCAGCGCATCTTGGCTTGCTCAATATCGCGCAGCAGTGGCTCCATGCCGTCAAATAGATGGCTATAAACGGCACAGTGCTGGAAATAGCGCTCGAGAAACTCCAAGCGCAGCACCTCGAAGGCTTCAGACTCTGGGTCAACCTCAAAGGCGGCCAGCACCATGGCCTTAGCGCCGCCGGAGACCACGCCCCGCACCTGTGCTTCGGGGACGGCTGGCAGATCACGGGCTTGACGCATGGCCTGAATAACGGCAATGAAGTCAGGCGCGGTATCCAGCAGCGTGCCATCCATGTCGAACAAAACTGCCCTTAGTCGCATCAGGCCTCCTTGAGGGTCTGAATCATATAATTGACATCCACATCCGCCGACAGTTTGTAGAACTTGGTCAGCGGGTTATAGGTGGTGCCGATGATGTCTTTAACGTCCAGTCCTGTAGCGCGGCACCAAGCACTCAGCTCAGAAGGCCGAATGAATTTTTTGAAGTCATGGGTGCCACGCGGCAGCATTTTCAGCAGGTATTCCGCGCCGATAATCGCCAGCAGGTAGGACTTGGGATTGCGGTTGAGGGTGGAGAAAAACACCTGACCACCGGGCTTGACCAGCTGCGCGCATGAGCGAATCACTGAGGAAGGATCGGGGACGTGTTCGAGCATTTCCATGCAGGTCACGATGTCGAACTGACCGGGCAGCTCTTCGGCCAGCGCCTCGGCGGTTACTTGGCGGTAGTCGATGTTCAGGCCAGATTCGAGCTGGTGCAGGCGCGCCACGGACAAGGGCGCTTCACCCATGTCGATGCCAGTCACCTGTGCGCCACGCCGGGCCATGGATTCGCTGAGAATGCCGCCTCCGCAGCCTACATCCAGCACCTTTTTACCGGCCAGCCCGATATGTTCGTCAATCCAGTTGACGCGCAGCGGGTTGATTTCGTGTAGCGGTTTGAATTCGCTCTCACGATCCCACCAGCGATGGGCAAGGGCTTCAAATTTGGCGATTTCTGCGTGATCGACGTTGCTCATGATGGGTTCCATCTAATAAATCAGTTAAGAGGCTGGCAAGCCTTAGGGCATCTTGCTCAGATCTGGCGATTTCCCGCAATCTTTGCTGCCCAAGCCTGCGCAGTGGCAATCAGTTGTGCTTCATTCATGCGCGTTAGGCGCTGATCGTCCAGCAGCTGTTTGCCGCTGACCCATACGTGCCGAACTTGCTGGCGTGCGCTGGCATAAATCAGTTGGGAAACGGGGTCATACAGCGGCTGCTGAGCCAACCCAGACAGATCAAAGGCCACTAAGTCGGCCTGCTTGCCCAGTTCAAGGGAGCCAATCTGCTCCTCTAGACCCAGCGCGCGTGCGCCGTTCAGGGTGGCCATACGCAGGGCTTGATGGGCATTTAACGCGGTTGCTGACCCGGCCACTGCTTTGGCCAGCAGCGCGGCGGTGCGGGTTTCGCCCAACAGATCCAAGTCGTTGTTGCTGGCCGCGCCATCGGTGCCTATGGCAACGGTAATGCCGGCATCCCAGAGCTTTTGTACTGGGCAAAAACCACTGGCCAGTTTTAGGTTAGATTCCGGGCAATGGATGATCCGGCAGTCGTGCTTGATCAGCAGCGCCAAATCTTCATCATTTATTTGGGTCATGTGCACGGCTTGGAAGCGCGGGCCTAGCAGTTGCAAGCGCGCCAAGCGTGCTAGCGGGCGCTCCTGATGGCGGTGCAGGGCTTCGTTGACTTCATGGCTGGTTTCATGGACGTGCATGTGGATGGCCATGTCCAATTCAGCCGCCAGTTGCCGAATGTTCTCCAGCTTGTCGTCGCTGACGGTGTAGGGCGCGTGGGGGCCAAAGGCCACACTCAAGCGCGGGTGATGGCGTAGATCGCTGTGCAGTTGCAGGCCAATGCGTAGGGCGTCTTCAGCACTGGGCGCACCGGGAATCGGGAAGTCCAGCACCGGAATGGTGATTTGAGCGCGCACCCCTGCATCGTGTACGCATTGGCTGGCCACCTGCGGGAAGAAGTACATATCCGAGAAACAGGTAATGCCGCCCTTGAGCTGCTCAGCAATGGCCAATTGAGTGCCATCGCGGACGAAGTCTTCATCCACCCAGCGCCCTTCAGCGGGCCAGATGTGATTATTCAGCCAATCCATCAGCGGCAGATCATCCGCTAAGCCGCGAAACAAGGTCATAGCCGCATGGCCATGGGCGTTTATTAAGCCCGGTGTCAGCAGCATGTTTGGCAGCTCTAGCACCTGATTGGCCGGATGCCGCAGGGCTTCAGCGCGTGGGGCGAGCAGGGCGATTTGCCCATCCCGAATGCCGAGTGCATGGTCTTTTAGTACCACGCCCGCCGGTTCGACCGGAACCAACCAAGTGGGCAGCAATAGAAGATCCAGCGGAGCGGCGGCAGGGGTGGGCATAGCAGATAAACTCACGAATAGGGCTGGTGCTCAGTTTAAAACAAAGCGCTCCTTTCGGGCGTACTAAAAGTGCTGAGCCGCTGAAGGAATAGCGAGTGCTTTCTGCCCATTCAACCCGCAGTTTTTGCGTATAATGAGCGGCTTTTCGTACCAGTATGGGCAGTAAAAATCATGCGCGAGCGTTTATTGGCTGCCGAGAAGGTAATAGCCATCGAATGGCGGGACGGTCTGCTGTATCTACTGGATCAGCGCCGCTTGCCCATGGAAAGCACATGGCTGGCCTATGACTCAGCAGCGGCCGTAGCCTTGGCCATCCGTGACATGGTGGTGCGCGGTGCGCCTGCCATCGGCATCACCGCCGCCTATGGGCTGGTGCTGGGCCTAAAAGCACGGCTGGCGGCGGGTGGCGATTGGCGCGCGGCCTTAGAGGCTGACTTTCAGGTATTGGCCGCCTCACGTCCCACCGCAGTGAACCTATTTTGGGCACTGGAGCGTATGCGCGAGCGGCTGGCGGCTCTGAGCGGCGTGGCCGATGCTGAGTTGTTGCCGCTGATGGAAGCCGAAGCCATCGCCCTCCACGAAGCCGACCGCGAAGCCAACCTGACCATGGCGCAGTTCGGCGTAGAGCTGATCCGCAAGCATAAAAACGGCCCGCAGCAACTGCTTACCCACTGCAATGCCGGCGCACTGGCGACCGGCGGCTTCGGTACCGCGCTGGGGGTGATTCGCGCCGCGCATCTGGAAGGCTTGGTGGAAATCGTCCACGCCGATGAAACCCGCCCGTGGCTGCAAGGCTCACGGTTAACCGCGTTTGAGTTGGCCGGAGAAGGCATTCCAGTAAGCCTGAATGCCGATTCTACCGCAGCGCACCTGATGAAATCCGGGGCCATCACCTGGGTGATTGTTGGCGCGGATCGCATCACCGCCAATGGCGATGTGGCCAATAAGATCGGTACCTATCAATTGTCGGTGCTGGCCATGCACCACGGCGTGCGCTTTATGGTGGTAGCCCCCAGTTCCACCATTGACATGAGCCTCCCTGACGGTGATCAAATCCCCATTGAGGAGCGCGCCGGTAGTGAGCTGCTAGAGGTCAACGGCCAGCGCTTTGCTGCTGATGTGCCCGCCTTCAACCCAGTATTTGACGTGACCCCCGCTGATTTGATTGATGCCATCGTCACTGAGAAAGGCATCGTCGAGCGGCCTAACGCCGAAAAAATGACCGCACTGATGAGCCGCCGCCGACTGCACTGACAGCCTGCATTAGGGCTGGCTGTGTTACCATCGCGCGCTTCTCGCAATACCCCCGCTGACAATAAGGAATCAGGCTTCCATGGGCGAACTGGCCAAAGAAATTCTACCGGTCAATATCGAAGATGAGCTGAAACAGTCATACCTCGACTACGCCATGAGCGTGATCGTCGGCAGGGCCTTGCCGGACGTGCGAGATGGCCTCAAGCCTGTGCACCGCCGCGTGCTCTACGCCATGAACGAGTTGGGCAACGACTGGAACAAGCCCTATCTGAAGTCGGCCCGTGTGGTGGGCGACGTCATCGGTAAATACCATCCGCATGGCGACTCAGCGGTCTACGACACCATCGTGCGTATGGCGCAATCCTTCTCGCTGCGCTACATGCTGGTTAATGGTCAGGGCAACTTCGGTTCGGTGGACGGCGACTCAGCCGCCGCCATGCGTTACACCGAAGTGCGGATGTTCAAACTGACCCACGAGCTGCTGGCCGATCTGGACAAAGACACCGTCGATTGGGTGGACAACTACGACGGCTCGCTGAAGATCCCTGCCGTTCTACCGACCAAAGTCCCCAATCTGCTGATCAATGGTTCCAGCGGTATTGCTGTGGGCATGGCCACCAACATTCCACCGCATAACCTTAATGAAGTCATCGACGGCTGCTTGGCGCTGATCGACAACGGCGAGCTGTCCATTGACGACTTGATGCAGTACATCCCCGGCCCGGATTTCCCCACAGCGGGCATCATCAACGGGCGGGCGGGCATCATTGAGGCTTACCGTACCGGACGTGGGCGCATTCATATTCGTGCGCGGGTGGCCATTGAGGACATCGACAAAGTCGGTGGTCGCCAGCAACTGATCATCACTGAGCTGCCCTATCAGCTCAATAAGGCACGGCTGATCGAGAAAATTGCCGAGCTGGTCAAAGAGAAGAAAATCGAGGGCATCACCGAGCTGCGCGATGAGTCGGATAAAGACGGCATGCGCGTGGTCATCGAATTGCGGCGGGGTGAAGTGCCAGAAGTGGTGCTGAATAACCTCTACGCGCAGACCCAACTGCAAAGCGTCTTCGGCATCAACATGGTGGCGCTGGTGGATGGCCGCCCGCGCTTGCTGAACCTGAAGGATTTCCTAGAAGCCTTCATCCGTCACCGCCGTGAAGTGGTCACGCGGCGCACGGTGTATGAGCTACGCAAAGCCCGTGAGCGTGGCCATATCCTTGAAGGCCAAGCGGTGGCGCTGTCCAACATTGATCCGGTTATCGAGCTGATCAAGCAATCGCCAACCCCCGCCGAAGCCAAAGAGCGCTTGCTGGCTACGCCTTGGGAGTCCAGCGCCGTAGTGGCCATGGTCGAGCGCGCCGGGGCTGAAACCTGCCGCCCGGACGAGCTTGACCCGCAATACGGTCTGTACGATGGCCATTACCACCTGTCGCCTGAGCAGGCACAAGCCATTCTAGAGCTGCGTCTGCACCGTTTGACCGGCCTTGAACACGACAAGCTGCTGGCCGAATACCAAGACATCCTCGCGCAGATTGCCGAGCTGATCCGCATCCTGACCCACCAACCGCGCCTGATGGAAATCATTCGCGAGGAGTTGGAGAAGGTCAAAGCTGACTTTGGCGATGCGCGGCGCACCGAAATCATTGCCTCTCAGGTGGATTTGACCATTGCTGACCTGATCACTGAAGAAGATCGGGTGGTGACCATCTCCCACGGTGGCTATGCCAAAAGCCAGCCACTGGCCACCTATCAGGCGCAGCGCCGGGGTGGACGTGGTAAAGCGGCTACTGGCGTCAAAGAAGAGGACTATGTGGAGCATCTGTTGGTTGCCAATAGCCACACTACGCTGTTGCTGTTCTCCAGCAAGGGCAAGGTGTACTGGCTGCGCACCTTTGAGATCCCCGAAGCTTCCCGTACCGCGCGGGGCCGTCCCTTGGTCAACCTGCTGCCACTGAGTGAAGGCGAGCGCATCACCGCCATGTTACCGGTGGAGTTCACCAATAATAAGGCGCTCCCTGAAGATGCTGAGGGTAGCGAAGAAGCCGTTCTTGAGGTTGAAGTTGAGCTGGAAGAAGGCGACGAAGTCCCTGATGCCAGCGGCCCTTACATCTTCATGGCCACCGCCAACGGCACGGTGAAAAAGACCCCGCTGTCCCAATTCAGCCGCCCGCGCAGCGTCGGCTTGATTGCCCTAGGCTTGGACGAGGGCGATACCCTGATTGCCGCCGCCATCACCGATGGCACCCGTGAAGTCATGCTGTTCTCTGACGGCGGCAAGGTCACGCGCTTCAAAGAATCTGAGGTGCGCGGCATGGGCCGTACCGCCCGTGGTGTGCGTGGCATGCGTTTGGCCGAAGGTCAGAAGATCATCTCCATGCTGATCCCGGAGCCGGATACCCAAATTCTGACTGCCTCCGAGCGCGGCTTTGGCAAGCGTACCGCCATTGCTGAGTTCCCCGAATACAAGCGCGGCGGACAGGGCGTGATTGCCATGGTCAGCAACGAGCGTAACGGTAAGCTGGTCGGGGCTATTCAGGTGCTGGACGGCGAAGAAATCATGCTGATTTCCGATCAGGGCACCTTGGTGCGTACTCGGGTGGACGAGGTTTCCGTACTGGGCCGTAACACCCAAGGCGTGACCTTGATTAAGCTGGCCAAAGACGAGCATCTGGTGGGCTTGGAGCGGGTGCAAGAGCCTTCCGACGAGCCATTAGATGATGCTGATATCGACGGGGATGCTGAAGAAGCGGTCCTCGATGAAGTCACCACGGATGACACGGAAGAGTGAGCCGGGTGGCATTCAAGGAAGCAATGCCCTTGGGATTGCAGGCTAATTCGACGAATTGAGAGAAACAACGTGAGCAAACGCGCATATAACTTCTGTGCCGGGCCAGCTGCACTCCCGGAGGCTGTACTGCAACGTGCCCAAGCCGAACTGCTGGATTGGCAGGGTAAAGGGCTGTCGGTGATGGAGATGAGCCACCGCAGCGATGACTTCATCAGCATCGCCAACAAGGCCGAGCAGGACTTGCGCGATCTGCTGTCGATTCCCTCCAACTACAAAGTGCTGTTTTTGCAGGGCGGCGCGAGTCAGCAGTTTGCTCAGATTCCGCTCAACCTGCTGCCAGAAGGCGGCAAGGCTGATTACATCGACACTGGCATCTGGTCGAAAAAGGCCATTGAAGAAGCCAGCCGTTACGGCAACGTCAAGGTAGCGGCCAGCGCTAAGGCTTACGACTACTTCACCATTCCCGGTCAGAACGAGTGGACGCTGTCGCCTGATGCGGCCTATGTGCACTACACGCCTAACGAGACCATCGGTGGTTTGGAGTTCGGTTGGATTCCCGAAACCGGCGATGTACCGCTGGTGGCCGATATGTCCTCGACCATTCTGTCGCGGCCCATTGATGTTTCGCGCTTTGGCCTGATTTACGCCGGAGCACAGAAAAACATCGGCCCGAGCGGTCTGGTGGTGGTCATCGTGCGTGAAGACCTGCTGGGCCGCGCCCGTAGCATCTGCCCGACCATGCTGGATTACAAGGTCGCCGCTGACAACGATTCCATGTACAACACCCCGCCGACCTTGGCTTGGTATCTGGCAGGCCTGATCTTTGACTGGCTGAAAGAGCAGGGTGGTTTGGAAGCCATGGGCGCGATCAATCGGCGCAAACAACAGAAGCTCTACAGCTTCATTGACGCCAGCGGCCTGTACACCAACCCCATCGCTCACAACGACCGCTCGTGGATGAATATCCCCTTCCGGTTGGCGGATGAGAAGCTGGACAAGGTGTTTCTGGCTGGCGCTGAAGCGCGCGGTCTGCTCAATCTTAAGGGCCATCGTTCCGTTGGTGGCATGCGGGCTTCGGTGTATAACGCAGTCAGCGAAGTGGCTGTAGATACACTGCTGGCCTATATGGCTGAGTTCGAGAAGGAGCACGGCTGATGAGCGGCGCTGGCGATCAGCTCAAAGCACTGCGGGTACGCATTGACAGTCTTGATGAGCGAGTGCTCGAACTGATCAGCGAGCGCGCCCGCTGTGCGCAGGAAGTAGCACGGGTCAAAATGGCCCACCTCGCCGAAGGCGAAAAGCCGGTGTTCTACCGGCCTGAGCGTGAAGCTTGGGTGCTCAAGCGCATCATGGAGCTGAACAAGGGGCCACTCAGTAACGAGGAAGTGGCACGCCTGTTCCGCGAAATCATGTCGTCCTGTTTGGCGCTGGAAGAGGTGCTCAAGGTGGCCTATTTAGGCCCGGAAGGCACCTTTACCCAAGCCGCGACCCTCAAGCACTTTGGCCACTCAGTGGACAGTCGGCCCATGGCGGCCATCGACGAAGTGTTCCGTGAAGTAGCCGCTGGTGCGGTCAACTTTGGCGTAGTGCCGGTGGAAAACTCCACCGAAGGCGCGGTAAATCACACGCTAGACAGCTTCCTTGAGCACGATATCGTGATTTGTGGGGAAGTGGAGCTGCGCATCCATCACCAGCTGCTGGTCGGTGAGAACACGCGCAGCAACGGCATCACCCGGATCTATGCCCATGCTCAGGCGCTGGCGCAGTGCCGCAAGTGGCTGGATGCGCATTACCCGAATGTCGAGCGCGTGGCGGTTTCCAGCAATGCGGAAGCAGCCAAGCGCGTTAAGGGTGAATGGAACAGTGCCGCAATCGCCGGTGATATGGCCGCTGAGCTGTACGGCCTGACCCGGCTAGCCGAGAAGATCGAAGATCACCCGGATAACGCCACGCGCTTTCTGATCATCGGTAGCCAAGAAGTGCCGATCACTGGAGATGACAAGACCTCCATCATCGTCTCGACCCGCAATAAGCCGGGCGCGCTCTATGAGCTGCTCAAACCCTTCCATGAGAACGCCATCGACCTGACGCGGATCGAAACGCGCCCCTCACGTAGCGGTAAGTGGACATACGCCTTCTTCATTGATTTTGTCGGCCACCATCAAGACCCGCTGGTAAAGGATGTGCTGGAGCGGATCAGTCAAGATGCGGTAGCCCTCAAGGTATTAGGCTCTTACCCCAAAGCAGTACTCTAACTAACACCGCAAGCGGCAGGTGGCCGGGGGACGCTCGGCACTGCCCACCGCTTGCCGCCCGGAGGCTTTTTTATGAGCTGCGATTTTCTGGCCCTGGCCCTGCCGGGGGTACAAAAGCTATCGCCCTATGTACCGGGCAAACCGGTGGATGAGCTAGCCCGCGAGCTGAGCCTTAATCCTGCCAACATCGTCAAATTGGCCAGCAACGAAAACCCCCTAGGCCCCAGTCCAAAGGTGCTAGAAGCCATTCAGCGCGAGCTGCCGGAGCTCACCCGCTACCCGGACGGCAACGGCTTCGCCTTAAAAAGCAGCTTGGCCACGCGTTATGATGTCGCGCTGGAGCAAGTCACCCTTGGCAACGGCTCCAACGACATTCTAGAAATGGTCGCTCATGCGTATCTGGCTCCCGGTCTGAACGCTGTGTTCAGTGCCCATGCCTTTGCGGTTTATCCTATCGCGACTCAGGCGGTTGGCGCGCAGGGTAAGGTGGTTCCGGCAAAAGACTGGGGACATGATCTAGAAGCCATGCTGGCCGCTATTGATGAACAGACCCGCGTGGTGTTCATCGCCAACCCTAACAACCCTACGGGTACTTGGTTCGGCCCAGAAGCCTTGCAGCGCTTCCTCAAGCAAGTGCCGGAAAAGGTGTTGGTGGTCTTGGATGAAGCCTACATCGAGTACGCCGAAGGCGACGAACTGCCCGATGGCATGCAGTTTTTGGCCGATTATCCCAACCTTTTGGTCTCCCGCACCTTCTCCAAAGCCTATGGTTTAGCCGCGTTGCGGGTGGGCTATGCGATTTCCTCGCCTGCCATCGCCAGCGTGCTCAACCGGGTGCGCCAACCGTTCAACGTCAACAGTCTGGCCTTGAGCGCTGCCTGTGCTGCTTTGGCTGATGAGGATTACCTAACCCGTAGCCGTCAGGTCAATACGCTGGGCATGCGTCAGTTAGAAGAGGGATTCCGTGCCCTTGGGCTGGAATGGATTGCCTCGCGCGGCAACTTTATTGCGGTGGACTTTGGCCGTGATGCTGCACCCATCAATCAGGCTTTGCTGCATGAAGGCGTCATCGTGCGTCCGGTTGCAGGCTACGGTATGCCAACTTTCCTGCGCGTATCCATCGGTACTGAGCAGGAAAACGCCCGCTTCTTAGAAGCCTTGCGCGGAGTGCTGGCCCGGTGAGCAGCGCTACGCTGACGGGGCAGAAGGATCGGCTGGTCGTTATTGGGCTGGGGCTGATTGGTGGCTCCTTTGCCAAGGGCATCCGTGAGAAAGGCCTGTTTCGTGAAGTGGTGGGCTTTGACATGGACGCCCGCTCCCGTGAGCTGGCCGTCGAGCTAGGTGTGGTGGATCGCTGTGCGGCCTCCTTTGAGGAAGCCTGCCAAGGTGCAGACGTCATCCAATTGGCCGTGCCCATTCTCGCCATGGAGCGCGTGCTAGCCGCCTTGGCGCAGCTAGACATCGGTAATGCCATCCTCACTGACGTAGGTAGCGCCAAAGGTAACGTTGTGCGTTGCGCGCAACAGGCTTTTGGCGGTATGCCTGCCCGCTTTGTGCCGGGGCATCCCATTGCCGGCTCAGAAAAAAGTGGCGTTACTGCGGCCAACGGCAGCCTATTTCAGCGGCATAAGGTGATTCTCACCCCAGACGCCCATACTGATCCTGAAGCGCTGGCGCAGGTAGACCAGTTATGGCGTGCGCTAGGGGCTGATGTTGAGCATATGGACGTGCTGCACCATGACGAAGTCCTAGCCGCCACCAGCCATTTGCCGCACTTGCTGGCCTTCGGTTTGGTGGACTCATTGGCCAAGAGCCACGAGAATCTAGACATCTTCCGTTATGCCGCCGGTGGCTTTCGTGATTTCACGCGCATTGCAGGTAGCGACCCTGTGATGTGGCACGATATCTTTCTGGCTAACCGTGCTGCGGTGCTCAAGGTATTAGAGGTCTTTCAGGACGATCTTGAGACACTACGCAACGCGCTGATTGCCGAAGATGGGCATCATCTGCTGGGCGTTTTCACCCGTGCTCGGGTGGCCCGCGAACATTTCAGCAAAATTTTGGCCCGCCGGGCCTATGTGGACGTTATGCATTCCAACGATATGATCTTCTTGGCCAATTGTGGCGGCAGCCTGACCGGACGCTTGCGGGTTCCGGGTGACAAATCCATCTCCCACCGCTCCATCATGCTTGGCTCATTGGCCGAGGGTGTGACCGAGGTGGAAGGCTTTCTCGAAGGCGAAGATGCACTGGCCACTATTCAGGCATTTCGTGACATGGGCGTGGTCATCGAAGGCCCGCATTTAGGCCGCGTTACCGTGCATGGCGTTGGCCTGCAGGGTTTGAAGCCGCCACCCGGCCCCATTTACTTGGGCAACTCCGGCACCTCCATGCGCTTGCTGTCGGGCCTGCTGGCTGCTCAGCCCTTTGATACCACCTTGACCGGCGATCCCTCGCTGTCCAAGCGTCCGATGAACCGCGTGGCCAAACCGCTGCGGGAAATGGGCGCAGTCATCGAAACCGGCCCCGAAGGGCGTCCGCCGCTGAACATTAAAGGTGGCCAACGGTTACTGGCGATGCACTACGAGATGCCCATGGCCAGCGCTCAGGTGAAATCCTGCCTGCTGCTTGCCGGTCTGTATGCGCAAGGCACCACCTCGGTGACGGAGCCAGCGCCCACCCGCGACCACACCGAACGTATGCTGCAAGGCTTTGGCTATCCGGTGAAAGTCGAAGGACGTACCGCGAGCGTCAAATCAGGCCATTCCCTGAGTGCCACCAAGATTGAAGTGCCGGCGGATATCTCCTCAGCCGCGTTCTTTTTAGTGGCGGCAAGCATTGCCGAAGGCTCCGATCTGTTGCTGGAACACGTAGGCATCAACCCGACTCGCACTGGCGTCATCGACATCCTCCGGTTGATGGGTGCGAACATTGAGCTACTTAACCTGCGCGAAGTAGGTGGCGAGCCTGTTGCTGATATTCGCGTGCGTTCAGCGGCCCTCAAGGGTATCGACATCCCTGAGGATCTCGTGCCTCTGGCCATTGATGAATTCCCGGTGCTGTTCATCGCTGCCGCCTGCGCTGAAGGCCGTACTATTCTGCGTGGTGCAGAAGAGCTGCGCGTGAAAGAGTCCGACCGTATTCAGGTCATGGCCGATGGTCTGCACATCCTTGGCGTTAAGGCCGAGCCCACCCCGGATGGCATCATTATCGAAGGCGGCCCCATGGGCGGCGGTGAAGTGTATAGCCACGGCGACCACCGGATTGCCATGTCCTTCAGCGTGGCCGCTCTGCGGGCTACTGCGCCCATCCGTATCCATGATTGCGCCAACGTGGCCACCTCCTTCCCTAACTTCCTGACGCTGGCTGCTCAGGCGGGTATGCGGGTGAGCAAGGAGAGCGAGTAATGCTTCAGCAGGCCCCTGTCATCACCATTGATGGCCCTAGCGGTTCTGGAAAAGGCACCGTGGCGGGGCTGCTGTCCAGAACCCTAGGCTGGAGCTTGCTGGACTCAGGAGCCCTGTACCGGCTACTGGCTTTCGCGGCTGAAAACCATGGCGTAGACCTCACCAATGAGGAAACCCTAAAGGTGCTGGCCGCTCATCTGGATGTTCAGTTCTTAGCCGCCACGGAAGATGCACCGCAGCGTATCATTCTGGAAGGCGAAGAGGTCACCCACGCCATCCGTAATGAGCGCATTGGTGCTAGTGCCTCCCAAGTGGCCGCCTTACCAGCGGTGCGCGAAGCCCTGTTGCAGCGGCAACGGGCTTTCCGAGAGTTTCCGGGGCTCGTGGCCGATGGGCGAGACATGGGCACCGTGGTATTTCCCGATGCCAACCTGAAGGTATTTTTGACCGCCTCAGCCGAAGAGCGTGCCAAGCGGCGTTATCTTCAGTTGAAGGAAAAAAATCACGATGTTAATCTTGCGAGCTTACTCGACGAAATCCTAGCGCGAGACGCGCGCGATACTCAGCGAGCCGTAGCGCCACTGATACCCGCACAGGACGCCATTCAGCTCGACTCAACCCAGCTGTCCATCGGGCAGGTGCTTGAACAGATCCTGAACGAGACCGTAAAACGAGGTCTTGTAAAAGGCTAGCTAATAGCCCAGCAAAAACTCGTTTGGCATGGCAACATATCACCTCTTTGCAACAAGAAGACCTGCAGGGAACCAGACATTATCTGCAGCCTTTTTTATATGAACGAACCTACATTGTCTGGAGTGTAGAGATTTGGGCATTTTCCGCCCGGAAACAGCAGGAATTAATATGAGTGAAAGCTTCGCAGAACTTTTTGAAGAAAGCCTGAAGACCCTCGACATGCAGCCAGGTGCCATCATCACCGGCATCGTGGTCGATATTGATGGTGACTGGGTCACCGTGCATGCCGGACTTAAGTCCGAGGGCGTCATCCCGGTTGAGCAGTTCTACAACGAGCAAGGCGAACTGACCATCAAGGTGGGGGATGAGGTTCACGTTGCTCTGGACGCCGTGGAAGATGGTTTCGGTGAAACCAAGCTGTCCCGTGAAAAAGCCAAGCGCGCTGAATCCTGGCAAGTTCTGGAAGCAGCCTTCAACGCCGAAGAAATCGTCAAAGGCATCATCAACGGCAAAGTCAAAGGCGGCTTCACTGTCGACATCAGCGGCATCCGCGCCTTCCTGCCGGGTTCTCTGGTCGATGTGCGCCCAGTACGCGATACTGGCCACCTCGAAGGCAAAGAGCTGGAATTCAAAGTCATCAAGCTCGACCAGAAACGCAACAACGTTGTTGTTTCCCGTCGCAGCGTGCTGGAAGCCGAGAACAGCGCCGAGCGCGAAGCTCTGCTGGAATCTCTGCAAGAAGGCCAGCAAGTCAAGGGTATCGTTAAGAACCTCACTGACTACGGCGCATTCGTTGATCTGGGCGGCGTAGATGGCCTGCTGCACATCACCGATATGGCTTGGAAACGCATCAAGCATCCGTCTGAAATCGTCAACGTTGGCGACGAAGTCGATGTAAAAGTGCTGAAGTTCGACCGCGAGCGCAATCGCGTATCTCTGGGCCTGAAGCAACTGGGCGAAGACCCATGGGTTGCCATCAAGCAGCGTTACCCAGAAAGCACTCGCGTGACCGCTCGTGTCACCAACCTGACCGATTACGGCTGCTTCGCTGAGCTGGAAGAGGGCGTAGAAGGTCTGGTACACGTTTCCGAAATGGATTGGACCAACAAAAACATCCACCCGTCCAAAGTTGTTCAAGTGGGCGACGAAGTGGAAGTTATGGTTCTGGACATCGACGAAGAGCGCCGTCGTATCTCCTTGGGTATCAAGCAGTGCAAAGCTAACCCATGGGAAGAGTTCTCCGGTCAGTTCAACAAGGGCGACCGTATCTCCGGCACCATCAAGTCGATCACCGATTTCGGTATCTTCATTGGTCTGGACGGCGGCATCGACGGACTGGTTCACCTGTCCGACATCTCTTGGAACGAAGCCGGTGAAGAGGCTGTCCGCCGCTTCAAGAAAGGCGATGAGCTGGATACCGTTATCCTCTCCGTTGATCCTGAGCGCGAGCGCATCTCTCTGGGCATCAAGCAACTGGAAGATGATCCCTTCTCCAGCTACGCTTCCATGCACGACAAAGGCAGCATCGTTCGCGGTACTGTGAAAGAAGTCGATGCTAAAGGTGCCATCATCGATCTGGGCAACGATATCGAAGCCTCGCTCAAAGCCTCCGAAGTCAGCCGTGACCGCATCGAAGATGCGCGTAACATCCTGAAAGTAGGCGATGAAGTTGAAGCTAAGATCATCAGCATTGATCGTAAGAGCCGTGTGATCAGCCTGTCGGTCAAAGCCAAAGACGTGGACGAAGAGAAGGATGCCATCAAGGAACTGCGTAAGCAGGAAACTGAGGTTCCGGGCCCGACCACTATTGGTGATCTGATCCGCGCTCAAATGGAAAGCCAGAACTAATCTGACGGTTCCATTCAAGCGGTAATACGAAAAAGGGCGACTTAGGTCGCCCTTTTTCATTTCCTTGTCATTCCGCTCGCTTATTTTCTTTGTCGAAGTATCAGGCACTTTGCCATGGGTAATGCGCTTTCCAGTCTATTCAAATGGCATTTGGCATGCTAAAAGCTCTTTATTCGAGTCATCTAGCTGCTTGAAAAGAAAGGAAAATCATGACCAAGTCGGAATTGATCGAACGGATTGTCAGCCATCAAGGACAGCTGTCTGCCAAGGACGTTGAGCTAGCTATTAAGACTATGCTGGAACAGATGACTCAGTCGCTGGCTGTGGGTGAGCGTATCGAGATTCGTGGGTTTGGCAGCTTCTCGCTGCACTACCGAGCGCCGCGCATTGGCCGCAATCCTAAGACAGGGCAATCGGTGAAGTTGGATGGGCGCTATGTTCCCCATTTCAAACCCGGTAAGGAATTGCGGGACAGGGTTAATGACTGAGTTAATCCATCCGGTTTTATTTTGTACGCTAGGTTGTAACTTGCCGCTAAGCCGGTAAAATAGCCCACTTCGCAGCTTGGTTAGTTGCGGATTCGTTATGGTGGGCTCTGTCGGTCCCCTCGCAACGGTCAGCCGTGAACCCGGTCAGGTCCGGAAGGAAGCAGCCGTAGCGGTGGTATTGTGTGCCGGGGTGTGGCTGGCAGAGTCTGCCTCCATAACGAAATATCTAGCTAGCCCGATGGCTCAGCATCCTCCGCCTTGCCTTCTTAGTGAAAACGCTACCCAGATCTTCAGGTAGCGCGCGCTTGCTTAGCGATACTCGCACAGATAAGCAGTGTCACTTGCAACCTTCAGTTGAAACTTGCTGTTAGCCGGTACTTCAAACTGGCTGCCTGCTTCAAAGCGCTCCCATTGTTCACTGCCCGGCAGCTTGACGACTAAGCAGCCAGCAACGACGTGCATGATTTCCAGTTGGCTGGTGCCAAATTCGTACTCACCGGGTGCCATAACGCCGAGGGTAGCAGGGCCTGTGGGCAGGCTAAATCCGATGGATTTGACTGTGCCATCAAAGTACTCGTTGACCTTGAACATCTTGATTTTCCTTGGGGTTTTTAAAGAGCGCAGTATGCCGTAGCGCCTATGCGTCGTCATCTGATGGCCGTTAACTTCCCTTCAGGCGGGGAGCTTACGCATAATTCGTAGGCTAAACGAACACTGTTGGAAGATTGCTAAGATGAAAGACTCGATGGAATGCCGTCCCGGCTGCGGCGCTTGTTGTATTGCTCCCTCAATCAGCAGTCCTATTCCCGGTATGCCGAAAGGCAAGGCCGCCGGTGAGCGCTGTGTACATCTAAACGATGATTATCTGTGTGCTTTATTTGGCCAAGCAGAACGACCTGCCGTCTGTGGAGCCTTTAAAGCTGACCCGCTAATCTGCACTGAGGAGCGCGAGTCAGCATTGCGCTTGCTCACTTGGCTTGAGCAAGCGACAACGGCCTAAGAGGGGAGTGCTTTCTCAGGAGGGGAACAACTCACTTAGCTTGAGGGCTAGGGTCATGTTGCCTTCTGTGCGCAAACGGCCAGACATGAATGCCTGCATGCCACTCACTTCACCCGATAGCAGACCTTTGATGGTCTCTTTATCCATGATCAGGGATACGTCTGGGCTTGCAGCATCGCCTGCCTGTAGCTCGCAGGTGCCGTTTTTGATAACCAGATAATAGTTATCAGCATCGGTAATTTTGAACTGGAAGACCAGATCAAGACCGGCAGCGGCACCCGGGTTGAATCTGGACTGCATTGCTTGAAGGGTTTCGCCAACGTTTGCCATGACTGTTTCCTTAGCACAGGTGGAGCGGGGATCATTATTACCGGGGTATTTTCCGGGTCTTTTTGAGGGTAGGGCGCACCTTAGTGTGTGTCAATGATTCGGCATACGGCTGTTTGAAATATCTGTTTGCTAGCTCCATGTGCCGCACGCCAGTATGGTTAGATGCGTGGGTAGTAATTTTTCAGCGAATTCAGGGGGATATGTGGAGTTTCTTACGGAGTATGCTGTATTTCTGGCAAAAGCCTTAACCATAGCGCTGGCCATTATCGCCGTGTTAGTGGTGATTGCGGTGTTGCGTCGAGGGCAAGATAAGCACAGCAGCGGCCATCTTGAAGTGCGTAAGCTCAACGCCTTTTACCACGACTTGCAGGAGCAGCTAGAGCAAGCCTTGCTGAGCAAGGAAGCGCTGAAGCAGTTACGCAAGCGCACTAAAGCTCAGGAGAAGGCCGCAAAGCAATCTCCAGCGAAGGATAAGCCTAGGGTTTTTGTGTTGGACTTTGAGGGCGACCTGAGAGCCTCCGCAGTAAGCAGTCTACGCCAAAGCGTTACCGCATTGCTGGGTATGGCTACCGCCGCTGATGAGGTGGTGGTGCGCCTTGAGAGCGCTGGCGGCATGGTACACGCATACGGGCTGGCAGCATCGCAACTGGTGCGCGTGCGGCAAGCGGGCATTCCTTTAACCATCTGCGTGGATAAGGTGGCCGCCAGCGGTGGTTATATGATGGCCTGTATTGGCCAGAAAATTCTAGCCGCTCCTTTCTCTATTCTCGGTTCCATTGGTGTGGTCGCGCAGTTGCCCAACCTGCATCGCCTACTGAAAAAGCACGATGTGGATTATGAGATTCTCACTGCCGGTGAGTACAAGCGCACCCTGACGGTCTTTGGTGAAAACACACCAAAGGGGCGGGAGAAATTCCAAGAAGATTTGGAAACCACCCACCAGCTATTCAAGGACTTTGTCGCCAGCTATCGCCCCGCGCTGTCGATGGACGAAGTGGCTACGGGTGAAATTTGGTTGGGCACTTCGGCATTGGCCAAGGGGCTGGTGGATGAGCTGATGACCAGTGACGAATATCTGGCTAAGCGTGCCCGAGAAGCGGAGTTGTTCCAGTTAGCTTTCGTTGAAAAGAAAGGTCTGTCAGAACGGCTAGGAGGCATTCTGGGGAGTACGCTGGAACAAGGCTTACTCAGGGTTTGGACGCGCCTCAATGAACAACGTTTCTGGCAATAGGAGTACAACTTATGGACAGTTTTAAGGCGTTGCAGGTCAGCGAGGTGGCAGCAGGCCGCTTTGAATCTCAGGTGGTGACGCGCCGTATTGAGGATTTGCCAGAGGGTGACGTGCTGATTCGTGTGCACTACTCATCCCTCAACTTTAAAGATGCTCTATCGGCAACAGGGAATGCTGGCGTCACCCGTCAGTACCCACACACACCGGGTATTGATGCTGCGGGTATTGTGTTGGAGTCACGCGTGGCAGAGTTTAAGCCGGGGGATGAGGTGATTGTCACCGGCTATGACTTGGGCATGAATACTTCCGGCGGGCTTGGGCAATGCATTCGTGTCCCTGCTCATTGGGTGATTAAACACCCCAAAGGCCTCACCCTGCGCGAGGCGATGATACTGGGTACCGCAGGTCTTACCGCTGCCCTGTGCATTGATAAGCTGGAGCGCGCAGGACTTGAGTCAGGTTCAGGCCCGATTTTGGTGACAGGTGCTACCGGCGGTGTGGGCAGTATGGCGGTGGCTTTGTTGTCATCCTTGGGCTACTCGGTGGTGGCCGCGACGGGCAAGCCAGAGCAGGAGGCATTCCTAAAGGCGCTGGGTGCTCAGCAGGTCATCCCCCGTGCTGAATTGTTGGCCCATAGCGAAAAAAGCCTGCTCAAGGAGCACTGGGCGGCAGCCATTGATACGGTAGGCGGTGCAACGCTATTCAGTGTGCTGAAGTCTTTGCGACGTGGAGCCAGTGTGGCCAGTTGCGGCATGGTGGGAGGCGCTGAGTTTCAGGCCAGCGTATGGCCCTTCATCCTACGCGGGGTCAATTTGCTGGGCGTGGACTCAGTGGAAGTACCCATGGTGGTCAAGGCCTCCATGTGGGATAAATTATCCGTGCAATGGAAGCTAGAAAACCTAGAACAGTTGGCCCACGAAATCAGCCTAGAAGCCGTGCCTGCTGAGCTGGAAAAACTGCTGAAAGGTCAGCAGGTTGGACGGGCGTTGGTGCGTCTGGACTGAATGGTCACAAAGGGCAACAGCGATATAGCCTGTCGCCCTTTGAACTCGCTTAGCGGCGGCGGAACAGCGGCAACGCCTCGTCCGCAGCGGCCTGATAGGTCACACTGAAGTCTTTCAAACCCTCCAATGCGGCCTGTGGATCGCGGTCAGGATGCACAGCAAAGGCATCAAAGCCACAGCGCTGCATGTAGAACAGCTGATCGCGCAGCACGTCGCCAATGGCCCGAATTTCGCCCTTATAGCCATAGCGATCGCGGAGCAGACGCGCAGTGGAGTAGTGGCGTCCATCGGTAAAAGCCGGGAAATTCAGGGCGATGACCTGAAAGCGGCTCAGATCGTCCAAAACGCTCTCGATTTCCTCATCGCTTTCTAGCCAAATGCCTAGTCCACCGTCGCGCGCTTTGAGGGCATGAGCGTGCTCCAGCCACAGCGCCAAGGGGACGATCACATCGTCGCTGTTGGGCAAGCTGTCGAGGCCAGAGCCCTTGGGGAGCAAATGCCAAGACTCAGGGACTAATGCGCCATTCTTAATGATCTGCTGCATAGACGCGCTCCTTGAAGGGGTCAATGCCGATGCGGCGGAAGGTGTCAATGAAACGCTCCTCTTCGATGCGGGTATCCAGATAAACTTGGATGATTTTGCTGATGATGTCGGGCATATCCTCTTGGGCAAAGGATGGGCCGAGGATTTGGCCGATGCTGGCATCTCGTTCAGAATTACCGCCTAAGCACACTTGGTAGAACTCTGCGCCTTTCTTGTCTACGCCGAGAATACCGATATGGCCGACATGGTGATGACCACAGGCGTTCATGCAGCCGGAGATGTTCAGATCCAGCTCGCCGATGTCGAACAGGTAATCCAGATCATCGAAGCGCTGCTGAATGGCTTGGGCGACCGGAATCGACTTGGCGTTGGCCAGTGAGCAATAGTCGCCGCCGGGGCAGCAGATGATGTTGGTCAGCAGGCCGATATTGGGGGTAGCCAAACCTTGAGCATTCAAGGCTTCCCAAAGGGCAAAGAGCTGCGTTTGTTCAACATCCGCCAGAATGATGTTCTGGTTGTGACTGTTGCGCACTTCGCCAAAGCTGTAACGGTCGGCCAGATCAGCCACTGCATCTAGCTGTTGATCGGTAATATCACCCGGTGCGCGTTCACTGGATTTTAGGGACAGTGTGACAGCGGCGTAACCGGGCTTTTTGTGCCGCATGACGTTGTGTGCACGCCATTGAGCAAAGGCGGGGTGCTGGGCATCTAGTTGGGCTAGCGCGGCCTCATCATCGGCTAAGACTTTGTAGCTCGGGTCGATGAAGTGCTGTGCGACGCGCGCAACTTCAGCTTCGGTCAGGGTCAGTGGGCCGTCTTTTAAGTGGACCCACTCAGCCTCTACGCGCTGGGCAAATACTTCTGGCGTCAGGGCTTTCACCAGAATCTTGATACGCGCCTTGTACTTGTTGTCGCGGCGGCCCAGACGGTTGTACACCCGCAGCACGGCTTCTAGGTAGCTAAGCAGATGCGGCCAGGGCAGAAATTCGTTGATCAGGCTGCCGACAATCGGTGTGCGGCCTAGACCACCGCCGACAATCACGCGGAAGCCGGTTTCGCCATCAGCGCCTTTAACGGCTTCTAGGCCGATATCGTGGACTTCAATGGCCGCACGGTCGCCTTGAGCACCGTTGACGGCAATTTTGAACTTGCGCGGCAGGTAGGCAAACTCAGGGTGCAAAGTCGTCCACTGACGGATGATTTCACACCAAGGGCGTGGATCGACCACTTCATCATGGGCAACACCGGCGAACTGATCCGAAGTGGTGTTACGCAAGCAGTTGCCGCTGGTTTGAATGGCGTGCATTTGCACGGTGGCCAGCTCAGCGAGGATGTCAGGGACATCTTCTAGCTTCGGCCAGTTGTACTGCACATTCTGGCGGGTGCTGATGTGGGCGTAACCCTTATCGTAATCACGGGCAATCTTGGCCAGCACGCGCACTTGCTGAGAGGAGAGCAGGCCATAAGGCACCGCTACCCGCAGCATAGGGGCATGGCGCTGCACATAGAGGCCATTTTGCAGGCGCAGAGGACGGAATTCCTCTTCGGGGAGTTCACCGGCAAGATAGCGGCGCGTTTGATCGCGGAACTGCTGGACGCGTTCCTCCACGATTTTCTGGTCGTACTGGTCGTATTGGTACATGAATCATCCTGTCTTGACGTCCTCTCCGGCCTTAGGGGCGGAGATTGCTGCGCGTTCTGGGGCGCTGGCGCTGAATATTGCCTAACGCTGTGCAGGTAAGGGCAGCAGAATTAGGTGGCGTATTATGAATCGACAGATCGCGCCAGAATACGCCAAACGATACCAGCCGATTTTTATATGAAAAAGTAATATTTGTTCATATACGGCTAGGAGTTTTGCATAGTGCACCTAATTATCAGGAGCGGGTGGGCAGTGTGGTCAATAATACGATACCTGCCACCACAGTGAGCGCACCGGCTATCTGTAGGTGGGCCAGTTGTTGCCCGAGGAAAATCCAACCGAGAATTAAGGTGGCCACCGGTTCAATGTTCATCACGGGCGCGTGACGGGTGATGTCGAAACGGTGAATCCATGCAAACAGTAAGGAAAATGCCGCGCCATAAAACAGCGCTAGGCAGCTCAGCCCCAGCCAACCTGCAGGCGCATCCGGGAGGTTAAATCCTTGGGGGAGCGCGCCTGCTAATCCCGCCAAAATACTGCATATAAACACCGTCAGCATGGTGTACAGACTGCGCAGAATGCCGGGTACTTCCACCAAGCGATGCGAAGTTACCCAGAGGCCAAAGGCAAAGGCCAGAGCAGCGCCAAGGCTAAACAGGCTACCGGTGATCCATTCAAAGCCGTCGTTTGGCTCGGCTAAGCGCGCCGGTAGATCCAAGGCCATGCCTAAGCCCAGCAGTATCACCGCCATGATGGCTAGCATCCGGCGCGTGGGCGCAGGGCCACCCAGTAACCAAGTGATTAGAATCAGCAGCAGGGGGAAGATATTCACCAGCAGCAAAGCCAACGCCACCGGAATGCGGGTGATGGCTGAGTAGATGCAAAAGCTCTGCGCGCTGATCAGTAAGCCCATGAGCAGTTGCCAAGGCCAAGTGCCTGCAGGCAGCACCGGGCGAGTGCCCTGTTGCTTCACGAGTACGATGGACAGCAGGATGATTGAAACACCTGAGCGGCAGAAAATCGCCAGCAGCAGCCCGGTGTGGTGCTCAAAGGCAATGCGCGCCGCGATATGGTTGGCGGCAAAGGTACAGGCCAGCGCCGCTAAGATAGCAATGGCCAGCGGACGAGGAAAGGCATCAGCAGGAGCAGTCATATGAAGGTCGCCATGGGCCAATGGGACGGATGTTTAGAGCGCGAGCATGCGGGGAAGATGCGGTAAACCCTTGGGCATTGCAAGGCGCAAGCTATTCACCCCGAATCACCTGACGTAGCCAAAAACGGTTGGGATGACAGGCTTCAGCGACTTTGCGGGGCAGCGGTAGTGGCTCATGCTCTAACCAAGCGGCCAGCAATTCAGCGGCCAGCGGTGCGGTAATTAGTCCACGCGAGCCATGGGCGGTGTTGAGGTAAAGCCCATCCAGCCAAGGGCACGGCGTGTCGGGGCGCTGTCGAGCGTCTTTACGCAGCCCAGCGTAGCGGGCAATAAAGGCTTCCTGGTCTGCCAATGGGCCAATTAGGGGCAAGTAGTCTGGGCTGGTGCAGCGGAAGGCCGCGCGGCCTTGCAGTTGCTCTGGGACGCAGCGATCGGCCTCAAGCCTCTGGTGTAACTCAGGCGAAATGGCGGCCAATAGCTCAAGGTTGCTGCGATGCTCCTCAGCACTTAGCTGTAGATCGGTAGCTTGGAAGGCAAAACTAGCGCCAAGGGTGTGTTCTGCTTGATGGGCCGGTGCTATGTAGCCTTCAGCACAGACCACGGTTTTCAAATGACGACTGGCCTCGGTGGCAGGCAAGCGGCTGATTTGGCCGCGAATGCGCTTCAGGGGCAGTGCTGCCGTTTGACTAAACCTCAGGCTGTCTGCTGCGTTGGCTACAATCACCACGGGGGCTTCAGCGAGCCGGGTTTCACCACTGAGGATTTGCCAGCGATCTTCTACTTTGCGCAGTTCGAGGGCTTCCTGATGGAGGATTTGCCGAATATTCGGATGCCTGAGCAGGGCACGACATAACGCCGGTGGATGCAGCCAGCCCGCCTCGGGAAAAAACAGTCCACCTGAGGGCAAGGGAATACCGCTGCATTGCTCGGCGGCTGTTTGATCCAGCGTCTGCAGCAGGCTAGATGGAAAGGCCTGCGCGAGTTTGGCTTGGCGTTCGGCCTCTTCAGCATCAAAGGCCAGTTGCAGGACACCGCAGGCTGACCAGTCTTGTTCAAGGGCTGAGTGTTGCAGTAAACGCCGCGTGTAACCAAAGCCACTGAGAATCAACTGTGATAGCGACGTACCATGAGCAGAAAGCTTGAGATAGAGCACCCCCTGCGGATTTCCTGAACCTTCCTGCGCGATATCGGCATGGCGCTCCAACAGGGTGACCTGCCAACCGCGCGCCGCCAAACTGGCCGCCGTGGCGCATCCGGCCAAGCCTGCACCAATCACCACCGCCGAACGTTCTGTCGAGCGAAGGCTTGGGCGGGCATACCAAGCGGCTGTTGGCGCTGGCTGGGCGTTGGCCTTCAGAAAGTCGCCGCGTAGGATTTCGCGCTTGCGGCCATATCCCGGTACGCGCTGCATACGGAAGCCTGCCTCCATCAAGCCACGCCGGACAAAGCCTGCGCTGGTGAAGGTGCCAAGAGTGGCTCCGGGCGCTGATAAACGCGCTAACTCGGCAAACAGCTCCGCTGTCCACATCTGCGGGTTTTTAGCGGGTGCAAAGCCATCTAAAAACCAGGCATCAATCTGGGCGTCCAGTTGCGGAAGCTGCTCCAGTACATCGCCCACCAGCAAGGTTAAAACCACGCGGCCTTGTGCAAAAACCAACTGCTGAAAGCCCGGATGGATCGCCACATACTGCTCTAGCAGTGCATTGGCCCAAGGCGTTAGCTCTGGCCACAGGGCTAAAGCACGTTGCAGATCGGCGAGGCTGAGCGGGTATTTCTCCACGCTGACCATGTGCAAGCGAGCATCGCTGGGAGCCTGTTGCTCAAACAACTGCCAAGCACATAGAAAATTCATCCCCGTGCCGAAGCCGGTTTCACCGATCACTAAGCGGCCCCCAGCGGGGAGCGCGGCAAAGCGCTCAGCCAGGGCATTGCCTGCTAGAAACACATGGCGAGTTTCAGCTAAGCCATCGTCTCGTGAGAAATACACATCGCCAAACTGACGCGATAGCGGCTGGCCTTGAGCATCCCAATCAAGCTGGGCGTGGTGAATAGCGGATTCGGACATGGGGCCTCCCTTAAACCGGGCGGCATTGTAGCGGTTATGCAGACAGCGGGCTGCTGTGTCCGCTAGTCTCGGTGGATTCGCCGATATAAAAGGAGCTTTTGATGTTTGAATCCGCCGAGCTTGGCCATAGCATCGACAAACACAGCTTTGAAACCCAAGCGCCCGTTCTGCGCGAAGCCCTGTTAGAAGCCCAATACGAGCTGAAGCAGCAGGCGCGCTTTCCGGTGCTGATCCTGATTAACGGTGTGGAAGGTGCAGGCAAGGGTGAAACCATAAAACTGCTCAACGAGTGGATGGACCCGCGCCTGATCCAAGTAAACACCTTCGATTGGCCCACCGATGAGGAGCTGGCCCGTCCACCGGCATGGCGTTATTGGCGTCAATTGCCGCCTAAGGGGCGCATCGGTATTTTCTTTGGCAACTGGTATAGCCAGATGCTGCACAGTCGCGTTGAAGGCCATATCGACAACGCCGATTTGGATCAATCCATCAACCAAGCGCTGGCCATGGAGCAAATGTTCTGTGACGAAGGGGCGCTGGTGTTTAAATTTTGGTTTCACCTGTCCAAACAGCGCATGAATGATCGCCTTAAGGAATTGAAGGATGATCCGCTACACAGTTGGCGAATCAGCCCGCTGGATTGGCAGCAGTCAAAAATCTACGACAAATTTGTTCGGCATGGCGCACGGGTGATTCAGCACTCCAGCCGCGACTTTGCGCCTTGGTATGTGGTGGAAGGCGCGGATCATTACTACCGCAGTTTGACCGTAGGTAAAATTTTGCTGGACGGTCTACAGGCGGCCCTGAGAACCACCAATCGACGCGTACCGCAGCCCCATACTGCACCTTTGACTTCGGCCTTGGATCAAAAGCGTCTGCTGGATAACCTAAACCTTGCTCAGTACTTGGAAAAGGACGCCTACAACCGTGCCTTAACCGCCGAGCAAGCGCGTTTAGCCAGTCTCATGCGCGATAAACGTATGAAGAAACACGCACTGGTAGCGGTTTTTGAAGGCAATGATGCCGCCGGTAAAGGCAGCGCCATCCGCCGCGTGGCTGCTGCCTTGGATCCACGTCAATACCGGATGGTGCCCATTGGTGCGCCTACCGATGAAGAACTCGCTCAGCCATACCTGTGGCGCTTTTGGCGGCATGTGCCACCCTTGGGGCGCTTTACTATCTTCGATCGCTCTTGGTACGGGCGGGTATTGGTTGAGCGGGTAGAGTCGCTCATTGAGCCCGCCGATTGGCTGCGTGCTTACAGCGAAATCAATGACTTCGAGGAAAGCCTGACCCGCTCGGGCACGGTGTTGGTGAAGTTCTGGTTAGCCATCGACAAAGATACCCAATACCAGCGTTTCAAGCAGCGTGAAGAAATTGCCTTCAAGCGCTTCAAAATCACCGAGGAAGACTGGCGCAACCGTGACAAATGGGATGCCTATGTGGATGCCGTAGAGGACATGGTGGAGCGTACCAGCAGCGAGCAAGCCCCTTGGACACTCATTGAGGCTAACGACAAACGCTTTGCTAGGGTCAAGGTATTGCGCACCCTCAACGAAGCCTTGGAGAAGGCTTTTGCAAAAGATTAGTCCAGCTAAAGCCTGATAATCCGGGCATGCTGCGGGCGGTTTGTTTTCCCAAAAAGCTTCTCAAGGAGATGGATTGATGCTGTATCTCTGGCTAAAAGCGCTGCATATCGTCGCTGTCGTCTGTTGGTTTGCTGCGCTGTTCTACCTACCACGCCTGTTTGTCTACCACGCCATGAGCGAGGATCAGCCCAGCCGTGAGCGTTTCTGCATCATGGAGCGCAAGCTGTATCGCGGCATCATGACACCCTCAATGATCGCAACGCTATTGCTGGGATTTGCCTTGTTGAAGATGAATCCCGGCTTATTTTCTACAGGCGCTTGGCTGCACCTCAAGCTCGTTTTGGTGGCGCTGCTCGTGGGCTATCACTTCCTGTGTGGCCAACAGCTACAAGCCTTTGCGCAGGATAAAAACACCAAAGGCCATGTGTTTTATCGCTGGTTTAATGAGGTGCCGGTGATTTTCTTGATCGTCATCGTAGTGCTGGTGGTGGTTAAGCCGTTCTAGATCTGGCTTTAGCGGGCCGCTAAATCTAGATGCAGTTAGTCGGTTTGGGTAGACCGGCTAACTTAGCGGCCAGCTTAGCCGGTGTCCCCTGAAACAGGCGGTTCAGGTGCAGGCTGTTGCCCTTATCCGGGCCAAGCTGCTGCGCCACATACTTGATCAAAGGGCGAGTGGCTGGCGACAGTTGGAAGCTTTGGTAAAAAGCGCGCAACAACCACAAAATCTCCCAGTGTTCGCTCTCCAGTGCGAGGCCAGCCTGTTCGGCTAAAAGCTCGGCTACTGCTTCGCTCCAGTCATCCAGATTAAGCAGATAGCCATCCTGATCCAGTTCAACCGACTGAGTGCCCAACTGTAGCTGCGTTACAGCCATGTATTCACCCGGTCATAGTGGCAGCACAGTGCAACGAAGTCGGGGTAGTCAACCAGCTTGACGCGTGCGGGCCAAGCCGGAAGGTGACGGGCGCTCACATCCTCTTCTAAGGCAAATAGAGCGATGCTGGAAGTTAGCGTATTGAGCTGCTGGTGCGGGGCGGTGTGGGGCTGTAGGGCATAGACCGCGTCGCCACTGAGCAGCAGCGCATCCTCATCCCCAAGTAACGGTAAGCAGCTAGAAAAACGCCCGTCACTAAAAGGCGAGTGCGAAAGGATATGCAGGGTGCTCATTAGAGGGTTATCACCTGATCATACTGGCTGATGAGCTGTTTCAGTTCGGGATCGTCCAATACCTGAACTGGCAACCCCAGCGAGAGTTCATCTAGTCCACGCTCAGTCAGAGAGCGTCGCGCTGCGTACAGCTGCTCAATCCCAAACAGCGGCAAGGCTTGTAGATTGGCAGTGAGGTCTTTTTGTTGCAGCAGGCTAGGCTGTTGCTCAGGCAGTAGCTGCAACACTGCGTCGTCCAAAAACAATAGCGCCAAGGGTAGATCGAATGCGCCACCGGTCAGAGCGATATCCAGCATCTCCCGCGCTTGGAGGCTCGACCAAGGTGATTGGCGGCAGATAATCAGCAAGGAGCGATTCATCAAGGCCCTCCAAAACAAATCAATCGGTCAGCCTGTTGAATGGCTTCATGTAATTGCCCAAGCCCAGATAATGTCCAACCCTCTGCGAGACAGCTCGCTGTTCGAGCATGCCGCTGGGCTTCTGGCACATCTAGTACACCCCGCCGTAATGCAGCAGCAATGCACACGACACCTTCAAGCTGGTGCCGTTGGATAAACTGCCGCCATTCATGGGATAGATCCACCTCATCCTGCGGCACTACTTGTGTGCTAGCTGCGTTGTAGATGCCATCTTGGTAAAGAAATAGCCGAGTAATCTCGTGGCCACCGGCTAATAGCGCCTCAGCAAAGCGTAACGTGCGGCGCGAGGAGGGCGCTTGAGGCGGTGCATACAAGGCAATCACAAACTTCATGGGCAAGGGGCTCGCCATTTCATCGCTAGAAGCTGCCTATGATACTCAGCATCCTTCTCGTATGCGAAAAAAAGCCCGCCATGAGGCGGGCTGATGAGCAGGGGAATATCGGGATAATCAGTCGTCACTGCCCAAAATGCCCAGCAGTTGCAGCAAGCTGACCAGCAAGTTGTAAATGGATACATACAGCCCAACGGTGGCCATGATGTAGTTGCGCTCACCGCCGTGGATGATTTCGCTGGTTTGGAACAAAATAGCCGCCGATGACAGCAACACGAAGCCAGCGCTGATGGCCAACTGCAAGCCTGTGATTTCAAAGAAGAAACCTGCCAGCATGGCACCCAGCAGCACCAAGCAACCGGCGGTGATAAAGCCGCTCAGGAAGCTCATGTCTTTGCGAGAAATCAGCACATAAGCGGACAGGCCGGAAAATACAAAGGCTGTCATGGCCATGGCAGAGGTGACGATTTCACCGCCATTGGGCAGACCCAAATACTTGTTCAGGATCGGGCCTAGGGTGTATCCCATAAAGCCAGTCAGGGCGAAGGTAGACAGCAGACCCCACGCGGAGTTTTGCAGTTTAGCTGTCAGGAAAAACAGCCCATAAAAACCGATCAGAATCACGAAGATGTTTGGATAAGCCACCTTCATCTGCATGGCCAGATAAGCGACCAGTCCGCTAAAGGCCAAGGTCATGGCCAGCAAGCCATAGGTGTTTCGCAGCACTCGGCTGACTTCAAACTGCCCGCTCTGGGCATGACTGATCGAGAAGGGTTGTTCGTGCATGGCATTACTCCTGTGGATGTAGCCTGTGACGATTTGTCATGGGATTTTAGCAGAGCTTACCTTACTATTGAGCGATAGAGTTTGACAGTGTATTTCTATCGGGTAATATACCGCCTGCCTGCGATCAAGGCGTTAAATTGATCAAGGAGGGGTGGCCGAGCGGTTTAAGGCAGCGGTCTTGAAAACCGCCGATGGGCGACTATCCGTGAGTTCGAATCTCACCCCCTCCGCCAAATATATTCGCTAAGAGCCCCGTATTACGGGGCTTTTGCATTTCTGGGCATACCTCGGCTTCTGCCCAAAAATGCAAAAAGGGGATCAGCGTATTCGCCATCCCCCTTTTGTGAGCTTGGTCAAGCCAAATTACTCGTAGAAGTTTTTCTTCTTCCAGCCATCATCGTCGCCCATATCTGTTGAGGATTTGATCTCCTCCGCTAGCTCGTTGCTTTCAGTTGTCTCTGTTGTATCTGGAGCATTAGCGGCAATCTGGGCAATTCGCTGCTCCAGAAGCTCTAATCGAGTCTGGCAGTCTGGGAAATTTGGCTTCTTGGATAGGTATTTCACCGCTTGCTCGAACATCTGTCGCGCTTTGACGAACTGCTTGCGCTGCAAAGCGGTTTCACCAAGGTTATTTAGGTATTCGACGTACAGCAGTGCGGATAGGTGGCGCGTCTCCTGATGCCAGTATTTAACTTCACTGGCGCTGAGCTGAGAGTCTTTGCCCGCGCAGGAGATCAGGTTATAGAAATCCTCTAGCAGATAGCGAATTTCGTTAAATTTAGCCTCGGTATGCACCTGTCTGATTGACGGATTGCTTGAGGGCCTTTTGTCTTGCTCTTCGCTGGTCGGGTCATACTCTTGTAGGCGAGTGATCCGCTCCCGAAGCTTGCTGCTCTGTTTATTGATGGAGAGCAGCTGCTCACTCCAATACAGCTCCAGTGCAACCAGCGTTTTCTTCAATTTTGCCGTGACCATCTGTTCTGGCAGAGATAATGCCAAGATGGCGCAACGACGGATAAGGTCAGTCAGTGCGGCGCGTTGGCGAGCTACTTTCAATTTGTTGTTTTCAACAACGTTATTGATATAGGCAATGGCGATCAGTAGGAAAAATCCAGCCAGTAGCAAGCCTGCAATCAGGGTGAGAGACACGCAATAAAGCCTCTTGCAAGATTTTCAAAAGGGGAGTTTAGAGATATGTGCGCCTCTGTGCTATCAGACAAAGCCGCCGGAGAAAAAATCAAGTATAAGGTTGACAGGCAGCAAATAGCACAATAGAATGCGCGCCACATTGAGCAGCAACTGCTGCTTAAGCGCTGTAACCAAGCAGTTTTGCAGTATCCTCGTCCCCTTCGTCTAGTGGCCTAGGACATCGCCCTTTCACGGCGGTAACAGGGGTTCGAGTCCCCTAGGGGACGCCATTGCGGGAATAGCTCAGTTGGTAGAGCACGACCTTGCCAAGGTCGGGGTCGCGAGTTCGAGTCTCGTTTCCCGCTCCAAATTTAAAAAAGCCGATTTCTGACGAAATCGGCTTTTTTATTGCCTATTTTTAGGCGCTTTGCCAACAGAAGCGGAGCGGGTACCCGTATCAAGACAGGCACCCACTTGCTCGTTAGCGCTGTTCAGACTGATGGCGTTGATCTTCCTGTGCTTGGAAGTCTCGAATCTCTTCATCAGGCATAAAGTGTAGGCAGTCACCCCCAAAAAACCACAGTAGCTCACGCGGTACTAGGTGTGCGATCTGCGGATAGCGCTGAAACACCTCGCATATGACTTCCTGTCCTAAATGCTGCTCGCTGGGTGCTGCCATTAGCTCGTCAAAGCGCTCTAGAAAAAAAGCGTGGCTCTCTCCGTAGACATGCTCGGTTTCACCTACTGCGACCAAGATGCTACGCAGGTGGGTCAAAAGGTGCAGGTGATGATCAATATGGGCGTTACTCATGGCATGCCTGTGCTGAGTGGAAAGACGATGGGGTTAACGATTAAAACGCTCAACGAGCATATATTGGCCCTGTGCTGTGGCGGCAAGGCCTTCGCTGAGTAGGGCGGTATTCTGCGCCGCATTGGCATTTTTCTCAGAAAGATGGGCAATGTTACTGATGTTACGGCTGATTTCTTCTGCAACAGAACTCTGCTCTTCGGTCGCTGAGGCAATCTGAGTCGTCATGTCGGTGATGCTCATGATGGCATCACTGATGCCAGACAGGGCGTGGTCAGTCTGCTGCACTTCTTCAACGCTCAAATCGACGTGTTGACGCCCGCGTTGGGTGATGCTGACGGCCACTTTGGCTTGCTGTTGCAGCTTGTCTATCAGCTTGTGGATCTGCCCTGTGGAGTCTGCGGTGCGCTTAGCCAGCTGGCGTACTTCATCGGCAACGACGGCAAAACCTCGGCCGCTGTCACCCGCACGTGCGGCTTCAATAGCGGCATTCAGGGCCAGTAGATTAGTTTGATCAGCGATGCCCTTGATGACGTCAACAACCCCGCCAATTTCGTCGCTGTCCTTGGCTAGCTGGCCTACAGCATCGCCTGCCTCTGTGACAGACTCCGACAGTTGCTGGATGATTTGGCGTGTTTCGATGGCGACTTTTTTACCATGCTCTGTGAGGCGCTGCACCTCTTTGGTGGCATTGGCCGCCGTGGAGACATTGCCGGCAATCTCTTGAGTGGTAGTGGCCATTTCATTCATGGCTGTCGCGACCAGCTCAATCTCTTGACGTTGCTGACCTAAACTCGAGGAGCATTCTTGCGCCAGCCCGTCGGCATCTCGCGCTTGTTCTTGTACACGTTGAGCGCTGTCTTGTAGACGTGTCAGGCAGGTTCTTAGATGTGCTTGTTGGCTGAGGATTTCCATTTCCAATTGCGCCTCAACGCCTCGTGTATCGGTATACATTCTGGCGATGAGCGGGTCCGTAGTGGTTTCGTCTGCCAACTTCAGCAGCCGTCGGAGGCCATACTGTTGCCAGCGTAGCCCTGCAAGACCCAGCGGGATGGAGAGCAGAGCTGCGATTATGAAACCGTTATAGTTACCCAATTGGACGCCGATAAAAAAGGCAATCTGGCTGATTAGGATGAACGGAAGCCACTTTAGCAGTACCGGTAGCCAGCGATCCTTACGCGGAATAGGCTGCTTTCCAGCATTGATGCGCGCATAAAGTAATTGGGCGCGCCGTATCTGTTCAGCCGTGGGTTTAGAGCGGACGGACTCGTAGCCGATCACCTCGTGTTTCTCATTAACAATGGGCGTGACATAGGCATTCACCCAGTAATGATCGCCATTTTTGCGCCGATTTTTAACGATCCCCATCCATGGGTGGCCATGCTTTAGTGCATTCCAAAAGTGCGCAAAGATGGCGGGTGGCACATCCGGGTGACGAATCATGTTGTGCGGTGATCGAATCAACTCCTCACGGGTATAGCCGCTCACCTCAGCAAAGGCATCATTGCAATAGGTGATGTTACCGTTCAGATCCGTCGCGGATATGAGTCGCTGACGTTCCGGAAAGGTGTATTCGTTCTGTGTTACAGGCAGGTTCTTGCGCATGAGATACCTACTACTATTCGGTCATAAATGATCAATAAGGCAGTATGAGACAAAAGCCACCGAGACCATGATCATGAAATACGTGAGATTTCATGGCATTTTTGTTTTTAGAGCCTGATCATTATGGCTGGGCTTTAAGCAAACCGCTTAGAATTTGGATAAAGACTAGATGAATACGCTGTTGTTGCATTGCCGGGCAGGATTCGAGGGTGAGGTTTGCTCCGAAATTACAGATCGAGCGGCACAGTTAGGGGTTTCTGGGTATGCCAAGGCCAAAGCAGGAGCGGCTTTTGCCGAATACACCTGTAGTGATGCCACAGAAGCTGAACGCTTAATGCGGAGTCTAGCATTCACCAGCCTAATCTTTATTCGTCAATGGGCTAGAGGCCACTGGCTGGCCTTGCCCGAGCGTGATAGGGCAGGGGCCTTGCTTGAAGCCCTAGCTGATCATCCTCCTTATAGTGGGCTTTGGCTTGAAGTATTGGATACCAATGAAGGTAAAGAAATATCGACTTTCTGCCGCAAGTTTGAAGGGCCTTTGAAACGTGCGCTGTTAGCCGCTAAGTTGTTACAAGAAGAAACACTAGGACAACGTTTGTTACTGACATTTCGTAGTGGGCGGGAAGTATTTGTTGGACAGGCTGCCTCTTCTAATAGTGCTATATGGCCTATGGGAGTCTCTCGATTAAAGTTTCCGCGTCAAGCACCTAGCCGATCCACGTTGAAGCTGGAAGAGGCTTGGCATCATTTTATTCCGCGCACGGAGTGGGATGCGCGATTATCGCCGGGAATGACGGCTGTTGATTTGGGTGCCTCCCCCGGAGGATGGACCTGGCAATTGGTTAATCGACATATGCGCGTTATTGCTGTCGATAACGGCCCTATGGATTCGGGGCTTATGGAGTCAGGATTGGTTGAGCATCAGCGAGTGGATGGCTTCGCGTTTAAACCGCGTAAATCGGTAGACTGGATGGTCTGTGATATTGTCGAGAAACCGGCCCGCAATGCTGCCTTGCTGGAGACATGGATTGGTGAGGGCTTGTGCCGGGAAGCCGTGGTTAATTTAAAGCTCCCGATGAAGCAGCGCTATGCCGAGGTAACGCGGTTGCTTGAGCGCATCACCGAACAGCTTGAGAGGCGCGGGGTTAAATTTAGTCTGGCCTGCAAGCAGCTATATCATGACCGGGAAGAAGTAACCTGCCATCTGCGGCGGCATTCTTAGTTTCCGGCGCTAAAAAAGCCTTCAGTGAGTGATCCCTGAAGGTATGGAGCCCCCGGAAAGACTGCTTAGGTGAAATATATAGGCGCAAAAAAACCGGCCAGTGTGCCGGTTTCATTGGGGCTTTCAAGTATGAGCGGGCATCTGAAAGCGTATATATAAATGGTGCGGACGGAGAGACTCGAACTCTCACGCCTTGCGGCACTGGAACCTAAATCCAGCGTGTCTACCAATTCCACCACGTCCGCACGGACTATCAGAAAAACGAACGCCAGACCTTTAGTCTGGCGTTCTGGATATGGGGTGGACGATGGGAATCGAACCCACGACACCAGGAGCCACAATCCTGTGCTCTACCAACTGAGCTACGCCCACCATATCTTGCTACTTGTTGCCAGCGCACCAGATGGCGCACCCGGCAGGACTCGAACCTGCGACCATCCGCTTAGAAGGCGGATGCTCTATCCAGCTGAGCTACGGGCACTTTAACTGCATTCCGTACGAAGCATTGTTCGTCACATCTGTGTCGAAAACTACTTATACTCGGCAACCGGCTGTGCTCGACAAGCGGGGCGAATTTTATAGATCAAGCACTTAGGCGTCAACTGTAAAATTAAAAATTATTTAGGATAGGTCGGAGATGAGGGCAATCGTCTGCCTTACCTTTGCGCTAGCGGGCCACCATGCGAGAATGTAACCCACTTTTTTATCCCTTCCCATGGTTAACAGGCGTCATGACCGCACAATTGATCGATGGCAAAACGATCGCTGCCCGTATCCGTCAGCAAGTAGCCCAGCGCGTGGCAGAACGTCACGCATTGGGTTTAAGAGCCCCCGGACTGGCTGTCATTCTGGTAGGCAGTGACCCCGCTTCGCAGGTGTATGTGGCGCACAAGCGTAAAGATTGCGAGGAGGTGGGCTTTAACTCGGTGGCCCATGATCTCCCGGCGGACACGCGCCAAGAGACATTACTGGCGCTGATTGATCAGCTTAACCAAGATCCTGATATTGACGGTATTTTGGTTCAGTTACCGCTGCCTAAGCATTTGGATGCGTCGCAATTGTTGGAGCGTATTCGCCCAGACAAAGATGTGGATGGCTTTCATCCCTACAATGTCGGTCGTTTGTCACAGCGTATGCCCTTGCTGCGTCCCTGCACGCCCAAGGGCATCATGACCTTGCTGGAGCATACCGGCGCTGATCTGCATGGCTTGGAGGCGGTGGTAGTGGGTGCTTCCAATATTGTGGGACGTCCCATGGCTTTGGAGTTGCTATTGGCAGGTTGCACTGTGACCGTCACCCACCGCTTTACGCGCGATTTGGCGGCCCATGTTAAGCGGGCTGATCTGTTGGTGGTGGCCACCGGGATTACTGGATTGGTCAAAGGAGAGTGGATCAAGGAGGGGGCCATTGTCATTGACGTTGGCATCAATCGTCAGCCTGATGGCCGTTTGCTGGGTGATATTGAGTTCGAGGCTGCTGCCACACGGGCTGGGTGGATTACTCCGGTGCCCGGTGGAGTCGGCCCCATGACGCGCGCCTGCTTATTGGAAAATACGCTGTATGCCGCTGAAGCCTTACACAACTAGGTGACGCACGGCCTAGTCTTTTGCACTAGGCCGTGCCGTTTTGCTTGTTAAGTTAGTCGGCCAGTCGCCACGTAGTGCCACCTTTGCCGTCCTCTAGGACGACGCCCATGCTGGTCAGTTGATCGCGGATGCGGTCTGACTCGGCCCAGTTCTTTTCGGCGCGTGCCTGCAGGCGAGCAGCGATCAAGGCGTCTACCTGTGCGGCATCGACCTTGCCTTCAGCACCGGCTTGTAGGAAGGCTTCGGGCTCCAGTTGCAGCACACCGAGCAATCCGGCTAGGGATGTAAGGCGTGCGGCAAGACCTGCTGCTGCCTTGGCATCGCTTTCGCGCAGGCGGTTGATCTCGCGGGCCATCTCGAACAGTACTGCACAGGCTTCTGGGGTGTTGAAATCATCATCCATGGCGGCGTTGAAGCGTTGGATGAAGTCATCGCCACCCATGGCTTCCGCAGCAGGTAAGCCTTTTAGCGCGTGGTAAAAGCGTTCTAGGGCTCCGCGCGCTTCTTTGAGGCTGTCTTCTGAGTAGTTAATGGGGCTGCGGTAGTGACTGGAAACCAGCAGGTAGCGCACCACTTCCGGGTGGTATTTCTCCAGCACGTCACGAATGGTGAAGAAGTTGCCCAGGGATTTGGACATTTTTTCACCGTCAACGCGCACCGCTCCGGCGTGCATCCACAGGTTGGCGTAGGGCTGGCCGGTGGCGGCTTCGCTTTGGGCGATTTCGTTTTCGTGGTGGGGGAACACCAAGTCTGGGCCGCCGCCGTGAATGTCGAAGGTTTCGCCTAAGCAGCAGGTGGACATCACCGAGCATTCAATATGCCAACCGGGACGACCCGCACCCCAGGGGGATTCCCAGCTAGGTTCGCCCGGTTTGACGCCTTTCCAAAGCACGAAGTCCAAAGGATCTTCCTTGGCTTCATCGACTTCAATGCGCGCGCCTACGCGTAAGTCTTCAATTTTCTTGCGGGACAGCTTGCCGTAGCCAACGAATTTACCAACCCGGTAATAGACATCGCCATTACCCGGCGCGTAGGCAAAGCCTTTGTCGATCAGCTGTTGGATCATCTGGTGCATGCCCGCAATGTGCTCGGTGGCACGGGGCTCCAGATCGGGACGCAGTACGTTGAGGCGCGCTTCGTCCTCGTGCATGGCGGCGATCATACGTTCCGTGAGGGCTTGGAAGGACTCGCCGTTTTCGTTGGCACGCCGGATGATTTTGTCGTCAATGTCAGTGATATTGCGCACATAGGTCAGGGCATAGCCGGAGTGTCGCAACCAGCGCGCCACCACATCGAAGGCCACCATGACCCGCGCATGACCGATGTGGCAGAAGTCGTAGACCGTCATGCCGCAGACGTACAGGCGCACTTGATTGTCTTGCAGCGGCTTAAAGGCCTCTTTGGTTTTGCTCAGGGTGCTATAGAGGGAAAGCGTCATGCTTGCCCCCAGGAGTCGCGCAGGGTAACGGTACGGTTGAACACCAGTGCGTCTGGACGGCTGTCGCGGGAATCCACGCAGAAGTAACCTTCGCGCTCGAACTGGAAACGCTCTTCAGCCTTAGCCTGAGCCAATGAGGGCTCAACACGGCAGCCTTTGAGTACCACCAAGGATTCAGGATTGATGTTGTCGAGGAAGCTGCCGCCTTCTTCTTCGGCTTTTTCCGGGTTGGCGGAGCGGAATAGGCGATCGTATAGACGCACTTCGCACTCTAGGCTTTCGTTAGCAGGAACCCAGTGAATGACTCCTTTAACCTTACGGCCTTCCGGGTTTTTGCCTAGGGTGTCCGGGTCGTAGGAGCAGCGCAGCTCGATGATGTTACCTTCCGCATCTTTGATGGCTTCATCGGCACGAATCACATAACTGCCGCGCAGGCGTACTTCGCCATTTGGCTCCAGACGTTTGTAGCCTTTGGGCGGATTTTCGTCGTAGTCGCTGGCGTCAATGTACAGCTCACGACTAAATGGCAGCACGCGCAGGCCCATGTCTTCTTTGGGATGGCACGGTAGTTCGAGCTGTTCCAATTGGCCTTCAGGGTAGTTGGTAATCACCACTTTCAGCGGACGCAGTACACACATGGCGCGCGGGGCATGGGCATCCAAGTCTTCACGAATGGCAAATTCCAGCATACCGATATCCACCACACCACCAGCACGGTTCACGCCAATCATGTCGCAGAAGGTGCGGATGGACGCCGGCGTATAGCCGCGCCGACGATAGCCGGACAGCGTGGACATGCGCGGATCATCCCAGCCGGACACATGGCCTTCATCAACGAGCTGCTTAAGCTTACGCTTGCTGGTGATGGTGTAGTTGAGATTGAGACGGGCAAATTCGTATTGGCGCGGTTTAGCCGGTACGGGCAGGTTATCAAGGAACCATTCGTACAGCGGGCGATGGTCTTCAAACTCTAGGGTGCAAATTGAGTGGGTGATGCCTTCTAGGGCATCGGACTGGCCGTGGGTGAAGTCATAGCTGGGGTAAATGCACCACTGATCGCCCGTTTGGTGATGATGAGCATGGCGAATGCGATAGAGGATCGGGTCGCGCAGGTTCATATTGGGCGAGGCCATGTCGATCTTAGCCCGCAGCGCACAGGTGCCATCGGCGAATTCACCGGCTTTCATGCGGGCAAACAGAGCCAGATTTTCTGCTACGGAGCGCTCGCGATAAGGACTATTGCGACCGGGCTCTGTCAGGTTACCGCGATATTCCCGCGCTTGATCCGGCGACAAATCACAGACGTAGGCTTTACCGGCTTCGATGAGATGCACTGCCCAGTCGTGCAGTTGCTGGAAGTAGTTGGAGGCATAGCGTGCCTCACCGCTCCATTCAAAGCCCAGCCAGCGCACATCACTTTGGATGGCGTCGATGTATTCCTGATCTTCTTTGGCGGGGTTGGTGTCGTCAAAGCGCAGGTTGCATTCGCCACCGAACTCACGGGCCAAGCCAAAGTTCAGACAGATCGATTTCGCATGGCCAATGTGCAGATAGCCATTGGGCTCAGGCGGAAAGCGCGTAATGATCTTGGCATGCTTACCCGATTCCAGGTCAGTCTGGACGATCGGGCGGAGAAAGTTCGCAGCGGCAGGAATCTCGGGCTTGCTCATGGGGTCCTTGGAATTATGCAGGTCGTGCTGACCTTGAGGGTCAGCGGGTCACTCAGGGAGGCTAAACACCTCCAAAAGCCATGTGTGGAGCCAGCTTCAGCCGGTCACATTTAAAGGGATGATCTTATCATCGGGACAGTACAACAGGAGAGCTGTTCGCATGGCGGCGGGTTATCCGAACTGAAAAGCGGACAGGGTGGTTTCCAATACGCGATCCGAAAACACGCGCTGTCCGGGAGCATCAAAGGCTGCACCGGCCACCAGCATCAAGGGAATCAGGTGTTCCTCGGCTTGCAAGGGATGGCAGAGCCGCGCCTGAGGGGCTTGCGCCCAGTCTGACAGCAGCAGGCCACGCTGTACGGGATCGGCTTCGATTGCTTGGGTGAGCCAAGCATCAAAGCTGTCAGAGATGGGCGAAAACGCAGGATTGCCGTAGCCACGCATGTTGTGAAAGCTCATGCCACTGCCGATGATCAGCACCTCTTCATGCCGCAGGCCAGCTAGGGCTTGTCCGGCGCGCAGGTGCAAAGCCGGATCTAATCCCCGATCAAGGGAGAGCTGCACCACGGGAATATCTGCCTCAGGGAACATCAGCATCAGCGGAATGAACATGCCATGGTCAAAGCCCCGGCTCGGATTGCTGGTGCAGCTTAACCCCGCCTGTCCGAGCTGCTCGATGATGCGTTGTGCCAATGCGGGCGCACCGGGAGCAGGGTATTGCAAACGGTAGGTGTGTTCGGGAAAACCGTAATAGTCGAATATCAGTGCCGGACGCTCGCCGGACGTCACCTGAAAGCCTGCTTCACACCAATGCGCAGAGACCATCAGAATGGCCTTAGGCTGATTGAGCAAGCCTGAGCGAATCCCGCGCAGAAAGACTGCCATTTTATCCCACGCATGGACGGGATCCCAATCCATGAAAAAACAGGGGCCAGCCCCATGAGGCACAAAGAGCGTTGGCATCGGTTGCGAAGGGGGCATGGCAGCACCTCTATGAGCACGTAAAGCGACTAACAATATGGCCGTCAATCGAGCTTCTTGCGAATCCAATACAGGTAGCAACCTGCTTCTTCTTGCTGCTCAAGCAGCTCATGCCCCAGAAAGAGGCAGAACTTCGGAATATCCCGCTGCGTAGAAGGGTCGGTGGCGATCACCTTAAGCAGTCCGCCAGCCGGCAGCTCTCGCACTTGCTTATGTAGCAGCATGACCGGCTCTGGGCAATACAGGCCGCTTGCGTCAAGAATGGCATCTATAAGCCCATCAGTCAGGGGGGACATATCGCTCTCCGTATGATCAGAACGCCTATTGTTACAAGCCTGCCGCCAAAAACAAACCATGCTTAGTGCTGCATCCAGCAGGCTTGGATCAATATAAACCCCAGCAAATTTTTCAAGAATGGCGATAGAAAATGAAAAGGCTTTCGTGGTCTATGCTTTTCCTATGCCCTACGACGATTTAACGAGCCTCGCGACAGGTTCGACACTTGGCACTTGGCATTCGTCGACTTAGGGTTCCACTCACGCTGACATAAAGGGAATTGTATGCCGTACACACCTAAATACCTCTCCAGCCAACAGATACAGCAGGTTATGGCGTTGTCTAAAGCTGTAGTGACTGAGCGATCAGCAGGCGCGGACTTTATGGCTCAGGATCTTGACCAGATCTTTGATCCCACGCCAGAAGAGCAAGCCTTTGAAAAAGCCGTGTCGACGCTTGATCACAAACAAAAGCTGGAGCTCATCGCCCTCATGCAGTTGGGGCGCAACGGTAGCTTTGGCGAGAAAGACATCACGCGGCTGATGGATTCGTACGACAAGGAAACGGACGATAATCTGAAGATGACCATCACCGGAAAGAGCAAGACACTACGAGTGTATCTGGAGCAAGCCATGATGCCGCCGCTGCACCATCGTTGCCATCGTTGACGCAAAGCGCCTGTCGTCTGAAGACTTACAGGCGCCCTGCTAGCTGGTTACTTGGGCGTTTGTTCAGGATCGGGAGAGAGCAGCTCACTGGTTGCTTGCGAATCCGTCTCAGTGGATGCTGAGCTGTTAGCAGCAGGTTTGCTGTGCTTGGCGGCCTGCGTGCGCCGGGATTTTGCCGGATGACGTGGCTTGCTGGTGGCAGTGGTTCTGCGAGGTGCAGCGCTTACAGCAGGTAAGTCGGCTTGGGGGGATTCCGGAGCAATACTAGTGGCTGCCTCTGGCAATGAGGTTGGAGCTACTGCTGTAGGCTCTGCCTCTTCCACAGGGGGCTGCTCTACTGCTGTAGACACTGGCTGCTCGGGTGCCTCAGGTTCAGGTGCTGTTTCCGTAGTCGTGATAGCAGCTAGGCTTTCAACCTCAACCTCTGGCGCAGTCACAACGACTAGCGATGCAGGTGCAGGCTGTAAAAAAGTCGGACGAGGCAATTCAAAATGCTGGTAAAGCGCTTCCCAGCGCTCACCCAGTGCGCCTTCGCTGGATTGCCACTGTGGCTCAATGATGCGCACAACCGCGTCCATCACCTGTTGACGATCAGCCAGCTCTGGCAGCAACTGCGGCAGTGTTTGCAGGCTTTCTTGCGGATAAGCAAAAACCAGCAGGTTTTGCACATGAGCCATTTCACGCAGCTTGGTTGCGCTCAGTGTTTGAGGATTATTGCGGATGTCTTCACGATAATCCGCCAGCAGGCGTTGCAGCATTTCCTTGTCCAGCCGCCCAGCCGCCTGAGCAAGCAGCAGTAGGATGCGCATGGAGGCTTCAATCTTCCCACCACGCGGCAAAGCTACGCGCAGCTGCTCCATAAAGCGCTGCTCATGCTGTTGGGTATCGCTGGTCAGTTTGGCACCTTGGCCAAGGTTTAAGTTGGTTAGCAAACCCAGCGTGCCGTACAGCGAGTGAAAGAGCATTTCCTGCCCGGCATCGCGCCAATCACGCCATAGGTCTAGGCTGTCCTCAACATTTTTAGCTAGAAAATGTTGCCAAGCCAACAGCGGATTATCAGTTGCGATGGCTTGTCTTTGTTCGCGGGCCTGTTGCGCGGCATCGGGCAGCCACCAAAGCGCCGGATTCAAGCTACTCCACAATTGGCGCTCTTGGCGGAACGGATGGTGTTTGCGCAGGAGGTCGGCTACAGGCTCATTGATGAACTGCTGCAACCAAGGCCGCACATTCCAATCGTACAGATTGCTGTTGAGTTCGGAGAGGCGATCCACTAAGCCAAAGGCTGCTTCGTCTTGCTGGCCATCGGTGTCTTGGGCCAGAACGTCAGCGATTTTGCGCGGCTCAAAGTGCAGGTTATAGACATCTTTGGGATGGCTACCCGGTATGTCATCAATGATCAGCTCATATAGGCCTGCGGGCAGTGCTTTGATGGCATCAATGGCTCCAATCATCTGGCGATGTTCGCGCCGTGCCACTTGGCTGGAGACAAAAATCCCCAAATGGCCAATGGTGTTGTGCTTTAAATAAATAATGACGCGGCCTGCTGCCTGTAAAGCCAAATCCGTGGGATACAGCTCGGCAATCCAGTTGAGCGCTTGCTGGGGTGGGGTGATGTTGTCGCCATCTGAGCAAAACACTACTACGGGGGCTTCAATGTTACGCAGGTCGATGGGGACGCACTTGCAATGGGTAGTGGTAATCAGTTGGTTGCCGATGAATAGCTCATCGACAATGGATTCGATTTCTTCACGGTTGAACAAAATGGGGCTGCCCCACCAGCGTTCAAACGCTAAGAAGCGCGGGGCCTCAGTGTCAATCTGGCTGAAGAGACGGTAATACTTCGCCCACCAATTTCCAGCGGGGTCTAAGAGTTCAAAGTTACTGGCCAGCCAAGCACCATCAAAATGCCCGTTGCCTATATCGCTGCCCAATCGGGTTAGCCATGAGCCACCGAGCAGGCCACCGCTGTAACGCATGGGATTGCGTCCATTGATGCCAGCCCAGTAGGACAGCGGAGCGCCATTAATGATGATCAAGCCCGGTAGTTCTGGGCGTAGCGCGGCCAACCCCATCACCGCCCAACCGGCTTGGCAGTTACCGATAATCACCGGCTTACCACCTTCAGGGTGCTGATTGCTCACCCATTCAACAAATTGAATCTGGGCTTTACCCACGGCTTCTAGGGTTTGCTCAGGTTCAGGGGCATGGCTAAATGCGATGAAGTAGGTGGGATGACCAGCCCTTAGGCTTTCGCCGAGGGTTGAATCCTCCTTGAAGCCCCCAATACCCGCCCCGTGCCCGCCGCGTGGATCGACGATAATTAGGGCAGGCAGGCTGCTGTCGGTATGCTGGCCAGGCTCAGGGAGGATCTGCAGCAGGCTATAGTTCACAGGCTCTGCGAGGGTACGGCCATCCAACACGATGCGGTATTGAAACTTTAAGGTAACGGGGAAGCCTGCTTGTTCGTGGGCAAGCAGGTTATCGCCCCGTTGGCGCAGGGTATCCCAGAGCAATAGGTAGCGCTGATAGAGGTCGGTTAGGTAGGCGTTCCAGTCCTCAGCGCTGGGGACTTTAAGGGGATTGCTTTGCAAGGCTTCTAGGCTTCTTTCCTGACGCTGCTTTATTTTCTCTAGCAAGCCTTGCTGGTGCAGGCCCTGCAACTGGGACAGCGCCGTCAGCAGATGATTCAAGGAGGCAAAGCGCTCTTCCTGCTTTGCAAAAAGTGTTTCCTGACCCATGGTCACCCTCTTTTTCAGTTGGCAGCGATATCGCCAGGCAGTTTGATCAATAGAGTGTGCTGATTCAGTGCCATCTACGCCATTGGCACGCCTCATCACCCCTTAATGTGGTTGATGAAAAGAGCGTAGCAGATATTTTTTTTGCAGTGCAAAAAATCATTTGCCAAGTGCGCCGCATGGATCAATACTAACCGTCATTGCTTATCACCTAATGCGCCCGGCCTATGCAGGGCTCAACCTAGTTGCAGTCATTGCCCGGAGAGATACAGATGTCCTTTTACGACTCAGAAAAACTGCAAGCCGCCCAGAAATCCAACCTAGAGCTGCTGCAGAAAGTCAGTGCTCAGGTGTTCGAAGGCGCTGAAAAACTGGCTGGTCTGCAACTTAACACCTTGCGTGCCACCACAGACGCGCATTTCGACAACCTGCGCAAGCTGTTGGCTGTGCGTGACGCTGAAGGTTTTGCCGGTCTGCAAGGCTCCGTCAGCCCTACCGCGCAACTAGAGCATCTGGTGGACTTTAACCGTCGCGCCTACGAGCTGATTTCCTCTACCCAGTCTGGCATCGTCAAACTGGTTGAGCAGCATGTAGAAGCCAGCACCAAGCAAGTGCAAGCCGCTGTTGAAGAAATTGCCAAAAATGCTCCCGTTGGTGCTGAGCCTGTAGTCGCTGCTTTCAAATCGGCTGTTGCAGGTGCCAATACCCTGTACGAAAACACCCAGAAAGCCGCTCGCCAAGCCACTGAGTTTGCTGAGAACGGCATTGCTGCCGCTACTAGTGCAGCAAACCAAGCAGCCAAGGCCGCTAAAACAGCCTGAGCCCTTGCCTGAAATGTCCCCCGTTTTTTCTTAAGATTAAGCGGGGGCATCAGGGTAATTCTGCTCAAGTAATGCCTGTGCATCATCTAAGCGATTTTGCAACCCAAGGGTTAACTGCCGCTCCCTGTTGAGCATCTCTTGCACTCTGTCGAGTGCGGCCTGTAATTCTAGGCTGTGGGTGCGCTCGCTCATGACATCCTGAATCAAGCGTTCTTGCAGTGCTTCCTGCCGCTGCTGCTGAGCCTTGATCGTCTCCGCTAGCCGTATGTTTTCCTGCTGCATACCCTGCAGTTTGGTTTCTAGCATTCCAAGGTTGTTCTCAGCTTGCGCCAGTTGCTGGCTTAGCTGGACATTCTGCTGTGCGCTCTGTTCTAGATGCTGGGTTTGGATCTCCAGCGCTCTGCTACGTTGAACAGCCTCAGTCAGTAGCCGCTCATTGTCGCGGTTGAGCCGTGTCAGCTCATCCTGCCGCACGATCAGGCTTTGTTGCAGTTGGCGGATTTCCATTTGCAACTGCTGTTCCCGCGCTTCATGTCGCCGCTGTTCCTGTTCGCGTTGCTCTTTGCTGGCTTGCCGATAGTGCTCCAGTGCATTGCGTGCGTGCTGGTGCTTTTCTTCCAACGACTGAATTTGCTCGGCACGGTCGTGCAGGCGCATTTCTAAGCCGCGATTAGCCTGCGTCAGCGCCGCTCGTTCGGTCTCGCTGTGTTGCCAGTCTTGTTGTGTCTGCTGGTGCTCCTGTTGCAGAGCCGCTAGCTGGCTGGATGCCTGTGCACCCTGTGCTTCTAGCTGCTGAATCTGACCCGAAGCCTGCTCCAATCTGCTGAGATAACCGTTGCGCTCCACCGCAAGGGCGGCTCGCTCTTGTGCGACCGATGCCTGCGCCTCCTGCGCTAATTGTTCTGCCAGCTGTGAAATGAGCTGTTCCAGCGTTTCACTGAGGGTTTTGTGAGCCTGTGGCTCACTGCTGTCCTCTGCCTCTATTTCCTTAAGGTAGCGGTGGATAGTGCTTTTTGAGCCGGTATTACCCAGCGCAATGCGTATCGCATCAATACTGGCGCTTTCCCCGCGTGCCAATAGCGCCTGCCGTGCCTGCTGAACCCTGTCTTTATCGATACCGGTACGGGCCATGCTTTGCTCCATTTCGTACTGTATTACGTAATATGTATATACGTAATACATATTGTATTTTTTATGGGGATTTTTCAAGAAAATTAAGATGAAATAACAAAGCATTATTGGATGTTATAAGGCTGAATCCTGCTTAACATACCCTTCAGCCCAGAGCAGTACGAAAAGACAGAGAGGAGGCTAGATGGAGGATGTAGAGCGCTATCTGCGAGCGGGCACACGCGAAAACACGCGGCGGAGCTATCAATCAGCCATTGAGCATTTCGAGGTCACTTGGGGGGGATTTCTGCCCGCCACGAGTGACAGCATTGCCCGTTACTTGGCGCATTACGCCGGATCACTGGCGCTGAGTACCCTAAAACAGCGGCTCGCGGCGCTGGCACAGTGGCATATCAGCCAAGGTTTCCCAGACCCCACCAAAGCGCCTTTGGTCAGGCAGGTGCTTAAGGGGATTCGGGCCGTGCACCCCGGCCAAACCAAGCAAGCGCAGCCTTTGCCGCTGCAACATTTAGAGCAGGTTGTGCAATGGCTGGAGCAGCTTGCAGAATCCTCAAAAATGGCGGGAGACCAAAGCACAGTGCTGCGCTGTCGCCGGGATATTGCTTTGCTGCTGATGGGCTTTTGGCGGGGCTTTCGCGGTGACGAGCTGTGTCGAGTACAGGTCGAGCATGTGCGCATTACTGAAGGCGTAGGGATGCAGATCTACTTACCGCACAGTAAAAGTGATCGTCAGAATCAAGGGCAGCTTTATCAGACGCCAGCGCTTAAGCGGCTCTGCCCTGTACAGGCTTATCAGCAATGGATCAGCGAAGCCGGATTGCGTGAGGGGCCGGTCTTTCGGCGCATTAACCGCTGGGGTCAGCTAGGTGAAGAAGGACTACACCCCGGCAGCCTGATTGCCGTATTAAGCCAGTCGCTGCAAAAAGCCGGACTGCCAGAAGGGCTGTACACCAGCCACTCCCTGCGTCGAGGATTTGCAACCTGGGCGGTGGCCAATGGTTGGGATATCAAAGCCTTGATGAGTTATGTCGGCTGGAAAGACCTTAAGTCAGCCATGCGCTACATTGACCCCACGCTATCCTTTGGTGGATTAGCGCTGCGGGCTACCGAGCCACTCCCGGCATCCTTGGCTCTTGATAAGCCCTAGGAGCGAGAGCAAGCCTGCGCAAAGGAGGCGGGCTTGCTTTCGAAACAGCGAAGGTCAGGCCTGAATGGGTTGGCCGTTTTCATCAAAGTTCAGCAGCGTTACCTCATCATCCATGTCAATGATTTCAGCTTGCTTGAGGGTGCCGTTCTCATGGTATTGGTAGAGGTGCTGCAGCTCTAATTCACCGTACACCACCTTTTCGAGACGGGTTAGCCGCTCTTGTTCATCAAAGTAACCTCGAAAGAAGGTATTGCGGTTTTCCGTGTCGGCTACCGTCAGCTCGTTGACCAGCTTGAGAGGCAGTTTGATACCGCTATAGGTGACGAAAATCCGGCAGGTGTCAGTTACTTGACCAGACATGCAGTGTCCTCTGATTTAAAAGTAGAAAATCCGCGCGCCATGAGGCTCAGTCTTGCGGAAGGGCAAACATTATACCCCGCGTCACCAAATTGCTGCTGATCATGGTCTATCAAGAATTTTGCTATTTTTAATTAATATCAACTGAGCTTCCTTGAAAATACTTCACTACAGGGTAGTTATGAAAAAGTTGTATAAAAATCTATAGGATGTCTTGAGGGTTACAGCATGCTTAACTATAAAAATATCGCATTTGCATCTATATTAGCAGCAACTACTGTTAATACAGCTCAAGCCCTGATTTTTGACTAGCAGCCTATTGGTGCATTTAACGCCAGCTTATCAACATTGTTGGCTAACGATTATACTTGGCGCGGCCAATCTCAGACCAATGGTGCTACCGCTTTGCAGGGTAGCCTAAGCATTGGCCACGAGAGCGGTGCATACCTTGGTGTTTGGGCTTCCAACGTCCGACTCCCCTGGGGGCTAGCACTTGGAACTACGAGGACTGGAAGCTTAGTTTAAGCACCCACGGTTTTACACTGACCACCAAGTATGCCTACGCGACTCTGATATCACTCTATATGTGCTAGGTTCGTATAAGTATCAGTTACCTTATGGTGTATCTAGGTGCTAGTTACGGCTTAAGTAATTACAAAACGGCCATTGATGGCACCCTAACCATGGCCACTTCAAAACCTTTGACTGATGACTGAACGGAACAAACGCGGCTTAGGTAATAGCCGCGTTTGTTTGAGGCTAGGAAGGCTCAGGCGCTGTTTTCGAGCCAGCGATTAAGCAAAGGTTCCAGCTGATCAAGGGATTGATAACCGCTGGCTAGTAGCGCCAATTGGCTATCTCGCTCAGCCAGCAGGGTGGGAAATCCCGCGATGCCCAAATTTTCGACCCAGTTGAAGTCAGCCAAGGTAGCTTCGTGCATGGCGGGGCTGTCAAAGTGCTCAGCAAATAGCTCAGGATCAAGCCCTGCTTTGCCCGCTAACTTAACCAACTGGGCTGGGCGGGTGACATCCACGCCTTTACAGTGAAAAGCCTGCTGCATTTGCATAACCAGTGACCAGACTTTATCCGGTGCTAAATAGCGCGCCGTGACTACAGCACGACAGGCCGGCTCGTTGTCATACACAAAATCGCTTGGTAGCCCTTGGAGGTCGAAACTCTGGCCGGTGGCATCTTGCACTATCTGCCAGTCATCCAAGAGACGGTCACGGCCATCGATACCCAGCTTTTTACGCTCACGACGCAATCCTCCTGCAACGACGTGTAAAGCCACGCCTTTGGGTTCCGCCTGCTTCATGAGTGCTTCCAAGGCTGGAGTAAACCCCCAACACCAAGAGCACAGGGGGTCCATTACATAAATCAGACGCAGGATCATCAGCGTTCTCCATGGGGCCAAGATGATGGAACAGGTGCAAAAGTCGTGCAGAAACGCTGCTTACTTGCGACTGCCACCACAGGCGGGTGAGGCTGGAGCACTGCCCAGTTCGGCCCATTCTTCAGGTGTATAGGTGTGTATGGCCAAGGCGTGAATCTCTTTCATCAGCTCGCCCATGGCCGCGTAAACCTGCTGATGCCGCTTAAGGCTATTAAGTCCGATAAACAACGGGCTGACCAGTACCACTTTGTAGTGAGACTCATATCCCTTGGCATGGGTATGGCTTTCATCCTGCAGTTCAAGGTGTTGCGGTTGCAAGATTTGCAGGGCGGTGTGAATACGTTCAGGTTTGGACACGGGGCATCTCCATTATTTCTTCTTGGCACCTAGCTCGGTCATCATCTCATCAAGCAGCTTGTTGACCTCAGGGGCGATGCCCTCTATGCGGCTTTGGGCCATTTGAGCTGAACGTTGGTTGAGTGCAGGCAGCTTGGTGAGCATCTTGCGGCCTAGCTCTGATTGGTAGAAGTCCACCATTTGTTTAAGTTCGGCTTCGGTGAACTCGTCTGAATAGAGCTTGATCAGGCTGGGTTTAAGCTGATTCCAGCCAATAGCCTTATCCAGCGTGGCATTGGCTTTAGCTTGATAGCTTTCTAGCAAAGCTTGCCGATTAGCGGGAGCCTTGCTCTCACTGAAACCTTTGGCAAACATTTGCTGAACTTGCGCGTAGACCGGCACGGCTAGACGGTCGGCATGGGTAAGCTCAAGCAGGCGCTCCGCATAGGCCGCATGATTGGCTGTAGCCGCCTGTGCTGGAGCGTTGCAAAGCAGTGCTAGCAGTAACAGGCCGGAAAAAGCGTGGCTAGAAGACATGAAGACACTCGACGAAAAATAAGGCTTGATTTTGTGCTGGACCTAACCACGGCTCAAGTGAGCAAAGGTCGTGTAACACGGGTAGATTTGCACTCTATTGGGGCGGCTTCATGCTCAAAATGGGGCGTTATTAATGAACCAACGCATTCAGATTGGGTAAAATGAGCACGACTAGAATAGCCAACAGCATCAAACTGGCTTGACAGAGTTGTTTTTTATTAGACATTGTCTTCGTCCTTTCTAGGATATTTCCTGCACCTTGATGGGAAAAATCGACTAATACCTATAGGACAGCCCAACATTTCGGCGGAAGGTGCGCGTTTAGCGTCGAGCCGATCAGGGTATTTGGATCTTATGCAATAAAAGCGCCATGATACCCTGAAAACAGGGGGCATGCCTTTCTTCCGTGACGTGTTCTGGTGCAGCCAAAAGGCTTCGGCGATAATTTTAAAGGGGATCAGGCAGTTACGGCGCTTGACCTTGGATCTACTGCCACTATATATAGCGAGGCTTTTGGCAAGCTCGCCTCTTCATTCGCTTCAGGAACTTTCCAATCCATGGGTAAATCGCTGGTCATCGTCGAATCACCGGCCAAAGCCAAGACCATCAATAAGTACTTGGGTAGCCAGTACGTGGTGAAGTCGAGCATTGGTCATATCCGAGACCTCCCGACCAGTGGTTCGTCCAGTGCCAAGGATAAGGAGCCTGTTAAGCGCAATAAGGCTGATTCGGCAGGGTTATCGCCTAAGGAAAAATCACGGCGTCAGCTTATTGCGCGCATGGGCATCGACCCAGAGCAGGGTTGGGCGGCGCACTATGAAATTCTGCCGGGCAAAGAAAAGGTCGTTGAGGAACTGCGCAAGCTGGCGCGCGAAGCCGACACCATCTACCTTGCCACCGACCTTGACCGCGAGGGTGAGGCCATTGCTTGGCACCTACGCGAGTCCATCGGCGGTGAAGACAGCCGCTATAAGCGCGTGGTGTTTAACGAAATCACTCAGAAAGCCATTCAAGAGGCGTTTTCGCACCCCGGCGATTTGGATATCAACCGAGTAAACGCCCAGCAAGCGCGCCGTTTTCTCGATCGCGTAGTGGGTTACATGGTGTCGCCGCTGCTGTGGCAAAAGGTGGCGCGGGGTTTATCTGCTGGCCGTGTGCAATCGGTTGCCGTCCGCTTGGTGGTGGAGCGCGAGAAAGAAATCCGCGCCTTTGTGCCAGAGGAGTACTGGGAGCTTCACGCCGATCTGGCTACCTCAAAAAATGCCAAGGTACGCTTTGAGGTCGCGCGGGAGCACGGTGAGCCCTTCAAGCCGCTGAACGAAGCCCAGACCATGGCGGCGCTGGAGAAACTCAAAGGCGTTCCCTATCAGGTCAGCAAGCGCGAAGACAAACCCACTAGCAGCAAACCTTCTGCGCCCTTTATCACTTCGACCCTACAACAGGCGGCCAGTACGCGCCTAAGTTTTGGGGTGAAGAAAACCATGATGATGGCTCAGCGTCTCTATGAGGCGGGCTACATCACCTACATGCGTACCGACTCCACTAACCTGTCGGAAGATGCGCTGAGCATGGCTAGAGCCTTTATTGAAGGCTCCTTCGGCAAGGCCTATTTGCCAGAAAAACCCAATCAGTACACCAGCAAAGAGGGCGCGCAAGAGGCCCACGAAGCCATTCGTCCCTCGGATGTCAGCGTACAACCCGGCCAGCTTTCCGGTATGGAGCGCGATGCCGAGCGTCTGTATGAGCTGATTTGGTGCCAATTTGTGGCCTGCCAGATGATGCCTGCTGAGTACTTGTCCACTCAGGTCAGTGTCACTGCCGGTGATTTTGAGCTGCGCGCTCGAGGTCGTATCCTCAAGTTTGATGGCTATACTCGCGTGCTGCCTGCATTGAGCAAAACCGGCGAAGACGATGTGCTGCCGGACATGCAAAAGGGCGAGCTGATGCAGCTGCTCAAGCTCGATCCTAGCCAGCATTTCACCAAGCCACCGGCTCGTTTCTCCGAGGCTAGCTTGGTGAAGGAGATGGAAAAGCGCGGTATTGGGCGGCCTTCAACCTATGCGGCGATCATCTCGACCATTCAGGAGCGCGGTTATGTGTCCTTACACAACCGGCGTTTCCATGCGGAAAAAATGGGTGAAATTGTCACCGAGCGGCTGTTTGAAAGCTTCAATGACCTGATGGATTACGGCTTTACCGCCGCCATGGAAGAGCATCTGGACGCCGTTGCCCAAGGCGTGCGCGACTGGAAAAACCTGCTCGATGACTTCTACGGCGACTTCCGCCACAAGCTGGAGCAAGCCGAATCCAGCGACGGCGGCATGCGCGTCAATCAGCCCACGCTGACCGATATTCCCTGCAAAACCTGCGGACGGCCCATGATGATCCGCACCGCCTCTACGGGGGTGTTTTTGGGCTGCTCAGGCTATAGCTTGCCGCCTAAAGAGCGCTGCAAATCCACCATCAATCTGGTGCCCGGTGGCGAAATTGCCGGAGACGATGAGGGGGAGTCCGAGTCCCGCTTATTGCTAGGCAAGCGCCGTTGCCCGATTTGCAGCGGAGCCATGGACCCTTATTTGCTGGATGAGAAGCACAAGCTGCACATCTGTGGCAACAACCCCGACTGCCCCGGCTATGAAGTAGAAGAAGGCCAATTCCGCATTAAGGGCTACGAAGGCCCAAGCCTTGAGTGCGACAAATGCGGCAGTGAGATGCAGCTTAAAACAGGACGTTTTGGCAAATTCTTTGGCTGTACCAATTCTGAGTGTAAGAACACCCGCAAACTGCTGAAAAGCGGCGAGGCTGCACCGCCCAAAATGGATGCCGTGCCCATGCCGGAATTGCGCTGTGAAAAAGTCGATGACACCTATGTATTACGGGACGGCGCGGCAGGCCTATTTTTAGCTGCTAGCCAGTTCCCCAAAAACCGAGAAACCCGCGCACCACTGGTCAGAGAGCTTCTGGGGCACAAGGACAAAATCGATCCTAAGTATCACTATCTGCTTGAAGCACCTCAGCGCGACAGTCAAGGTAACGAAGCCATCATCCGTTTTAGCCGTAAAACCAAAGAGCAGTATGTACAAACGGAAGTGGCAGGAAAGCCAACCGGCTGGAAGGCTTTTTACGAGAATGGCCGTTGGGTCATCAGCGATAAAGGCTAGATCGCATCGGTTTTCCCGTTCAATTGCTGCATCGTTAGCTGGAGTGCTTATGGCTCAGGAGCGTTACACCCGAACCAACCAGAAAATCTACTTTGCTGGATTAACGCTGGATAATTGGCGCAAGGCAGAACAGGGTCAAACCCTTGATGCCCTTGCGCGTGTTCAAGCAGAACAGGAAGCGTGCCTGTTTCACCTGCAAGGCGCCTTGCTTGGGCTGTGCCACGAGATTTTCGGGTACTACCGGTTTCCCCTCGGAGACAACCTGCTGCCTGAGCAAATACTAAGGCCAGTAGTCTTAGAAACCGCGCGAGCTCCTGAGCTTTCAGAACTGCTTGAGCTGGCAACAGCCTCCGAGAGTTGGCTAGCTGCTTTGTTGGCACGCTGTGCGCGTATGCAACAACCGCCATCAGCCAATGAAGCGGAGTGGCCAGCACTCCAGATCGCCGATGTAGAAGAATGGCGTCGCCAGCTTAAAGCGCTTATTTTGCGCTTTCGAGAATCCATGACGGAATGGTGATACCCCGATCCCTATGCTAGGTGGTACTTGAGTGGTTCCACTTGCTAACTATCGTTCCAATACCTGCGTTATACCGCGGAGCCGAACATGCCTACCTCTTTCCTAGAAATTATTGAATTGCCTGATGGACGGCTAGTGCTGCGGCGGGCTGAAGATGAAACCGTGTTAGTCACACTGGATTTTTCTGATCAAGCTAAACAGTTTCTGCAAGGCCAGCATGTGGAGATTGCCAAGGCTATGTTTAATACCGGCGTGCAAATGGCCGGCCATATGGCCGATGGGGATTATGAGTTTTATGACGAGGAGGAGGTATCCAGAGTACTGCATTGATCGCGTAATGGACTAACAGACAGCATTTCCTGACTTATCAATAATGCCTTGATCTGTAGACTGGCTGTGGACGCCTTGAACTGCATAAAACCAAAACAATAACGCACCCTTCCTCAATCAGCCAGCATGCAAGTCTATTGCTGGTTGCCTCGAGTGCTTCCTCAAGAGCCATCCAGATCAGCTTATGAATATAGGCCAGATCTGTGTCGTCTGAGTTTTTTGAATATCCACACACCCACAGGGTGCATCAGACACAGGCTTAGGGAAGAACTATGTTTAGGAACATCAACATTGGGCCAAGGGCCATCATGGGCTTTGGTATTATGGCACTTATTGTGGTGATGCTGGGAAGTTTTTCTCTGCTAGAAACCAAAAGTATGCGTACCGCTAACAGTGAGATCACGGAAAACAGCCTGCCGAGTATCATGGCCGTTGCTGATATCGGGCAGAATTTCCAGCGAATTCGCACAGCAACGCTGCGGGTGCTGCTGAGTAAATCCAGCGAATCCTTGCTACGCGATAAGCAACTGGTGGAAGACCTGAAGAACAGTTTACAGAATGCCCAGAGAACCTATGAGGCGCTGATAAACTCTGACACTGAGCGAAAAAAGTACACCGTATTTCGTGACTCGCAGCTGGAATACTTCAAGATTCAAAGTAAAATTATTGAGCACGTAAACCGTGGCCAGTTAGCGGAAGGCATTGCCTTAACCAACGGTGAGCTTAATGATTACGCGCAAAACTCCTCCACAGCACTGAATGAGCTTATAGAACTTAATCGTCAGAGTGCTTCTGACGCGACAAAATTGGCTGATCGCGTGTATCAAGGCGCTATTAACGGCATCATTATCGCCGTTGTATTGTCGATTATTGCCACCATTGTATTGGCCACCCTGCTCAGTCGCAGTATCGTGCTGCCTATTCGAGAGGCTGTGCATGCGGCAGAAGTGATTGCTGCGCGGGATTTGATTCAGCACATTGTTGTTGAGGGCACAGACGAGCCTGCGCGCTTACTGGCTGCCTTGAAAACCATGCAGTATAGTCTGCGCGAGACCTTACAGCATATTGCTAAATCCTCCAGCCAATTGGCCTCAGCTTCTGAAGAGCTGAGTTCTGTGACTGAAGAATCCACTCATGTGCTCTATCAGCAAGCGCAGGAAGTTGAGCAGGCAGCCACTGCGGTTAACCAAATGAGTACCGCAGTGGACAGTGTAGCCCGCAATGCCGTGGACACCTCAGAGGCTTCAAAGCAGGCAGACCAGACGGCTCAGCAAGGCCGTGGACAGGTATTGCAAGCCATTGAGTCCATTAACGGCCTGACAGAGGATGTCACGCAAACCGCCGAGCAGGTGGAACATTTGGCCGATAAGGTGCGAGAAATCAGCAAGGTGCTGGACGTGATTCGGGCCATTGCCGAGCAAACCAATCTACTGGCGCTCAATGCGGCCATTGAAGCCGCCCGGGCAGGCGATGCGGGCCGTGGCTTTGCGGTGGTGGCTGACGAAGTGCGCGCGCTGGCGCATCGTACTCAGCAATCTACCCAAGAAATTGAGCAGATGATTAACGGCATCCAAAACGGCACAACGCAGGCGGTAAACTCCATGCAAAGTAGCCATGCGCGGGCCTGTGCAACCCTTGAGGTGGCTAAGGCAGCAGGGCAGGCGCTAGATCAGATTACTGAGTCCATCAGCCGCATTAATGAGCGTAATTTGTTGATTGCCAGTGCCTCAGAACAGCAAGCACAGGTGGCGCGTGAGGTGGATCGCGGTTTGGTGAATATCCGGGATCTGTCGATTCAGACCTCGGCAGGCGCTAATCAGACCAATGCGGCCAGTCAGGAGTTGTCGCGTTTGGCGGTGGATTTGAATGCGGTGGTAACGGAGTTTAAAGTCTAGTGCAGAAGGCTAGGGAGGCGATATTTGCCTCCCTAGCTACCGGGTATCAGCCGTTATAGCGCTTAAAGACCAGAGTGGCGTTGGTGCCACCAAAGCCGAAGCTGTTGCTCATCACGATGTTCAGGGTCGCGTTTTCGCGCGTCTGAGTGAGCACAGGCAGATCAGCAACTTCCGGGTCCAGCTCATCAATGTTAGCTGAGCCCGCAATGAAGTTACCTTCCATCATCAGCAACGAGTAGATGGCCTCTTGAACGCCCGCAGCGCCTAGCGAGTGTCCAGACAGGCTCTTGGTAGAGCTGATGGCTGGAATATGCTCGCCAAATACAGCGCGCACTGCTTTGGCTTCGGCAACGTCACCGACTGGGGTCGATGTGCCGTGGGTGTTGATGTAATCAATGGGGCCATCTACGGTTGACAGCGCCAGTTGCATGCAACGGGTGGCACCTTCGCCGCTAGGGGCGACCATGTCGTAGCCGTCGGAGGTTGCTCCGTAGCCGACGATTTCGGCATAGATTTTTGCACCACGCTTCAGGGCGTGTTCCAGCTCCTCGACCACCACCATGCCACCACCACCGGCGATCACAAAGCCATCACGCTTGGCGTCATAGGCCCGTGAGGCTTTTTCCGGTGTCTCGTTGTACTGGGTGGAGAGGGCTCCCATGGCATCAAACAAGCAGCTCTGGCTCCAGTGCTCTTCTTCGCCGCCACCGGCAAACACAACATCTTGTTTGCCCATTTGGATTTGCTCGACCGCTTGACCGATGCAATGCGCACTGGTGGCACAGGCCGAGGAGATGGAGTAGTTCACGCCCTTGATCTGAAAGGGGGTCGCCAAACAGGCCGAAACCGTGCTGCCCATGGTGCGGGTAACGCGGTATGGGCCAATACGCTTGACGCCTTTTTCGCGCAGGGTATCAATGGCTTCCATCTGGTTGAGGGTAGAGGCTCCGCCAGAGCCTGCAATCAGACCGGTACGAGGATTAGAGACCTGCTCAGGCGTAAGGCCGGAGTCTTTGATCGCCTGTTCCATGGACAGATAGGCATAGGCTGCCGCATCGCCCATAAAACGGAAGACCTTACGGTCAATCAATGCTTCCAAATCCAGATCAATTGATCCAGAAACCTGGCTGCGCAGCCCCATGTCCGCGTATGCCTGGTTGAAGCGAATCCCCGGGCGGCTGGCCCGCAGGTTGGCAGAGACAGTGTCTTTGTCATTGCCTAGGCACGAAACGATACCAAGGCCAGTGATCACGACGCGACGCATGCGGATGTCCTTCAAAAGCTATCGGTGGAAGTGAACAGGCCGACGCGCAGGCTCTCGGCACTGTATATTTCGCGGCCATCAACACTGACGATGCCATCGGCGATACCGAGGATCAGTGAACGGTTGATGGTGCGTTTGATATTGATGTTATAGGTGATCTTTTTGGCAGTTGGCAGCACTTGGCCAAAAAATTTCACCTCACCGGAACCTAGGGCGCGGCCCCGTCCCGGATTGCCTTGCCAGCCAAGGTAGAAGCCAACCAGCTGCCACATGGCGTCCAGTCCAAGGCAACCTGGCATCACCGGGTCGCCCTCAAAATGGCAGGCAAAAAACCAGAGATCAGGGTTGATGTCCAGCTCTGCAATCATTTCGCCTTTGCCGAATTTACCACCGGTTTCGCTGATATGGACAATGCGATCGACCATCAGCATGTTAGGCGATGGTAACTGCGCATTACCGGGGCCAAATAACTCGCCACGACTGCAGCTTAGTAATTCTTCCCGGGTAAAGGCATTTTGTTTGGTCATGCGAGTTCCTCAATAATCCCTGTATAGGGCTTGGCATATCGCCTGCTTCCTAGACCTCTCATAGACTACTGAGCCTAAGGAAAAGTCACAGCGATAGGGCCAAACCTGTGTGATGCACTGCCGATAAAGGCTATTACTTTACCATTAGGCGTCCCTAAAGGTTTAGCGGCTGGGGATTTACTGCGTGCAACACCAAGTGGCTTGACTTGCTAGGATCAACTGGTAAGGCTGTAAACCCCCTGAGTTATAGCTGGAATACCTATGCCCCGATTAGCAGTCCTATCGATGAGTAGTACACGAGAGGTGCTCTTGGTGCGCACTCGCGTAGTAGGCCTGATGGGAGGTGTTCCATGAAATGTGCGCGCTGTGTAGCCGTACTGGCGGGGCTAGGTATTGCCTTTGCTATACAGGCACAGGAGGTGAGAGTCTTTCCTTGGCAACACTGCCCGCAGGTGGTTGAAACTAAACAGGCCACCGTGACGGATCGGCTATACCCTCAGGGCGCATTGCAAAAAATCAGCGGGCGCGTGCGGATTGAGGCGCAAATTCATGCCTCTGGAGCGTGGTCAAGCCTGACTTGTCAGCTACCAGAGCAACAGGAAGCACTGCCCACCTTTAACGCTAGCCTTAACAGCCTGCAACAAATGGGGGCGTTGTTGTTATTTTGGTGTGAAGGGCGCGACTGTGGTTCCAGTAGCCTGTGGGCTAATACGATTTTCAATCAATCGCTGCTGTATGGCCCGGATAATCAGCAAGCCTATCTTTTGGCTCGTTTGCCTAATACTGAAACGCTTTTGAGCCTGTACGCAGTGACCCGAGGCACTGGGCAAGCATTTTTACAGGCTGAAACACTCCAAAGCAGCCAAGCCCTCGGTGAGCTGTTACCTACGCCTAGCACTCTGCTGCGTCAGTTACGACTGACGGGCCAGTTGGCTTGGCCGATTCTTTCAGATGACGCAAAGCTGCATTGGCTACCGCTGCTGGTGCGTCTCTTGCAACTGGATAGCACCCTGGGTGTCCAACTGAATGGCCCCTCTGCTGAGGCATGGCGCGATGCCTTAATCCAAACCGGCGTTCAGCCAAGCCGACTGGAGTCGAATGGCTCAGAGGCCCAGAGTTTACATATCCTGCCACTGCGTTAACTCCGCACGGATAGCCCCCATTTTTCTTGCGTACCCTTCCTTCACTGCATGGAACTCCCTAATGCGCGATAACAATGACCGTTTGCTCGTGCAAATTTTGTTGATGGCTTTATTGGGCGCTTGCCTTTGGGTGCTTGCACCCTTTGTTTCAGTGTTATTTTGGGCGGCCTTGCTGGCCTTTGCCAGTTGGCCACTGATGCGCCTGCTGACCCGCTGGTTTGATGACAGCAAAAATGTGGCCGCAGGCGTACTGACCTTGGGCTGGATGGTGTTGGTTGCCGTGCCGCTGGTATGGCTTGGCTTCAATGTGGCCGATTACATCAGCGCTACCAATACCCTGATTCGGGATCTACAGGTGGATGGTTTGCCGCCACCACCGCCTTGGTTAATCCAACTGCCTTTTGGTGATCGTCTTGTAGAGGGTTGGAATACGCTAGATGAGCAGGGCACTGCCTTCTTAGTCAGCATTCGCCCCTATCTGATCCAAGTAGGTAACTGGCTGCTGGTGCACAGCGCTCGAATTGGTAGCGGTATGCTTGAAGTAGCCCTAAGCCTGATTCTGGTGTTTTTCTTCTACCGAGATGGCCCGCGCTTGGCGGCCTTCGTGCGCAGCCTATTGCATCGGCTTATCGGTGCCGAACGCGCTGATCACTACTTAGAGTTGGTCGCAGGTACGGTACAGCGGGTTGTGAACGGCATTTTGGGAACCGCCGTTGCACAGGGCGTTATTGCCTTTATCGGCTTTGTGATTGCCGGCATTCCCGGAGCCTTGCTGCTGGGCTTATTGACCTTCGCCCTGAGCTTAATTCCTATGGGCCCGCCGCTGATTTGGATTCCGGCCTCCGCTTGGCTGGCTTGGCAGGGGGAATACGGTTACTCGATTTTCTTGGGTATCTGGGGCTTCTTTGTCATCAGTGGGGTGGATAACATCCTCAAACCCTACCTGATCAGCCGGGGCGGAAATCTGCCCTTGGTAGTGGTGCTGCTGGGCGTATTTGGCGGCATTCTGGCTTTCGGCTTTATGGGGCTGTTCCTTGGCCCAACCTTGCTCGCCGTTGCCTATAGTTTGGTGAATGACTGGATCAAAAAAGAAGAACTCAAAATCCAGCCACCGAGCAATCAACTTTAAGTGTTAAGACCTTGCCTCGTAGTGCTCAAGTGCCTCACGGGCGATGATGCGGCCTAGCTGAATCAGCTCCGTAGCGCGATAAAACTCAAAAAACCGGCAAGCCCTTCTGGGAATACTGACCAGAACGTCTGGGGGATAGCCGGCAATCTTGTATTGGGTCAGGGAGTTTTGCATTACCTCAAAACTCTGGTTGATCAACTCCAGCATGGACGCTGGCCCTGCCTCATCAATGATCTGTGAGCCGTCCGCAGATTTAGGGGCACCACCATTAGCCAGCATGATATCGGTCAGCGCTGGGGTGAGTAGTGTTGGCGCATCTTCAGCGTCGCGTCGCCAGAATGTCAGGTGAGAACTTAAGGAATCAACCAAGTGCTCAAAGTAGCCATGCCCGATCTTAGGCCGGTCAACAAAGGGTAGGGCGTAATGCTTGTTGCCGCTGGAGCTCAGATTAACCGCCACAATGACATCGCAGTGGCTGGAAACCACCGGCACAATCGGCAAGGGATTGAGCAATCCACCATCGACCAGAACGCGCTTACCCAAAGTCACGGGCGTAAACAAGCTTGGGATAGCTGCCGAGGCACGCATGGCTTGGTTTAAACAGCCCTCTTGAAACCAGACCTCTTGCTGATTGGCCAGATCCGTGGCTACAGCAGTAAAGGGGAAGGGCAGGTTTTCGATATTAACGTTACCGACAATCTCCCGGATGTGGCCGAAGATCTTTTCCCCGCGAATAGCGCCCATGCTGAAGCTCACATCCAGCAGGCGCATCACATCCAAATAATCTAGCGCCTCGACCCACTCGCGAAAGGCTGGAAGCTTTCCTGCGGCATACACGCCGCCAATCACCGCCCCCATGGAGCAGCCGGCAATGCAGTCGATTTTATAGCCGCGAGCCTCTAACTCCTCGATGACACCAATATGGGCGTAACCCCGTGCACCACCGGAGCCCAGCACCAATGCGACACGTTTGCTCATCTGGATTCTCCTTATTCTGTTTGGCCGATGGCGGCGCGAGAGCAGTATCATGGCCACCCGGTCAAGTCAGCACCTGTAGCAAGCTTGCAACCGGGAATTCAGCCATTCAAGAGGGTGATATGACAAAGATGCAGGAGGAGGAACGCGTATTGGTCGATATAACCGATGCACGAGGCCGTATCCAGATCGTAGAGGTGGGAGACTATCGCTTTCTCGAATTTGGCGAGGGTGCTGAACAAAGCTGCGTGTTCATGCCCGATCCCTCGTGGTTAGAGTACGACTATACACGCGCCATGCTGATAGGCGCACTCTGTCACCAAGCCCCCGAAAGTGCCCTATTCATGGGCTTGGGTGCGGGGACGCTGGTGCTGGCTTGCCTGCGCGTTTTACCCTTGGATGACGTAGAAATCATCGAGCTGCGCCCAGACCTACTGCATCTCTCCAGAGACTGGCTCGGATTTATCGACGATGAGCGCTTTACCCTGCGCGTGGGGGATGCCGTAGAGCTGCTGCCCACTGCTGAGACTGCCGACCTGATCTTCGTCGACCTCTACAGTGACCAAGGGCCTTCTGAAGGACATCTGGAATGGGGATTTCTCAAACAATGCCAAGAAAAGCTCAATCCAGGTGGCTGGCTGATCATCAATCAATGGGCCTCAGCGAGTGGCCAACCCTTGGGAGCAGCACTGCTGCGCGGGCTCTTTCATCGGCACTACTGGGAATGCCCCGTGAAAGAGGGCAACGTCATTCTGCTGGTGCCTGCCGACCTTGAGCAAAGCCTTGATCTGCCCCTGCTCCATGAGAAGGCTGACTATTGGGCTCCGACCCTTGGTTATTCCCTAGCCGAACTGCTACACGCCGTGCGCCCAGCCAGTTAGCACCTATGAATTTGTGTGGAATAGCCAGCTTGCTAATAAAAAAACACGCAACCTAATGTAAATTCAGGTATATTAGCGGGCTCTTGCTGGTGCCTGTCCATCTTCTGGACGAATCATCGGCATGCAGTCCATGCTTGGACAATGTAACAACCCATTCATCCATCTCATCACACGCGATTTCGCAAATCCTCGCCGATCAGTCTGCCCGGGTGACCTCCCTTTGAGGTCTTTATCACGGCATGTGCAGTGCTGGCTCATGGGTGTTTGCGGACGCGCAGAGGCAGACCCATGTATCAGGAAACCGGCGGCTTTGCTGCACTCGGTATTCATCCCGCTGTACTCGCTGCAATCACCGCTGTCGGCTATGAAGAGCCATCGCCTATTCAGGCGCAGGCTATCCCCAGCATCCTAGCCGGTCATGACATGATTGGCCAAGCGCAAACAGGTACAGGTAAAACAGCCGCGTTCGCGCTGCCTATCCTGTCGAAAATTGATCCGCTGAAGCGTGAGCCTCAAGCGTTGATCCTTGCGCCTACCCGCGAACTCGCCTTGCAGGTTGCCACGGCTTTTGAGAACTACTCAAGCCAGCTTCCAGGCGTTAGCGTCGTTGCCATTTATGGCGGCGCGCCTATGGGCCCACAGCTGAAAGCCCTGCGTCAAGGCGCACAGGTGATTGTGGCCACACCGGGACGTCTGGTTGACCACCTGAGCCGTAACGAAGCGCTGCTCTCCACCATCCGCTATCTGGTGTTGGATGAAGCCGACGAGATGCTCAAGCTAGGCTTTATGGATGATCTGGAAGTGATCTTCCAAGCCATGCCAGAAAGCCGTCAAAGCGTCCTGTTCTCTGCAACCTTGCCGCACTCTATCCGCGCCATTGCCGAGAAGTACCTGCGTGATCCACAGCATGTGAAGATCGCTACCAAAACCCAGACGGTTGCCCGTATCGAGCAGGCTCACCTGCTGATCCACGCCGATCAAAAAACGCCTGCTGTATTGCGTTTGCTGGAAGTGGAAGACTTTGATGCGCTGATCGCCTTTGTGCGCACCAAGCAAGCCACATTGGATCTGGCCAGCGCCTTGGAAGCTAAAGGCTATAAAGCCGCTGCTTTGAACGGCGATATCGCTCAGAATCAACGTGAGCGCGTCATTGAGTCCCTTAAGGATGGTCGTCTGGATATCGTGGTGGCTACCGACGTAGCGGCCCGTGGTATCGACGTACCACGCATCACCCACGTACTCAACGTGGATATGCCCTATGACCCCGAATCTTACGTACACCGTATTGGCCGTACTGGCCGTGCCGGTCGTGATGGTCGCGCACTGCTGCTGGTAACCCCTCGTGAGCGGCGCATGCTGCAAGTCATCGAGCGCGTTACTGGCCAGAAAGTAGCCGAAGTACAGTTGCCTAACGCGCAACAAGTGCTCAATGCACGCATCCGCAAGCTGACTGCTAGCCTGTCACCCTTGGCGAATGCAGCGGCTGAAGAGAGCCACAGCGAGCTGCTGGATAAACTGACTGCCGATATCGGTTGCACGCCGCGCCAATTGGCTGCTGCACTGCTGGGTAAAGTCACCAGCGGTCAAGCCATGAGCTTAGCCGCACTGGAAAAAGAACAGCCCTTGGTACCAGAAGCAGGCAGCGCCCCCAGAGAGCGCCGCAGCAGCGCCAATGGTGCCGGTGCCAGCGAAGGTGGCCGCGAGCGTCGTGCCTCCATCCCCGTGGCTGAAGGCCGTGCGCGTTGCCGCACCCCGCTGGGTAGCCGTGACGGCATTGCCGCACGCAATCTGCTGGGTGCCATCCTCAATGAGGGTGGACTGGCGCGCGAGACTATTGGTCGTATCTTGGTACGTGAAACCTTCAGCTTGGTTGAGCTGCCAGAAGACGGACTTGATCGCCTGCTAGGTCGCCTGAAAGATACCCGTGTTGCCGGTAAGCAGCTAAAACTGCGTCGTTACCGCGAAGATTGATCCATCCCCTCTGTGCAATCCTAAGCCTGAGCCGTTACCATCGGCTCTCCACGCGAAGGATTGCACAGCATGCATGAAGAATTCTGGCAGCGCCGCTGGGCGCGCTCTGAGATAGCCTTCCACCAGACGGCTATCAACCCCTATCTAGAACGCTATTTCCCTCAGCTTAACCCCCACGCAAGCAAGGGGCGGGTGCTGGTGCCTTTGTGTGGCAAAACCTTAGACATACTCTGGTTGGCCGGGCAGGGGTTTTCGGTATTAGGCATTGAACTTTCAGAAACAGCTGTGCAGGCCTTCTTTGCGGAGCAATCCCTGAACGCAACTATCAGCCAGCACGGTGTTTTTACCTGCTACCAATTGGATGCTATAGCGCTATGGTGCGGTGATTTTTTCGCATTGACCGCTGAAGATGTTGCGGATTGCTCGCTCTTATACGACCGGGCGGCACTTATCGCACTTCCTCCAGAGATGCGCCAAGCTTACGCCGAGCATCTGTCTCGCATCCTACCCGTACCCTGTCAGGGACTGCTGATCAGTCTCGATTATCCTCAAGCACAAATGAACGGCCCACCCTTTGCTGTGCCTGCTGATGAAGTGCAGCATCTACTCGCCGCTGACTGGGATATAAGGCTTTTGGAGTCGCCAGACGTGTTGGCAGACTACCCGCGCTTCCAAGGGCATGGGCTGAGCGCTCTAAACGAACCTGTGTATCAGCTCAATAAAAAAGGGCACCCATAGGTGCCCTATTGTCCGTCTGCGCGGTGCGGCGTATGGCTGATTAGCCTAGGCGATGTAAAGCTTCGATACGCTCTTCCAGCGGCGGATGGCTTAGGAATAGGCCAGCCAAGCTATTTTTGCCTGCCGAGTTAATGCCAAAGGCTGTCAGGCTGTCTGGCATATGCACGGGAACATCTTGCTCTGCTCGCAGACGCTGCAGTGCGCCAATCATTGCGCCTGTGCCAGCCAAACGCGCCCCGGCTTCATCTGCGCGAAACTCACGCCAGCGCGAGAACCACATAACGATAATGGTAGCCAGAATACCCAGCACTAACTCTGCAACGATGGTGGCGATGAAAAAGGCTATGCCATTGCCTTCCTCATTCTTAAAGATCACCTTATCGACAAAATTACCGATGATCCGCGCAAAAAACATTACAAAGGTGTTCACCACGCCCTGAACCAGCGCTAGCGTCACCATATCACCGTTAGCCACATGGCCAATTTCGTGGGCGAGTACAGCGCGGACTTCATCCGGCGAGAAGCGCTCCAGCAGGCCTTGGCTGACGGCTACTAGCGCGTCATCTTTATTCCAGCCAGTAGCGAAGGCGTTGGCCTCATATGCTGGGAAAATCCCGACCTCCGGCATGCGGATGCCTGCTTCGCGTGAGAGCTGCTCTACCGTTTGCAGCAGCCATTGCTCATGGCCGGGGCGCGGTTGGCTGATGATTTCGGTGCCGGTGCTCATCTTCGCCATCCATTTAGAGATGAACAGCGAGAACAGCGATCCTGCAAAGCCGAAAATCGCACAGAAGATCAGCAGCTGTTTGAGGTTGAGATCAACCCCATTGGCGGCCATAAAGCCTTCAAAGCCGACTAAATTGAGCGTGATGCTGGCGATCAGCACCACGGCCAAGTTGGTGGCCATAAATAATAGGATTCTCATCATAGGTAAAACATCTCCTCACAGAGAAAGGCACGTCACAGAGAAAGACAGGTTCGCCGGGTATATAAGGCAGGGGGGAGGGCTATTCAACCGAATGACTATTTCAAGCTATGTCCTCGACAGGACTAGCAAGCGTCACATTCACTACGGGGTTGGCGTTGCGCCTAATTATGAGATTTTTATCCCGTGGATACCCTACGCCCACTGTGCTTGCATTCCAGCTTTTATCGTTATAGAGCCCCTATCCATACGCTAGATAGGGGCTGCTAAGACTACTACTGACGATAGCCTTTCAGGAAGCTACCAATGCGCCCTATGGCGGCTTCTAGATCGTCAACACGCGGCAGCGTGACCACGCGGAAGTGATCTGTCCATGGCCAATTGAATGCAGTCCCTTGAACGATCAGCAGCTTCTCTGAGAGCAGCAGATCAAGGGCAAACTTCTCGTCATTGTGGATGGGGCAGAGTTTCGGGTCGATTTTCGGGAAGGCATAGAGCGCGCCCATGGGCTTCACGCAGCTGACCCCCGGAATATCGTTGAGCAGCTCCCAAGCGCGGTTACGCTGCTCAAGTAAGCGTCCACCCGGCAGAATCAAGTCATTGATGCTCTGATAGCCGCCTAGGGCGGTCTGGATGGCGTGCTGGGCAGGGACGTTGGCACAGAGGCGCATGGAGGCCAAAATCTCCAAGCCCTCAATATAACTCTTAGCCTTGTGTTTAGGCCCAGAGATAGCCACCCAGCCAGAGCGGAATCCCGCCACCCGGTAGGCTTTGGATAGGCCGTTGAAGGTCAGGCACAGCACATCAGGAGCCAGTGACGCCGTAGAGATATGCACGGCATCATCGTACAGAATCTTGTCGTAAATCTCGTCTGAGAACAGCACCAGATTGTGTTGGCGCGCCAGCTCGACCATGCCTTCCAAAATCGCTTTCGGATAGACGGCTCCGGTGGGATTATTAGGATTGATCAGCACCAAGCCTTTGGTATTGGAGGTGATTTTTGCCTTGATGTCTTCAAGGTCTGGCCACCAATTGGCTTGCTCATCGCACAGATAATGCACGGGCTTGCCACCGGCGAGGCTGACAGCGGCTGTCCAAAGTGGATAATCAGGGGCTGGGATCAGCACCTCATCACCGTTGTTGAGCAGCCCCTGCAAGGCCATGACGATCAGTTCTGATACGCCATTGCCAAGGTAGATGTCCTCAATACCAACACCCTCTACCTGCTTTTGCTGGTAGTACTGCATGACGGCTTTACGGGCGCTGAACAGTCCCTTGGAGTCGCTGTAGCCTTGGGCGGTAGGCAGGTTACGGATGACGTCCTGAAGAATCTCATCGGGTGCCTCAAAGCCGAACGGTGCCGGGTTGCCGATGTTCAGCTTGAGGATGCGATGACCTTCCTCTTCCAGACGTTTAGCGTGCTTTAGCACTGGCCCACGGATGTCGTAGCAGACGTTGGCGAGCTTGTTCGATTTGCTGACCTGCATGATCCTGAGTGTCCCGAAGTAAAAAGACGTAGCGCCAGGGGTGGTGGGGGAACTGTGCCTTGGCAGCGGAGAAGCCTACTGCCAGACTTGGCATTGGGGAAGCGATGCATCATACGCTGGGGGCTGATCCATGGAAAAGGTGAGTTCCGGCCTTTTTTCCTTTCTTGGTGGGGATCAATAATGAGAAAACTTGAAAAGTCCCTTGAGGACTGGCGGGAGGAGCTCTCCAATGAGCAATTCCAAATTTGTAGACTGGGGGGGACAGAGCGTGCGTTTACAGGCAAGTATCACGCGACTAAAACAGAAGGGGTTTACCACTGCGTCTGCTGTGATGCGCCCTTGTTTGATTCTGATGCGAAATATAATTCGGGCTGTGGCTGGCCGAGTTATTTTCAGCCGATCAGTGAGACGGCGTTAAGCAGCTCCAATGACTTTAGTCACGGCATGTACCGCATCGAAATTAAGTGCGCCTGCTGTGAGGCGCACCTTGGCCATGTGTTCCCTGATGGGCCAGAACCCACGGGGAAACGCTACTGTATCAACTCAGCCTCGCTGATACTCAAACCCAAAGAGTAAGCGTGCTCAAGGTTTGGCACGGGCCTGTTTCGGGGCGTGCCAAACCAAGCCTGCCCATTTTGCAAAAGCAGCGCCGCAACACCTATGCTGTCGGCCTTATTCTCGAAACAGGCGACTGCATGATGATGGATGCTGAACTCCGCGCTTTTTTGCATAGAGCCGATGCCCTGCTTACACGGCTTGATCCGCTATTGCCTGCGCATAGGCCGGTCATCGACTGGTCTGACGTATTGGCCGCGCGTTGGCAGGCCGAGCCTCAGGGTGGCGGCTATCTGTTACCGATTGCGGTGAATCTCGATCTCTCCCTTGATGACTTGCTGGGCATTGAGCGGCAACGTGAATTGCTGACAGCCAACACTCGGCAGTTTGTGGAGGGCTTCCCGGCCAATCATGTGCTGCTGTGGGGGGCGCGAGGCACGGGAAAATCCTCGTTGATTCGGGCGCTGCTGGCGCGTTTTGCTGCTGAAGGTTTGCGCCTGATCGAAATCGAACGCGATCATCTATCCGAGCTACCGCGCTTGGTGGAGCAGCTTGGCAGTAACGCTTGGCGCTTTGTGGTGTTCTGTGACGATCTGTCCTTTGAGGCGGGTGAGGGTGATTACCGGATACTCAAAAGTGTCTTGGATGGCTCTTTGGAGCGCGCTCCAGACAATGTGCTGCTCTACGCCACCTCGAATCGTCGCCACCTCGTTCCAGAGAAGCAAAGCGATAACGAGCATTGGGAAATGGTCGATGGCGAACTGCATCCCAACGAAGCAGTAGAGGACAAAATAGCCCTCTCTGACCGCTTTGGCTTGTGGTTGTCTTTTTATCCCTTCAGCCAAACGCAGTACCTTGACACCGTTAAGCACTGGATTAGCGTGCTAGCTGAACAGTCGGAGCTAGCATGGACATGGGATGAGCCTCTAGAAAAAGAGGCTCTGCGCTGGGCTTTAGGCCGTGGCAATCGGAGTGGCCGCTGTGCTTACCAGTACGCACGCCAATGGGTGGGAGCGCGCTTGTCTGGGCAGGTGTGAGCCATCAGAGCGCTTTCTGCACTAGCGCCCGTAGCTGAGTGATAATTGGAAGCTCGGTCTGCAAAGCCTTGTCGAAAGTGCTCAGGGCTTTAATACGTGCAAAATGCGCTACCAGCTTAGGCCAACGCTGGCCGTCGAGGGTTTCCCCTGCGTACTCCATATTGATCAGTTGGCTGGCAATGGCGATGTCAGCCAGACTCAATTGCTCGCCCACCCAATAAGCGCGCGAGCCTAGCTGTTGTTCTAGATAATCAAAGTGCTTGGGAAGTTTAGCGTTCAGGGCTTGCTGAATGGCTGCTTCATCGCAGGCTTCACCCCGGGTGGGCTTGAGCAAGCGGTTAACAAATATCGTCGCGGTGGTGAGCGGAGCCAGCTCGTAGTCGGCGTATTTCTCAAGCCAGCGCACCTGCGCGGCTTCTTTGGCATTGCTGCCATACAGAGGCGTACTTTCAGGATGAGCATCTTCTAGGTACTGACAGATGACGCTGGAGTCAGCCAAACCGAAACCATCGGCATCTTTAAAGGCGGGGATACGTCCGAGGGGGCTGATATCAAGGTACCCGTCCGGAACGGCGAACGGCATGACCACCTCTAATTGGTAGTCCAAGGCCTTTTCATGCAGACAAACACGCACTTTGCGAACAAACGGCGATAGCGGCGCACCGTAGACTGTGGTCATCAAGATAACTCCCTTTGTTTGAAGGTCGGCTTCTCTGCCAGCATAGCAGTTGCTTGCCAGCAGAGAAGAACCCTAAGAGTATCCTGTGTTAATGACTTAACGTGGCAAATACAGGGTGAGTATTTGGCCCGGTTTCAGCTCTTGGCTGCCGGGGTTCCAGCTTTGGAGAGCCTTAGGCTGCACGTTGAAGCGCTTGGCAATCTCCCGAATGGATTCGCCTTTTTTGACCTTGTATACCGTGGCGGCCTGTTGCTTGCTGCTCTTATTAGTGCTGGCTGTAGCGCCCTTGCTGGTGCTGCTTGAGGCACTTGCAACAGACGTAACAGTTTTAGCAGCTGCTTTGGCTTTGCTGTCTGCGGGGGACTGCAAGTTCAATATCTGCCCCGGCTTCAAGCGGGTACTAGCGGCCAGTTGGTTCCAGCGCTGCAGATCGGTCATGCTGATTTTTTGACTTTTGCTGATCTGCTGTAGGTTTTCACCGGATTTCACTCGGTAAGTGCGAGTGGCACTGGCGCGTTTTTCAGATGCGGACTCGCTGGTAAGAGTACGAGCCACAGTTGCTGTTACAGGACGCATGCTGGTGCTGACAGGGCTAAGAACGTGCTCAATACGCTGACGCTTACCAGACATGCTGCTGAGGGTTTGAGTGGCTTCAATTTCCCGGACAATGGCTTGATTAACTTCTCTGAACTGCCGCCCCGAACCATATCGGCTTGCCATGCGCTTCGGCATATCCCAATTAAGGGTGGGTTCTGGCAAGTCTTCAAGCTGGTCTTCGTACTGCTCAGGCGTTTGTCCTTCCAAGCGAGCCAAATTGTTAGTCAGCAGGCCTGCTTTGTCAGTGGGCACCAGAAGCTGTTTGGGGCCATCTTGGGTGACACCCTTGGTGAAGGCCGGGTTTAGCCGATAAAGCTCGTCCTCGTCCAGCTCAGCCAGTTTGGCGGCATGTGCAAGGTTCAGGTTACGGTTTAGGCGCACTACTTCGAAGTAGGGCTCGTTAGGCACGGGGCTTAGGCTAATGCCATAGGCCTGCGGATTCATGATTAATTGCGACACTGCTAGCAGCTTGGGTACGTAGTCGCGGGTTTCCTGAGGCAGGGGCAGGCTCCAGTAGTCAGTAGGAAGCCCTTGCTTCTGGTTGGCTTCAATGGCGCGGCCTACGGTGCCTTCTCCCGCATTGTAAGCGGCCAAGGCCAACAGCCAGTCGCCATCAAACAGCTTGTGCAGGTAGCTCAGGTAGCGCAGAGCGGCATTGGTGGAGGCGGTAATGTCACGCCGTCCATCGTACCAGCGGGTTTGGCGCAGGTTGTAATATTGTCCGGTCGAGGGGATGAACTGCCAGAGACCCACTGCCTGAGCAGGTGAGTAAGCAAAGGGGTTGTAAGCGCTTTCGATGATGGGCAGCAGCGCCAGCTCAAGGGGCATGTTCTGCTCTTCTAAGCGCTCAACAATGTAATGGATGTAGGGCGCACTGCGCTTGCTAACGGCACGCAAGGTGGCCGGGTTGTCAGAGAAGCGCTTACGGTGTTGGCTAATCCGCGCCTGATTCGGCATATTCTTTTGCAGTTGGAATCCCGTGCGCATCCGGCCCCAGATGTCTTGGTGGGCCAGCGGGCTGGGGGCTTGACCTTCTTGGTCTTCCCAATCGCGCGCTTTGGGCTGCTGGTAGGTTCTGTTGTCGCTGTCGTATGTGAAGTAGCGTTTTATCTCACTGCTGCGCTTTGAGAAGCTCCAATCGTCGTCATCTTGGGTGGAGTGGCTTTGGCAGCCAGCCACCAACAGGGTGCAAAACACTGTGGCAAGCATTTTTCCAGCAGTGATTTGAGTAGCCTGAATGCGACTTTTATGAAGAGCTGGCGGCATGGGTGGAGACTCCCCCGATTGCAAAAATGGGGGGGATTCTAGAAACGCCTTTCCTCCTAGGTCAAGTTTAGTCTTGCATTTTGTGGATTAGATTTGATTTTTGACATAAAAATGCAGGGTGTTTTCCCCGCTAGTTATAGGTTTAGCGGGGTGGCTGCTCTAGCCATTAAATCCTTTTTAATCAGTAAATTAGAAGCTATTTTTCCATTCGCGCAGGACAGAAAATACCGCTTCTTGGTTTAAATTGTTGCCAGCGGCTCGCTGGATAGCAGCTTGCCTCACTGTTTCCTGATTTGTACGTAAAAAGGGATTGGTAGCCCATTCGGTTTCTAATGTGGAGGGAAGGCTGGGTAGACCCTGTGCGCGTTGCTGACTAACCTGTTGGATGCGTTGAGCGATCTCGGGATTATTGGGTTCCACCGCTTGAGCAAAACGCAGGTTGGAAAGGGTGTATTCGTGGGCGCAATAAATTTCGGTATTAGCAGGCAGAGCGGCTAGGCGTTGCAGAGAATTGAACATCTGTGCAGCGGTGCCCTCAAAGATTCGTCCGCATCCACCCGCGAACAGAGTATCGCCGCTAAACAGCCAAGGCGCGGTATGGGCATCAGTGTGAACCCAGTAGGCGGCATGCCCTAGTGTGTGTCCCGGTATTTCCAGCAGTTGCCAAGGATGTCCCAGTATTTGCAGGCTATCGCCATCACTTAAGCGCGTGTCGCAGTCGGAGAGTGTCTCGTGACTAGGCCCAATGATGCGCGCGCCCGTGTGCTGCTTGAGCAGTGCTACACCGCCCACATGATCTTGGTGGTGGTGGGTGATCAGAATGTCGCTAAGCTGCCAGCCGGGATGCGCGGCTAACCAGTCAAGTACCGGGCCTGCCTCGCCAGGATCAACCACGGCACAGCGCTGTAAGTGTGGATTGCTGATCAACCAGATGTAGTTATCAGTCAATGCGGGAAGCGCTTCAATGCTTAACATGTGTGAACACCATTTTGATACAGTCGGAAGTCCATGCTAACAGTGCTTGCGAGGGCTGACAGCGCTAGGCTGAAGCCATTGGCTGATTGAACAGGGGGCATGCTTGATGATTCCGCGACTGTTTGTCCGCCAAGGGGTGGACGACGGGCAGTGGCAAACGACCATGCACGAGATAGCCCTGTGGTTTGATCAACCAACCGGTAGCCAATGGTTGGCTCAGGAACAGCAGCTATTAGCTCGTGTACTGGGTAAGCGTTGCTTCGGACGTTACTTGCTGCACTATGGCCCTCAGTCTGGTACGCCTATTTCGTTGCCTGATCTGGAGCACTGCATCCGATTGGGGCCCGCCTTGCCCGGCGTGGCGATTCACTGCACTGAGCAGGCTTGGCCCATTGCTGAGCAAAGCGTGGATGCGGTAGTGCTCCAGCATGCCTTGGACTCTAGCGCCTCACCTAAAGCACTGCTGCAAGAAGCGGCTCGCGCAGTAAGGGCCGGCGGGCATTTGCTGATCATTGGTATCAATCCCCTAAGCCTATGGGGGATGCAGTGCTTATTCTCAAGAGGTGCTCTGCGCCATCTTGGAAGCCTTCGCCCTGCCAAGGTCAGTCGTTGGCTCAAACACTTGGGCTTTATGTTGGAGTTACACTGCTATGGCGGTTACTGCGCCTCTTCGCCCCGCGCGCTAGGCTCAGGGCGATACCGCATGCCGGTGGGCGGCTTTTATCTGCTGGTAGCCCGCAAATTGATGATGGGGGTGCGCCCTTGGCGTAAAGAGCGGCGTGAACGCCTCAATGGACGACTTATCCCATTAACTTTTCGAATCGGGCGGCGTGCGTCGCTCCGTCCCATGACTAAGAAGATCTTGTGACAAACACGAATAATGATGACGCCATGACCGATGAAACACGGGTTGAAATCTATACCGATGGTGCTTGCAAGGGGAATCCCGGACCAGGTGGTTGGGGGGCCTTGCTGATCTGTAAAGGCCAAGAACGCGAGCTATGGGGCGGAGAGAGCAACACCACCAACAATCGCATGGAGTTAACCGCGGCCTTAGAGGCGCTGGCCGTACTCAATCGCCGCTGTCAGGTGCGCTTAATCACCGACTCGCAATACGTCATGCAGGGCATCACCCAATGGCTGCCTAACTGGAAAAAACGCGGTTGGCGGACGGCCAGTGGTCAAGCCGTCAAAAATGCCGACCTGTGGCAGCGGCTGGAGACCGAAGTCAACCGACATCAAGTGGATTGGCAATGGGTACGCGGTCATACAGGGCATGTTGGCAACGAGCGAGCCGATCAACTGGCTAATCGAGGCGTACCCACGTCATAAGGTCATTGAGGAATAATTGATGCGCAGCGTTGTACTGGATACTGAAACTACCGGCATGCCGGTCTCTGATGGCCATCGCATCATCGAAATTGGCTGTGTTGAACTGGATGGACGTCGTCTAACTGGGCGACACTTCCACGTCTACCTGCAACCTGATCGTGAAGTGGACGAGGGGGCCATTGCGGTACATGGCATCAAAAACGAATTTTTGATCGGCAAGCCACGCTTTGCGGAAATCGCCGATGACTTCTTCGCCTTCATTGAAGGCGCACAGCTGATCATCCATAACGCCCCCTTTGATGTTGGCTTTATCAACGCTGAGTTTAGTCTGCTCAATCAACTGGAACGCGCCGATATCAGCCAGCACTGTAGCGTGCTGGATACGTTGCGGATGGCTCGCGAGCGTCATCCGGGGCAGCGCAACAGTTTGGATGCACTCTGTAAACGCTATGACGTAGATAACTCCGGGCGCGATCTGCACGGCGCATTGCTCGATGCTGAAATTTTGGCCGATGTCTATCTGGCCATGACCGGCGGCCAAACCTACCTATCACTGGCAGGTGAGGAAAACGGCAACAGTGCGACCAATAGCTTCCAGCCCGGCCAGATTCAGCCACTGCCGATAGGCCGTGCGCCCACGCCTATCATGCGTGCTACTGCCGATGAGTTAGCAGCCCATGAGGAGCGGCTAAACGCACTGGAGAAAGCTGCGGGCGGCCCTTCAGTCTGGCGGCGTCTCGAAACGCTGTGACAGACTGAAGGCTTTCCTCCTGTGAAGGCTGAGATTTCGATGATGCGCTGGCAACCCCTTTGGCTTGATCCCCTTCAGCAAGAAGGCTATGTGCTGGTGCATTACCGCCAGCGCTTTTTATCTGGGCCGCAGGGTCTGCTGTTTTCGCGGCAAGACCCAGTGCTGGCAAAAGTGCGCCACCTTGTTATCAGTGAGCAGGGGCTTGGCTACTTTGATGGCCAGCCAGTCTGTCTGTATGAATTGGCAGCCCTTATCGAGCCTGCTAGCACTCATTGGCAGAGTCTGCGGCAGGTGATGAGTGACGAGCAGCGCGAAGCCGAGCGCTTTCAGATGCTGTGCTTTGCCGCTCAAGTGGGCACTTGGGCCAGTCAGCACCGTTTTTGCGGCAGTTGTGGCGCGCCCATGCAGCCCTTGAGCGGAGAACGTGCTATGTGCTGCGCGGCTTGCCACAGTTGCCATTATCCAAGAATTTCACCCTGCATGATTGCCTTGGTGACGCGGGGTGATGAGATTTTACTGGCGCGCTCACCCCATCACGCACCCGGTATTTACAGCACGCTGGCAGGCTTCGTGGAGCCGGGAGAAAGCATTGAGCAATGCGTGGCCCGCGAGGTGCTTGAAGAAGTGGGAGTGAGCGTCTGTAACCCGCGCTACATCGCCAGCCAAAGTTGGCCTTTTCCGCACTCATTGATGCTGGGCTTTCATGTGGACTATGTGGACGGGGAGATTGTCCCGCAGCCCGGTGAAATTGAGGAAGCCCATTGGTTTTCCATCCATGCACTGCCCGCGCTGCCGGGGCCGCATACCATTGCACGCCATCTGATTGACCGTTATATCGCTGAGCGCCTTGGCTCCAGCGTGCCAATTTGGCCTCTCTAATGCGTTGACTGGCGGCCTTGCTGCCGCTTTGTCGCACGCCCTGCGTACCCCATACCTTGTAGCAATGGGCTTGCCCACAGGTAGGCCCGTCGTCTTACGACTTGCGGGTTGTATGTAGCGCCTTGTTCGGTATTACGCCTTTTCTGCTGCTTAGGCGGTGCCCTGCCAAAGCACTAGGCAACCAGCGCCATGGAAGCCTGTGTCATCCATGAGCAACTTTCAATAATCGCTCCGCTTTCAGCGAATTATCGCCATCATCAAGCGGAGCTAACATGAATAAAAATAAGATTGCCCTTGCCATCGCCCTGAGTGTGGGTATCGCGCATCCTGCTATGGCTGAAATCATGCTCTATAAAAAGCGTGATACGACCTTCTCCGTAGATGGCTACTTCAACACCTTTTACACCAGCAGTGATGTGAATCGGGATGGCGATAATTACGACCGTAAGCAAGCGCGGGTACGTATGGGTTATCTGCCTAACTGGGTAGGCTTTAACTTCAAAAAAGAGGTAGATGGTTTAACCATGGGCGGGCGCTCGTCGTTTTGGGTTTCCATCAACGACAGTGAAACTAACGGCACAGCGACCGCCATCGATATACGTCAGTTTTACGGTACGGTAGCGGGCAAATGGGGTGAGGTGCTGCTGGGTAAAGACTTTGGCCTGTTTTCACGCTCTAACATCTTCCTTGATGAAATGCTGGCAGGCGTAGGTAACGTCAGCGACACCATAGGCTTGGTGGATGGAAAGGGGGTGTCCTTCGGTAACATCGGCACAGGCTTTCCCTATCCCTTCCCAACAGCGCAGATTACCTACCGCAACAATGAATTGCTGATGAAGGGCTTGCGCGTAGCGGTCGGCATCATGGACCCCTACGACACTAATCAGATCGATAAAGACTCCACAGACGGCCTAAGCGATAAGGCCTATCAAGAAAGCCCACGTTATGAGTTTGAAGTCAGCTATCAATTCGATTGGTCAGGCGCGCAGATTTATACCTGGGTAAACGGTCAGCACCAACGCTCGCAAAATACCAATGATGATATTGGTAGCGTGACCTCCAGAGGCTTGGGCTACGGTGTGCAAACTAAGTACGGCCCTTGGTCGGTGACGACATCGGGCTTTCAGGCTGAGGGTATCAACCCCTTCCTGACCAACAACTCAGGTGAAGGCCGTCTGCGTGAAATCGACAGTGATGGCTACCTGATGCAAGGCGCTTATACCTGGGGCGATAACCGTGTGGCGCTGTCCTACGGTAAAACCACCGATGATGGCAACGGCTTGGGTGAAACCGCCGACTTTAAAACCAAGGGCATCACCTACACCCGTACCATCAACAAAAACCTGCGGGTGTTAACCGAGTACACCCAGTACCAGATTGATGCTGATGACAAATACAACCTTGGCGAAGATACCAACACCTTTGCCGTCGGTGCGGTATTGAGCTTCTGATGATCAAGCAAGGTACGACCGAAGCATTGGGTAAGCGGCACCCAAGTAGTATGTTGGGGTTAGGTTTGGCGGATCATAATGATGGCCAAACAGGGCGCTCCGCGAGAACCAACCCCATGCCGTCTGCCTATTCCGATGTGATTCGTACCGCAATGTCGGATGATCGTGATCCCGAGCGCGTGGCGCAGGATCTAGCACGGCAACTGATACACCCACATTTGGGATTTGTGCTGTTCTTTTGCTCCACTAGCTATGACCTAGAAGCCCTTGGGCAGTCTTTGGAGCAGTACTTTGGCGGCTTACCCTTAGTAGGCTGCACCACAGCGGGGGAAATCACCCCCAATGGCTATGGGCGTAACTGTGTGACGGCCATTGGCTTTGATCACCAGTACTTTTCGGTGGCCTGTAGCCAGATTGAAGAAATGGATCGCTTTAGCCTGCTGGATGCTCAGCAGTTGGTAGAGCGCTTAGTGAATGATTGCCGTAGCAACTTTTTGGCTCCCATCAAAGACCACAGCTTTGCGCTGACCTTATTTGATGGACTGTCCAGCCGTGAAGAAACCGTGCTGGCGGCATTGAGCGCTGCCTTTGGACGTATTCCGCATTTTGGTGGCTCGGCCGGGGATGATAATCACCTTAGCCATACCTACGTGTACTTTAAGGGACGCTTTCACAGCGGCTCTGCGGTGGTTGTACTGATCAACACATGGCTTGATTTTGAAGTCTTCAGTACCCACCACATTTTACCACTCGAAGAAAAACTGGTTGTTACCCAAGCGGATAGGGCACTGCGCCGTGTCTATGAACTCAATGCAGAGCCGGCGGCACAAGCCTATGCTGATCTGATTGGTGTACCGCTAGAGGCCTTGGATTACCGGCTATTTGCCTCGCATCCCTTAGCGGTGCGGATTCGTGACCGTTACTACGTGCGCGCTATCCAGAAGGTCAATGAGGACCTGAGCCTGAGTTTCTATTGTGCGGTGGAGAACGGCATCGTATTGACCGGCATGCAGCCGGGGCCGTTGCTGCCCAACCTAGAAACCCTGTTTGCAGGTCTTGAGGAACGTCTTGGCCCCTTATTGCTGACCATTGGCTGCGATTGCTTCTTGCGGCGTCTGGGCGGTGATACGGAAGGCATCAGTAACAGCATCTCCGCGTTTTTGCGTGAGCATCGGGTGATCGGCTTCAATACCTACGGGGAGCAGTGCAATGGGCTGCATCTCAACCAAACCTTCACCGGTGTCGCCATCGGCAGGCCAGGCGGAAACCTCCGACGCTGAACTTAAGACTCGTCTTGAGAAGCTGGAGCGAGAGAATCACAAACTTAAGCGCATTAATGCCGCACTGATTGAGCGGGTAGAGTCACGGGCCGCACCGCCTGATGATGCCTACACGGCTTTTCAGTATTCGGTTGAATTGGCAGAGCAAGTGCGTGAGCGTACTGACGCGCTCAATCAGGCCATGGCTGAGCTTAAATCCAGCAATCGCTTATTGAGCGAGGCCCGCCAGCGCGCGGAAACCGCGCATCGTTACCTGATCGACGCCATCGAGAGCATCTCGGATGCCTTTGTGCTCTTTGATCATGAGCAACGCATCGTGCTGTTCAACAGCCGCTTTAAGGCTTTTTGGGGTGTCAGTCAGGCACGGATTGCCACCGGCATGCTGCTGGCTGATATTAAGCGCTTAGCCGCTAATACTGGGCTGATTGTCGAAGAGCATCGCGGTAACAGCGACGAGCAAAGCTTCTATCGGCTGTTTGATGGCCGCTGGGTGCAAGTGCGGGAGCGGCGTACCCGTGGCGGCGGCTTGGTGATTCTCTATACCGACATCACCGAGGTTAAAAACCGCGAATCTCTTCGGCGTGAACAGGCATTAGCGCAAAAATCCAGCCTGTTGCAGCGGGCCATTGATAACCTGTCGCAAGGCGTGGTCATGGTTGCACCTGAGGGTTCACTGGAGCTATGGAATCACCGTTTCCTCGACCTCTGTGGCCTTGAGCCCATCGCCAACCAAAAATCCTTTGCCGATGTGATGGCCGACAGCGAATTGCCGTTGCTCACACCTGATAGCCGAGATGAAAATGAGCGGCCCATCTCCCACCTTGAGCAGCATTTAGCCGATGGCAGTGTATTGGAAATCCGCACCCATCCCTTGCCAACCGGCGGCTTTGTTAACACCTTCACCGATATCACCGAACGCTATCAGCATGCTGAAACCCTGCGGCAGAGCGAACAGTGGATTCGTTTAATCACCGATCACGTTCCGGCACTGATTGCCTATCTGTCGGGAAATTTAGTCTATCGCTTCACCAACAAGGTCTACGAAGACTGGTATCACTGGACGCCGGGTCTCATGTTGGGTTGTAGCCTTTATGAAGCCCACAATGATGAACATTGCCAGCAGCTTCAGCCCTACATTGACCGCGCTCTGCAAGGTGAAAGCGTGACCTTTGAGTTGGCGGAAACCAACCTCAACGGACAAAAGCGCTGCTTGTTGCGCTCCTACGTGCCAAATCACGACCAAGACGGCAATGTTATTGGCATTTTCGTGCTGGTGCGTGATGTCACCGAACGCCGCCGCACCGCTGAAGCTTTGCAGCGGGCCTATCAGAATCTTGAACAGCGTGTGCGCGATCGCACCACCGAGCTGACAGCCCTTAACACCCAGTTACGCGAGGAAATCGAAGAGCGTAGCGGGGCTGAGGCGCGTCTGCGTGAGGCAAAGCGTGAAGCAGAGCTGGCTAATCTATCTAAAACCAAGTTTTTGGCCGCGGTCAGTCATGACCTGCTGCAACCCTTAAATGCAGCGCGTTTGTTCACCAGCGCGTTGCTTGAGGCGCGTGATCCCAACAACAGCCCGACCTTAATCCGCAACCTCAGCAACTCGCTGGAAGATGTAGAAAACCTGCTCGGCACACTGGTCGATATTTCTAAGCTGGATGCCGGAGCCGTTAAACCGGAAATCGGCACCTTTGCTATCAGCGAGCTATTTGACAACCTAGCGGCTGAATTTAGCCAGTTAGCCATCAGCGAACAACTGCAATGGCGCTTTGTGCCTAGTTCGGCGCTGGTGCGCAGTGATTTACAACTGCTGGCGCGTATTCTGCGTAACCTACTGACCAATGCTATTCGTTACACGCCCAAAGGTCGCATCTTACTGGGATGCCGTCGCTTGCCGAATCGGCTATCCATTGAAGTCTGGGACACCGGCATCGGCATTCCCAATGACAAGCTCCAAGAGGTATTTCAAGAGTTTAAGCGGGGCGAGCAGCAGCATCGGAACCAAGATCGCGGTTTAGGTCTAGGCTTAGCCATTGTCGATAAGATTGCCAAAATGTTAGGCCATCAGATTCGCGTGGCTTCTGTGCCGGGTAAAGGCTCAATGTTTGCCGTAGAAGTCCCCATGACGCGGCATCTTCCCATGCCTCGGCAAACCTTGGAGGCACCATTACCCTTGACTGATCGCCTACAAGGGGCACGCGTATGGGTGGTGGATAACGATACGGCCATCTGTGCGGGTATGCGCACGCTGCTGGAAAGTTGGGGCTGCATTGTTATCACCGCCCTCAGTGGCGACGATCTCGCGCCGCAGGTGAAAAACTTTCACGCCGATGCTGATCTGCTAATCGTTGACTACCATCTAGACAACGGCTGTAACGGCGTTGATGTGGTAGAAACAGTCAATGCGCGGCGTGCTACACCCTTACCAACACTGATGATCACCGCCAATTACAGTAACGAGCTGAAGCAGCAGCTACGGGAGCTTGGCCATATGCTGATGCATAAGCCCGTGCGCCCCATGAAGCTCAAAACCGCCATGTGCCACCTGCTAGAACGCGAAGGGGGCATTGCCTAGGGCGCGGCAACCAACATAGGCTCGCGTCTAGGCTGTTTTCTGGGCGCGGGCTGAGAATAATAATAAAGCGATCCCACCTAACACAGCTGCTGAACTGAGCAGCAATTGCAGGCTTAGCGGCTCTTCTAACAGCAAGGCTCCTGCTAAGGCAGCCAAAACCGGCACACTGAGCTGAACGCTTGCCGCTTGAAATGCCGCCAAGCCGCGCAATGCGCTATACCACAGCGCATAGCCAATAGCTGAAGTCAAAGCCCCTGACAGCAGGGCATATAGCACACCGTTTGCATCAAGCTGCAATTGCTCATGGCAGAGCAAAGCCAGTAGGGCAGCCAGTGGGAGGCTGATGAGGAAGCTATTCGCCGTAGTGGCCAATGGATCCTGCGTGGTACGACCTTTGAGCGAGTAAAAGCCCCAAGCCATCCCAGAAATCAGCATGAGTAAGGCCGCTGATAGCTTAGGCGCACTGCTGCTTGGTAACAGTAATGCTAGTACTCCGCCGAGTGCCATAGACAAACCTAGGTATTGGCGGGCACTGAAGCGCTCTCCCTGCAACCAGCCCACCATAATCATAGTCAGTTGCACAGCACCAAACAGCAGCAGGGCACCAGTGCCCGTCTCTAACTCAAGGTAAGCAAAAGAGAAAGCCGCCGCATAGATAAACAGCCATAACGCGGAAAGTAAGGCTTCTCGCGCATAAGAAAAGGTCGTTTTAGGCTGACGCATACGCAGCAGTAGCCAGAGCGTTAAGGCCCCGGCCAATAAGCGCAGCCCGGTGAAGCTGGCGGCATCAATGCCTGTTTCGCGTAACGCCAGACGGCAGAGTAGAGAGTTTCCCGCAAACGCCAGCATAGCCAGCGCTGTTAGTATCAATGTACGGGTCTGGAGCATGGCTGCTAACGCCGTAGATAGGCGCTAAAGTCGATGTCGTTGGCCGATAGAATGGCTTGTACACGGTTATGCACGTTGAGTTTGCGCAAGATTGCGGAAACATGCGCCTTTACTGTGGTTTCTGCGATATCCAGATTATAAGCAATCTGCTTATTGGATTCGCCACGCGTCATCCGCTCCAAAACTAGCAACTGCTTGCGGGTCAAGGCTTGCAGCAGCTCCGGGGGAATGCTTTGGTGTTCGCTAGACTTACTGCGCGTGTTGCTGGTTTGAGTACGGATAATATCGGACGGCAGATACACATTTCCCTTAAGAATCTGCTCAATCGCCTCAATCATCTGCGCTCTAGGGGACGACTTGGTAATAAAGCCTACAGCCCCGCAGGAAATCGCCTGCAATACCACCTGCTTATCTTGCTCAGCGGAAATAATCACCACCGGAATAGTCGGCGCTTCGTTACGAAGGCTAATCAAGCCATTTAGGCCGTGCATGCCCGGCATATTCAGATCTAGCAGGATTAAATCCAGATCATCGTGATCACGGGTCAGTTCTAAGGTGCTGTCCAGATCCGGCGTTTCCATAATGATCGCCTCTGGAAAACCATCCTGCACCACATTGTGAATAGCCTCACGAAAGAGCGGATGATCATCAGCGATGAGTATCTTGTACAAAGGTATTTCCTCATTCTTTTTGTCGTTGTCCGTTCAGGCACAGATGGCACTGTTCGTATGGGTTAGGCCTTTATAAAGGCAAGCCTATACCGACTCAATTGTCCTCCAGTATATGTACCTGTGTCGCCCTGCATTGCGGGTTTTCTGCATCCAAAGCAGTATAGAAAGGCGAGGGTGCTTGGAAGAAAAGCCCCATTTTGGCTAACATTCGGTTTTTCAGGTGAGCGGTTGATGAAAAGCCTGTTACCGATGTTGATGGATGGCCGCTTTCGTTCTGGCCAAGAGCTTGGAAAACTCTTGGGTATCAGCCGAAGCGCCGTCTGGAAAAAAATAAAATACCTAGAACAGGAGTACGGCCTGCACATACACAAAGTGCCCGGTCGTGGTTATCGTTTGTCTGAACCCTTATCCTTGCTAGACGAAGCCCGTTTGAGTCGTGAACTCGACAGCTTAGGTTGGTCGTTTCATCTATATGAGCGGCTGGATTCCACTAATAGCGAATGCCTAAGGCGCGTGCAGCAGGACTATACGCGGCCCATTGTCGTGACCACCGAACTGCAAACAGCAGGGCGTGGACGGCGTGGGCGGACTTGGGTAAGCCCTGTAGCGGCTCAAAACCTATTCTTTAGTCTGGCTATGCGCCTAGAAAAGGGCGCATCTGTGTTAGATGGGCTCAGTCTCGTTGTAGGCTTGGCAGTACTCAAGGTGCTACGCCAATATGGCCTGAGTCATGCGGGGCTCAAATGGCCCAATGATATTTACGCAGGCGATCGGAAAATTGCGGGAGTCCTACTGGAGCTGGTGGGTAATCCGGTGGATGTTTGCCATCTGGTGATCGGCATCGGCATCAACGTCAATATGCTTGATGAAGGCTCTCAAGCCATTGACCAACTGTGGACTTCACTGCGCAAAGAAACCGGCAGGCTCATCGACAGAACTGAATTAGCCACTACATTAGCTCACTCGCTGCATAGCTACCTTGAACAACATGCAATTTCCGGGTTTTCAAGTGTTAAGACTAACTGGGAAGCCGATCATTTATGGCAGGGTAAGCGCTGCTCGTTAAGCTCTGGGAGCCAAGATATTGTGGGAATTGTACTAGGTGTGGATACCAAGGGATCTCTCCGTTTGTTAGTAGATGGCCAAGAGCAAGTGTTTTGTGCCGGAGAGCTGAGCTTGAGGCTGCATCATGATTCTTGAATTGGATTGCGGGAATAGCCTGATCAAGTGGCGTCTAGTCGATAAACCCATGGGTATCATCACACCAGTGACAGCCGTGGACTCAGTAGACGAGTTGCTGCTGCAATTGATGCATGCGCCGACCCCGAAGCGGGGGAGGCTGGTCAGCGTTCGCACAGAACAAGAAACCCAAGCCATCGTACAAGAGCTTAGCCAAGCGTTGCAGATTCCTGTAGCCATTGCGCGGCCTGCCAGCGTCTTAGCGGGCGTAACCAACGGTTACGATGAGCCAGAGCGTTTGGGAATGGATCGCTGGCTGGCTGTGGTAGGCGCCTATCAGTTAACCCAAAAGGCTTGTTTGGTGATTGACTTGGGAACAGCCGTCACGGTTGATCTGGTGACGGCTTCTGGTAAGCATTTGGGCGGTTTCATTACGCCCGGTTTACCGATGCTACGTGGCCAGTTGCAGCAGCACACGCGTCGGGTTCGTTATTCCGATGCGGAAGCGCGCGAAGCTTTGGCTACAACGAGCCCCGGTTCCAATACGGGACAGGCTGTAGAGCGTGGTTGCTTGATGATGTTGCGGGCCTACATAGAAAGGCAGATCCGCGAAGCGGATCATCATTTGGGCATTGGTTTTTCTATATTGGCTACAGGTGGTGATGCTGGCTTGATTGCGGATTTGTTGGATGTTTCCTGTATACCTGACTTGGTATTTGAGGGACTGGCGATAGCCTGTCCTTAAAAAAAGCTGGGGGTGTATTTGGCGTTGAATTTGGACACCCATTAACTTCGTATAATATATATTATGTTAAATGTTAATTATTAGGTACTCAGGAGCGAAGGCTTAAGGTTGCCTTAAGGCAGCCAGTCGAGCATGGGGCCATGTCCATAACCAAGGTGTCCTACATCATGGAACTGACCTGGGTGACCCACCATGACCCGCTGGCCTCAATAGGCCGGGAACGGCCTATGAGTTTGCATTTGACTCATTCCGGCCAAGACCCACGTCGGTCTGATGTGGAGTGTTTTATTCGTGATCGTTTTGCGGCGCACTATCAAGCCAAGATTCACCACTTCATGCCCTACCTGTTCAGCCTAGAAAACGGTGCAGGTCAAGTGCAGGGAGCCTTTGGATTGCGCAGCGCCGAACATGAGTCTTTGTTCCTTGAACGCTACCTAGATGAGCCTATTGAGCAAGCCATTAACCAGAACAATGGCCAGCCGCCCATCAAACGCTCTGAAATCGTCGAGGTAGGCAACCTTGCGGCCATGGGCAGTGCCTCAGCTCGGCTGCTGATCGTGTCTTTAACCGATCTGCTTGCCACGCTGGGCTTTCGTTGGGTGGTATTCACTGGGACGCCCGGATTACTCAACAGCTTCCATCGTTTGAAGATAGAGCTGCGTTCGCTGGCTGATGCCGACCCTGCCAGAATGGGCAACCAACTGGCCGATTGGGGTACTTACTACGACTGTCACCCTAAGGTGACGGCTGGAAGCGTGCCACTCGGACACCAAAGCCTGCTTCAACAAGGCATTTACCACCGCTTAGGCTACCTCCCCTTCTATACCTTAGAGAATTTGCCAAATGTCGCCTGCTGCTGAGCGGTTTTGGAATACCCTTGCTGAACATGGACAGCGCCCTGCCCTGCGCGAGGCACAGCAATGTCTAACCTATACCGAACTGCTGGCTGAAGTTGAGAAACGCAGCCAGTGGCTTATCCAACACAACGCATCGCGCATCGCGTTAGCGCTGGATAATGGCGTGGATTGGGTTGTATGGGATTTAGCCATCCTACGGGCAGGATGCGTCTGTGTCCCCTTGCCCGACTTTTTTTCAGCCGCTCAGCAACAGCATGTTCTAGACAACGCCGGAGTTGATTGGCTCATTTGTCCAGCAAACTTCCCAATTCCAACGGGCTTTGGGCGCAACGGGCGCAACGCTGTACAAGGCTTGCAACGCCTTACAACACTGGCTGCACCTAAACTGCCTGAGCAGACACACAAAATTACCTACACCTCAGGCACGACCGGCCAGCCTAAAGGCGTGTGCCTGAGTATTGATGCACAGCTTAAGGTGGCCGAAAGCCTCTGGCAGGCTTCAGAAAGCCGCCAATTGACTCAGCACCTATGCATTCTGCCTTTAGCCACTTTGCTGGAAAACATCGCCGGGGTATACGCTCCGCTACTCGGTGGTGCTTGCGTCGAACTACGGCCCTTAGCCGAGATTGGCTTACGCGGAGCCAGTGGCTTTGATGTACAGGCCCTGCTCAGCACTCTGCAACAAACACAGCCCAATAGCCTGATTCTGCTGCCACAATTGCTACTAGCCTTGGTCACAGCCGCCGAGTATGGCGCACCCTTGCCAGACTCATTGCGCTTTATTGCCGTGGGCGGGGGTCATGTCTCCCCGCAATTATTGGCACGCGCTGATGCTCTGAAACTCCCGATTTTTGAAGGCTATGGCTTGTCCGAATGTGCCTCAGTGGTGTGCCTGAATACGCCTGAAGCCCGCAAGCTTGGCAGTGTGGGCAAGCCGCTACCTCATGTGGCGATTAAGCTGAGTGATGCGGGCGAAGTACTGGTGCGCGGCTGTCATTTGCTCGGTTATTTAGGCGATAGCCCTATTCCTGAGGATCAGGAATGGCTGGCTACTGGCGATCTTGGGCATTTTGAAGACGGCTTTCTGGTTTTACATGGCCGCTGCAAGAACCAATTCATCACCGCCTATGGCCGCAACGTCAATCCAGAATGGGTTGAGGCTGAGCTGGTACAGCAAGCGCCCATTGCACAGGCTTGGTTATATGGCGAAGCGCTCCCCGAAAACCTCGCAGTACTGGTGCCACGCCGCCCAGATTGCTCAGATGACGAGCTAAATAGCGCCGTACAGGACGTCAATGCCGGATTGCCAGACTACGCACAGGTACACCGCTGGATTCGTGCGGAGCAGCCTTTTACAGCCGCCAATGGGTTAGCAACAGCCAATGGCCGCTTATGCCGCACAGCTCTAATCGAACACTACCGCAGCGCCCTTGGGTCTATACCTAACCTATCAGCCTGAGACCGATACCATGACATTCTTTGATGCACTGCAAAGCCACACTGCCACTGAGCGCCATTATCTACTCAGCGCCCCAGTGATTAAACGTGCTATGGACGGCCAACTGAGCCTCGACACCTACGTAGCCTTCCTAACCCAAGCCTATCACCACGTTAAACACACCGTGCCGCTGCTGATGGCCTGTGGCGCTAAGCTGCCTGATGAGCACGAATGGCTGCGTGAAGCCATCGCCGAATACATTGCCGAAGAAAAAGGCCATCAAGAATGGATTCTCGATGACATTCGCGCCTGTAAGGCTGATGCAGAGGCCGCCCGCCGTGCTCAGCCAAGCCTCCCCACGGAACTGATGGTCAGTTACGTTTACGATTACATCAACCGTCACAGCCCTATGGGGTTTTTCGGCATGGTCAACGTGCTAGAAGGCACCAGCATTGCCTTAGCTACCCAAGTAGCGGGCACTTTGCAGGGCAGTTTAGGCTTACCTAGCAATGCCTTCAGCTATCTGACCTCCCATGGAAGCCTTGATATCGAACACGTCGAGTTCTTCAAGCACTTGATGAATCGGGTGGATGACCCGCGCGACCAAGCCCACGTGACCCATGTAGCTAAAGTGGTGTACCGCCTGTACGGCGATATGTTCCACAGCCTGCCCCTGTCTTGACGTTAAGGAGTCTTTGCCATGGAATTAAATGAATGCCGCATCCTACTGACAGGCGCAAGCGGTGGTATCGGCCAAGCGCTGGTGGAGTATTTCTGCGAAGGTGGTGCTCAATTGCTGCTGGTAGGCCGCGCCAATGCGTCGCTGGAAAGCCTCAAAGCGCGCTACCCGGAGCAAATCAGCCTAGTACAAGCCGATCTCGCCCTGCGTGAAGGCCGGGATGCCGTACTAGCCGCCACTCGGCAATTTGGTGATGTCAATTGCCTGATTAATGCAGCAGGCATCAACGAGTTTGGCTTGCTAGAACATCAGGATGAAGACAGCATTGCCCGCCTGATCCAGATTAATCTTACCGCCACCCTCCAACTCACCCAACGTTTATTGCCTTTGCTGCGCCAGCAGCCGAAAGCCTTGCTGGTTAATTTGGGCTCTACCTTTGGTTCCATCGGCTATCCCGGCTTCACCACCTACTGCGCCAGCAAGTTTGCTCTACGCGGCTTTTCGGAAGCATTGCGCCGCGAACTGGCCGACAGCCGCATCAAAGTGCTATACATCGCCCCCCGCGCCACCCGCACCAGCATGAACGCCACCCATGTGGTTGCCATGAATGAAGAGCTGAAAGTCGCCATGGATGATCCTAAAGCCGTCGCTGCTGAAATTGGCCGCGCCATTCGCAATGAACGGGAGGAGCTCTATTTAGGCTGGCCGGAAAAGTTGTTTGTGCGCTTGAATGGATTATTGCCAAGTGTGGTCGATCGCGCCCTGCGCAAGCAGCTACCGATCATCCAACGCTTTGCCAAGCGCGACCTTTAACACCCGTCCCTGATCAGGAATACCACCATCATGCGCTTCCTACGCTCCACCAGCCTCGCCCTACTCACCCTGCTGAGTCTCCCGGCGTTCGCCCTGAGTCCTACCGGACAAGAGCGCCTGCAGCACCTGCAAAATCGCTGGGTTGAAGTTAACTACGAAGTCCCCGAAAAACAGCGCGAAGAAGCCTTTGCCGCCCTCGCCAAAGAAGCCGATGAAGCCGTCGCCAGCGAAAAAGCCGCTGAGCTGCTGATTTGGCGCGGCATCATCCAATCCTGCTGGGCCGGGGCCAAAGGTGGGCTGGGCGCACTGGACTTGGTCAAACAGGCCAAAGATAGCCTAGAACAAGCCATTGCCCTTGACCCCAAAGCACTAGAAGGCTCGGCCTACACCAGCTTAGGTAGCCTCTACTACCAAGTCCCCATGTGGCCACTGAGTTTTGGTGATGATGACAAAGCCGAAGCCTTGCTCAAGCAAGCACTGGCGATCAACCCACGAGGCATTGATCCCAACTACTTCTACGGCGACTTCCTGATGCAAGACAAACGCTACGTTGAGGCCCGTATTGCCTTAGAGAAAGCCATGATTGCTCCGCCACGCCCGCAACGTGCCAGCGCGGATAGCCATCGGCGCGAGGAAGTCAAAAAGCTGCTGTCCCAATTTCCCAAATAGCAGCCAACCTATCTAGAGTTGGTTGACGCACTCGCTACACTAAGAGGCTGCCCATCTCGGCAGCCTTTTTATTTACACGCAAGGAGTGAGCATGCGAATTTTGCTGGTTGAGGATGATTCTGCATTAGGTGAAGGCATTCGTGCTGCCCTCAAGCCTGAAGGCTACACCGTAGATTGGCTGCAGGACGGTGTCAGCGCGTTGCACGCCCTCACCCATGAAAGCTTCGCTCTAGCCATCCTTGATCTTGGCTTGCCGCGCATGGACGGCTTAACGGTACTCAAACACTTACGCAGCAGCGCCAACCCCATTCCTGTGCTGATCCTGACCGCCCGCGATGCCACCAGCGACCGCATTGCCGGACTGGATGCCGGAGCCGATGATTACCTCATCAAGCCCTTTGATGTCGCCGAACTCAAAGCCCGCCTGCGCGCCCTACTACGACGCAGCGTTAATCGCTCTCAGCCGGTTCTTGAATACCGAGATATCACACTTGACCCCATCACCCAACAAGTCAGCTACCAAGGCAACCCGGTCAACCTGTCGCGGAAGGAGTTTCTACTGCTGCATGAACTGATTGCCCAACCGGGCCGCGTATTCACCCGCGATAAGCTGCAACAGATTCTTTATGGTTGGGATGAGGAAGTGGAAAGCAACGCGCTGGAAGTACATATCCACTACCTACGCAAAAAGCTCTTTTCCGAGCTGATCCGTACTGTGCGCGGTGTCGGCTATCTGGTGGAGAAAGCCTAATGCGCGCCATTCGCAGCCGTATTTTACTGGTAGTACTGGGCTTACTGAGCGTAAGCCTGCCGATGATTTCCTACAAAAGCTACTTTGATGCACGGCACGAGACCGAAGAACTCTTTGATGCCCAGCTTGCCCAGAGTACACGCCTACTCAGTGGCATGATTCGCCGCGACATGAGCAAAACCGCATTACACGCCTTACAGCAGGTACTCGACGAAGCCACCCCCCATCTGCAAACTGCTGAAAACGACGACGCCCCCTTACCACCCAGTCACGGACTGCTCCAAGGGCATCCCTATGAGAGCAAAGTGGGCTTTCAGATTTTCACCGGGCAAGGGCAACTGATTTTACGCTCAGCCAGCGCCCCAGATAACGCCCTCAATACCCTGGTACAGCAGCACCAGCAAAACGGCCAGCCAGATAAACCCTTTGCTGATCCGCATCTACGGGGTTATCACAACCTCGTGCTCGACGGGCATCTATGGCGAATCTTTCTGCTGCACGATCATCAAGATGATTTATGGATTCTGGCCGGAGAGCGCGACGATGTGCGCGGAGAGCTGATCAACAAGATCGCCCAACGCAATCTACTGCCTGACCTCGTAGGGCTACCGATACTGGCTTTACTGGTCTGGCTGGCCGTCAATTGGGGGTTACGCCCACTGGAACAAATGGTCGAGCTACTGAAAGCCCGTGATCCCGATAACCTGTCACCACTGTTACTAGAACCGCTACCGCGCGAACTTGAACCCATGGCCGCCTCACTAAACCGGCTGCTGCTGCAAGTGCGCCATCTACTGGAGCGGGAAAAACGCTTTCTAGCCGATGCCGCCCACGAATTACGCACACCCTTAGCTGTCCTGCGCATTCATCAGCAAAATGCTTTAGCCGCGCGTAGTACCGAAGAACGCGAAGCTGCCCTCAACCACCTAGGCAACGGCGTTGAACGGGCCACGCGGGTGGTCAGTCAGCTACTGACTTTGGCGCGCCTTGAACCCAATGCCATCCAACTGAAGATGCGTAACCTCGACCTCCTCAGCTTTATCCGCGCCGAACTGGCTGAACTGATTCCGCTAGCCCTTGAACGCCAGCAAGAACTGACCCTAGAAGCCAACGAGCACCAGCAATACGACCTGCTAGCCGATGCCCCCAGTCTTGGTATTTTGCTGCAAAACCTCGTCAGCAATGCCATTCAGTACACCCCGATCCAAGGCAGCATTCAGATAAGCCTTGAGGCCCAAACCAATGCCCTGCTATTAAGCGTGCAAGACAGCGGCCCCGGTGTACCAGCAGAACTACGCGACAAGCTGTTTGAGCGGTTTTTCCGGCTCGGTGGCGGGCAAGGGGCTGGGCTCGGTTTATCCATAGTGGCGCGGATTATCGAACTACACCAAGGCAGCATCGAGCTGACAGAATCGCCAACCCTTGGCGGACTGGCCGTACAGGTCCGTCTACCACGCCACCGTTACCCGGCTTAAGTGCGATCAAATGGAAACAGGCCCGCTTTAAAACTCTTGGCCATGTGCTCTGCACGCGCCAGCGCATGAGTAGCTGCTTCTGGCGGAAGGGTTTCAGCAGCGGTTTCGCGGAACAGTGAAAGCCACTGATCAAAGTGCTGACGCTCAATAGGTAAGCTCAGATGCACCGGGAAAGGATGCCCGTTATAGCGTTTATCTCCCAGCAGTACATGCGCCCAAAATAGCCGCACAATGCCTAGGTGATGATCCCAATCAGCGACGGCGTTATTGAATACCTTGCCCAAATCAGGATGGGCACGGGCGCGGTCATAGAAGGTCTGAACCAAGGCGGCAATCTGTTCTTCAGTAACAGCAGGCATGAGGAATACTCCCTAACAAGTAATAAGCCAATCATCGGACAATCCGCCACAGGACAATTTTGATAGATCCCAAGGCGATATGCTTATGCTAGCAACTGAATGCCTTTAATCCCTTGATGCAGGAGATTTTTTCATGATGCTTCGCTCACTGGCCGCAGTCCTACTCGGGATGTACAGCCTGATCGCCTCTGCTGCCGATGCCGATGCCGAACCCAGCCTAGTAGTAACGGGTGCTTGGTCACGCGCCATGCCACTTAGCGCACCAACGGGAGCGGTGTACTTTAACCTAGAGAATAAGGGAAGCGAGCCAGACCGCTTGATCGCGGCATTCAGCACGCAAGCTGAGAAAACCGAGCTGCATACCCACATAAAAACCGACGAGGGCCTGATGCGTATGCAAGCCGTGGAGGCTGTGACAGTGCCTGCCAATGGCCACCTAGCCTTCAAGCCCGGCAGCTATCATGTGATGCTGTTGGGCCTGACCAAGCCACTGGTAGCCGGTGAACACCTTAGCCTTAGCCTAACCTTCGAAAAACAAGGCGAATTAAAGCTAGAAGTGCCCATCCTCGAACAGGCTCCGCCAACGGCCTCACACCAAAGCCATTGACCTAGCGCCTTTATCAATCCGTTCGTGTCGGCGTGCGTAGGGTGACAAATTCCTCCGCCGCCGTAGGATGAATACCGAAGGTTTCATCGAAAATCTGCTTGGTAGCGCCCGCCTTGATGGCTACCGCCATACCTTGGATGATCTCCCCGGCTTCAGGCCCAGCCATGTGGCAGCCCAGCACCCGGTCGGTCTCCATGTCCACCACCAGCTTCATCAGGGTGCGCTCTTGGGTGGCGGTCAGGGTCAGCTTCATGGGGCGAAAGCGGCTCTCATAAATGGCTAATCGGTGCCCCTTGGCCCGCGCTTGCTCTTCAGTGAGCCCCACCGTCGCCAGATTGGGCAGACTAAACACCGCCGTTGGAATCAGCCCATAATTCACCGGACGATACTCTTCTGGCTTAAACAGACGACGCGCCACCGCCATGCCTTCAGCCAGCGCCACGGGCGTCAGTTGCACCCGGCCAATCACATCGCCAATGGCCAATACCGAAGGAATAGAGGTCTGGAACAGCTCATTGACGGCGATATAGCCGCGCTCATCCAGTTGCACCCCCGCTTTATCTAAGCCCAGCTCATCCAGCATGGGCCGACGGCCTGTGGCATAGAAGATACAGTCCGCCTCTAGGGTTTTACCGTTGAGCAAATGTGCCAGTAAACTGCCATCGGCCTGTTGCTCAATGCGCGCAATATCGGTGTTAAATTGCAGATCAATGCCTTTTCGGAACATCTCATCGCGCAGATGATGACGAAGTGCGCCATCGAACTCACGCAGGAACAACTCGCCCCGGTACAGCAAATGGGTCTTAGCCCCGCAACCGTGGAAGATGGAAGCAAACTCTACGGCAATATAACCGCCGCCCACCACCAGCACCCGGGCCGGTAGCTCAGGTAACTGAAAGGCTTCATTGGAAGTGGTGATGTATTCACGCCCCGGAATATTCGGCACATGCGGCCAACCACCCGTGGCGATCAAGATATGTTCAGCGGTATAGGTCTTACCCGCGACTTCAAGGGTATGCCCATCCACAAGGCGGGCATGGGCCTGCAAGAGCGTCACGCCGCTGTCGAGCAGCAGCTTCTCGTAGATGCCATTGAGGCGCTGGATTTCGTGGTCCTTGTTGGTGATCAGGGTTGCCCAGTTAAAGCTAGCGCCCTTGACTGTCCAGCCGTAGCCAGAAGCTTGGCCAATTTCCTCAGCGTAGTGCGCGCCGTACACCAAAAGCTTTTTCGGTACACAGCCGACGTTGACGCAGGTACCGCCCAGATAGCGGCTTTCTGCAATCCCTACGCGCGCGCCAAAACCCGCGGCAAAGCGCGCCGCGCGAACGCCACCAGAACCTGCACCAATCACAAACAGATCGAAATCATACTCCACGAGCATCTCTCCCTTGCATGCCAATTAACTGGCGAGTCAGCTGGCAGGCCCAAAAGCCTGCCAGCTCGGCCATCATCAATAGATAGCCTCTCCTGAACGCAACATCAGAACGTCTTGCCAGTCAGATAGAAGTTTTCGTAGCAATAGTTGGTGGCTTGGATATAGCCCTCAGCACTACCGCAGTCAAAACGCTGACCTTTGAATTTATACGCCATTACGCAACCGGATTTGGCTTGCTTCATCAAAGCATCGGTGATTTGGATTTCACCGCCCTTACCGGGCTCGGTTTGTTCGATCAGGTCGAAAATATCCGGGGTCAGAATGTAGCGACCGATAATAGCCAAGTTAGAGGGCGCATCTTCTGGCTTGGGTTTTTCCACCATGTGGCTAACCCGGAAGATGTCTTCACGGATCATATCCCCAGCAATCACACCGTATTTGCTGGTTTCTTCCGGCGGCACTTCTTGAATGGCCACGATGGAGCAGCGGAACTGGTTGTAGAGCTTGACCATTTGGGTCAGTACGCCGTCGCCTTCTGGGTTCAGGCACAGGTCATCAGCCAGTACTACGGCAAAGGGCTCATCGCCAATCAGCGGACGACCGCAGAGGATGGCGTGACCCAGACCTTTCATTTCGATCTGGCGCGTATAGGCAAAGCTGCATTCGTCGATCAGTTTACGAATGCCGACCAGATACTTTTCTTTGTCGGTGTTGCGGATTTGCTGTTCCAGCTCATAGCTGATGTCGAAGTGGTCTTCCAGTGAGCGCTTGCCACGTCCGGTCACCATGGAGATCTGGTTCAGACCAGCCGCCAGTGCCTCCTCAACGCCGTACTGAATCAGCGGCTTGTTAACGATGGGCAGCATTTCCTTGGGCATGGCTTTGGTGGCCGGCAGAAAGCGGGTGCCGTAACCGGCAGCAGGAAAGAGGCATTTCTTGATCATGTGAGTCCTTGGGAAGATCCAATGTGGTTCGCTATCCCTGCCTAAGCAGGTGTCTTTTTTATAACGTGGCATGAAGGGACGGGTATTTCGCCCCATTGAGTGTAACGTGGCAGCCTTCTGGTTTCACCTTTGCTCAGACAGGGTTAAGCTCAAAGCGTTTCATCTCGGCTGGAGACTTGTGTAATGCCCTTTCGATCCCCCCTGCGTCTGGCCATCGCCAGTCACTATGGCCTAGCAGAATCTGTGGCGGTTTCCGCGTTACTCAATGGACTACCTTGGTCTCAGGCATTACCTGAAGCCGCGCACCAGCAAGCGAAAATCTGGTCAGAAGCCTTACGCAAACAGGCTGAGCAAGGCCGTGGCAGCCTGTTACAAAGCCTACTGCAAAGCTTTCCGCTCTCGACACAAGAAGGTCAGGCGCTGATGTGCTTGGCAGAAGCCTTGCTGCGCTTGCCCGATCCAGCAACCCGCTACCAATTGATCCGCGATAAAGTCCGGCTTGGCCAATGGCTGGCCGATCCCAGCCGCCAGCGGCCTTTGGTAGCCAATGCGGCGATTTGGGGGCTATCCCTCACCAGCAAGCTGCTTGGTCAGCAGGATGTCGCGCCGCAAACCTTACTGGAAAACCTACAACGCCTCGTGCGGCAGATCAGTGAGCCCTTAATCTGCCGCAGCCTCGAAGCCGGCATGCGCTTGCTCAGCCATCAATTCATTGCCGGGGCGCAGATCAGCGAAGCGCTGGCTCTTGCCAAACAAGCAGGCCATCGGGACTTTCAGCACTCCTACGACATGCTGGGCGAAGCCGCGCTAACCCCTGAAGATGCCAGAGGCTACCTAGCCGCCTATGAGCAAGCCATCCAACAGCTTGGCCAAGCCGCGCCCGGCGATAATCTGTACGACAAACCGGGAATCTCCATCAAGCTCTCGGCGCTGCACCCACGCTACGAATACGCACAGCGCGAGGCAGTACAGGATGAGCTCTACCCCTCCTTGCGCCATCTGCTGCTGTTAGCCCGCCATTACAATATCAGCGTCACCCTTGATGCCGAGGAAGCCAACCGGCTGGAGCTATCCCTAGAGCTGCTAGAACGTCTGCTGGACGAGCCAGAACTGGCCGGATGGAATGGCATTGGCTTTGTGGTGCAGGCCTATCAGAAACCTGCCCCTGCGCTGATTGCCTACCTCGCCGAACGCGCCCAACAGACTCAGCATCGGCTGATGATTCGCTTGGTGAAGGGCGCGTACTGGGATACAGAAATCAAACGCGCGCAAGTCGATGGCTTAGATGATTACCCAGTGTATACCCGTAAGGCCCACACCGATTTAGCCTATCTGGTCTGTGCCCGCCAACTGTTGGCCGCACCAGAAGCCTTCTATCCGCAATTTGCTACTCACAATGCCCTCAGCATCGCCGCCCTTGAGCAGCTCGCGCGCACTGAATACCCCACCGCACAATACGAATTTCAGTGCCTGTATGGCATGGGTGAGCCGCTGTATGGGCTGATCCGCGAACATCTGCAGCGCCCCTGTCGCCGCTACACCCCGGTGGGCGATCACGCTGCGCTCTTGCCCTATCTGGTACGCCGCCTGCTGGAAAACGGCGCTAACACAGCCTTTATCAACCACATCGCCGATCCTGAGCTACCGTTAGATGCCGTGTTAGCCGATCCCATCGCCAGCATTCGGCAGCGCGCCCAGCAGGACGGCCACATAGGTCAGCCACACAGCGGCATTCCACTGCCCGCGCAGCTCTACGGCACGCAGCGGCAGAACGCGCGGGGCCTTAATCTCAATGATGCCGCGCAGCTTGCCGCCATTGACCAGGCCTTAAACGAGAGCCAGCGCTACCAATTTGCCGCACGGCCTCTGCTGGCCAGTCCGATGCACGATGCACCAAGCTTCCAAGCGCTGCACAACCCTGCACGCACCGAGGAGCGCCTCGGCCATCGCAGCCAAACCAGCCCGGCACAGGTGGAGATGGCGCTACAGCAAGCGCTTAGCACCGGTATGCGTTGGGCCGATCTGCCTGCCGCTGAGCGCGCGGCCCGCTTAGAACGAGCCGCTGAGCGTCTGGAGCAACAACCGCTACTCGCCATCGCCCTACTGGTGCGTGAAGCGGGGAAAACCCAAGCCAATGCCCTCGGTGAAGTCCGCGAAGCCGTAGATTTTTTACGCTACTACGCGGCCCAAGTGCGCAGTTTTACCCCGCAGCACCAGCCCCTAGGCCCAGTGCTGTGCATCAGCCCTTGGAATTTTCCGTTAGCCATCTTCATCGGGCAGATTGCTGCTGCGCTGGCCACAGGCAACCCCGTGCTGGCTAAGCCTGCACAGCAAACCCCGCTGATCGCCTGCTTTGCTGTGCGCTTACTGCACCGCGCCGGGGTGCCGCGTGCCGCGCTGCAATTGCTGCTAAGTCCGGGAGAGTCCCTAGGCGCACAATTACTGGGCGATGCGCGGATTCAGGGCGTGCTCTTTACGGGCTCCACGGCAGTGGCTAAGCACATCCAACAGCGCTTGGCGACGCGGCTCAGCCCGCAGGGCCAGCCCATTCCGCTGATTGCTGAGACCGGCGGCATCAATGCCATGATCGTTGATGCCTCGGCCTTGCCTGAGCAGGCCGTGCAGGATGTCATAGCCTCAGCCTACGACAGTGCCGGGCAACGCTGCTCCGCGCTGCGCCTACTCTGCCTACAGGACGAAATCGCCGACAAGCTAATCGAGCGCCTGCGTGGAGCCATGGCTGAGCGCGTGTTGGGCAATCCGCAACAACTGGCCACCGACATAGGCCCGGTGATCGACGCTGCCGCTAAACAGCAACTGGAAGCCTACATCCAGCAACAGCGTGAACAGGGCTGCTCGGTCTTCCAACGGGCACGCCTGAGGGATGAGCAGATCGCCAACGGGCATTTCGTCATGCCGACGCTTATCGAACTCAAACACCCCGGCGATCTCAAACAGGAAATCTTTGGCCCGGTGCTGCATTGGGTGCGCTATCGCGCTGCTGAACTGGGCCAGCTTGTGGAGCAGATCAACGCCTCAGGCTATGGCCTAACCCTTGGCGTGCAAAGCCGCCTTGATAGCACCCTTGAACTCATCAGCCAGCAAGCGCGCGTAGGTAATCTCTACATCAACCGTAGTCAGATAGGTGCTGTGGTGGGCGTACAGCCCTTTGGCGGAGAAGGCTATTCCGGCACCGGCCCCAAAGCCGGTGGGCCGCTCTACCTATACCGCTTGCTCGCCCACTACCCATGGAAGGCTCCCCTTGCCGCCCTAAGCCGCGATTCGGCAGGCGCGCGCCTCGATTGGCAAGGCATTGAACCCCATAATGCGGCGCTGCTGGCCTTACACACCTGGGCTCGCCTGCACGACCCGGATACCGCCAACCACTGCGCGCACTATGCTCAACACAGTCTGGCCGGTATCCGCATTCGCTTTAAAGGCCCCACCGGAGAAAGCAACCACTACAGCCTGATGCCACGCGGCACTCTGCTGTGCCTTGCTGAGCAGCCAGAGGCCTTACTGCACCAGCTCGCCGCCGTACTGGCCACCGACGGGCAGGTCGTCTGGCAAAACACCGCGCCGAACCAAAGCTTGCTGCGCCAATTGCCCGCTAAGGTGCAAGCACGCATCCGCCTGCTGGACGACTGGTGCGCTGAAGACCTCAGTCTCCATGGCTGCCTGATACAAGCCAGCCCAACCAAGCGCCTATCTATCATTCAACAATTAGCACAGCGCAAGGGGCCCATCTTGAACATACAAGCCTTAAACCCCGGCGAAGCCATCGCCCTCGAATGGTTACTGGTTGAGCGCGTACAGACAGTCAACACCACGGCCAACGGCGGCAATACCCGCTTAGCAACCCTAGCGGACAGCCCAATCCCAGCCGCCATGGCCACACAAAATCAGGGATAATCCCCATACCCGATTCGGCTGAACAGTCCGTGCTGTGCAGCCGATCTTTCCCGTCTTGCAAGGTGAGACTCCGCATGCTGCAAACGCCACCCTTCGACCGAGCGCTGGTTAAAAAATACGACCGACCCGGCCCGCGCTACACCTCATACCCCACTGCCCCGCAGTTCCACTCGAATTTCACCGATGCGGATTACAGCGCTGCCGCTCAGGCCAGCAATGACCCTCAGCGCCCAAGACCGCTATCGGTATACATCCACATCCCGTTCTGCCGCAGCCTCTGCTATTACTGCGCCTGCAACAAGATCATCACCCACAAGACCGAGCGCGCCGCCGAATACCTTAGCTACCTAAAGCGTGAGATCGCCCTGCAAGCGCCCCTGTTTGATTCGGCGCGCAAGCTCACCCAGTTGCACCTAGGCGGAGGCACGCCGACCTATCTGGATAACGCCCAACTAGCCGACCTCATGGCCAGCCTGCATCACGCCTTCAATCTGGACGACAGCGATAATCACGAATTTTCCCTAGAAGTTGACCCGCGCACCGTCACCCCAGAACGCATTCAAGGCTTACGGGCTATGGGCTTTAATCGCCTGAGTTTTGGCGTACAGGACTTTGATACCAAGGTGCAGGCGGCAGTCAATCGCGTGCAAAGTGATGAGCAGGTGCAAATCCTCATCGATGCCGCCCGTGCGGCACAGTTCAAATCCATCAGCGTGGATCTGATTTACGGCCTGCCGCTGCAAAGCCTCGACAGCTTTAGTCAGACGCTGGATAAAATCATCAGCCTGCGCCCGGATCGGATTGCCGCCTACAGCTACGCCCATCTGCCCGAACTGGTACGCGCACAAACCCTGATTCGCCCTGAAGACATGCCCCCGCCAGAGCGCAAGCTAGAGCTGTTGGAGCTGACCATTCAGCGCCTCACTGCCGCGGGTTATGTGTACATCGGCATGGATCACTTCTCGTTGCCGGACGATGAGCTGGCGCTGGCCCGCGAAAACGGCACGCTACACCGCAATTTTCAGGGCTATTCAACCCATGCCGATTGCGATTTGATCGGTTTGGGCGTATCGGCCATCGGCAAAGTGGGCAACAGCTATAGCCAGAACCTCAAGGAACTGTCCGGTTACTACGCGCAACTGGATGCCGGGAAATTGCCGATTCATCGCGGCTATCTGCTCACCGATGATGACCAACTGCGCCGTGATGTGATCGTCTCCCTGATGTGCCATGGCCGCGTGGATTTCCCTGAGATTGAGCAGGCTCATGGCATTGTCTTTCGCGAGTACTTTGCCAGCGCTCTGGCCAAACTAGATGAGCCGATTCAGGATAGCCTCGTTGAACTGCAGGCCGACGCCCTTGTACTGTTGCCACAGGGCCAGTTGATGATGCGCAATATCGCCATGGTTTTTGATGCTTATCTGGACGGTGAGCGCAAAGGACGCTTTTCACGCACAGTTTGATGCGGCTAAGTGTTGCGCTGGGCGAGCAGGATCGCTATAGTCCCGGCGCGCGAAATGCCCATCTGCCCGGATGGCGAAATAGGTAGACGCAAGGGACTTAAAATCCCTCGGTGGTAACACCGTACCGGTTCGACCCCGGTTCCGGGCACCATATCTAGGTTTACGAGTGCAGACATATGCGCCGAAACCGCCGAGAAACCAGCCATAGCGCTGGTTTTTTCGTTTCTGCATGTTCTCCCTTCTATACCACTTTCCTTTCTGAAATATTTTGCAATATAACTCAGCGACCACATGGCAAAGGACAGTTGACGACCTAGTAACTCAAACACTACCGTCATTTTTGAGTCATCAGCCTATACAGAGGTAACAACATGCTGAGCCTAAAAAGAAACCTTCAAGTAGCCATTGTTACAGCAGTTATCTCAGTGGTTTCTGTCTCTGCATTTGCTCATCAAGGCAAGACGAACAGTAAAGAGTGCCATAACAATTACAAGACTGGCGTCTACCACTGCCACTAATAGAGCACGCTAGTCCGCAAAGCGCCAACCTGAACCCGGCATAGCACCAGACCAGATACAGGTAGGCGAATACGTCGCTTAAGCAAGCGCCGTTAAGCGATTTTCACAAGGCTCGCCCTTGGCAAAACACTGCAAGTTCTGGAAGGTTACCTCAGCAATCTCTCGCAGCGCCTCAATGGTGAAAAAGCCCTGATGCCCCGTCACAATTACGTTTGGGAAGGTCATTAGGCGCAAGAACACCTCATCCTCAATGCGCTCTGCTGAGCAGTCCTGAAAGAACAATTGGCTTTCTTGCTCATACACATCAATGGCTAAAGCTGAAAGATGCCGTGATTTCAGCGCCTCAATTACCGCCTTGGTGTCAATCAGTGCCCCACGCGAGGTATTGACCAGCATGGCTCCCGGCTTCATAGAGGCCAAACGCTCAGTATTGATCAAGTGCCGAGAGTCCTCAGTGAGCGGACAATGCAGACTCACCACGTCGGATTCAGCTAACAGCCGATCCAAGGTCACATATTCAGCGCCTAACGCGGTGAAAGCGGCTGTTTGATAAGGATCATGCCCCAGCACTCGACAGCCAAAGCCCTTGAAGATGCGCGCAGTGGCTAGGCCAATTTTACCCGTCCCCAACAGGCCCACCGTTTTGCTGTGCAGGTTAAAGCCCAGCAGGCCATCCAGCATAAAATTACCTTCGCGCACTCGGTTGTAGGCGCGGTGTATATGGCGATTGAGGGTCATCACCAAGGCAATGGTGTGCTCTGCCACCGCTTCTGGCGAATAGGCGGGCACGCGCGCCACGAACAGGCCCAACTGCTCGGCAGCAGGCAGGTCGATATTGTTAAAGCCTGCACTGCGCAGCAGAACAGCCCGCACCCCGTAACTGCTCAAGGCTTTCAAGACGGCTGCATCGAGCTGATCGTTAACAAAGGCGCACACCACTTCGCAGCCCTGTGCCAAAGCCACCGTTTTGCTGCTCAGGGTGGCACGCTGATAGACCAGCTCAAAGCCCGTGCTGGCGTGCTGTTGTAAAGCCTCATCCAAGAAGCGTTGGTCGTAGGATTGTGTACTGAATACGGCGATTTTCATAAGCACTCCTGCGTTGATACCACTCCATCTACCCGATTAGCTCAGCCAACCGAGCCCCAGAAAACGCTTCAGCAGCAGGGCCGCTACCCACAGCACCAGCAGGGCTGGAATAGAGGCAAAAGCCAAACGAGTCATAAAACCCAATAGGGTCAAAAATCGGGTGTTAAATCCGCTGGCTACGGCAGCGGGGGGATCGTAAAAGGCTTTCATGTCTTGCAGGCTCATGGACTGCAAATCAACCTCTGTGACCGCTTTGGTGCGTTCGCTATCCTCACGGAGTTGCTGCTCTTGGCGCTTGACCTGCTCAAGCTCAGCTTTCAGCAGGTTAAATTTTTTGAGCATAGCCATTTCGTAGAGTATGCCGCACTGCGGGCAACACAGGGGGTCGCCAAAATCAGCAACAGCCGCTTCGTGATTACAGGCTAGACATTGCATTCAGTTCCCTCCCGATCATTCGATCAGAATGTAGCAAAATGCCTTATAGCTGTCGTTAATCCGAAACCTTAGCTGTGCTTATCTTCGTTATTAGTAGTATTCCCCGGAAAGCCCGGAAATAACCCAAACATTTTCTGAGTGTTCAAGTAAAGCTGCTTGGATTGCTCCATGTAACGCACCAGCAAATCGCCCATTAGGGGCGTTTGAGTACGCATGAAGTCGGTCCAAGCCTGTGTGGATTGCAGGCCATTTTTCTTCTGGATATCAATCAGCATTTGGATGCTTTTTTCCAGATAGCGACTGAGCATCCCTTGGCATGGCCCATAGCAACGGATGATGCTCTTTAGGGTTTCACTGGAGAAAATCGGCTCACCCTCGGAGCTTTCAGCCTCTTGGATGATTTGCAGCAAAATACTGCGAGTCAGATCCTCGCCGGTTTTTGCATCCACAATCTGAAAGGGAATTTCGTCGATGACCAACTGGCGGATATCAACCAAGGTGATATGGGTACTGGAATGAGTGTCGTACAAGCGCCGATTAGGGTACTTTTTAATCAGGCGAAGCGGGCCGCTGGTGTCGGGCATTCAGGTGTTCCGGGGGTCGCGATGTCAACTCGCATCCTAACAGATCAGGCTTATCCCCATGGCCTTTCCCAAAAGGGCGTGGCCTATTCAAAACACTCGGTCGTAAAACAGCTACTGACTCAGATCAAATTTCTGTCGTAGTCTGTCTTTATGCTGGTCGCATAGTATTTCACCCACGGATTTTTGATCCGAGGAGCCGAGAACGGGCTGTTCCGACTCGTCTCTTTACACATGGAGAGTCTTCGCATGACAGATAAACGCATTGCTGTGGTCACAGGCGGTATGGGCGGCATCGGTACAGCCATTAGTCAGCGCTTATATCGTGATGGATTTATTGTGGTGGTGGGCTGCAATGCGGCCACTGATTTTGAAGATCAGTGGATACAAGATCAGCAGCAGCAAGGCTATGAGTTCCACCGTATGGTCTGCGATATCACTAACTGGGATGAAACCGTACAGAGCTTTGCCAAGATTCAAGCAGACATCGGCCCGGTTGATGTATTGGTCAACAACGCTGGTATTACCCGTGACAGCGTGTTCCGCAAGATGACTCCTGAGCAGTGGAACGCGGTGATCAATACCAACCTGAGCAGCCTGTTTAACACCACGCGTCAGGTCATCGAGCCTATGATCGAGCGTAACTGGGGTCGCGTAATCAATATTTCCTCAGTAAATGGTCAGCGTGGTCAATTTGGCCAAGCCAACTATTCCGCTGCTAAAGCCGGTGTGCATGGCTTAACCATGGCTCTAGCCCGCGAAGTGGCTAGCAAGGGGGTAACGGTTAATACCATTTCTCCCGGTTACATCCGCACCAGCATGACCGCGGCCATCAAAGAAGATGTATTAGAGAAAATCGTTTCTGGCATTCCAGTCGGACGCTTAGGTTTGCCGCAGGAAATCGCTTCCATGGTCTCCTGGCTGGCCTCCTCGGAAGCTGCCTATGCCACCGGGGCCGACTTTTCGGTCAACGGCGGCCTGAACATGGCCTGACTATCAGCTTTAGATGCCTTGGCAGGCCCTGGTGGTCTGCCACCGCTTTTTCCACTGCCCCTCTTTCAATACGTGAAGCCCTCCGCAATGGATAATGCCACGCCGTTCCCCACTCAGTTACTAAGCCCCATGCCGTTAATAATCCGCACCGCACTGGAGCAACTGCGCTTCTGGGTGCGCTCCAACTCTTGGTTCAAAGACAGCTACCGCGATGCTTGGTTTGAGGTAGATGCCAGCCTGCTCAACGATCTGCAAAGCCACTACAATCAAGAGTGGGCACAGATCGGGCTGCGCAGCATGACGCTGCAGCCCTTCTCCTTCACCGATAAGCGCTTTGCCGATAGTGCTTGGTCGCAGCCGGTATATGGCTCTCTGGCTGCACTTTATCTGCTGAATGCTGAGGTGCTGACCCGCCTGTCTGAAGCGCTGCTCATCGACACCGAGAAAGACCGTCGCCGCCTGCGCTTTTTGATTGAGCAAACCATCGCCGCCTGTGCGCCTAGCAACTTCCTCAACTGCAACCCAGAAGCGCAAAATCGCATGCTGGAAACCCAAGGTGCCAGCCTGTTCACCGGCATGCTACATCTGGCCAGCGATATGCAGGAAGGCAAGCTACGGCAGTGCGACAAGGGGGCCTTTGAAGTCGGCGTCGATTTGGCAACGACCCCCGGTGGCGTGGTATTCCAAAATCCACTGCTGCAACTGATCCAGTATTCGCCCAGCACTGAACAGCAGTACAAACGCCCGCTGCTCATCGTGCCGCCTGCCATCAACAAGTACTACATTCTGGATCTGCAAGCACGCAACTCCTTGGTACGCTACTTGGTGGAACAGGGTCACCCTGTCTTCTTGATTTCTTGGCGCAATGCTGACGAAGAAGTGGCCACTGCTACTTGGGATCATTACCTTGAAGCCATTATCAAGGCCACTCAGGTCGTTCAAGCGCTGACACAGGGCGAACAGATCAACGCAGTGGGCTACTGTGTTGGCGGCACCTTGCTGGCCAGCGCCTTGGCCATACTGGCAGCACGTGGCCAACAGCCTGCGGCCAGTCTGACCTTGCTGGCCACCCTGCTGGACTTTGAGGAAACCGGTGAGATCAGCATCTTCATCGACGAAGAACTAGTGACCTACCGCGAACGCACCATCGGTGGTGGCGATGCACCCGCAGGACTGTTCCGGGGTGAGGACATGGCCAACACCTTCTCCTTACTGCGCCCCAACGAGCTGTGGTGGAACTACAGTGTCGATAAGTACCTGAAAGGCCTTAAACCGCGCTCGCTGGATTTACTGTTCTGGAATAACGATAGTACCCACCTGCCCGGCCCTTTTTACTGCTACTACCTGCGCCACACCTATCTTCAGAATGACTTGAAAAAAGGCATCCTGACCTGCTGTGGCGAAACCCTTGATCTAACTAAGCTTGCGATGCCTACTTACCTGTTGGGCACTCAGGAAGATCACATTGTGCCTTGGCGCAGCGCTTATGCCAGCAGCCGTTTGCTTAAAGGCCCCATCCGCTTTGTGTTAGGGGCATCTGGGCATATTGCCGGCGTTGTTAACCCGCCAGTGCAAAAAAAGCGCAGTTATTGGACAGCCGAAGATATCGGTGATTCTGCCGACACTTGGAAAGCCAGCGCTACCGAACATCAGGGCAGCTGGTGGCCGGATTGGATGACCTGGCTAGCCGCGCAGGGTGATGAACAACAACCGGCTAATGCCACACTGGGCTCTAACGAGTACCCTCTGCTAGAAGCCGCTCCCGGTAGCTACGTTAAAAGCTGAGTAACCCATGATGAGTGCGAAACACTGGAAACTCCTGACGATGGCACTGGCACTCGCAGGTGTAGCCAGTTTCGTCCTCTGGACAGAACTACAGCCCAAGGGACTGGGTGAAGGCTTTGCCAGCGGCAATGGCCGCATCGAGGCTACTGAAGTTGATGTGGCCACCAAACTGGCAGGTCGGATTGCTGAAATTCATGTGGATGAAGGCGACTTCATCCAGCCCGGCCAAGTCTTGGCACGCATGGACACCGGCACGCTGGATGCCCAACTCAACCAAGCCAATGCCCAAGTTCGCCAAGCGGAAACCGCCATTCTCACTGCCAAGGCACGGGTGGCTCAGCGCGAAAGCGAACTCAGTACTGCCGAAGCCGTGGTACAGCAACGACAGGCCGAATCAAACGCTGCTGAAAAGCGTTACAAGCGCACCGCCATACTGGTTCAAGACAACGCCATCTCCCATCAGCAATTCGACGATGATCTCGCCAGCCGCCAAAGTGCCAACGCAGGACAGGCCGCAGCCAAAGCCCAAGTGCTCTCCGCACAGGCCGCTATTAATGCCGCGCGCTCTGAAGTCATTGAAGCCCAAGCCAACCTAGAAGCCGCCAAAGCCGCCGTCCAGCGCCTACAGGCCGACATTGATGACAGCCTACTGAAAAGCAGCCGCCTAGCCCGTGTGCAATACCGCGTCGCGGAACAAGGCGAAGTGCTGGCCGCCGGGGGCAAGGTGCTCAATTTGGTGGATTTATCCGATGTCTACATGACCTTCTTTCTGCCGACACGACACGCAGGCCGCGTCGCCTTGGGCGGCGAAGCACGGCTGATTTTAGATGCCGCCCCTCAGTACGTGATTCCGGCCAACATCACCTATGTGGCCAGCATCGCGCAGTTCACCCCGAAAACCGTCGAAACTGAAAGCGAGCGCGAGAAGCTGATGTTTCGTGTCAAAGCACGCATTGATCCGGTGCTACTAAAAAAACACCTTGAACAAATCAAAACCGGCTTACCTGGAACCGCTTACGTGAAGCTGGATGACAAGGCCCTGTGGCCCGCCCAGCTACAACCTGCCCTGCCATGACAACACCCATGCCCCCCGTAGCACGGCTAACCGGGGTTAGCTTACGCTATGGCGACACCCATGCCCTGCGCGACTTCAGCCTAGAGATACCCGCCCAGTGCATGGCCGGACTGATCGGCCCGGATGGAGTCGGCAAATCCAGCCTGCTGGCCTTGTTGGCAGGCGCACGGCAGATTCAGAGCGGTACGGTATGGGCGTTAGAGGGCGACATGGCCGATGCTCAGCACCGCCAGCAGGTTTGCCCACGAATCGCCTACATGCCCCAAGGCTTGGGCAAAAATCTCTATCCCACCCTCACGGTGTTCGAGAATCTGGATTTTTTCGGGCGGCTGTTTGGTCAAAACACGGCTGAGCGCAAGGCACGCATTAGCGATTTGCTCAGCAGTACCGGGCTTACCGCCTTTGCCGACCGCGCGGCAGGCAAGCTTTCCGGTGGCATGAAGCAGAAGCTCGGCCTGTGCTGCGCGCTGATCCATGACCCCGATCTGCTGATCCTTGATGAGCCCACCACCGGGGTTGATCCGCTGTCGCGCAATCAATTCTGGGAACTGATCGCCCGCATCCGCCAAGGACGACCGAGCATGAGCGTGCTGGTGGCCACCGCCTACATGGACGAAGCCCAGCGCTTTGATTGGCTGGCCGCCATGGATGACGGCCAAGTATTAGCCACCGGCACGCCGCAAGCCCTGCTCAGCCGCACCCAAAGCACTGATCTTGAACAAGCCTTCATCAAGCTGCTACCTGAAGAAAAACGCCAAGATCACCACGAATTGATCATTCCACCACACCTAAGCGGCGGCCCGATCGCCATTGAAGCCAGCGGCCTAACCCGGCGTTTTGGTGACTTCGTGGCGGTGGATCAGGTGGCCTTTCGCATTGAGCGCGGGGAGATTTTTGGCTTTTTGGGCTCCAACGGCTGCGGTAAGTCCACCACCATGAAGATGCTCACCGGCCTGCTGCCGTTCAGCGAAGGCCAAGCCAGCCTGTTTGGCCAGCCGGTGAACCCCAACGACTTACAGATTCGCCAGCGCGTGGGCTACATGTCGCAAGGCTTCTCCCTGTACAGCGAATTAACGGTCAGGCAAAACCTAGCGCTGCACGCGCGCCTGTTCCATATCCCCGCTGCAGAGCAGGACGCGCGCATTCAAGACATGCTGGAGCGCTTTGATTTGAGCGCCGTAGTGGACAGCCTACCCTCCAACCTGCCACTAGGGGTTCGCCAGCGTTTGTCGTTGGCGGTGGCGGTTATTCATCGCCCAGAAATACTGATCCTTGATGAACCCACCTCCGGAGTTGACCCCATCGCCCGTGATAAGTTTTGGGCCTTGCTGATCCAGATGTCCCGTGAGGAAGGAGTGACCATCTTCATCTCCACCCACTTTATGAACGAGGCCATGCGCTGCGACCGCATTTCTCTGATGCACGCCGGACGGGTGTTAGACAGCGACAGTCCGCAACACCTGATGGAGAAGCGCGGCCTACCCACCCTAGAAGCTACCTTTATCGCCTACTTGCAAGACGCCCGCGCCGCTCATCCAGAAGAAGAGCCCAGTAGCACAGCGGAGACTCAAGCCCCGCAAAACGGCACCAGCAGCCCACATAAAGCCTTCAGCCTGCAACGCCTGCTCAGCTACAGCCTGCGCGAGGGCATGGAGCTACGCCGCGACCCGATTCGCGCCGTATTGGCGCTGGTAGGCACCATGCTGCTGATGTTCATCATGGGCTATGGCATCAATCTGGATGTGGAGAATCTCTCCTACGCCGTGCTGGATCGTGACCAAACCACTACCAGCCAAACCTATTTGCTGAACATTTCCGGCTCGCGTTACTTCACTGAGAAAGCCCCGCTGTACAGCCATCAAGAGCTGGAGCAGCGTCTGCGCAGTGGTGAGATCAGTATGGCGATAGAAATCCCTCCAAACTTCGGCCATGACCTCAAGCGTGGTGATACGCCCAGCGTAGGCATTTGGGTCGATGGAGCTATGCCCACCCGCGCCGACACCATCAAAGGCTATGTGCAGGGCATTCATAACCTGTATTTGGTGCAACTGGCCCGCAAATCCGGTCTCACACCGCCTAGCGCTCTGGTGGATATCGCCCTGCGCTACCGTTACAACCCCGATGTGCAAAGCCTCCCGGCCATGGTTCCGGCGATGATCCCCATCTTGCTGATGATGATTCCAGCCATGCTCACTGCCTTGGGCGTAGTACGCGAGAAGGAGTTGGGCTCAATCATTAACTTCTACGTTACCCCAGTGACCCGGCTGGAGTTTTTGCTTGGCAAACAACTGCCCTACATTGTGTTAGGCATGTTTAACTTTGGCTTGTTGGTGCTGCTGGCAGTGTACTTTTTTGGGATTCCCCTCAAGGGCAGCTTGTTGGCACTAGTGATTGGCGCGCTGCTGTACATCACCTGCTCCACAGGTTTGGGGCTGCTGATGTCCTCAATCCTCAATAGCCAGATTGCCGCCATCTTCGGTACAGCCATTGCCACTCTGCTGCCTGCTTTGCAGTTTTCCGGGCTGCTGTATCCGGTGTCCTCACTAGAAGGCGCGGGAGCGCTCTTTGGCAAGCTGTACCCCACCAGCCATTTTTTGACCATTTGTCGCGGCGTGTTTTCCAAAGCGCTGGGGCTCTCCGAGCTTTACCCCTACTTCATACCCTTGCTGCTGACCATTCCCGTGCTGACAGCGCTGAGTGTGCTGGGCCTTCGCAAGCAGGAGCGCTGAGAGATGTGGCGTCACCTCGATAACATCCTGCAACTAGGCATTAAGGAGCTGCGCAGTCTGTACCGTGATCCGGCGCTGCTGCTGCTGATCCTGCATGCCTTCACCCTTGGCATCTACACCAGCGCCAACAGCATTCCTGAAACCCCGTACCGCGCTACCCTCGCGGTGATTGATGAGGATCGCTCCCCCGCCTCCAGTCGCCTGATTGACGCCTTCCAAGAGCCCTACTTCCTCAGGCCGCAGTACATCAACCTTGACGAGATGGACAAAGGTTTGGATTCGGGGCTCTATACCTTCACCCTCAACATCCCCCCAGATTTTCAGCGCGACCTACTGGCCGGGCGCGTTCCCAGCGTTCAATTGAATGTGGATGCCACCCAAGTCAGCCAAGCCTTTACCGGGGCCGGTTACATTCAGCAGATCATCAACGCGCAGGCGGCGGAGTTTGTGGCACGCTATCGCAAGGTCGATACGCCCGCCGTAGAAGCCGTGGTGCGTATGGAATACAACCCCAACCTGATCTCGGCGTGGTTTGGCGCGGTCAACGAGGTGATCAACCAAATCACCATGCTATCCATCATTCTCACCGGCGCAGCAGTGATTCGGGAGCGCGAGCATGGCACCATTGAGCACCTGTTGGTGATGCCCATTACCCCGCTGGAAATCATGCTGGCCAAGGTATGGGCCATGGGCTTGGTGGTGTTGCTAGCGGCTGTACTGTCGCTGCTGTTCGTGGTGGAGCGCTGGATGCAGGTGCCGCTGTACGGCTCCATGGGGCTGTTCCTGTCTGGCGCAGTCTTGTACCTGTTTGCCAGCACCTCCATGGGCATTTTTCTCGGCACAGTGGCGCGCTCCATGCCGCAATTGGGGCTGCTGATTATCCTGCTGCTGATTCCACTGCAAATTCTCTCCGGCGGCAAAACCCCGCGTGAAAGTATGCCAGAGCTGATCCAGCAGATTATGATGGTGGCCCCAACCACACACTTTGTCATCTTGGCGCAAAGTATTCTATTTCGTGGGGCAGGACTGACCATCATCTGGCCGCAACTACTGGCCATTGCGTCCATTGGTGGTATCTTCTTTATCAGTGCCCTCTCCCGCTTGCGCCGCTCGCTACAATGAGCGTCAGCAGGGCGACAGGCGGAGAGCACCGGCCAATTACTGATGAAGCATGGAGTCCATAATGGGATGGCTGAAGCGCGTTATTCACCTGAGCAAACCCAAGAAAATCATTCTAGGTGTTCTAGCGTTTTTGATGGTATTCAATGACATTGGACGCCTCGCTTCAATGATGACGGATGTTGTGCTGTTGGCCGCCTTCATCATCGTTCTGGCCAAGGGGTTAGAAGAATCAAACGAGCCCCCCAAAAAGTAGCGCTCTGCTAAGAGAACTGTAATTGTGCTCCAGTAAAAGAAAGCAGATAGCCCGCCAGTTGCTGGCCTGTTTTATTTCAAGATGCACACTTTTGAATGATTTTTTCATTACGAAGCCAAAAATCTATGCCATTTTCCGCTATTCCCCTCACCCTGCGTCAGTTGATTTTGCTGCTGGCAGCGGGCAGTGCGCTGATCTCGATGCTCAACGTGTTTTATGCAAGCTACCTTACCCAGCGGGAGGTGCTGATTAATCATGCGTTAGAATCAAACCGCGTCTATGCCGCCAAACTGGCAGACAGCACCAATAACTTTCTCAAGAGTATTCAGCAGCGCTTAGCCTACAGCGCTCTGTCTATGACCGATCGCTTCGATAGCGAAGGTTTTCTATTAGAGGAAACCGAGCGGCTACGCCTGCAGAGCGAAGCCTTTAACTCGGTGGTCATCGTAGGGGCTGACGGTGTGCTGCGAGCCGCCTCGCCGGAGTCAATGCAGCTAAGGGGTATGCGCGTGACCTCAGAAGGTGCGCAACAAGCCCTAAAAGAGCAAAAACCACTGATCAGTAAACCTTACCTGTCCATAGCCAATAATTTGGTGGTGTTCATCTCTCACCCCGTTGTTAGCCGCGATGGACAGTACCTTGGCTATGTAGGGGGCGCTTTCCACCTGCAAAAACAAAATGCCCTCTACAGCCTACTGGGCGAGCATCACTACCGTGACGGTTCTTATTTATACGTCGTGGATAGCGAGGGACGGGTTATCTACCACCCAGATGAGAAGAAAATCGGGAGCCACCTAAAAAATCACCCGGCTGTTGAGGCGGTCATACACAACAAAGCCGGAATGATGTCTGTACCCAAGGGTAGCGAGCCCGAGATGCTGGCAGGCTATGCGCCCGTCCCTCTTTCCGGGTGGGGCATTATTGCCCAACGTCCGGCAACGGCTTCTCTATTCGAGCTAGACAGCCTGATGCAGCACACCCTGCTTAAGAGCATTCCAGTAATGCTAATAGGCTTGATTGTTCTGTACTACTTGGCGCGCTTTATTTCATTGCCACTCTCACAATTAGCCCGCCGCGCTCAAAGCATGGATGCCAAGGATGCCCCGGAAAAAATTCAGCAAGTCCGCTCCTGGTACTTTGAAGCGACTCAGCTAAAAAGTGCGCTGTTAATGGGATTGGCCCAGCTCAATCAAAAAATCGGCAATCTAGCGCTAGATGCCATGACCGATCCGCTAACGGGCCTGCAAAATCGTCGAGGCCTAACCGCCACGCTGGACACGTGGCAGGAAGAGCACAAGCTATTCTCGGTGATTGCATTAGATATTGATCACTTTAAACGCATCAACGACACCCACGGGCATGATGCGGGGGATCACGTAATAAAACATCTAGCCCAAGTCATGCGCGAAAGCTCGCGAGGCAACGACGTGCTATGCCGCTCAGGGGGAGAAGAGTTTGTCATGCTGCTGCCACGGGTTGATCTGGAGATCGCCAAGCGTGTGGCCGAACGGCTGCGAGTGCGCATGGAGCTGACCGATATCCCAGACCTTGATATCAATGTCACCCTGTCGTTTGGCGTGGCCTGCTGGGTGCCCACGGGCGAATACAGCGCAGATGAAGTGCTCAAGATGGCAGACCAAGCACTCTATATCGCTAAGCAAGAAGGCCGCAATCGCGTGGCAGCCATTCAATAATCTGAGCATAGGGGCAGGTCTGGCGATCAGAGCTGCCCCTATACTTACTGGAACAATGCCTCACTCGACAGGCCATTGCGCTCCAGAATACCGCGCAGACGCTTAAGGGCCTCTACCTGAATCTGCCGTACCCGCTCACGGGTCAGACCGATGTCTTGCCCTACCTCTTCCAGCGTGCAACTTTCATGGCCGCGCAGCCCAAAGCGGCGGATGACTACATCGCGTTGCTTTTCCGACAGCTCAGACAACCACTGATCAATACTGGCTGACAGATCGTCATCTTGCAGTAAATCGCAAGGATCTGAGGAGCGCTCATCGGTCAGGGTATCCAGCAGGGTTTTGTCGGAGTCAGGCCCAAAGGCTACATCTACAGAGGTGATCCGCTCGTTCAGGCCCAGCATGCGCTTGACCTCAGTCACGGGTTTCTCCATGAGATGAGCGATTTCTTCTGGCCTAGGTTCGTGGTCGAGCTTTTGGGTCAACTCACGGGCGGCGCGCAGGTAGAGGTTAAGCTCTTTCACTACGTGGATGGGCAGACGAATGGTGCGGGTCTGATTCATGATGGCCCGCTCGATGGTCTGACGAATCCACCAAGTCGCGTAGGTAGAGAAGCGAAACCCCCGCTCGGGATCGAATTTTTCCACAGCGCGAATCAGACCTAGATTGCCTTCCTCAATCAGATCCAACAGCGTCAGCCCGCGATTCAGGTAGCGCCGGGCAATTTTCACCACCAAACGCAGGTTGCTTTCGATCATGCGTTTGCGCCCGGCCGGATCGCCCTTTTGGGCTAGGCGAGCAAAATGCACTTCTTCGGCGGCGCTTAACAGCGGTGAAAAACCGATTTCGCTTAGGTAAAGCTGGGTGGCGTCCAGTGCCCGACTGCCATCGGTCGACTTGAGCGATCTGGATGACTCCAGCCGCTCAGCGGTGTCGACGGGTGCAAACGGGTGGCCTGTTTGACGGTCGGCTTCGTCAAAGAGCCGGTCAGGCTCCATGAACAGTACCGCATCGTTCAGGTCAAACTCCGGCGCTTCTTTCTCGAGTGCCATTTATTCTTATCCCCTGCTGAGTTCGACATAAGCTCGGGGTGGGTACCTTTCCATGGGCACGAACCGAGCTTATTGATATGCCGGAGCGCTCGGGAGAAGCAGAATCAACGATTTGGCAGATATTGCAGCGGATCTGTGGGTTTGCCCTGACGGCGGATTTCAAAGTGCAGCTTAACGCGGTCAGTGCCTGTCGATCCCATCTCGGCAATGGTCTGTCCTATCTTGACCTGTTGACCCTCACGAACCAGCAGCCTTTGGTTATGGCCGTAGGCGCTTACAAACGTATCATTGTGCTTAATAATCACCAGTTCGCCGTAACCTCTAAGGCCGCTACCTGCGTATACAACCGTACCTTCGGCAGCAGCAAGGACAGGCTGTCCTAATTGCCCGGCAATATCAATCCCTTTATTCAAACTTCCGTTTGAGGAAAAACGGCTGATGATGTCGCCCTTGGCAGGCCATGCCCAATCCGCCGAAGAAGCCGCTGAAGGCGTGGGTGTAGCAAGGCTTACCGGGGCAACGGCAGCCGGAACTACAGCCGCTGTCACCGGTGCAACAGGGCGAGTGTTGGTGGTGGGCTTACGGTTTTTACCGCTGGTTTTTGAGGCAGGCTGAGCAACCACCGGAGGCGCAACGGCCACGGGGGCAATCACAGGTCCACTATCGAAGCGAATCACCTGACCGGGGTAGATCATGTAGGGGGGCTGGATACCATTGAGCTGGGCGAGTTCTTTCCAATCCCAGCCAAATCGAAAGGCAATGCTCCACAGGGTGTCGCCCTGATTGACCTTATGGGAGCCCGTCGTCACACGTTCCGGGCCTTGCTGTTCAGCTACTGAGGCTGTTTGCGAGGAGGTGCTAGAGCAACCTGCCACCATAAGCCCTAGGCTACACACAATGAGAAGCCCCTTGAAAGGCGCACGACAAGACCCTTGTTTAATAGCTGTGAGGCTCAATGCTCACTCCTAATATCGATAAAACAGGTTTTTCAGTATCTCAGGACGCAATGGCTGAGCGCTTGTTTGCTAACCACTCCAGTCCAAACACTAGAATGGCTCCGGCAAGGGCTAAGATGGCCAATCCCAACCGGGGAGCCAGCACCACAGGATAAAGCCCTAGCAGCACTGGAATGAAGCTTCCAGAGAGGCCGGTTGACATCCCCCCCGCCCTAAAGGACGGGGATTCCCACTACTGGACGGCCATGCCCGACCGCGAGAATGTTCTTGGCCGCATTTATATCGCGGTCGTGCCTGACACCACAGGCACTGCAGGTCCATTCTCTTATTCCAAGCCCTGCGATACCTCTCGGCCTTGAATCGGGCAATGCGCCACAATTCGAGCAGGTTTGGGTAGTGTACGCCTCGTTCACTTCTTTAAAAACAATGCCTGCGCCAGCGCACTTGTATTCCAGCATTGTTTTAAGCAGGCCCCATCCCGCATCTAGCACTGACTTGGCCATCTTGGTTTGGGTTAACGAGGAAGATTTCACGTTCCCGACATAAATTTCACCGGCACGATTTACAAGCTGTCGTGTGAACTTATGCAGGGTATCTTTGCGTCGGTTGGCTATCTTGGCGTATATGGCCTTCACGCGCTTTTTCTTGCCCGCACGCTGGGCTATTGCCAGCTTGGGCTCCAGATGATGGTAGAAACGCCCCGCCTCTAGTTTGGTGCCATCGGAGCAGGTGGCCGTGTCTTTTAAGCCTAAATCGATGCCGATTTTTTCCTGACCCGTTGGAACAGCCGCCTCGACTTCAACCACCACATTGAAGTACCAGCGGCCACGGGCATCTTCGTTAAAGCTACCTGAGCGGAAGCGGTACTGGCTCAGCCCGTAGCTGTCCCAGACCTTAAAATAGTGGCTGTTATGGTAGAGCTGCCCATTCTTCCAGCTAGCCGCGCCAGTATTAATCGGTATCCAGCCCAGTGAACGGCGAGTGCCACCAGACTTGCGCCAGTTGAGGCGTGCCTTCTTGAACTGCTGGCGGCGCGTAGCGTATTCCCGTGCAATCTTTTGCAGGGTTTGAGAGTGTAAACCCAACTCTTTGTTCGCGCCCTTGGTGTAAGGGTGCATGTCGAAGGCAGACAAAAACAAACCACGCTCCCGAATGGATCGGGCGCTGAGTTCGTTCAGGTAGTTCCAGACGAGGTTCACACTGCGGGCCATCTGCTGAAGGAGCGCGGCATGCTTGTCTCGAACCCGAACCTTGAGGGTCTTGGTCTGTTTCATGAGCTCATGCTAACTGAATTAAGGCTACTTTAGAGAGGCTATGCCTCCCGCGCTATCCATCCCCGCACTAAAAGTACGGGGTTTTTCGCGCGAAAATGATAAACAGGCCAACGCGGCATCATCCAGCACAGCTAAACGACTGGGCCATTGAGCAGCGGCACGAAGCGTACCGTATCTAGCACTTGGCGCGAGAATCCATTTCCCTCCCGGACAATCACCATCAACTGCTGTAGTTCACCGGCTCCCACTGGAATCACCATGCGCCCACCGGGGGCTAGTTGGTCTAGCAGGGCTTGCGGCACTTCAGTGGCGGCGGCGGTAACGATGATGCCGTTATAGGGTGCCAAGGCAGGCCAACCTTCCCAGCCATCAGCCCAGCGAAAGACTAAGTTACGCACGCGCAGCTCGGCCAAACGCTCCTTGGCGCGCTCTTGCAGGGCTTGAATGCGCTCCACGGAAAACACGCGCTCGACCAACTGACTCAATACCGCCGTTTGATAGCCAGAACCTGTCCCCACTTCTAAGACTTTATCCAGCGTGCCTCCGGCCAGCAACAGCTCAGTCATCCGCCCCACCATATAGGGCTGGGAGATGCTTTGGTTGTGGCCGATGGGCAAGGCAGTGTCTTCATAAGCGCGGTGTGCCAGCGCTTCATCAACAAATAGGTGGCGCGGGGTATGGCGGATGACTTCAAGCACCCGTGCATCCGAGATGCCTTCTTCACACAGGCGCTGAATTAAGCGGTCACGGGTACGCTGCGAGGTCATACCCGTGCCGTGTAAAAGCGCGTTGTGCCGGTGCCGATCAATCACAGCAAGTCCTCAATCCAGTGCCCCAGTCCGTGGAAGGCTTCATGAAAAGTCCGGTCAAGCTGTAGCGGTGTGATAGATACATAGCCCTGCATCAGTGCATGAAAATCGGTTCCCGGCCCGCCGTCCTCGGCGTCACCCGCTGCTGAAATCCAGTAGCCTTGCTTGCCACGCGGATTGACTTGGCGCACCGGCGGCTGAGTACGCTGGCGATGACCAAGACGGGTCAGCTGTAAGCCTTTGATGTGATCCAAGGGTAAGTTGGGCACATTAACGCTCAACACAGTGCGCGCTGGTAATTCGACACGCTCCAAGCCTTCCACCAAGCGGCGGGCAATGTAGGCCGCTGCAGGCAGATTATCCGTTTGCCGAGAGGCCAGTGAAAAAGCCAAGGCCGGACGCCCAGTGAAGCGCCCTTCAATGGCTGCCGCTACAGTGCCGGAATACAGCACATCATCACCCAAATTGGCCCCAAGGTTAATACCAGACACCACTAAATCCGGGGTGTGCTCCAGTAAACCATTGAGTCCCAGATGCACGCAGTCAGTGGGGGAGCCGTTAATGCCGATAAAACCATTGGGCATGCTGATGGGGTACAGGGGCCGATCCAGCGTCAAGGCGCTGCTGGCTCCGCTCATGTCCTGAATGGGCGCTACCACTTGGCACTCGGCATAGTCAGCCAGTGCGTCATACAGGGCAGCAAGGCCGGGGGCATAAACCCCATCGTCGTTGGCAATCAGAATGCGCATGAGATGTCCGTCGGCCCTACTAAGCGCACCAGCTCTCTGACCACGACAGTGGCAAAGCATCCGGTGGGTAGGACGAAGTTCAGTTGCAGGATGTCAGGCTCAGGATAATGCCATGCCAGCTCACGAATGGGGAGGCGTAGAATGCGCCGTTCCTGTTCCAGCCCCGCCTTGACCAGCCAACGGCACAGCGCAGCATGGGGAGCCGCCACCGCATACTCTAAATCTTGGATAGCGCCTTGAGCGAGCGGATCGCCTGCACCCCATAGCGGCCCCGTGGGGTGCAGATCAAGGGCAGCCAAGCGCGGGTCTTGGCATTCGGCTTCTCCGGCGGGAAAGAAACTGCGGCTGTCCGTAAAGGACAGCAGATCACCCGGCTGCGCGCGATTCCAGCTGCCCTCCGCTACCCGACGAGCCAGCAGCTGATTGAATAGGTAACTGCGCCCACTCGACAGCAGCCGTGAGCGGCGATTGCGTTGTATTGGCAACTCATCAGCCTCGGCCAGCAACTGGGCTTCGTGCAGGTTGTTGCCGTCAAAACCAAAGCGCTGTAGGCCGAAATAGTTGGGTACACCCTGTTGGCGTAGTTGCTCACAGCGGGCATCTAGCAAGGCGTGATCAGCGGTACATTGGGTCAGGCGCAGGCTAAAGCCGTTGGCAGAGTGTGCGCCGCGTTGCAATTTGCGCGAGTGGCGTATCACCTTGAGCAGACGCAGGCTGTCGCTTTCCACAGCGGACAGATCGGGGTCAGATTTGCCGGGCAGGTGCAGGCTGAACCACTGACGGGTCAGGGCCTGCCGATCTTTAAGTCCGGCATAGCTTACGGCCTTGAGGGGCAAGCCTGCGGCCTTAGCCAGCAACCTAGCGGCTTCTTCGGTGTTGAGCTGGCGCTTCTCTACCCATAGCCACAGGTGCTCGCCTGCGCCAGACAGCGGGATGTCCAGCACTTCATCGACCTGAAAGTCCTCTGCCGTGGCTTTGAGCACTGCCTGTCCGCAGGGTTCACCGTGGGCGCATGGCCCTAAGAGTTCGGCTTCGTTCATTGTGGCAACAACAGGGCAACGGCATGTACAGCTATGCCCTCTTCACGTCCGGCAAATCCCAAACGCTCAGTGGTGGTGGCCTTGACGTTGACCTGCTGGCGGCTGACCTGCAAATCCTCAGCAATTCGCTGGCACATCAGTTCGATATGCGGGGCCATTTTCGGGGCTTGGGCGACAATGGTGGCATCCACATTGCCAACCTGCCAGCCCTGTTGCTGCACCAGCAACCGCACTTGACGCAATAGCACACGGCTATCCACGCCTTTAAAGCTAGGATCGGTGTCTGGGAAGTGGCGACCAATATCACCCAGTGCCGCTGCGCCAAGCAGTGCATCGCTCAAGGCATGTAGCAATACATCGCCATCAGAGTGAGCAATTAGGCCGGAATGATGGGGAATTTGCACGCCGCCCAAGGTGATGAAACTGCCTTCACCAAAGCGGTGTACGTCGTAGCCGTGGCCGATACGCATGGAAGAATGCTCTAGAAAATTAGCCGGGGGATTCTACAGGACTCTGGGCAGATCGACCTTATCAATGAACATCATCGCTCGAATCGATGCCTATCTATCCGGCAAGGCTTCTATAGTCAGCGCACCAAGGTTTGCCGTCCTTCTTCAGCTCGGAGAAGGCGCTTTTTTCCCCACAGGAGCTTTGCCATGCCGACCCTGTTTGATCCTATTACGCTGGGCGATCTGCAACTTGCCAACCGCATCATTATGGCTCCTTTGACACGCTGCCGCGCGGAAGGACGCATTCCCAATGCCTTGATGGCCGAGTACTACGCTCAGCGCGCCAGCGCCGGATTGATCATCAGTGAAGCCACCGCCGTTACCCCCATGGGCGTGGGTTATCCCGATACGCCCGGTATCTGGTCAGCCGATCAGGTGGAAGGCTGGAAGCTGGTGACCGAAGCCGTACATGCCATGGGCGGTAAGATCGTCATGCAGCTCTGGCACGTTGGGCGAATCTCTGACCCCATGTATTTAGCCGGTGAGCTGCCGGTTGCCCCTAGCGCCATTACGCCTACTGGGCACGTAAGCCTTGTGCGTCCACAAAAGCCTTTCGTCACACCCCGCGCGCTGGAAACTGCCGAAATCGCTGAGATTATCGAGGCCTACCGCAAAGGCGCTGAGAACGCCAAGAAGGCCGGGTTTGATGGCGTGGAGTTGCACGGTGCCAATGGCTATTTGCTTGATCAGTTCCTGCAAGACTCCACCAACCAGCGCACTGACGCATACGGTGGCTCACTGGAAAACCGCGCACGCCTGCTGCTAGATGTCGCCGATGCGGCTATTTCCGTTTGGGGGGCCGGGCGGGTTGGCGTACACCTCGCGCCGCGTGCTGATCTGCACAATATGGGTGACTCCAACCGTGCGGAAACCTTCGGTTATGTGGCTCGTGAGTTGGGTAAGCGTCGCATCGCCTTTATTTGCAGCCGTGAGAAAGAAGCCCCGGACAGCCTTGGCCCGGTGCTGAAACAGCAATTTGGCGGCCCCTACATCGCTAACGAGGTCTTTAGCCTCGAACAGTCCAACGCATGGCTAGCTAGCGGCAAGGCGGACGCAGTGGCCTTTGGGGTAAGCTTTATCGCCAACCCAGACTTGCCAGAGCGCTTCCGTCAGAATGCGGCCCTTAATACGCCGCATCCTGAGCATTTCTACAGCAGCGGCTCGGTGGGTTATAGCGACTATCCCAGCCTCTCTGCCTAAGCCCCTTAGCCCCGGAGCGCTTGAGCCTGATGGCGCAGGCGCTCCTCGGTTTTGCCTTGTCGTTAAAAATGGATGACGGTACGGATGCTTTTGCCCTCGTGCATCAACTCAAAGGCATGGTTGATGTCCTCCAAGCCCATGGTGTGGGTGATGAAGGTATCCAGCGGGATTTCACCCTTCTGCGCTTTCTCCACATAACTGGGCAGCTCAGTGCGGCCTTTTACACCACCGAAAGCACTGCCGCGCCACACACGGCCTGTCACCAATTGGAAAGGCCGGGTGCTGATTTCCTGCCCCGCACCTGCCACGCCGATGATGATGGACTCACCCCAGCCCTTGTGGCAGCACTCCAAAGCCGCGCGCATCAGTTGCACGTTGCCGACACACTCGAAGGAGTAATCCACGCCGCCGTCTGTCAATTCGACAATCACCTCTTGAATGGGCTTTTGGTAATCCTGCGGGTTGATAAAGTCGGTCGCGCCCAGTTCTTTGGCTACTGCAAACTTAGCCGGGTTGATGTCGATGGCGATGATGCGCGCCGCCTTAGCCATCTTCGCCCCGATAATGGCCGCCAAGCCGATACCGCCCAAACCAAAGATCGCCACGCTAGCGCCTTCCGTGACCTTGGCGGTATTCAGCACCGCGCCGATGCCAGTGGTCACACCACAGCCCAGCAGGCAGACTTTCTCTAAGGGCGCATCCTTAGGAATTTTAGCCAGCGAGATTTCCGGCAATACCGTGTATTCGGAGAAGGTCGAGCAGCCCATGTAGTGATAAATCGGCTGGCCCTGATAGGAGAAGCGCGTGGTGCCGTCCGGCATCAAGCCTTTGCCCTGAGTGGCACGCACCGCTTGACACAGATTGGTCTTACCGGACTTACAGAATTTGCACTCACGGCATTCAGCGGTGTACAGCGGAATCACATGATCGCCCACCGCTAGGGAAGTCACACCCTCGCCCACCGCCTCAACAATACCGCCGCCTTCGTGGCCCAAAATGCAGGGGAACACGCCCTCGGAATCCTGCCCAGACAGGGTATAGGCATCGGTATGGCAAACGCCGCTAGCCACAACACGCACCAGCACCTCACCCTTTTTCGGTGGCTCAACGTCCACCTCGACCACTTGCAGGGGTTGATTGGGGCCAAAGGCCACCGCCGCACGGGATTTAATGCTCATCAACAACATCTCGACAGAAAAAAGGACGCCAAGAGTCTAATCTAGGCCATCAGCCGACGCGGTATTACCGCTCATATTTTTTGCAACTCAGCCGATAAAAGCGCTCATCACTGTTGATTAAGCAACAGTTGTGGGTTTTTTTCGCGCTACGGGGCTGGCCTGTGACAAGAGCGCCCCTCGCCTGCAAGTAAAGACGGCTTTCGTTTATCATCGACACTTATTCCCGTTCTCTGCCTGACTGCCTTCAGGGCGCCAAGAGGTTTGCATGTCCGTCATTATCAAGACCCCCGAAGAAATCGAAAAAATGCGCGTCGCTGGACGGCTAGCCGCTGAAGTGCTGGAAATGATCGGGGAGCATGTCAAACCGGGCATCACCACCGAAGCCCTTGACCGTCTCTGCCACGATTACATCGTTAATGTGCAGCAGGCCATTCCTGCACCCCTTAACTACAAGGGCTATCCCAAGTCCATCTGTACCTCAGTGAACCATGTGGTTTGCCACGGCATCCCCAACGATAAGCCGCTGAAAAATGGCGATATTGTCAATGTGGACATCACCGTGATCAAAGATGGCTACCACGGTGATACCAGCAAGATGTTCATGATTGGCAAGGTGCCGGAGTGGGCGGAGCGTCTGACTCACATCACCCAAGAATGCCTGTATTTGGGCATCCAACAGGTGCGCCCCGGCTGCCGTTTGGGTGACATCGGTGAGGTGATTCAAAAGTACGCCGAGAAACACGGCTTTTCAGTGGTACGCGAATACTGCGGCCACGGCATCGGCAAAGCCTTCCACGAAGAACCCCAAGTGGTTCACTACGGCAAAGCGGGCACCGGCATTGAGCTGAAAGAGGGCATGATTTTCACCATCGAGCCGATGATCAACCAAGGGCAGGCTGAAACCCGTTTGCTCGGCGACGGTTGGACAGCCATCACCAAGGATCGCAAGCTCTCGGCGCAGTGGGAACACACCCTGCTAGTCACCGCCAATGGCTATGAAATCCTGACCCTGCGCAACGACGAAAGCATCCCACGTAGCGCACCCTAAGCCGCATCTTGCCACCGTCTTCCCTTTTGATGCCCAAGGAACGCCCATGCTTCAGGCCGATGATGTCGAACTTTTTGATAGCCAGCAGATTCAAGCAGCATTAGCCCAAAGTAACTCACCGATTGCGGTGTTTAAACAGGCGCTCCGTCAGGCGCGGCAGGTGCTGGATGAACGTTTTACCAGCGGCCATGATATTAAAACCCTGATTGCTGCCCGCGCTTGGTTCATGGATCAGCTGCTCCACGCGGCTTGGCAGCGGTTTGATTGGACAGGCGAACCCAGCATCGCCCTATTGGCCGTTGGTGGTTATGGGCGCGGCGAGCTGCATCCTTACTCAGACATCGACCTGCTGATTTTGCTGGATGAAGGCGGCCATCAAGCCTACCGCGAGCCCATCGAACGCTTCCTCACCCTGCTATGGGATATCGGCCTTGAAGTTGGGCAAAGCGTGCGCTCGGTGCAAGAATGTGCTGATGAAGCGCGCGGCGATCTGACCATCATCACCAATTTGATGGAAAGCCGCACCATTGCCGGGCCAGAACAACTGCGCCAAGCCATGCAGGAAGTCACCAGCCCCGCCTGCATGTGGGCCAGCAAAGACTTTTTTCTGGCTAAACGTCAGGAATTGCTGCTGCGCCACGACAAGTACAACGACACCGAGTACAACCTTGAGCCCAATGTGAAGGGTTCACCGGGTGGCCTGCGCGACATTCAAACCATTCTGTGGATTGCCCGTCGTCAGTTTGGCACCCTGAACTTGATCGCCATGGTGCGCAAAGGCTTTCTGCTGGAAAGCGAATACGCCATCCTCAGCTCCTGTCAGGAGTTTCTCTGGCAGGTGCGCTACGCGCTGCACATGCTGGCAGGGCGCGCGGAAGATCGGCTGCTGTTCGACCATCAACACAAAATTGCCGTCATGCTAGGCTTTGAGGCGGATGACGCACGCTTGGCCGTCGAGCGCTTCATGCAGAAGTACTACCGGGTAGTCATGGTGGTGGCTGAGCTGAATGACCTGATCAAGCAATACTTTGAAGAAGTCATCCTCGCCCCTCAGAGCAGCGAACCGCCGCAGCCCTTAGATGATCACTTCCAAATCCGTGATGGCTATCTTGAGGTCACGGACAGTCGAGTCTTTGAGCGCACACCCTCGGCACTGCTGGAGATCTTTGTGCGACTGGCTCAGCACCCCGACATTAAAGGCGTGCGCTCCGATACCATCCGCCTGCTGCGCGATCATCGCCATTTGATTGATGATGCCTTCCGCGCTGACCCCAAAAACACCAGCCTGTTCGTTGAGCTATTGCACTGCAAAGAAGGCATTCACCGCAACCTGCGCCGCATGCACCGCTATGCGATTCTGGGTCGCTATCTGCCGGAGTTTGGCCATATTGTCGGGCAGATGCAGCACGACCTGTTCCACGTCTACACCGTGGATGCGCATACCCTGAATCTGATCAAAAACCTGCGTAAATTGCGGCACCCCGCGCAGGCCGAAAAGTACCCGCTGGCCAGCCGCTTATTTGACAAGCTGCCCAAGCCAGAACTGCTGTACATGGCCGGTCTCTACCACGACATCGGCAAAGGTCAGGGCGGCGATCACTCGGAACGCGGGGCTAATTACGCGCAAGCCTTCTGCGAGCGCCACCATCTGGCCACCTGGGACAGCGAGCTGGTGGTCTGGCTGGTACGCAGTCACCTGATTATGTCCACCACGGCGCAGCGCAAAGACCTCTCCGATCCGCAGGTGATTAATGACTTCGCCCAGTTGGTCGGCGATGAAACCCGGCTGGATTACCTGTACATCCTGACCGTGGCCGACATCAACGCCACCAACGCCACGCTGTGGAACTCGTGGAGGGCCAGCCTGTTGCGCCAGCTCTACACCGAAACCAAACGCGCCCTCAAACGCGGACTGGAAAACCCCCTCGGCCGCGAGGAGCAAATCCGCCAAACCCAGCAAGCCGCCCTCGACCAACTGGTACGCAGCGGCACCGACCCGGACGACACCGAGCAGCTCTGGACGCAATTGGGCGATGACTACTTCCTACGCCACACTGCCAGCGACGTGGCATGGCACACCGACGCCATCATCGAGCACCCCAACAATGGCTTGCCGCTGATTCTGATTAAGGAAACCAGCGCCCGCGAGTTCGAAGGCGGCACGCAGATCTTCATCTACGCCCCGGATCAGCATGACTTCTTCGCCGTGACGGTGGCGGCCATGGATCAGCTCAACCTGAGCATTCACGATGCGCGGATTCTCACCTCCATCAGCCAGTTCACCCTCGATACCTATATCGTGCTGGAAGCGGACGGCAGCCCCATCGGCAACAACCCTGAGCGCATCGAAGCCATCCGCCAAGGGCTGACGGAAGCACTGTGTAATCCCGGTAACTACCAGAGCATCATCCAACGCCGCGTGCCGCGCCAGCTCAAGCACTTTGCTTTTAAGCCGCAAGTCACCATTTACAACGACATGCAGCGCGTGCTCACGGTGATGAGATTCGTCGCTCCTGACCGCCCCGGCTTGCTGGCGCGCGTTGGGCAATTGTTCCGCGAATTTGAGCTATCCGTACAAAACGCCAAAATTGCTACCTTGGGCGAGCGCGTGGAGGACGTGTTCTTCGTTACCGACGCACAGAACCAGCCGCTGTCAGACTCCAGCCTTTGCGTCCGCTTGCAACGGGCACTTATTGAACAACTCTCGGAAGACCAGAATCGCGCCTCTTCCAGTGTCTCCAGAACCTGATCAGGATCACGCCCCATGAATCATGCGTTAAGCACCCTGCAACCCTATCCCTTCGAGAAGCTGCGCGCCCTGCTGGCGGGCGTGCAACCACCGGCTGACAAAAGGCCCATCGCCCTGTCCATTGGCGAGCCTAAGCACCCTGCGCCCCACTTTGTGGCCCAAGCCCTCAGCGATAACCTTGAGCAACTGTCGGTGTACCCCACCACCTTGGGGCTGCCGATCCTACGCGAGCGTATGGCCCAATGGTGCGAGCAACGCTTCGGCCTCAATAAGGGCGCGATTGACCCAGCCCGTCAGATTCTGCCGGTCAACGGCACCCGTGAAGCGCTATTTGCCTTCACCCAAGCCGTGGTCAATCGCCAACCTGATGCACTGGTAGTCAGCCCCAACCCCTTCTACCAAATCTACGAAGGCGCAGCCCTGCTGGCCGGAGCTACCCCGCACTACCTGCCCTGCCTAGAAGAAAACGGCTTTATCCCTGATTTTGAGGCGGTTCCAGCCGCCGTGTGGCAAAACTGCCAGATTCTATTCCTCTGCTCACCGGGCAACCCCACAGGCGCGCTGATTCCGCTGGAAACCTTGGAGCGCCTGATCGCCCTCGCCGATGAATACGATTTCGTCATCGCTGCCGACGAGTGCTACAGCGAGCTGTATTTCGATGAAGATAGCCCGCCCCCCGGCTTGCTCACTGCCTGCACTAAACTAGGGCGTCATGACTTTAAGCGCTGCGTAGTCTTCCATAGCCTGTCCAAGCGCTCCAACTTACCCGGATTGCGTTCGGGGTTTGTGGCCGGCGATGCTGCGATTCTTAAGGATTTTCTGCTCTATCGCACCTATCACGGCTGCGCTATGCCGGTGCAAACCCAGCTTGCCAGTGTTGCAGCCTGGAGCGATGAGGCCCATGTCAGTGCCAACCGGAGCCTCTACAGAGCCAAGTTTGCCGCCGTGCTAGACATCCTTTCCCCCGTCCTAGAGGTGAAAAGACCCGACGGCGGATTCTACCTTTGGCTAAAGACGCCTATAGATGATTCTCAGTTCGCCCGTGAACTCTTTGCCCGCGAGCATGTCACCGTAGTACCGGGCTCCTACTTATCGCGCGAAGTAGATGGCCTAAACCCCGGTAAGAATCGCGTACGGCTGGCGCTGGTAGCACCACTGGCCGAGTGTGTAGAAGCCGCTGAGCGCATCCGCCACTTCGCGCAGAGCCTTTAACGACAGGGGCTGCAGCCCATAAAGCTGATCGGTGCTAACGCGGGCCGATCAGCCTTGAGTCCATAGCCTCAAGCGCCAAAAGCGAAGCCTTGAAGAGGCTCATCAAAAGCACCCACCAAAGTCTATCCACACTACGACCTAATCAAAATCCTGCCTAGCCCCTACAAAGAGCCTATTCAAAAGATGGCCTCTATTTTGCTTAATACATTCCATAGCGTTTGTAAAAGCAGATAGAAGGAAGCCGCACCATGATGATCATATCGTCCGACTGGAAAAGCCTGATTGACACCCTGCGCAGCAAGGGCTTGTCCTTTTCCGGTATGCGCCGCTCCCCGATCCGCATTGATGGCCGCTGGGTGGCCATTATATGAACGGCTCGGCCCTGACTTTCGCCTGCCATGCGGCTATCCTCAAGAGGATTGGCTTGCACGCAGCAGCGCCCACAGGGCTTCTGCACCACCTTTTCGGGCGACAGCCGCGCGCCCGCACCCGCATGGGGTATCAGCCATGAGCACTCAGTATCAACGTGAAAGACGTTATGCCTGCTGGAAGGGCTTTAGCATCGCCCTCCTGACCTTTGCCGCGTGGATTGCCGTAGCAAGTTGGGCCGGGACGCTGACCACCTGAGCCCATATATACGCCTGAAGCGCAGCGCCTGAGCACCGCTTCGGGCATACTCAACAAAGAAAGGACAGGCGCGGCGTTCGCCTGTTCTATAACAGGTCACACCTCCATAAGGAGCTTATGGACGTTGAAAAAAAACCTCATCCTTAATACCGACTCCTACAAACTCTCGCATTACGTCCAGTACCCGCCGGGTACCGAATTCGTATTCAGCTACATTGAAAGCCGGGGCGGTCTGTTCGAGGAAACCCTGTTCTTTGGCCTACAAAAAGCCCTCATTGAACTGAACGAACACTTCCCCACGTGGGATGACTACGAAGAAGCCCAGTTCATCGCCAGTCAACACGGTGAGCCCTTTAATGCCGAAGGTTGGAAAGCGCTGATTGAACTGGGTTACTTCCCGCTGGCTATTAAGGCTCAGCCGGAGGGCAGCATTGTCGGCACGCGCAACATTTTGCTGGGCGTCGTCAACACCCTGCCGGAGTTCTACTGGTTGCCTAGCTATTTGGAGCCGGAACTGCTGCGCGCGGTTTGGTATCCCACCACGGTGGCTACCCTGTCTTACCAGATTAAGCAGGTCATCACCCGCTTTATGAATGCCACCTGCGATAGCCTTGAGGGGCTGGAATTCAAATTGCACGATTTTGGTGCGCGCGGGGTATCCAGCGAGGAAAGCGCCGGGATTGGCGGCATGGCGCACTTGGTGAGCTTTCGAGGCAGCGACACCCTATCGGCGATTCGCTACGCGCGGCGCTATTACGATGCAGGCGTTTGCTCCCAGTCCATTCCAGCCAGCGAGCACAGCTCCATCACCGCTTGGGGCCGGGATCAGGAACTGGCCGCCTACCGCCACTTGCTGCGCCAATTCCCCAAAGGCACCGTGGCCTGCGTCTCCGACTCTTACGATATTTTCAACGCCGTGGAAAACCTCTGGGGTTACGAACTGCGCATGGAGGTTGACCGGCGCGACGGCGTACTGATCATCCGCCCAGACAGCGGCAATCCGCTGGAAATTATCCCGGTGCTGCTGGAAAGTCTGGAGCGGCGTTACGGCTCGCGCATCAATAGCAAGGGTTACAAGGTACTGAATAATCAGGTGCGGCTGATTCAGGGCGATGGCGTGAACCTGCAAGGCATCACACGGATTTTAGAGGTGATGATGGCCCGCCGCTGGAGTACCGAGAACATCGCCTTCGGCATGGGCGGCGCGTTGCTCCAGCAGGTTGACCGCGATACCCAAAAGTTCGCTATGAAAACCAGCGCCGTGTGCGTCAATGGCCAGTGGCGCGATGTCTACAAAGACCCCATCACCGACGCAGGCAAGCGCTCCAAACGCGGCGTATTGGATTACATCAACGGCCACACGGTGCGCGTAGAACCTACGGAGTTTCTCCAAGAAGACCCGCGCTCCGGCCTGCGAATGGTCTACCGGGATGGACAGATTTTGGTGCGGGATGATTTTGAGACCGTGCGGGGGCGGAGTGCTGCTGGCTTTTGCGGAATCAGCTAATTGAGGTCTTCATTTCAGCCATAGAGCCCCCCGCCTGAATATGGCATGATTCCTGCCCATTTCATGCATATTTTCTAGGGAAGATTTCGAAGATGTCAGAAAACATCAAGAAAATCAGTACCCTGTGCCTATACGGCATCAAAGCCTGCGATACTATGAAAAAAGCGCGGGCTTGGTTGGACGCCCATCAGCTGCCCTACGCCTTCCATGACTACAAAACCGCCGGTATTGATGCCGTTCGGCTGGAAGCTTGGTGTCAGCAGCACGGTTGGCAGGTGGTGCTTAACCGTTCGGGCACAACCTTCCGTAAACTGGATGACGCCCAGAAAGCCGATCTCGATCAACCCCGCGCCATCGCGCTGATGCTGGCACAGCCGTCCATGATCAAACGCCCTGTGCTTGATCTAGGAGACCGTACACTGGTGGGCTTTACGCCTGAGCAGTATGCCGCTGCCTTACTGCCGCCTAGCACCGCAATTCCCCTGCATCCATGACAAGGAACCCGCTCATGTCCAATACCCTATTCAGCCTAGCCTTCGGTATCGGTACTCAAAACCGCTCCGGCCAGTGGTTGGAAGTCTTTTATGCTCAGCCGCTGCTGCATCCTGCTGGTGAACTGAGCGATACCGTCGCCAATCTGCTCGGCTATAGCGGCGGCAATCAGACCATCAGCATCAGCACCAGCCAAGCCGCGCAACTGGCCGAAGCCTGCAAGCCGCTGGATGCTGCCCAAAGCGCCCTACTGACCCGTCTAGCAGAAAGCCATCGCCCACTGGTTGCCACGCTGCTGGCTGAAGATGCGCCGCTGACCTCTACCCCGGAAGCCTATCTCAAGCTGCATTTGCTTTCGCATCGTTTGGTTAAACCCCACGGCCTGAACCTGACCGGCATCTTTCCGCTGCTGCCCAACGTAGCTTGGACGAGCCAAGGGGCCATTGATCTGACTGAGCTGCCTGAATGCCAGTTGGAAGCCCGCCTTAAAGGTCAGGTACTGGAAGTGTTCTCAGTGGACAAGTTCCCGAAAATGACCGACTACGTTGTGCCAAGCGGCGTGCGTCTGGCCGACAGCGCGCGGATTCGCTTAGGCGCTTATGTGGGCGAAGGCACCACCGTCATGCACGAAGGCTTCATTAACTTTAACGGCGGCACCGAAGGCCCCGGCATGGTGGAAGGCCGTATTTCAGCAGGCGTATTCGTCGGCAAAGGCTCGGATCTGGGCGGCGGTTGCTCCACCATGGGCACATTGTCCGGCGGCGGCAATATGGTGATTTCCGTCGGAGTGGGTTGCTTGATCGGCGCTAACGCGGGTATCGGCATTCCGCTGGGCGATCGCAATACCGTGGAATCGGGCCTCTATGTCACAGCAGGCACTAAAATCAACCTGCTGGATGAGCACGATCAGTTGGTTAAAGTGGTGAAAGCCCGCGATTTGGCCAATCTGCCGGATCTGCTGTTCCGCCGTAACTCCCTAACCGGCGCAGTTGAGTGCAAAACCCACAAAACAGCCGTTGAACTCAATAACGTGCTGCACGCCCACAACTAAGGGCAGGCGGTGTTTTCTGTGCTACCGGAGCCCTATATTCGGTAGCACCCCTGCCTAACGAGCCAACTGACCATGCTGCTTTCCCCTTGGCGGGCTGATTTTCCCGCCTTAGCCGCTCTAGACCACGAGGGGCAGGTCTATCTAGACAGCGCCGCTACCGCTCAAAAACCGCAGGCTATGTTGGAAGCCCTACAGCGCTATTACGCTCAGGGCGCGGCCAATGTGCATCGCGCCCAGCATTTGCCGGGCAGCCGCGCCACCCAAGCCTTTGAGGGGGTACGCCAACAGCTAGCAGACTGGCTAAAAGCCCCTCAGGATGCTGAGATCATCTTCACCCGTGGCACGACAGAAGCCTTGAATTTACTGGCCTACGGCCTTGAGCATCTGTTTCAGCCGGGGGATGAAATTCTCATCAGCGCCCTAGAACACCATGCCAACCTGCTACCTTGGCAACAACTGGCCCAGCGCCGCCAAGCGCGTTTGGTGATTTTGCCCTTGGATCAGTCTGGGCAACTGGATATGCACGCGGCGCAGCAGCTCATCAGCCCGCGCACCCGATTGTTAGCCGTCAGCCAACTGTCCAACGTGCTGGGCGGCTGGCTGCCTTTGGCCGAATTGCTGCCGCTGGCCAAGGCACAGGGCGCATTGACCGTAGTGGATGGCGCACAAGGCATCGTGCATAGCCCGCCGGATTTACAGGCGCTCGGCTGCGACTTCTATGCCTTCTCCAGCCACAAGCTGTATGGCCCGGATGGTCTGGGTGTGCTCTGTGCGCGTCATCAGGCGCTGCAATGGCTGCATCACTGGCAATTCGGCGGTGAAATGCTGGAGCACACCGACTATCAGCAAGCTCGCTTTAGGGCAGCTCCCTTGGGTTTTGAGGCAGGCACACCGCCCATCGCCAGCGTGATCGCTTTAGGTGCAACGCTGGACTATCTGCAATCGCTGGACAGCCATGCCGTCAACCAACATGAGCAAGCCCTGCACAGGCAATTACTGGAAGGCCTACAGCAACGGCCCGGTATACAGGTGCTAGGCCGCCCTCAAACCGCTTTGGCCAGCTTTATTGCTGAAGGCATTCATGCTGCTGACCTAGCCGAGCTACTCTGCGAGCAAGGCATTGCCCTACGCCATGGCAGCCACTGCGCTCAACCTCTGCTGCAAAGCTTAGGTGTGCAGCAAGGCGCATTGCGCGTATCCCTGGCACTCTATAATGATGGCCGCGACCTTGAGCGCTTCTTCAACGCCCTAGATAACGCCTTGGAACTTCTCCGATGAATCCGTCCCTAGCGCCCGCTGCACAACAAGCCCTTGAGCTGTTCAGTCAGTGCAGCAGTTGGGAGGCCCGCGCCCGCTTACTGATGCAATGGGGCGACCGATTAACCCCACTCAGCGATGCCGAACGCTGCGCCGCCAATCAGATCGAAGGCTGCGAAAGCCGCGTCTGGCTGGTCATGGATCGACAGAGTGACAATTACCAATTCCGCGCCAGCAGCGAAGCCCGCTTACTGCGCGGCCTATTGGCCTTATTGCTAGTCCGCATTGAGGGCCTCGCCCCCCAAACCCTAGCCAGCCTTGATTTAAGCGACTGGTTCAGCCAACTGGGTTTATCACGCCAACTATCGCCCTCGCGTAGCAACGGATTATTTGCCGTTTTGCAGCGCATCCGCCAACTGGCTCAGGATTGTGAAAACACATCACCATAAGCCGCTGGGGCATACAGACTGACATGAGCGGGATCGAGCAAGTCTTCCTGATGCAAGGTTTTTAGCAGGGCATACTGCTCTACCAATGGCCTGAATTTTTCCTGCCCGAAAGGGGTTTGGCAGTTATAAAACAGCAGCAGCAACTCCTGACGCGATAACTGTGCTCGAATAAGATTGGTGTAAAGCTTCTTATCCGCCACCTGACTGTGATGAACAAACTTAATAGCATTATAAAGAGTACGAAAATAATGACCGATATCGCCCTGATAAACGCGATACACCTCAGCATAGGCACGCGCCACACGCTCCGCCTCAGTTAAACTTGCCGTGCCATGCAACTGATAAGGCTGCCTCAATGCCTCATAAATAAAACTAAAACAATCGCGCTTCTCAATGGGCTGACCATCTGGGCCGTGAAAATCAATGCCGTTGACTGTTTCACTCAGTAAATGCAGTAACTGAAAAAAGGTATTCTCGAAACTCTGCAAACGCAATACATCGGTTTGCGCGGCTAATTGCAACTTTTGCCCTTCTAACTCATGGCGTGTTAAGCGCAATTCAGAGCGCTGCATCTGCAACTCCTGACGTTGCAGGAAAATACTGTAAATCAGCGAGGCAAAGGCCATGCCGGAGAACAGTGCATTCACCGCTCCAAACATATCGCCGAAGGTACCGCGCTCCGGGTCGGCGTGCAACAGCCAGCCGGACAGCAGCCAACACAGCAGCACGCTGCCCAATAGGAGAATCAGCCCTTTGTAACCAAGGGCTTCTGGGGTAGTGAATGGCATGGGTAAGGCCCTGCGTAAAAATGGGCAGAACCTACACGGACTGGGCCGCCGCTTCAAGCCGAACTTAAATGAATACTATTTATTAATTTATTTATCACTAAAGCAGCAGGGTGCTCATCTTAGAGCACCCGACCCTGCTAATTCATCATCCGTTACTGCAACCATATCCCATGACCATATACTTCATATCATGTACCTCACCATGAGAGTCTTCATAAACAACCTCGGCGGGTGTCAAACCACAGGCCGACATATCCCCCTCTATGGAAATAACACGCTTAATATCAAGATCCATCCCGTAGTTATACTGCTCAACCTCAACCACTGATCCGTGTATGACCTTTACTTCGTTATCCTCATCATCAGCCAAAGCAAGGCCAGACAAACTCATACACAACATGGCAACAGCAAGCACTTTCATGACAGTCTCCGTCCATTCAACTGGCCTGCTCACTGCATAATGAGTGATGTTGACAGGTATTGAATGTTTAGTTAGTTGACGGTTTTCATTCTAGGGAGATGAGCTAAGCGGAGTAAGAGCAGATGGCGACAGGGATTCTTACTGCTTTCGTCATAATCTCATAACGATTGATCAGGTATGATGGAAGGTTAGACAGCTGATCGAATAGCTGCATAAAAATTGGAGCCATAGGGTTTGAAAACCCTGCCCAAGCTGTTACGATGCGCGCCGCTTGGAGAGATGCCGGAGTGGCCGAACGGGACGGATTCGAAATCCGTTGAACTGGCAACAGTTCCTAGGGTTCAAATCCCTATCTCTCCGCCATAAAACTGTAAAAGCCCCGATTTTCGGGGCTTTTGCGTTTCTGGACATCTCAATATTTTTCGGCAACCTATGCCCCTGCCGACTACCTGCCAGACAGCACTCTAGAACCCATGAGCTGCCCTCAACAAAACTAACTCCTTAATTGGTCAAGCTAGATGCTAAGCATCTTCCGACGCTAACCCCGCGACCTAGCTATATAGAGAGCAATATAGAATATCGACTATTCTATGGTTGCATCTATAGAGCGCTGTTACCTAGGCTTTGACCACGACCTTCCTAGCATGGGCATTTCTGGCCGCTACTGCGTCATCCCTAGAAGCCGACCTCGGTTATCAGAGACTGCGTTATGTGGGTAAGCGCCGGAATAAATAGCAACGAAACGACGAAAAGGACCCGCCTCCATGACCCACTCAACAGCAGAGCTCGAAGAGCTTCTCATGCAGCGCTCGCTGACCGATCCAGCACTTCTGGCAGCGGCAGCAACGGCTGAAGACTTCCGAATCCTCCCGGATGCAACGGTAATTAAAGTCGGCGGACAGAGCCTCATCGACCGCGGTCGCGCGGCAGTCTACCCGCTAGTGGATGAAATTGTTGCCGCCCGCAAAAACCACAAGCTGCTGATTGGTACTGGCGCTGGCACTCGGGCACGGCACCTGTACTCCATCGCCGCAGAACTTGGTCTACCGGCTGGCGTACTCGCGCAGCTCGGCTCCTCAGTGGCGGATCAGAACGCCGCTATGCTGGGACAACTCATGGCTAAGCACGGCATCCCCGTGGTCGGTGGAGCAGGTTTATCGGCCGTACCGCTGTCCCTCGCCGAGGTAAACGCAGTAATTTTCAGTGGTATGCCACCCTATAAACTGTGGATGCGTCCATCGGCAGAAGGCGTGATTCCACCCTATCGCACCGATGCAGGCTGCTTCCTCTTAGCTGAGCAGTTCGGTTGCAAGGCGATGATCTACGTGAAAGACGAAGACGGCCTATACACTGCTAACCCCAAAACCTCAAAGAATGCCACTTTCATCCCGAAAATCTCGGTCGATGAAATGAAAGCCAAAGGGTTGCACGACTCGATCCTTGAGTTCCCGGTGCTCGACCTTCTCAAAGCCGCTCAGCATGTGCGCCAAGTGCAGATCGTAAACGGCCTTGTCCCCGGCAATCTGACCCGCGCGCTCGCAGGCGAGCATGTTGGCACTATCATTACCGCGAACTGAGGCCTAATAGCATGACTACTAATACCATCAAGCACGTTGCCTCACCGCTCGCCCGCCAGACCCTGCAAGACGGCAATCTCACCCGTCCAGTCGCCGGTGTGCGCCCTATTCGGCTGCTGCCTTGGCTGCAAATCATCAAGATCGGCGGACGCATCATCGACCGTGGCCCCAGCGCGATCCTTCCCCTCGTCGAAGAGCTGCGCAAGCTGCTGCCTGAGCACCGTATGCTGATTCTGACCGGTGCTGGCATTCGCGCGCGCCATCTCTACAGCGTCGGCCTCGACCTTGGTCTGCCGGTAGGCTCCCTAGCCTCCCTTGCCGCCAGCGAAGCCGGTCAGAATGGCCACATCCTTGCCTCGCTGCTCGCCTCAGAGGGCGTCTCTTACGTTGAGCACCCGACCATCGAGAGCCAGTTGGCTATCCACCTGTCTGCCACGCGCGCCGTTGTAGGCAGTGCTTTCCCGCCCTACCATCACCATGAATTCCCCGGCTCTCGCATTCCCGCTCACCGGGCTGATACAGGTGCGTTCCTGCTTGCCGACGCACTGGGCGCAGCGGGTTTGACTATTGTTGAAGATGTGGATGGGGTCTACAGCACGGATCCCAATGGCCCTAATGGAGCAGAGGCGCAATTCCTGCCTGAGGTTAGCGCGGCGGAACTGGCCAAGTCAGAAGGCTCACTGCCCTTTGATCGCGCACTCGTTGAAGTCATGGCCAACGCGCGCCAGATCGAGCGCGTACAGGTAGTGAACGGTCTAGTACCGGGCCGACTGACTGCCGCATTGCGCGGCGAGCACGTTGGAACAATCGTCCGCACCGGCGTTCGTCCAGCCTAAGCGCTCAGCTTTCGGCTGTAAGCAGCGCCGCCCGCTTTAAGTAGCGGGCGGCGCTGCTGTTTCAAGCGGCGTTAAACAGGTTAGGCGGTTAAACGCAATAGCGCTTCGCGGTACTTCTCGGCAGTCTTCTCGGCCACTTCAAGCGGAACGCTTGGCGCAGGAGGCTGCTTGTTCCAGCCGGTGGACTCCAGCCAATCGCGCACAAATTGCTTGTCAAAACTCGGTGGATTCTGGCCTTCGACATAGCTATCCGCAGGCCAAAAGCGGCTGGAATCAGGCGTAAGCACTTCATCCATCAGGGTTAGATTACCCGCCTCGTCCAGCCCAAACTCAAACTTGGTATCGGCAATGATGATGCCTCGGCTAGCCGCGTATTCAACAGCAGCTTTGTAGAGCGCAATGGCAGTATCACGGACTTGCGCAGCCAAGCCCTCACCAATGATGGCCTCACACTGGGCATAGGTGATGTTTTCATCGTGATCGCCCACTGCTGCCTTAGTGGAAGGCGTGAAGATCGGCTCAGGCAAACGTGAGGCTTCTTGCAGACCAGCAGGCAAGGCAATACCGCAAACCGTGCCGCTTTTTTGGTACTCCTTCCAACCGGAACCCGCCAGATAACCGCGTACAATAGCCTCTACAGCCACTGGTTTAAGACGCTTGGCCACCACAGCACGCCCTTCAACCAGCGGCAGCTCAGCGGCGGGCACGACATCCTCAACCCGATCACCCGTAAAGTGATTCGGGACGATGTGCGCCAACTTGCCGAACCAAAAGTTGGAGATAGCCGTCAGGATCTTACCCTTGTCCGGGATGGGCTCGGCCAAAATCACGTCAAAAGCTGACAAGCGATCAGTCGCCACCATCAGCATGCGCTGGTCATCAATTTCAAACAGGTCGCGAACCTTGCCCGAATAGAGCTTTTTCAGACTGAGGCTAGAGGGAGCGGTCATATCAAACATCCGGATTATCGGGAAGGTGGCCGGTCGCCACGGGATTCAGGGTCGCCGGACGGTTTGGCCCCCGGCTTTTTCTGCTTAGATGAATGCTCAAGATGTTCTTGAAGCAAGGTGAGCACACGACGCGCTACATCGGCAGGAGCCAGCGTATTCATGTCTTTCTCAACAGAAATCTGAATACCGTCGCTGACACGCGCTACCCGCACTTGATAGCGTTCAGCCCGTGCTTCCACTTCCTCAGGATCAGGGCCGCTGCCAAAAATCAGTGAACTCAGGAAACCTTTTTTGTCTTGCGAACGCCCTGAGGAGCCTTCCGACAGGTTGATGTAGTAAATGCCTAGGGTACGGTTTAGGTCGTCCACACGAATATCGGCTGACTCAATGGCACCGCCCACGCGTGACCAAGCACGATCAAAGTCGCTATCAAGCTGTAAGAGTGGATTGCCCGCAGCATCCTTGATCAGCGCTACTCGGCTAGGTGCATCGTAATCACGCTCAGCCAGCAAGGATACGGTATCACCACTGCCAGCTGTTCGAGTAAAGCTGGTCTGAATCTCATCTAGCACCGCCGCTTCTAAGGCTGGCACTTCCGAACGAGCAGGCCACTCAGGTTCCACTTTGCTGCCAACCGGGCGTTGGAGAGTGAGCACAAATATTTCGCTGGTATTGCGCTGCACACCTGGCTCAATGCGGATACGTAAGCGCGTTTCCCCTGCGGCAATGACGGTATCCCCTAAAGCGGGAGCATACTCGGTACTTTTCTGCCAAGCGGTGATCATTTCACCCATGTGCGGCTTTTCTTCGGCGATTTTAAATCCTTTATCAATTAAAAATTGCCGCGTACTAGTCCAGAGCTGCGCCGGAGCGCGGAGCGCAATCAGCCAACGCTGATCAGGTGTCACCTGCAAGCTGAATTCGCGTGCCTCTTTGGCACTGGTAACGGTCTGTAATCTCTGCGGACGCGGTACGTCATAGCCACCCACAAAGCGGCTATCGGCCACGTTCCGAGGAATGGGCATCAGGGGCTCCAGTGGCCGAACCTCGGTACCAGAAGGCACTCGCATGGCTGAAACCTGGCGGGCCTCCTGATAATCGTTGGCTCGGTCGCGGAACATTCCATTCTCTCCCCACAACCAATCAAACGAGACCCAACTACAGCCCGCCGTCGTGGAGAGTGCTAATGCTAGAACGGAAAGACCTGCCAGTCGCTTCATGAATATGCCTTATCAGCCCAACAAGCCGCACTGCCGGAGAGCATCACGCAAAGGCGCATGATAAGGCTGGCTCAACCAAGTTAAAGGCAAACGAATGCCTTCAGGGATCAAGCCCATTTCGTGCAGCGCCCATTTTACCGGGATGGGGTTTGACTCCAGAAACAGTGCCTTATGCACCGGCATCAGTTGCTCGTTGATGGCACGCGCTTTGTCAGCCTGACCGGCCATGGCCGCAGTGCACAGATCGCTCATGGCACGTGGGGCTACGTTGGCGGTCACCGAGATATTACCCTTGCCACCCATCAGCATCAGCTCAACGGCGGTGGGATCATCACCGGAATACACCAAGAAGTCCTTGCTAACACGCTCCAATATCTCTTTGGCGCGCTCTAGATTGCCTGTGGCTTCTTTAATACCGATGATATTCGGCACAGTGGAAAGCCGCACAACGGTATCCGGCAGCATGTCGCAGACGGTGCGACCCGGTACGTTGTAAAGAATCTGCGGAATAGCCACTGACTCAGCAATATGCCGGAAGTGCTGATACAGTCCTTCCTGAGTGGGCTTATTGTAGTAAGGCGTCACCAACAAGCAGGCGTCCGCGCCAACCTGCTTGGCTGCACGGGTTAACTCTACTGATTCGCGCGTCGAGTTACCGCCGGTTCCGGCAATCACCGGAATACGCCCATTCACCTGATCGACAACGCGACGGATAACCTCCACGTGCTCGGTTACATCCAAGGTCGCCGATTCGCCTGTGGTGCCAACCGCCACAATGGCGTGGGTGCCTTCCTGCAAATGGAAGTCCACAAGTTTACTCAGGCCAATCCAGTCCAAGCCACCTTGTGCATCCATGGGCGTGACCAGTGCCACCATACTGCCCGCAATCATGCCACCACTCCTGCCGAAAAAGAGAGGCGTAATGGTACAAGGCTCCATGGCGCTTTGCGAGTCTGCCAGACTAATGCTAGAGGATATACCGCCGCTTCATTCAGGATTCGCTCACACTGGTGAAGCCGAATTCCATCAAGCCGGTATTTTCGTTACCCTTTCTAGCTCTCGACAAGCCAGTCGGTCGATTCAATCAGGAAATCTGCATGGTCACCCCACCCGTTCGCGAACAGTTTCTCATCATCAGTGCTCTGGGGCCGAACCCCATGGAGCTGACCAATGTGCTCTGTCGGGCTAGTTTTGAAAGCCGCTGCATCATCGACAACTCCCGCCTAACCCGACACGGCGAATTTAGCGCGCTGGTGTTGCAAGTCTCCGGCAGTTGGGATGCCTTGGCTCGTATGGAGTCAGCCCTGTCAGGGCTGGCCAAAAAGCATAACTTTAGGGTCAGTACTACGCGCAGCACTACCCTTCCTGATCGCCCGCTGGCACTGCCCTATGTGGCCTATGTGAGCGCGGTGTATCGCCCGGATATTCTCAGTGAGATCTGCCAGTTCTTTATCGATCATCAAATCGATCTGGAGGCTATGACCTGCGACACTTATCAGGCGCCCCAAACCGGCGGTACTATGCTCAATGCCAGTCTGACCGTGACCCTGCCCGCTGGAACCCAAATCAACTGGTTGCGCGACCAATTCCTCGATTTTGCTGACGCCCTCAATCTAGATGCTTTGATTGAACCTTGGCGTCCACAAACCCCCTAAGGATTAGGACTCAATCGCTATGGCACTTGCACTCCATCAGCCCGTTCCCGACTTTACTGCGGCAGCTACCAGCGGACAGCAGATTCACCTAGACGCCCTCAAAGGTCAGCAAGTGGTGCTGTACTTTTACCCAAAAGACAGCACCCCCGGTTGCACTACAGAAGCTCAGGGATTTCGCGATCAACATGCAGCCTTTCAGGCGGCTAATACCTTGATTGTTGGCGTATCCCGCGACGGCTTGCGCAGCCATGAGAATTTCAAAGGCAAGCAAGCATTGCCCTTTGAGCTGATCTCCGATGCGGACGAAGCGCTCTGTCAGCTATTTGCGGTGATTAAACTCAAAAAATTGTACGGCAAGGAATACATGGGAATTGAGCGCAGCACCTTTCTGATTGATGCTCAAGGTGTTCTAAGACAGGAATGGCGCGGCGTCAAAGTACCCGGCCATGTGGAAGCCGTTCTGGCAGCAGCACAACAACTGGCCACACAAACCGCTGGGTAAAAAACGTAGCACAACGACCGCTCTCAAGCCTTGCATAGCCAATAACAATAGCGGCCCTGCTCTAGGCTCTCATGCCGCAATTGATGGCCAGCCAAGCGGGCAAAGCTGCGAAAATCGCGCTGAGAGCCGGGGTCGGTGGCGATAACCTTAAGCACCTTGCCGCTGGCCAGTCCATTCAGCGCCAACTTAGCCTTGAGCAACGGCAAGGGGCATGACAGGCCGCTGGCATCAAGTTCGGCATCGCAATAGAGGATGTCGTCATCAGGGGAACAAGCAGACATTGCAGCCTCTCTGGTTTAAAAAGGCCCAGCATACCCATCCCCATAGCCCTCTGGCCAGCCGACCAGAAGAACATGGGACTTCAGTGATTATTTGCGTTGACGAGTCGTACTGATGAAACTCCTGCGCCCCACTCTGCTGGCCATCACCTGCTTGCTTGCAGAGCCCCTGATTGCTGCCAACGATCTACCCGCCTTGGGCGATGCCAGCTCCGGCGTGGTCTCCACAGAACAAGAATACCTGCTTGGGCGGGCTTGGCTGAGCATCGTGCGGGCTCAGGTTAAACAGCTCTCTGATCCACTGCTCAAGGACTATGTAGAGAGCAGCGTCTACCGGCTGGCTGAAACCAGCCAAGTGCAAGACCGGCGCTTTGAGTTCGTACTGCTAGACAGCCCAGAGCTCAACGCCTTTGCCGCACCCGGTGGCATCATTGGTATCAATGGTGGGCTATTCCTGCACGCTGAAACCGAAGCCGAATATGCCTCCGTGCTGGCACATGAGTTGGCGCACTTATCGCAACGCCACTTTGCCCGCGGACTAGAAGCACAGCAGCGCATGCAGATCCCCTTTATGGCGGCCATGTTGGCAGGTGTTATCGCCTCAGCCGTTGGGGCAACCGATATCGGCATGGCGGCCATGTCCTCAACGCAAGCAGCGGCCTATCAGGCTCAGGCAACCTTCTCCCGGCAAAGCGAACAGGAAGCGGATCGCATCGGTCTGGTCAATCTTGAAAGCGCAGGCTATGAACCAAGGGCCATGCCTGCCATGTTTGAACGGCTGATTCGCCAATACCGCTACGTGCAAAAACCCCCTGAATTCCTACTCACTCACCCCCTGAGTGAATCGCGGGTGGCTGACACCAAAAACCGCGCCGAACTGCTGCCCAAACAAGGTGTCAACGACACCCTGCGTTACCAATTGATGCGTGCTCGCATGAGCCTACATTTTGAGGACACCCAGGGGTTAGCCGCTCGCCAATTTAAAGCGCAGCTTGATGAAAACCCCAAAAATGATGCCATCCGCTACGGTTTAGTCTTGGCACAAATCCGTGGCGGCCAGTTCAATGACGCGCGCAGCAACCTAAAAATGCTGATGAGCAGAGCCCCCAGTGAACTGGCTTATAACCTTGCACTGATCGAACTGGATGCCAGCGATAATCGCCTCATACAAGCCGTGGAGTTAGCCCGCCGCCTGCGCCAGCTCTACCCGGATAACTTCCCCATTCAACAAGCCTTGGCGGAGCTGCTGACCAAGCAGAACAAGATCAACGAAGCCTCTGGCATCCTCACAGCCCTAGTTGCAAGGCGCAGCAAAGACCCAGATGTTTGGTATGAAGTAGCCGAAATACGCGGTCTGCAAGGGGATACGCTAGGGTTGCATCAGGCCCGTGCAGAGTTTTTCGCACTGGTTGGGGACTATGAACAAGCCTTTGAGCAATTGGATTATGCCAAGCGCCGCTCAGGTAACTTCCAACTCGCCTCGCGCATGGATGCACGGCTGCGCGAACTCAAGGAAGAAAAGCGCATGGTAGAACAGATTATGAAATAACCCTGAAAGGCTCAGCCCCATCCTAAACAAACCACCGTTGCGATGGGGCTAAACTAAAGCCTTTTAGGCGTTACCTGCCAGCTTCAGTCGAGCATCGCGGGTAAAATCCAACATACGCGTTAACGGCTTAATGGCCCGTGGAATTAACGCTGGCTCCACAAACACCTCATTGCTACCTGAGACCAAACAGGCCAAGGTATTTTCCAAGGTATTCATGGCCATCCATGGGCAGTGAGCACAGCTACGGCAGGTCGCGCCATTGCCTGCCGTCGGCGCTTCAATGAACTGCTTATCCGGGCACAACTGCTGCATCTTGTAGAAAATACCGCGATCTGTCGCCACGATAAACATCGGGTTCGGCAGGGTTTGCGCGGCTTTGATCAACTGACTGGTGGAACCCACAGCATCGGCCAGCGCAATAATGGCTTCAGGTGATTCAGGGTGAACGAGGATAGCCGCGTCAGGATACAGCGCCTTCATGTCCTCCAACTGCTTGGCCTTGAACTCCTCGTGGACGATGCAAGCACCGTCCCACAACAGCATGTCAGCTCCCGTTTCACGCTGCACATAGCGGCCTAGGTGTTGGTCGGGCGCCCAAATCAGCTTTTCGCCATTGTCCATCAAGCTTTCCACCACCTCAACCGCACAGCTAGAGGTCACTACCCAGTCGGCCCGCGCTTTAACCGCTGCTGAAGTGTTGGCATAGACCACCACGGTGCGCTCAGGGTGCTGATCGCAAAAGGCCGAAAACTCCTCAATCGGGCAACCCAGATCCAAGGAGCAGGTAGCTTCCAAGGTTGGCATCAGGATGCGCTTTTCTGGGTTGAGGATTTTCGCGGTTTCACCCATAAAGCGCACACCGGCCACAATGAGGGTTTTAGCCGGATGAGCACTGCCAAAACGGGCCATTTCTAAAGAGTCAGCCACACAGCCGCCAGTCTCTTCAGCCAATGCTTGAATCACCGGATCAGTGTAGTAGTGGGCAACGAGCACCGCATCTTGCTTGATCAGCTCAGCCGCAATCGCCTTGCGCACATGAGCCTCCTGCTCAGAGGTCAGCACATGGGTCTGCTTAGCAGCCAAGTGGGCCTGCACAAGGATGCGTTCGGGAATCTGCGTCATATTCTGTAGAACCTGCCTAAGCTGTTACGCAAGGCGCGATTATACACAGGCCACTTGCTAGACAGGCCCGTCTAACGCCAAAGAACAAGGCAAGCAGCCTAAAAGATATATTCAAGGCGCACAAAAAAGGGCTGACATCGCTGTCAGCCCCTTGGGAGAAAAGCCTGTCACCTCAGTGACTGGACATCATCTCACTTCTTGAGCATGTGACCTGTTTTCTCAAGATTAACGTGCCACTCCAGCGCTTCCTCAATGATGTGCGGAGTCTGACCACCACGAGCACAAGCGCGCTCGAAGTAATCATTCATGGCATCACGGTAGGATGGGTGTACGCACTTGTCGATGATCAGACGGGCGCGCTCACGCGGAGCCAGACCACGCAGGTCAGCCAGACCTTGCTCAGTCACCAGTACGTCCACATCGTGCTCGGTGTGGTCAACGTGACCGACCATGGGCACAACGCTGGAAATCGCGCCGCCTTTGGCCAGAGACTTGGTAACAAAGATGCCGATCTGAGCGTTACGGGCGAAGTCACCGGAACCACCGATGCCGTTCATCATCTTGGTGCCGCCCACGTGTGTGGAGTTGACGTTACCGTAGATGTCGAATTCCAGCGCGGTGTTGATACCGATGATGCCGAGGCGACGGATCAGCTCAGGATGGTTGGAGATTTCCTGAGGACGCAGCACCAGACGGTCTTTGTACTTCTCGATGTTGCTGAAGACTTTCTTACCGCACTCTTCAGACAGCGTCAGGGAGCTGGCCGAAGCGAACTTCAGTTTGCCGGCATCCATCAGCTCGAAGGTGGAATCTTGCAGCACTTCAGAGTACTGAACCAGATCGGTAAAGGGCGAGTTCAGGAAGCCGCTGGTCACCGCGTTGGCGATGGTGCCGATACCCACTTGCATGGGTGCCAAGCTCAGAGGCAGACGGCCTTCTTCTACTTCTTTCAGGAAGAAGTCTTTCAGGTGGTCAGCAATGGCTTGGGTTTCATCATCCGGAGGCAGGATGGTGGACGGCGAATCAGGGATATCGCACATGACGATGGCGGCGATTTTCGCCGGATCAACCTTGATATAGGTTGTGCCAATGCGGTCATCAGGCTTATTCAGCGGGATCGGCGTGCGGTTAGGACGCTTCTCCGGGATGTAGATGTCGTGCAGACCTTCAAGGTTAGTGCTGTGAGTCGTGTTGATCTCAACGATCACGATGTCAGCAAACTCAACCAAGTTAGCCGAGTTACCTACGGAGGTGCTGGGCACGATGTAGCCGTCTTCGGTGATGGCTACTGCCTCAACGATGGTGACATCCGGCTTTTTGAGTTGGCCATGACGCATCATCTCAACGGTGTGCGACAGATGCTGGTCAATAAACATGACCTTGCCTGCGTTAATCGCTTTACGCAGCGTGGCATCTGCTTGGAAGGGCATGCGACGAACCAGAACACCGGCTTCAGTCATCAGCTTATCCAGATCGTTACCCAAGCTGGCACCTGTGACCAAGCTGATACGAACGGATTCAGTCTTGGCACGTTCAACCAGCGCCAGAGGGACAGCCTTAGCTTCACCGGCACGGGTAAAGCCACTCATGCCGACAGTCATGCCATCTTTGATCAGGGATGCGGCTTCTGCAGCACTTTTTACTTTGCTCTGCAAAGATGCCAGCCGGATGCGGTCAGAACTCATAGGGGCCTCGGTACTAGTTACTACACAATGTAGGAGAGTACAGTCTAGACGCTAATTCTAGCTTCGTTGCTCCTACATAGGTCGTATGACACTCAACCTAATGCAGGATATAAAGAAAAATCGCCTCAAAAAGGCCGCACAAACGAAAAAGCCGGAATCCTAAGATTCCGGCTTTCATCATAATATGGTGGGTCGTGTGGGATTCGAACCTACGACCAATTGGTTAAAAGCCAACTGCTCTACCGACTGAGCTAACGACCCGACGCGGGGACGCATAATACTGATTTAATTCAACAAATCAACTCTATTTGAAAAAAATCAGAAATAACGCGTAGGATCTGCTACGCCAGCCGAATTAAAGCCTGCAGAGCGCAAACGACAACTATCGCACTTACCGCAGGCCTGCCCCTGATCATCGGCCTGATAACAGGATACAGTTAGCCCATAATCAACGCCCAGTGCTGTACCGGCTTGGATGATTTGCGCCTTACTCATCTCTTGAAGTGGCGTATGAATGCGGAAAGGCTGGCCTTCGACCCCAGCCTTAGTTGCCAAATTAGCTAACTGCTCAAAAGCTGCGATGAACTCAGGACGGCAATCAGGGTAACCGGAATAGTCCACCGCATTAACGCCAATAAAAATATCCTGCGCACCTAAGACTTCAGCCCAGCCTAGTGCTAAGGCCAAAAAGACCGTGTTGCGGGCGGGTACATAGGTAATAGGAATACCTTGACTGGGCGTTTCTGGCACGGCAATGCGTGTATCGGTTAGCGCAGAACCACCAATGCCGCCCAGATCCAAGCCGATCACCTTATGCTCGACGATGCCAAGGTGTTTTGCTACCTGCACAGCGGCTTTTAGTTCTGCTCGGTGACGCTGGCCATAGTCGAAACTCATGCTGTAGCAGTCATAGCCTTCGGCTCGTACCATGGCGGCTACCGTTGCAGAATCGAGCCCTCCTGAGAGCAATACAATCGCTTTCTTGGCAGTCATGCCGATACCTCCAGAACAGAAATCTCATCAACGGCCACAGGCGTCATCCCACAATAGTTTGTGCAACTGCAGCTGAAAGCGCACCGGTAGGTTATCAGCCACAATCCAGTCGGCCAGCTCACGCCCAGTCACTTGACCATAGGCAGACGAGAACAGCACTTCGCCGACCCTTGCTGCTAAGTCATGCTCATGTACACGCGCTACCGACCAGTCGTAATCTTCACGAGAACAAATGACAAATTTGACCTGATCCTGTGCGGTCAAATGAGCCAAGTTAGCATAACAATTACGCTGCACTTCGCCAGAGCCGGGGGTTTTCAAATCCACTACCCGGCTAACCCGAGGGTCTACGGCGGACACATCCAAGGCACCACTGGTTTCGAGAGACACCTGATAACCGGCATCACAAAGCCCAGACAGCAAGGGCAAACAATCGGGTTGAGCCAGCGGCTCTCCGCCGGTCACACAGAGGTAGCGCGGCTTAAACGCAGCGACGCGAGCCATAATGACATCCAGCGATAACAGCTCACCACCGCTAAAGGCATAGGCCGTATCGCAATATTGGCAGCGCAACGGACAGCCGGTTAGGCGGATAAAGGTGGTCGGCAAGCCAGCTGTTCGAGCCTCGCCTTGTAGCGAGTGAAAAATTTCGGTAACGCGCAAAGTATTGTGCATGTCAGCCACGGGCGCGACAGCGAAACAGGCTATCCGCCTCCGGTGCGAGTAAGAAAAGGCAGGCTCGCTAAACGAAGCCTGCCACATGATCAGCTCAAGGGGCGTTCACTAGCCGATTGAACGAATTAGGGCTTGATCTGGCGCTTAGCCAACTGCGCCGCCGAAGCCTCTGGGTATTGAGCGACAATCTGACGCAAAATTGTCTGGGCTTTCTCAGTATTGCCCAAACGCTGCTCAACATCAGCCAGCTTGTACAGAGAGTCCGGGACCTTGGTGTGCTTCGGATAGTTTTGAGCCACCATGGCAAAGGCTTGGCCAGCGCCTTTCAGATCGCCTTTCGCCAAGCTCACCTCACCCAACCAATATTGCGCATTAGCAGCATACTGACTGCTAGGGTATTTACGCAGAAAGGCGGTGAAGGCTTGACTGGCTTTATCGAAATCTTTGACCTTCACTAAATCGAAGGCAGTGTCGTAATACAGACGCTCTTTCTCAGGGTCAGCTGCTGAGGTAGGCGCAGTAGGTGCAGCTGCAGCGGGCGGACGAGGCGCATCCGAAGCACCGGCTACCGGCTGAGTAACAGGTACGGGTGCAGGCGCGCTTGCAGCAGCAGCTAAGCGCTGATCAAGGTCCTGATAGCGCTCCAAACCCTCGCGCTGTAATCGACGAATTTGCTCTTGCTGCTCCTCCAGCATGCCGCGTAGCTGAGCCATTTCGCCCTGCATTTGCTGCAACTGCATAAAGAGCATGCTTTCTGAAGAAGAAGGGGTATTCACCCCTCCCCCCGCATAAGCGCCGCCCATGCCGTTTGAAGGCACAGGAGTCTGGGCAAAGGAAGCCTGAGACAGGCTTGCGGCCAACAGAGTCAATAAAATGCGACGCTTTTGCATAATGTCTTACTTGTGCAGTTCAACGCGACGGTTCTGAGCCCAAGCCTCTTCACTGTTACCAGTAACTGCAGGACGCTCTTCGCCATAGGAAACCAGTTCCAGTTGAGCAGGTGAGACACCCTGCAGAACTAGGTAGTGCTGCACGGCTTTAGCACGACGCTCGCCAAGAGCCATGTTGTATTCACGAGTACCGCGCTCATCAGCATGGCCTTCCAGGACAACGCGGCTACCGCTGCCTTTCAGATCTTTTGCGTGCACATCAAGAGCGCGCATGGCTTCTTGTTTGAGATCGGAGCTGTCGTACTCAAAGTAGAAGGTGGTCATGGAGCGCAGGGTGGCTTCATCATAGCCGCCTGCACCAGAACCGGAACCGTAACCGCTGCCAGAACCATAGCCCGATCCGCCGCCCGCACCACCAGCACCGTAACCGGCGTTAGGATCAACACCTGTACCCGCAGCGCCCTCTCCAGCCGCATCTCCGCCTTTCGAGGAGCAACCAGCAGCCACAGCCAAGGCGATAGCCAGTACTGTGACCTTACCGAATTTCAGCATTTCCATGATGTTAATTCACCCCAAGGTGTTCGTTCTATGTTGAATTTTTTAGTGTCGTTCAGTTCAGGAAAGGGGACCAAGACGGCTCGCGGATCTCACCTTGGGCAGTCGGAAGAGCAGTCTTCACACGCCCGTTGGTAGAAACAAGCATCAAGACTCCTCGCCCCTGCTGATGGGTCGCGTAGATTAGCATGGTGCCATTAGGCGCAACAGTAGGCGACTCGTCCAGACTGGTGCTGGAAAGTACCCGTAGGCTGCCACGCTGCAAGTCTTGAGCTGCCACCCTAAATACGGTGAAACCCTCTTGTCGATGCACCATCACCAGCATTTTCTCGTCAGCAGACAACTTCGGACTAGCATTATAGTTGCCCACAAAGGTTACGCGCTGAGCTTCGCCACCGCCGATGCTCATTTTGTAGATCTGCGGCTTACCGGCACGGTCTGAGGTGAAGTAAATGGTCTGGCCATCCTTACCCCAGAAGGGCTCGGTATCAATAGCCATGTTATTAGTGACACGGCGCAGCTGACGGCTGCCTAGATCCATCACGTAGATCTCAGGGTTGCCATCGCGGGACAGTACAAAGGCCAGCCGGTTGCCATCCGGTGACCAAGCAGGCGCACCGTTTAACCCTTCAAAGTTGGTGATTTGCTCACGACGCCCTGTATCGATGTGCTGAACAAAGACACGCGGGCGCTTCTGCTCAAAGGATACATAGGCGATACGACGGCCATCCGGTGCATAACTAGGCGACAGAATGGGCTCACGCGATTGCAGCAGGGTGACCGCTCGCGCACCGTCATAGTCAGAGCGCTGTAAGGTGTAGCGCGTGTTATCTACAGAAAATCGCTCGGCCGTAACATACAGCAGCTTGCTGGAAAACGAGCCTTTAATGCCGGTCAGCTTCTCAAAGGCCTGATCGGCAATATAGTGGGCCATATCGCGCAACTGGTTAACACCGCCGCTGATATTGCCGCTAGCCATGGCCTGCTCCGTGACTACGTTAAGCAGCGCATACTGCACATTCAACTGAGCCCCCGCCGGTGTGACACTACCCACCAGCAGATACTGAGTGCCCATGGCACGCCAATCTCGATACACCACCTCAGCGGCTTGGGCAGGCAAGCTAATCATGTTCTGCCGGGGCAATGGCTCAAACATGCCCGAGTTGCGCAGGTCATTACTGACAATACTGGCAATGTCTTCTGGCAATACGGCCCCGCCTTGCCAACCAAAGGGCACAATGGCCACGGGGGTGGAGCGGTCTGTTCCTGAAGTAATGACCAAAGGATCAGCCGCCTGAGCGGTTGCTCCCAACATGATCAATCCCATCAGAACCATGCGTTTCAAGATACTCACTCTAAATCCTCCGGCTTAAAGACGACCTGACGCTGTCTGTACAGCCGTTCAAAGGTGGCACGATCCACTTTTTGCACTTCCGGGATACGTCCCACGTTACGGACAGCAGCCACGGCTGAATTATCAAAGGGCACATCGCCGCTGGAACGGGTCACGGATACGCCGCCAATGGTGCCATCGGGCAACATTTGAATCATCACAGTAACGGTCATGCCATTACGCGCTGAAGGCGGTCGCCGCCATTGTTGGCTGACCAGTTGCCGGATCAATCCATCGATTTCACCGGTAATTTGGCTGCCTTTGTTTTCGGCTGGCGCTTGCTGATGCTGTACGTTATCGGCCAGCAACTCAGCCAGTGCCTGCGCTTTCTTGTCTTCCTGAGCTTTACGAGCGGCTGATGCTGCGTCTGCCGCCGCTTTTTTCTTCGCCTCGTCAGCCATTTTTCGAGCCGCCTCTTCAGAAGCTGCTTTTTTCCGAGCTGCCTCTTCTACAGACTTCTTGAGTGCCTCTTCGGCGGCTTCTTTCTTACGGGCAGCCTCTTCGGCAGCTTTTTTCACCGCTTCCTCAGCAGCAGCTTTCTTCTTCGCGGCTTCTTCAGCTGCCTTTTTGGCGGCTTCTTCGGCGGCTTCTTTCTTGCGGGCGGCCTCTTCAGCCGCTTTTTTTGCTGCTTCTTCAGCGGCGGCTTTCTTCTTCGCGGCTTCTTCAGTAGCTTTCTTAGCAGCTTCTGCCGCTTCTTCTTTTTTATGTGCCGCCTCTTCAGCTGCTTTTTTGGCAGCATCTTCAGCAGCCGCTTTCTTTTTCGTAGCCTCTTCGGCAGCTTTTTTCGCTGCTTCTTCTGCCGCTTCTTTCTTACGGGCGGCTTCCTCTACGTTTTTCTTGGCGGCTTCTTTGGCAGCTTCCTCAGCAGCCGCTTTCTTTTTAGAAGCTTCCTCAGCGGCTTTTTTACTGGCTTCTTCGGCAGCTGATTTTTTTGCCGACTCTTCAGCAGCCGCTTTTTTCTTAGCAGCTTCTTCAGTGGCTTTCTTGGCCGCTTCTTCGGCTTTGGCTTTTTTGGCACTTTCTTCGGCAGCCGCTTTTTTAGCATCTGCCTTGGCTTCTGCTGCTTTGGCCTCAGCCTCGGCGGCTTTCTCAGCTTTTTCTTTGGCAGCCGCTGCCTCTTTAGCCACCTCTTTCTGTTTTTGCGCCTCGGCTTTCTTGGCTTGTTCAGCCTTTTGCGCTTCTTCAGCCTTTTTTTGCTCAACGGCTTTGGCTGCCACGGCGGCCGCCGCCGCTACAGCAGCCACTTGCTCAATTTTTTTCTGTTCAAGCTGGTCAGGCTCAGTGCGTGGCGCGGCTGTTTTTTTCGACTCGCTGGCAATCTTCTGCTTAGGCGGGGTAATGGCTTCACTCTGCGGGGGCAGCTGATAGAGCGTAGCTTGAATCACAGGCTTGGGCGCAGGAAGCTCTGGCGCTTTAGAAACGCTGATAAACAGCATGGCAAAAATGATGACATGCAGTGCAACCGCCAGAATGCTTGGCCAGAAGTAGCTTTCCGAAGGGGAAGGCTCGCGATGGTACATCAAGGTGCCTCGGTTATCAGGCCAACATTTCCAACAGCGGCTTGCTGTAGACCCGACATAACAGCCATCACCGATCCGTAATCGACTGTCTTGTCACCACGCACAAACACCTGCAGGGTTTTGCCCTGAGCGCGCGTTTGCGCAACGATCTTGGTCACAGCAGCCACTAGCTGATCCAGCGTTAAGGCGGTGTCTTTGACGGTTTCGGTATCTACATCACTGCCCACATTCCAGTAGTAGGATTTGTCAGACTTGATGGAAATAGTCAGGACCTGCGCATTGTTATCTTGAGGCAGGGTCTCACTGCTCACCTTGGGCAGATCAACCTTGACCCCCTGATTCAGCATAGGCGCTGTCACCATGAAAATAACCAGCAGCACCAGCATCACGTCGATGTAGGGCACCACGTTCATTTCGGCGACAGGTTTACGTTTGTTGCGAATTCTGGCCATGAGCAGGAATCTCAGTCGTCCGAGGTGTGAACCTTGCGATGCAAGATGGCCTGGAACTCATCGGCAAAGGTGTAATAACGCCCCAACAGCATCTCGCTGCGCGCCGAGAAGCGGTTATAAGCAATAACGGCTGGAATAGCGGCAAACAATCCGATCGCAGTAGCAATCAGTGCCTCAGCAATACCGGGGGCAACCGTAGCCAAGGTGGCCTGCTGTACCTGTGCCAAACCACGGAAGGAGTTCATGATCCCCCACACCGTACCAAACAGACCCACATAGGGGCTGGTCGAGCCCACTGTGGCAAGAAAAGGCAGGCTCTGCTCGAACTTCTCTTCTTCGCGGGAGATGGCCACCCGCATGGCGCGGTTCACGCCGTCCATGACCGCATCCGGGTCAACACCCAATTGCTGGCGCAGACGGGAGAACTCCTTAAAACCGGCGCGGAAGATCTGCTCCAGCCCCGAATCCATATCCGGCTGACTGCTGATCTGGCGGTACAGCTTGGACAGGTCAATACCTGACCAAAAGCGCTCCTCAAAAGCATCCAGTGAACGGCGCGCGGCACGCAGCATGCTGCTACGCTGGAAAATCAGGATCCACGAGGTTACCGACGCTCCCACTAGGATGAGCATTACCAGCTGTACTACAAGGCTGGCATTGCTGACCAGACTCCACATGGACATGTGATCGACATTGGCTTCCACACTTACTCTCCTGCTACGGATAGACCCTGATTCACAAAAGCCTCTCGCAAAGCTTCAGGAATGGCACGGGGTTTCAAACTCTGGGCACGCACGCACGCCACTTGAAAAAGCCCTTCACAGAGCAACTTGCCGCTTTCGGCATGCTGTATAACTTGCCGAAAGCGCAGACTAACGCGCTTTAGCTCTAGCACTTCAGCCGTGACGCGCACTTCATCATCCAGTCGCGCCGGCGCATGGTAACGCGCTTCGCTGCTATGCACGACAAACAATAGGTCTTCAGCCGCCAATTGTGACTGAGCGTAGCCCATCTGACGCAACAGCTCAGTCCTAGCTCGCTCCATGAACTTGAGATAATTAACGTAATAGACAATGCCTCCCGCGTCGGTGTCTTCATAGTAGACCCGATAGCAGCAGGCAAACGGCTGGGCTTTATTCGGCGCGCGCATACTCTAGTGCTCGGTTGAAGGATTGCCAATCGGGGAAGGCAAGAATATTTTCATTGGCCCTCTCCGTCTGGCTGGGGATGTACAGCGGATAGCTCACCCAAATGACCGGGAAGGTTCAGGCCAAAGTGCAAATAGGCGTGCCGCGTGGCAATCCGCCCACGAGGGGTACGCATCAGATAACCCTGCTGAATCAGGTAGGGCTCTAGCACGTCCTCAATGGTGTGACGTTCCTCGCCAATGGCGGCAGCGAGATTATCCAGACCTACTGGCCCGCCATCAAACTTTTCAATAATGCTCAGCAGCAAGCGGCGATCTTGATGATCAAAGCCATGAGCGTCGATATCGAGCATGTTCAGGGCAAGATCGGCAATCGCACAGGTGATCTCACCACGCCCGCGCACCTCGGCAAAGTCGCGCACTCGGCGCAACAAACGATTGGCAATGCGCGGCGTACCACGGGCCCGGCGGGCGATTTCAAAAGCACCTTCCGGCTCAATGGGCAACCCTAGGATATTCGCCGAGCGGGTCACGATGGTGGCCAAATCCTCAGTCGCATAGAACTCCAAGCGCTGCACGATACCAAAGCGGTCGCGCAACGGATTGGTCAGCATTCCGGCCCGGGTGGTTGCCCCGACGAGGGTAAAGGGTGGCAGATCCAACTTAATGGAGCGCGCCGCGGGGCCTTCACCAATCATGATATCGAGCTGGAAGTCTTCCATGGCCGGATACAGCACTTCTTCCACCACGGGAGACAGCCGATGGATTTCGTCGATGAACAGCACATCGCCAGATTCTAAATTGGTCAGCAATGCGGCCAAGTCACCGGGGCGTTCTAATACCGGCCCAGAAGTGCTTTTGATGGAAACCTGCATTTCTTGGGCGATGATATTGGCCAGCGTGGTTTTACCCAAACCGGGTGGGCCAAAGATCAGGGTGTGGTCGAGGGCTTCATTACGGCCTCTGGCGGCACGGATGAACAAATCCATCTGCTCACAGACCACTGGCTGTCCAATGTACTCCGCCAGCGACAGCGGACGAATAGCACGATCCAGTTGCTCCTCGCGCTCCCGAGGGTTGGCAGTGATCAGACGATCGGCTTCGATCACGGGTGCATTCCTTTCAGGGCGCGACGAATCAGCACTTCACTGCTTAAACCGGGCTCTAGCACCGCTGCTACGGCTCGGCTGGCTTCCTGCGGCTTAAAGCCTAGGGCCAAGAGTGCGCTGAGGGCATCCGCTTCTGCGTTGATCTCGCTGATCGGCGGGCGCGACTCTGCCAGCAGCGGCAACACCGGCGCGGCGATGTGCTCCCAGCTCTTCAGACGGTCTTTAAGCTCCACCAGCAGGCGTTCGGCGGTCTTTTTACCAACGCCGGGAATGCGCATCAGGGCTGAGGTGCTTTGTTGTTGCACACAGAGGATTAGCTCTTCGACTTCCATGGACATCAAGGCTAGTGCCAGTTTCGGCCCTACCCCGTTCAAACGGATCAACTCGCGGAACAGATCGCGCTCACGGCGTTCTGAGAAGGCGTACAGCAGTTGCGCATCCTCGCGCACCACTAAGTGCGTGTGCAGCGTCAGCGCCTCACCTAAGGCGGGCAGGCGATACAGGGTGGTCAGGGGCACTTCCAGCTCATAGCCCACACCACTGACCTCTAGCAGCACATGGGGCGGCTGTTTTTCGACCAGTGTCCCACGCAAACGTCCAATCACACGCCATCCTCCAAGGATATTGGCCAGTCCAGCTAAAAACGCGACCGTCCGCCCCGCCGCTGCACACCCAGCAGGCCATGCGGTATCAGGCTCTGACGATGATGCGCGTGACAAAGTGCAATGGCCAAGGCATCCGAGGCGTCTATTTGTGGCTTTTGCACCAGCCGTAGCAGGTGCATCACCATCACCTGTACCTGATGTTTATCTGCGCTGCCCGTACCAGCAATGGCTTGCTTGACTTGGGTGGCGGTATACTCGGCAACCTCTAGGCCTTGCTCAGCAGCGGCGACAATGGCCGCACCGCGCGCCTGCCCCAACTTAAGCGCTGAGTCAGGGTTGCGTGCCATAAATACCCGCTCAATGCCCATGGTGATCGGCGCATAGCTGCCAATGACCTCGCAGACACCTCGGTAGACCGCTTGCAAACGCGCCGGTAACTCGCCGCTGCCGGTGCGGATGCAGCCAGATGCCACGTATTCGCAGCCTCGACCGGTATCGCGCACCACGCCATAGCCGGTTACCCGTGACCCCGGATCAATGCCGAGAATCAGCGTCACAGTTGGGCCATGATCTCATCAGAGATTTCGGCATTGGAGTAAACGTTCTGCACGTCGTCCAAATCTTCCAGCATGTCGATGAGCTTGAGGACTTTCTGCGCGGTTTCCAGATCCAATTCGGCGGTCATGGACGGAATCATCGCTATTTCAGCACTGTCGGGCTTAAAGCCTGCTTTGATCAGCGCATCGTTCACACTCAGGAAGTCGGCAAAGCTGGTGAAAATCTCCACCGAACCATCATCATGACTGACGACATCATCGGCACCCGCCTCTAGCGCGGCTTCCATCAGGGCATCTTCATTGATGCCCGGCGCAAAGCTCAGTTGGCCCTTGCGCTCAAATAGGTAGGCCACCGAACCATCTGTGCCCAAATTACCACCGCATTTACTGAATACATGGCGTACATCCGCCGCCGTACGGTTGCGATTATCGGTCATAGCTTCGACATACACGGCTACGCCACTAGGTGCATAACCCTCGTAGCTCAGCTCTTCCATGTTGTCGCTGTCATTGGAACCCGCGCCGCGCGCTACCGCGCGGTCAATGGTATCGCGGGTCATATTAGCGGTCAGCGCCTTGTCCAAGGCTAGACGCAGACGAGGGTTATCCGCCGGATTGCCGCCACCATGCTTGGCAGCAACTGTCAGCTCACGAATGAGCTTGGTGAAGATCTTGCCGCGCTTGGCGTCTTGGCGCTCTTTGCGGTGCTTGATATTCGCCCATTTGGAATGACCGGCCATAACTGACTCCGTACGCTTATCGTTCAGCTTTATCGTGGAAAGGTTGCAGTATTACTAGTGGATCGACCGGCTGCATCAGCGAGTCGATCCGCTCATAGGCCAGTGTTATTCAGCGGCCTTAGGTTGCTCGCGCAGGCGAATGTGCAGCTCACGCAGCGCTTTGGCATCAACAACGCCAGGCGCTTGAGTCATCACACAGGCCGCGCTCTGAGTTTTCGGGAAAGCGATAACTTCGCGGATCGAGCTTGCGCCAGTCATCAGCATCACCAAACGATCCAGACCAAAGGCCAGACCACCGTGGGGCGGTGCACCAAACTTCAGCGCGTCCAGCAGGAAGCCGAACTTCTCTTGTTGTTCCTCTTCACTGATACCCAACACGCGGAATACCGCTTGCTGCATACCTTTATCGTGAATACGGATGGAGCCGCCGCCCAGCTCAGTACCGTTCAGCACCATGTCATAGGCACGAGATAGCGCCGCTGCAGGGTTGGCTTCCAGTGCTTCTGGCGAGCATTTTGGCGAGGTGAAGGGGTGGTGCAGTGAGGTCAGGCTGCCGTCGTCGCTTTCCTCAAACATGGGGAAGTCGATAACCCACATAGGTGCCCACTCGCAGGTCAGCAGGCTCAGGTCGTGGCCCAGCTTGATACGCAGAGCGCCCAAGGCTTCGGAAACGATCTTGGCCTTATCCGCGCCAAAGAATACGATGTCGCCATCCACCGCACCCACGCGGTCGAGAATCACATTCAGATTATCCAAGGGGATGTTCTTAACGATGGGCGATTGCAGGCCCTCAACACCCTTGGCGCGCTCGTTGACCTTAATGTAGGCCAAGCCCTTAGCACCGTAGATACCCACGAACTTGGTGTAATCGTCGATTTGTTTGCGCGGCATACTGGCGGCACCCGGCACGCGCAGCGCGGTGACACGGCACTTCGGATCGTTGGCCGGGCCTGCAAACACCTTGAAGTCGACGTCTTTGAGCTGATCCTCAACATCCACCAGCTCCATCGGAATGCGCAGGTCCGGCTTATCGGAACCGTAGCGGCGCATGGCTTCTTCGAAGGTCATGTGCGGGAATTCGCCGAACTCCAGATCCAATACTTCCTTGAACAACTGGCGAATCATGGTTTCGGTGATGGCCATGATGTCGTCTTCGTCGAGGAAGCTGGTCTCGATGTCGATCTGAGTGAACTCAGGCTGACGATCGGCACGCAAATCTTCGTCGCGGAAGCATTTAGCGATCTGATAATAACGGTCAAAGCCCGCCACCATCAGCAACTGTTTGAACAGTTGGGGCGACTGCGGCAGCGCGAAGAAACTACCGGCATGGGTACGGCTAGGCACTAGGTAATCACGCGCACCTTCCGGCGTGGCGCGGGTCAGGATCGGCGTTTCTACGTCGAGGAAACCGTTGTCATCCAGATAGCGACGGATGCTGCTGGTGATACGCGAGCGCAGCTTGAGCTTAGCGGCCATTTCCGGGCGGCGCAGGTCGATGAAGCGGTAGCGCAGGCGGGTTTCCTCACCCACATCGGTGTACTCATTGAGCGGGAACGGCGGGGTTTCCGCCTCGTTGAGCACTTCTAGCTCGTAGCCGAGCACCTCAATGGCACCAGAGGCCATGTTGGCATTAACTGCACCAGCAGGACGCAAACGCACCTTGCCCGTCACCTTTACCACATATTCGCTACGTACCCGATCAGCCTTAGCAAAGGTGTCAGCACGATCCGGGTCGAATACCACTTGGGCCAGACCTTCACGGTCGCGGATATCAAGGAAAATCACTCCACCGTGGTCGCGGCGGCGATGAACCCAGCCGCACAGCGTGATTTCTTGGCCTTCCAGGCGTTCGTTCAGTTGGCCGCAATAGTGGCTGCGCATCATGATGGTGATTCTTCTCTCAATTCGGGGATGTCAGTGAAACGGCTCAGTCAGCGGCCGCGCAAGTACCGGCACTGCTGCAACCGCCAGAGCAGGCAGGCGCGCTGTCGCTGCTGGCCACGTTTTTTCGGGCACCGGTTTTAAAGTCAGTCTCATACCAGCCGCTGCCTTTAAGACGGAAGCCCGGTACAGACAGCAGTTTTTTCAGTTCAGGGGTATTGCAACTTGGGCAATCTACCAAGGGTGCATCGCTGAACTTCTGAATTTTTTCCAGCTGATGGCCACAGGCAGCACACTGATACTCGTAAATAGGCATCGGCTTACTCCGCTTATCGGGAACCACAGGATGGCCGGACGTACCGGCAGCAAGGTGCAGGATTATATATGCTTAATCAGGCAGGCGCACAGGTAAGTCTATGGGCATCATAGGTAAAAGCTTCATGAGGGCGGCGTAAAGCTGTGCTAGCGTTTCTACATACAGGCTTTCTGAATGCCGCCCACACAAGGAGAGACATATGGACATCAACATCGGTATCAGCCAGCAGGATCGTGTTGCCATTGCGGACGGTTTGTCCCATCTCTTGGCCGACACCTACACCCTGTATCTGAAAACCCATAACTTCCATTGGAACGTGACTGGCCCTATGTTCAACACCCTGCACCTGATGTTTGAGGTGCAGTACAACGAGCTAGCCTTAGCCGTCGATCTGATTGCTGAGCGCATTCGCGCCTTGGGCCTGCCTGCGCCCGGCACCTATGCGGCCTATGCTCGCCTCTCTTCTATCAAAGAGCAAGATGGCGTGCCTAGCGCTGAAGAGATGATCAAGCTGCTGGTGGAGGGCCAAGAAGCCGTAGTACGCACAGCGCGCACTCTACTGCCACTGGCCGATCGTGTCAGCGATGAGCCCACTCTTGATCTACTCACCCAGCGCATGCAGGTTCACGAAAAAACCGCTTGGATGCTGCGTAGTCTGCTAGCCGTCTGATCGGCGCTTTCTTAATAATGCGGTGGTGGCGGCTCGATGACCTCCTGATCGAGCTGCCCCTGCAACACCTCCTGTCGCGCAGCCAAGGCATCCAATCGCCGCTGCAAACGATCAATCTGCTGCTGTTGGCTGATCAGCACATCATTCAGAGCTTGAATGGTGTCGTCTTGAAAGGCTTGCCGAGTTTCCAGCTCGTTCATACGAGCCTCTAAATCTTGATTCACGCCGATAAGCTCCAAGCAAAGTTCGCCGGTAACACCACGCGCAAACGCTCATAGAGCGCTGCCAGTTGCTCGGCTGTGTAGGGTTCTGCGGGATATTTCCCCCATACCGGGGCGGGCCATGCGGCATCGTCTCGGCGGCGCGCAATCACATGCACATGCAGTTGCGGCACCATATTGCCTAGATTAGCAATATTCATTTTATCAGCCACAAAGGCGTCTTTTAGGCTTTCGGCCAGTTCTGTTGACTCTCGCCAAAGCAAGCATTGATCATCAGTGCTTAACTGAAAAACTTCACTAATATCCTCTCGGCGCGGCACCAAAATAAACCAAGGATAATGAATATCATTCATCAATAATAATCGACATAGGGGAAAATCCCCCAGCACATGAGTGTCCTGCACTAACCGCGAATCCAACTCAAACATTTCGTTTTTACCTTTTCGTTTTGCTAAGCATTACGCCTGTGATGGTCTATTTTTTGAAAAAATTTGACATAATTTTAATAATCTTAAGGCTAATGCAGCCTGACGAGACCTATTGACTTTATAAAAACAAATCGACTCTCAAGTTATCCTACCCAATAGGGTAACGCGAAACAGTGCGACTAATATGGAGCAAAATAACAACATGAAATGGCCTCTTCTTATGCTTAGCCTCTGCACTGAGGCTGCGCTGGCGAGTGCACAATCGGAGTCTGGTGGCCTTGTGGAGGACAGCACCCTAAAGCTGAATTTCCTCAATGCTTACTTTCATCGTGACTTCAAGGACAAAGCGCCGGACCAATCCCGCTGGGGACAGGCGATTAATACCACCTTCGAGTCAGGCTTTACACAGGGTGCTGTGGGCTTTGGCGCGGACTTCTATACCCTGAATGCCTTTAAGCTAGATACGGGAAAAAGTCGCAACGATGGTGACATCACCTTTTTTCCAACCAATAGCCGAGGTCGTACCGAGGACAGCATCTCTGAAGCAGGAGCCGTCTTGAAGGCCCGATTCTCCGATACAGTGCTTAAATACGGCAACCAGTTACCTGAGCTACCGGTACTGGCTTACGATGACTCTCGTTTACTGCCTCAGACCTTTACCGGCATGTTACTGACCAGTGAGGAGGTAGAGGGTTTGGTGGTTCATGCAGGGCGCTTTACTGCTCAAAGCGATATGCAACAGACCGGTCGGGACAGTGCCAAGCTAAAATCCATCAACCTCCTAGGTGGCACATACCGCTTTAATGAGGAGCTCAGTACAGCTCTTTATCTTTCGAACATTCAAGATGTTGCCAACAAATACTATGCCTACCTGAACTATGTCCTCCCCCTCGGTGGAGAGCCTGCTGCGGGCGAAGAAGCTGAGGAGTCTTTGACGTTTGACTTCCATATCTACCGCACAAGGTATAAGAAACGCTACACCGAAACGGGCAAGAAAGAAGACAACACCTTCTGGAGCCTGTCGGTTGCCTACGAAGTTGGAGCACACACCTTCACGCTGGCTCATCAACGCTCACATGGCGGCTTCGAAAACCTTGATGAGGATGGCAATCTGGTCGCACACGGCTATGACTTCGACATAGGTGACGGCGGCAATGCCAACTACTCGGCAAACTCCTACTACTCGGACTTTAACGGCAAAGATGAACGCTCTTGGCAACTGAGCTACGGATTGGACTTCACCTCTTTTGGCATTCCAGGCTTAGAGCTAACTGCTGCCTACGTGCGCGGCGATAACATCGATACGGGCGTTAAAAGCAATGCCACTGAACGGGAGCTCTACAAACAGCTCCAATACACAGTTCAAGAAGGGACAGCTAAAGATCTGTCTTTATCTATCAGCCACTCCAGCTATCGAGCCAGCCGACGTTATGGGCCGGGACTAGAGGAAGTGCAGGTCTTTATCGGCTATCCGTTGGATGTTTTTTAGCGCCTAGGCAAACCACTGAGGACAAGCGCTCTTTCCATAGCTGTACGGCCCTAGAGGTGCGGCCTTACAATATGCGCATCCTCTAATCCAGAAAAATCGGATTCGCCTGCCCATGCGCACCAGCCAGTACCTGCTCTCGACCCTCAAAGAAACCCCTTCCGATGCCACGGTTATCAGTCATCAACTGATGTTCCGTGCCGGGATGATCCGCAAGCTGGCTTCTGGGCTCTACACTTGGCTGCCCATGGGCTTGCGCGTGCTGAAAAAAGCCGAAGCCATCGTCCGTGAGGAAATGAACAACGCCGGTGCCCTCGAAGTGCTGATGCCCGCCATTCAGCCTGCTGAGCTGTGGCAAGAGTCAGGCCGCTGGGAACAGTACGGCCCGGAGCTGCTGCGGGTGCGCGACCGTCACGACCGCGAGTTCTGTGTCGGCCCAACCCATGAGGAAGTCATCACCGAATTGGCGCGCAATGAGCTGAACAGCTACAAACAGTTGCCGATTAATTTCTATCAAATTCAAATCAAATTCCGCGATGAGATTCGCCCGCGCTTTGGTCTGATGCGTGGCCGCGAGTTCATCATGAAGGATGCCTACTCCTTCCATATGGATCAGGCGTCGTTGCAGGAAACCTACGACCGCATGCACGCGGCTTACTGCGCCATTTTTACCCGGCTGGGCCTGAACTTCCGCCCCGTGCAAGCCGATACCGGCTCCATCGGTGGCACAGGCTCCCATGAGTTCCATGTGCTGGCTGAATCGGGCGAAGACGACATCGCCTTCAGTGACAGCTCCGATTACGCGGCCAACATCGAAAAAGCCGAAGCCATTCCGCGTGAAACCAGCCGGGGTGCGGCAACACAAGCCATGCAGTTGGTCGATACGCCCAACGCCAAGACCATCGCTGAGTTGGTGGAGCAATTTAATCTGGCCATCGAAAACACCGTTAAAACCCTCGTGGTGCAGGGTGTTGAGAAAGGCCAATTGATTGCGCTGATCGTACGTGGCGATCATGAGCTAAACGAGATTAAAGCCGCCAATCTGGAGCAAGTTGCCAGCCCACTGGTATTTGCCTCGGAAGCAGAAATTCGCGCCGCCATCGGTGCAGGCCCAGGCTCCCTTGGCCCGTTGAATCTGCCGATTACCTGCATCCTCGATCGCTCCGTGGCCTTGATGAGCGACTTTGCCGCCGGGGCTAACCAAGATGGCAAACATTACTTCGGCCTCAACTGGGAACGCGACCTGCCATTGCCTGCGGTTGCTGACCTACGCAACGTGGTAGAGGGCGACCCTAGCCCGGATGGTCAGGGTACATTGGTGATCAAGCGCGGTATCGAAGTTGGGCATATCTTCCAACTGGGCACCAAATACAGCGAAGCCATGAACTGCAAGGTGCTGGGTGAAAGCGGCAAGCCGGTAATCCTGACCATGGGCTGCTACGGCATCGGTGTATCCCGCGTAGTGGCAGCCGCCATTGAGCAGAACCACGACGAGCGGGGCATCCTCTGGCCTGAGGCGCTGGCTCCTTTCCAAATCGCCATCGTGCCCATGAAGTACGAAAACGACGCGGTGCGCGAAGCCACAGACAAGCTGTACGCCGAGCTGAGCGCCGCTGGCTATGAGGTGCTGCTAGACGATCGCGACAAAAAAACCAGCCCCGGCGTCAAGTTTGCTGACATGGAGCTGATCGGCATCCCGCACCGCATTGTAGTCAGCGAGCGCGGATTAGCCGATGGCACGCTGGAATACAAACAACGGCGCGCCGGAGAAAACGAGATAGTGCCCATGGCAGAGGTTCTCTCCTTTATCCAAGCGCGTGTTACAGCCCGGTAACCGGCTATGCCCACTCAAGGCCCCGCCATCGGCATACTGGGATTGGCCGCGCTGCTGTTAACAGGCTGCGCCAACTACCTGCCCCAGTACAGCGAGCAGGAAACCCGCCTCGAGCGCCAGCCGCTCGCAGGCGAGTTACAAATTGATGTGGGCGATCCCATACTGGATTTACCCCAGCGGCGCATTTGCATACGGGAACAAAAAGCCTTCGACGTCACGCGCATCGAGATCACCCGCCACTACGAGCGCTACACGCCCTATCAAATCTGGCGTGAGCTCTATGAAATCCCCCTAGGGGCCGTGGCGCTGATTGCTGGAATCGGTGCGAATCTGGTCAACGTCATCACCTTTGGACAAATCCCTGAGCAAGCGACGCGCGGCTGGATTGAGGACGGCTTGGCAGGACTCAACCCCTTTATGAACATGAAATCCAGCGAGCGCTCGTTGGATTTACTCGCTGACACTCAAGAACAACGCCGCAGCAGTCGTGTCGAGGATGCCAGCCTGCCTTGGGCTGATAAACCCGTCACTGTCACGCTAGGCAAACATAGCTACCCCATGCAGACCGATCGCAATGGTGTATTGCGCCTAAACCTACTTGAGCCACCCTTCTATGGACAGGACATCAGCCATGTTGAACAGCTTCAGGTGCAGGTTAACAGCTCAGACCAACGACAAGCCGAGGCTACCTTACAGGTTAGCCCCGACCTGCAAGCACGGCTGCAAGAGGCTGAAAAGCTAATCCTTGATGATCTTGAGTCCGATGGTGTTGAGCGCTGGGTATTCCGCATCCACCGTTTGAATGAGCTAAGCCTCGAAGAAGAAGCCAAAGACTTAGAAAGAAACCTCATCGAATTGACCCGCTATGACCCAGAGTTACAGCAGGAATTTTTGCAGGCACTTCGCCCAGCGCCTAGCCCGGTGCTTTAGACACTTGTTTTCTAGTATGCGTCCCTTACATCGCCTAGTCATAATACTGCTGGCACTCGGCGCTGCTTGCTCAACGCTGAGCCATGCGGGACTGCGCCAAGCCCCCGAACCCGAATTGCGCGACCTCATGCAACAAGCCGTGGCCGAAGCAGACAGCTTTCAGGACCGCTTTGATGCTGAGGTGTGGCTGTTGGATATGTCGACGCGCCTGCAACGCTATGTGCGCGACCCCAGCGAACGCCTGACGCTGCTGCGATTGGTACACCGGGAAGCTCGACAGGCTAATCTCAGCCCCGAACTGATACTGGCGCTGATTCATGCTGAAAGCCGCTTTGACCGCTTTGCCATTTCCAGCGTCGGGGCGCAGGGCGTTATGCAAGTCATGCCCTTTTGGAAAGCCGAGTTAGGCCGCCAGCACGACAATCTCACCGACCTTGCTACCAACCTGCGCTATGGCTGCACCATTCTCAGTTATTACCTGAAAAAAGAGCGCGGCGATCTTAGTCGTGCCTTAGGCCGCTATAACGGCAGCCTTGGCAAACCGCAGTACCCGGCGAGGGTCATGGGTATCTGGCAAAGCCACTGGTATGTGCAGCCCTAAGCGCTCCAAGCCTTCAAGCGTCTTTCGCGGTCAGTTGGGCCAGTTGCTGACGAATGCTCTCAATACTTTGCTCACCAGTGAGACGGGCGCGCACCCGGCCTTGGGCGTCAATCAGATAGCTTTGCGGCAGCACAGGGCTACGCGGCCAGCCAAAATGCCCGGCAGGGTCTTTGGCCAGCACTGGGAAATCAATCCCAAGGCTCTGAGCGGCATTGATTAACGCCGCCCCCTGCAGCGCATCGAAATTAACCCCCAGCACCAATAGATCAGCCTGAGTCTTAGCCAATTGATTGAGTTCAGGGATTTCACGGCGGCAAGGCCCGCACCAGGAGGCCCAGTAGTTGACCAACACCCAGCGGCCTGCAAGCTGCTGAGCTTCCAGCTTGTTGCCATGCTGATCAAGTCCCCAGTGTTCTTCCTCTGAGCAACCGACTACCCCTGCGCTCAACAGCAAACCAATGAGTAAGGCTCTCGTATTCACCAGCTCAGGGTTTCCTTGAGAAAAGGAATGGTCAGTTTACGCTGCGCCTGCAATGAGGCTTGATCCAGTTGGTCAAGCAGCTCAAACAAGGCACTCATGCTACGCACACCACGGCTTAGGATAAAGCGCCCGACATCCTCCGGCAGATTCAAACCCCGACGTGAGGCCCGCAACTGCAAAGCGCGCAGCTTGTCCTCATCCGACAAAGTTTGTAGCTGAAACACCAGTGCTAGGCTTAGGCGCGACTGCAAGTCCGGTAGCCGCACCAGCAGTTCACGCGGCGAGGCGTTAGCCGAAAGCAGCAAACGCCGCCCAGCATCGCGCAGACGATTGAAGAGATGGAACAGCGCCTCCTCCCAAGCGGGGTCGCCCATCACCGCATCGAGGTCATCCAGACAGACCAACTCGCTGCGTTCAAGGTTATCCAATAGGGAGGGCCCGTGGTGCCCCAACTCAGCCAGTGGTAGGTAGATGGCTAAATCGGCCCATTCATCCGCGTGCAGACAGGCGGCTTGCAGCAAATGGGTACGGCCTACTCCCGGACGCCCCCAGAGATAAATCAGCTCATCTGTCCAGCTTATCTGCGGCGAACAGAGTCGCTCGACATAACCCAGCGCCGCTGCATTGGCACCGGGGTAAAAATTGGCAAAGGTGGCATCATCGCGAAGCCGTACACCCAAGGGAAGCTGGATAGGGTTCATGGTCGACCCGGTGTTATTTACCCGACGTATCTGCCGAGTCTGCATAGAGATTGGAAAGTTTATAGAGTTCATGCACATGGCGCAGCAATACCATGATCACCGCTGCTACTGGAAGGGCTAACAGCACACCTGTGAAGCCAAATAGCTGCCCGCCCGCCAAAATAGCGAAGATTACCGCCACCGGATGAAGGCCAATGCGATCGCCTACTAGCCATGGCGTCAGTAGCATGCCCTCCAATAAGTGGCCAACACCAAAGACAATAGCAACTCCCAGCAGCGCATAGGGCTCTAAGCCAAACTGAAAGAGTGCCGCCAGCAAGGCCGCGCTGATGCCAATCACAAAGCCCATATAGGGCACGATACTGGCTAAACCGGAGAGTACGCCAATCAGCAAGCCCAAGTTCAGGCCAAGTAGCATTAGACCAGCCGCATAGGTTAAGGCCAGTGCCAGCATCACCAGCAATTGGCCGCGCAAAAAAGCGCCCAGTACTTCATGGCATTCGCGCACCAGACCCACAACGTAGGTTTCCCGCCGCCGAGGTAACAGGCCGCGCAGTTTCTCCATCATCAGATCCCAATCGCGCATCAGATAAAAGCCTACGATCGGCGTCAGCAGCAGATTGCCCAACCAAGCAAGGATGGCCAGCCCAGAACTGGTAATACGCGCCAGCACGGTGCCTAACACGTCGGTGGTGCTGCCTAAATGACTGACCAGCGCGCCACGGATCTGGTCAAAGTGCCAGAAGCCATTCTTCAGCCCCAGCTTGGCCTGAACCCAAGGCAAGGCCATTTTTTGTAGCCAATCCAACGCCTTGGGCGCTAACTGATAAAGCTCTACCAGTTGCTTACTCAGCATCGGCACCAGCACTAACAAAATCAGCAAGCACGCGAGGGAAAACAGGCTGAATACCACCAGCACGCCGCCGGTACGCGATAACCCTAGCCTTTCCAGCCGATCCACCAGCGGATCGCCCATGTAGGCTAGCAGCACGGCAACCAGAAAAGGCGGCAAAATCGGCATCAGTTGCTGCACCAGCCAACCGCATAACACTAAGCCAAGGAGCCACCACCAGCGACCGGAAATAGGCATATTGGGTGTTCTCTCCATCAAGTGCTTGCTCACCGCCTCTACCAGCGATAACGCAGCGAAGGCGTATTGCCAGTGACTAGGGGGGCAGTAGAAGACTCAGCAGCCGACAGCTCTTGCAGGCGCAATTGTGCCAACTGAGCCTTCAGTTGTTCGCGGGTGGTTTCAAGACGGTACAGCAGGCGGTCACCCTCAACCAACGCCAAGCGCCCCATGGGTGACAGCTGGCGATCCAACTCAGCAAAGCGACTCAGTGTTACGCCCTGAACCTCCAGCAGGAAGGTCTCATTCACAACCACTGGCGCAGCCGCTTGCTTACCAATGAACAGTGGAGCCATAAAACCATGGGCGGCCAGCATTACCGCATCTGCCAGTGCCGGTAGATTGTTGCCGGTGAGCTGGCCTTTGGTTTGGCGCTCACCGAGCCAAAGCTGCCAGTCTGCTTGCAAGCTGCCGTTATTGTCTCGCACATAGACGGCCAAGATGCCCTCGGCGTCATAACGGCTGGAGGCCGTGCGCAATGCCGCCACAGCTTCAGCTGACTGTAGCACTGCCGGGGTGATTGCCAGTTGCTCACCAAGGTCGCCCAAGGGTAAGCGCATCGGTAGCCCACGGTACTGAGCCGCAGAGCGCAAAGCGGGTGCGTTTTCTTGGCCATCGCCCAGTAACTGGCTACCTTGTGCCGATTCGCTTAGCCACCAAAACAGCAGCGCGGGACGATCAGCCCCCCAGATACCCACTCCGGCTTGGCGCAGTGCGGCCTGTACGGTAGCAGGATCGAAATCCACCAACAGCCCGCCATTTTCATAACCGTATCGGGTCACCCACTGCTGGGGATTAGCCCGCACATTGGCCAACGCAGGGCTTTTGGCGGTGAGATCGGATTTACCCGTTAAGCGTAGTACCAGAGTATCAAAGGCCCGTTTTAAGCCCTCTTCCCGCGCCTCCGGCTGCTGGCTTGCCAAGGGCTCATGCACTCGGTACAGCCCTTCTACTGGCTGAGCCTGAGCAGGCAGCAGCCAAAGCGACGCAAAGCACAGGAGCAAATACCGAATCACAGGCATGGCAAATTCTCACAAGTCTGGCCCGATCAATGAGCCGTGGAAAACGCTATACCTTAAACAGCCGACCATGACAGGGCAACCACGCAGCCCGGATTCTGCCGACAATCTCCCCATCCCGCCAACAGGATGGCCGCTGTCCGGCAAGCCTGATAATATGGCGACCTTCCCAAAACTGGCGTTATCCGCCGCTGAATACGCCAGAAATCCCCTCTGGCCCGCCCGTTTTGTCTTCTTTCTTACTCATCACAGGCCCGGATTCTCCATGAGCAAGCAACCTTCCCTCACCTATAAAGATGCTGGCGTCGACATTGATGCTGGCGAAGCCTTGGTCGAACGCATTAAGGGTGTCGCCAAACGCACCGCCAGACCAGAGGTGATGGGTGGACTGGGCGGCTTTGGTGCCCTGTGCGAAATCCCCGCAGGCTATCGCCAACCCGTGCTGGTCTCCGGTACTGATGGCGTAGGCACTAAGCTGCGACTGGCCATGGATTTGAGCCACCACGACAGCATCGGCATCGACTTGGTAGCCATGTGCGTAAACGATTTGGTGGTTTGTGGCGCTGAGCCTCTGTTCTTCCTCGACTACTACGCCACCGGCAAGCTCAATGTGGATGTAGCCGCCCGCGTCGTCACCGGCATTGGCGATGGCTGCGAGCAGGCTGGCTGCTCATTGGTCGGTGGCGAAACCGCTGAAATGCCCGGTATGTACGAAGGCGAAGATTACGATCTGGCCGGTTTTTGCGTCGGCGTGGTGGAAAAGAGCGAGATCATCGACGGTTCGCGGGTGCAAGCCGGTGATGCCTTGATCGCCCTGCCCTCATCCGGCCCGCACTCCAACGGTTACTCGCTGATCCGCAAAATCCTAGAAATCAGCAGTACGGACGCTGCCAGCAGCCAACTGAACGGCACACCACTGGCTAATTTGCTGATGGCTCCTACGCGCATCTACGTCAAACCGCTGCTCAAGCTGATCAAAGATACCGGCGCGGTTAAAGCCATGGCTCACATCACCGGCGGCGGGCTGCTGGATAACATCCCCCGCGTGCTGCCCGAAGGCACTCAGGCGATCATTGATGTAGCCAGCTGGACTCGCCCGGCCATTTTTGACTGGCTGCGCGAACAGGGCAACGTGGCTGAAACCGAGATGCACCGCGTGCTGAATTGCGGCGTCGGCATGGTGATTTGCATCCCCGCTGAGCAAACAGAGGCCGTGCTAGCCAACCTACGCGCTTCCGGCGAAGCTCCTTGGGTGATCGGCCAGATTGCCAACTGCACCGCTGAGCAACCTCGCGTACAACTGAACAATCTGAAAAGCCACTGATGAAGCCCATCTGTAATGTCGTGGTGCTGATTTCCGGCAACGGCAGCAATCTGCAAGCCTTGCTAGATGCCCAAGACAGCAGCCATCCCTTGCGTATTAGCGCGGTGATTTCTAACCGCGCTGATGCCTATGGTCTGCAACGCGCCGCGCAAGCAGGCGTGCCCACTCAGGTCTTGGATCACAAACAGTTTGCCAGCCGCGAAGCCTTCGACTGCGCCCTAGTAGAAGCCATAGATACCTACCAACCGCATCTGGTAGTGCTTGCAGGCTTTATGCGCATCCTCAGTGCCGGCTTTGTGCAGCATTACGCGGGGCGTCTGCTGAACATTCACCCTTCGTTGCTGCCCAAATACAAAGGCTTGGATACACACCGTCGTGCTCTAGAGGCTGGGGAACCTGAGCATGGCTGTAGTGTCCACTTTGTGAGCGCTGAACTAGATGGCGGGCCCGTGGTGGCACAGGCGGTACTCGCCCTATCCCCTACTGAGCCCCTCGAACAACTGGTTCAGCGTGTGCATACTCTGGAGCACCAACTTTATCCCATGGTTGTGCGCTGGTTTGCTGAAGGGCGCTTGCGTCTGGACAGCCAAGGCGCGATGCTGGACGGCCACCTGCTGCCGGCTACCGGCCATGTGCTACGAACCTAGGAGACCCTGATGCGCCGTGCCCTGCTGTTGTCCCTCGCCGTGCTGGCTTTACCAGTACACGCCTTGGAACCCAAGCCCTTCTCGGCCAGCTACACCGCTGATTGGACGTCCGTCCCGGTCAGTGGTAGCGCCAAACGCACGCTGGAACGCCAAGCGGATGGCTCGTGGAAGCTCGACTTTGCCGCCTCCATGCTGGTCACCAACTTCAGCGAACAGAGCATTTTTCGCGTCGAAGGTGATGCGCTGCTCCCACAAAGCTACCTGCTCAATCGCACTGGGCTAGGCCGTGGCAAACACATCGAACACAACTTCGACTGGACGGCAAAGCAAGTTACCGGCGTCGATGGCAAAGATCCGGTAAAGCTGCCACTTAACCGAGGCCTACTGGACAAATCCACCTACCAAGTCGCCTTGCAACAGGACGTTGCCGCCGGTAAGCACAGCATGAGCTACCAAGTGGTCGATGGCGATGAAGTTGAGACTTATGACTTCCGCGTGTTAGGTGAAGAAAAAGTCGAGACCAAAGTCGGCCAAGTGGATGCAATTAAGGTTGAGCGTGTACGCGACCCCACCCAGAGCAAGCGCCAAACCATTATGTGGTTTGCCAAAAGCTGGAACTACCTGCTAGTTCGCCTGCGCCAAGTCGAAAAAGATGGCAAGGAATACCAGATCGTCCTAGAGCAAGGCAGCCTAGGCGGACAGCCTATTAAGGGCAATTAATTGAAGCCAAGCTGGCTACTGATGCTGCTGCCCGCCCTACTGGCGGGCTGTCAGCTTCTGCGTACCGAGCAAGCGGCCACTGCACCTGCGGGCGAGCGCTGGCAAGGTGATGTGGTGTTGGAACAAGGCCAGTTGTGGCTACACCCCTGCAAGGACTCACGGCGCTTTTTGCTCAGGGCAACCCCAGCTCTGGAGCAGGATATGCGCGAGCTAATGACGGATCTCCAGCGGCCCTTAATCTTTGCTGATCTACGTGGACGTATGGAGGCAGAAGGCGCTGCACAGGGCCAGCATAGCCTAACCATCACCCAGCTTTATCGCCTACAGGCCAGCGGCGCACAAAGCTGTCAAACCGCTGAGCTTCAACAATTTAGCCTACAGGCTGTAGGTTTCAACGCGAACTGGACTGTCAGCATCAGCCCGCAGGGTATGTTGCTACAACACGCTGGGCGGCCCCCCAAAGCCTTGCCTTATCTGGAAGAGCAGCTTCCCGGCGACCGCACCAGCTTTAGCAGTGAAATCAATGGCCAGCGCATCGAGCTTTGGGTGGCACCACAGCATTGCCAAGACAAGACCGGCAATAGCCTCAGTCACCTTGGTGCAACCCTGCAAATCAACGGCCAAGTGCAATTAGGCTGTGCCTATTTTGGCAGTGGCCGCGATCACTGACTAAGGCTTTTCTGCTCACACCTAGCCCACCGATCAACATTAAAAAGCACTTTAGTGCTGATGTTGCCGAGCCTTTATTATTCGAAAGCCACTAATGCCATTAATAGCTCGTATAAATAAATTTTTATACTGGCAGGGCTTTATTGACTCTATTTTGGCTATTAGACGACATCTTAAATACGAACACTGTATAAAAATAACAATAAATAACCATTTGAAATACAAGCATTTTTACAGTGTTTTTATATAAAAATTCCCTAAAAATATATGGCATATCCGTTGCAACACTACTCCTACCTGATTAGCTAAACCTGTAGGAGTACTTCATACCATGGCTTATAAAATTGATGCCTCCCAATGCACTGCTTGCGCGGCCTGTGAGTCTGACTGCCCCAGCGATGCCATTTATGAAAAAGGCGGCGTCTTTGCCATCAAACCTGATCAATGCACTGAGTGTTCCGGCGAAAGCGATGGTGCGCAGTGTGTTGCCTCCTGCCCTGTTGACTGCATCGTTATCGATAAAAGTGTTCCTCGCTACCAAGCCTAATTGAACTCAGCCATCGAGTATTAACTATGCACAGTGTCGTCTGTATTAAACAGGTGCCGGATTCTGCGCAAATCCGCGTACACCCGGTTACCAACACCATCATGCGTCAAGGAGTTCCGGCCATTATCAACCCCTATGATCTGTTCGCGCTGGAAGAAGCCTTGCGTCTCAAGGATCGCTTCGGTGGCAGCGTGACGGTGGTCACCATGGGCCCACCCATGGCTGAGGCGGCACTGCGCAAGTGTCTGTCCTTTGGCGCTGACGATGCCATTCTGGTTTCTGATCGGGCTTTTGCCGGTTCCGATACCTTGGCGACCTCCTATGCCCTCAGCGCGACCATTCGCCAGATCATGGAAAACCGCCCCGTGGATCTGATTTTTACCGGCAAGCAAACCATTGATGGTGACACCGCTCAGGTGGGGCCGGGGATTGCCAAGCGGCTGGATTTTCAACTGCTGACCTACGTATCCAAGATTGTCGATTTGGACAGGGACAAGCAGGAAATCCTCGTGGAGCGGCGTGCGGAAGGCGGTGTGCAACTGCTGAAGACCTCTACGCCCTGCCTGATCACCATGCTGGAAGGCACCAACGAGATGCGCTTCGGCGATCTGGATGATCTGTTCCGCGCCGCACGCCATGATCTCAAAGTATGGGATCGCAGCAGTGCTGGCATTGACGCAGTGGAAATGGTTGGCCTCAAGGGCAGCCCTACGGTGGTCAGCAAGGTGTTTGCACCTAAGCCGCGCAGCAAACGAGCAGAGATGATCGAAGTACACGACAGCGAACCCCACAATTTGGCGGTCAGCTTGCTCGCCAGACTGTTCACCCAGCATCCCAAGCTGGAACAGGAAATCGCCCGACGGGCCGGTTAAGGAGCGCACGATCATGAGCGAACAAGCGAAAAAACCCGCTAAAAAGAAAGTCGAACTAGATCCGCGCTTCGTCAACTACCGGCACGTCTGGGTGTTTATCGAAAGCGAACGCGACGAAGTGCATTCGGTGTCTTGGGAGCTACTCGGTGAAGGCTGCAAGCTGGCCGATGCCTTAGGTGTGCAACTCTGTGGCGTCGTCATCACCGGCACCGGGGAACGCGGCAAGGCCATCTGTGCGGAAGCCTTCCAGTACGGCGCTGACCTGTGCTACCTGATGCAAAATGATGTCCTCACCGATTACCGCAACGATCCTTACACCCAAGCGCTGACCGATTTGGTCAACAGCTATCAGCCAGAAGTGCTGATGCTCGGCGCGTCCACCTTGGGCCGCGATCTGGCCGGCTCGGTGGCTACAACCCTAGGCACCGGCTTGGTCGCTGACTGCACAGAGCTGGTCATCGAGACGGAAACCCGCAATCTGGCCGCGACTCGTCCGACCTTTGGTGGCTCTCTGCTCTGCACCATCATGACTCAGCGTCATCGCCCACAAATGGCGACGGTGCGTCCACGGGTGATGGCCATGCCGGAGCCTGACACGACACGCACTGGCGAGATCATCGAAGTGGCCTTTGCCATGCCGGAAGACAGCATTATCACCAAGGTGCTGGAATTCATCGCTGATGACACCCGGGACAAACCGAACCTGCCCTTTGCCGACATCATCGTCGCTGGTGGACGCGGCTTGAAGACGCCGGAAAACTTCCAGCTGATTTGGGATCTGGCCAAGGTGCTAGGTGCTGAAGTAGGCGCTTCTCGTCCGGTAGTGCAAGCCGGTTGGGCGGAGTTGGATCGTCAAGTGGGGCAATCCGGCAAAACCGTGCGGCCCAAGCTGTATATCGCGGCAGGCATCTCGGGGGCTATTCAGCACCGGGTGGGTATGGATGGCGCGGATCTGATCATCGCCATCAACAGTGATCCCAATGCGCCCATTTTTGAGTTCGCCCACTACGGCATTGTGGGTAATGCCATCACCATCCTTCCTGCTCTGACCGAGGCCTTTAGGGCGCATCTGGCTCAGGCAAAAAAGACCGGCTAACAGGAGAGCAGCATGGCTGAAAAATTCGACGTCATCGTAGTGGGCGCTGGCATGGCCGGTAATGCGGCCGCCTACACTCTGGCTAAAGCGGGACTTAAGGTGTTGCAAATTGAGCGCGGCGAAACTCCCGGCTCAAAAAATGTACAGGGCGCGATTCTCTATTCAGATGCCATTGAAAAGATCATCCCAGATTTTCGTGATGATGCGCCTCTAGAACGCCATCTGATCGAGCAGCGCGTCTGGGTGATGGACGATGCCTCCTACATGGGCACCCATTACCGCTCGGAAGACTTCAACAAGCCGCCGTACAACCGTTACACCATTATCCGCGTGCATTTTGATCAATGGCTTAACAAGAAAGTACGGGAAGCCGGGGCGCTGACCATTTGCGAAACCACCGTCACTGAACTCTTGATGGAAGGCAAAAAGGTTGTCGGCGTGCGTACCGATCGCCAAGGCGGCGAAGTCTATGCCGACGCGGTGATTCTGGCTGATGGCGCTAACTCGCGGCTGGCGGTGAAAGCCGGCTTCCAAGCGGAAATCAAACCGGAAAACATGGCGCTGGCCGTCAAGGAAATCCATTTCCTGCCCCAAGAAACCATCGAAGCCCGATTCAATATCGGTGAAAACGAAGGCGTGGTCATCGAAATGGCCGGTAAAATTTCCGCCGGTATGATGGGCACAGGCTTTTTGTACACCAACAAGGAATCCATCACCCTTGGCGTGGGCTGCATGCTCTCCGACTTCAAAGAGCAGCAGGTAACCCCCTGCGAGCTGCTCGACCGGATGAAGGCTCACCCTTCCATTGCGCCGCTGATTGCGGGCAGCGAAATGAAGGAATACGCCGCGCACCTGATCCCGGAAGGCGGCTATAACGCCATTCCGCAGGTATATGGCGATGGCTGGATGATCGCCGGGGATGCTGGACAGTTCGTCAATGGTGTCCACCGCGAAGGTTCCAATCTGGCCATGACCACAGGCCGCTTGGCTGCCGAAACGCTGATCGAGCTGAAGTCCGCCGGTAAAGCCTTCAGCGCTACCCATCTGGCCGCCTACAAAGCCAAGCTGGATGACAGCTTCGTGATGAAGGATCTGAAGAAATACCGCCGCCTGCCGGATATTTTCCACAAGAACAAACACTTCTTCACCACCTACCCTGAGCTGATGTCCAAAGCCGCACAAACCCTGATTCGGGTCGATGGCGTGGACAAGAAAACCAAGGAAAAGGAGATCCGCAAAAGCTTCATCGCCTCGCGCTCTATTTTTGGCCTGATTGGCGATGCCTTCAAATTCTGGCGAGCGGTTGAGTAAGGAGCCCCCCATGAGCAATAACGTTGAAGAAAAGCTGTTTCAGGATCGCTATCGGGTGGACGTGGGTCGTCCGCACATCAAGATCAAGGATGCACAGCTCTGTACCAAGTGTACGGCGCAACAATGCACCGTCTGCTGCCCGGCTGGCTGCTACAGCCCAGAAAGCAATGGCCAAGTGACCCTGACCACCGATGGCTGCTTAGAATGCGGCACCTGCCGGATCATCTGCGACGAACACCGTAATCTGGACTGGGAATGGCCACGCGGCGGGTTCGGCATTCTGTTTAAATTCGGCTAAGGGGTGAGCATGGACGATATACACCGTTTTCTAACCCACGCCATTCAGTTGGAGCGCGACTCAGCGCGGCGTTACGAGGAGCTGGCCGAAGGCATGCGTACCCTCGGCAGCCCTGAGGTAGCGAGTTTCTTCCAGCAGATGGCCCACTACTCGCGCCTACACTTGGCCGATGCCATGGCACGCGGCGGTTTTCATCAGCCGCCTGATCTGCGCGCCGATGAATACCAGTGGCCAGACGGCACCAGCCCGGAAGCCGCTGCTTGGGCCGGAGTCGATGGTTTTATGGACATTAAAGGCGCGCTGCTATTGGCGCTAGATGGCGAACAGCGCAGCCGGGATTTTTACCAAGTCATTGCCGAAACCACGGGCAATCCCAACGTAAAAACCTTGGCTGAATCCTTTGCGGAAGAAGAAGCCGAGCACGTTACCCAGCTAGAGGCACGGATTGCCCAACTAGGCTAATGGCTAACCTGTGAGCTTCCCACGAGGCTCACAGGCTGTGTTTAGGGCTGGAAGCGATAGCCCACACCAATTTCCGTCAGAATATGCTGAGGCTGAGCGGGGTTAGCCTCAATCTTCTGGCGCAAGTGGCCGACATACACCCGTAAATACTGATGATTCTCCAACGCCCGTCCGCCCCATACCTGCAGCAGCAGTTGCCGATGGGTTAACACCCGTCCCGGATTTGAAGCCAACACAATCAGCAGCCGGTACTCAATCTGCGTCAGGTGCATCAACTCAGCCTTGCAGGTCACCACTCGCCGGACGCAATCAATCTGATAATCGCCAAAGCTAATCAGCGGGCTGGCTTGCTCCTGAGTCAATAAGCGCCGCCGCAACAGTGCCCGCACCCGCGCCAGTAATTCAGAGACACCAAAGGGCTTGGTTAGGTAGTCATCCGCTCCGGCATCCAAGGCGGCTACCTTGCTGGCCTCACGCGATCGGGCCGACAGGATCAAAATCGGCGTTGCCGACCAAGCGCGATAATCGCGGATGAAGTCGATGCCATCCCGGTCTGGTAAGCCCAAATCTAAAATCAGCAAATCCGGCTTACTCGCTCCCGCTTCGACAGCCCCTTGAGCGGCACTGGCGGCTTTGATCAGACTATAGCCTTCCGCCTCTAGGGTACTGGCGACAAACTCTCGGATTTGCTGGTCATCCTCAATCAGCAAAATACTCTGCGACAGGCTCATGGCAGGCCTCCCTCCAAATCATCTAGGTTAGGCGGGCTGCCGATAGGCAAACGCAGGCGGAAACAAGCCCCGCCACCCAGCCGATTTTCGGCAAGAATCTGCCCCCCATGGGCTTCGGCAAAGCCTCGGGCAATAGCCAGCCCCAAGCCAACGCCGGGAATGCAGGACTCAGCTTGCCCGCGCTTAAACATGCCAAACAGCTCCTCACTGCCCACAGTGGGCAAACCCGGCCCCCAGTCACAGATCATCACATCGACCCAAATGCCTATCTGCCGCACGATTAGTTCTACCTGGGTATCAGTTGGGGAATATTTGATGGCGTTCTCCAATAAATTCCACAGCACGCGCTCCACCAGCACCGCATCAAAACGCAGCGGTGGTAGGTTGGCGGCGATGTCTACACTGATTTCCCGATCGCGCCATTGGGCACGCACCAACTGCAGGGTTGCGCCTATGACCTCATCAATCGGCTGCCACTCTTCATTCAGTTCGATGCTGCCAGAGCGCAAACGGGCCATATCCAACAGATTGGTCACTAATTGATTGATGGCCAACGCCTGAGCCCGTAACGCGCTGAGCATACTGCGCTCGCGCTCAACGGAGGCTTTGCCCAGCGTCAAGGCATCCGCCAAGCCCACCATCACCGTTAAAGGCGTGCGTAGATCGTGGGAAAGCGCCGCCAATATGGTATTACGTAACGACTCAGTGGAACGGCGCAGCTCTGTTTCACGGGCGACTTCCACTGCATAGGTGCGCTCCAAGGCCACTGTAATCACCGAAGCAGCGGTTTCTAACAGCGCACGGGTCATCGGTTGACCGGCCAGCGCCACTGGTATTTCACAGACCAATACACAGGGTGTATTCGCCGAAGCCATCAACGGCACTAGCATCAGCGAATATGCTGGATGGCTACCGGTGCTACTCAATAAATGCCGCCCCACCATCGCGGATTGCAGCAGTGCTTTGGTCAAGGGCGCAGCAGGTAGGAGGATTTCCTCGTCGCGCAGAATGCGGATATTGATGGCTCGCAAGGTATTCGCCAAAAAGCGCTGGCTGACGCTTTCGACTTCAGCAGGGCTTAGGGAGGCTGTCAGGCTGCGAGCCAAATCATAGAGGGCGCGCGTTTGACGTTCACGGGCTAACACCTGTTCTGTTTGCGCTTTCAACGAGGCGGTGAGATGGCCAACCAACAGCGCCACTACCAACATCACCAAGGCCGCCAATAAGTATTGGGCCTCAGTAATAGCCAAGGAAAACAGCGGCGGCACGAAGATATGAGCGTACAGCAAGGCACTGAGCAGCGCCGAAAAAATCGCCGGGCCACGCCCATAGCGACAACCGACAATCACCACCGCCAGCACATATAACAGCGCGGCATTGGATAGGTCCAAGTCACCCTGCAAGGGCAGCAAACACAGGGTGAGCGCAAGGCTCAGCAACAAGGCAGATAGATAATTTCGGACAGACACAGCCGTAAGACTTTATGGCGAGCGGTTGCTGATCCTAACGAAATAGATATAAAGATCGCATAAAAATACGCACTCACTCATCCCACGGACGCCCTTGGGTTCGCTCGGTCAGGCGCAACTTCTGCTGAATGGCCGCCCTAGCCAGCATGTGCGCACTCACCGGTGCAGTCACAAACAAAAATAAGGTGATCAGCAACTCATGCAGGCTCAGTGCGCCGTTTTGATGGCTAAAAAACAGCATAGACGCGAGGATAATACCGCCCACTCCCAGCGTGGTGGCCTTGGTTGGCCCATGCAGACGGGTGAAAAAATCAGGCAACCGATATAAGCCAATAGCGCCAATCAATACAAATAGGCTGCCCACAATTAGTAAAAAACTCACCAACAGCTCAAGCCAAAATGGCATGCCCATCTCCTCGCTTAGTCAATGATGTCGCCGTGCAACAAATGCTTGCAGATGGCTGCCGTGCTGACAAAACCAATCACCGCAATCAGCAAGGCCGCCTCAAAGAACACATCGGAGGCTAACCAGATGCCAAACAGCACGATCAGCGCCAAGGCATTGATATAGAGGGTGTCCAAGGCCAAAATCCGATCGGGCATTGAAGGCCCCATAAACAGGCGCGCCAAATTCAGCACAATGGCCGCGCCCAGCATCAGTAGGCACAGCGGCATCACGTAGTTGAGCATTGGAAGATCTCCAGCAGCGGCGCTTCGTAGCGGTTTTTCACCTCAGCAATCAGCTGATCCGGTCTGGAAATATCCAGCGCATGCAGCAGTAAACGTTTGTGATCCTGACTCAAGCCGGCTGAGACGGTTCCCGGCGTCAGGGAGATGATGCAGGCCAGCGTCGCCAGCACGAACTCGTCTTCAATTTGCATCGGTACTTCAACAAAGCCGGGGTGCAGGTTTTTTTCCGGGCCTAGCACCAAGCGCGCGACGTTCAGGTTCGCCACCACAACGTCACAAAATACCCGCACCACCAGCAGGCAGAGTTTATAGGGGCTCTTCAGGCGCGGCACTTGGATCAGGAAGGGCTGACAGAGCTGGGAAATGGCAAAGCCCAACACCAGCCCAAGAAGGATTTGCCCCGGAGCGATACTGTTGTTAAGCAGCAGCCAAAGGGCAGTCAAGATCAAAGCAGGAATGGGATTGGACAACCAGTGCGGATACTTCATAGCTTGCCTCCCGATACCAGCTGCAGATAGGGCGCTACATCCAGCAATTGCAGTGCAGTGGCCTGCACATAGGCCAGCAAAGGCTTGGCCAGAATGACCAGCAGCAGACTGCACGACAGCAAACTGGCACAGGCGATAAGGCGTATAAGATCGACGCGCTCTGAGGCAACAGGCGGCTGACTAACCGGCCCATTGACCGCGCGCCAGAAGATTTGGCTACCGGCGCGGCTCATGGTGATCAACAAGGCAAAACCGCCCAATAGCAGCACCGTCCACAGCAGCAATCGAGCACTGCCCTGTGCAGACTGCAACAGCATCAGCTTGCCGATAAACCCAGAAAAGGGCGGCAACCCCGTCACTGAAATAGCCCCTGCAAAGAATAGCCCTCCCAGCAGCAATGGCTGATGTAAGGCAGGCGCGGCGATTAACTCACCGGCAATGGCTCCGCGCTGACGGGCAATCAAATCAGCCAACAAGAACAAGCCACCCGCTACCCATGTGCTATGCAACAGGTAATACAGCGCCGCGCTAAGGCTCTGCGCGGTACCCAAAGCCAACCCTGCCAGCAAGGTTCCCACCGATACCACCACCAAACAGGCCAGCAAGCGTTGCAGCTCACGCGCGGCCAGTGCGCCAATCACTCCCATCAACAGGGTAAGCAAGGCCAATGGCCAGAGCCAGCCCTGTATCAGATGAGCCAAACTGCCCGCTTCGCTGCCAAAGATCAGGCTAAACACGCGCAAAATGGCGTAGATCCCCACTTTGGTCATGATGGCAAACAAGGCCGCCACCGAAGGCACCGCACTGGAATAGGTAGAAGACAGCCAGAAATGCAGCGGCAAGATGGCAGCTTTGAGTCCAAATACCACCAACAATAAAAAGCCGCCAGCGGCCAGCAAGGGCGCACGCTCAGGATCGACAGCCGCTACGCGAACGGCCAAATCCGCCATATTCAAGGTTCCCGTCAAGCCATACAGCAAACTGACACCAATCAGAAACAAGGCTGATCCGGCTAAATTCAGTACCACATAGTGCATGCCGGCGCGGATCTGCCGCCCGCTGTTGCCATGCACCAGCAGGGAGTAGGAGGCAATCAGCAATATCTCGAAAAACACAAAGAGGTTGAATAGATCTCCGGTCAGAAAAGCACCGTTAATCCCCAGCAACTGAAACTGGAACAGCGCATGGAAATTAGGCCCCAGTGCATCATCGCCGCGACAGGCATACAGCAAGGCCATAGCAGCCAGTAGTGCCGTGGCCAGCAGCATCAAGGCGGCTAAGCGATCCAACATCAACACGATGCCAAAGGGCGGCTGCCAATTACCCAAGGCATACAGCCGCAATTGGCCATCGCCCGCCAACCACAGCAGTACAAAAGCCAGTGGTAATAGCAACCAGCAAGCCGCCAAGGAGAGGCGGCGCTTGGTGCTCAGTTCAAGGCGATGCCCGATGAGCAACAAACTGCCGGTAAAGAGCGGCAGCAAAATGGGCAATATCAGCAGATGATTCATGGACGCGGCTCCCGACTGTCCACGTGATCCGTCGCAAAGGCCTTGAGATTGCGCAGCGCCAGCACCAGCACAAAAGCGGTCATGGCAAAACCGATGACAATGGCCGTCAGCACCAGCGCTTGAGGCACCGGATCGCTGTATCCAGCCTGTTTACCGATGATGGCCGGAAGCCCACCGCCCAGTCGGCCCATGGCAAAAATGAACAGGTTGACCGCATAGGACAGCAAGGTCAGCCCCAAGACCACCGGCACAATGCGCGCCCTCAGCAACAGGTAGATACCGCAGGCCGTCATAAAGCCTAGGGTGATTGCGAACACCACCTCCATCAGACAATCTCCTTGCTTGACTCATCCTGACTGACGTGGCTGAGGTTAGATAGGCTGAGCAAAGTAGCCCCTACCACCGTCAGATAAACGCCCAGATCAAACAGCATGGCGCTGGCCAGCTCAAACTCGCCCACCAACGGCCAGTTAAAGTGCCCAAAGGCCGTAGTTAGGAAGGGTTGACCGAATGCCCAACTGCCCAAGCCGGTCAAGGCGGCAATCAAAATCCCCACCCCGGCAATACGGTGATAGCTAATAGGCTGATGTTGTTGCGTCCAGGTCACGCCATGGGAAATAAACTGCAAGATCAAGGCGACCGAGGTAACCAGCCCGGCGATAAAGCCGCCCCCCGGCAAATTATGGCCGCGCAAGAAGATGAAGATGGAAATCAGCAGGGCCAGCGGCATCAACATCCGCGAGACCACATCCAAAATCATCGGATGGCTGTCGGTAGACCAGAGTCGCCCGCCGTAATCCCGTGTGGGTGCAGGCAGGTGCAGGCCATGCAGCAAGCCATAAATGCCCACGCCTGCAATGGCTAATACGCAGATTTCACCGAGGGTATCGAAACCCCGGAAGTCCACCAAAATCACATTGACCACATTGCTGCCACCGCCACCGCTGACACTGTTTGCCAAGAAGAACGCGGCGATCCCCTCATAAGGACGAGTCAGCACCGCGTACACCAGCAAAGCCACCATGATGCCAAAACCACCGGCCAGCAGCAGGTCACGCAGTTTACGCAGGCTGGTGGACTCCACAGGGGTTTGGTGGGGCATGAAGAACATGGCCAGAATCACCAAGATGACCGTCACCACCTCTACGGCCAACTGGGTCAAGGCCAAATCCGGCGCGGAGTAACGCAAAAAGGCCAGCGCAACCATTAAGCCCACCACGCCCAGCACCATCACCGCCACCAAGCGGGTGCGATGCAACAGCACTGTACCCAATGAGGCCGTAATCAGCACCAGCGCTCCCAGTACGGTAATGCCATCCAAGGGCGTCAAAGGCAGCGGCCCCGATAAGGATTGCAGCGGCGCCATGGCTACCACCACCAGCAGCAAGGCGCTAAACAGCAAAATGCTGAGGTAACGTTGCAGAGAGCCATTTTCCAAAGTGCTGTTAATCGCGGTAGCACGCCTTACTAGGCCACGCACTGCTTGTTCAAACAGGCGCGTGACGTCTAAGTCGGGCAGGCCTTCAAACCACTCCAGCAGCGAGCGGCGCAGGGCATAAATCAGCAAACCACCGCCTAGGGCTGCCACACTCATCAGCAACGGTAGGTTGAAGCCGTGCCAGACGGCTAAGTTATAAACAGGCGGTGCCATATGCAGACTGGCCTGTGCGGCGGCGGCCAACAACGGCGCTACGGTATAACCCGGCAGCATTCCCACCACCAAACACAGCAGCACCAGCACCTCGACGGGGATACGCATGTAGCGCGGCGGCTCATGGGGCGGATACTTGGGCAGGTCTATAGGTGCGCCATTGAAAAACACATCATGGATAAAGCGCAGCGAATAGGCCACCGAGAACGCCCCAGCTAAGGTAGCAATCACCGGGATAATCCAATGGAAACTGCCCAACAAATGCTGGGTCAGGGTTTCCGCAAAGAACATCTCTTTACTGAGAAAACCATTGAGCAAGGGCACACCAGCCATGGCCAAGGACGCCACCATGGCCAACACAGCGGTATAAGGCATGTAGCGCCATAGGCCATGCAACTGGCGCATATCCCGAGTGCCGGTTTCGTGATCAATGATGCCCGCTGCCATAAACAACGAGGCTTTAAAAGTTGCGTGGTTGATGATGTGAAACAGCGCCGCTACGTTAGCCAGATCAGAATCCAAGCCAAACAGCAGGGTAATCAGCCCCAAGTGACTAATGGTCGAGTACGCCAACAGCCCCTTGAGATCATACTGAAACAATGCCAACAGCGCGCCCATCAGCAGAGTTGTAAGGCCGGTCAAACTGACCAGATAAAACCACCACTCGGAATGGCCCAACGCCGGGTACAAACGCGCCAGCAGAAAGACTCCCGCCTTTACCATGGTCGCCGAGTGCAGAAAAGCCGATACCGGCGTCGGTGCCGCCATGGCCCTTGGCAACCAGAAGTGAAAGGGAAATTGCGCCGACTTGGTAAACACCCCTAGCAGCACCAGCACCAGCACCAGCGGATACAAGGCATGGGCACGAATGCGATCGCCTGCCGCCAATACAGCGGACAGTTCAAAACTGCCCACGATGTGCCCAATCAGCAAGATGCCCGCTAGCAAGGCCAGCCCACCGCCGCCGGTTACGGTCAGCGCCATGCGCGCGCCGCGCCGCGCGTCCTGCCGATGGCTCCAAAAGCCAATCAACAGGAAGGATGACAGGCTGGTTAGCTCCCAGAACATCAGCATCAGCAGCAGATTTTCTGAGAGCACCACGCCCAGCATCGCCCCCATGAACATCAGGAAGAAGGCAAAAAAGCGCTCCATCGAGTCTTTGCTCGACAGGTAATAACGCGCGTAGAGGATGACCAACAAGCCAATCCCGACAATCAGCAAGGCAAACAGAAAGGCTAAACCGTCGATTCGTAGGCTTAGATTTAAGCCCCACTCAGGTAGCCAGCTCAGGCTTGTCACCTGAGCCTGTCCGTGGTTGATTCCCGCCCATTGACCCAATAAAAGGATCAGCGCAGCCATGGGCGCACAAGCTGCCCCCAGCGCACAGGCAGAACGCCCACTGCGGGCTAGTAATATGGGTAGGCAGATGCCCAAAAATGGCAAAGCAATGATCAGCGCAAGCGCCATGAGTAAAACTCCTTAACCCGCTCTCAAAGCACCGACGCAGATCCTGGCACTCAACCAAGCAAGCGGATGGCTATGGCTAAAAGGATGTCCTAGCTAGACTGATTATCATAAATGTCAATAGCTTGCCATCAATGAAATCTTTTCTAATAGAGCCAAAGTACTTTTACGGGGTGATTGGCCAGTAAATTGCCTGCTTCAGGGCACCACTCGACTATTCCCCTGCGTGGTCAAAATACGCACCTGCTGCCCAACCCTAAACACTTGATTCGGTTCAACCGCTTGCACATAGGCACGTACTAGGCCGTCCTCTTCCCGAACAGTGACCTCTACGCCCTGCACGCGGGTCAATCCCTCCTCTGCGGCCGCGCCCAGCAAGCCGCCGGTGACTGCGCCCACTACAGCAGCTATGGTACTGCCTCGGCCATTGCCTACACTGCTTCCCGCTACTCCGCCTGCAACCGCCCCTGCCCCTGAACCGATAACGCTTTTAGTGCCTTCAATCTGCACCGGGCGCAAGGCTACAATGGAACCGAAACGTACTGTCTGGACGCTGTGGGCTTCTTCACGGCTATAGGTATCACCCTGTAAATTGGACGCACAGCCGCCCGCTAGGCTGGCAGTGGCCGCAAGCCCTAGGGTTAACATCAGATTACGCACCTGTTCGATCTCCTACAGATGGACACATTAGGTTGCTAAAACGGGACACGCGCCCAAGCAGCCCCCATAAGCAAGGATTGCTATCATCTATTCCCTTTTTGGAGGCCACATGGATTACGTCATCGTTGCCATCAGCATTCTAAGCGGACTCGCCTTTCACCTTTGGCTGTTTGTACGGCTTAGACGCTGGATGGATCGTGACCTCGCCCTATCCTTGGCGGGCAATAACCCAGATAAGCGCGGTTGGATGCTTCAGCAGTTGCAAGAGGCACAACGCTGCAAGATTCCGCATACTGAGCTGCCAAAATGGTTAGCCGATCGGGAAAAAGCCTTCGTCGTGCCCGTGCAAAGCAAGCCCTAAGCCCAGGCCAGTTCGGGCTTTTAAGGCGCTAAGCGCTCTTGGCTCCATTGAGCTTCACCTTCTGGCCGACGATAGTTCAAACGGTCGTGTAGGCGGCTTGAGCGGCCCTGCCAAAACTCTATGCGCTCAGGCAATAAGCGATAACCGCCCCAGTGCGGTGGGCAATGTAGGGGTTCCTCGGCAAAGCGCTGCTCGGTATTCGCCAACAATTGCTCAAGTTCAGCACGCCCTTGCAGTACCCGACTTTGTGGCGAAGCCCAAGCGCCCAAACGGCTGCCCAAGGGGCGCACTTGGTAATAGGCTTCGGAGTCTTCTGCGCTCACCCGCTCCACGCGCCCCTCAATACGCACTTGCCGCTCCAGAGCAGGCCAGAAGAAGGTCATGGCCGCATAGGGGCAAACCGCTAGCTGCTGGCCTTTATCGCTCTCGTAGTTGGAGAAGAAGGTGAAACCTCGTGCGTCCAATACCTTGAGCAGCAGTACGCGGCAGTGGGGTCGCCCTTGAGCATCCACGGTAGCCAAAGTCATAGCGTTGGCCTCTACCGGCGCTTGCTCAGTACTCATCGCCTCAGTAAACCATTGCTCAAACAGCACAAAGGGATCTTGAGGAGCCATGTCTTCACTCAGGCCATCCTTGGTGTAATCACGGCGCATATCAGCAAGGGAGTGTGTCATGAACAGATTCCAATCAATGAAAATGAAGTAGCAATAGCCTATCCCGTTACCCAGCAGTCTGGCGCTGCTCCGATCAATTAGGCGAGCGTTTGCTTAGATTGAGCCAGCGCCCGCCACCAGATCAGCAGTGCCAGCACGCCCAGCGCAATACCGGCCACACACACGCCCAACCAGCCACTGTGCTCATACAGGAATGCCGACAGCAGAGAGCCGAAGGCTCCGCCTAAAAAATACCCGGTCATATAGCCAGCATTCAGGCGGCTGCGTGCCTCAGGCCGCAGTTTATAGATGACGTTTTGATTGCTCACATGGCAGCCCTGCACGGCTAAATCCAGCAGCAAAATACCCAGTAGCAAGGCTGTCAGCGAGGATTGGCTCAGGGTCAACAGCAGCCAAGAGCCGATCACAATCACCAGCGCGACGCTGGTCGCCCATTGGCTTTTACCCCGATCAGCCAAACGCCCGGCCAGATTAGCCGCCAAGGCACCCGCCGCCCCCACTAGGCCAAATAAACCAATCTGGGCATCCGAATACTCATAAGGCTGAGCGGACAGTAGAAAGGCCAAGGGCGTCCAGAACAAGGCAAATCCAGCAAAACATAAGCTACCCAGCAAGGTACGCAGCCGATGTTGGGGCTCCTCAACAAACAACTGAGCCACCGAACGCAATAGCTGCGGATAACTGAGGGCCACGGACTGCTGATAACGCGGCAAAGCCCGATACAACGCCAGCGCCATCAGCACCATTAATACCGAGGCCAAGGCGTAAACCGCATGCCAATCACCCCATGAGGACAGGGTACCGGCAACCGTACGCGCTAGAAGAATGCCTAGCAGCAGACCACTCATGATGGTGCCAATCACGCGGCCTCGCTCCTCAGGGGCGGCAAGGGTTGCGGCAAAGGGCACCAATACCTGAGCCACCACTGAAAATAAACCGGTCAGGGCCGTTCCCAGCAGTAAGCCGAATACATTGGATGACATTGCACTGATGGCTAAACCGGCTGCTGCCACCAGCGTCATAGAGACAATTAAACGGCGACGCTCCAGCAGATCACCCAAGGGCACCAGCAACAGCAAGCCTGCGGCATAACTGAGCTGCGCGGTGGTCACGATGGTCCCAGCTTTGGCATAAGAGATACCAAAAGCCTGAGCAATGGTGTGCAACAGCGGTTGCGCGTAATAGTTGCTGGCCACCGCAATACCCGTGGCCACAGCCATCAGCAACACAAGCCAGCGACTGAGCGGAGCAAGAGGAACAGCAGTAGCAGTCATCGAAGCAACTCCATATCAAAAGAGGGTTCGACACAGAGCCAAAAGGCTTAGCTGCTACTGACTTAAGCGTCCAGCCAAGCCAAGATGGCCTGTATCCGAGTGCAAAGTATGCACAAGGCTGGACGCTGCGACATTAAATCCTGAACTGTCCTACCAAGCGTTGGAGTTGCTCGCCGAGTTTATTAAGCTCCCGTGCCGTATTTGCGCCTTGGGCGGCATCGGCAGCGACCTCGTCCACAGCGCCAGCAATTTGATGGACACTCCGGTTAATCTCCTCAGCCACGGAAGTTTGCTCATTGGCAGCACTGGCAATTTGCGCGTTCATAGAGTTGATGGTAGCGATCAAGCGCGCGATTTCATCAAGGGAGGCACCCGCAAGGTTAGACTGCTCACGGGTATTTTCACCCATCTGGCTGGCGCGCTGCATGGCCACCACAGAATCATTGGTGGCGCGTTGCAAGCGGTCAATCATGCTTTGGATTTCCCCGGTGCTCTGCTGGGTACGACTGGCCAAGGCCCGCACCTCATCAGCCACCACGGCAAAACCGCGCCCTGCTTCACCTGCCCGTGCTGCCTCAATGGCCGCGTTCAATGCCAGCAAGTTGGTCTGCTCGGCAATGGAGCGAATCACCTCCAGCACGCTGACAATGCCCTGCACATCCTGACGCAGACGCTCCATGGTGTCGCTGCTGCCCTTAACCTCCACCACTAGAGCATGGATACTGGACACACTCTGATCGACCACTCGTTTTGCCGACAGGGTTTCCTCATCGGTCTGCCGCGCTGCTTGGGCTGCACCCTGAGCGCTTTTGGCTACCTCGCGGGAGGTGGCTGACATCTGGTTAATAGCCGTAGCCACCTGATCAGTTTCATGGTGCTGGGCTTCTAAGGTTTTCTCGGAGCGCTGAGCTTGACTGGCCACTGCGTTGACCAAGCCGGAGAGCTGCTGGGTCGTCCCGGCCACTTGCTGAATCAGGCGCTGAATCTTCTCCACAAAGCAATTGAACGAGCCCGCCAATTCGCCCAACTCATCCTGCGAGGTCACTGGGAGTCGACAGGTCAAATCGCCCTCTCCTGAGGCCATATCATCCAGACCGGCTTTGATGCTCAGCAAAGGATTGAGAATAGAGTTGCTCATCAGCACCGCAACAATAATCATCAGAACTAACAAGCTGAGAGCAGTCCCCAACATGATCACCAATAACCAGCTAATGTGCTCGTCAAAGTGCTTCCGGGCCTGTTTAACCGAAAGTTCTACATTGTCCAAATTAACCGAGGTTCCAAACACCAAATCCCATTTTGGCAGGTACTCGGCATACCCGACTTTCGGCACCAGCGCTGTGCTAGAGGGCAATGTAAAGCTATAACTCACATAATGAGTGCCATTTTTACCAGCTTGGATCAGGTCGCGGATGGCATATACGCCATTGGGATCTTTAAAAGACTCAAAGCTTTCGCCAATCTGGCTGGTGGAATTACCCTGAAATAACCGGATAGATTTGCTGTCATATCCCCAAAAGTAGCCATCCTTTCCGTAGGTTAAGCGTTTAAGAATGGCAACTCCTTGGGCTCGCGCAGCGGTATCACCTGTGCTAGAGGCTTCGTAGAGAGGGCCAATGGCATTTAGCGCAATATCAACATAACGCTTAATCTCAGCACGGTGCTCCTCAATCAACAGGGCTCGCGTCTGCTCTTCCTGTTGATCGGCAAAGTCTTGCAAGGCTAAGATCGACACAAAGCTGACGATCAGCGTGAGTACACAAATAGGAACAAGTCCCAACAATAAAACCTTTGCGCGAAGCCGCAAGGAAAGAGACATAATGATGCACCACCTTAATAAACAACATTCCCCAGATATTCCGCCAGTCTCACATCAAGCAAGATGTAAGAAAAGATTTGCAGTAAAACACTATTAAAACTGTGCGGAAATCCCCCTAGACAAAAGTACTATTGATTACCACTTACGGTCAAAGAGTACCTTTTCCGCTTAGTTAAAGGCGGCTAATTTTTCGCTTTTCCAGCTCGCGCTGACGCAGTTCACGGCGCAATATCTTGCCCACATTAGTTGTCGGCAGGCTGTCACAAAACTCCAAAAATTTGGGGCGCTTGTAGCCTGTCAAATTGGCATGCATGTGCTGCATGATTTGCTCGTGGCTCAAACTCGCATTAGGGGCCAACACCACAAACAGCTTAATAGCCTCGCCTGAGCGCTCATCCGGCACACCAATGGCGGCACACTGCAAAATACCCGGCAAGCTGGCTAGCACTTCTTCTAACTCATTGGGGTAGACGTTGAAGCCCGAGACTAAAATCATGTCTTTTTTGCGATCGACGATTCGCATGTAGCCATCGGCTTGAATCAGGGCAATATCACCGGTTTTCAGCCAACCCTCGGCATCCAAGACTTGGGCAGTGGCTTCCGGGTGCTGCCAATAGCCTTTCATTACCTGCGGGCCTTTGATGCAAAGTTCGCCGGGACTGCCTAGGGGGAGCGTCTGGCCTTCATCATCAATCACTTTGCAAAAGGTTGAGGGCAGCGGAATACCAATGCTGCTCAGCTGAATGTTTTGAAAGGGATTGACCGAAACCACTGGGCTGGTTTCAGTCATGCCATATCCCTCGGCGATAGCACACCCCGTCAGCGCCTGCCATTGATGAGCGGCCCCTTGCTGCAAGGCCATACCACCCGAAAAGGTCACCTTAAGCCTAGAAAAATCTAAATGCCGAAATGCACTGTTATGGCAAAGAGCCATAAACAAGGTATTCAGCCCCACAAAGCCGGTGAAGCGGTACTTAGCCAAGACCTTAACAAAGCTAGAAAGATCGCGCGGATCGGTAATCAGCACATTATGGCCGCCGATTAACGACACCACCATGCAGTGCAGAGTAAAAGCATAGATGTGATAGAGCGGCAAAGGTGCCACCATCACCTCACAACCCTCCTGCAAACCATGCCCCATCAAGGCGCGGCATTGCAGCATATTGGCGATCAAATTACGGTGGGTGAGCATGGCACCCTTGGCTACACCGGTGGTGCCGCCGGTATATTGCAGTACCGCAATCTCATCCGAAGTGGCATCGGCTTCTTGCACAACAGAGGAACTGCCCAAGGCTAAGGCACTTCTTAAAGCAATAGCCTGAGGTAGATGATAAGCCGGCACTTTCTTTTTCACGTACTTGACCAAGGCATTGATCAGCCAGCGCCGCCAAGGTGAAAGTAAATCCCCTACCTCAGTGATGATAATGTGCCGAATCGCCGTATGCGGCAGCACCTCCTCCAGCAAATGCGCGGTGCTGTTCAAGCACACCAAAGCCCGCACGCCGGAATCCTTAAACTGATGCTCCATTTCTCGGGCGGTATATAGCGGATTGGTGTTAACCACAATCAGCCCGGCCCGCATGGCACCAAACACCACCACAGGATATTGCAATAGATTCGGCAACTGGACGGCAATGCGGTCGCCCGGTTTTAAATCGGTGTGCTGCTGCAACCAAGCGGCAAAGTGGCCGGATAAGTGGTACAGCGCCTGATAGGTCAGGGTTTTACCAAAGCTGGTAAACGCCGGCTTTTCAGCAAAGCGTTCGCAAGAAGCCTTCAATACTGCCGGAATGTTCCGGTAGGTATCAGGATCAATGGTTCGGCCAATGCCTGCGGGATATTTATCAGCCCAAAAGTCATCAGTCATGGCGGTGTTCCTTCTCTGATTTTTATTGTTGCGGGCCTAGGCCCTACCGATCGCTGGCTTCTGGATCGGCTCTTGCTTAGGATTGTGCTGACTTTTTCAGTGTGTAGCCATCCAAGCCCATGAGCACTCGCCTTTTTATGTTTTACCGAATGTCTGACCGGTTGTCCCTATGGGAGCCTTGCCGTTCATGAAAACCTTCCTCGACTGGTCTGCTTACAAAGATGCAGGCATGGGTGATGCCTATGCAGACATTCCCAAACATGGCGATGACTTTGCCAAGGCCGTAGCGGTTTGCATCAACAGCCGCCAATGTGAAGCTGATGGCAAGCAAGTCATGTGCCCCAGTTTCCGCATCACCGAAAACCCACACTTTTCCACCGGTGGACGCGTACAGCTACTCAAAGCTGCCCTTAACAACGAGCTGCCTGAGTTAGCCCTGAGCGACCCAACCCTAGCGGAAGCCATGGATCTGTGCGTCTCCTGCAAAGGCTGCAAGCGTGAATGCGAAGCCAATGTTGATATGCCGCTGATCAAGACCGAATATCTGGCACAGCGCGCCGCCCGCCAAGGCTTAAGCCTACGCAGCAAGCTATTCGCCCACACCCCGCGCTGGCTACACCATGCTAGCTGGCTAAAACCCTTCATCCGCTGGCGCAACCGCAATGCCCTGCTGTCACAACTGTCGGCACGACTCTTTGGACTAGCCGCCCAACGCCCCTTACCCGAACCCGCCACCCTGCCCTTCACCCACCCACCCCTCAGCGCCGATACGCACACCACTGTAGATTCAGAAGTAGTGCTACTGGTCGACACCTTCACTCGACACTTTGAGCCTAGCATCGCCGAAGCAGCGGTGACGGTCTTACAGGCCGCTGGATACTGCGTACTGATTGCCGAAGCCAATAGCCAAAGCCCTGATGCCGAACGCCCACTGTGCTGTGGCCGTACCTACTTGGCTCAAGGCATGGTGGATCAAGCCCGCGCAGAAGCGCAGCGCCTCGTTAACGCCTTACTGCCGCATATAGAAGCAGGCCGCACCGTCATCGGTTTGGAAGCCTCCTGCGTACTCGGCCTGCGTGACGATGCCAAAGCACTGGGATTGGGCGATGCCGTGGAGCAGATCAGCAAACACACCCTGTTGCTGGAAGAGTTCCTTGCCAGAGAAAGCACCGCCAAACGCCTGAATCTACCGCTCAAAGCCCTACCCGCAGGTGAAACCCTGATACACGGCCACTGCCATCAAAAAGCCGTCGGGGCGATGAAAGCCATGCGCCGGGTGCTCAAACTGATTCCTGAGCACGACTTCAGCCTCATTGAAGCAGGCTGCTGCGGCATGGCCGGTACCTTCGGCATCGAAGCGGAACACGCCGAGATGGCCAGCTGCATGGCCGAACAAGCCTTGCTGCCTGCACTGCGCGAAAAACCTGACGCACTCATCGTCGCCAATGGCTTCTCCTGCCGCCACCAAATGCGCAGCCATGGCGATCAGCGCCCCCGGCACTTGGCCGAACTGCTACGCGATGCCTTAGCCATTCCCTAAATCCATCGCCTCGCCCTGCCGCGATATCACGCACGCAGGGCGATTGGGAAAACAGCCTGCAAGCCTTTAAAATGCCGAGGCTAGGCTATTTTCACACCCGCCAAGGATCAACATGACCAGCATCAGCAACATTCCCTATGCAGAACTTGAGGTTGGAATGCAAGCCAGCCTCAGCAAGACCCTTGAAGAGCGCGACCTACAGCTATTTGCGGCGGTATCTGGCGATTGCAACCCGGTTCACCTTGACCCTGAGTTCGCTGCCACCACCATCTTTAAGGAGCGCATCGCCCACGGCATGCTGGCGGGCGCACTGATCAGCGCGGCCATTGCCTGCAAACTGCCAGGTCCAGGCTCCATCTATTTAGGGCAGCAGTTGAAATTCACCCATCCCGCTAAACTCGGCGATACCCTGACGGTGAAATTGGAAATACTGGAAAAGTTGCCGCGCCTGAGCGTGCGCATTGCGACCCGTGTCTTCAATCAGAATGGCGAGCTGTTGGTAGATGGGGAAGCCGAGGTGATGGCACCGCGTAAGAAACAAGAGATTGAAATGCCAGCGCTGCCCAGTATTCAGGTAGGCTAACTCGCCCATTTCCCGCATCGGCACTGTGACAAACTGTTGCCGATCCCTACGGGTAGTGCTCTAATAACGGCCAGAAAAATTAGGCAAAAAAAAGGCGACCGAAGTCGCCCAATTGCCTTGCGTGCCTTTACCGTTTTACCCCTGCGGCCTCTTGGCGGGCCTGACTGCATGGCTTTATGCGCTATGCAAGTCCGCAGGGTAGAGTCATCTTGCCGCCTGTCTCTTCTTGGGCACTATCAGTTTAGTTGCCTAGAAAAGCGATCATCAGGCAGGCAGTGATCACTCCTGCAAATACCATGTTATCGACAACCATCTCTTTCTCCCCTCTTCGATACCGGCGACCTTGGCAGTCTGTTTTTGGTATCTTCAGAGCCTTCCCCGTTACTGAGATCAAGATATACAGGCAGTGCCGACAAAGAATTGACCAGCGTCAATAGCCATTCTGCCGCCCGATAGCAGTCATTTGTAAACCTGACTCAGGTCAAGTAACTAAGGGGCATTACCCTCAAGCAACACCCCTGCCCACGCCCGGCTCACTTCTTCTTAGGCTTGGAGCGGTTTTTTGTTTTTTTGGCTTTGTTGATGGGCAGGGCCTGTTCAAAGGCTTTGCGCATGTCGTCAAGGCGACGATCATGCAGGGCATGAATACGCTTATCGCGCTCGGCAGCTAGGTCAATCAGTTGGCAGGGTGTGCCCATGGGGAAGTCACCTGAAATGCTGAAGAGGAAAAAGGGATGCTTTCTCCTCTACCATAGCGGCTAGCCCATTTACCCAGCAAGACGGGGTAAGGCAGATAATCAGGAGCGATTCAGGTTTTTCAGAATCGACTGATGCACCTTTAAACAGGTTTGCAAATCGGACTCGTCAATACCAGACAGCAAGTCATGGTGCATTTGCGCGGAGATAGCCTCGATTTGCTGGATCAGCGGCTGCACTTCATCGGTCAGCACGATTTTTTTGGCGCGGCGGTCTTCCGGCACCGGCAGGCGTTTCACGAAGCCTTGTTTCTCTAAGCTGTCCAGCAGGCGCGCCAAGGTCGGCCCTTCTACGCCGACGCTTTGCGCTAACTCGCGCTGAGTCGGCGGCTCTTGCATACGCGCTACGTGCAGCAGTACCAACCAACGAGCTTGTGATAAGCCAAGGTGTGCCAGCCGACGATCTAACTCCGCCCGCCAAGAGCGAGCCAGTAGCGCCAGCAGTGTTCCAAATCTAACGGGATGTTTCGGGGGCATTGCCTAACTATTCCATTTCATGCATATGCGCATGCTCATAATTAGCCCGCTACCAATACGGGCGACTTTATCAAGAATGACACTCAAGCATCCAGTGTGCAATCAAGGTAAGCGGATTTAGTCGCCAAACTCCACCAGTAGCGCAGCGCGAATGCAGTAGAGCACACCGATTGGTACAGCTTGCTCCAGTTGCTCATAAAGGCTGGCTGCGCTAGGTAGCTCGCCTTCGCCCTCTAGAAAAAGATCCTGAATTTCACCCAGCAGCTCCTCAGGTATATCCAAAGCTTGCTCTAGGGAGAGTTGCTGCTGACCGATGGCAGTGGCCAGCAGTTGGTAGACATTGCGCTCCGTGCAGCTTAAGCGGCGGGCGATCTGCTCTGGAGTCATGCCTGCACAGGCAAGGCTGATGACCTCGTGGCGCAGGTCCAGCGGGCTTTTTGCGTCTTCAGTGGCGACGGACACCCCCTGAAGTACTGCCAAAAAAGCTGGGCCGTAGCGCTCTAACTTGCGCGTTCCAACACCGCTGATGCCAGCCATGTCACTCAGGGTGCGCGGTTTGTGGCGCAGCATGTCTAGTAAGGTAGCATCCGGGAAGATCACATAGGGCGGCACCGAATGCTCTTCAGCCAGTTTACGGCGCAGGCTGCGCAGGGCTTCCCATTGGCTGCGCTCTTCAGGCTTCACCAATTGGCTGGCGGCGCTGGCGGTGGTTTTGCTGGGACGCTGACGCGGGCTGAGGTCGCGGCGTAGTTCTAGGCTGGCCTCTCCGCGCAACAGGGGGCGACAACTGTCCGCCAGACGCAAAGCGCCGTGGCCATCTAGGTCTACATCCACCAAGCCACGGGCGATTAGCTGGCGGAACACGGAGCGCCAATCGGCTTCGGACAGCGCTTTGCCGATGCCAAATACCGAGAGGTGTTGATGCCCCAAGCTGCGCACTCGATCATTTTCCCGTCCCAGCAGGATATCCATCAGATGCCCAACCCCATAGCGCTGACCGCTACGATAGACCGCTGACAGCGCTTGGCGGGCCGGTTCGGTGGCATCCCAAGTTTCGATGCCTTCGACGCAAATATCGCAGTGTCCACAAGGCTCTGGCAGCACTTCGTCGAAGTAAGCCAGCAAGGCTTGACGCCGACAGCGGGTTTCTTCGCAGAGGGCCAGCATAGCTTCTAGCTTGTGCTGTTCAACGCGCTTGTGGCGGTCGTCACCCTCGGAGTTGGCCAACATTTGTTTAAGCAGCAGTACATCCTGTAGGCCATAGGCCATCCATGCCTCGGCGGGCAAACCGTCACGCCCTGCACGGCCTGTTTCTTGGTAGTAGGCTTCTAGGGATTTGGGTAAATCCAGATGGGCGACAAAGCGCACGTTGGGTTTGTCGATACCCATGCCAAAGGCGATGGTGGCCACCATGATCAGGCCTTCTTCATTAAGAAAACGCCGCTGATGCAAAGAGCGCTGCTCGTTGGGCAAACCCGCGTGGTACGGCAAGGCCGGAAAGCCCTGCTCAGCCAGAAAGATCGCGGTTTCTTCCACCTTGCGCCGCGACAGGCAGTAAATGATGCCCGCTTCCCCACGTCGCTCACTCAGAAAGCCCAGCAACTGACGGCGCGGCTGATCCTTAAGAACGATGCGGTAGAAGATATTCGGACGATCAAAGCTCGATAGAAAGTGCTGCGCCTGCCCAAGGTGCAAGCGCTGGGCGATTTCTTCACGGGTGCGCTTATCCGCCGTGGCGGTCAGGGCTACGCGCGGCACTTCTGGGAAAAGTTCGGCGAGCTGGCCTAGTTGCAGGTATTCAGGGCGGAAATCATGCCCCCACTGGGAGACACAATGTGCCTCATCAATGGCAAACAGCGCCACCGGAAGGCGCTGCAAGAAGGCCAACATCCTCGGCTGCACCAGCCGCTCAGGGGCCAGATAAAGCAGCTTGATTTCACCCCGGCGCAAACGGTCGGCAATCTCGCGCTGCTGATCGGCATTTAGGGTGGAATTTAAGGCAACAGCAGGCACGCCTAGCTCATCCAGAGTCGCAACCTGATCCTCCATCAAGGCAATCAAGGGCGAAACCACTACGGTCAGGCCTTCGCGCAGCAGCGCAGGCACTTGGTAGCACAGGGATTTACCGCCGCCAGTGGGCATCAGCACCAGCGCATCGCCGCCTTTGGCTAGTTGCTCAACAATGGCCGCCTGATGGCCACGAAAGCTGTCATAACCAAAAACTTCCTTCAGGATATGCAGTGCCTGATCGTGCATGCCAGCCTCCAAAACGGGCACACAGTATACGCAAATGCAGCCCATCGGCTGAATAGCTGAACAAAGTGCCGACTTTTATGGCTTTTATTGTCTCTGTAGGGCTTGTCCTGACGCTATCCGGTGGATAGACGCGGACGGGTCGTCTAAAATCCACTGCTTTATAGCCCAAGGTAGTCTCCAGATGTCTTTTGCCGAGCAACTCGCACGCCTGCAAGTGTTTCTTGATGCCGATGATCTGCACGAAGAAGCGCTGGATTACATTGCCACCCACGGCTATCTGACGGCTCTGTGCATTTGCCCGGAGCCGGTGCCAGAACAGGAATGGATCGACGCCCTGTTCTCTGAGCCCCCTCACTACGCCGACGATACCGAACGCGAAGCCATTGAAAGCACCTTAGTGCAACTCAAGGCACACATTGCCCGCCAACTGGCCAGCGATGAAGATATGGAGCTGCCCTGTGATCTTGATCTGGGCGAGGAGCCAGACGAATCAGAGCTGCGCGGCTGGTGTATCGGTTTTATGGAGGGGGTCTTCCTGCGCGAATCGGTCTGGTTTGAAGAGGCCGAGGAAGAAGTCAGCGAACTCTTACTGCCCATCATGGTGGGTTCAGGCCTGTTTGATGAGCAGCCTGAATTTGCTGATATCGCTGAAGATTACGAGCTGGTCGATGAGATGATCGCCCAGATTCCTGAGCTGCTGACCGCCCTGTACCTGATCTGTCAGGCTCCTGATGAGAAGCCTGCCTTACTCAAACCGCGTCATCACTAAGCCAGCGCGCCCATGAGCAGACGAAGCGCCATCCACCCTAACCCTCTGGTGCGGGCTTGTTTGCTAGGCGTGGGTTGGTTATCGGTGCTGCTGGGCGTGCTAGGCATCTTTCTACCATTATTGCCGACTACCCCCTTTTTGTTGCTAGCTGCCGCCTGCTTTGCGCGCAGCTCGGAGCGTTTTTATCAGTGGCTGGTCAGTCACCCACGGCTTGGCCCTTGGTTTCGTGATTATTTAGAAGGCAATGGCATTCCGCTGAAGGGTAAGGTGTATGGCATTGCCCTGATGTGGTTGAGCATCGCCTTTTCCTGCTGGCTCGTGCCCATGCTCTGGGCGCGGCTCGGCATGCTGACCACGGCGCTGTTGGTCACTGTGTTTATTCTGCGTCAGAAAACCCTAATACCTGATCCCAACAAACAGCCGCCCATTTAACCGGGTCGGTTGTGATTGCGTTGGAAGGTTTCCTCGCCCATGGCGCGAATCTGCCCCTCAATCAGCGCCTCAAAGGGCTGCAATAGGGCGTTGAAGCGCTCAGTGCCCTCCAGCAGATTTAGAGCCAGCACAATGGCTTCCAAAGTGGACAAAGCCCCCGGCATCGGTGCTTTGCGCAGCCGATAGCGAGATACACAGCCTTCCGGCAAAGCCACCCTCGGCAACGCGGCCAAAGCGGGATTCAGATGCAGCAACTTGCGCGCCTTACGCCACGTGCCATCCGGCACGATGAGCTGTGACAAGCAAGGGCTATCCAACTCCGTTATGGGAACGGCCTGCTCACCGGGAAACAGCAAATAGCGCCCCGGCGATAGGGTAAGTTCAGGAAACCGCTCACCGACCTGCAACTCGGCGCGCTCAAGACCTAAAGCCGCCAAGCGTGCGGTATTCAGCGCATGGCGGGCTTCCTCAGGGTGTTGCAGGATCAGCACCTGTGTCCGGCTGCTCAAACGCGGAATCAGCGGACACAGGCAATGCAGCAACGGACGCTGACAACGGGGGCAGCGCGGACGATGGCCTCCGCTGTCAGTTGGGCTATCCATGGATTTAGTCGTAAGCAGCCAAAATCACGCTAGATGCCTTGAACAGCGCGCAGGCGCGTTTGCCCACCTCAAGGCCCATGCTTTCGCAGCTTTCGTGGCTGACCACAGAGGTGACGGTACGCCCGGAAGACAGTTGCAAAGTCACCTCATCGTTTACTGAGCCTCGATGGATTTCCGCCACCTCACCCCAGAGCTGATTGCGGGCAGTCAGGTGTAAATCTTCCTCGGTACTCAGCAGCACGGAGGAGGACTTGACGAAGGCCAGCACTTCCTTGCCGATCCCAAGCTGTAGGGTCTCAGCGCTCGCTTTGGTAATCACCGCGAGGATTTCGGTTTTATCGTCAAGGCGCATACGCACCTCATAATCCACACCACCATCGCGCAGACCGGTAATAGGCCCGGAGAACTGATTACGTGCGCTGGTTTTCAAGGATAAACGGCGCATGAGGCACTGAAACTCCTTGATATCGCCAATTTCAATGTGGGTCATGCGTTCGCTGAGATGGTCCAGCGCGTGCTGGTATTCGATCTCTAGGGCACGGTACATGGCCACCAAACGCCGCCCGTAATCCGTTAGCTGGGTGCCTCCGCCTTGCCGTCCGCCGCTGATCCGCACCACGAGGGGCTGGGCAGACATATTGTTCATCGCATCAATAGCATCCCAGGCTGCCTTATAAGACAGCGGAACCGCCTTAGCCGCTTGGTTAATAGAACCTAGCTCGTTGATCAGCTCCAGCAAGCGAATCCGCTTATCTGAGAGCGCGCCACCTTCCCCATTTTCCAGCGACAAACGGCCAATAAACCGCTGATGATCCTGTTCGGACATGAATCATGCTTCCTGATTTTTAGTGTTGTAAGGGCGACCAGTGATCAGGTCGCCTCTGAAAGCGCAGGTATTGTGGGCCGCTCGCCGGGATTTCGCAAAACTCAAACGCACAGAGTCCACTTATTGCACCAGCTCCTGATCGCTGAATAAGCCATCAAACAGCATGGAGGACAGGTAGCGCTCGCCAGAATCCGGGAGTATCACCACGATGGTTTTCCCCTGCATGGCCGGCTCATTGGCCAGTTTTACCGCTGCAGCCATGGCCGCGCCGCAGGAGATACCGCAGAGGATGCCTTCTTCACGCATCAGGCGCAGTGCCATGGCTTTGGCGTCTTCATCGGTGACGGTTTCCACGCGATCCACCAGCGACAGGTCGAGATTCTTCGGCACAAAGCCTGCGCCAATGCCTTGAATTTTATGCGGGCTGGGTTTGACTTCCGCACCCGCCAAGGTTTGGCTGATCACCGGCGAGCTGGCAGGCTCCACCGCCACCGACAGAATGGCTTTACCCTGAGTCTTTTTAATGTAGCGCGATACCCCTGAAAGGGTGCCGCCAGTGCCCACACCGGACACCAGTGCATCTACCGCGCCCTCGGTGTCATTCCAAATTTCCGGGCCGGTGGTTTTTTCGTGGATGGCCGGGTTGGAGGGGTTCTCGAACTGCTGAGGCATAAAGTATTGCGCCGGATTGGAGGCAGCAATCTCCATAGCCTTTTCGATGGCACCCTTCATGCCTTTGGCCGCTTCGGTGAGCACCAGCTCAGCACCCAAGGCTTTGAGCACTTTGCGGCGCTCCAGACTCATGGAGGCCGGCATGGTCAGCATCAGCTTATAACCCCGCGAGGCCGCCACAAAAGCCAAACCGATGCCCGTATTGCCAGACGTGGGTTCTACCAGGGTCATACCGGGTTTCAGGCGGCCATCGGCTTCGGCATCCCAAATCATCCCTGCACCAATCCGACACTTGACCGAATACGCAGGATTGCGCCCTTCAATCTTGGCTAACAGGGTGACACCTGCTGGGCCAAGGCGGTTGATTTTCACCAGCGGAGTATTACCAATGGTATGCGCGTTATCAGCAAAAATGCGGCTCATGGGGTTTCCTATTGTTTAGGTAGAGGAGCATCACAGCCTAGGCTAACTACAAAAGCCCGTTTGGTTCACAGTATTCCACGTCACCCCTGACAAGATAATCCCTATATCTTCAGCGAGTTGGCCATTCACCTGTGAAAGGCTATGACTGGCATAAGATAGTCACTCCCCAACCCTTTTTGGAGCCCGCCCCATGAAGTTTGAAGGCACCGCCTCATACATAGCCACTGCTGATCTGAAACTGGCGGTCAATGCCGCCATCACCCTACAGCGTCCACTGCTGATCAAGGGTGAGCCCGGTACTGGCAAAACCTTGCTGGCGGAGCAACTGGCCAGTGCCCTAAACACGCGGCTGATCACTTGGCACATTAAATCCACCACCAAGGCTCATCAGGGGCTTTATGAGTACGATGCAGTCAGCCGCCTGCGAGACTCACAACTGGGCGTGGATCGCGTGCATGAGGTGCGCAACTACCTGAAAAAAGGCAAGCTCTGGGAAGCCTTCGAAGCCGATCAACGGGTCATTTTGCTGATTGATGAGATCGACAAAGCCGACATTGAATTCCCCAATGACCTGCTGCAAGAGCTGGATCGCATGGAGTTCTTCGTCTACGAAACCGGCGAAACCATCAAAGCTCAGCAACGGCCCATCATCATTATCACCTCTAATAATGAGAAAGAGCTGCCGGATGCCTTCTTGCGCCGCTGCTTCTTCCATTACATCGCCTTCCCGGATCGCAGCACCTTGCAATCTATCGTCGATGTGCATTTTCCTAACATCAAGGCCGAGTTAGTCAGTGAAGCCTTGGACATCTTCTTTGAAGTACGCAAGGTGCCGGGGCTGAAGAAAAAGCCTTCTACCTCGGAGTTGGTCGATTGGCTGAAGCTGCTGATGGCCGATGAGCTAGGCGAGGCCGTATTGCGCGAACGTGACCCAAGCAAAGCCATTCCGCCACTGGCCGGAGCCTTGGTTAAAAATGAACAGGATGTGCAATTGCTGGAGCGTCTGGCCTTTATGACCCGCCGCAACCGCTAACTGGGAGGATGCACCATGCTGCTCAACCTGTTTGACGAACTGCGCGCGGCAAAAGTCCCGGTGTCCCTCCGCGAGCTGCTAGACCTGCTGGAAGCCTTGCAGCAAGGGTTGGTGTTCGCCGATATGCAGGATTTTTACCTGCTGTCACGGGCCATTTTGGTGAAGGACGAGCGCTATTACGACCGTTTCGACCGAGCCTTCTCCATCTATTTCAATGGCTTGCAGAATTTGGAACAAGCCCTACAAGCGCTGATTCCCGAAGACTGGTTGCGTAAAGAGTTTGAGCGCCAACTCAGCGATGAAGATAAAGCCGCCCTCAAAAGCCTCGGCGGACTGGATAAGCTGTTCGAAGCCTTCAAACAACGCCTTGCCGAACAAAAAGAACGCCATGCGGGCGGTAGTAAATGGATCGGCACCGGCGGCAGCAGTCCCTTTGGCTCTGGTGGTTATCACCCGGAAGGCATTCGGGTTGGAGATGCCGGACAGCGCCAAGGTAAAGCCGTTAAAGTTTGGGAGCAGCGCGAATACCGCAATCTGGATGATCAGGTTGAAGTGGGACGGCGCAATATCCAAATGGCCCTACGCCGCCTGCGAAAATTCGCTAGGGCCGGTGCAGCGGAAGAATTGGACATCGACGGCACCATCGACCATACCGCCCGTGATGGCGGCCTGCTGAACATCCAAATGCGCCCGGAACGCCGGAACGCCGTCAAACTGTTGCTGCTGTTTGATGTCGGTGGCTCCATGGATGCCTGCGTTCAGGTCTGCGAGGAATTATTTTCAGCCTGCCGCAGCGAGTTCAAGCATCTGGAGTACTACTACTTTCACAACTTCATTTACGAAGGGCTGTGGCGTGACAATGCGCGGCGCTTTTCTGAGCTGACCTCCACCCATGAGGTGCTGCGAACCTATGGCCCTGACTGGAAGGTAGTCTTTATCGGCGATGCGTCCATGTCACCCTACGAAATCAGCCACCCCGGCGGCAGCGTCGAGCACTGGAATGAAGAGCCCGGCGCACGCTGGATGCAGCGCTTCAGCGAGAAATTCCCCAAGCTTATCTGGATCAACCCTACGCCGCAGAGCCACTGGGCCTATACCCAATCCATTGATCAGGTGCGCGCACTGGTCGGCCAACGCATGTATCCCATGACGCTGGCCGGTTTGGAGGATGGCATGCGCTACTTGGCCAAATAATATCGCCCTTATTTTTACATCCAGCCGTCTACCCTCGACTTTAGGAATATGAGCGATTGGCCAAGCTGGGTGTATACTCTCGCCACTGATCGTTTGTCAGACCCGGAGCCCCCGCTGGAAACATGAGCGCCCTCACCGCTGCTACCCCCCTTTTTCCAGCATGCCGGCTATCTGTCGGAACCGTCGCTTTTACCCCCCGTCAACTGCACCAGAGCGTCTGGGGCAACCCTCCAGCAGTCTCTACCTCCATCTTTAGGCACATTGCTGCTATCGGGCAGGCTCGCCTACCCTGTGTCCTCAAGATTGTGCAGTTGCAGCAATCCATAGAGAGGAGTTAACGCAAAACATGTCTACCAAGATCATTTATACGCTGACCGACGAAGCCCCGGCACTGGCCACCTACTCCCTGCTGCCTATCGTCAAAGCGTTTACCGGATCCTCGGGCATCGCGGTTGAAACCCGTGATATCTCCCTCGCTGGCCGGATTCTTGCGAACTTCCCCGAGAGCCTGACCGAGGCTCAAAAAATCTCTGACCATCTGGTCGAGCTGGGCCAACTGGCCACCAAACCAGAAGCCAACATCATCAAGCTGCCGAACATCAGCGCCTCGATGCCGCAGCTCAAAGCCGCCATCAAAGAGCTGCAAACTCAGGGCTATAAAGTCCCCGACTACCCTGAAGAAGCCACCACTGATGCTGAAAAAAGCATCAAAAGCCGCTACGACAAAATCAAAGGCAGCGCGGTAAACCCCGTTCTGCGCGAAGGTAACTCTGACCGTCGTGCGCCGCTGTCCGTTAAGAACTACGCGCGTAAGCACCCCCATAAAATGGGCGCTTGGGCAGCTGACTCCAAGTCCCACGTCGCGCACATGACCAGTGGCGATTTCTACGGCAGCGAGAAATCTGCGCTGATCGCCAAAGACGGCAGCGTAAAAATCGAGCTGGTTGGTAAAGACGGCAGCGTTAAGGTTCTGAAAGAAAAAACCGTCGTCAAGGCCGCTGAAATCATCGACGCTTCGGTGATGAGCAAGAAGGCACTGAGCAGCTTCATCGAAGCGCAAATTGCCGACGCCAAAGCCCAAGGTGTACTGCTGTCCGTTCACCTGAAAGCCACCATGATGAAAGTCTCTGACCCCATCATGTTCGGTGTCATCACTTCTGTATTCTATAAAGAAGTGCTGGAAAAACACGCCGCTGTTCTGAAAGAAATCGGCGTTGACCTGAACAACGGTATCGGCGACCTGTACGCACGCATCAAGACGCTGCCCGCTGACAAGCAAGCTGAAATCGAAGCCGACATCAAGGCCCTGTACGCTGATCGTCCAGCGCTGGCCATGGTTAACTCCGACAAAGGTATCACCAACCTGCACGTACCTAGCGACGTAATCGTTGATGCCTCCATGCCGGCGATGATCCGTGACTCCGGTAAAATGTGGAATGCCGAAGGCAAACTGCAAGATACCAAAGCCATCATCCCTGATCGCTGCTATGCCGGTATCTACCAAGTCACCATCGCTGACTGCAAAAAATACGGTGCTTTCGACCCCGTCACCATGGGCAGCGTACCTAACGTTGGCCTGATGGCGCAGCAAGCGGAAGAATACGGCTCTCACGACAAAACCTTCCAAGTACCTGCTGATGGCGTGGTGCGCGTAAGCGACGAAAGCGGCGCTGTACTGCTGGAACAAGCCGTTGAAGCCGGTGATATTTGGCGCATGTGCCAAGCCAAAGACGCCCCGATTCAAGACTGGGTGAAGCTGGCCGTTACCCGTGCGCGTGCTACTGGCGTTCCTGCGGTGTTCTGGCTCGACCCAGCGCGTGCCCACGATGCTCAGGTCATCAAAAAGGTAGAAACCTACCTGAAGAACCACGACACCACAGGTCTGGACATCCAGATCATGTCCCCTGAAGCGGCTACCCAGTTCTCGCTGGATCGCATCCGTAAGGGTCTGGACACCATCTCCGTCACCGGTAACGTACTGCGCGATTACCTGACCGACCTGTTCCCCATCATGGAACTGGGTACGAGCGCCAAAATGCTCTCCGTAGTCCCTCTGATGGGTGGCGGCGGTCTGTTCGAAACCGGCGCGGGCGGTTCTGCGCCTAAGCACGTTCAGCAGTTCCTCGAAGAAAACCACCTGCGCTGGGATTCGCTGGGCGAGTTCTTGGCTCTGGCGGCTTCTCTGGAGCATCTGGGCAGCGTGTACAACAACCCTAAAGCACTGGTTCTGGCTAAGACGCTGGATCAGGCCAACGGTCAGTTCCTCGACAGCGACAAATCCCCGTCGCGTAAAGTCGGTGAGCTGGACAACCGTGGCAGCCACTTCTATCTGGCTCTGTACTGGGCTCAAGCGCTGGCCGCTCAGACCGAAGACAAAGAGCTGCAAGCGCAGTTCAGCGGTCTGGCCAAAACCCTGACCGACAACGAAGCTAAAATCGTTGAAGAGCTGAGCAAGGCTCAGGGCACAGCCATCGACATCGGCGGTTACTACCACCCCGATTTCGAGAAAGCCAGCCAGTCTATGCGTCCTAGCGCTACGCTGAACGCGGCTCTGGCTGCACTGGTCTAAGCCTTTGCTGAGGTGATGCGTTAATCGCACCGCCTCTGTACTGCTTGAATCGCAAAAACCCCGGCCTTGTGTCGGGGTTTTTGTTTGTATCGCCCATCAGTCCGATGCCAATCCCCCACAACCGAGACGGCTGCGTATAATGGACGGCCCTTAGCGAGCTTCCGGATACTGATGTATGGATTGGTACGCGCACGTTACCGTGGCCACCGTTGTGGAAGACAATGGCCGCTTTCTGCTGGTGGAAGAAAACCAAAACGGCGAACTGGTGTTTAACCAGCCAGCCGGACACCTCGACCCCGATGAAAGCCTGATCGAAGCCGCCTGCCGAGAAACCCTTGAGGAAACCGGCTGGACGGTTGAGATTCAAGGCGTGGTCGGTGTGGGCCTCTACCTCTCGCCCCATAACGGCATCACCTACTGCCGCACGGCTTTCCACGCCAAAGCCCTGTCTCATGACCCAGAGCGTCCGTTGGATACCGGCATCCTCCGCGCGGTTTGGATGACCTTGGATGAAATCCGTGCCGCCAGCGACCGCCTACGCAGCCCCATGGTGCTGACGGTCATTGAGCAGTATCTGGCGGGGCATCGCTACCCGCTCTCGATGATTTTCTGAGCAAAGGGGAAGACTCTCTTGAACGGTACACGCGTCATTGTCGGCATGTCGGGAGGCGTTGATTCCTCCGTCTCCGCGCTACTGCTCATGCAACAGGGCTATCAGGTTGAAGGCCTGTTCATGAAAAACTGGGAGGAGGACGACGGCACCGACTATTGCACCGCCAAAGAAGACCTCGCCGATGCCCAAGCAGTTTGCGATAAGCTCGGCATTAAGCTGCACACCGCCAACTTTGCTGCTGAGTATTGGGACAACGTCTTCGAATACTTTCTGGCGGAATACAAAGCCGGACGCACGCCCAACCCGGATATCCTCTGCAACCGGGAAATCAAGTTCAAAGCCTTCCTCGACTACGCGCTGATGCTAGGCGCTGAGCTGATCGCCACCGGCCACTACGTGCGCCGCCGCGACCGCAACGGCCAGACTGAGCTGCTCAAAGGCCTTGATCCTAATAAAGATCAAAGTTACTTCCTGCACGCAGTGGGCGGCGCGCAAATCGGCAAAACCCTGTTCCCCGTCGGCGAACTGGAAAAGCCCGCCGTCCGCGCCATTGCTGAAATGCACGGGCTGGCCACTGCGCGCAAAAAAGACTCCACCGGCATCTGCTTTATTGGCGAGCGGCGCTTTCGCGACTTCCTCAAGCAATACCTGCCCGCGCAACCCGGCCCCATCGAAACCACCGAGGGCAAAGTGATCGGTGAGCACCATGGCCTGATGTACCACACCATTGGCCAGCGTCAGGGCTTGGGTATCGGCGGCCTTAAAGATGCCGGGGATGATGCTTGGTATGTGCTGGATAAGGACATGGCCCGCAATGTGCTGATTGTCGGCCAAGGCAACGATCATCCACGGCTGTTCTCCAAAGCGCTGGGGGTCTCGCAGATCTACTGGGTCAACCCTGTACAACTGGATGCGCCGCGCCGCCTAACGGCCAAGGTTCGCTATCGGCAAACCGACCAAGCTTGCACGCTAGAAGCCTTGGCAGAAGGCTACCGCGTCGATTTTGAGCGCCCGCAACGCGCCGTTACCCCCGGCCAGTCGGTGGTGTTTTATGATGGCGAGATCTGTTTGGGCGGCGGCGTCATCGAGTATGCCGAGCCTTGGACAGCGGAGATCCCCTCATGAGTAAGATGCAAGAACAAATTATGGCCCTTGGCGCGGTGTTCGAAGCCGCGTCGCTGGTCGAGCAGATCGCGCGTAATGGACAAGCGGCCAATCCACCCATCGCCTGCCTGCTGGGCAGTCTGTTGGTACGCGACCCGCAAACCACCCTAGAGGTTTACGGCGGCGATGATTTGCTGCTGCACGAAGGCTACCGTCTACTAGCCGGAACCTTGGAGCGCGAAAACAGCATCCTACAGCGCGATGCCTTGCGTTACGCCTTGGCCATGCTCGGTTTGGAGCGCCAACTAACGCGACGCGATGACATGCTCAAACAGATCGGCACACGCCTCGATCAGATCCAAGTGCAAGTTGGACACTTTGGCATCGCCCATGAGAATGTGATTGCAGCCTTTGGTGGGCTCTACCAAGACACCCTCAGCACCTTTCGCCGCCGCATACAGGTACAGGGCGACGTCCGCTATCTGCAACAACCCGATACCGCCGCATTGATCCGCGCCCTACTGCTCAGCGGCATTCGTTCGGCACGCCTATGGCGACAACTGGGTGGGCACCGTTGGCAGTTGATCTTCAGCCGCCGCAAAATGCTGGATGCCCTCTACCCTCGCCTGCGGCGCAGCGCCTGAAAGATCGGACGAACGCGGCCTGATTCATGTATCCTGTGAGCCCTTTTTTACAACTCGACTGAATGTCCATGCAGCTCTCCTCGCTCACTGCGGTCTCCCCCGTCGATGGCCGCTACGCCGGTAAAACCAGCACCCTACGTCCGATCTTCAGTGAATACGGTCTGATCCGTTACCGCGTACTGGTGGAGGTGCGCTGGCTTCAGCGTCTGGCCGCCCATCCGGGCGTCCCGGAAGTCGCGCCCTTCTCGGCAGAAGCCACGCAACTGCTGGAACAGTTGGTCGATGATTTCCGCATCGAATACGCCGAACGCGTCAAAGCCTTTGAGCTGACCACTAACCACGATGTCAAGGCCGTGGAATACCTGCTCAAAGAACAGGCAGAGCGTTTGCCAGAGCTTTCGGCCATCAAAGAGTTCATCCACTTCGCCTGCACCTCCGAGGACATCAACAACCTGTCCTACGCGCTGATGCTGCGCGATGGCCGCGATACCGTGCTGTTGCCCACCATGCGCCAAGTGGCTGATGCCATCCGCGTGCTGGCTCACTATCTGGCCGAAGTGCCCATGCTGGCGCGCACCCACGGTCAACCGGCCTCACCCACCACCTTGGGTAAAGAGCTGGCCAACGTGGTGTACCGCTTGGAGCGGCAAATGGCACAAATCGCTGCCGTGCCGCTGCTGGGCAAGATCAACGGCGCGGTAGGCAACTACAACGCGCACCTTTCGGCCTATCCAGAAGTGGATTGGGAAGCCAACGCCCGCGACTTCATCGAAGGGGATTTGGGCCTGAATTGGAACCCCTACACCACGCAGATCGAGCCGCATGACTACATCGCCGAACTGTTCGATGCTGTAGCGCGCTTTAATACCATCCTCATCGACTTTGACCGCGATGTGTGGGGCTACATTTCCCTCGGCTACTTCAAACAGAAGACCGTCGCCGGTGAAATTGGCTCCTCCACCATGCCGCACAAGGTCAACCCCATTGACTTCGAAAACTCCGAAGGCAATCTGGGGATCGCCAACGCCATCTTCCAACATCTGGCCACTAAATTGCCGATTTCCCGCTGGCAGCGCGATCTGACCGACTCCACCGTATTGCGTAACCTCGGTGTAGGCTTCGCCCATAGCCTGATCGCTTATGAAGCTAGCCTAAAAGGCATCGGCAAGCTGGAGCTGAATGCCCAACGTCTGGCCGATGATCTGGACGCCTGCTGGGAAGTGCTGGCCGAGCCCATCCAAACCGTGATGCGCCGCTACGCCGTGGCCAACCCCTACGAGAAGCTCAAGGAGCTGACCCGTGGCAAAGGCATCACCGCTGAAGGCCTACGCGCCTTTATTGACGGCCTAGATATCCCAGAAGCCGCCAAGCAAGAACTGCGTGAACTGACGCCTGCCCGCTACATCGGTAACGCCGTGGCGCAAGCCAAACGCATCTAATCCCGCGATAAGCAGTACCCACAATGCCCGGTCATCATGCCGGGCATTGTTGTTTAGTATGCTTAACTTTTTACAGATCCCTCACTTAGCCAAGGCTACCTACCATGAACTCAGATACCCCCCTGCAACTGCTCGGCGGCCTCAGCGCACGGCAGTTTCTGCGCGATTACTGGCAGAAAAAACCGCTGCTGATTCGCCAAGCCATTCCCGGCTTTGAAAGCCCACTATCGCCGGATGAACTGGCCGGATTGTCCCTTGAGGAAGAGGTAGAGTCGCGGCTGGTCATCGAGCACGGCCAGCGCCCTTGGGAGTTGTGCCACGGCCCCTTCGACGACAGCACCTATCAAAACCTGCCCGCAAAAGATTGGACGCTGCTGGTTCAGGCTGTAGATCAGTGGGCGCCTGAAGTGGCTGAATTGGTCGAAGCCTTCCGCTTTCTGCCCAACTGGCGGATTGACGATGTGATGATCAGCTACGCCGCGCCCGGCGGCGGCGTCGGCCCGCACTACGACAACTACGACGTATTTCTGCTGCAAGGCTACGGCCAGCGCCATTGGCGTATCGGGCAAATGTGCGACAGCGACAGCCCGATGCTTGACCATCCCGACCTGAAAATCCTCGCCGAATTTGAACAGAGCGACGAATGGGTACTGGAACCGGGCGATATGCTCTATCTGCCGCCACGTCTGGCTCACTACGGCACCGCCGTGGATGACTGCATGACCTACTCCGTGGGCTGCCGTGCGCCCGGTGCCGCTGAAGTGCTCACCCATTTCACCGACTTTTTGGCGCAATTTATCTCCGATGATCAGCGCTACAACGATGCCGATCTCAGCCCAGTGAGCGATCCACATCAAATTCAAATAGATGCCGTACAGCGCCTACGCCAGCTAATGAACGAGCACCTCAGCGACGACCGCTTGCTGATGACTTGGTTCGGCCAGTTCATGACCGAGCCGCGCTACCCTGACCAAATCAGCGGCCCTGAGCAACTCAGCGAAGCCGAACTCCTCGAAGCCCTCACCAGCGGCGCTATCCTCATTCGCAACCCTTGCGCGCGTTTGGCTTGGAGTGAAATCGACCTCGGCCCACTGCTGTTTGCCAGCGGCCATAGCCGTTTACTGCCCGGTCATTTACATGAACTGGTGCGACTGCTCTGCTCTGCCGATGCCTTGCACGCTGAAAATCTGGAACCTTGGTTGGACGACCCAGATGCCTGTCAACTGCTGCTTGAGCTACTCAAACAGGGTTCACTGGTGGTCGCTGAAGAACCGGCCGAGGACGAAGGTGAAGATTGAGATCCGTCTGGCCGACTGGACAACTGATCAAGCCGCCTTACGCCAGATCCGCGAGCAGGTGTTCATCCTTGAACAGGCCGTGCCTGTGGAACTGGAGTGGGACGAACAGGACGCCAGCGCCTGCCATTTTCTGGTTCTTGCCGATCAGCAGCCCATCGGCACCGCGCGCTTGCTAGCCGACGGGCATATTGGCCGCGTCGCCATTCTTCCGGCTTGGCGCGGCCAGCAGATTGGCTCTGCGCTGATGCAGGCAGTGATTGCTGAGGCTGAGCAACGCGCTTTGATCCCACAGCACCTCGCGGCGCAAACCCACGCCCTCAGCTTTTACCAACGCCTAGGCTTTCGGGTGATTGGCGAGGTTTTTATGGATGCTGGGATTCCACACCAAGGGATGATTCGCCCCTAAAGAGCCGAGGCTTTCCCAATCCGCTACTCCGGGCTTACCCTAGCACCTGTCCGCTGGGATGCCCGGAGCCTTTCCATGTTGCTGCGTAGCCTACTGATCGCCCTAACACTGGCCATAGCCCTGCCCTTACAGGCCGCCACTGAAGTCATCACCCTCAACTACCGCATGGCTGAAGAGGTAGTGCCCATCGCTGAATCCATCATCGGCGCGCAGGGACGTGTCGTGCCTCACGGCAATCAATTGGTAGTGACTGCACCAGACACCTTGATCAACGAACTACGCCAAACCCTTGAGCAACTCGATCAAGCGCCCCAACAATTGCTGATCAGTGTCGATACCCAAGATTTCTCCAACAATCGCGGCCAAGGCTATCAGGTGGATGGCGCGGTCAATACCGGCGAAATCAGCATCCGCTCAGGCCAGAGCGAACGCAATCAGGTACGGATCATCCGCCGCAACACCAGCACCCACGAGGGCGGCGTCCAACAGGTACGGGCCACTGAAGGCTATCCGGCGCTGATTCAAGTAGGCCAGCGCGTCCCCCTGACCAATACTGACAGCGACCGTTATGGGGATGTCTACCGCAATACCCAATACCACGACGTGATGCGCGGCTTCTACGCTACAGCAACTGTCAGCGGCGATCGCGTGCAAGTGACCCTGAGCAGCCAACGCGATCGCGTCAACCGCAGCCGCCCAGAAGTCCTCGACCTGCAAAGCACCGAGACGCGCATCAGTGGCCGTGTCGGCGAGTGGATTTCCGTCAGTGGCATCGACGAAAACGCCAACAGCCAGCGCAGTGGCGTGCTGCGCCAATATTCGACTCAGGGGGAGCAAAATCAGTCGCTGCGTATTAAGGTCGATATTCTCGAGTAACCCCCGCGACTAAAGTCAAATGTAGTGCTAATAAAAAAGCACTACAAAATTGTTGACGAAGCGCTTTTGGCAAAGCATTATGGCCTCGCTCCCGCTAAACAGGGGACCTGGTAAAAGGGTCTTCGGGGCAGGCTTAAGCCAACCAGCCGAGCCGCCCCATCATTGCGCTGCCCACAAGGCAGAGCCTGCGAGATCGCATAGAAATACGCCGTCCAGATGGACGAGGAGTAGCCTTAATCAGCCTGACATGTAGTGCCTTCAGGATGGCCACAACAGCCACCAAAGCGCCCTGTACTTATCAGCTGAAACCGCTATACCTCTTTTGTCCGGCACTTGCATCTCGACACTCTGCTGCGTGTGGCTCGCTCTGGCATCAGCGCTAGCACGTAGGTTCCAGGTTGGAAAAATCGGTGCTCAACCACACTCTATTTTAAGGATTGAACATGTCCGCTTATCAAAATGACATCAAGGCCATCGCCGCCCTGAAAGAGACCAACGGCAACAGCTGGAGCGCGATCAACCCGGAATCCGTGGCTCGTATGCGCGCTCAGAACCGCTTCAAAACCGGTCTGGACATCGCTAAATACACCGCCGCCATCATGCGTAAAGACATGGCTGAATACGATGCTGACAGCAGCGTTTATACTCAGTCACTGGGTTGCTGGCATGGTTTCATCGGTCAGCAAAAGCTGATCTCCATCAAAAAGCACCTGAAAACCACCAACAAGCGCTACCTCTACCTGTCCGGCTGGATGGTTGCTGCCCTGCGTTCTGATTTCGGCCCGCTGCCCGATCAGTCCATGCACGAAAAAACCGCAGTTTCTGGCCTGATCGAAGAGCTGTACACCTTCCTGCGCCAAGCCGATGCCCGTGAACTGGACCTGCTGTTCGTCGCACTGGACGCTGCTCGTGAAGCCGGTGACAAAGCCAAAGCCGCTGAGATTCAAGCTCAGATCGACAACTACGAAACCCACGTAGTACCGATCATCGCCGACATCGACGCCGGCTTTGGTAACCCAGAAGCGACCTACCTGCTGGCTAAGCGCATGATTGAAGCCGGTGCCTGCTGCATCCAGATCGAAAACCAAGTATCGGATGAGAAGCAGTGCGGCCACCAAGACGGTAAAGTGACCGTTCCGCATGCTGACTTTTTGGCCAAAATCAATGCCGTTCGCTACGCCTTCCTTGAGCTGGGCGTTGATGATGGCGTGATCGTTGCCCGTACCGACTCCCTGGGTGCTGGCCTGACCAAGCAAATCGCCGTAACCGCTGAGCCTGGCGATCTGGGCGATCAGTACAACTCCTTCTTGGATTGCGAAGAAGTCTCCGCTGCCGATCTGGGCAATGGCGATGTCGTGATCAACCGTGGTGGCAAACTGCTGCGTCCTAAGCGCCTGCCGTCCAACCTGTTCCAGTTCCGTAAAGGCACAGGCGAAGACCGTTGCGTTCTGGATTGCATCACCTCGCTGCAAAACGGCGCTGACTTGCTGTGGATCGAAACTGAGAAACCCCACGTTGGCCAGATCAAAGGCATGGTTGACCGCATCCGCGCTGTCATCCCTAACGCCAAGCTGGTTTACAACAACAGCCCGTCCTTCAACTGGACATTGAACTTCCGTCAGCAAGTGTTCGATCTGATGATCAGCGAAGGCAAAGACGTTTCCGCCTACGACCGCGCCAAACTGATGAGCATCGACTACGACACCACCGAACTGGCGCTGCGTGCTGATGAAATGATCCGCACCTTCCAGAAAGAAGGCTCCGCTCAGGCTGGTATCTTCCACCACCTGATCACCCTGCCGACTTACCACACAGCGGCTCTGTCCACCGACAATCTGGCCAAAGGCTACTTCGCTGAAGAAGGCATGCTGGCTTACGTTAAAGGTGTTCAGCGTCAAGAACTGCGTCAAGGCATTGCCTGCGTTAAGCACCAGAACATGGCTGGCTCCGACATCGGCGACAACCATAAAGAGTACTTCGCCGGTGAAGCCGCTCTGAAAGCCGGTGGCAAAGACAACACCATGAACCAGTTCCACTAAGAGCACAGTAGGCACCTGCCCTCTCCAGGTACCTACGCTGCAACTGACGGGCTCCGTAGCGATACGGAGCCCGTTTTTATTGGGCGATACGCAACGCTAGGCCAACCTTTTGTCTGTTATGACAGATGCAGCATCAAACTGTCATATATCTGTCTAACTTCCTCTATAGCGTCAAGGCAACCCTGATAGGCCCATTACGGGAGCTGCCTTGTGAAAACAGAAAAAATCGCCGCGATCTTCGAGCAACACGCCGAGCTACCCAGCAACAACTCGCGCAATCCTCACCTCAATGAAGTCATAGCCCAAGGACGCCGCTCGCTCCTTAAAGGCAGTGCAGCCTTTTGCGCCCTGAGCTTCATGGGAATCAGCCTGCCGGTACGCGCAGAATCAGATGCCAGTCCAGTCGAAAAAGCACTGGTAAGCGGACAGAGCCCAGAAGCAGGCCGACTGCCCTTTAAAGCCATCAGCATCAACCGTGCTGATCAAGTTACTGTGCCTGAAGGCTTTGAGGCGCAAGCCTTTATCCCATGGGGAACGCCGATCACCGGGCGCTATCCAGCCTTTTTGGAAGACGCCAGCAACAGCGCACAAGATCAGGCTGAGCAAACCGGCATGCACCACGACGGCATGCACTTCTTCCCCATTGATGCCCAAGCGGGCGCAGGCAAGCGCAGCGACCACGGCCTGCTAGTGGTTAATCACGAATACATTGACCCGCCCATCCTGCACACCAATGGCCCTAGCCGCAGCGGAAATCAGCGCACCAGCGCCGATGAAGTCCGTAAAGAAATCAACGCCCACGGGGTTTCCGTGGTAGAGATTCAACGCGATAGCCGCAGCCGCTGGACAGTGCAACCCTCCAACCGCAATCGCCGCATCACCGCCGCCACCCCTATGCGTATTGAAGGCCCAGCACGCGGCCATGAGCTGATGAAAACCCGTTACAGCCCCAGCGGCACCACCAGCCGAGGCACCCTCAATAACTGCGCCAACGGCCATACGCCTTGGGGCACTTACCTGACCTGTGAAGAAAACTGGGCCGGTTACTTCGCCTGCCAGGATGCTGAACTGCCCCGCGAGCTGTCGCGCTACGGCGTGCAGAAAACCACACGCTATGGCTGGGAAACCTTGGCCGGTGATGAATTCCAGCGCTTTGACGTCGGTCGCCGTGGTGAGAGCGCCACAGCCGACTACCGCAACGAAGCCAACACCTTTGGCTGGATCGTCGAAATCGACCCCTTCAACCCAGATGCCACGCCCATCAAACACACTGCGCTAGGCCGCTTCGCCCACGAAGGCTTGGTGTTTGCGCCCACAGAACCGGGACAGCGCTTGGTCTGTTACTCCGGCGATGACTCCGTTAACGAGTACATCTATAAGTACATCAGCCGCGACCAATACCGCCCGCGCACCGATAACAGCCGCTTATTGGACGAAGGTACCCTCTACGTAGCGCGTTTTAACGCCGATGGCAGCGGTGATTGGCTAGCCTTGGATATTCAAGACAGTGCCTTTCAGAAGGCTTGTGTGGCCGCAGGCGTCAACTTTGCCGACCAAGGTGAGGTACTGATCAATACTCGCTTAGCGGCTGATGTCGTGGGTGCGACCAAAATGGATCGCCCGGAATGGGGAGCCATCAGCCCACACAGTGGTGAAGTCTATTTCACTCTGACTAACAACCTGCTGCGCAAAGAAGCCGATGCCGCCAATCCACGCAGCCCTAACCCCTATGGCCACATCATCCGCTGGAAAGAAGCCAGCCCGGACTACAGCAGCAACCGCTTCACCTGGGACATCTACCTGCTGGCAGGCCCTGAAGGCGAAGGCCGCATACAAAACAGCCCGTTAGCAGCCAGTAACCTGCTGGCTAGCCCAGACGGGCTTTGGTTCGATCGAGATGGCCGTCTGTGGATTCAAACGGATATGAGCGGCTCACAGCTGGAATCCGGGCCTTTTGGCAACAATCAGATGCTGGTCTCTGACCCCAGTACCGGGGAAACTCAACGCTTTCTGGTCGCCCCCATAGGCGCGGAAGTCACAGGCATCACTGCGACCCCAGATTTTCGCACGCTGTTCATCAATATTCAGCATCCGGGGGAAGGCTCCAAACCTAATCAGTTCACCAGTCACTGGCCCTCTGGTGAGGGTAAACGGCCCCGCTCAGCCACAGTGATCATCAGCCGGGAAAATGGCCGCCCCCTGATGTAAGTCCCTTTTGTTAGTCAAAGGCCACCCCGAGCCCGTTCCAGTTAGCCGCGCGCCTTCAGGCACCTGAACTGGAAACTGGGCTTGCCATTCAACGCCAAATGAAACAAATTCTTATTTACAAAGCTGCTTTGGTCAAAAATAATTGACACATCTCCCACGCAGTCCGCTGCGTAGTCTGCTGTATATATAACGCATAAAAAACAAATGCTAATTTTTAAATACATTTCGCTCTAACAAAGGGCTTAGCCACGGGCCTTATACAAACATCATTGACTCAGATCAATAAATAATAAGGGTAAGCTAATTGCTTTAAACAGCAAATAGCTAACAAGAACTACAAAGTTAGTGTCCAAAGAAGACCAAATAAGTTCCTTGAAGATGGTTATAGATAAGCACTAAAATTTACAGGATGTAATTGCTGCAAATCATTTTTCCAAGTGCCTAACTAATACACATCCCCCTTTGGGAGTCCGACATGGCTGATGTAGGTTCCTCCTTACCCCATAACTGGGGTTTTGTCATTTTTCTACTGGGTGTTTGTGCCCTCTGTCTGTTCATGTTGGGCGTCTCTAGCCTACTGGGCAGCAAAGCATGGGGTCACAGCAAAAACGAGCCTTTCGAGTCTGGCATTGTCCCGACCGGAAACGCCCGCCTTCGCCTGTCTGCCAAGTTTTATATGGTCGCGATGCTGTTCGTGATCTTCGACGTCGAAGCCCTTTACCTCTTTGCATGGTCGGTTTCAGTGCGCGAAAGCGGCTGGAGCGGCTTTATTGAAGCAACTGTTTTTATCGCAATTCTACTGGCTGGCCTTGTTTACCTCTGGCGAGTGGGCGCACTGGATTGGTCGCCTTCAAGTCGCCGTGCTAGACAAGAAAAGCTGAAACAGTGAGGCTTTATCGATGCAATATAAACTGACTCGAATAGATCCCAACGCGCCCAATACTCAGTACCCCATTGGCGAGCGTGACATTGTTGATGACCCACTTGAACAGGTTCACCGCAATGTATTCATGGGCAAGCTGGAAGACGTGCTGACTAAGACCGTCAATTGGGGACGCAAAAACTCCCTATGGCCGTATAACTTCGGTCTGTCTTGCTGCTACGTGGAAATGACCACGGCCTTTACCGCTCCGCATGACATCGCCCGCTTTGGCGCTGAAGTTATCCGAGCCTCACCGCGCCAAGCCGACTTTATGGTGGTAGCGGGTACGCCCTTTATCAAGATGGCCCCAGTGATTCAGCGTTTGTACGAGCAAATGCTTGAGCCTAAGTGGGTGATCTCCATGGGTGCCTGCGCCAACTCCGGCGGCATGTATGACATCTACTCCGTGGTACAGGGTGTCGATAAGTTCCTGCCGGTTGACGTGTATGTGCCGGGCTGCCCGCCGCGCCCCGAGGCTTTTTTGCAAGCCTTGATGCTGCTGCAAGACTCCATCGGTGAAGAGCGCCGCCCTCTTTCTTGGGTTGTTGGCGACCAAGGCGTCTACCGGGCCGAAATGCCGTCACAGCGCGAACAGCGTCGTGAACAACGCATCAAGGTCACCAACCTGCGCAGCCCCGACGAAGTCTGACCAGTCCTGGCTGGACAAGCGTACCTCTCACCCTTGACCAAAGTGATCTGAACCATGACCGCAGACCAGGCGCTGTACATCCCGCCGTACAAGGCCGACGATCCGGATATTGTTGCCGAGCTGACTGCACGCTTCGGCGAACACAGCCTCACCCTGCAAAGCACCCACACCGGTATGCCGGTGATTTGGGTACCCCGTGACAAGCTGATCGAAGTACTGAGCTTCCTGCGCGGTGTGCCGCGTCCCTACGTCATGCTGTATGACTTGCATGGCATGGACGAACGACTGCGCACCCAGCGTCACGGATTGCCTGCCGCTGACTTCAGCGTGTTCTACCACCTGATGTCCCTTGAGCGTAACAGCGATGTGATGATCAAGGTGGCCCTCAGCGAAAGCCAACTCAACCTGCCCACCGCTTGCAGCATTTGGCCCAATGCCAACTGGTATGAGCGCGAAGTGTGGGACATGTATGGCATTAAGTTCGACGGCCATCCCCATCTGACTCGCTTGCTGATGCCACCCACTTGGGAAGGCCATCCGCTGCGCAAGGATTTCCCGGCGCGTGCCACTGAATTTGACCCCTACAGCCTAACCGCAGCTAAACAGGATCAAGAGCAGGAAGCCCTGCGCTTTGACCCCGCACAGTGGGGCATGAAACAGCACGGCGCGCACGAGGACTTCATGTTCCTCAACCTCGGCCCTAACCACCCCTCGGCACACGGCGCGTTCCGCATCATCCTGCAACTGGATGGTGAAGAGATCGTCGATTGCGTGCCGGAAATCGGTTACCACCACCGTGGTGCCGAGAAAATGGCTGAGCGTCAGAGCTGGCACAGCTTCATCCCCTATACCGACCGGATCGACTATCTGGGTGGGGTGATGAACAACCTGCCTTACGTGCTATCGGTAGAGAAGCTGGCCGGAATCAAGGTGCCTTCGCGGGTAGAAGTCATCCGCATCATGATGGCTGAGTTCTTCCGCATCCTGAACCACCTGCTGTACCTCGGCACCTACATTCAGGACGTGGGGGCCATGACCCCGGTGTTCTTCACCTTCACCGACCGTCAGCGCGCCTACAAGGTAGTCGAAGCCATTACCGGCTTCCGTCTGCACCCGGCTTGGTATCGGATTGGTGGTGTGGCTCACGATCTGCCGCGCGGCTGGGAGAAGCTGGTCAAGGAATTCATTGACTGGATGCCCAAGCGCCTCAATGAGTACGAAAAAGCCGCCCTGCAAAACAGCATCCTCAAAGGCCGTACCCAAGGTGTTGCGGCGTACAACACTAAGGAAGCGCTGGAATGGGGCGTTACCGGTGCAGGCTTGCGCGCAACAGGCGTGGACTTCGACCTGCGCAAAGCGCGCCCCTACTCCGGCTATGAGAACTTCGAGTTTGAAGTGCCGCTGGCCGTTAACGGCGATGCCTATGACCGCTGCATGGTCAAAATGGGCGAAATGCGCGAAAGCCTGAAGATCATTGAGCAGTGCCTGAACAACATGCCGGAAGGCCCGTACAAAGCGGATCACCCGCTGACCACGCCGCCACCGAAAGAGCGCACGCTGCAACACATCGAGACCCTGATTACACACTTCCTACAAGTGTCTTGGGGCCCGGTGATGCCTGCTAACGAAAGTTTCCAGATGATCGAAGCTACCAAAGGCATCAACAGTTACTACCTGACCAGCGATGGCGGCACCATGAGCTATCGCACCCGTATCCGCACGCCGAGCTTTGCACACCTGCAACAGATTCCGGCGGTGATTCGCGGCAGCATGGTACCTGACCTGATTGCCTACTTGGGCAGCATCGACTTCGTCATGGCTGACGTGGACCGCTGATCATGAGCCAGACAGAACTGATTCAGACTGACCGTTTCGTGCTGAGCGAAACCGAGCGCTCGGCCATCGAGCATGAAATCCATCACTACGAAGATCCGCGCGCGGCCTCCATTGAGGCGCTGAAGATCGTGCAAAAGGGCCGTGGTTGGGTACCGGACGGCGCGATCCCAGCGATTGCGGCGCTCTTGGGTATTCCCGCCAGTGACGTGGAAGGTGTGGCGACCTTTTACAGCCAAATCTTCCGCAGCCCGGTAGGTCGTCACATTGTACGGGTGTGCGACAGCATGACCTGCTACATCGGTGGCCATGAAACCCTGCTAGAAGCCATCCAGCGCGAACTGGGCATTGGCCTTGGGCAAACCACTGCAGACGGGCGCTTCACCCTGCTGCCGGTGTGCTGCCTTGGCAACTGCGACAAGGCCCCAGCGCTGATGATCGACGAGGACACCTTCGGCAATGTCGCGCCTGAAGGCATGGCCGCCCTGCTGGAGCACTACGCATGACACTTGCATCCCTCGGCCCGATCAACCGCTTTCCCCGTCAGGAACAAAGCCATCCTTTGACATGGCGTCTGCGCGAAGACGGCGAACCCGTCTGGCTGGACGAATACCGTCAGAAAAACGGCTACGCAGCGGCCCGTAAAGCCCTGCTAGAGATGGCTCAGGCGGATATCGTTCAGCAAGTTAAGGACTCCGGCCTTAAAGGTCGCGGCGGTGCAGGCTTCCCCACCGGCGTGAAATGGGGCCTGATGCCTGCTGATGACAGCATCAACATCCGTTACCTGCTATGCAACGCGGATGAGATGGAGCCCAACACCTGGAAAGACCGTCTGCTGATGGAGCAACTGCCCCACCAGTTGATTGAAGGCATGCTGATCAGTGCCCGTGCGCTGAAAGCCTACCGGGGCTACATCTTCCTGCGTGGCGAGTACGTGGATGCGGCGCGCAATCTGAACCGCGCCATCGACGAAGCCAAGGCTGCTGGCCTACTGGGCCAGAATATTCTGGGCAGCGGTTTCGACTTTGAGCTGTTCGTGCATACCGGCGCTGGCCGTTATATCTGCGGTGAAGAAACCGCGCTGATTAACTCGCTGGAAGGCCGTCGTGCTAACCCACGCGCCAAGCCGCCATTCCCCGCCGCTGCCGGTGTTTGGGGTAAACCCACTTGTGTGAACAACGTGGAAACCCTGAACAACGTGCCCGCCATCGTGCTTAACGGTGTGGATTGGTACAAGTCCCTCGCCTGCCCCGGTAGCGAAGACATGGGCACTAAGCTCATGGGCTTCTCCGGCAAGGTGAAAAACCCCGGCCTTTGGGAGCTGCCCTTCGGTATTTCCGCCCGCGAGTTGTTTGAAGACTACGCCGGTGGCATGCGCGACGGCTATACCCTGAAGTGCTGGCAGCCCGGTGGCGCAGGTACAGGCTTTTTGCTGCCTGAACACCTAGAAGCCAGCATGTATGCCGGTGGTATCGGCAAGGTTGGCACTCGGATGGGTACCGGCTTGGCGCTGGCGGTAGATGACAGCATCAACATGGTTTCCCTGCTGCGCAACATGGAAGAGTTCTTCGCCCGTGAGTCCTGCGGCTGGTGTACGCCTTGCCGTGACGGACTGCCCTGGAGCGTAAAACTGCTGCGCGCCCTTGAAAAAGGCGAAGGCCAGCCGGGTGATGTTGAGCTGCTAGAACACCTGACCCGTGCCATTGGCCCCGGCAAAACCTTCTGTGCTCACGCACCGGGTGCCGTAGAGCCCTTGGGCAGCGCCATCAAGTACTTCCGTGCCGAGTTTGATGCCGGAATTGCCCGTGCCGTAGCCGCCAGCCAGTAATCCAGCTCATGCCCGATTGCCTAGGCAGTCGGGCCGCTAACGCTTTTCATATAGCCATTCCCGTTTCGGCGGGTAGGAAGACACATCTTATGGCCACTATTCACATAGACGGCAAAACATATGAGGTCGATGGTGCAGACAACCTTTTACAGGCCTGTCTGTCCCTCGGGCTCGATGTTCCCTATTTTTGCTGGCATCCCACACTAGGCAGCGTTGGCTCGTGCCGCCAGTGTGCGGTCACCCAGTACAACGATGAAAACGACAAGCGCGGCCGCTTGGTCATGTCCTGCATGGCCCCGGTACAGGACAACATGTGGATCTCCATCGAAGATGAAGAAGCCAAAAAGTTCCGCGCCAACGTCGTCGAATGGCTGATGACCAACCACCCGCACGACTGCCCCGTGTGCGAGGAAGGCGGCCACTGCCACCTGCAAGACATGACGGTGATGACCGGCCACAATAAGCGCCGTTATCGCTTCAGCAAGCGCACCCACCAGAATCAGGATCTCGGCCCTTTCGTCGCTCACGAGATGAACCGCTGCATCGCCTGCTACCGCTGTGTGCGTTACTACAAAGACTATGCCGGTGGTGAGGATCTGGGCGTTTATGGCGCACACGATAACCTCTACTTTGGCCGCGTCGAAGATGGCGTGCTGGAAAGCGAGTTCTCCGGCAACCTGACCGAAGTCTGCCCAACGGGTGTATTCACAGACAAAACCCACTCCGAGCGCTACAACCGTAAGTGGGACATGCAGTTTGCGCCGAGCATCTGCCATGCCTGCTCCGTCGGTTGCAACATCAGCCCCGGTGAGCGTTACGGCGAGCTGCGCCGCGTGGAAAACCGCTTCAACGGTGACGTCAACCACTACTTCCTCTGCGACCGTGGTCGCTTTGGTCATGGCTTCGTCAACCGTCAGGATCGCCCACGCCAAGTGCAGCTAGAGGGTCAAAGCATCGGTATCGATGTGGCCTTCGACAAGCTCGGCGAGCGCCTGAAAGCCCGTCGTCTGCTGGGGATTGGCTCACCGCGTGCCAGTTTGGAAAGCAACCATGCCCTGCGCGAGCTGGTGGGTGCTGATAACTTCTGCAGCGGTCTGACCGTAGCGGAGCAAGGGCTGCTAGAGCTGACCCGCGACATCCTGCAAAACGGCGCGCTACCCACGCCAACCCTGCGCGATATCGAAGCCCACGATGCAGTCTTTGTGTTGGGTGAAGACCTGACTCAAACCGCGCCGCGCATCGCGCTGGCCGTGCGTCAGGCTGCACGCGGCAAGGCGACCGAAATCGCTGCGTCCATGAAGATTCAGGACTGGCACGCCATCGCCGTAAAAAACGTGGCCCAGAACGCTCTGCATCCGGTGTTCATCGGCAGCACTCAAGCCACGCGTTTGGATGACGTTGCCAAGGGTTCGCTGCACGCCGCACCCGAAGATCTAGCGCGCCTTGGTTTTGCCGTAGCGCACTTCATTGATAACAGCGCCCCTGCCGTGGGTGGTCTGAGCAATGAAACCCTCGCACTGGCGCAAAATATCGCCGATGCTCTGCTGGCGGCACGCCGTCCGCTGCTAGTTGCCGGTACTTCGCTAGGCTCACGCGCCTTGCTGGAAGCCGCGGCAAACATTGCCAAAGCCCTGAGCAACCGCGAGAAAGCCGCCTCCATCAGTCTGGTTGTCCCGGAAGCTAACAGTCTGGGTCTGGCTCTGCTAGGTGGCAAACCGCTGGAAGCCACGCTGGATAGCCTGAGCAACACCGATGCGCTGATCGTGCTGGAAAACGACCTCTATCAGCGTCTCGACCGCTGCTATGTGGACGAGGCACTGGCCAAAGTTGCCACCTTGGTGGTGCTGGATCATCAGCAAACCGAGACCCTCAAGAAAGCGCATTTGGTACTGCCCGCCGCTAGCTTCGCCGAAGCCGACGGTACGCTGGTCAGCCAAGAAGGCCGCGCGCAACGCTTCTTCCAAGTCTTTGATCCGACCTTCTATAAGCCGGGCGATCAAGTACGTGAAAGCTGGCGCTGGCTGCACGGCTTGGCGTCTGCCCTACAGGGTAAAGCCCTCGACTGGACGCAACTGGATCACGCCACTGAAGCCTGCGCAGCGGCAACGCCTGCACTGGCCGGCATCCTTGATGCCGCGCCTAAGGCCTCGTTCCGCGTGAAGGGCCTGAAGCTGGCACGTGAGCCCCTGCGTTACAGCGGACGCACCGCCATGCGCGCCAAAATCAACGTGCATGAGCCGCGCATTCCGCAGGATCAGGACACGGCCTTCTCCTTCTCCATGGAAGGTTATTCCGGCAGCCAAGAACCGCGTCAGCAAGTGCCTTTTGCTTGGGCTCCGGGCTGGAACTCGCCTTCGGCTTGGAACAAGTTTCAGGACGAAGTCGGCGGCCACCTGCGCGCCGGTGATCCGGGTGTGCGCTTGATTACACCTAGCAATACCAACAGCCATTGGTTTGCAGTCAATGCCGCCTTCCAAACACAGGCCACAGGCTTCGTGGTGGTGCCGGTACATCACCTGTTTGGTAGCGATGAGCTGTCAGCGCGTGCCCCTGTGGTGCAAGGCCGTATCCCTGCGCCTTATGCTCTGCTGGCGCGTAGCGATGCCGCTCGTTTAGGTCTGGCCGAAGGGACGCTGATCAAGTTTGCTGGCAGCGCCCTGAGCCTAGCAGTAAGCCTGAGCGACCAATTGCAGCCCGGTTTGCTGGGTCTGCCGGTGGGTATTGCCGGTATTCCCGTCATCAGCGGACGGATCATTGACTCGATTGAGGAGTGCGTGCAGTGAGCTGGCTATCCCCGGAATTGATCGAGATCGTTATTCAAATCCTCAAGTCCCTCGTCATCATGCTGGCCGTGGTGGTTTGCGGTGCGCTGCTCAGCTGGGTTGAGCGCCGTTTGCTTGGCCTCTGGCAGGATCGTTACGGCCCGAATCGGGTTGGCCCCTTTGGTGCCTTCCAGCTCGGTGCGGACATGGTGAAGATGTTCTTCAAAGAGGACTGGACACCGCCCTTCGTCGATAAGCTGATCTTCACCTTGGCTCCGGTGATCGCCATGAGCGCTCTGCTCATCGCCTTTGCCGTGATCCCAGTGACCCCTAACTGGGGTGTGGCTGATCTGAACATCGGTTTGCTGTTCTTCTTCGCCATGGCGGGCCTTGCCGTGTATGCGGTGCTGTTTGCCGGTTGGTCGAGCAATAACAAGTTCGCCCTGCTGGGTGCGCTGCGCGCCTCCGCTCAGACCCTCTCCTATGAGGTGTTCATGGGCCTGTCGCTGATGGGCATCGTGGCGCAGGTAGGCTCGTTCAACATGCGCGACATTGTGGAGTATCAGGCGCAAAACCTTTGGTTCGTTATCCCGCAGATTCTGGGCTTTCTGACCTTCTTCATCGCAGGCGTGGCGGTCACTCACCGTCATCCCTTCGACCAACCGGAAGCGGAGCAGGAACTGGCCGACGGTTATCATATTGAATATGCCGGTATGAAATGGGGCATGTTCTTCGTCGGTGAGTACATCGGCATTGTGATGATTTCCGCGCTGCTGGTGACGCTGTTCTTTGGTGGCTGGCACGGCCCCTTTGACCTGCTGCCTGAGCTGCCTTTCCTATGGTTCGCCATGAAGACCGGCTTCTTCATCATGCTGTTCATTCTGCTGCGCGCCTCGCTGCCGCGTCCGCGTTATGACCAGATGATGGCCTTTGGCTGGAAGGTCTGTCTGCCTCTGACCCTGATTAACCTACTGGTGACCGGCGCGCTGGTTCTGGCCGCCCAGTGAGGAATGCCCGATGATTCGATCCATACTGCATATCCTGCACGGTAGTTACACGCAACTGCGTAGCTTGGTCATGGTGTTTTCCCATGCCTTCCGCAAGCGTGACACCCTGCAATACCCGGAAGAAGCTGTTTATCTGCCGCCGCGTTATCGCGGACGCATCGTACTGACCCGCGATCCCGACGGTCAGGAACGCTGCGTAGCCTGCAACCTCTGTGCGGTGGCCTGCCCGGCCTCCTGCATTTCCTTGCAGAAAACCGAAGCCGAAGACGGGCGCTGGTACCCGGAGTTTTTCCGGATCAACTTTTCGCGCTGCATTTTCTGCGGCATGTGCGAAGAGGCCTGCCCGACTACAGCTATCCAGCTCACTCCAGACTTTGAGATGGCGGACTACCGCCGTCAGGATCTGGTCTACGAGAAGGAAGACCTGCTGATCTCCGGCCCCGGCAAATACCCGGACTACAACTTCTACCGCGTCTCTGGCCTGTCGATTACCGGCAAGCCTAAGGGTGCGGCCCAGAACGAAGCAGCGCCGATCAACGTGAAAAGCCTGCTGCCCTGAGGATCTGACAATGGAATTTGCTTTCTATTTTGCCGCCGGGATGGCTGTGGTTTCCACCTTGCGGGTGGTGACTCATACCAACCCGGTGCATGCGCTCTTGTACTTCATCATCTCGCTGTTGGCGGTAGCCATGTGCTTCTTCGCCCTCGGCGCACCCTTTGCCGGGGTACTGGAAATCATCGTCTACGCCGGGGCCATCATGGTGCTGTTCGTGTTCGTGGTGATGATGCTCAACCTCGGCAGTTCGGTGGCTGAGCAAGAACGCCAATGGCTCAAGCCCGGCATCTGGCTTGGCCCGGGTGTTTTGTCGCTGGCCTTGTTGGGTGAGCTGCTCTATGTGCTGTTTAGCAGCAGCCTGAATGCCCCGATTAGCGGTGAAGTCGTAGACGCCAAGGCGGTGGGCATCAGCCTGTTTGGGCCTTATCTGCTGGCGGTGGAGCTGGCCTCCATGCTGCTGCTTGCAGCGCTGGTTGCGGCTTTCCACCTCGGACGTCAAGAAGCCAAGGAGCTGTCATGAACGGTATCCCCATGGAACACGGCCTTGCACTGGCCGGCGCGCTATTTAGCATCGGCCTATTGGGCCTGATGGTACGGCGCAACATTCTGTTCGTACTGATGAGTCTGGAAGTGATGATGAACGCTGCCGCGCTGGCCTTTGTAGTGGCCGGTGCGCGCTGGGTTCAAGCGGATGGACAGATCATGTACATCTTGGTGATTACGCTGGCCGCTGCTGAGGCCAGTATTGGACTGGCGATTCTCTTGCAGCTCTATCGCCGCTTCAACACCCTGGACATTGACGCAGCCAGTGAGATGCGCGGATGAACCTTCTATTCCTAACCTTCGTGTTTCCACTGATCGGTTTTTGTCTGCTGGCTTTTTCACGCGGACGCTGGTCAGAAAATCTGTCGGCCCTGATCGGGGTTGGCTCGGTGGCGCTGTCTGCCTTGACCAGCGCTTGGGTAATTGCTGACTTTTTAGGCAATCCACCGACCGGTGGCGTCTATCATCTGGTGCTCTGGCAGTGGATGGCGGTGCAGGGCTTCTCTGCTAACTTTGCTCTGTATTTGGATGGCCTGTCGGTCACCATGCTGGGTGTGGTCACAGGCGTAGGCTTCCTGATTCACCTGTTTGCCTCTTGGTACATGCGTGGTGAAGTCGGTTACTCGCGCTTCTTTGCCTATACCAACCTGTTCATCGCCAGCATGCTGTTCTTGGTGTTGGGCGATAACCTGCTGTTCCTGTACTTCGGTTGGGAAGGTGTGGGCCTGTGCTCCTACCTGCTGATCGGCTTCTACTACTCGAACCGCGACAACGGCAACGCTGCGCTGAAAGCCTTCATCGTGACCCGTGTGGGTGACGTGTTCATGGCCTTTGGTCTGTTCATCCTGTTCGTGCAGCTCGGCACCCTGAATATTCAGGACGTCCTGACCCTCGCGCCTAGCAAGTTTGCTGAAGGCGACCTGTGGATCACCCTTGCAACCCTAGCCTTGCTCGGTGGCGCAGTGGGTAAATCCGCTCAGTTGCCGCTGCAAACTTGGTTGGCCGACGCCATGGCTGGCCCGACGCCGGTCTCCGCACTGATTCACGCGGCGACCATGGTGACAGCCGGTGTCTACCTGATCGCCCGTACTCACGGCTTGTTCTTGCTGGCTCCGAGTATTCTGGAACTGGTTGGCATTGTCGGCGGTGTGACGCTGGTATTGGCCGGTTTTGCCGCGCTGGTTCAGACCGACATCAAACGTATCCTCGCCTACTCCACCATGAGCCAAATCGGCTACATGTTCTTGGCGCTGGGCGTAGGCGCGTGGGATGCGGCGATTTTCCACCTGATGACCCACGCCTTCTTCAAGGCGCTGCTGTTCCTTGCTTCCGGTGCGGTGATTCTGGCCTGCCACCACGAGCAGAACATCTTCAAGATGGGCGGTCTGTGGAAGAAGATCCCGCTGGCGTACTTAAGCTTCCTGATCGGTGGTTCGGCCTTGGCTGCGCTGCCTTTGGTAACAGCAGGCTTCTACTCCAAAGACGAAATCCTCTGGGAAGCCTTGGCCAGTGGTCATAACGCGCTGTTAGTAGCCGGTCTGTTGGGTGCATTCCTGACCTCCATCTACACCTTCCGCCTGATCTTCATCACCTTCCACGGTGAGGCGAAGTGTGAAGCCCATGCCGGTCATGGTATTTCCTACAACCTGCCGCTGTTGGTGCTGATCGTGCTCTCCACTGCTGTGGGCGCTTGGATTACCCCGCCACTGCACGGCGTGTTGCCAGAAAGCGTCGGTCATGCCGGTGGCGAAGCGCAACACACGCTGGAGTTTGTCTCAGGTGGCATTGCCATTGCCGGTATTTTGCTGGCGGCGGTTCTGTTCCTTGGCAAACGCCGTTTGGTGACTGCCATTGCCCAAACCAGCCTAGGCCGCAACCTGAGCGCACTCTGGTACGCCGCGTGGGGCTTCGATTGGCTGTATGACCGCATCTTCGTTAAGCCGTATCTGCTGCTGTGCCGCCTTCTAGGCAAGGATCCTGTGGATCAAGCCATTGGCGTCATTCCGCACCTGGTACGTCAGGGTCATGCCCTGATGAGCCGTAGCGAAACTGGCCAGTTGCGCTGGTATGCCGTCTCCATTGTCGGTGGCGGTGTACTGCTGCTCGGCATCATTTTGTTCTGACTTGCGCAAGGACTCGAATTCGTCATGATTCTGCCCTGGCTTATCCTCATCCCCTTTGTCGGCGGCCTCCTTTGCTGGATTGCCGAACGCTTCGACAAAACCCTGCCACGCTGGATTGCTCTGGCCAGTATGGTGCTGCTATTTGTCCTGAGCCTCTGGCTCTGGGCCACTGGCAACTATCAACTGGCCCCGGCACCCAGCTCCGGTATTGTCTGGGCGCTAGAGTTCAAACAGCCTTGGATTGAGCGCTTCGGCATCAGCCTGCATTTGGGCCTTGACGGCCTGTCGCTGCTGATGATTCTGCTCACCGGCCTTTTGGGCGTGCTCTCGGTGTTCTGCTCTTGGAAAGAGATTCAGAACCACGTTGGCTTCTTTCACCTCAACCTGCTGTGGATTCTAGGCGGCGTGGTAGGTGTGTTTTTGGCCATCGACCTGTTCCTGTTCTTCTTCTTCTGGGAAATGATGCTCGTGCCGATGTATTTCCTCATCGCGCTCTGGGGTCATAGCGGCAGCACCGGTAAGAGCCGTATCACCGCGGCCACTAAGTTCTTCATCTTCACCCAGGCCAGCGGCCTGATTATGCTGCTGGCTATCTTGGGCTTGGTGTTCGTCAATTATCAGTCCAGTGGTGTACTGACCTTTGACTATGCTGACCTGCTCAAGGCTAAGCTGCCAGAGGGTATTGACTACCTGCTGATGCTCGGCTTCTTCGTAGCCTTTGCCGTGAAGATGCCGGTAGTGCCGGTACACTCGTGGCTGCCCGATGCTCACGCACAAGCGCCTACTGCAGGCTCTGTGGATCTGGCCGGTATTCTGCTGAAAACCGCTGCCTATGGTCTGATGCGTTTTGCGCTGCCGCTGTTCCCTGAATCGTCCGCACAGTTCGCGCCCATCGCCATGACCTTGGGTCTGATCGGTATCTTCTACGGTGCTTTTGTGGCCTTTGCCCAGACCGATATGAAGCGCCTGATCGCTTACTCCAGCGTGTCGCACATGGGCTTTGTGCTGATCGGTATCTACGCCGGTACTCAGCAAGCCCTGCAAGGTGCGGTGATTCTGATGATGGCTCACGGCTTGTCTGCTGCCGGGCTGTTTATCCTCAGCGGTCAACTCTATGAGCGCCTGCACACCCGTGATATGCGCGAAATGGGTGGCCTCTGGTCGCGTCTGCCTTGGCTCCCTGCCATCAGCCTGTTCTTTGCCGCCGCCTCTCTGGGGCTGCCGGGTACCGGCAACTTCGTCGGTGAGTTTCTAGTGCTGATGGGCAGCTTTGCCAAAACACCTTGGGTTGTGGTGGTTGCAACCTTCGGTCTGGTGTTTGGTTCGGTGTACTCGCTGATCATGATCCACCGCGCCTACTTCGGCCCTGCACGCTCGGAAGAGCCGCTGCCGGGTCTGAACGGCCGCGAGCTGATCATGGTGCTAGGACTGGCCGTGCTGCTGATCCTCTTGGGCGTTTACCCGCAACCGGTTCTCGATACTTCGGCAGCGGCCATGAACGGTGTCCAGCAATGGCTTGGCACTGCCCTGAACCAATTGCCTTCGGCCCGGTAGCAGTAGAATGGATACCTCCAACATGCAACTGACTTTATCCCACTTTATCGCCCTACTGCCCCTGCTAATTGTTGGGGCTACGGTCGTCGTCGTGATGCTGGGCATTGCCTGGCGTCGCAGCCATGAGCTGACTTTTATGCTCTCGGCAGGCGGTCTTAATTTGGCGTTGCTGTCCATCATTCCCGCTTTGAAGGTCACGCCGCTGGCAGTGACTTCACTGCTGCTGGTGGATCACTTTGCCCTCTACTACACCGGCCTAACGCTGGTGGCGACCCTTGCGTGCCTGACCCTCACCCATGCCTATCTGGGTAAAGGTCAAGCTCAAGAGGGTTTCCCCGGTAACCGTGAAGAACTCTACCTGCTGATGCTACTGGCAGCAGCCGGTGGTGTCGTTCTGGTCAGCACTGAGCATCTGGCGGGCCTGTTCATCGGTCTGGAGCTGCTCTCGGTGCCGCTGTATGGCATGGTGGGCTACGCCTTCTTCAACCGGCATTCGCTGGAAGCGGCCATTAAGTACATGGTGCTGTCAGCCACCGGTTCAGCCTTCCTGCTGTTTGGCATGGCGCTGCTCTACGGTGAAACTGGCAGCCTAGTGTTCTCGGTGATCGGACAGGCGGCTATCACCGACCTGACTCGTCTGGGCATCGGTCTGATGCTGGTCGGGCTGGCCTTTAAGCTGTCGCTGGTACCCTTCCACCTCTGGACGCCAGATGTCTATCAAGGTGCTCCAGCACCCGTTGCCACCTTTTTGGCTACAGCCAGCAAGGTGGGCGTGTTTGCAGTACTGGTGCGTCTGTTTGAGATGTCGCCTGCCACTGCTGACGGTTGGCTGAACACCCTGCTGACCCTGATCGCCATCGCCTCGATTCTGGTCGGCAACCTGTTGGCCCTGCTGCAAAGCAACCTCAAACGTCTGCTCAGCTACTCATCCATCGCCCACTTTGGCTATCTGCTGGTGGCGCTGATCGCCAGCAATGGCTTGGCCTTGGAAACAGTAGGCGTTTATCTGGCCAGCTATGTACTGACCAGCTTGGGCGCTTTCGGTGTGGTGACGCTGGTGTCTACGCCCTTTAAAGAGCGGGATGCCGATGCCCTCTACGACTACCGTGGGCTGTTCTGGCGTCGTCCTTACCTGACTGCGGTACTGGCAGTGATGATGCTGTCGCTGGCGGGCATTCCGCTCACCGCAGGCTTCATCGGTAAGTTCTACGTACTGGCTACCGGTGTGGATGCCAAGCTGTGGTGGCTGATGGGTGCCATGGTGATCGGCAGCGCCATTGGTGTCTTCTATTACCTGCGGGTGATGGTGACGCTGTTCTTGGTTGAACCCGGCATGCGCCGCCACGATGCGCCCCAAGCTTGGGGACAGCAAGTGGGTGGCATCATGCTGCTATTGGTCGCGGCCTTGACACTGCTGATCGGTGTTTACCCGCAACCTCTGCTGGATCTGGTGCAACACGCAGGACTGGCGGCCCACTAAGGGTAGCCTGTTCGACAAAAAGCCCGACTTCGGTCGGGCTTTTTCATGGGATTTCTTTGCCTGACAGCAGCCCTAGCCTGATAATTCACAGGCAAACCTGCTAACAGCCCTCCGCTGCCCTATTCAGCTATCCCTTTCAGCGAGCCTTCCTGTGGAAATATTTAAAGAGTTTACCTTCGAATCCGCTCACCACCTGCCCTTTGTACCGGCTGGCCACAAGTGCGGACGTCTGCACGGTCACTCCTTCCGAGTGGCTATTTACCTTAAGGGTGATGTAAATCCGGCTACTGGCTGGATTCGGGATTTCGGCGAGATCAAAGAACTGTTCAAACCCGTGTATGACGAGCTAGACCACCACTATCTGAACGAAATTCCCGGTTTAGAAAATCCCACTAGCGAGAACATTGCCAAGTGGATTTGGCAGCGTTTAAAGCCGATTCTGCCGGAGCTGTCACGGATACGCATCCACGAAACCTGCACCAGCGGTTGCGAATACACCGGGGATTAAGCATGCCCAGCTACCTCCACCCCCATTAAAAAAGGCGACTCCGGTCGCCTTTTTTAATCCGCTGCTTTTGCCTTCACTTCAAAGGAAGGCATTTTCCCTGTTGGTGTGGTCGGTGATATCCCGCACGCCTTTTAGGTCGGGAATGCGCTCCATCAGGGTTTTCTCCACGCCTTCTTTTAAGGTGGCGTCCACTTGGCTGCAACCTTGGCAACCGCCGCCAAAGCGCATCACCGCGATACCCTCTTCGACGATCTCCACCAGCGAGACTTGCCCACCGTGTCCGGCCAAGCTGGGGTTGATCTCAGTTTGCAGGTAGTAATTGACGCGCTCAGGCAGCGGGCTGTTTTCATCAACCGTAGGCACTTTGGCGTTGGGGGCCTTGATGGTCAATTGGCCGCCCATTTGATCGGTGGCGTAATCCACCACGGCATCTTCCAAAAAGGCTTCGCTGACGGCATCAATCCAAACCATGAAGTCTTTTAGGGACAGGGCAACGTCGTCGGGCTGTTGCTCACCAAAGCGGCAGAAGGATAGGCAGCTCTCGGCATAGGGCGTTCCCGGCTGGGTAATGAACACACGAATGCCCAGATGTGGCGTGTTCTGTTTGCTCAGCAGCTCAGCCAGATAGGTTTGGGCTGCTTCGGTGATGACGATGGCGCTCATGGCAACTCCTGAGGGTTTTTCGGCAGTGTACGCCAGCCCGCTGCATCAGGAAAGACAAAGTCTTTTAGTCGGGTATAGCTTTGTAGATGGGCTGCTGCTCACAAATTCTGATAGCGATTCATGTCCAACACTCCAGCTTCAATGGGATTTTGTGCCCGTAAGTAGTCGCTAAGGTCATGGAAGTACCGCCAAAAATCCGGATGAGTACGCCGAATGCCCCAGCGCGTCACTAATGTCGTAAAGCTCGCCTCGTCTGGCACAGTGCAGCCCACAACAGGGCAACCCGCAGCAACATAGCTAGCCTCCCGAAACGCTGGCGAGGACACGCCCAAGCGCCTCGCCTTCCCCGTCAGGCTGAAAGCAGGCGTACTTTCAGCATACGACCCTTGATTTTGCCGTCGATCAGCCGCTTAAGGGCTTGCCGCGCGATGCTACGCTCCACCGCCACCAAAGCATGGGATTCGAACAGGCTAATTTTGCCCACCTGTGTACCGGGAATACCGGCCTCGCCAGTCAGCGCGCCGAGGATATCGCCAGGACGCAGCTTATCTTTGCGCCCAGCGGAGATACACAGAGTCATCATCGGCGGCAGCAAAGGCTCTTGACTACTACTGCTCAGGCTATCCAGTTCGTGCCAGCTCAGCGGCATGCCTTGCAAGGCTTCGATGGCTTGGGCGCGACTGGCTTCGGAGGGTGCTACCAAGGACAGCGCCAAGCCTTTTTCTCCAGCACGGCCACTGCGACCAATGCGGTGAATGTGGATTTCTGCATCGCGGGACAGCTCGACGTTAATCACCGCCTCCAGTCCAGCAATGTCCAAGCCGCGTGCTGCTACATCGGTGGCGACCAATACGCTGAGGCTGCGATTGGCAAAGAGCGCAAGGACTTCATCGCGGTCGCGTTGCTCCAGTTCACCATGCAGGGCGCGGGCGTAAATACCCTGTGCTTGGAGCTGCTCCAGCAGCTCTTGGCATTGCTGGCGGGTATGGCAGAAGGCAATGCAGGAAGCCGGACGCACATGCCCCAGCAGCTTTACTACGGCTTCAAGGCGCTGGCGGGGGTCGATCTCGTAGAAGCGCTGCTCAATCTGATACTCATCGTGCAGCGACTCCACCACCACCCGCTGCGGATTGCTCATAAAGCTGGCAGCCAATTGACCAATGCTCTCCGGATAGGTGGCGGAGAACAGCAACGTTTGCCGCTTGCTGGGTAACTGGCCAATGACTTCAGCAATGCTGTCGTAAAAGCCCATGTCCAGCATACGGTCGGCTTCATCCAGCACCAATTGGCGCAAGCCTTCCACCTTGAGGGTGCCTTTGCGCAAGTGTTCCTGCACGCGGCCCGGCGTGCCCACAATCACATGCGCGCCATGCTCCAACGAGCCCACTTGCGGGCCAAAGGGCATGCCGCCACAGAGGGTCAGCACCTTGATGTTGTCGGTAGCCCGCGCTAAACGGCGAATCTCCCGCGCTACCTGATCGGCCAGCTCACGGGTCGGACAAAGCACCAGCGCCTGACAGCCAAACCAGCGCGGATTGAGTGCTTCCAATATCCCTATCCCAAAGGCAGCGGTTTTGCCGCTCCCGGTCTTGGCTTGGGCAATCAGATCCATGCCTTTGAGCACCACCGGCAAGCCCTGTGCCTGAATGGGCGTCATGCTGCTGTAGCCTAGCGCCTCAAGGTTAGCCTGCATGGCATCAGAAATCGGCAGGGAAGAAAATGCAGTTTTAGTCACAGGGCAGCCCAAGCAAGAACGGAAATGGCCGGCAGTGTAACAGGCCACCCTCCTCGGTAAGACGCCCCACCGCGAGAAATCCACTGCGCAGTCATTCCTAGCAGGCCGCTGCGGGAACGGCTTTGCTATCATTGCGCCCTTTTCAGCCCAGCATTCAGGTGTATCCCATGTCCGACCGCGCCGCTCGCCTTCAGGCCCTCCAGCAAGCCCTCAAGGAACGTATCCTGATTCTCGACGGCGGCATGGGCACCATGATCCAAAGCTATAAGCTGGAAGAAGCCGACTACCGAGGCACGCGCTTTGCCGATTGGCCACAGGATGTAAAGGGCAATAACGATCTGTTGCTGCTGACCCGCCCGGATGTGATTCAAGCCATTGAGAAAGCCTATCTGGATGCCGGGGCCGATATCCTCGAAACCAACACCTTCAACGCCACCCAAGTCTCCCAAGCCGACTACGGTATGGAGCATTTGGTCTATGAAATCAACGTCCAAGGTGCGCGCCTAGCCCGTGAAGTGGCGGATGCCAAAACCCTAGAAACCCCGGAGCGGCCACGCTATGTCGCTGGGGTGCTTGGCCCTACTAGCCGCACCTGCTCCATCTCGCCTGATGTGAACAACCCCGGTTATCGTAACGTCAGCTTTGATGAGCTGGTAGAGAACTACCTCGAAGCCACCCGTGGCCTGATTGAAGGCGGCGCGGATTTAATCCTGATCGAAACTATCTTCGATACCCTCAACGCCAAGGCCGCCATCTTTGCTGTGCAGCAGGTGTTTGAGGAAGACGGCATCGAACTGCCCATCATGATTTCCGGCACCATCACCGATGCCTCGGGCCGTACCCTGTCCGGCCAAACCACCGAAGCCTTTTGGAACTCCATCGCCCACGCCAAGCCTATTTCCGTGGGTCTGAACTGCGCCTTGGGAGCCAAAGACCTGCGCCCCTACGTTGAGGAGCTGTCCAGCAAGGCCGACACCTACGTCTCCGCCCACCCCAACGCCGGTTTGCCCAACGCCTTTGGTGAGTACGACGAAACCCCGGCGCAAATGGCCGAAGTCGTGGCCGAATTTGCCGCCTCCGGCTTTCTGAACATCGTGGGCGGCTGCTGCGGCACCACACCGGCGCACATCAAAGCCATTGCCGAAGCCGTGGCCAAATACCCACCGCGTGTTATTCCTGAGATTCCCAAAGCCTGCCGCTTGGCCGGTTTAGAGCCCTTTAACATCAGCCGCGATTCGCTGTTTGTGAACGTCGGCGAGCGCACCAATATCACAGGCTCGGCCAAATTCGCCCGGCTGATTCGTGAAGAGAACTACGCCGAAGCCCTCGAAGTCGCCCAGCAGCAGGTGGAAGCCGGGGCGCAAGTCATCGACATCAACATGGACGAGGGCATGTTGGATTCCAAGGCGGCCATGGTCACCTTCCTCAACCTGATCGCCTCGGAACCGGACATCTCCCGCGTACCCATCATGATCGACTCCTCCAAGTGGGAGGTGATCGAAGCGGGCCTCAAGTGCATTCAGGGCAAGGGCATCGTCAACTCCATCTCCATGAAGGAAGGCGTAGAAGCCTTCAAACACCATGCGCGGCTGTGCAAACGCTACGGTGCGGCGGTGGTGGTGATGGCCTTTGACGAACTCGGCCAAGCCGACACCGAAGCGCGCAAAAAGGACATCTGCCAGCGCAGCTACGACATTTTGGTCAATGAAGTTGGCTTCCCACCCCAAGACATCATCTTCGACCCCAACATCTTCGCCGTGGCCACCGGCATCGACGAGCACAACAACTACGCCGTCGACTTCATCAACGCCTGCGCCTACATCCGCGATCAGCTGCCCCATGCCCTGAGTTCCGGCGGCGTGTCTAACGTGTCCTTCTCCTTCCGGGGCAACAACCCGGTGCGCGAGGCCATTCACTCGGTATTCTTGTACCACGCCATCCAGAACGGCCTGAGCATGGGTATCGTCAACGCCGGTCAGTTGGAGATTTACGACGAAATCCCCAAAGAACTGCGCGAAAAAGTCGAAGACGTGGTGCTGAATCGCCACCCCAACGCCACCGAAGCCCTGCTGGCCATCGCCGACCACTACAAGGGCGACGGCAGCGTCAAGGAAGCGGAAACCGAAGAATGGCGCAGCTTGCCCGTGGACAAGCGCCTTGAGCACGCGCTAGTCAAAGGCATTACCGCCTTTATCCTCGAAGACACCGAAGAATGTCGCCAGCAGTGCAAGCGGCCCATTGATGTCATCGAAGGCCCGCTGATGAGCGGCATGAACATCGTCGGCGACCTGTTTGGCGCGGGCAAAATGTTCCTGCCCCAAGTGGTGAAATCCGCGCGGGTGATGAAACAAGCGGTCGGCCATTTGATTCCCTTTATCGAAGCGGAAAAAGGCGACAAACCGGAAGCTAAGGGCAAAATCCTCATGGCTACGGTGAAGGGCGATGTACACGACATCGGCAAAAACATCGTCGGCGTAGTGCTCGGCTGTAACGGCTACGACATTGTGGACTTGGGCGTGATGGTGCCCTGCGAGAAGATTCTGCAAACCGCCGTGGCTGAGAAATGCGACATCATCGGCCTGTCCGGTCTGATCACGCCCTCACTGGATGAAATGGTGCATGTGGCCAAGGAAATGCAGCGCCAAGGTCTGAGCATTCCGCTGATGATCGGCGGCGCGACTACCTCCAAAGCCCACACAGCGGTGAAGATTGAGCCGCAATATCACAACGACGCGGTGCTCTACGTCACCGATGCCTCGCGCGCGGTGGGCGTAGCGACTAGCCTGCTGTCCAAAGAACTCAAGCCCGCTTACGTGGAAAAAGTCCGCGCTGACTACGCCGAAGTACGCGCACGCATGGGCAACCGTAACCAACGCAGCGAGCGCCTAAGCTACGCCGAAGCGGTAGCCAACAAACTGAAACTGGATTGGGCCAATTACCAGCCGCCCGTTCCTCAGTTCACCGGCAGTCAAACCTTGGACAACATCGACCTCAATGAATTGGTGCCCTACATCGACTGGACGCCGTTCTTTATGGCCTGGGATCTGGCCGGAAAATTCCCGCGCATTCTGACCGATGAAATCGTTGGCGAAGCGGCCACCGCGCTCTATCAAGACGCGCAAATCATGCTGAAAAAGCTCGTCGACGGCCAACTGATCCGCGCCAAAGCCCTGCTCGGCTTCTGGCCCGCCCAGCAAATCAACGAGGACGACATTGCCCTCTTCCAGCCCGATGGCAGCCCTCTGACCACCCTGCACCACCTGCGCCAGCAAACCACCAAGCCAGACAATAAGCCCAACCTATCCTTGGCTGACTTTATCGCCCCGCAGAACAGCGGCAAAACCGACTATATCGGCGGCTTTATTGTCACCGCTGGCATTGGCGCAGAAGAACTGGCCAAGCACTACCAAGACCAAGGCGACGACTACAATAGCATCATGGTTAAAGCTCTCGCCGACCGGCTGGCCGAAGCCTGCGCCGAATGGCTGCACGAGCGAGTACGCAAAGACTTCTGGGGCTACGCCAACGGCGAACAACTGGACAGCGAAGGCCTGATCCGCGAGCAATACCAAGGCATCCGCCCCGCTCCCGGCTACCCGGCCTGCCCCGACCACACGGAAAAAGGCACCCTGTTCCAACTCCTTGACCCACAGGGCCAGTGCGGCATCAGCCTTACCGAACATTACGCCATGTTCCCGGCGGCAGCGGTGAGCGGCTGGTACTTTGCCCATCCAGAGGCTAAGTATTTTGCGGTGGGCAAAATCGACAAAGACCAAGTGCAAAGCTATAGCGCACGCAAAGCCCAAACCGATGCGACCAGCGAGAAATGGTTAGCGCCGAATTTGGGGTATGAGGCTTGAGGCTTACCGACAGCACTGGGGACAGCCAGTGGACGTGCATAAACTGATCAAATTTGATTGATCAAATCCCCTAACGATTGTTAATCTATTGGCGAGGGCTCAATAAGAGCATTGCTGTTCGGTGACAAGGTGCTATTGACCGACAGTGTGGATTGCAGGAAGCACCCTCCTGCGGTAGCGGCAACCAAGCAACAACGGTTGGCTTGTGACCCCATCGGCTGAAATAGCCGGTTTGCTAAGTAAGCGCTGCGACTACCAGCCCTCCTAGCTCCCTCTAAAAAGCGCCCGCCCGGCGCTTTTTTCATTCTAGGCCACAGATTACCTTGCCCACTTCTGTGCCATGCCCTCGGCGGGTGATCTTGTAGGCCGTCACGACTGAATAAAATTCAAACTCTTGATGCTTGTTAAGAATCGGCTCAAGAATCACAAAGCCCTTTGAGCTACGCAACACCGCAATGCGGTAACCGTTCTTAGTCTGATGGAACTCACAATAGATCGGGGCTTTATGCACAATTATTGATGCTACATAAGCTGCAACGTCATTGACGGTTTTGCATCCCCACCGAGGCAGCTCATGTCCGTGCTCATCCCAAATGTGCTTCACACCGTAACCCTTATTAGGGCCGATGTGGCGACCTGCACGAAGATAAATATGACCTTCTGGAAGGGCGATTCCCCGAGACTTTATCTCTGGAACATAGCCAAAACTCTGATGCCCAGTCACGGGATGCAAGATGAATGCATCGTGATGCAAATCGGCTGCATATGCCGACGCGATACGCATATGGAGTATTGACACGAAGCGTTCCCCAATTAAGACAGTGGCAGCAGCCACCCCATACAACATTACAACACAACATTGCACATTACAACGTAATGTTGTACATTGCAGCGAATCAACCTATCTGTGCAGAGGGTAAACGCATGAGCAACGCCACGAGGGCCACCAACAACCTGCAGCTTGAGAATATTCAGAAGCTTTATCAAGACAATGATGTAGCCAAAGTTGTGCTGGACTATTTCTCTCAAAGAAAGAGAAAAACAAAGGACACCAGTGTTTCTAGCATTATCTTGGATCTTCGAAGAGCTGGATTCACTCAAAATTTTTCGCCTGAAAACATCGCTTATGTTTTAGAAAAACTGGGGGAATACGGCTGCGGAGAGGTCATGAGAGATAGGGCCACTCCCAGGAATACAAAACTAACGTGGTATCCAACGGTGAATATGCAAGAAACTGGCGCAAAATCCAAAAACAAAGATTTCTCAGATATAGAAACGCCCCCGGAAGATAGCAGCACAGCAAGCAAATTAATCCAGCGCGACTTTCCAATTAGGAAAAATCTAAATATAACCATCACACTTCCAGAGGACATGACACGATCAGAAGCAGATAGGCTTTCCCAGTTCATATCAGCCTTATCATTTGAATAAGATAGCCGTATCAGTGCATAGCGCTGATACGGCTCTGCCTGACGAATTTTTCCCCCATTAACGGCTTCAAACTAGATTTCTGTGTTTTGAGAGAGAATCGCTCGGCCCGTGGCACAATCTAAGCTTCTGTATCAGGAAGCACTTTTATGATCATCTCCACTACCCCCACCCTTGAAGGCTACAAAATCACCCAATACCGCGGCGTGATTGCCACTGAAGCTATTTTGGGCGAAAACCCAATCAAAGACATTACTAAAACAAATCGCCGAGGAACTAGGCCATGCTGATGGCTGAAAAAGAGCTATTAGCCCGCGATGCACAACGCAATATTGGTGAAGAACTGCTAAATGCCATTCGTGATGTCAAAGCAGGCCAGCACGGTAACAGCTATTCCGTCGAGTCCAATAAGATAGTTGCTGCCCGCATCAAGTGTGGCCTATCCCAAACGTAATTTGCTAAAGCTTTGCAAATTTCGCCCCGTACCCTACAGCAATGGGAATAAGGACGGCGCTATCCTTCTGGCGCGGCGGAAATGCTGCTTAAAATCGTTGCCAAGCATCCCGAAATTTTGCAAGAGATGATGGGTTAGTCCATCAACTTCTCCTATGAAACGCCTACACAGAAGCAAAGGGGTTAAACACCTCAATCCCAAGCGCGTTAAAGTCGGCTACGTTTCTCGTAACAAGGGTTAGCCCATGCACCCTTGCTGTGGCGGCGATCATGGCATCCTCATAGAGCGTATCGGACTTGCGGTGCATCAAACGCGCCCAAGCCCGAAAGGTAGCCGCATCCATCGGTAAGACGTTATAGGCTCCCGCCACTAACTCTAACCACGCCTCAATTTCTTTGGCTTTATTAGGGTCCTGCTCCCGCGTCAACTCAATACCGGCCTGAATTTCACCGATAGTCACCGCTGACAGGTACAACTGAGCCTCCTCGACCGACTCTAACCAAGCCACTACGCCGCCATGAGGGCGCGGCTTACGCAGCTCAGAAACTACGTTGGTATCCAGCAAATAGCCCGTCATCAAAGCAGCGGCTCTGGGTTGCGGCGCTTGGCATTTCCCCGCGCTGGAACGATCATCTCAGCCCGCGCTTGGTCAGAAAGCAGTAACTGTTTTAAAGAAGGACGCGCCGCCGACTGTAAGCGCCGCCACTCGTCTATGGGTACCAATACAGCGGCTTCAGCACCTCGTCGGGTGACCATTTGTGGCCCTTCCACTAAACAGGCATCCAAGAATTCACTAAAACGCGCTTTCGCATCCTGAACAGGCCATGTGCGCATAGTGACACCCCCATATTTAACTGGATCAACATTATACGAATTATGATTCTCCACAAAGCCCTCCTCCAAGACCGGCTAGCCAATAGGGTGAATAACGTTTTACCTATCCACCTTTATTCAGAGGCTAGCAGCCAAGGCCCATTGCTGTAATCTACCCACCGCCACTCACCTACGAGAAGGACATCACAAGATGACTGCAAAAACCAAGGTAATTATAGATACCGATGTTGATTTCGATGACTACATGGCCATCGTATATCTGCTGCAAAACCCTAGCATTGAGGTTGTGGCCATTAGCGTTACTGGCTGTGGGGCGGCCCATTTAAGCCATGCTGTCAGTAACATTGCCAATTTACTGACTTTATTCGGTAAGGATGCGGAGTCAACGCCCATCCTGAAAGGCAGTTCAGCGCCATTGCGTTACAGCAATGTATTCCCAGCCAGTGTACGCGCCGATGCGGATTGTCATTACGATGCTGTATTTCCGGCTATCAATCCAACGCCTACTATTGCGGATGCTCAGGAATGGCTGAGCCAGTACTTTCTAAACACTGAAGATAAAGTCACTATTTTATCCATCGGTGGCGGCACTAACTTCGGTACGCTATTTGCTAAAGCCGCTACAGATGCGGCACTAAAAAGTGCCATCACATGCAGCATTGAAAAAATCGTTATGATGGGCGGTAATTTACTGCCCGAATACATTAAACCCGGTGCTTCGGGCAATATTATGCCAACCCTAGGTGATGCGCCCTACTACACTAATTATGTGGCAGAATGGAATATCTTTATTGATCCCTTGGGTGCCAAACTCATGTTGGAGTTTGGTGTTCCGCTGACACTGATTGCCCTCAATGCCACTAATGATGTGCCCATTGATCAATCCTTTGTCGATGCACTGAATAAGATAGATACACCTCAGGCTAAGTTCGTAAGCCAAATCCTTGCCTTCCCGGCTAACCAAGCGGGCATTGGCTCCTTCTTGTCCTTTTGGGACCCGCTGGCGGCGTGCACCATTAGCTGCCCTGAACTGGTTACAACCCAGCGCTTCAATATCAGCATTCAGCAAGAGCTGGACGAAGAAGAGGATCACTCAGGCCAACTCATGGTGGATGATGTGCAAGGCAGTAGTATTGAGGTAGCCATTGCCGCTTCAAAAGAAGCGGTGTATGCGGAATACCTTCGCGTACTGAGCCTGCCAGTAGCCTAAGATTAATAGGTCGGAGAGGTGGTATCAGCCACCTTTTCAGCCCCATGCCCTAGAGGTCATCTGATGAATAATGCGCCTTTCACCTGCGTTGCCAGTTTTGTCGCCATTCCCGGTTGTGAGGCTGCGCTAGAAACTGCACTGCTGGCCATGATCGCCCCTACCCGTGCCGAGGCAGGCTGCATCAGCTATCAGCTGCACCAGTCCCTTGAGAACCCGGCCCTGTTCAGCATGATTGAGCACTTTAAGGATCAGGCAGCCTTTGAGCTGCACAGCCAGCAGCCGTATTTGCTGGCACTTAAGGATCAGCTACCTAGATTGGCACTATCGGTTTCCATCAACACCTATAAAACCTGTGGCTAATACTGTTGAGCGGCTCACTGTTTAAGCCGCTTAATTTTCATTAAATTGAAATAGCGGCTTTTTATACTAGAATGCCGTTCCTTACTTTGTACTCTAGCGCACATATAACAATATCTATAAATCCTTCTATCATTTGGCTTTAAATAATATAGCCTCTGGTAAACAAATAAACTCTTTATGACTTCGTACAGTGCGTATGCTGGAGCGCCCTCCCCCTATTGAGCATCTGGTTATGAAGAAGTTAATGCTGGCATTTTCGGCCATTCACGTTTGTATGGCTGTTCTGTTCGCCGGTGCGGCATTGATGCTGATTATCATTGCTGCCAAAGGTGCAGGCATGGCCTTTGCCAGCGGCTTGATGGATCGGGCCGCCGCGCAGCAAATCATTGAGGCCATTGGCTTGCTGGCAGCAGCGGTTGTGGCCTTGCAGATTGCCCAGACCATCGCCGAGGAAGAAGTGCTGCGTGATGCGCACATCAACGGACCAACGCGGGTGCGCCGCTTCTTGTCTAGATTCTTGGTTGTAATCGTGGTGGCTATTTCCATTGAGGGCTTAGTGGCTACCTTCCGCGCGGCTCACGAAAATGCAGTACAACTGATCTATGCCGCCAGTATTTTGGTGGCAGCCGGTATTCTCTTGGTCTGTTGGGGCCTGTTTATCCGTTTAAATCGGTACGCCGAAGAACTGGAGCCAGAAGCCATGGCCGAAGCCAAAAGTGAAGATAATCGGCTTAAATAGCCTAGGCTTACTGAAATACGCCACTAAATCATGATTTAAACCAGTACCAAAGACAGCCTGCTCGAATCAGGCTTTGCTTCAAAATCTAGGCCAATCCTCTTACACGCAAAGAATAATAATCATGAGCCTATTTTCTCGTTTTATGCCCGGTAGCACTCAGCAACAGGGAGGCATCGCTAGCCTGTCCTGCCCGCTCTCACAATTAGATGGACAGCTACAGGCTTTGCCGCTTAAGCCGGTGTTCATCACCGGCTACGTTTCGCCGCACATTGACCTTGACCGGGTGGCTCAAGCCATCCGCCAGCGATTTCCTGAAGCCGCGCTCAGTCTTTGCACCTCAGCAGGCGAGCTGTGCAGCAGCGATAGCCGTCTGTACTGCGAAACCGGCAATACTTGGGATCGGGTGGTGCTGCAATGCTTTGATGCCAGCGTGATCGCCCACGCAGAAGTGCTGCAAATTCCGTTGGAAAGTCAGGATATTCGCGGCCAAGGTAAACGCCTACCCATGAAGGAGCGTCTGGAACGGCTCACCGCTTCCATCAAGCGCTTAACCCTGTCCATGCCCATCGACTACCGAGACACCCTAGCGGTGATTTTGTTTGACGGGCTGTCAGCTTCTGAATCCTTCTTCATGGAAGCCCTTTACGAGTCTGGGCGCTTTCCCTGCCTGTTTGTCGGTGGTTCGGCAGGCGGCAAATTCGATTTCCTCAGCACCCGTTTGCACAATGGCCGTAGCAGCGTCGAGAACCACGCGCAGATTGCCTTCCTCAAGTGTGCGCCTAACGTGCGTTTTGGCGTATTTAAGAGCCAAAACTTTGAGCCCACGCCCCTGATCCTCAATGTGCTCAGTGCCTCGCTGGAGGAACGCTATGTCAGCCAGGTGATTGATGCGCAAGGCAACATTAAAAGTATGGTGCAGGCGCTCTGTGACGCGCTGTCCTGCACAAAGGCTGAGCTGGAAAGCCGCCTCGCCAATTATTCCTTCGCCATCAAGGTCGGTAACGAGCTGTTCGTGCGCTCCATTGCCCGCATCGACTTTGAGCGCGAGCGCGTCCACCTGTTTTGTGACGTGGCCTCAGGGGAAGAGTTGGTGATGGTTAAGCGCACCTCCATGGTGGAGACTACCCGCCGCGACTTTGAGCGCTTTATGCAGGGTAAATCCGGCACACCGCTGGCAGGGCTGCTCAATGACTGCATCCTGCGCCGCCTAAACAACGAGCGGGAATTGCAGGGCATGAAGGATGTGTTCCAAGGCATTCCTGTGGCGGGTTTTTCTACCTTTGGCGAAATCCTCGGCCTGAACCTCAATCAAACCCTGACGGCAGTATTCTTCTTTAGAACGGTGCCGGGAGCCAGCTTCCGCGACGAATACCTTGATAACTTCATCGCCTACTATGGCGAGTTCAAAGCCTTCTTCCTGCGCCGTCAGGTTAGAAAGCTGGCGGGCTTGAGTCGTTTGATCGTCAAGCAAATCGACGAATTTAAGCACCACGAGTTCAGCCACACACTGGACAGCGTTGGACTGGATGAAAGCATTCAGCCGGTATTCAGCGGCCTAGTGGATCTGGGCGCAGTGCTGGCCCGCGCCCGCCAACAGGAGCTGGATATCGCCGAACGTCTGCAAGGCTGCGCTGGGGATTTGCACCTGTCCATGGACGAACTGAGTAGCACCATCAGCCACCAAGCGGAAGTCATCAGCGAGGCCGGTACCTCCGTGCACGACATGGTGCTGCAAGCCGACACCGTAGTGCATAGTACCCGTGAGCTGGCCCAGTCGAGTCAGCGCATTCAGTCGGTGGTGCAGGTCATCCAGCAAATTGCCGGGCAAACCAACCTGCTGGCCCTGAACGCCGCCATTGAAGCCGCGCGCGCCGGTGAGCTAGGCCGAGGCTTTGCCGTGGTCGCCGATGAGGTACGCAAGCTGGCCGAGATGACTCGGCAAAATGCCGCCGAAATCGGCGCAGACATCGACCAACTGGCCGGGAAAATTCGCCAAGTGGCGCAGGATATTGAGAATCAGGCCAGCGGGGTCGGTTCATTAACGGGTGTACTGGAAGCCTTGCAAGCCTCCAGCACACAGACGGCTAACACCTCGCAGAAAACCAAGGATGTGGCTAACTCCTTGATTTCTCTAACCTCACAGCGCGACCGCTAAGCCACAGGCGGAAGCTCTTAACAAGCTCCGCCTGCTGAGATGTTCTCAAGGCTCTTTGGGCAACTGGCGTTTGTGCGCCGTTTTGTCGTAGGTGGCGATGATGGTTTGCGCGGCTTCGTCTGAAACCACTTGCCCCAGCAGGAAGGCGTCAATATCCCGATAGCTGACGCCATGGGCCAGCTCGTCGGGTTTGCCGGGGTGCAGTTCTTCCAAGTCGGCGGTGGGCACCTTGTGTACCAGTTGCTCCGGCGCACCCAGCGCGGCGGCCAAAGTACGTACCTGATTCTTCACCAAGCCGGTGAGCGGGGTTAGATCGCAGGCACCGTCGCCAAATTTGGTGAAAAAGCCCATCACTGCTTCAGCCGCATGGTCAGTGCCCACTACCAAGCCTTTGCGGGCATTGGCAATGGTGTACTGGGCCACCATACGCATGCGCGCTTTGGTATTGCCCAGCACAAAGTCGCGCATGGCTGGGCTGAGGTTTTCCAGCTCACCCGTCGCTGCCACCAAGCCTTGCACCATGCCGTGCAGGTTCACGGTGTGGCACTCATCGGGCTGGATGGTATCGACGGCTAATTGGGCTTCATCTTCATCATGCTGCACCGCATAAGGCAGGCGCACGGCGATGAAACGGTAATCGGCGCCCTCCCCGGCAGCGCGCAGTTCAGAGACCGCCCGCTGGCAAAGTAAGCCGGTGGTGGTGGAATCCACCCCGCCGCTAATCCCCAACACTAGGGTTTTCATACCGGAATCGCGCAGGCACTGCTGGATAAAGGCCACTCGGCGACGAATCTCAGCTTGTACCTCGTCCGGGCCGGTAAAAGGTGGACGCACCTTTAACGCCACGGCAATCTCTGACTGACGGTTTTTCAATTGGATCTCCTATGGCCCGAGGCCAGATGAATGAATCCCCACCGGCCTAAGACCTTAACAAAAACAGCGCGCCTCTGCTTATTTCAATACAAAGCCGCGATTGCGTAGCGCCTCTAACAAGCGATCTCGACCGGAAAGCGCTTCTGGGTTAGCAATGCGTTTAGCCGAATGCACCGCCCAAGTGCCTTTAACGTCCATCTTTTGCTGCTGATAAAACGCCGCCATGCTGGCGTTATAGGCTTGAATACCGGCCTCTTGCTCAGCCAGCGGGGTATAACGCTCCTGATGCAGCATGACGCTCTGCGGCGGGCGCGGCTTAACGGCAGCCGGGTGGGCGGGATCAGGCGTACCCACACAGAGGCCAAAGACCGCGACCACGCGCGGCGGCAGCCCCAGCAATTCAGCAACACGCTCCGGCTGATTGCGCATGCCCCCAATATAAACCGTGCCCAAGCCCAGCGACTCCGCCGCTGCCACTGCATTTTGCGCGGCCAGTGCGGCATCAATCACGCCGATGGTAAACATTTCTAGATAATCCAAGGCCTCTGAGGGGCGCTGATTCGAGGCCGCCAGATGCTCAAGGCGCGCCAAATCAGCCAGCCATACCAATTGCAAAGGGGCTTCCTTCACATGAACTTGCCCGCCCGCACATTCAGCCAACACAGCGCGGGTCGCCGGATCGCGCACTGCAATGACGCTCCACGCTTGCAAGTTAGAGGAGCTGGCGGCTGATTGCGCGGCGGCAATCATGGCCGTCAATTGATCATCGCTGACGGGATCCGGCAGATAACTACGCACCGAGCGGTGGCCTAGCAGGTGCTCGATGACCGGCGACCAAGCCTCAGGAGCCTTTAGCTCAGGCTGGCCGTAACGGTGTTGGAAAGCGGCGTCTTTGCTCGTCATTGAAATTCCCCTATATCCATAAAACCATGAGCGCGCATGGCTGACCCGAAGGGGTCGGCAGGGAGAGTGCCATTGTCGAGGGGCGTGAGACAACAAAGCGGGGTTTGGGCTTGACAGAATAAGCTTTATGCAGGCAGGTTGAGCTATTCGAGGAGATAGCTTAAAATATATAAGCTTCCTTTATAGTCATAGTCTTTTTTATACAAAATTTAGGCTAAATATGAAAAACACGTTCGGCACAAAAGATTATTCACCAGACCCGCTTGGTTAGCTATACACCAAGTGGTATCTAACAGTGGTTAGAGCACCTTGCAACAAATATCCCAAAAGGTCTATATGAAGGAAAAAATTTTCAACTGCTTTCTCTATACTAATGGAGAAGAAATTAGCCAGCTTGGTGTAGCCACACATGAAATAAATGGTTCTGATGCAGAAAAAATTGAATTCCTCAAAAAATCAGTTTCCAGTGATTATTTAATAGCAAAAATTGCTAACATTAAATCATGTGCGATTGGCACGTCCAATGGCACATTTAAATACTCTTCTTACATGGCTCTTGTGAGAGCAGGGCGTAGCATGGAAGTCTTCGAGGAATTCTTTATGAGCCTTGGCGCTCCAAAGAACCCTCTTTGCTGCATTACTCCAATATTAAATGGAACACCTCAGATAGAGGTCACACATGGATATGAACCATTCTATGTAGGCTCTTTCGAAGACCATCCAAAACTAGGTCAAGGCAAGATGCTTGACTACCTTGAACTCTACACCACAACAGATGGCTTTAATATACCCCAATTACTAAACGATGATTATTTTAATGCAATTAGGCTTCTTTTTAACGCAAAGCATTATGTATCCTGCATGAAGCTAATCGCTTCATTCATCGACACAATCGGATATCTGGAGTTCGGCGATGTTGGAGGAAGCTTTATTAATTGGTTAAAAACATATGCACTGCTTGAAAGATTAGGAATTACCGAACAGCAATTGTGGGAGCACCGAAATTCGGTACTTCATATGTCTAATCTGGACTCTAGAAGAGTACTTACAGGTAAAGAAAAGAGAATTAGTTTCTGTGTCGCTAGAAGCGGATATATTCCAACCCCTAGCTTAGATATTAAATACTTTAACCTAAAAGATCTAATCGACGAGATAGCTCAAGCATTGGCCAAATGGATTAAAACATTTCAAGAAAATCCTGACAAAATTCTTGTCTTTATCGAGCGTTACGACCGCGTAATTTCTGATGCACGGCACGCTGTTTCCTATGCCAGCCCGTAGAGTGGATTCGCCGATAGGCAATCCACCACTTTCCTGCATCCATTAAACAATCGATAGAGAAGCCAACATAATCTATGTGGCACATCGAATTCCTATCGGAAGAGTTTCTGCCCACTCTTCCCGAAGAATGCCAAGGCAATCCCGGCGTTTACGGTTTCGAGCTTGCCTTATGGTTAGCCCAACGGCTGGCTAAACAAGGCATTGTGACCAGTTACCCCCTCGGTGAAGACTGGGGCTGGTTAATTGAGTATGTGAACCCCACTGAAACAGCCTTCACTATTGGCTGCTCCAGCATGGCTGAAGAAGGTGACGGGTATCACCAAAGGCCAATTCAATGGTCAATCTTTATTCGGCCTCACACCTCGCTTAAGCAGCGGCTTAAAGGCATCTCTCATCAGCTTGAAGTTCAGCGCCTTGCTCAAGCAGTCATTAGTGTGCTGCGCGAACAGGGCATAGAAGCCACACCGAGTGAAACTTGATCAAGCCACGAGCCCGTAGGGTGGATTCGTCGACAGACAATCCACCAATCCACTGCATCTATAGGTGCATTGGTGTTTTGCTGTCGCGAAAACACCCTACACCGAGGCAATACTGGAACCACCAGTACAACAAAGCCCGCACAGGGCGGGCTTTTGCGGCTGTTTCTGGTACTACTTGGAACTACCAGAAACAAGGGGATGGTCGGAGCGACTGGATTCGAACCAGCGACCTTCTCGTCCCGAACGAGACGCGCTACCAAGCTGCGCTACGCTCCGAAGCTGGCGACATATTTTACAGAAAACACCCCCCTCCACAAGGGGGGCATGACCGCAACTTTGGGGCAGCTGAGCCCTAGTGGCAGCCCATCAAATGCCCAAAAATGAAACCACCTGTTCGGCCTCAAAAGGCCAATCCAGCTCATCACCATTATCAGTGCGGCGCAGCACGGGGATTCGCAGTTGATAGGCCTCCAGCAGAGCCTCTGGCTGCTCGGCGATGTCCACCAACTCCACCATCAAGCCATGCTCAATTAGCGGCATCAGCACCGCTTCGGCGTGTTCGCACAGGTGGCAGCCCAAGGTTCCAAATAATTGACATTCTGGCGGCATGATCTCCTCCTCCCCATACAGCACTGCATCAGCTCAGTGTAGCAGCCTCTGGCCTAGAGCCGATTCAGCATCGGCGCACTGGGATACACTGCACCGCTTTTTACGGCCTTTATCAGGAGCCATTATGCGCCTTGTCGCTGTGTTGCTAGGACTCGCCGTCTGCCTACCCGCCCATGCCGAACGCTTCATCAGCAACCTGCTCAACAAACCGGTACCCGGTGGCGTAGCGGTGTTAGAACTGGGTAATGGCCCGCTGCCCAAGGCGTATTACCAAGGCAAGCCCGTATTGGTGATCAAAGATCAGCAGGAAGGGCTAGCCATTGTGGGCATCCCGCTGTCTGTTAAACCCGGCACTCAGCAGCTGGAGCTAGAGCGCGCCGGTCAGCGGCGGATGCTGGCGTTTCAGGTGGCAGATCGCACCTATCGCGCCCAACACATCACCCTAAAGAATACTCAACAGGTCAACCCTGACCCGGAAAACCTCAAGCGCATCGACCGCGAACTGGCGGAGCAAAACCAAGCCTATCGCCGTTTTGAGCCACGCCAACCGAGCAACCTGCTGTTCGATAAGCCGGTGGATGGCCCGTTATCCAGCCCTTTCGGCTTGCGGCGCTTCTTTAATGGCGAGGAACGCAACCCACACTCCGGGCTGGATTTTGCCGTGGCCGCTGGCACGCCGGTCAAAGCGCCCGCTGCCGGACGAGTCACACTGGTTGGCGATTACTTTTTCAATGGTAAGACGGTTTTTGTCGATCACGGCCAAGGGCTGATCAGCATGTTTTGCCACCTGTCACGCATTGAGGTGAAGGTCGGTGATGAACTGGCGCGCGGCGCGGTTCTTGGGCGCGTCGGGGCGACAGGCCGCGCCACCGGGCCGCATTTGCACTGGAATGTCAGCCTGAACGATGCGCGGGTTGATCCGGCGATTTTTATTGGGGCGTTCCAGCCTTGAGCGAGCGCCTAACTTAATAAACTCAGCTCAAAGGCTCGGCTCATAGCTTGGGTGCGGCTGGTGACTTGCAGTTTTCCATAGAGATTTTTCAGGTGCCACTTCACCGTTTCGGTGGAAATATGCAGAGTGCGTGCAATTTCTTTATTGGAAAGCCCCGCCGCCAGCAGGTGCAGGATTTGTTGCTCTCGCTCGCTGAGCAGACTAGACACCTCCTCCAATAACTCGGCGGGGCCTAAGCTGTCACACAGTGTGCTGATGTAGGCGGTTAGCTCTGTGGATTCTCGCTCAAAGGCCGCGCAGTACAACAATATGGGACGCACACCTGCGCCTTCATCCAGCAGGCTCCGCAATAGCCCTTCCCTCTGCCCAAACGATAAAGCAGGCATGAGTGCACGAACGGCCACTTTGGGATCATTCATGCGCCAAAGTGCAATAGCCCAGAGCACACGCAGGCGCGCGCCTTCCAACCGATAGCCTCGCTGCTCAAACTCAGTGACTAATTCAGCCAAACACTCGGCGGCCATGCCATTCAGTCCGCGCGCCAGCAATAATCGTGCATGAGCCATGCGTGCATAATGCCGACAGCCGAGAAAACTCTGATCATCGGCTTGCAGCAGCTCGATTTGCCAGAGTGATTGCTCAGCACTACCCAAGTCATTGCGCTGAATCTGCAAGCTGATCTGCTCCAATAGCATCACCGCCTGCAAACGCTCCCAGCCACGCTGCACTGCAATGTGGCGCGCGTGTTGAATCAGCAATTGCGCTCGGCTCTCATCGCCCTCGACTAAGGCACGTCGCACCAGCGACCTATAGGCGGCTTTGACGCAATCCAAGGGAGCGAAGTTATCAATCTGTGCCTGACGCGCGCCCATCAAGCGATCCAAATGCTCCCAATCGCCTTGCTCGTAAGCTAACTCAGCCAATAAGGCGGCAACCGTGGCGCTGCCGATGGACTGGCTACCGGTAAGTTGCTCCACAGAAGCCATAGCCTGCATAAAGCAGCGCTCTCCGGTACGCAGGTTGCCTTGCTGCACATAGCTTTGGCCCAGCACAAAGGCGCGGTACACCGTAACAAACAGATTTTCCATGGGTGTTTGGGGCGCTGGCATATGGCATTGCACGCTTTGCGCGCGGCCTAAATCGCCCTGCACCAAATGGCAATAGCTGAGAATATTGCACACTAGGCCATCTACCCAGATATTGCCGGTAGGTAATGCCGACAGCAACGGCTCCACCAACCGGAGCGCTTCATCTACGTTTTCAGCAAAGGCTTCACAGATCGCGTGAATCACTTGCAGCCGAATATGCTGAATGCTCGAACAGGGGTGTAGTTGAAACCACTGTTGAAGCCCCGCCACCAGCCCTCGCGATTCTGAAAAGCGAAACCGATGCGCCAGCGCCCAAGCCAAGTTGAGCTGCAAGTCGATACGGTGTTCATCATCGGTGATCGGGACTTGTTGCAACCAGTGCAGCAGCGTGTCGATATCGCCCTGCTCAGCCAGTGATTGCGCGCCGGACTCATTACACTCTGGCATACCTTCGACACGCCCAGCGGCCAAGGCGTGACGAATGGCTTCCGCCCATAAATTTTGTTGGGCGAACCAATGGCTGGCGCGCTCATGGCATTCGATAAGGCTTACATCCGAGCGCTGCCGTAAACGCGCTTGCAGGGTTTCAGCGAACAAATGGTGATAACGAAACCATTGCCCTTGCTCATCCAGCGCCGCCAAAAACAGGTTGTGCTGCTCAATCCACTCCAGCATCAGGTGGCCATCAGTGCGCCGCGTGACGGCATTACAAAGTTCTGCCGTTAACCGTTCAAGAATAGAGGTCAGTACCAGAAAGTCATCGACGGCGGGCGGCAGGGGTTCAAACACCACCTCTTGCCAATAGCGATTGAGTAAGCGCGTGCCATTGCCTAGGGTTTGAATGGCTTGCTCTGGATTCTCTTTAATGGCTGGTAATAGCGTGGCCATTTGTAGGCCGGTGATCCAGCCCTCCGTCAGCGTCAGCAACCATTGGCTTTGCAGGTTACTCAAGTTCAGGGTCGCGACTTCTTTAAAATAGCGACGGGCCTCTGATAAATCGAAGCGCAATTCAGCAGATTTGATCTCAATTAATTGATTATGCGAGCGCAGACGATTTAACGGTAGTTGAGTGGGAAGCGAGCGTGTTCCCAACAGCACATGCAGTGTCTCCGGCGCACGCTCCAGCAAAAAGGCTAGGCTGTCGTGGATCAATGCGTGCTGGATAAGGTGGTAATCGTCAACAATCAGATAAAGGGGCTGATCCCGTACTGACAGGGTATTGATCAATGCCGCCATTAATTGCTCAACAGAGACCCCCTCCTCTAACAGCTCCCTTAAAGGCACTACGGCGCTTTCAGCCAGCAGCGGAAACAATGCATTCAACAGATAACGACAAAAATTTGGCGGACTGTCATCCTCTCCATCCAAACTCAACCAAGCGGTTGCATACCCTTGCGCCTGTAATAGATTGCGCCACTGCACCAGCAAGGTTGTTTTGCCAAAACCTGCGCCAGCACAGACCAGTGCCAATGCCCAATCAGCTGAAGTATCACAGCGTGCCAGTAAGCGAGGGCGCTCCAGCATATTCCGAGCTACCCGAGGTGGGTTAAGCTTGGTGGCAATCAGGGGAAAGCCCCCGGTTAAGTGAGGCGTTTGACCATAGGTATTGCCCGTAAGAGGCCGAGAAATATTCTGATCCATCATAGTGCACCTCTGGCAATCTATTTGATCGGTTCTTATTGTGTATTTGTGCACCCCAGATAACCCTAATTACCTAATAGCACATGCCTCCGCGCACCATCATCTCAATCTATAAAAAATGCAAATCAAGGGGATACTCCAAAATCAAGCGTAGCTCATCAATACTGGACTCTGCCGCGTGATCACCACTGACCCGATGCGTAGCTTGAAATAACTTAACACTCAAATCTTTAGCCGGACCACTCTGCACAGCATAACTTAACCAAACATTACGCTCCCAATGCTGACCGTCCCGAATATTTTTATAAGCGCCATATCCGGAAGCGACATCTTTACCGTCAATATCAGTACCACGCACATAGCGGGTAATTAGCGATAACCCGGGAATACCTAGGCCGCTAAAGTCATAATCATAACGCAGCATCCAAATCCGCTCATTTGGATTATTAAAATCAGAGACCTGTGAATTGGTATTGAGAAAAAAGTCCCATGTGTGCCATACATAATCAAAAGGCGAATCTTTATCGATCCGTGTATGGGCGATTGTAACTGCATGCGCGCCTGCTGTTAAACCTAGTTGAGCACTCCAAGAGTCATTCTCAAACTGCCCTAACAGAGACTTACCCGTATTGCGGGTACGATAATAACGCAAGTTAGCATTCAGGCTTATGCCATCGGTCAATGGCTGTTTCCAATCAGCGTAAAGCGCCGTTTGATTCCAAATATTATCAAGCCGCCCGTGATGCAACCTAAGAAATAAGCGATCTTTATAATTAAAATCGGCCCCGCCATAGATAAAGTCATCAGCCGCTTTAAATCGCCCCCCGTAGGCGGTGCCTAAATCACCATTGTGCGCGGTCGCCGTACGGTCACTGGAGGACTCTAATTTTCCTGCTTGCAAGGTCAGCCCTTCAATAGCGGTATTGTGCAGCGTTGTACCTCGAAAACTTTGAGGCAACAAACGGATATCACTGGTATTAAGCACCGGGCTTGCAGGCCGCACATCGCCATAGCGCAGCTCGGTATCCAGAAAGCGCATTTTTAACTCGTAATCGACCTTGCCAAACTGACTCTTTGGCTTACCGTCAAAATTATAGCTCCGTCTAGGCAACAATCCCGGCCCGCCATTGCCATCCCCCGCTAAGCCATTACCTCCATCAAGTTTTACGCCATAGAGTCCTCTAAGGTCTAAACCGACCCCTACTGCACCCTGGGTAAAGCCAGACTTAAAACTAGCAATCAAACCATGCGCCCATTCTGCACGGCGGCCTTTTCGCTCGCCTGTATTGGGATTCTTAATAGCATCACCGTTCCGAAAATCTTGACTGAAGTAAAAGTTTCTATTTAATACATTAAGCGTTGAATCTTCAAAGAAACCCTCTTCGCTGGCCACGGCGGGCACTGTCAAACACATAATAATGGGGAAAACACAACCTTGGCGGAGAGCTAAATACATAGGATTATATTCCAGCAAACAGACTGCCATAACAGCCAGATCGAACCGATCTCATTACGTCCACAGCAGTCAAAGCATTAGGTATTGGCTTGTGGAGAGGCATCGTCTCCAGCCAACTAAATAGACACCAAATTTATCAGCGCACGCTGAGCACTAAAGAATAAAAAATGGCGTGAGAGCGAGTACATCCCTAACAGGGCGTACTGATATTGAGCGTGATTTAAAAGTCATGGGCGGTTTACCTCGAATCAGTCCAGCAAGCTTGTTTTTGTAATTCAGACTGGCATGGCATAGCGCTGTCATAACGACACTACTTACCAAGCACGCCTGTTGCTGAATCAGATTAATCTGCTCTGCGTCTGCAAAAAGCCCCCCATCCGGGTAGTTACTAGAACTATCCCTCTTTCTCTACCTTAGAGCCGTCAATCGACGTTAGCCCAGTTACTTAGCACTTAAGTATCGGCTGATATAAATCAATAAGAATGAGGCGAATCTATGTCACTGAGCATGCCAAAGCTGCTCCAGGCTTATCGCAAAATGTACGAAATTCGTGCCTTTGAAGAACGACTGCATCTGGAAAACACTAGTGGCGATATTCCCGGTTTTATTCACTTGTACACCGGAGAAGAGGCCATTGCCGTGGGCGTTTGCGAAAACCTCACCGATGCCGACTACATTGGCTCAACACACCGGGGTCACGGGCATTGCATCGCCAAGGGCTGCGATATCCCCGGCATGATGGCGGAGATATTCGGCAAGGAAACCGGGCTGTGCCGTGGCAAAGGCGGCTCCATGCATATTGCCGATCTGGAAAAAGGCATGCTGGGCGCTAACGCCATCGTCGGAGGCGCACCGCCCTTGGTCATCGGGGCTAGCCTGACCGCTAAAACCCTTGGCAACGGGGGGGTGGGTGTCTCCTTCACCGGAGACGGCGGTTCCAACCAAGGTTTGGTGTTTGAGGCCATGAACATGGCTGTGGTGCTGCAACTGCCAACCGTATTCATCTTTGAAAACAACGGGTTTGGCGAGGCCACGGGGCACGATTATGCCGTAGGTGGACGTGACATTACCCGTCGCGCCGCCGGTTTTGGTATGCCAGCGGTACGCGTTGATGGCACGGATTTCTTCGCTGTCTATGAGGCCGTCAAGGAAGCCGTACAGCGCGCCCGTGACGGCGGCGGCCCTACCGCTATTGAAGCCATGGCCTACCGCTGGCATGGCCACTTTGAAGGCGACCCCATGCTGTACCGCGCAGAGGGTGAAGTAGAACGCCTGCGCGCTGAAAAAGACCCGCTGAAAATATTCCGCAGCAAAGCCGGTAAACAGGTCAGCAGCCAAGCCCTCGACGCCATTGAAGCGGAAGTCGAGGCACTGGTGGACGCCGCTGTGAAACAAGCTAAAGCCGATCCCTACCCTTCGGCAGACAGCGTCCTGACTGATGTTTACGTGTCTTACTGAGGAATCACCATCATGGCAATCAAAACCTATCGAGAAGCGGTCAAGGAAGCACTGGCTCAGGAAATGGAGCGCGACGAACGTGTCGTGCTCATTGGCGAGGACGTGCGCGGCGGACAAGCAGGTACCGCCTCACCCGAAAAACTAGCCACCGTAGAAGCCTTTGGCGGTGTACTGGGTGTGACCAAGGGGTTATGGACACAATTTGGCTCATCGCGAGTCATTGATACACCGATCACCGAATCCGCCATCATTGGTATGACAGCAGGGGCGGCTATGACAGGGCTGCGTCCTGTAGCAGAACTGATGTTCATGGATTTCTTCGGCGTCTGTCACGACATGCTGTACAACCAAGCGGCCAAGTTTCGCTACATGTTCGGCGGCAAAGCTAAAACGCCCATGGTGATGCGCGGCATGATCGGCGCAGGTTTCTCCGCAGCGGCCCAGCATTCCCAATCGCCCTATAACATCTTCGCCAGCACGCCGGGCCTCAAGGTAGTTGTGCCCTCAACGCCCTATGACATCAAAGGGTTGCTGATTCAGGCCATTCGTGATGACGATCCGGTGGTGTTCTGCGAGCACAAGGCCCTCTACGAACTTAAGGGTGAAGTCCCTGAACACCCCTACACCATTCCTTTTGGAGTGGCTAACTACACCCGCGAAGGCACGGACGTCACCATCATCGCGCTCTCAGCCATGGTGCATAAAGCTAACGCCGTAGCAGACAAGCTTCTCAAAGAAGGCATTTCAGTCGAGGTCGTCGACCCGCGCACCGTTTCGCCGTTGGACGAAGAAGGCATTCTTGAATCAGTGGCCTCCACCGGTCGCGTGGTGGTGGTGGATGAGTCTTCAGCGCGTTTTGGCTTCGCCCATGATGTCGCGGCGCTGATCGTCTCCCAAGCCTTCCATCACCTCAAAGCGCCCGTGATTATGATCACCCCGCCGCACACCCCTGTGCCCTTCTCGCCGCCGCTGGAACAAGCCTGGATTCCCAGTGTCGAGCGGATCGAGGCCGCTGTCCGCCAGTTGATGGAGGCCTGAGATGAGCCGTATTTTCGCCATTGAAATACCCAAGTGGGGCCTGTCCATGGAGGAAGGCACGCTCAGCCGTTGGCTGATTGCCGAAGGGGATGCCTTCAAAGCCCATCAGGAACTCTGCGAAATCGAAACCAGCAAAATCGCCAACATGCTGGAAGCCCCTCAGGATGGGGTACTGCGTAAAGTTGTGGCACAACCTGGGCAAACGCTGCCCGTCGGTGGGCTACTGGGCGTAGCAGCGCCCGCAGACATCCCTGATACGGAGATTGAGGCCTTCATCGCTCAACGCGGACGGCCAACATCAGCACCACCGCCCACTACTGACAGCAGCCCTGCGCCGGCAGCGGCGGCCCCTAGCACACCTGCAACACCGGCAGCGGCTTCATGCACGCTCCCCGCAGCGCCCGTACCCTGCGCGCCGACGGCTGCCACCGGTGAAGCGCGCATCCCACCGGCCTTGCTGGGCCAGACGGACGAAACCAGCGTGCAGGCCACCTCCCATGCCCTGCGCTTGGCGCGAGAGCTGGGTGTTGACCTAGGTAAAATCACCGGCAGCGGGCGTGATGGGCGCATTTCTCAGCAAAATCTGGAGGACGCAATCCTAGCGCAAGGCGGGCAATTACCGCGCCGAACCCCGATACAGCGCAGCCTCAAACCCCCACGTTCGAAGGCCGACGACAGCCTTATTTCTGCCACACCGCTGGCACGCCGCCGGGCTACTGTGTTGGGCATCAACCTCCATGATTGCAGGGCCAGTGGCGCACGAGGCCGCGTGTGTCTGGCCGATGTGGAAGCCGCTCAACATGCACATCAGCAAGGAGCAGCGGCAGCAGCCCCTCAAGCAGCAAACACTGGCGTCACCACGCCAGCCTTTGAAGTGCAACGCCTATCAGCCATGCGGCGCGCCATTGCTCAGCGCCTACAGGAGTCGAAGCGCAACGCCCCGCATTATCGGCTGACCATCGATCTGGATCTGGAAAGCCTGCTGGCCCTACGTCAGGAAATCAATGCCTCTATTCCGCGCGTCAAGGTATCGGTCAATGACCTGCTGATCAAAGCCTGCGCCCAAGCCCTGATTCGCGTGCCGGCCGTCAATGTGCAATACGACGAGGCCACGCAAAGCATCCATCAATATGCCGATGCCGATGTATCCGTCGCCGTAGCGCTGGCCGATGGCTTGATTACGCCCATCGTGCGCGCGGCCAACCGCAAGTCCATCGCCGAAATCTCCGAGGAAATGCACCGGCTGGCCACCAAAGCCAAAGCCGGAACCCTCAAGCCTGAGGAATTTCAAGGCGGCACCTTCAGCCTGTCCAACTTGGGCATGCTCGGCGTGCGGCAGTTCGATGCCATTATCAACCCCCCTCAGGCCGCCATTCTGGCCATCGGCAGCAGTGAGCAGCGAGTGGTCGCCCATGAAGGGCAGATGGCTATTCGTCAGCAGGTCACCGTTTCGCTGTCTTGCGATCACAGGGTGATTGATGGCGCGCTGGGTGCAGCCTTCCTGCGTGAACTGAAGCGACTGGTGCAAACCCCTGTCCTGATGCTGGTCTAGGAGACTGCCTCCATGAACGATTATGACGTATTGGTGATTGGTGGCGGCCCCGGCGGTTATGTGGCCGCCATTCGCGCCGCTCAACTGGGACTGCGTACCGCCTTGGTTGAGAAACAGCACCTTGGCGGCATTTGCCTCAACTGGGGCTGTATTCCCACCAAAGCGCTGCTTAAGGGCGCGGACGTGGCTCACACCTTGGCGCATCTGGATCAGTTTGGTTTCAGCGTGGAAAACCCCCGTTTCGACATTCAAAAACTGGTTCAGCACAGCCGTGATGTATCAGCCACCCTCACCGGCGGCATCGCCTATCTATTGAATAAGTATGGCGTTGAAGTGATTCGCGCCCGTGCTCGACTCATCGACAAAGGCATGGTTTCCGTTACAGCCGACGGGACTGAATCAGTGCTGCGCGCAGCCCATGTGATTTTAGCCACCGGCGCACGCCCACGCAGCCTGCCGGGCATCCAAACGGATGGCCAACGGATTTGGAGCTACTTTGAAGCCCTCACCCCTAGCGAATTGCCCCGCTCACTGTTGGTGATTGGCTCAGGAGCCATCGGGATGGAGTTCACCAGCCTCTACAACGACTTGGGCTGCCAAGTCACCTTGGTCGAACTCAACGAACGCATCATGCCCGCCGAAGACGCTGAAGTTGCAAGCCTTATGGCCAAGAGCTTCGAGCGGCGAGGCGTGCGCATACACACTCAAACAGCCGTAACAACAGTGGACGATAGCAACCTCAACAGCCTGCATTGCCAATTACGCCACCGCGATGGCCATGAACAATCCGTTTCGGTGGATCGCGTGCTACTGGCAGCAGGCATTCAGGCCAATATCGAAGACCTAGGACTGGAAGCCCTAGGGGTGGAACTACAGGACGGCTTCATCAAAACCGATGCGTGGTGCCGCACCAACGTCTTCGGCCTGTACGCCATTGGCGATGTCGCCGGGCCGCCCTGCCTTGCCCACAAAGCCAGCCATGAAGGCGTACTCTGCGTTGAAAAACTCGCCGGTGTTGAAGGTGTACACCCGCTGGATTATGACTACATACCGGGTTGCACCTACTCACGCCCACAGGTCGCCAGCCTCGGCCTGACGGAAGAGCAAGCGCGGGCAACAGGACGCACCATCAAAGTCGGGCACTTTCAGTACAAAGCCAACGGCAAAGCACTGGCCATGGGCGATAGCGAAGGCTTCGTCAAAACCCTGTTCGATGCCGACAGCGGCGCCCTGCTAGGCGCTCATATGGTCGGCCCTGAAGTCACCGAACAGATACAGGGTTTCGGGATTGCCCACAGCCTTGAGGCCACCGAAGAAGCCCTGCAACAGGTCATCTTCGCCCACCCCAGCCTCTCCGAAGCCATGCATGAAGCCATACTCGCTGCCAGCGGGCGGGCGTTACACCAATAAGCCGGTCATTCAGCTCATAACAACAAGGAGTTCATCATGCCCAGTCAGATCAAATCCGTGACCTCACCGCCGAGGTTTTTAATCGGCAAACATTTCCTCGGCCAACTGGCTGAGTATGTCAAAGCCCTCGGCACCCGCGCCTATGTCATCTGTGATGGCTTTATCTTGGAGCGCGCCACCCATGAGGCCAACGCCTCCTTTGAAGGCATTGGCAGCGCCGTCTTCGAGCGCTTCAATCTGGAATGCACCCAGCCTGAAATCGACCGACATCGAGCGCTGGCGACCCAAGCCGAAGCGGATGTCATCATTGGTATCGGCGGCGGCAAAACCCTCGATACCGCCAAAGCGGTCGCTCACTATCAACATTTACCGGTAGTGATATTCCCAACCATCGCCTCAACCGATGCGCCCTGCACGGCACTCACCGTCATTTACACTCCAACGGGCGAGTTTGATCGCTACCTGTTTTTACCGCGCAACCCCGACTTGGTCTTGGCAGATACCGCGATATTGGCCGCCGCGCCCACCCGACTGTTCATCGCCGGAATTGGCGACGCGCTGGCTACCTACTTTGAAGCCCGTGCCTGCTACCGTGCCAACGGCATCAACCTGACCAGCATGCAAATGAAGCCCTCCAGAACAGGACTGGGACTGTCTCGACTCTGCTTGGATTTACTGCTGGAAAATGCCGTCTCAGCCTGCTTTGCCGTACAACAAAACAGCCCCACCCTCGCCGTAGAAAACACCATAGAGGCAACCATTTACCTCAGTGGCGTCGGCGTAGAAGGTGCGGGGATTGCTGCGGCCCATGCCATCCACAATGGTATGACCCTCGTACCCTCCCTGCATGGCGCGCAACACGGTGAAAAAGTGACCTTTGGCATTCTGGCACAACTGGTACTGGAAAATGCTCCACACACCGAACTGGAGTTGGTCATCAACTTCATTAAGGCCGTGGGCCTGCCGCTGACATTGGAAGACTTGGGTCTCGACTCATTCATTGAGCAGGAATGGCGGCAGGTGGCTGAGCGGGCCTGCGCCCCCGATGACTCCATGGGCAACATGCCGTTCGAGGTCACGCCAGAGGATGTATACAACGCCATGGTGACAGCCAACGCGTTGGCCCATCACTACAAAGACAAACCTTTTCAGAACAGCTTCAACCCGGCCTTGATTTCCTGACCGGTAGCCCCCCTCACTTCCTCACACCCTCCTCTGATGACGAATTGATCGGCGACTGAGCAGATCAATTCGTCATTGCTTTTAGGGCCGCGCAATCCAAACAACGCCCAAATCGAAATACTTAAAATAAAAATCAATAAATTCAATATTTTTAGTTAAAAATTGCGTTTTTAAATAAAAGATTGAAATTTTTATTCAAAAAATAATAGGGTTACACCATGAACAGTGCACACACCCCTCTTCTGCGATACGAATACCCAAAAAGGGATGTCTGGTCAGTTTTCGCACTGTTCGCCCTCACAGCTATTCTTGACCCAGAATTTTAAGGATATCCACCATGCCCATGCTCAAAGACCCCTCTCGCAAGTACCACGCCTTCGCCCCGATTCGTTTGAGCGACCGCACTTGGCCTGACCAAGTCATCAGCAAAGCCCCTATTTGGGCCAGCGTTGACCTGCGCGACGGCAATCAGTCACTCATCGAACCCATGGACGCCGACAAAAAACTGCGGCTGTTCAAAACCTTGCTGCAAGTGGGTCTTAAGCAAATTGAAGTGGGCTTTCCTTCCGCCTCGCAGACCGACTTTGACTTTGTGCGCACCCTCATCGAGGACGGCTACATCCCTGATGACGTGACCATTCAGGTGCTCACCCAAGCCCGCGAAGACTTGATCACCCGCACCTTTGAATCCTTACAGGGCGCTAAAAAAGCCATCGTCCACGTCTATAACGCCACCGCCCCGGCGTTCCGGCGTATCGTCTTCAACCAAGAGCCTAGCGGCGTGGTACAGATTGCCGTTAAAGCCGCGCGCTTTATGAAGCAGCAGTCCGAGTCCTACCCAGACACCCAGTGGACCTTCCAGTACTCGCCAGAAGTCTTCAGCTCCACCGAACTGCCCTTTGCCGTCGAAGTCTGCAATGCCGTCTTGGACGTATGGCAGCCCACGCCGGACAACAAAGTCATCCTCAACCTGCCCGCCACCATTGAAGCGGCCACCCCCAACATTTACGCCGACCAAATCGAATGGTTCTGCCGCCATGTCGATCGGCGCGACAGCGTATTGATCAGCCTGCACACCCACAATGACCGGGGCACCGGCATCGCCGCCAGCGAGTTGGGCTTGCTGGCCGGAGCCGATCGCGTCGAAGGCTGCTTGTTCGGCAACGGTGAACGCACCGGCAACCTCGACTTGGTGACCATGGCCCTGAACCTCTACACCCAAGGCGTAGACCCCAGGCTGGACTTCTCCGACATCGACGGCGTGCGCAAAGTGGTGGAAGAATGCAACCAGTTGCCTATTCACCCGCGCCATCCCTATGTGGGCGACTTGGTACACACCGCCTTTTCCGGCTCGCACCAAGATGCCATCCGTAAAGGCTTCTCCCGCCAACAAGCAGACGCGGTGTGGGAAGTGCCCTACCTGCCCGTTGATCCGGCAGACATTGGCCGCAACTACGAGGCGGTGATTCGCGTCAACAGCCAATCCGGCAAAGGCGGTATCACCTACTTGCTGGAACAGGAATATGGCGTCAACTTGCCTCGGCGCTTGCAGATCGAATTCAGCCAAGTTGTGCAGAAAGAAACCGATCGGCACGGACTGGAAATGACCGCGCCGCAAATTTACGCCCTGTTGCAGAAAGAATACTTAGAAGCCTGCACGCCCTACACCCTGAACAGCCACCGCCTGCAAGAAGAAAATGCCACCTGCAGCGTAGATGTCGAAGTGGCCTATCAAGGCGATCTCTGCCACTGGCACGGCACTGGCAAAGGCCCCTTGGAAGCCTTGGTCGCCTGTCTGCCCGTCAAGGTGGAAATCATGGACTACAGCGAACACGCCATCGGTAGCGGCACTCAAGCCAAGGCCGCGGCCTATATTGAACTGCGTATGGAAGGTGGACGCGCCCTGCACGGAGTGGGCATTGATGCCAACATCACTACCGCCAGCTTCCGGGCCTTGTTCAGCGCCCTGAACCGGGCAATGCAGGAAAACACCGCCGAGGCCTAAGCGGCCAAACGACCAGTAGGTCAGGCTGATACTGGCCCACTTCATTGCGCGAATGACGATGAATAGGACGAGCCCCTATTTTTCAGACGCGCAAACAAATAGGGCGAGATCATCTCGCCCTATCCTTCCTTGTCCCTAGTATCCCTGATCCATCATCCTGATGCGTCATTCACTTGACGATCCCAGCTGGCATCCGGCCAACCCGTGTTTTCCTGAACACAGGGCTCATACTAAAGTCTTCTAGAACGAGTACAAGAGCCCCCCAACAGGGCTGATAAGGCCATACGCCATAACCGCTATAAAATAATTCCTTTAAAAACAGTGTATTAGCCATTAGTTATTCCAAAAAAACGATTATCTCAAGGCTTTTTATGACAGTTACCTACACACCCTGTAAGAGAATGCTTACAAAATTAAAGGTCAATTCACCTGAATAGGCTTACAAACCTCCTCGTCCCCTCACCAGTCAATGCGCTCACCTAAGAGATCATATGACCGTTCGTCCAGTTCAGCCATTTGGCTAACAGATTGTGCTTTGACAATTATTATCATTACGATTAGATTCTAGGCACGGTAGCGGATTCGGAGTAGCCCAAGATGTACGTCTGTCTTTGTCATGGCATTACCGATGGTCAAATTCGCGAAGCTATTACGGAAGGCTGCTATAGCTTTCGTGAGGTTCGCAACGCCTTAGGCGTCGCCACTCAGTGCGGAAAATGCGCCTGCGCTGCCAAAAGCCTCGTGCACGAAACCCTTAACGAGAGCTGCAGCCTGCAAGGCTCTTCAGCAATCTGCGCCGTAAACTGCACCCCCGCCTAAATTCTCTGCGTGCACGACGCAGCGTCACATCAATGTGCAGTCCCCTACACTGCCACATGCTGTTTCTTATTGCCTAAAATACGGGTTTGACAGCGACTGTCTAACTGGCACAGACTTTAGAACATCATCCCTGCCAGGAAGACATAGAAGATGAAAGGCGATAAGCAGGTTATTCAGCATCTCAATAAGATTCTTGCCAACGAACTGATTGCCATTAACCAGTACTTCCTGCATGCGCGCATGTACGAAGATTGGGGTCTGGAAAAACTCGGCAAGCATGAGTACAAAGAATCCATCGACGAGATGAAGCACGCTGACAAACTGGTCAAGCGTATTCTGTTCCTCGAAGGCCTGCCCAATCTGCAAGAGCTGGGCAAGCTCATGATCGGCGAAAACACCAAAGAAATGCTGGAATGCGATCTGGCGCTGGAAAACAAAGCCATCCCGGATCTTCGCGTAGCCATTGCCTACTGCGAAACCGCTGCTGACTACGCTACCCGCGAACTTCTGGAAGACATTCTTGAGTCTGAAGAAGAGCACGTAGACTGGCTGGAAACTCAGCTGAGTCTGATTGAGAAGATCGGCATTGAAAACTATCTGCAATCGCAGATGGACGAAAAATAAGTACACCGCGTTACTAAAAGGCCCCGCTGCTGAACGGCAACGGGGCTTTTTTATGGGCAAACAACTTTACGAGCAACCCATCAGCAAATCAGGCACCGGCTTTTTCAGCAGCGGCTTTGACGAGGGTTTGCAGATCGCCCTTTTCAAACAGCTCTAGCATGATGTCGCTACCGCCAACCAGCTCACCACCTACCCACAGCTGGGGAAAGGTTGGCCAATTTGCGTAAGTGGGCAGCGCTGCGCGGATTTCCGGATTTTGCAGAATGTCCACGTAGGCAAATTTTTCGCCGCACTCCATGATGACCTTAGCCGCACGCGCCGAAAAGCCGCACTGCGGTGCATTGGGCGAGCCTTTCATGTAAAGAATCACCGGATTTTTAGCGATTTGGTCTTTGATAGTATCAATAACGTCCATAAGCACCTCGACTAATTAGGTTTAATGCTGTCCATTGTAGCGAAACCGGGAATTAAAACCGAGTCTCGACGCAAGTACTGACGCAAAGTCCACAGACTAGCAGGGTATTTGCGCCGGAGAAGGATTTCCCGATAAGATCGGGCTTTTCCGCCGAGTTGCCCACCGAGCGATCACTTGTCGCCGGCAGGCCCATTGCCAGATAAAAGGCAAAGCGCGAGCCTCAACTGGCGGCTATCACAAGGTATTCAAAGAATGAGCGCAAGACACTTTCTTTCTCTGATGGACTGCACACCCCAGGAGCTCAACGCCCTGATTCGTCGCGGCATCGAGCTGAAGGAACTGCGCGAGCGTGGTGTTCTGTTCGAACCGCTCAAAAATCGCATCCTTGGAATGATTTTCGAGAAAGCCTCGACCCGCACTCGCCTGTCCTTTGAAGCAGGCATTATCCAATTAGGTGGGCAGGCTATCTTTCTTTCCCCCCGCGACAGCCAGTTAGGGCGCGGTGAGCCCTTGGCAGATACGGCCATCGTTATGTCTAGCATGCTGGATGCGGTGATGATCCGTACCTTCTCCCATAGCACGCTGACGACCTTTGCCGCGCACTCCAAGGTTCCGGTCATTAACGGACTGTCCGATGATTTGCACCCCTGTCAGGTGCTGGCCGATATGCAGACCTTCCAAGAGCTGCGCGGCAGTATTGCGGGTAAAACCGTGGCGTGGGTCGGTGATGGCAACAATATGTGCAACACCTATATTGAGGCCGCCATTCAGTTTGATTTCACCCTGAAGATTGCCTGCCCCGAAGGCTATGGCCCCAACCCTGAGCTGTTAGCCAAAGCCGGGTCACGCGTGCAGTTGATGACCGACCCGCGCGAAGCAGCGGCTGGGGCTCACTTGGTCAGCACCGATGTGTGGGTGTCCATGGGCCAAGAAGAAGAGCTAAATGCACGGCTGGCGCTGTTTGCACCCTATCAGGTGAACGCTGCGCTCTTGGATTTGGCTGATAAGGATGTGCTGTTTATGCACTGCCTACCCGCTCACCGGGGTGAGGAAGTCAGCGAAACCCTGCTAGATGAGGATGCGCGCTCAGTGGTTTGGGTGCAGGCCGAGAACCGCTTGCATGTGCAGAAAGCCTTGCTGGAATTTCTGCTTAAGCCTGCCGCCTAACCGCCATGAGCCAATCCCTTCTCAAACTGCAACAACTGGCTTGCCGCTATGAAGGCCAGCCAGTTGTGCAACAGCTGAGCCTGCACCTTAACCGTGGCGATATTGGCTGCTTGCTGGGGCCTTCTGGCTGCGGCAAAACCACCACGCTGCGGGCCATCGCCGGATTTGAACCCATCCACGAAGGTGAGATTCTGCTGGGAGAGGACAGCCTGTCGCGCCCCGGCTATACCCTGCCCCCCGAACAGCGGCGGATCGGCATGGTGTTTCAGGACTATGCACTATTCCCGCACCTGTCAGTGGCCGACAACATCGCCTTTGGCATTCGCAAGCACCCAGATGCCAAGCGCATTGTTGCAGGGCTGCTGGAGCTGGTGAACTTACAAGGGTTGGAGCAGCGTTACCCCCATGAGTTGTCCGGCGGTCAACAACAGCGCGTGGCGCTGGCCAGAGCCTTAGCCCCAGAGCCTGAGCTTCTGCTGCTGGATGAGCCCTTCTCCAACTTGGATGTCGAGCTGCGCCGCCGCCTAAGCCATGAGGTGCGAGATATCCTGAAAGCCCGTGGCACCAGCGCCATCCTAGTCACCCATGATCAAGAAGAAGCCTTTGCAGTCAGCGATCAGATTGGGGTGTTCTATCAAGGGCGGCTGGAGCAATGGGATACGCCCTTCAATCTCTACCACGAGCCGCAAACGCCCTTTGTAGCCAGTTTTATTGGGCAGGGTTACTTTATTTCCGGCCATCTGAGCAGCCCTGAAACCGTACAGACGGAACTTGGGCTGATTCGAGGCAATCGGGCTTATGCGTTACCCGTAGGTACAGCGGTGGATGTGCTGCTGCGCCCGGATGACATAGTGCCCGACGCCGACAGCCCGCTAGAGGCCAAAGTGGTAGGCAAGACCTTTTTGGGTGCCTCGACCCTCTATCGGCTGCGCTTGCCCACCGGCACGCTGTTAGAAGCTTTGTTTACCCGCCATGACTATCGGGAAGGCGAAGACCTGCGGGTACGGATTGCCCCTGATCATTTGGTGGTGTTCCCGGCCCATACCACGGCCCACAGTACAGCCGCAGGCGATGGCCTACGCCGTCACGACTCTCGCTAGCTCAGCTTAGGTGCGGCGCTGACGAAAGAACGCGCTTAGCACCGCGCCGCACTCCTCTGCCAATAGACCGCCCTCCACCAATACCCGATGGTTGAGGAAGGGCTGCACAAAGAACTGTCCCTGACTCACCGCCACCCCGGCGCGCGGCTCAAAGGCTCCAAACACCACGCGCTGAATACGCGCGTGCACAATCAGCCCCGCGCACATGCTACAGGGCTCTAAGGTCACATAGAGGGTTGTGCCGGGTAGCCGGTAGTTGGCGCTACGCTGGGCGGCATCGCGGATGGCCATCATTTCCGCATGGGCGCTGGGGTCATGGGTGGAAATCGGACAATTGAAGCCTTGGCCAAGCACTTCGCCTGCCCTCACCAGCAACGCACCTACCGGCACTTCGCCCCGCTCCGCCCCTTGCCGTGCCAGCGCTAGGGCTTGCTGCATGAAGGGTTCATCCTGACTGCGGTCGATGATCAAGGGTTGCATAGCGATAGGCTGTCTTCTGTCTCAAGGGCTCGGCATTATGCCACTGCAATAGCGCCCATGAGCCCGGTTTCCATATGATCGACCACATGGCAATGGAACATCCAAGTGCCGGGATTATCGGCTACCAGTGCAATTTGCGCGGTTTCGTTACGGCCTAGCAAGAAGGTGTCGGTGAAGTAAGGGCTAATGCTGCGCCGGTTGGAACCCAGCACCTTAAAGGTCATGCCATGCAGGTGGATGGGGTGCTGATATTGGGTCATATTGCGCAGGTCGAAAATATAGCTCTGACCTTTTTTGAGGGTTGCCAAAGGCCGCTCGGTACAGGATTTATCATCGGCTCGCCAAGCGCGGCCATTGATCTGCCAAAGACTGGGGGTAGCATCTACAGTGCTGGCCAGCATGGAGCTACCGACCCACTCAAAATTGAAACGCAGGCGTTCTGCCCGCGCAAGATCCGGCTCAGCAATGGGATTAGCCGGTAATGCCGGTGGCCAGTCACCTGCCGGAGCCGCCGAATGAGCCACGGCCCGCAGGGTGGCCAAACGCAGTGGGCCATTGCGTAACGAGGCTTCCGTACCGGCGCTAGGAACGCGCACCGCAAGCTCTAAGCGCATCCCCGGCCCTAGCCAGTAGGCCTCACCTAAGGGCTGTGGTAGCACGGGATTGCCATCCACCGCGTAGATGCGCGCCTCCAGCTCCGGTAGGCTGATTCGATAGGTCAGGGTGTTGTCGAGGTTGAGCAGCCGCAGCCGAACAATCTGCCCTGCCGGAACATCCAACACCGGTGCGTGTTGCCCATTGACGGTGGACAGACGCCCCGGTGTTCCCCCTCGCGCGGCCTCACGCGGCACCAGAAAATCGGTAAACGCGCCCTTATCATCGACATGCCAGCTTTTCAGGTTGAGCACGCGCTCATGGATGAAGCCTGTGGGCTCGCGTTCTTCAACAATCAGCGGCCCAACCAAACCACGGCCTAGCTGCTGCGTACTGGCAGTGTGCGGGTGATACCAAAAGCTGCCGGCATCCGGTACTTGAAAGCGATAATCAAAAGACTCCCCCGGCAATACGGGAAGCTGCGAAATATAGGGCACGCCATCCATCTCCAAGGGTAGGCGGATGCCATGCCAATGTACGGTGGTCGGGTCAGGCAGGCGGTTGATAAAGCGCACCCGCAGCCAGTCGCCCTGTTTGGCACGCAGTTCAAGGCCGGTGGGCTGGCCGTTATAGGTCCATGCAGGAGTTTGGTGACCGGGCACCAGCTCAAGGGCATGAGGCATGGCGATCAGCTCGTAGTCATACCCCGGCGCAGGGCTGGCAGCCTGCTGGGTATGCTGTAACCAGTAGCGGGCACCTGCTCCCGCAAGGCCTAGTGTGCTAAGTCCGGTAAGTCCTAGCAGCATCTGGCGGCGCGTGATCGGCATAAGGGGGTTCTCCAGTCAAACCGGGGAAGCCCCCCGAAACGACAGGGGCTGGTAAGCCTGATCCAACACCCTGCACCTAGGCATTGTAAATGAGACTGTCTGCTATTGGTAAAAGATCGCCAACTCTGCCGCATTCAAAGCGATCTCAGTGCAAGGGCCGCTCCTGCACCAGCACCCAAGGGGCTACCACTACAGCCCAGAGCTCAATCTGCCCGCTTTGCCAATGGCTGGCTTGATCGGCCTGTAAGTGCCCTAGCTGCTGCTGGCTTAACCAAGCGCTGACCTTGGTTTTGTCGTCTTGTGCCACGGCCTGAGCCACCTCGATGAGGTCGATCTGGCTGGCCACCTGTAGCAATACGCCACGGGCAAAAAAAGGCTCCAGCTCTGACCAAAGAATGGGGGCTGTCTCGCCCAAGAGCTGGGCGTATAACGCATCAGTGTGTTCTGTCATCAGGCGCACCTGCACCCACTGGATAGCGACTCGCGCGGGGTGCGGAATAAAGGGAATAAGTAGATGGATGGAGGCTTAGGCTTTTGGCAGCGTGACGCCGCGCTGGCCTTGGTATTTTCCGCCTCGGTCGCGGTAGGAGACTTCGCACTCCTCGCTGGACTCAAGAAATAGCATCTGTGCCACACCTTCGTTGGCATAAATTTTCGCGGGCAATGTGGTGGTGTTGGAAAACTCCAAGGTCACATGGCCTTCCCATTCCGGCTCCAGCGGCGTGACATTGACGATGATGCCACAGCGCGCATAGGTGCTCTTGCCTAAGCAAATGGTCAGAACATTGCGCGGAATACGGAAATACTCCACGGTGCGCGCCAACGCAAAGGAGTTAGGCGGAATGATGCACACCGGCCCCCGGATATCGACAAAACTTTTTTCATCGAAATTTTTCGGGTCTACCGTGGCAGAGTGAATATTGGTGAACACTTTAAATTCGTCGGCACAGCGCACGTCATAGCCATAGCTGGAGACGCCATAGGAAATCAGCCGCTGCTCACCCTCGGTGCGCACCTGACGCTCGACAAAGGGCTCGATCATGCCGTGCTCTTGGGCCATACGGCGAATCCACTTGTCGGGTTTGATACTCATGCTGATTATCCTGGCTGATCGGGTGGGGGCTGGAGGTGCATCTTACCGGCCACGGCGGTAGCGTCAAAGGCTCGCAGTGGGCTTCAGTCTTCCATACGGTATTGGGCTTCGGCTTCTAGCAGCTCGGCAAAGGCTTCAGCGGCCAGCGGTTTACTAAACCAATAGCCTTGCGCTTCGTCACAATGATTGGCCAACAGGAACTGGCGGGCCGGATCATCCTCCACGCCTTCAGCAATGGCTTTAAGCCCTAAGCTGTGGGCCATTTGGATGATGGCGCGAATAATCGCCGCATTGGCCGGTACATCCACCATGGAGCGCACGAAGGACTGATCAATCTTCAGCTTGTCCACCGCCAAACGGGTCAGGTAGGCCAAGCTGGAGTAGCCCGTACCAAAGTCATCAATGGACAGCTTGATACCCAAGGATTTTAGGCGCTGCACGGTGGCTAAGACGTTATCGGTGTCTTCAATCAAGATGGACTCAGTGAGTTCCAATTCCAGCAGGTTTGCCGGTAACTCGGACAAGACCAGCGCTTGGGTGACGCTCTGCTCAAGATTGCCACGCTTGAACTGCACGCTGGATAAGTTGACTGCCATCACCAAAGGCCCGTAGCCCTGCTTCTGCCAGATCGCGCCCTGACGACAGGCTTCCTGCAATACCCACTCACCCAAGGGCACAATGACACCGCATTGCTCGGCCAAGGGAATGAACACCACCGGGCCAATGCGGCCTCGCTCCGGGTGCTGCCAACGCACCAAGGCTTCAGCACCGATGATTTGCCCACTGAGTAAATCCACCTGCGGCTGATACTCCAAAAAGAACTCACCACGGGCGATGGCTTGGCGCAGGCTATTACGCAGCAACAATAACTCCGCCGAGTTGTTGTTCATGGACTCTGCATAAAAGTGGAAGGTATTACGCCCGGCCTGTTTGGCATGCTCCATAGCACTGCTGGCTTTCTTCAACAGGCTATCGCCATCCTCACCGTCTTCAGGGTAGAGCGCAATGCCGATGGATAGGGTGCAATCCACCTCATGACCGCTGACGGAAAAGGGCCGCACAAAATCCGCCAAAATCTGCTCAGCCAAATGCGCCGGTTGCTGGGGATCGGATACGCTGGGCATCACAATGGCAAACTCATCAGAGTCAAGGCGCGCCAACAACGCATCGCCGCTCAGACGCTCAGCAAGGCGATTGGCCACCACCCGCAACACCTCATCGCCCACCACTTCGCCAAAGGAGGCGTTAACGGTTTTAAAGCCGTCCATGTCGATATACAGCAGTGCGGTACGCTGAAAGCGGCGCTCGGCCTGCATCATGGCTTGCACCAGCCGAGTGCGCAAAATCAGGCGATTCGGCAATCCTGTCAGCAGATCATGGCCGGTGAGAAAGACTAGGCGTGCCTCAGTGGCTTTTTGCTCGGAGATATCAAAAAAGAAGCTGACAAAATGGCTGATCACACCGTTCTCTCGAACCGCCGTCACACTCAGCCATTCAGGAAAGACTTCACCATTTTTACGGCGGCTCCACATTTCACCCTGCCAGTAACCACGCCTGAGTAGGGTTCGCCATAGGGTACGGTAGAACAGCCGGTCATGCCGATCCGAGGTCAGCATATCGGGATGGCGATTTTGCACCTCGCGTTGCAAATAGCCGGTCATCACGGTGAAAGCGCGGTTCACCGACAGAATACGCATCTGTCGATCGGTCACCATAATTGCCTGATTGCTGCTTTCAAAAACTTTGCCCAGCAGGTGCAGGCTTTCTGTCTGGCGCTGTCGTTCAAGGACAATGCCGATGATGGCCGCACCGATTTCCAAAATTTTACGATGAAATACCGTCGGCTCACGGGCCGCAAAGCTAGACAGCGCAAAGGTGCCGAGCAAACGCCCACCCGCGCCCCAAATCGGCACAGACCAGCAGGCCATCAATCCTATATCCAAGGCGAGGGCCCGCAAGTCATCCCAGCGCCGGTCGGTTTGAATGTCACTGACAAACACAGGCTCACGCCGATAAATGGCATTCCCACAAGAACCTGCGTGAGGGCCGGGCCGCAAACCGTTAAGGCGACGGGCTTCCTCTGCTGAAAGACTGGGTGCAGCATACACATTCAGCTGGTAGCGCTCATCCAGCAGCATTACGGTAGCCACGGAATCCGACACTAGTTGCTCTTCGAGCTGGCAGATTTTGCAGAGCACCTCCATGTGCTCTTGATTTCTGGCGACGGCTGTTAGTATTTCCTGCTGCAACTGCAGGATTTCTTGCTGCTCAGTAGCACTTAAGCCTTCATAGTCCAATGGAAGCATCCTTAGCGAGTCTGTATCGCGCAATCCTTCGTAATCTAGGCGAAGGATCTCCAGTCGCTCGGCATCGGTCAATCCCTCATGGCTATAGTCTGAGGTCACAGAGGGTGTTGAGGAGGTCGGAGGGGTGACTGGCACGACAACAATTCCGATAAGAAGATGTTCAAAAACAGCTTGGCCTGCGTTGCAATAGGTGTCTAGCTGATCAGTCGGTGATTTCAATGATGGGTAGGTTGCTGGCCTCTCGTTCAGTGCGCGCCAAGTGTGCGCCCACCGCCCGTGCCATCTGTTGATAAAGCAGCGCCGCCAGGCCGTCTGGATCCGCTACCACCGTGGGTTGCCCGGCATCAGACTGCTGACGGATGGCCATAGATAACGGCAAGGATGCCAGCAGGTCAACGCCATATTGTGCTGCCAACTGCTCACCCCCACCCTCACCAAACAAATGCTCGGCATGGCCGCACTGCGAACACAGATGCACGGCCATATTCTCCACCACACCCAACACCGGAATATTGACCTTACGGAACATTTCGATGCCTTTTTTAGCATCGAGCAGCGCCAAATCCTGTGGGGTGGTGACGATAACGGCACCCGCTACCGGGACTTTTTGCGCCAAGGTCAGTTGAATATCCCCGGTTCCGGGTGGCATATCCACGATCAAATAATCCAAATCATCCCATGCCGTTTGATTAATCAGTTGCAACAAGGCACCTGAAACCACCGGCCCACGCCAAACCATGGGTGTGTTGTCATCGGTGAGAAAGGCCATGGACATCAACTGCACGCCATAGGCTTGCAGCGGCACAAACCATTTTTGGTCTTTGATTTCAGGTCTTGAACCCTCAGGCAGACCAAACAGGATGCCCTGACTAGGGCCGTAAATGTCAGCATCTAACATGCCAACTCGTGCACCCTCTGCCACCAAAGCCAAGGCTAGGTTGGCTGCCGTGGTGGATTTACCGACCCCACCCTTACCCGAAGCCACCGCAATAATGTTTTTAACCTGTGCCATGGCCGGAATTTGTGCACTGGCACGGTGCGGCTGAATGCAGCATTCCACTTCAACGCTGGCCTGAGTCACACCCTCTAGCGTCTCCAATGCCTCGCGCAGTCTCTGTGCCCAAGCGTTTTTAAAGCGCGCGGCGGGATAGCCCAGCTCCAGACGTACTGAAACCTGCCCACCTTGAATCTCCACTGATTTCAAGCAACCTGCAGTCACCGGGTCTTGGTTCAGATGCGGATCAATTAAAGATGCCAGCTTATGCTCTATTTGGTCGCGGCTTATGCGGCTCATACTGTACGTCCCCAGAGGTGCAGGAAATGGATTCAATCCTATCTGAGAGACAGTCCCAACGATATTAATCAATAGCCGGACAAATCCCTCAAACTAGGCGTTCTCTATACAAGCATCCGCCTCATCCTGCATAGCGGGTGAAAAAAAAACCTTGCACCGCTATAGTGCTAGGCTTTCTCCCGCGTTCTCACATAGCCGAAAACCATGTCCGAAGCTCGCCAGATTCTCGTCACCAGCGCCCTGCCCTATGCCAATGGTTCCATTCACCTAGGTCACATGCTGGAGTACATCCAGACGGATATCTGGGTGCGCTTTCAGAAGCTGCGCGGCCACCAGTGTATTTACGTCTGCGCCGATGATGCCCACGGCTCAGCCATCATGCTGCGCGCCGAAAAAGAAGGCATCAGCCCAGAACAACTGATTGCTAATGTACAGGCCGAACATACCGCCGACTTTGCCAGCTTTGGCGTAGCCTTCGACAATTACCACTCCACCCATGCCGAAGAAAACCGCGCGCTGTCGTCAGCGATTTACCTGAAGTTGCGTGAGGCGGGCCACATTAGCACCCGTTCGGTCACTCAGTATTTTGACCCGGACAAGGGCATGTTCCTTGCCGATCGCTTCATCAAAGGCACCTGCCCCAAGTGCGGCGCAGAAGATCAATATGGCGATAACTGCGAAAAATGCGGTGCTACCTATGCGCCCACCGATCTGAAAGACCCGCGCTCAGCGATTTCCGGGGCTACGCCAGTGCTCAAGGAGTCCAAGCACTTCTTCTTCAAGCTGCCGGACTTTTCCAGCATGCTCAAGGAATGGACGCGCAGCGGAGCCTTGCAAGATGCCGTAGCCAACAAAATCGCCGAATGGTTGGACAGCGACACCGGCCTGCAAGAGTGGGATATCTCCCGCGATGCGCCCTACTTCGGTTTTGAGATTCCTGACGAGCCCGGCAAATACTTCTACGTGTGGCTAGATGCGCCCATCGGCTACATGGCCAGCTTCCAGAACCTTTGCAGCAAGCGCCCTGAACTGAGCTTTGATGCCTTCTGGAACAAAGACTCCAGCGCCGAACTCTATCACTTCATCGGCAAAGACATCGTCAACTTCCACGCCCTGTTCTGGCCGGCCATGCTGGAAGGCGCGGGCTTTCGCAAGCCTACCGCCCTCAACGTACACGGCTATCTGACCGTGAATGGCCAGAAGATGTCCAAGTCGCGCGGTACCTTCATCAAGGCGCGCACTTATCTGGATCACCTCAACCCGGAATACCTGCGTTACTACTACGCCAGCAAACTGGGGCGCAATGTCGATGACCTCGACCTCAATCTTGAAGACTTTGTGCAGAAGGTGAATTCCGATCTGGTCGGCAAGGTCGTCAACATCGCCAGCCGTTGTGCCGGATTCATCCTCAAGGGCAACGAGGGCATTCTGGTAGAAGCTAACCCTGAACCCGAACTCTGGGCGGCCTTCCAACAGGCTACGCCGTCCATTGCCGAAGCCTACGAAGCCCGTGACTTCGCCCGTGCCATGCGCGAAATCATGGCGCTGGCCGACCAAGCCAATGCTTGGATCGCCGAGAAAGCCCCTTGGGCACTCAACAAACAAGAAGGCAAACAGGCCGAAGTACAGGCCATCTGCGCCTTGGGTGTGAATCTGTTCCGCCAGTTGGTAATCCTGCTCAAGCCGGTACTGCCAACCTTGGCCCAAGATGCCGAAGCCTTCCTCAATGTTGCGCCACTGAGCTGGACTGACCTCAGCACGCCTCTGGCCAACCATCAGCTCAACGCCTTCACCCCTCTGCTCACCCGTATCGAACCTGCGAAAATTGACGCCATGATTGAAGCCTCCAAAGAAGACCTCGCCGCTGAAGCACCAGCCACGCCCGCGCCTACCGGTAACGGTGAGCTGAGCAAAGAGCCACTGGCCGCCGAAATCAACTTCGATGCCTTTGCTGCCGTAGACCTACGCATCGCCCTGATTGAGAAAGCCGAATTCGTCGAGGGCGCTGACAAGCTGCTACGCCTGACGCTGGATATTGGCGATGCCAAGCGCAACGTGTTCTCCGGCATCAAGAGTGCCTACCCAGATCCTAGCCTGCTGGAAGGCCGCCTGACCCTCTATGTGGCCAACCTTGCACCGCGCAAGATGAAGTTCGGCCTGTCGGAAGGCATGGTGCTGGCGGCTGGCCCCGGTGGTTCGGAAATCTTCCTGCTCAGCCCAGACGCTGGCGCTAAACCTGGCCAGCGCGTTCACTAAAGCCCCTCTGAGTGTGTGGGGAGCGCCCTTGGCCTCCCTGCCCGCCTCCGTGCTAACCCCGATGTGCCTGCGTCCATTCTGATGACTGAAGCCCTTTCCGTGCCCACGCCACCGCCCATCGCCTTCATCCGCGAAGCCGAATGCGTCGGCTGCACCAAGTGTTACCAAGCCTGCCCTGTCGATGCCATCGTCGGGGCTGCGCGCTTACTGCATGCCGTACTGGCTGCAGAATGTACCGGCTGTGCGCTTTGTCTTGCCCCCTGCCCAGTGGATTGCATTGAACTACGGCCCCGTACAGCGCCTCTGAGCACACAACAGCAAATGCGCGCCGAACAACGCATGACACAACGCCAAGCACGCCTAACGCGACAGCAAGGCGCTGTAGAAGGCCTCATCGCTCAGCCTATACCCAACAAAGCACCGGACGATGCCCTGAAAGCGGCCAAGATCCAATTGGTCAACCGGCGAGCTGCCCTCAAACAGGCGGAACAGCGCGGTGCTGAAGCCGCTGAGCTAACCGTCCTTAAGGCCGCGCTGCATAGGGCTGAACAGGCGCTGCACCAAGCCGAAGCCCACACTGACCGACCATTGCCCAACCGTCTATTGGTGGATAAACAGCCTGTTGATCCCCAGATGCGCGCGCTAAAAACCGAGTTAGCCTTTGCCCGCGCAGCGCTGCACAAGCTTGAACGCCATCCCCAACGCACCGAAGCCACCCTCCAAGCGGCCCGTGAACGCCTAAGCCATGCGGAGCAACAACTGGCCGCCTATCAGCCTGACACGGGGAAATCCTCTACATGAATGCCGCCAAACGCCGCGAAATCTATCGGCGTCTTCAGGAAGACAACCCACATCCCACCACAGACTTGGTCTACCAAAGCCCCTTTGAACTGCTGATTGCGGTGATTCTCTCCGCGCAGGCCACTGACGTAGGGGTCAACAAAGCCACGGCCAAGCTGTTTCCGGTAGCCAATACGCCACAGGCCATTTATGCGCTGGGCGTCGAAGGGCTCACGGAATACATCAAAAGCATTGGCCTGTACCGAGGCAAGGCTAAGAACGTCATCGAGACCTGCCGCCTACTGCTAGAGCGCCATCAAGGCCAAGTCCCAGATACCCGTGAAGCGCTGGAAGCCCTGCCCGGTGTCGGGCGCAAAACCGCTAACGTGGTACTCAACACCGCGTTTGGCCAACCGACCATGGCGGTGGATACCCATATCTTCCGCATCAGCAACCGTATTGGGCTGGCTCCCGGCAAAAATGTGCGCGAAGTCGAGCAACAACTGCTCAAGCACACGCCCAAGGAATACCTGATGGATGCACACCATTGGCTGATTCTGCATGGCCGCTATGTGTGCAAAGCCCGCAAGCCCCAATGTGGCAGTTGCCGCCTCGAAGATTTATGCGAATACCCGGATAAAACGGCCCACGATTGATTCCGTAAAAAAATTCTCTAGGGTCGATTGAAAAAATCTTTTTTACCCAGCTAGCGTTTGTCGTTATAAGGTGCGCGAATAGCACTTGGTAGCTATGGAGTAACGCACGTGGCTGACAAAGACGATATTGACCTCGAAGAGGATTTCATCGCCGAAGAAGAGGCAGAAGCCCCAGAAGCGCCGGTGGAAACCGCAAAGACCAATCTGGCTAAGCGCAGGGTCATTGATAACCTGCTAGAAGAGCGCCGCCTAAAACGACAACTGGCCGACTATGACTACGATCTGTAGCCCAAGCTCGCCCAATACCTTGCAGTGCCTAACGAGAAAAACAGACGCCCCGATGACCTATTCGGGGCGTTTTTGTTTGCGCGGATCAATCCGCACGCCGAGGCGATAACAGCTCAATACGGTAGCCGTCTGGGTCTTCCACGAAGGCCAGCAGGCTGTTGCCGTGCTTCATGGGGCCGGGTTCGCGGACGATCTTGCCACCGCGCTGCCGAATGTCCTCACAGGCGCGGTATACATCCTCAACTTCCAGTGCAATATGGCCGTAGGCCGTGCCCAGCTCATACTGAGTGACACCCCAGTTGTGGGTCAGCTCGATAACCGAATGCTCCGCTTCGTTGCCATAGCCGACAAAGGCCAGCGTGAATTGCCCTTCCGGGTAATCCTTACGCCGCAACAGGGTCATGCCCAGCACGTCGGTGTAGAAGGCGATGGACTTATCCAAATCACCCACCCGTAGCATGGTGTGCAATAGACGCATGATGAATGCTCCTTACATCAGAGGGACAAACCCCGGCACAGGGCCGGGGCAGTCTTACATACTCAAGTGCAGCCCAACCTTCACTTCAGCGGGCTACGGCCTTTACCAGCAGCAATACGCATCCGCAGCGCATTGAGCTTGATAAAACCACCTGCATCCGCTTGATTGTACGCACCGCCGTCTTCTTCAAAGGTAGCGATGTTAGCGTCAAACAGGGAATCGTCGGACTTACGGCCCGTCACAATCACGTTACCCTTATACAGCTTCAGGCGCACCACGCCGTTCACGCTGGCTTGGGAAGCGTCGATCATCTGTTGCAGCATCAGACGCTCAGGGCTCCACCAGTAGCCGTTGTAAATCAGGCTGGCGTACTTGGGCATCAGCTCGTCTTTCAGGTGGGCGACTTCACGATCCAAGGTGATGGATTCGATAGCGCGGTGAGCACGCAACATGATGGTGCCGCCGGGAGTTTCGTAGCAGCCACGGGACTTCATGCCCACATAGCGGTTTTCCACGATGTCCAGACGACCGATGCCATTCTCGCCGCCGATGCGGTTCAGCTCAGCCAGTACGGTCGCAGGGCTCATGGCCACACCGTCGATGGCGACAATGTCACCGGCCTTGTAGGTCAGTTCGATGTAGGTGGCAACGTCAGGCGCAGCTTCTGGGGACTTAGTCCAGCGCCACATGTCTTCTTCGTGCTCCGTCCAAGTGTCTTCCAGCACGCCGCCTTCATAGGAGATGTGCAGCAAGTTGGCATCCATGGAGTACGGGGATTTTTTCTTGCCGTGGCGCTCAATGGGGATGGCGTGCTTTTCGGCGTAATCCATCAGCTTCTCACGGGACAGCAAATCCCACTCACGCCACGGAGCAATCACCTTAACACCGGGTTTCAGGGCATAAGCACCCAGCTCGAAGCGTACTTGGTCGTTGCCTTTGCCGGTGGCACCGTGGGAGATGGCATCCGCGCCGGTCTCGTTGGCGATTTCGATCAAGCGCTTGGCGATCAGCGGGCGAGCAATGGAGGTGCCCAGCAGGTATTCGCCTTCGTAAACAGTATTGGCGCGGAACATCGGGAACACGAAATCACGCACAAACTCTTCGCGCAGATCGTCGATGTAGATTTCCTTGACGCCCATGGCCTGAGCCTTAGCACGGGCTGGCTCTACTTCTTCGCCCTGCCCCAGATCGGCGGTGAAGGTTACGACTTCACACTGATAGGTGTCCTGCAACCATTTGAGGATCACCGAGGTGTCCAGGCCGCCAGAGTACGCCAGAACTACCTTCTTAACATCGGCCATTGCCATCCACTCCCGAGGGATTTATACGGAAAGGGCCGATTCTACATGGTCATAGCAGGGCTTTTACAGGGGCAGCCCCGCTTAGGAAGCCGAGGTCGGTTGCGGATTGGTTTTTTCCGAGGCGGCGGGCACCAGCGTGGCCGGATCTACGCGGTCCAAGGTTAGGGTAGCGCGCCGATTCTTTACTCGATTGGCTTTAGAGTTATTCGGCACCAAGGGGTAGCGCTCACCGTGAAAACGCATGGTGATTTGCTCCTGCTTAATCCCTTTGCTCAGCAGATAATTTTGCACCGCCAAGGCGCGCTGGCGAGAGAGCTCACGGTTAGTCAAACGATCGCCGCTGTTATCCGAATGCCCCTCCACGGTAAAGTGGTTCACGCTAGGGTCAGCTTTGAGATACAGAAAAATCCGCTCAATTTGCGCGCGAGCGGCATCATCCAATACAAAGTCACCACCTGAAAAACCCAACTGACTGTGGCGAATTTGATCAAAGTTCACCGGCAACAGCTTAGCGGTACAGGTCAGATAGTCTGCGTAGGCTTTATCAAAGCGCACCGGCAGCAGACGCACTTCTAGAGGGTCGCCACCGTGCATGGAGCGATGACGCACCAATGGGCTACGGCCCTCCAACAAACCGGTCAACAGCCGTCCAGCTTGCTCAAAAGAGCTGTCCACGAGTTTGCCTTCATCAGACATCACGCTAACACTGCCCAAGGCAATATCACTACGCGAAGGCTGCCAAGGCGCGGCAGCCGCCACGAGGAGCGCTGACCCCTTACCAAACCAATGCTCTTGGGCACGCAACCGAAAGCGCGCTGACTCCCCCGCCCGCCGCACAAAACCGCCAGAACCGAAGCCGGTGATGGGCTGCATTAAACGGCACTCGAACTGATCGCCCTCAACCTGCCACACCACTTTTTCGAGGCGAGTTTGAAAGGTCAGGGCATGGGCACTTGAAGCAGCCAGCAGGCTAACCAGAAGAAGCAGGCGCATGGCAAGGCTCCAAAACAGACAGGCAATGCTTGAACTATCGACAAAACCTGCAAAAACTTGAGCAGAATCGGCAGTCCCTGCGTGCTTCAATCCCCAATGTCTGACAATGGGCTGGTACATTTGTCTGCTCCCCTTCAACCCCTTCTGACAGGTTTTCCGGTAGCATGCCCCCGGATCTCTTTTGAATGACCTGTCTTTGGAATTCTGCATGATTGATCGACTGACCCTGCTGCGCCCCGATGACTGGCATATCCACCTGCGCGATGGCGCCGCCCTGCCCCATACCGTGGCGGATGCCGCACGCCAGTTTGGCCGTGCCATCGTCATGCCTAACCTGCTGCCACCTGTGCGAAACGCCAGCGAAGCCTTAGCCTACCGTGAACGCATTCTTGCCGCGCGTCCACAAGGCAGCGCTTTTCAGCCGCTGATGGTGCTCTATCTTACCGACAGCACCCGCCCGGAGGATATCCGCGAAGCCAGTAGCAGCGGCTTTGTTTATGCGGCAAAACTTTACCCTGCCGGAGCGACCACCAATTCGGCCTCAGGCGTTACCGCCCTCGACAACATCCTCCCGGTGCTGGAAGCCATGGCCGAAGTGGGTATGCCCCTTTTGGTACACGGCGAAGTAACACGCAGCGAGATTGACGTCTTCGACCGCGAGAAGTACTTCATCGATGAGCAGATGACACGCCTGATCGAGCGCTTCCCCACCCTGCGCGTAGTATTTGAGCACATCACCACGGCAGATGCGGCGCAGTTCGTCAAAGAAGCCAGCGCTAATGTGGGCGCTACCATCACCGCGCACCATTTGCTCTACAACCGCAACCATATGCTGGTCGGCGGGGTACGGCCTCATTTTTACTGCTTGCCGATCCTCAAACGCAATACCCATCAGCAGGCACTCTTGGATGCAGCCACTAGCGGCAATCCAAAGTTCTTCCTCGGCACTGATTCTGCGCCCCATGCCCGTCACACCAAGGAAGCCGCCTGTGGCTGTGCGGGCTGCTACACCGCGCTGGCCGCCATCGAGCTGTATGCAGAAGCCTTTGAGCAACGCAATGCGCTGGACAAGCTGGAAGCCTTTGCCAGCCACTTTGGCCCAGACTTTTACCGTCTGCCGCGTAACACTGACAGCATTACCCTGATCCGCGAAGACTGGACGCTACCGACCCAACTGTCCTTTGCTGAGCACCAACTGATCCCCCTGCGAGCAGGCGAAACCCTGCACTGGCGACTGGAGAACCGCACATGAGTGATGATGATCATCTGGATGACGATCTGGAGCTCAACCTGTCCGGGCGTCCGCGCACGCCCATGGCACGGCGTTTTCGCGGCTATCTGCCCGTCGTAGTGGACGTTGAATGCGGCGGTTTTAACTCAGCCACCGATGCGCTGTTGGAAATTGCCGCAGTCACCATCGGTATGGATCAGCAGGGGCTGCTCTACCCGGAGCACAGCTACTTTTTCCGCGTTGAGCCCTTTGAAGGCGCAAACATCGAAGCGGCCGCGCTGGAGTTCACCGGCATTAAGCTCAACCACCCGCTGCGCCAAGCAGTGAAGGAAGAGCACGCGCTAGGTGAAATCTTCAAAGGTGTACGCAAAGCCCTGAAGTCCAACGGTTGCAAGCGAGCCATCTTGGTCGGCCACAACAGCAGCTTTGACTTAAGCTTCGTCAATGCAGCTATTGCCCGCTGTGGCGTCAAGCGCAATCCTTTTCACCCCTTCTCCAGCTTCGATACCGCCACCCTCGCCGGATTAGCCTACGGACAAACCGTGCTGGCCAAAGCCTGCCAAGCCGCTGGTATCGACTTTGACGGTCGGGAAGCCCACTCTGCGCGCTACGACACGGAAAAGACCGCTGAGCTGTTCTGCGGCATCGTCAACCGTTGGCGGCAACTGGGCGGCTGGGAAGAGTTCGACGACTGATTAACCCCTGAAGCGCTACACAAGAAAAAGGCCCGCTAGAAAACGGGCCTTTTTTCATTTCAGCAGCACATTACAAGGGTTTACCCCGATTGCCATGCTGACTGACAAAGGCTTGCACCGCCTTCAGATCATTAGCCAATACCGTGCAACGCTCAGGACGCTGGAACAGATCGGACAGGTGCGCGGGCAAGGTCAGCGTCTGACCGATACCGGCCTTCTCCGCCGCTTCGGGGAATTTCACCGGATGCGCGGTACCCAAGGTGACCATGGGAATATCCAGACTACGACGGCACTCACGGGCCGCACGCACACCAATGGCGGTATGCGGGTCGAGGATTTCACCGGTGGCCTTGAATACCTCAGCGATGGTCTCGCAGGTTTGCTCATCGCTAACCGCCAAGGAATCAAACAGACGGCGCGCCTCTGTCCAACGATCCTCTTCCACTGACAGCTTGCCGGTGGCCTTAAAGCTATCCAACAAAGCCGCCACCGCTAAACCGTTACGCCCGTGCAGATCAAACAGCAGGCGCTCAAAGTTAGAGGACACCATGATGTCCATGGATGGCGACAGGGACGGATGCAGGGTGTCCTTGTCGTAGTGATTGCCGGACATGAAGCGATGCAAAATGTCGTTGCGATTGGTGGCCACGATCAGCTGACTGATGGGCAAGCCCATGTTGCGTGCCAAGTAACCAGCAAAAATATCGCCAAAGTTACCGGTGGGCACCGAGAAGGCGATGGAGCGTGCTGGGCCGCCCAATTGCAACGCGGCATGGAAGTAGTAGACGATCTGGGCCATGATCCGCGCCCAGTTGATGGAGTTCACCGCCACCAAACGGATGCCTTTCAGGAAGCCTTGGTCGGCAAAGCTGGCCTTGACCATCTCTTGGCAATCGTCAAAGTTGCCCTCGATGGCGATGTTGTGGATGTTGTCGCCCAGCAAGGTGGTCATCTGGCGGCGCTGCACTTCTGACACCCGGTTGTGCGGGTGCATGATGAAGATGTCCACGTTCTCGCAGGACTTACAGCCCTCAATGGCCGCCGAGCCGGTATCCCCGGAAGTCGCGCCCATAATCACCACGCGCTCGCCGCGCTTGGCCAGTACATAGTCCAGCAGACGACCCAGAAGCTGCAGGGCGAAGTCTTTAAAAGCCAAGGTCGGGCCGTGGAACAGCTCCAACACCCATTCGTTGCCATTCAACTGGCGTAGTGGCGCAACCGAGCTGTGGGCGAAGCTGGCGTAGGTAGCTTCTAGAATCTTTTTGAAATCGGCATCAGGAATGCTGCCTGCCACAAAGGGGCGCATCACCCGGAACGCCAACTCGTGGTAAGGCAAACCGGCCCACGAGGCGATTTCCTCTACCGTAAAGCGCGGCAGATTTTCCGGTACATAAAGGCCGCCATCGGAGGCCAAACCGGCCAGCAGCACATCTTCAAAATTCAGGGCCGGTGCTTGGCCACGGGTACTGATATAACGCATGAGTCAAACCTTTAATAAAGCCGATGAAAGCGCTAAAGGCTTAAGGCCGGACGCAAAGCTACCTATTGCGTTCAGCCCCTCGCCTCCAGCCTTAATTGAGCTGTTCCACGCGGATACGAACCACCGAGCCTGCTACGCCTTCCAGCGCTTCCATGGCTTGAATAGCCTCGTCTATGTGCGCTTCTTTGACCCTGTGAGTGAGCAGAATCAGCGGCACTAAGCCATCTTGCTCTTCGGCTTCTTTCTGCATAATGGATTCGATGTTGATGCCGCGCTCAGACAGGATTGTCGCCACCTGCGCCAATACGCCCGGATGATCCTTGGCTTGAATGCGCAGGTAGTAAGCGCTCTCGCACTGACTGATGGGCAAAATCGGGTGCGCCGACAAGGAATCCGGCTGGAATGCTAGATGCGGCACACGGTTTTCCGGATCAGAGGTCATGGCGCGCACCACGTCAACCAGATCGGCCACCACCGCTGAAGCGGTCGGCTCCATACCGGCACCTGCGCCACAGAACAGGGTTGGGCCTACGGCATCGCCGTGTACCATCACCGCATTCATCACGCCATTGACGTTGGCAATCAGGCGCTCCACCGGGATCAGAGTGGGATGCACACGCAGTTCAACGCCCTCTTGGGTGCGGCGCGCTACGCCCAAATGCTTAATGCGATAGCCCAAGGCTTCGGCGTAGTTCACGTCAGCGCTGGTCAGTTTGGTGATGCCTTCGGTGTAGGCCTTATCGAATTGCAGCGGGATACCAAAGGCGATGGAAGCCAAAATGGTCAGTTTGTGCGCCGCATCAATGCCTTCCACGTCAAAGGTGGGATCGGCTTCAGCGTAACCGAGGGCTTGAGCCTCTTTGAGCACGTCATCAAAGGCACGGCCTTTTTCACGCATCTCGCTGAGGATGAAGTTACCCGTACCGTTGATGATACCGGCCACCCAATTGATACGATTACCGGCCAAGCCTTCACGAATGGCTTTAATCACCGGAATGCCGCCAGCGACGGCCGCTTCAAAGGCGACAATCACGCCTTTCTCACGGGCTTTGGCAAAAATCTCATTACCGTGTACAGCAATCAGCGCCTTGTTGGCGGTCACCACGTGCTTGCCATTTTCAATGGCCTTGAGCACCAGCTCACGCGCCAAGGTATAGCCGCCGATCAGCTCAACCACCACGTCGATTTCGGGATTGTTGACCAGCTCGAATACATCTTGAGCGATGGAGGTGTCGGCAATCTCGCATTTCGGGTTGGGACTGCGCATGGCAATCTGAGCCACTTCAATGTCGCGCCCTGCCCGACGGGCGATTTCCCCGGCATTGCGCTTCAATACATTGAAGGTGCCGCCACCGACGGTGCCTAACCCACAGATTCCTACCTTGACCGGTTTCACGCTGATCCCCTCATTCGCGACGAGGCGGCCACCATGCAGGCCACCCCAAAAGGAGCCGAACATTACGAAGCGATCCGCCGTTAGTCAATTAGTGCTGTATGGGCAAGCCCTTGAAGGCTAAAAAACCTTAAGAGCCGCCGCGTTTAACGCGCTTTCAGAGCCTGATCAGCCAAAATGGCCGCAGGCTGATAACCGGGAATCACCTGACCGTTAGCCAAGATGATAGCGGGCGTACCCTGGATACCGATGGCCTGCCCTAAAGCATACTGTTTAGCCACGGGACTGCTGTTGCAGGTCGCTTTATCCAGCTCTTTACGCGCCTTGGCCAGATCCATCGCTTTTTGACGGTCTTTGGCGCACCAGACGCTTTGCAGCGTGTCCGCCCCCGGACTGCTCAAGCCTTGACGCGGGAAAGCTAAGTAGCGCACGGATACCCCGCGCTTATTCAGCTCAGCTACATCTTCATGCAGCTTTTGGCAGTAAGGGCAATCGGCATCGGTAAAAACCGTGATGCTGGCCTTAGGGCTTTTTGAGGCGAAAACCACCATATCTTGGTCAGGAATCGCCGCGATAGTCTTCACAACGGAAGCCGCTTGCGCCTGCTCAGTCAAGTTGGCCACCTGACCCTCTTTGTACTGATACAGATAGCCCTGTAACAAATACTGCCCATCCGCCGTCGCATAAATCTGGCGGCCACCTCGTAACGCCACCTGATACAGCCCAGCAATTGGACTTTTGCTCACCGACTCAACGGCCATATCCGGCTGTAAAGCTTGGAGGGTTTTACGGATGGCTTGCTCTGAATCATCAGCCTGCGCGAACGCGCTACAACCCATGATTAGGGCAATCAGAAACGGAGTCACGCGCATGAAATCTCCTCGCGGTAAATGCGACCCTAAAGGCGAAAAATCATAGCACAGTTACCCCCAGCCACCGACAGGCCTCAGCCCCTAGGGTGATGCTTGGCATGCAGCTCCTGTAAGCGGACACGCGCCACATGGGTGTAAATCTGCGTGGTGGAAAGGTCACTGTGCCCCAGCAGCATTTGCACCGTTCGCAAATCAGCGCCGTGATTAAGCAGATGAGTAGCAAACGCGTGGCGCAGCGTGTGCGGGGAAATAGTCGCACGAATGCCAGCCGTCTCCGCATGCAGTTTGACGCGGTGCCAGAAGGTCTGGCGCGTCATCTGTTCGCCGCGCTGACTGGGAAACAGCGCCTCACTGAACCCCTCAGCCAAAGCCGGACGCGCCTCCTGTAAGTAGCGCTCCAGCCAATGCAGCGCCTCTTCACCAAAGGGCACCAGCCGCTCAGCACTGCCCTTGCCCATCACCCGCAACACGCCTTGGCGCAGGCTAACTTGCTCAAATTTCAGACTGACCAACTCAGTGACGCGCAAGCCACTGGCGTAGAGCAGCTCCAGCATGGCTCTATCGCGCAATCCCAACACTGACGCAGGGTCTGGAGCCTTCAGCAAAGCCTCGACATCCGCCTCCGACATCACCTTAGGCAAGGGACGCCCCACCTGCGGCATGGCAATGCGTAGGGTCGGGTTCAGGTCAATCAGATGCTCTCGCAACAAATAGCGATAAAATCCGCGCAAAGCCGACAAAAAACGCGCACTAGAGCGCGCCTTATAGCCTCCATTCAGCCGCCAGGCCAAATGATCGAGCATGATATCGCGCCCCGCCTCACGCAGTGGCACGCCACGCTCGTGCAGCCAACCGTTGAACAAGGCTAGGTCGCTGGCATACGCCATCCGCGTGTTATCAGCGAGCCCTTTTTCCAGCCAAAGGCTGTCTAGAAATTGATCAATCAGCGGATCAGGACAAGGAATGGTAGGCATCAGCATCCATAAGCAGGCTTGTTGCGACCAAAGCAGAAAAGCATAAGTTTGGCCCAAAAAAAATGCCCGCATCGAAAGATGCGAGCATTTTTAAGAGTAACTGGCTTCCAGTGTATGGAATTAAACCAGTTTTTCCTTGATACGAGCCGCTTTGCCAGACAGTTCGCGCAGGTAGTACAGCTTGGCTTTGCGCACGTCACCGCGACGTTTAACGCTGAGGCTGTCAACCAGAGGGCTGTAAGTCTGGAAGGTACGCTCAACGCCTACACCGTTGGAGATTTTACGCACAGTGAAGGCACTGTTCAGGCCGCGGTTACGCTTGCCGATCACTACGCCTTCAAAGGCCTGCAGACGCTGACGGTCGCCTTCCTTTACTTTTACCTGAACGATTACGGTGTCGCCGGGGGCGAAGGCCGGAATCTCTTTGCTCATCTGTTCAGCTTCGATGCGCTGAATGATCTTATTGGTCATGCTGATGCTCCTTCAAGGCGCGCCATAGGGGGCGGCCATCGATACGTTAACTATCGTCCCGCTGACGGAGGTATTCCGCCAGCAGCTTTTGTTCTTCTCCAGAAAGCGAGCGGCAATCCAGAAGATCGGCACGGCGTTCCCAGGTGCGTCCCAAGGACTGCTGCAAACGCCAGCGCCGGATGTGTTCGTGATTGCCGCTGAGCAGCACCTCAGGAACACGCTGTCCGGCATACACCTCAGGTCGGGTGTAGTGCGGACAATCAAGCAAGCCATCGCTGAATGAGTCTTCTTCGGCAGAGCCTGCATGCCCAAGGGCACCGGGCAACAACCGGGTCAGCGCATCGACCAGCACCATCGCCGGCAGCTCGCCGCCGGACAGTACATAGTCACCGATGGACCATTCCTCATCCACATGCGCCTCTATGAAGCGCTCGTCGATGCCTTCGTAGCGGCCAGCGATCAGGATTAAACCTGCATGACCAGCCAACTCACGCACCCCCGCCTGCGTCAAGGTTCGCCCTTGGGGAGACAGATAGACCACTCTCGCTGCGTCACCCGCAGCGCGCTTGGCATCGGCCAGCGCTCTCTCCAACGGCTCGATCTTCATCACCATGCCGGGGCCGCCGCCAAAGGGGCGGTCATCCACGGTTTGATGACGATCCTCGGTATAGGTACGAGGGTTCCAGCAAACCAGCTGTAACAGTTCTTGCTTTACCGCTCTCCCTGTAATGCCGTAGTCACAGATGGCTGCGAACATTTCCGGGAATAGCGTGATTACGTCGATCCGCATGTTGGACGCCACATTAAAAGTCGGGGTCCCAATCAACCCGTATCTCACCAGCGGCCAGATCTACGCTCTGTACGCATTGGTCGATATAGGGCAACAGGCGTTCGCGATCATCTAGGCTGCCTTCGCAGGGCTTCACCACCAGCACATCATTAGCGCCAGTTTCTAGCAGATGATCCACTCGGCCAAACAAGCGGCCTTCGGTATCAATAACCTTCAGACCTTCTAGCTGGTACCAGTAGTACTCACCCTTAGGGAGATCCGGCAGTTCGTGCCGAGGTACACAGATTTCGAAGTCAATGTAGGTGCTGGCGAGGTCGCGGTCGTTCAGGTCTTTCAGCTTTACTACCAAGACATTGCGCTGCAGACGGCCCCGCGCAAGCTCAGCTCGCTTGATTTCGCTACCGCGCCTGAGCGTCCAGTGTCGATATTCCAGCAGATTGCTGATTGGATCCGTGTAGGAGTAAACCTTAACTTCGCCACGGAGTCCCTGTACTGAGACGATCTTGCCAAGTACCAACCAGTTGTCGGTCGAGGCCGGCACTGTTGTCATCTCGATCAGGCAGCGGCGGTTTTACCGGCTTCCTTGAGGAGCTGAGCAACGCGCTCGGAAGGCTGAGCACCTTGACTGATCCAGTAGGATACGCGCTCTTGATCAACAGACAAACGCAGTGCGCTGCCGCTGGCTACTGGGTTGAAGAAACCAATGCGCTCAACAAAACGACCGTCACGGGCGTTGCGGCTGTTGGTTACGGTCAGGTGGTAGAAAGGGCGCTTTTTGGAGCCGCCACGGGCGAGGCGAATAGTTACCATGTGAGCATTATCCTGTAGTCGGTGCTGCAAATCTGGAGTTCTTGGGCCAGTAAAGGCCATAAGGCCGCACATTCTAAGGATTCTCTGCCGCTTTGCAAATGGCTTTTCGGCAAGAGCCCAGATAAATGCCTGTGCGGCCTATCTAATTGGGCGATCTATGGGCAAGAGAAACAGCCTACAAAGCACCTTATAGCTTTGGCATCCCTCCACCAGGGAACAGACTACCCATACCACGCATCATTTTGGTCAGCCCGCCTTTGCCGGTGACTTTTTTCATCATTTTCTGCATCTGTTTATGCTGCTTGATCAGGCGACCAATGTCTTGAATCTGCGTCCCGGAACCCAGCGCAATGCGGCGCTTACGCGAGCCACTGATGATGTCAGGGTTACGCCGCTCGGCGGGGGTCATGGAGTTGATGATGGCTTCCATTTGGCCAAATTGCTTTTCAGCCGCACCCTGCACATTACCCATTTGCGACAGATTGACCCCGCCAATGGAAGGCAATTTCTCCATCAGGCTGCCAAAGCCACCCATGCTTTTCATTTGCTGGATTTGATCGCGGAAATCTTCCAGATCAAAGCCTTTACCTTTTTTCAGCTTCTGGGTGAGTTTTTCGGCTTTTTCTCGGTCAAGATTCTGCTCGGCTTGTTCGATCAAGCCTAGCACGTCACCCATGCCCAAAATCCGCGAGGCTACCCGGTCAGGATGGAAAGGATCGAGGGCTTCACTGCGCTCGCCTACCCCGACAAATTTAATGGGCTTGCCGGTAATGGCTCGTACCGAAAGCGCCGCACCGCCGCGTGCATCGCCGTCTACCTTGGTAAGAATCACCCCGGTCAGCGGCAGGCTGTCGTTGAAAGCCTTGGCAGTGTTGGCGGCATCTTGGCCGGTCATGGCGTCCACTACGAACAGGGTTTCCACCGGCTTGATGGCCGCGTGTAACTGTTCGATTTCCTGCATCATCTCGCCATCAATGTGCAGACGACCAGCGGTATCCACCAATACGACATCAATGAATTTAAGCTTGGCCTCTTGAATGGCTGCTTTGGCGATGTCTACGGGCTTTTGGCTGGTGTTGGAGGGGAAGAAGGTCGCGCCCACCTCTGCTGCCAAGGTTTCCAGCTGTTTGATGGCCGCCGGACGGTACACGTCCACCGAGACCACCATGACAGTCTTTTTCTTACGCTCTTGGAGAAAGCGCGCCAACTTGCCTACTGTAGTGGTTTTACCCGCACCTTGGAGGCCGGCCATCAGTACTACGGCTGGGGGTACGGCATTTAGCGCCAGATCCTCGCTAACCGAGCCCATCAGGGCTTCTAACTCAGCCTTAACGATCTTGATGAAACTTTGGCCGGGTGTCAGGCTTTTGGAGACTTCAGTGCCAATGGCCCGCTCTTTGACCTTGTTGATGAAGTCCTTGACCACCGGCAATGCAACATCGGCTTCAAGCAGTGCCATGCGTACATCGCGCAGGGCGTCTTTGATGTTGTCTTCAGTTAGCTTGGCCTTGCCAGTCACCTGGCGCAGGGTTTGGGAAAGTCGGTCGGTAAGGTTGTCAAACATGGCCATTCCACGCTGGATCTGGTGAAGTGGCGATTATAGAAGGTAGCACCGCTTCCTAGCATTAGGCTTTTCGGTTTTGTGGAGCACAGCGCTTTTGCAGACTGGGCGGTTTATGCCACACTCAGGTTCTTTCAAGCCTGTCTCCGGGACTTATGCCTCCTCTGTTACCCAGCCTCGCAGCGGCCTGCCTTTATGCAGGTATTACTGGATATCAAAGTCTACGCTTGGCGCAACGTGTGCCACCAGACCGGCGACTGCTGTTGTCAGTAGGCACCTTGGCACTGCTGATACATGCACTGAGCCTAATTAAACATCTGTTTATCCCCGCAGGCTTGCAGCTCAATTTTTTCACCGCCTCTAGCCTTATCGCCGCTTCAGTGATTTTTTTAGTGCTGCTGGCCATGCGACGCATGCCCGTGGATAACCTGTTGCTGCTGTTGTTTCCCCTCAGTGCCCTAACCGTGCTACTGGCGCAGTTTGCTCCGATAGGCACGGCACCGCCCATTGCCGAACAACCCGGTATGTTGGCGCATATTCTGCTATCGATTCTGGCTTACGGGATTTTCACCATCGCCGCCGTTCAAGCGCTCCTGTTGCTGCTGCAAAACCATCAGCTCAAACATAAGCACCCCGCAGGGCTGATCAAAAATTTCCCGCCCTTGCAAACCATGGAAAGCCTATTGTTTAGCTTCTTGTGGGCGGGCTGGATTTTGCTCTGCGCTTCGCTGCTGTCCGGCTGGATGTTTGTTGATAACCTCTTGGCTCAGCACCTTGTACACAAAACCCTGCTGTCCATGTTTGCATGGATGGTGTTTGGCTTGCTGCTGGCTGCTCATCACTATTTGGGCTGGCGTGGCCCGACGGCAATCCGGCTGACCCTAGGCGGCTTCTGTCTGCTGATGCTGGCGTACTTTGGCACTAAGCTGGTACGCGAATTCATCCTGCATATCTGATTAATAGGTCGATCCCGTGGAAAATTTACACCCCGGCTTTCTAATTGGCCTATTAGTGTTTTTGTTGATCTGCTCGGCGTTTTTCTCCAGTGCTGAAACGGGGTTACTGAGCTTAAATCGTTACCGCTTGCGCCATCTGGTTAAAGAAGGCCATCGCGGTGCGGTACGTGCCAGTAAACTTTTGGAGCGCCCGGATCGTCTGCTTGGCACCATTCTGGTGGGCAATAATTTCGTTAATATCTTGGCTTCAGCCATTGCCACCCTGTTGGCCATGCAGATCTGGGGTGAGGCCGGAATTGCCATCGCCACCATTGGCTTGACCATCTTGCTGCTGATTTTTGGTGAGATTACGCCTAAGACGCTGGCCGCTCTGCGCCCAGAACTGGTGGCCTATCCCTTCAGTCTGCCGCTGACGTTTTTACAACTTTTGCTCTACCCGCTGGTTGCTTTACTCAGCCTGACCAGCAACCTGCTCATTCGGCTAATGGGCATCGACCCTACCGCCAAAGCCAGTGATGCCCTATCCACGGAGGAGCTACGCAGCATCGTGCGAGAAGCAGGCAACGCGCTGCCAGCCAACCGCCAGAGCATGCTGCTCGGCATTCTGGACTTAGAGCGCGTGACCGTGGATGACATCATGATTCCACGCAACGAGGTAATGGGCATCGATCTAGACAACGATCTAGACAGCATTCTCACCCAGTTACGCAGCACACCCCATACCCGGCTTCCGGTATTTCATAAGGATATCAATCAGGTGCGCGGTGTCGTGCATATACGGCACATCGCCCGCTTGCTCAGCCACGATAAGCTGACCAAAGAGAGCCTATTGAGCGCCTGTTTAGAACCCTACTTTGTGCCGCAGAACACCCCGCTTTCTACGCAATTGCTGAACTTCCAGAAGGAAAAGCGCCACATCGGCATGGTGGTAGATGAATACGGTGATGTACTGGGCATCGTGACCCTTGAGAATATTCTCAGGGAAATCGTTGGCGAATTTAATAATCAAGAGAGCCTACGCAGCCCGGATATCCATCCTCAAGCCGACGGAGCACTGATCATTGAGGGCGCGGCCCATCTACGCGAGATAAACCGTAGCCTCGGCTGGGAGCTGCCCTGTAACGGCCCGCGCACCCTCAATGGTTTGATCACAGAAGCGCTTGAGCACATCCCCGACAGTGGTGTCTGTGTGCAAGTGGGCCATTACCGTATGGAAATTTTGCAAGCGGCAAACAATAGGGTCAAAACCGTGCGTATGTGGCCCCTTGATTCACCGCCTGCTGAGCTGCTGGCCGACTAGCTCAGAGCCTAACTGAAACCGCGTTAGCCACCCGCAAGGCTTTGGCGCGCGCGGCTTCAATGGATTCATCGCGAGCCAAGGCCACCCCCATACGGCGCTGACCTTTGATCCAAGGCTTACCAAACAGACGCAGCGCTGTGTTTGGCTCCGTCAATGCGGCAGCTAGATTGCCAAAGCTGGTCGCCTCAGAGTCGCCCTCTACCAACAATACCGCAGAGGCCGATGGCCCGCTTTGGCTGATCAAGGGGATCGGCAGCCCCAAAATAGCCCGTGCATGCAGGGCAAACTCGGACAGATCCTGAGAAATCAACGTAACCATGCCGGTGTCGTGAGGGCGCGGCGAGACTTCGCTAAACCACACCTGATCGCCCTTGACGAACAGCTCCACGCCAAACAAACCCTGTCCACCCAAGGACTCGGTAACGCCGAGCGCAATGCGTTCAGCTTCCGCCAAGGCCTTAGGGCTCATGGCCTGCGGCTGCCATGATTCATGATAATCCCCCTTAACCTGACGGTGGCCAATGGGCGCACAAAAGCTCGTGCCGCTGGCGTGGCGAATGGTCAGCAGGGTGATTTCATAGTCAAAGTCGATAAAACCTTCCACGATGACCCGGCCTTTACCGGCCCGTCCGCCCTCTTGGGCATAACGCCATGCTTCGGCGATATCATCAGCGCTCTTCAGTAGGCTCTGGCCTTTGCCTGAAGAACTCATGATGGGCTTGACCACACAGGGAAACCCTAGCTGTGCGATGGCTTCGCGGTAAGCGGCTTCGGTATCGGCAAAATGGTAGGGCGAGGTGGGAAGCCCAAGCTCTTCTGCGGCAAGGCGGCGGATACCTTCGCGGTTCATGGTCAGGTGTACAGCGCGCGCACTGGGGATGACCGTAAAGCCTTCAGCCTCCAGCTCCACCAAGGTTGCGGTGGCGATGGCTTCAATTTCCGGCACGATGTAGTGGGGTTTTTCCTGCTCGATCACCGCGCGCAAAGCAACTCCGTCCAGCATGTCGATGACATGGCTGCGATGCGCGACCTGCATAGCCGGAGCGTGGGCATAGCGATCCACCGCAATCACTTCAACGCCAAGGCGCTGTAACTCAATGACCAGCTCCTTGCCCAACTCACCTGAGCCACAGAGCAAAACGCGGGTGGCGCTAACCGACAATGGAGTACCGATTCTGGGCATGGCTTTCTCGACCTAGTGTTGAAAAAAGGCGGCTATTGTAGGCAAGGCGCCGCCTTTTAGCTGAACAAGATCACTCAGCCAAAAGGCGGGGGGTCAATCTTCTTGAGGCTGCAACTCGCGGGCGTAACGCTGGGCGTTTTTCACATAGCTGGCGGCGCTGGCTTCAAGCTTTTGCTTCTGCTCATCCGTTAACTCACGCACGACCTTACCCGGCGAGCCCATAACCAGCGAACCATCGGGGATTTCCTTGCCTTCAGGGATCAGGGTATTGGCTCCAATCAGGCAATGGCGACCGATCTTGGCTCCGTTGAGAATCACCGCATTGATGCCAATCAGGCTGTGGTCGCCAATGCTGCAGCCATGCAGCATTACGTTATGACCCACCGTCACCCCTACCCCAATGTTTAAGGGGTGGCCCATATCAGTGTGCAGTACGCTGCCATCTTGCACATTGCTGTTTTCGCCAATGTGGATCAGCTCGTTGTCACCGCGCAACACCGTACCAAACCATAGGCTCGCGCCCGCATCCAGTTTGACCTTGCCAATCAGGGTGGCATTGGGGGCAATCCAGCTTTGCGGATGCGCCTCTACACGGGCATCGCCCAGACGATACTTCACGGTTATGACCTCTTTAGGGTTGAATCAAGGCTAGGAGCACCGGGGCGTTGCAGTTCAATGCCTGCATCAAAGACCAGATTGACCAGCTCGACAATCATCATGGCGGTCAGGCCCCAGATTTTATAGTCGCCATAATAGTAGCTGGGGATGTACCAACTCTGGCCTGCATGGTCGATACGGGTAAAGGTTTCCGGCGGCGGTGTACAGAAAAACTCCAGCGGCACTGAGAATACCGAGGCGATTTCCGCATCATTGGCACGGTATTCCACGTAGTCCGGTACCAGCCCCACATAGGGCGTAACCTTAAGGCCATAGCGCGATACCAATGGACTCAGCGGGCCAATGACCTCCACCATACCGGGCGGAAGTCCCACTTCTTCTGAGGCTTCGCGCAGGGCAGTTTGCTCTAGGTTTTGGTCTTCAGGATCGCGGCGACCACCGGGAAATGCCACTTCGCCACTGTGCGTGGACAGGCTGCTAGCCCTGAGCGTCAGCACCAATTCGGGCGAATCAGCACGGGTGATAGGCATCAGTACTGCCGCCTCTGGATGACGGCCTATCAGCTCAAGGGGCCGAGGTGAGTAGCGGCGCACACGGTGGAAAAGGGTGTCCAGCATGCCGAATTCCATTCTGTTTTCAGCATCATGGCATGAAATCACCCCATGCCCAAGCCTTGTAATATTGGCCCTTCGCGCTATTTTGGCACTCTTTTAGCCGCCCATCGAAGAATCAATCTTTAGTCTGCCGACGCGCCCCAGCCTGCACGGATTTGCGGGTTTCGGTGAGAATGCCGCGCAGGATATTCATCTCCAAGCGCTCAATTCCGGCGCGCCCATAGAGTTTACGCAAGCGGGCCATCAGATGGCGCGGGCGTTCTGGGTCAAGAAAGCCGATATCCACCAGCGTTTGCTCAAGATGGCCATAAAACTGCTCCAGCTCATCGGCGGTCACGGGCTGTGCTTCGCTGGAAAGCGCTGCTGTGGCCTTCACAAGACTACCGGCAGATTGAGTCGCTGCCTGCAAATAGCCCATGCGTACCTCATAGGCCAGCACTTGCACAGCCGCCGCAAGGTTGAGCGAGGCAAAGTTGGGGTCAGTGGGGATATGCACGTGATAATGGCAGCGTTGCAGCTCCTCATTGGTTAACCCCGCGTACTCGCGCCCAAACACCAAGGCTACCTCAGCCTCTTGGCTGATCTGCTCCACACAATGGCGGGCGCACTCACGCGGATCGACCAAAGGCCACGGAATATGCCGCTCACGGGCACTAGTACCTAAGACCAGCCGACAGCCTGCTAAGGCTTCATCTAGGCTATTGACCACCTGTGCAGCTTCCAGAATATCCGTCGCCCCGGAAGCGCGCGCATCCGCCACTTCACTGGGAAACACCTCAGGCTGCACCAGCACTAGGCGGGAGATACCCATATTTTTCATGGCCCTTGCTGCGCCACCGATATTGCCGGGATGACTGGTATTGACCAGCACGATACGAATGTTATGCAGCAAGACATGCACTCTCTGGCAGTGAATAAGACAGCAAAGCTTACTACAAAGCGCCCTTTGCCCCGAGTAAGTCCGCGACTAGGCCTTAGCTGAAAGGAAGTATTCTGATAGAATTGTCGGCTTTCTTTAAATGCCCAGGTAAATGCATACATGCAGCCCATGTTGAATATCGCGCTGCGCGCCGCTCGCAGCGCCGGTGAATTGATCATTCGTTCTGTCGAGCGCCTGGACGTCATCTCGACCAACGAAAAAGAAGCCAACGATTACGTCACTGAAATCGACCATGCGGCTGAACAGACCATCATCAATGCTCTGCGCAAGGCCTACCCTACTCACGGCATTCTCGGTGAGGAAACCGGCTTCCAGCCCGGCTCTGGCGAAGGTGCAGAGTACCAGTGGATCATTGACCCGCTGGATGGCACCACTAACTTCATCCGGGGTGTTCCGCACTTTGCGGTAAGCATTGCTTGCAAATACCGGGGTCGTCTGGAACATGCGGTGGTGCTTGACCCGGTGCGTCAGGAAGAGTTCACCGCCAGTCGTGGACGTGGCGCAGCCTTAAATGGCCGCCGCCTGCGCGTCAGCACCCGCAAAAGCTTGGAAGGTGCGCTGCTGGCCACCGGCTTCCCGTTCCGCGAAGGACAAATGGAGTATTTGGATAACTATCTGAATATGTTCCGCAGCCTAGTCGGGCAAACCTCTGGCCTGCGCCGCGCCGGAGCGGCTAGTTTGGATCTGGCCTATGTGGCCGCAGGACGCTATGACGCCTTCTGGGAGTTCGGGCTAGCTGAGTGGGATATGGCCGCCGGTGCGCTGTTGGTTCAGGAAGCAGGCGGTCTGGCCAGTGACTTTACCGGCGATCACCAATTCCTTGAGCGCGGACACATCGTCGCGGGCAATCCCAAGTGCTTTAAGGCGGTGTTGACGGCCATTCAGCCACACCTGCCCCCGGCACTGCGCCGCTGATCGCAGACTCAATAAAAAAACGCCCGAAAGGGCGTTTTTTTATGTCCAACCTAATCAGCAGCCCTCAGGGACGAGCATCTGCTTCTTCTGGCGGCGGCGGAATCAGATCCTCACGGGTCAGCTTCAGCCAGATCAGGGTAATACTCGCCACATAGATGGACGAGGTGGTACCCGCCACTACACCGATAAACAGTGCCAGCGAGAACCCCCAAAGGTTTTCGCCACCAAAGAGCATCAGCGCTACTACGGCCAACAGGGTAGAAATGGAGGTGGCCAAGGTTCGCAGCAGGGTTTGCGTGGTGGAAATATTGATGTTTTCGATCAACTCCACTTTACGCAGCAGGCGAAAGTTCTCACGCACCCGGTCAAAGACCACAATGGTATCGTTTAAGGAGTAACCGATCAGCGCCAGCACGGCAGCCAGCACGGTTAGATCGAAGGTCAGCCCAAACAGCGAGAACACGCCCAGCACGATGATCACGTCATGGAACAACGACAACACCGCGCCACAGCCAAACTTCCATTGAAAGCGGAAAGCGACATACACAAGAATGCCGCCCAACGCCAGCAACATGCCAAGGCCGCCTTGGTCGCGCAGCTCCTCACCCACGGCTGGGCCTACGAACTCAACGCGCTTAACGGTAACAGGGTTATCGACATTACCCACTTGTAGGGCTTTGGCAATGCGCTCGCCTAGATGCGCATCATCGCTGGCCATGCGCACTACTACATCGGTGCTTGCACCAAAGCTTTGTACGATGGCATCGCCGAGTTCAGCTTTAACCAGTTGCTCGCGCACCTTGTCCAGATCAGCTGCTTGCTTGTAGCTCAGCTCCACCATGCTGCCGCCGGTGAAATCCAAGCCATAGTTCAGCCCCTTAAACAGCAGGCTGAGCAAGGATACAACCAGTAACGCAAGGGTGACGCCCATTACAATCCGGCGGACACCCATAAAATTGATTACAGATTTCATCGGCTGTCCTCAGATCCACAGTTTCTTGATGTCGCGGCCACCATAGATCAGGTTGACCATTCCGCGCGTAACAATGACGGCCGTAAACATGGAGGTCAGGATGCCCAACGACATGGTCACCGCAAAGCCCTTAACCGGCCCCGTTCCCATGTAGAACAGCACAAGGCCTACCAACAAGGTGGTCAGGTTGCCGTCCATAATGGCCGACAGCGCTCGGTCAAAACCTTCGTGAATAGCGCGCTGGATAGGCAGGCCCCGGGTGATTTCCTCACGAATCCGCGAGAAGATCAGCACGTTGGCATCCACCGCCATACCCATGGTCAGTACGATACCGGCAATGCCCGGCAAGGTCAGGGTAGCGCCTAGCATGGACATCAAGGCCATCAAGCAGAACATATTGAACAACAGCGCCAGCGTAGCAATCCCGCCAAACTGCTTGTAAATCAGCGTCATGAACAGGGCAATAAACAGAAAGCCCCACAGGGATGCCTGAATGCCTAGCTCAATGTTCTCAGAGCCCAAGCTTGGGCCGATGGTGCGCTCTTCAGCAAAGTACATAGGCGCGGCCAAACCACCGGCGCGCAGCAGCAGCGCTAACTCTGAAGACTCACCCTGACCATCCAAACCGGTAATGCGGAACTGGCTACCCAACGGCGACTGAATGGTAGCCAAACTGATGATTTTCTTTTCTTCTTGGAAGGCTTGGACAGCAACCTCCTTCTCCACACCATCCACCAGTTGCCGCTGAGTGCGGATTACCGGTTTTTGCTCGATGAAGATCACCGCCATGCTACGCCCCACATTATTGCGGGTAGCGCGGCTCATCAGCTCGCCGCCATAGCCATCCAGACGGATATTCACCTGAGGACGGCTATTTTCATCAAAACTGGCTTGGGCGTCGGTCACCTGATCGCCGGTGATAATGACACTCCGCTCCAACTGTGCCGCCGGACGACCTTCTTCACGAAACTCGAAGCTTTCCGTAGTAGCGCGCGCCGCTTCAGGACTGGCCGCTAAGCGGAATTCCAAACTAGCGGTTTTGCCAAGAATACGCTTAGCCTCGGCGGTATCTTGCACGCCGGGCAGTTCTACCACGATGCGATCAGCGCCCTGACGCTGCACCAAAGGCTCTGATACCCCTAGCTCATTGACGCGGTTACGTACCGTGGTCAGGTTTTGCTTAATGGAGTATTCGCGGATTTCAGCCAGACGCGTTTCGGTAAAGCTTAGGCTCAGCACCTGCAAACCGTTGCGTTCAGTTGTGCTCGCTACAAAATCCTTAAAGTTTTCTTTAACCAGCTTTTGCGCTTTAGCTAGGCTGTCACTCTCAGAAAAGCCGATCAGGATAGCCTTGTCTTGCCCCGGCAGGCTGCGATAACGCACCTGTTCTTTACGCAACAGGGCCTTAACTTCGTTCTCGTGGACATTCAGGCGGGTTTCAATGGCTTTATCCATATCCACCGCCAGCAAGAAATGCACGCCGCCGGACAGATCCAGACCCAGCTTCATCGGGTGAGCACCCAGAGCGCGCAGCCAACCCGGTGTGGTCGGCGCAAGGTTCAGCGCCACCACAAAATCCTCGCCCAACACCTGACGCACCACATCTTTAGCCGGTAGCTGATCATTCAGGTTAGACAGGCGCAGCAGACCGGCACGACCTTGCTGAGACAGGGACACTGCCTTCACCTTAATGCCGGCTTTATCCAGCGCCGCTTGGGTGCGCTCTAGATCAGACTGAGTAATGGCGCGAGCACTGCTCGCCCCAGTGATCTGAATCGCTGGATCATCCGGGTAAAGGTTGGGCAGCGAATACAGAGTGGCCACCAACAACACGGCCAGAATCAGCAGGTACTTCCAAAGGGGATATTTATTCAGCATGACGCAGCCCACTTAATGACAAGGGGCGCTTTGCGCGCCCCGTTGTGATGATGTAGTGAAGGCCGAATTAGATGGCTTTCAGCGTGCCCTTGGGCAGGGCTGCCGCAATGGCCATTTTCTGGATCTTCAGCTCAACGGTGTCGGAGACTTCCAGCACCACAAAATCATCGGAGACCTTGGAAACACGGCCTGCGATACCACCCGAGGTGATGACTTCATCACCCTTTTGCAGGCCACCGAGCAGATTTTTGTGCTCTTTAGCGCGCTTGGCTTGGGGACGCCAGATCATGAAGTAGAAAATCACCATGAAGCCGCCCAGCATCAGCAGGCTCATCATTTCACTGCCGGGAGGGGCGGCTGGGGCAGCGGCTTCCTGGGCATGGGCGACGGAAATCAGAAAACTCATGTACCACTCCTGTTGCATTGCACGGTTCGTTGAATCGGAGATCGGGGCTTTTAGCTCAGCGGCGGCGTTGGCAGTCCGCGCTTGAGGTAGAAGGCATCGACAAAGGCCGCCAATTTACCCTGTTGGATGGCATCGCGTAAACCAGCCATCAGGTACTGGTAATAGCGTAAATTGTGGATGGTATTGAGCATGCTACCCAACATTTCACCGCATTTGTCTAGATGATGCAGATAAGCGCGGGAGAAATGTTTACAGGTGTAACAGTCGCAACTAGGGTCAAGGGGTGATTCATCGTGCTTATGCGCCGAGTTACGAATCTTCACCACACCAGTATCGGTAAACAGATGGCCGTTGCGGGCATTGCGGGTCGGCATCACGCAATCGAACATATCAATGCCGCGTCGCACGCCTTCCACCAGATCTTCTGGCTTACCCACGCCCATCAGGTAGCGCGGTTTGTCAGCGGGCATTTGCGCGGGCAGAAAATCCAAAATACGGATCATGTCCTCTTTAGGCTCACCCACCGATAGCCCACCAATGGCCAAACCATCGAAGCCGATATCGCATAGCCCTTCCAGCGAGCGCATGCGCAGCGATTCGTGCATACCACCCTGCACAATGCCAAACAACGCCGCAGGATTATCGGCATGGGCCTGTTTAGAGCGCAGTGCCCAGCGCATGGATAACTCCATGGACTGCCGTGCAGTGGCCTCATCAGCGGGATAGGGCGTGCATTCGTCAAAAATCATCACCACGTCTGCGCCTAGCTCACGCTGCACCTGCATGGACTCTTCCGGGCCCATGAACACCTTGCGCCCATCCACTGGCGAGGCAAAGTACACGCCTTCTTCCTTAATCTTACGCAGCGCGCCCAAGCTAAACACCTGAAAGCCACCTGAATCTGTGAGGATAGGCCGCTGCCATTGGGCGAAATCGTGCAAATCACCGTGCCGCCGAATAATCTCAGTGCCGGGGCGCAGCCACAGATGGAAGGTATTGCCCAGAATAATCTGCGCGCCGGTTGCCTCAACATCACGCGGCAACATACCTTTAACCGTGCCATAGGTACCCACCGGCATAAAAGCTGGGGTATCCACCACACCACGAGGGAAACTTAGGCGACCACGACGGGCCTTGCCTTCGGTGGCCAGCACCTCAAAGGACATATGACAGCTAGAGCTCATAACGAATTCTCGGGGCCAGCGGGCGTAGGATTGCGGGAAATCAGCATGGCATCGCCATAACTGTAAAAACGGTAGCCGTGGGCGATGGCCTCGGCGTAAGCATTCAGGGTTTCAGGGTAACCAGCAAAGGCCGATACCAGCATAATCAGCGTCGATTCCGGCAGATGGAAATTGGTGATCAGCAGATCCACCACCCGAATCGGCTGCCCCGGATAGAGAAAAATATCCGTATTGCCCGTGAAGGCTCTGAGCTCCCCCCCACGGGCGGCAGTCTCAAGCGAACGCACACTGGTCGTTCCCACTGCAATCACTCGACCACCACGCTGACGACAAGCGGCCACCGCATCCACCACCTCTTGCCCAACACACAGCCATTCACTGTGCATCTGGTGCTCTTCCAGACGCTCCACGCGCACCGGCTGAAAGGTGCCCGCGCCCACATGCAGGGTCACAAAAGCCGTGTCGACGCCCTTCTCATGCAGACTGGCTAGCAAGGCCTCATCAAAATGCAGGCCAGCCGTAGGCGCTGCCACTGCACCGGCATGGCGGGCATACACCGTTTGATAGCGCTCACGGTCACTCTGCTCATCGGTGCGCGCCATATAAGGTGGCAACGGCATATGGCCAATGCGCTCTAACAGCGGCAACAGGGGCTCATCAAAGACCAGTTCAAACAGCGCATCCTGACGAGCCAGTACCTCGGCACCACCCTCACCGTCCAGTAACAGACGTGAACCGGGCTTCGGCGACTTACTGGCTCGAATATGCGCCAAGGCGCGGCGCTCATCCAAAATCCGCTCAATGAGGATTTCCAGCCGCCCACCGCTAGCCTTTTGGCCAAATAAGCGCGCTGGAATCACCCGCGTATCGTTAAACACCATGAGATCGCCGGGGCGTACATAGTCCAATACATCAGCAAACTGCCGGTGCGCGAGTTGACCTGTAGGGCCATCCAGCACCAATAACCGGCTGGAGCGCCGCTCAGGCAAGGGGTAGCGCGCAATCAGAGACTCAGGAAGATCAAAGGAGAAATCGGCGACACGCATCAGGCAAGAATTCTGGGCAATCATCAGGAGCCACGAAGCTTATCCGAAAGCGTCGCTTCTGACCATGTTAAGTGTTGACCTTAGTTAAGTTAAGCCATATACTGCGCGCCCACTGTGCCTCGGTGGCGGAATCGGTAGACGCGGCGGATTCAAAATCCGTTTCTGGCGACAGAGTGAGAGTTCGAGTCTCTCCCGGGGCACCATTCAATGACACTGCTCATTGAATTCATTCGATGGAATTTTTTGGCGTGAATCTGGCTTGGCTCATATGGCAGTCAAGCGGGTTGTCGTCATGCCAAACACACGTATCTTTCTTACCTGAAGCATTCTAGCGGCTTGCCTTGCGGCCCTTATAACGGCTTGTGTTGGCGTCCCTAAAAATATCTACTGAAAACATCGTACTTATCGATCGTTTAGGGGTTGGCTTTTCCTTCAGACTTAGCGTAAAGTGCCTGCACTGTTTGCATAGGTCGCTGTTGAATCGTGACCTGGTGCGGTAGATCTTCAGATCCGCTTCATCGCTCGACTTCTTCTTACCTGCTGCAACAGTCCCCAGCCCTAACCTGTGGGCTGTCTTTCAACATAGTTTCAAGGTAATTAGATATGTCGAATCGTCAGAGCGGCACTGTTAAGTGGTTTAACGATGAGAAGGGCTACGGGTTCATCACTCCCGAGAGCGGTCCTGATCTGTTCGTTCACTTTCGTGCAATCGAAGGCAATGGCTTCAAGAGCCTGAAAGAAGGTCAAAAAGTGACCTTCGTCGCTGTCCAAGGTCAAAAGGGCATGCAGGCTGACCAAGTCCAGATTCTGGGCTAAGCCTCCGCTCCGAAAACCCCTGATTTTATCAGGGGTTTTTTTATGCCCGTAAAACAGGCTAAATGCGCACTGCCCACTCTCTTCTGGAGGCATGATGCGCAACCATCTGCTTAGCCCTCAAGGTTCTTATCCTCCCGCCAAGCTGCCACGCCGCTTAGCCGCCCTCTGTTATGACGCCCTACTCTGCCTCGCCCTGATGATGGTAGTTACCCTAATCTATCAGCAAGTGGGCTTGCGCCTGATCTATGGTGGTGAACAGCTACAACGCATGGCCGAAGCAAGAGCTTTGGATATTGATCCTTTGCTGTCCACGCTGTTGTTATTCAGTGTCTTTGCCTTCTTTGCCAAGTTCTGGACGCATAATGGCCAAACATTGGGCATGCAGGCTTGGGGTATCCGCATACAGAACGCTGACGGTACAGCCATAGACCTATGGCAGGCGTTGTTGCGCTTTTTAGTAGCGCTGCTGTCTTGGCTATGCCTTGGGCTGGGCTATCTTTGGATGCTGGTTGATCCGCAAAAACGCACTTGGCACGATCGCTACTCAGAAAGCTGCGTGGTGCAGCTCCCTAAGCATGCGCATCGCAAGTAACGCTTAACCAGCCCGCCGCAGTAACCAGCAACCCGCTACGCCACAAGCCGCAGCAGGTATCACAACGGCCAGCAAGGGTGAGAAGCCAAACACTTGGCTAGCCGGCCCTAAGAGATCCTGCACGATGCGGAAGACGAAACCGACAATCACCCCGGTGAAAATACGCTGACCCAAGGTCACAGAGCGCAAAGGGCCGAAGATGAAGGAAATCGCCATCAGCACTAAGGCAGCAGTAATCAGCGGCTGTAGGGTTTTTGTCCAGAAGGCCAGCCAGTAACGGTCATTATTTAGGCCCTGCGCTGCTAGGTAGTGAATGTAGCTCCACAGCCCTGTGACGGACAGCGCTTCGGGCTCCACCACCACAATACCAAGCAGGTGTGGGCTCAAGGCTACATCCCAACGGGTCTCGGCTAGCTGCTCAACCTCGGTGCGCTCACCCCGAAAATAGGTGGTGGAAAGATTGCTCAGCAGCCAGTGATCCTCGCGGTAATCGGCTTTCTGGGCAAAACTGGCCGACAGCAAGTGGCGCTCAGGGTCGAATTGGTAACGGGTCACGCCCAGCAATATCCCATTGGGCTGCACTGAGTTGATGTGAATGAACTCGTTGCCCTGCCGATGCCAAAGTCCGCTTTTGCTGCTCTGCGCTACCCCGCCGCCCTGCGCCATGGAGCGGCCCGCTTGGGCTTTGTCTTCGGTCATGGGGGCTAGGTATTCGCCAAGTAGCACGCCCGCCAACATCAGCACTAACATGGGTTTCATCACCGCTAAGACAATGCGCGCCAGTGAGACACCGGCGGCACGCATGACGGTTAGCTCGCTGCTGCTAGCCAATGAGCCTAGACCAATCAAGCAGCCAATCATGGCGGCCATGGGCAGCACTTCGTACAGACGACGCGGCATGGTGAGCAGCACATAGATCAAGGCGTCTTGCATGCTGTAAGTACCCTCCACATCGCCCATTTCGTCGATGAAGGCAAACAGCATGACCAACCCACCCAATACGCCCAACACTGCCAGCATGGCCATGAACACACTGGAGCCTATATAGCGATCAAGCTTAACCATGCACTAGACTCCTGCTGGATCGACGGCGCGCCAGCCACAGACAGAAAGACTCCCAATAGAACACCCCAAGGGCGATCATCAGAAAGAGGGCGTGAACCCCCCACAACCCTATGGACAGGGGAATACGGCCCTTTTCCAAGGCTCCGCGCGCCGCAATCAAGGAGGCCAAATAGGCCATGTACAGCAGCACGGCAGGCAGCAATTTTAGATAACGCCCTTGCCGTGGGTTCACTTTGGACAGTGGCACAGCCAGCACCGTGACCACAAATACCAGCAGCGGCAGAGAGAGTCGCCATTGCAGCTCAACCTGATAGTCAAGGTTAGTGCTGCCGATGAGGTCACGGGTTAGGATGGTTTCCATCTTGCCCAACTCAGCCACCACGGCAGGGCGCGAGAGCAGCACGCCGTAGGTGTCGTACTCAATAATGCGGTAATCCGCTTGCCCCGGACGGCCATCGTAACGAAAGCCTTTTTCCAGCACTAAGTAGCGATTGCCATCGGGCTGTATGAGCTGGCGACCGCTTTCCGCTACCACTACCGACAGACCACGCTCCTTGCCATCTTCACGAGATACCACGGTTTGCGAGATGAATACGCCCCCCAACTGGGTACGATCCTCGGAAAGCTCTGCGGTATAGGTGACCCTTGAGCCTTCGCGTAACTTTTGGAAGCGCCCCGGCACTAGGGTGTCAAATTCGGTGAGGGAGTCTTGCTCGTTAAGGATGCGCGTCACTTCAGACAACCCGGAAGGCGCTAGACCCAAGCTCAGCCAAGCGACGCTACAGGCTACCAGTGCAGCGGGAGCCATGGTGTAGCCCAATAAGCGCGTCTGGCTCATACCTGTGGCAGCTAAGGCAGCCATTTCGCTTTCTAGGTACAAGCGCCCGTAGGTGAGCAAAATGCCCAAGAACAAGCCTAGTGGCAGAATCAACTGCAAAAAACCGGGCAGACGATAGCCCATGATGGTCATCAGTACGCCGGGATCTAGTATCCCTTGTGCAGCCTGAGCCAGATATTTAATGAAGCGGCCACTCATCACAATGACCAGCAGCACAGCGCTTACCGCACCTAAGGTGGCCAGCAGCTCGCGAGACAGATAACGAAAGATGATCAAACCAGACACTCCAGGGTTGTCAGGCTCGGGCGGCTACGCTCAAACTAGCCCGGTGCTGCCGATGCGCCCAACATGGGGCACCGAAAAAACAGCGCGCATTATCCTGCAAACCCATACCTTTGTCTTGGGGACTCGTCCATATGGAATTTATTGTCAAAAGCACCAGCGCTGCGTCCCTGAAAACAGCCACTCTTGTGCTGGCTGTCAGCGAAGGCCCTAGCCTTGATGGCATTGCTCAGGCCATCGACAGTATCGCTGGTGGTGCCATCAGTGCCGTATTGGCCAAGGGCGACCTACAGGGCAAAGTCGGGCAGACGCTGCTGCTGCATAGCCTGCCTGAGATCAAAGCCGAGCGCGTGCTGTTGGTCGGCATCGGCAAACCCGATGAATTGGATGGCCGCCAATGGCGCAAAGTGGCCGCCAGCCTTGCCAGCCAACTCAAGGCACTGGGCGGAGCAGATGCCGCGCTGGCCTTTCAAGAGCTGCGGGTTAAGGATCGCGACACCTATGACAGCGCGCGCAGCTTGATCGAAGTGTTGGCCAATGCCACCTACACATTCGACCAATTCAAAAGCAAAAAAGCCGAGCCCAATGGCCTGAAGAAGCTGACACTACTGGGCAGCCGCGAACAACAAGCCGCACTGGAGCAAGCCGTCGTTCACGCCCAAGCCATCGCATCAGGCATGGCTTATGCCCGCGATTTAGGCAATCTGCCGCCTAACCACTGCCACCCTAGCTATCTGGCTGAAGAAGCTAAAAAGCTGGGCAAGGGCCACAAGAACGTCAAGGTAGAGGTTCTTGATGAAGAAAAGCTCAAGACACTAGGCGCTGGAGCCTTTCTCGCCGTAGCCAAGGGCAGCGAGCAACCGCCGCGCCTGATCGTACTGCGTTACAACGGCGGCAAAAAATCCGAAAAACCTTACGCACTGGTGGGCAAAGGCATCACCTTTGACAGCGGCGGCATCAGCCTGAAGCCCGGTCAAGGCATGGATGAAATGAAGTACGACATGTGCGGAGCCGCCAGCGTATTGGGCGTCTTCAAAGCCGTACTGGAACTGCAACTGCCGCTTAATTTGGTCTGCCTGCTGGCCTGCGCGGAAAACATGCCCAGTGGCCGCGCCACCCGCCCCGGCGATATCGTCAGCACCATGAGCAGCCAAACGGTGGAAATCCTCAACACCGATGCGGAAGGCCGTCTGGTGCTCTGCGATACCCTGACCTACGCCGAGCGCTTCAAGCCGCGGGCGGTCATTGATATTGCCACCCTGACCGGCGCGTGCATCGTGGCACTGGGCAGTCACACCTCAGGCTTAATGGGCAACGATCAGGAGCTGGCACAGCAACTTTTGGAGGCAGGCCAAACAGCCGACGACCGCGCTTGGCAGTTGCCGCTGTTTGAGGAATATCAAGAGCAGCTCGACAGCCCCTTTGCCGATATCGCCAACATCGGTGGGCCTAAGGCGGGCACTATTACCGCGGCTTGCTTCCTTGCGCGCTTCACCAAGGCCTATCCTTGGGCACATTTGGATATCGCAGGCACCGCTTGGATCAGTGGCGGCAAGGAAAAAGGCGCTACAGGCCGTCCGGTGCCCCTGCTGCTGCAATACCTGCTGGATCGCAGCTAATCGGTTGTCTCAGGCTGCCCGTGTCTTCAAGCACAGGCAGCCCATTTCTCGAACGTGAAGCCCAACATGACCCGCGTCGATTTTTATGTGCTGCCCGATGCCCTAGCGCAGTCGCGCCTCTATACGGTATGCCGCCTAGCGGCACGCGCTTGGCAACAAAACCTTTGGGTGTTTATTCGTTGCCAAGATCAGCCGCAATGTACGGCTTTGGATGAGCTACTCTGGCACTACCGACCTGAGCGCTTCATCCCCCATGATTTGCACAGTCAGCAGCCACTCTCGCCCATCGTCTTGGGGCTTGAGGAAGCACCGGCACGCCGCGAAGGGCTATTGATCAATCTGGCAGACAACCTATCCCAGCATCTTGCGCAGTTCAGTCGGATTATCGAGATTGTCAATCAGCACCCCCAACAACTGGCAATTGGTCGGGAGAACTTTCGCCAGTATCGTCGCTACGGCTATGATCCGAAGCGCGTCGAACTTTAATTCGATCACCTGAACCGGCGCTCTGCGCTTTATGCCTTTTCCGGATATCCCATGGCCCTGAACCGTCCGCAAAGCCCCGATAAGATTCTGGCTGAGCTGCAATCCATTCGAGACCTGCTCGACGAAAAGTACTTCGAGCCGCCTTTGCAGCCCCATCTGATTAACCCGGAAGCCATTCCCCTGCTGTCCGAGGTGGTGGAGCTGTCTGAGCTGCCGCCTGCTCCGCTCAGCGCACCAAGCCTCCAAGAGAGGCTAATACCTGCGCTAGAGAGCAACATCCAAGGCTCAGTGCCCATATTGGATGCCCCTTTACAGCAAGAAGCCGAACAGATTGTGCAGTCGGTGATTGAGCACTTTTTGCCGCAGATTGAAGCGGAACTGAAGCGCCGTCTGGAGGCGCTCATCACAGCCTCCTAAGCAGCCCATCGGCCCCTCTCTAGGCTAGTGCGAGCTGCCTAGGTAAGCCGAACGCCAAAGCAAAAATTCGGCTATCGGCAAGGGACGGCTCATAAAGTACCCCTGCGCCTCATCGCAGTTGAGGCGGTACAGGGCGTCGAGAATCGCTTGAGTCTCCACACCTTCGGCCACAACGCTCAGACCAAGGTTATGGGCAAGGTCAATGGTGGAGCGCACAATTTTGGCATCATTTTGGTCGGATTCCATGGCCTTCACAAAGGATTGGTCGATCTTTAACTCGCTAACCGGCAGGCGTTTGAGATAAGCCAAGGATGAATAGCCCGTACCAAAATCATCAATGGATAGCTTGAAACCTTGGGCTGATAGCCGATTCAGCGTGGCTTCGGCACGCTGCGGGTCGTCCATGATGGCGCTTTCGGTGATTTCCAAGCAAAAGCCTTCGGCAGCGACGCCATATTGCTCCAACATACCGGCAAGGCGCGCCGGGAACTCCATGTCCAGCAAGTCGCGCGTTGATAGGTTGATGGCCACCCGAAGCGGCTGCAACTCGCTTTGTAGCCTATGCCAATGACGAGCGGCTTCTTCAAACATCCATAGGGTCAGTTGTCGAATAAAGCCAGTTTGCTCAGCAAAGGGGATGAATTGCATGGGCGGCACCAAACCGCGTTGTGGGTGCTGCCAACGCACCAGCGCCTCAGCGGCAACTACCCGGCCACTGGCCACGTCAATCTTAGGCTGCAGAAACAGGCGTAGCTCATTTTGTTCTAGGGCTTGCCGTAGCTCCGTTAGCATCGACAGGTTTTGCGCGCTTGAAGAGTCCAGTGCAGGCGTATAGACCAGCGTACCCAGCGTTTTGGATTTAGCCGCGTGCATGGCCACTTCAGAGCGACTGAGCAGCAAGTCCGCATCATTGCCCTGTTCAGGCCAACAGGCCACACCGATGCTGGCGCTGATGTCTACGGTCTGGCCTCCTAGCGCCAAGGGTTCAGTGAAGGCTTGCAGGATACGCGCGCTAACGCTCAAGGCACTGGATTCGCTGGAATGGGTCAGCAAAATGGCAAACTCATCGCCGCCCAAACGAGCCACCATGTCGCCCTCAGTGCAAACCTGCTCGCGCAAGCGCTTAGCCACCGCGCAGAGCAGTTCATCGCCAAAGGCATAGCCTAGTACGTCGTTGACGTGCTTGAAGCGATCGAGGTTTAGGGTAAGCACCGAGAGTACATCTGTACCCTGTGTGCCTGTAGCCATGGCGCTTTTCAGGGCTTCACGGAATTGCTCACGGTTAGGTAGCCCAGTGAGGCGATCCCAATAAGCGAGGGTGCGAATTTCCCCTTGCTGATGCTCTATGCTTTCACGCATGTGCTCAAAGGAACTCGATAACCGCCCCACCTCGTCACTGGTAGCGCGCTCAAGGTGCAAGGGGGTGCTGTAATCCCCCGCGCGTAGCCGCTCGCTAAAGGCCAGTAAGCGTTGTAAAGGGCGGGTGACATGGCGAGCGGTCAGGGCACTGCCTGCTGCGAACAGCAACACACCCAATGCAGTGATGGCGGCTAAGATGAGTTGTAGTCTTCGGTAAGGGGCCATGACCTCATCAATGGAGCGCAGCAGTAGCGCCTCTACCTCTGTCGCTCCGCTGAGCAGGGTGACTCGCCGTGTGACCAAGACCTCATGATCAACCACTAACTCGCCATCATCGGTAGCCGTGGAGAGCGCGCGTTGCAAGGGCTCGCTTGGTAAGGTACTCACGACTACCGCTGTCTGCCCCTCCTTGTGGGTGAGCACCGCAAGGTGTACTGACAGCAGTGCGTGAAGATCATCTGCCTGAGCTTGGCTCAGAGGAAAGCCCATCAGCACCCAACCTATCAGCAAGGGCGCGCGCATGGGCACCATGACAAACTGATAGGGTATATTGCCTACCAAAGCCAATTGGCTGGCTTGCAGATTGCGCTCTAAACGCTCAGCCACGTCATGCAGCACAGGCTCCAGCACCGCATCGCCCGTTTGGCTGATGGCCTTTAGGTGCAGGCTTGGATCAAACTGGGCAGTAATCCCCGCTCCAATCCGCTGGCCATGGTTCTCAAGGGCTGAGCTGATGGTGTCCACATCTTCAGAATGTACTGCCGAGCGAAAACCGTAGTCAGCGGCCAACAGCGCGGCCCCTTGTCGTAGGCGTTCGGCATTTTGCGCCAAGCCTCGGTGCCAAACCTGCTCCCCTATTTCTAACTCTTGGGCGATCTGCGTGCGGGCATTATTGGCGATGCTCAGCCTAACCACCCCAAGCCCAGCCAACTGCACCAGCAGTAGCAATGCCAACGAGGTGCTGACAATGCGCGTCGCTAAGCGCCGATTCGCCCAATACTGCCGCAGCAAGCGCCCCATATCAGAACTCCGAGAAGCGAACACTGGTCATCTTATCTCCGCTGATGCTCAGGGGGCGATCTAAGGGAGCCGCCTCGTGACGCAAGCGCGAATGCCACACTCGCAGGCGGTAATCCCCCGGCATAACCCCTTCAAGAACAGCGTTACCCTGCTCATTGGTGCGTGCCATATAGGGTGTTTCCAATACGACGACCCACGCGGCCATTTGGTCATGGATGTTACAGCCCAGCACCGCTACACCGGCCCGATCAAAAATCACCGGGCTCTCCGGCGTACCTGCATAGAGTTTGATATCGAATTTCTTGATTGGTGAAAAGGAATACACATGGTGGCGCACCGTATCCTGATTCGGGAAAGAGACCGGCGTACCCTTGGTAATTACCGTCACCTCTGGAATGAAGCTTTTATTCCGTTGAATAATTTCCGCGCCCGGCATGGGCTGAACGCGCTGGGCGGCTTCTGGCGAGTCCAGATACACCACTGCATCCTCCAGCGGTTTGCCTTCTGGGTCCTGCACGCTCACCTGCAAGTTAGCCGCCTGAGCGGCTCCTTGCAGCAATAGCCATAATCCAAGTGACGTAAATCCAAGCGATCTAGCTATTTTTTGTGTACTCATGGCTCTATGGCAATCCCAAGCAGCGGAGCACCCTCACCCAGTGTGCCACGCAAAGTTGCTTGGCCTGTGGTCAGATCAACACTGTACAAACGGGTGCGAGGATCACTTGTGGTGCGTACCGCTAGGTAGGCAGCATTGTTGAGGTCAGCGATATCAAAAGAAACCTCGGTCAGCTCACCTTCAATACCCAGTTTTCCTATGGTGGTTAATAGGCCGGTATTCGGCGACACCACCGGCTGCACGCCTTCCTGCGAGCCCTGCCGAACCAAGGTGCCTTGCTTGGTATCAATGGCAAAGTTGGTGGTCAATTTGTCGTCTTTTTTATTGTAGGTGTAAGCAGCGGCGATAATGCGGGGCAGCTGCCCTGCAGCCACATCGCCTTTCACATAGCTTAATGTGGGATCGGCTTGCACACCGGGGGCTTTAGCATCGAAGTCCACCACTGCGCCGCTGTCCGGGTGCAAACGCATATTGCGTCCGGCATTACTGACTACACGAATACGATCGGCCACGGGGTTAAAGTCAAAACCAAAATGCGTTCCAGCCAAAGGCACTGCCAAAGGAGGCTTACCCACTGGCGTTAGCGCACCGCTTTTGGTATCCAATTTGTACAGTTGACCGCTGCTGGCAAGGGCATACAGCTGGCCGCGCGCCACGCGATAATCAATCCCTAACAGCTGCTCCCCACTCGCCAGCCCTGTTAAAGGCTTGCGCCCGAGGATGTGTTGTGGCTGCCCTGCCTTCAGGTTGAGTAACTGATGATCTGCCGTCACCGCATAAATACTCTCTGGAGCAGCAGTGCTGGCCGGCTCATTACTCCCTAAATGCGAGCAAGCTGACAGACTGCAAGCCGCTGCCAGAAGCATAGCGGGGCGCATAAAGGACTTATCCATGTTAGAAACCTCTACAAACAGACTCATCATGTTAGGGGTGGAGCGGGACAATACCCGGAAGTCTTATTGTAGTGCACCCCATCTTAAGAGGAGCATGCCATGCCGCGCTTAATTTTAGACATTGCCTTACCTGCTGACCGCTTACTGGCGGTCTATCAGGGACGTGCTAATAGGGTGCAGGCCAAAAGCCGCAATGGACAGCAGGTTAATCTCCCTATCCATCATCTAAAGCCCTTCATCACCCGTGAAGGTATTTATGGCAGTTTTGAGATGGAATATGCCGCAGACGGGCAATTACTGCATCTGCGCCGCCTCAATGACTAAGACAAACGCAATCAGCCCCAAGGATCAGGGACAGCATCGGACAGGCTCGCTATACTTAACGCCTTTCAACCCATAGAGCCTAGGCCCGCATGTATAACCTGGTTCGTGAGCTTCTGTTCAAGCTCTCCCCGGAAACCGCCCATGAACTGTCCCTTGACCTGATTGGCGCGGGTGGCCGACTAAAACTCAATACGCTGGCCAATCCGCGCCTGCCTGCCCTGCCCGTTAAGGTCATGGGTTTGGACTTCCCCCATCCTGTGGGGTTAGCGGCTGGACTGGATAAAGACGGCGTCGCCATTAATGGGCTGTCCCAGCTAGGCTTTGGCTTTGTAGAGGTCGGGACGGTGACGCCTAGGCCACAGCCGGGTAATCCCAAGCCGCGCATCTTCCGCCTGCCGGAAGCCGAAGCGCTGATCAACCGCATGGGCTTTAACAACCATGGCGTTGAGGCACTGTTGGCTCGCGTGCGCAGCGCCCGCTTTGACGGCATTCTCGGCATCAATATCGGCAAAAATTTCGATACGCCGGTGGAGCAAGCGGAACGTGACTATCTCATCGGGCTGGAAAAGGTGTATCCCTATGCCAGCTATGTGACTATCAACGTCAGCTCGCCCAACACGCCCGGCCTGCGCAGCCTGCAATTTGGTGACTCGCTGCGCATTCTGCTGGATGCCTTATACGGCCATCGGGAAATTCTGCAAACCCAATACGGTCGTCGCGTGCCGCTGGCCATCAAAATCGCCCCCGACATGACTGACGAAGAAACCGCGCTAGTGGCCGAAAGCGTTGTTGAGTGCGGTATGGATGCCATTATCGCTACCAATACCACCTTGGGGCGTAAGGGTGTGCTAGGTCTAGCCCATGCCGATGAGGCCGGTGGTTTGTCCGGTGCGCCGGTGCGCGAACAGAGCACCCACATCGTGCGGGTGCTGGCGGAAACCTTGGGAGGACGTCTGCCCATCATCGCGGCAGGGGGAATCACCGAGGGTCGCCACGCCGCCGAGAAAATCCAAGCAGGGGCGACATTGGTGCAACTCTATACGGGGTTCATCTACAAGGGGCCGTCGCTGATTCGCGAATCGCTAGATGCCATTGCCGCCTTGCGTTAAGCCATCTGACCAGCGCGCCCCGGAAGGGCTCTACAGGGAGCCCGACTGCACGGGTGGCGCTGGCTGGATCAAGTCATGCGATCCGTTCTAGAGGGCGGAGTAGATTTGGTTCAGGCGGTGCAAACCGGCCGCGCCGGTCAAACCATCCCAGTTGTCGTTACGACCTTCTCGCCAGCCGTTGATCCAGGCCTGACGTGTGTCGGGTTGGGTGAAGGGACAAAGTTCATGGGATTTGCCGTGAATGCCATATCGATAACCACGCTGGAAAGCTCGCTCCATCGGATCACGCTTGAGTCTTCTCATTGGGTCTAGTCCTCATTGGTTGACTGTTTTCCCTTTGGTCTCATGGCGAGGCCAGGCAGCCTCAGCTGCCATCGAGACCTGCCTGCCCATGGGGCGGATGTGGCCGGTCTCTGGCGCTTCTGTTGCAAAAGCGCGTATTTCAGTTCTACCTGATTGGCCCTGAGGCTGGAACAATCAATTTGTCATAAGTTATTCAAACTAATGTGCCAGAAACTCTAAGCAAATTGTGACCTGACTGAAAGAAGCCTTTTCTTTCAATCAGATAGTGATTTTTGAAGAGCTGGCAGGCTCCCATGTGCATCAGTTCATTTCAGCCGGAATGCCACCGGCGAAGATGCTGAATTTGCCAACTACGTCCCGGAATGCCCATGACTGATCGTCAAGAACTGATTCTCACCTGTCCTAAAGGACTGGAAAACCTGTTGCGCGAAGAAGCCAGCCAACTCGGCCTTGAGGAGGCTGGCGAGCGCGTGGCGGCCGTACAGGGATTTGGCAGCATGGAAACGGCTTACCGGCTGTGTCTTTGGTCGCGGCTGGCCAACCGTGTGCTGCTGGTCATCAAACGCTTTCCAGTAGAGGGCGTAGAAAGCCTCTATCAGGGCGTGCATGAGGTGGACTGGGCCGAGCATCTTGAGGTGGATGGAACCCTAGCCGTGGAGTACAGCGGCAAGGCCACGGGCATCGACAATACCCACTTTGGCGCGCTTAAGGTCAAGGATGCCATTGTCGATCGGCTGCGCAACACTGAGGGGGTACGCCCCGGCGTGGACAAGCTGAACCCCGATCTGCGCATCCACCTGCATGTGGATCGCGGGCAGGCGGTGTTGTCGCTGGATTTATCCGGTCACAGCCTGCACCAGCGCGGTTATAGGCTGCAACAGGGTGCGGCTCCGCTGAAGGAAAATTTAGCGGCGGCTATTTTGATTCGCGCCGGTTGGCCACGGATTGCCGCTGAAGGGGGCGCACTGGCTGACCCCATGTGTGGCGTAGGCACTTTTTTGATTGAGGCCGGACTGATTGCCGCCGACATCGCGCCCAACCTCAACCGCGAATGCTGGGGATTTAGCCATTGGCTGGGCCATGTACCGGCGCTGTGGAATCGCTTGCATGCCGATGCTGTACAACGCGCTGCCGAAGGGCTGGCCAAGCCGCCGGTATGGATTCGTGGCTATGAAGCCGATCCGCGTCTGATTCAGCCCGCCCGTAATAACATTGACCGCGCCGGGCTGAGCGGTTGGATTCGCGTCTACCAAGGCGAGCTGGCCACCTTTGAGCCGCGCCCCGATCGTAATCAAAAGGGCTTGGTGGTCTGTAATCCACCCTACGGTGAACGGTTGGGCGATGAAGCTAGCCTGCTGTACCTCTATCGCAACTTAGGCGAACGCTTACGCCAAGCCTGTTTGGGTTGGGAAGCCGCGGTATTTACTGGCGCGCCAGAACTGGGCAAGCGCATGGGCCTGCGCAGCCATAAGCAGTACGCACTGTGGAACGGCGCTCTCCCCTGCAAGCTCTTGCTGTTTAAGGTGGAGTTGGAGCAGTTTGTCACCGGCGAGGCACGACCAAAACCAACCCAAGCCACGGATGACCGAGTAGACAATCCTGCGCCATCCCGTCCAAGTCCAGAACGCAGCGCAGCCCCCGCCCCTGTAGCGGAGCTGGCTCGTCTCAGCGAAGGCGGCCAGATGTTTGCCAACCGCCTGAGCAAAAATCTTAAGCAACTCAGCAAATGGGCCGCCCGCACCCAAGTGGAATGCTATCGTCTATACGATGCAGACATGCCCGAATACGCGCTGGCCATTGATCTATACCGCGACTGGGTGCACGTACAAGAATACGCCGCCCCGCGCACCATCGACCCGGCCAAGGCTCAAATTAGGCTGCTGGATGCGCTATCGGCCATTCCCCAAGCGCTTAACATTGCGCCCGATCGCGTGGTGATCAAACGCCGCGAGCGTCAGAGCGGCACCCGGCAATATGAGCGCCAAAGCAACAGTGGGCAGTTCATGGAGGTCAGCGAAGGCGGTGTTAAGCTGCTGGTTAATCTCAATGATTATCTCGATACCGGCCTGTTCCTCGACCACCGGCCCATGCGGATGCGCCTACAGCGTGAGGCAGCAGGCAAGCGCTTCCTCAATCTGTTCTGCTACACCGCCACGGCCAGCGTACATGCCGCTAAAGGTGGCGCGCGCACGACCACCAGCGTTGACTTATCCAAGACCTATTTAGACTGGGCACGGCGCAATCTGGCTCTCAATGGTTTCTCGGATAAACACCAGTTGCTGCAGGCGGATGTCATGCTGTGGCTAGAGGCTGAGCGCACTGAGTACGACCTGATCTTCATTGATCCGCCGACCTTCTCCAACTCCAAGCGCATGGAAGGCGTGTTTGATGTGCAGCGCGACCATGTGCGGATGCTGGACTTGGCCATGGCACGCCTTGCACCGGGAGGCACCCTGTACTTCTCCAACAATTTCCGTAAATTTGTGCTGGATGAACAGCTAAGCAAGCGCTACAGCATTGAAGAGATCAGCGCTCAAACGCTGGATGAGGACTTCCAGCGTAATAGCAAAATTCACAAGGCATGGCGCATACAGGCCAAGCAAACGCTGTAAGTCACACGACAAGACCTCCCAGCCCATCAGCTGGGAGGCACGCAGACTAGCCTTTATGGGCCTGTAAACTCACCAACACCTGATCCAAAATGGCCGATGCACCCCAAGGCTGGGAATGGTTGAGAATGGCCACTACCACCCAAGTATTGCCTTTACCATCACGGCTAAACCCGGCAATGGCTCGCACATTGTTCAGCGTACCGGTCTTGATGTGGGCATTACCGGCCACCCCCGTATTACGCAGGCGCTTGCGCATGGTGCCATCCATAGCCACCAGCGGCATGGAGGCGATGAACTCTGCCGCATAGGGGCTTTGCCAAGCGGCGCGCAGCATATACGCCATCTCGCGGACACTCACCCGCTCATTACGCGACAACCCCGAACCGTTCTCCATCACCAAGTGCGATGACTCAATGCCTTTCTTGGTCAGCCAGCCATGCACGGCACGACTCGCCGCTTGAGTATCATCGGCATCATTGGCCGTACGGAAACGCGCGCCCAAACTGAGGAACAGTTGGCGAGCCATGGTGTTATTGCTGTACTTGTTGATATCGCGGATGACTTCCACCAAATCCGGCGAGAAGGCACGGCTCAGCAAACGCGACTTGGCAGGCACATTACCCAGCCGGTCACTGCCGCTAATGGTACCGCCCAGCTCTTGCCAAATACCCCGCACCGCACCGGCTGCATATTGCGGATGATCCAGCACCGAGACATAGGTTTGACCGCTGCAACCCTCAGGCAGATTTCCGCTGACCGCCAAAACCAAGCCGCTCGACTCTTGGGTCAGGTTATAGCGAATATCCGGCCAATCCTGACATTTAACCCCACGCTGCGACTTGATGCGGTTGTCGATTTGCATGTTGGCCATGGGCGGCTCAAGGGCAATGCTGATCGCGCCGCCTTCGTTACGCACCACCGCCCGCAAGGCTTTGAGGTTAATCAGCAGCGCATCTGGCCCCACCAAAAAGGGCCGGTTTTTATCGCCGCCATCGTCTTCAAAACTGTCATGTTGTGGCTGAATAAAATAGCTGCGATCCAGCACTAAATCGCCGGTGACTTGGCGCACACCATTGGCACGCAAGTCGCGCATCATCAGCCACAGCCGCTCTAAATTCAGCTTGGGATCACCGCCGCCTTTCAGATACAGATTGCCATTCAGCACGCCATCTTTTAGCTGGCCATCGGTATAAAACTCGGTCTTCCATTGATGAGTCGGGCCCAGTAATTCCAAGGCAGCGTAGGTGGTGACTAGCTTCATGGTGGACGCCGGATTCACCGAAACATCGGCATTAAATACCGTGGGAGTGTCGTTACTGGTCAAGGGCAACATGACCAAAGACACCGCATCCAGCGGTAGCTTATTGGCTTTTAACGCCTGCTCCACACGCTCAGGCAGACTCTGATTGATGGGTTCTGCATGAGCTGGCAAAACCAGCGACAGCGCCAATGCAGCAAGTGAACAGGAACGAGTCAATATTTTCATGGCGTAATGGCGCAGCAGGTGGCTGGGATAGCGTGACATGGGTGAGGAAATCCAGTGACCGCAAAGGGAGCATCGCGGCGGCATTATGCCTGAGCTGCAGCGAACTGCATCCCCTGAAGCAGTGAAACCGACCCTCAGCGAGAGCCGGATCAATGGACGGTCTGAAATGGGCTTAGCGCGGACTGGAACGTCCGGTCATTTCGCTGGCCATTTCAGCGGCATAGCTGTCGGTCATCCCGGCGATAAAGTCGATCATCCGTAAAAAAGCCTGATACAGACTCAGCTCCGGGCCGGGCGCGCCGTTGCCCAGCAAATCCAAAATGCGCTGATTCTTAATGGATAGAGGCCGCCCGCTGTGCTGCTCCACCGCTGCGCCAAAGAAGGCATCCAAGAGAATTTCCAAAATGGTGTAGGCGCCGATTTCATGCAGGGTTTTGCGTTTGTTCTGAAAGATTTTTTCCCGCGCCATGGTTTTGGCTTTCAATACGCAATCCTTGGCTGGGCCGTGCATGTGATCCACCAAATCACCGACCAGATTGCCGGCTAACAAGGCCTCCTGCTGTTTGACGAACGCCCGCGCCGCCGCATTGGTCAAATGCTCGATGGCTTTACCGCGCAAAATGGCCAGCTTACGACGGCGCGAATCACGCGGCCCCAGTTGCCGGTAGGTCATGGGCAAATCATCGCCCACCAGATTGAGCAGCAGTGCCTCGACTTCGCCGTAGTCCAGCAGCTCCATCTCCAGCCCGTCTTCAAGGTCAATCAGGCCGTAGCAGATATCATCAGCCGCCTCCATCAAGTACACCAATGGATGACGAGCCCAGCGCTGCTCCTCGATTTTCGGCATGCCCAACTTGGCAGCAATTTGCTCCAGCAGCGGCATCTCACTTTGGTAACAGCCGAATTTGTGCTTTTTATAGCCCAGTGCTTCGGCGTGCCGTGAGGCCCAAGGGTATTTCAGATACGCGCCCAAGGTGGCGTAAGTCAGGCGTGTACCGCCATCGAATTGGTGGTATTCCAACTGAGTCAATACCCGAAAGCCCTGAGCATTGCCTTCAAAGGTCAGAAAATCCAACCGCTCCGAATCGCTCAGTCCATCCAACCAACCACGTTCAGTGGCCTGCAAAAACCAATGGCGGATGGCATCTTCCCCGGAGTGGCCAAAAGGTGGGTTGCCGATATCGTGGGCTAAACAGGCAGCCTGCACGATCACTCCAAGATCAGAGGAGCTACACCAAGCCGGGAGCGCGTCGCGTAGCACCTCGCCAACGCGCATCCCCAATGAACGGCCCACGCAGCTCACTTCTAGCGAGTGTGTCAGACGGGTATGGATATGGTCATTGCTGGACACTGGATGAACTTGCGTTTTACGCCCCAAGCGGCGAAAAGCCCCGGAAAAAATGACGCGATCATGGTCTTTATGAAAAGGACTACGCCCTAATTCCTCAGGGCTATGCACAACTTTACCAAGGCGTTCACGGGTAAGCAGGGTATGCCAATCCAAGGGCTGTATCCTCTAGCGTCATCACAAGGGCTTAAGTCAATCACGACTGATCGCCTACAGCATAGCGGTAGATGATTGCAAAACGGCCAAAGGCGGGCATGAACAGGTAAGCAGGAGGGGAAATAACCTTAACGCGGGGAGGTAACGCAAAAACAGCCAACCGGATAGGCGACTAGCACCTACCCGGCAGCACACTCAGACCCAATGGATCTTAAGTAAATCAGTCCTACAGCAGCGGAACGGTATAGCTGACGATTACGCGGTTCTCGTCGATATCGTTGCCAGTTTTGTTGCTGCGGAAGGTAGCGTTACGCCATTTCAGGCCCAAGTTTTTCAGAGCACCGGACTGGAACACGTAGCCAAGATCCATGTCGCGCTCCCACTCTTCGCCCTTACGGTCGCCGTAGGCTTTGCTGACGCCCTGATCAATGTCACGACCGCTCAGATAACGTGTCATGAAGGTCAGACCGGGGATGCCCAAGGAGGCAAAGTCGTAGTCGTAGCGGAGCTGCCAGGATTTTTCGTCAGCATTGGCGAAGTCGCCAATCTGTACGTAGTTGACCAGGTAGGGGTCAGTCGCGTCGCCAAGATAGGCAAAGCCTGTATCACCCGTCATCTTTTGCAGACCCAGACCCAGCTTGTGGCTGTACATCTGGTAGGTGAACATCGCGCCCATGGCACGGTTATCGACGTTGGTGCGGCCATCGTCGGTAGAGCGCGCATAACGCAAGTCTGTCGAGAAGGAGTGGCCTTCCATGATCGGCAGCTTGTGGTTCAAAGTCAGGTAGTTCTGACGGTAGTTGCCTTCCAACTTCGCATAGTTATACGAGGTAGTCAGGTTTGGCGTCCACTTGTAGCTAAAGCTGGCAAAGTCGAACTTATCGGAAGTATTGGTTCCAGTGATGCGCTTGCCGCTGGTGTTCATGGTCATGGTTTCAGCGGAGCTGCGATCACGCGCCACTACGCGGCTCAAGCGACCGACGTTCACGGTCAGATCCTTGATATCCGTCGAGGTCACCTGACCACCGCGCCACATTTGTGGCAGCAGACGCGAATCGTTGGACATGATAGTCGGCAACTTAGGCGTCAAGGTACCAAAGCGGAAGGTGCTCTTGGCAAAGCGCGCCTTCAGCGTTGCGCCTACTTTGCCGTAGTCGTCTTGGTTCTCGCCTTTATTGCTGATCGGCAACAGACCCGTGCCTTGCTCACCACGGCCACCGTCCAGCTTTACACCCCAAAGGGCGATAGCATCTATACCAAAGCCGACGGTGCCTTCGGTGAAACCGGACTCATAGCGCATTAAGAAACCCTGCGCCCATTCGGCTGCCTTGTTCTTAGTTGCAGTGTCTTGACGGAAGTCACGGTTAAAGTAGAAGTTCCGCAGCTCAAGAGAAGCTTTGCTGTCTTCTAGAAAGGCAGCTTGCGAAAGTGAAGGAACGGCTAATGTCATTCCTAGGGCAGCAAAAGCCACGCCCCGGGCTATAGGGGTCTTGAGCATTATTATACTCCTTGTTTTGAAGATGCTCTGTTGTCGCGCAAAACGATGACAGCAGGATGAATAGATTATGACGTTTGGACAAGATCCTATAGACCTTAGTCTTTAGTACTCACGGGGCGCTATAGTACCACTCAAGTGCTTTTTTATTCAAAGCCGTGCCTTTCGCGTAAAAATTTTCGCAACCTCATGATATATAAGTATTTTTTAAAAATACCGCACGGGATCTTCAGCTAGCCTATTGATTTTCATGAAAAATATGTGAAAACACCCCATCAAAGGCTTTAGCACAAGCCTTTGATGACATAGGACAACTCAAAGCCCCCAAAAAATATTGCCTTTTTTTAGGTGGGTACCTTCGAAAGGCTTAGTTTTGCAGTGGATTTAGGCACAAGAGTTGAACGGACATATAGCCATAAGTCTTATGTCGTCCAAAGGCCACACCCACGGATTGATAACCCGGTTCAAATAGGTTTTTGCGATGACCACGACCGGGTACGCCATCATCTACCAGTAGTTGTACGACCACATCACGGGCAGTTTTCGGCCCATAACTAATGTTTTCACCACAATAGGGCATGCTGCCGACCACATAACGCTTGGCCCGATCAGAAGGCTTACTGCCATCGGAGCCCAAATGCCCTCGCCCACCCTGTGGGCCTTGATCATCCACATGCTGCTTGGCTGCTATGGAAAGACAGTTGGACATTTTTAAGGGCGTAACCGGCCGCGCTGCTTTTAAAAAAGCAATGGCATCGTTAACCGCCACATGCCCTTCTTGCGTGACATATTGTATACCGTCATTTATATATATTTTATTCGCACCGAGACTGGTGAATTTTTCGGCCACAATGGCGGCGTATTTTCTGGGGTTAGTTCGGGCCAGATTGACCTCTTCCAATAGCTGATGTTGGAAGTTATCCAACTCACCTTTTTTACAGAGGGAGTGGTTGTCAGAAATGGCGGTAAGGGCTGCTTCAGAGCGTTCGGAGAATAGTCCAAACAACAGATAGCCCATCAATGAGTAGAAAGCGAAGTTCAGCATGGCAGTTAGTTAAAGGCTTAGATAAGAGCAGGGGATTTAATGCACAGCAGATTGGCACTCGGACAAGATTGCCCATATCTGCGCGCAGTAGCGAATGAATGAGTATTAATATCATTTACAGTGTGACATATAACTGTCATATACTGAGCAAACCTAGTGAGTCTGGACAACTAAGCAGTCCCTCTCATTCAGGCCGCGTACTTGGCTGAAGTAGGTAAATCAAAGATTCGATCAAACGCCCATTGGAAGGCCAGTGAGTACAAAAAGAAAAATACAAACAGGCTGGCATTGGTCAGGAAGGCTTCCCAGAGGGAGATGCTCAGCCATTCCGCAATCAGCGGCGTGAGCATGATCACTAAACCGCCTTCAAAACCCAAGGCGTGCAGCAGGCGACGGTTTAGGGTTCTGGCACGCTGCGTCTGACGAATCTCCCAGCGCTCAAAGGCATGGTTGAAGACGACATTCCAAAGCAGCGCCACGCTGGAGAGAATCACCGCCAGCGCCCCTGAGGAATGCAGCGGTTGCTCGAACACCCATGAGAGTATCGGCACAACCATCAGCAGGGCGATGGCTTCATACAGCAGAGCTTGAACCAGTTTGCGCGTTTTGCCTTGCATGGGCATCCTCACTAGGGTGGTGACAGCGGGCTTATTCAATCAGAGCGATCAATAGGCTGCATCAGCTGTTTTGCAACGAGCAGCTTATACTGCCAGACATACCCTTTTATCCTCTGTGAAGCCTCATGTATGGATAATCTACAGACAGCGGCCCTTCCCTCACTGCGTGCGACTTGGAAGACTCAAGCGCAGGCTAATCCATGGATTGCCGCAGGCTTGCTATTAGCCTTACTGGCCATGCTGTGGTTGATGATCAGCAGTGGGCTGGATGCCCTATCCGGGACAGGCCAAGAGGCTCTGCACCATGCCCTATATGGGGGAACAGCTGGCTTTGTGGCCACGGCTGTGGGGGCGCTGCTGGCCGTCAGCTTGACGCATATTTCGGCGCGCACCCAAGATGTTCTACTGGGCTTTGCGGCTGGGATGATGTTGGCTGCCAGTTCATTCTCGCTGATTTTGCCGGGGCTAGAGGCGGCACAGCAGATCACCGGCAATGGCCCTGCAGCGGCTAGCGTTCTAGTGCTAGGCTTAGCCTTGGGTGTTTTGCTGATGCTGGGGCTGGATCGCTTTACCCCCCATGAGCACGAAAGCACTGGCCCTTGCGGCCCCGGCTGTGAGCGGCTGGGCCGCGTCTGGTTATTTGTGCTGGCCATTACGCTGCATAATCTGCCAGAGGGCATGGCCATTGGGGTTGGCTTTGCTGGAGGCGACCTCAGCGTGGGTATTCCACTGGCTGCGGCTATATCCATTCAGGACATCCCGGAAGGCTTGGCCGTCGCCATGGCCCTACGCGCTACCGGGCTTTCTGCGCTCACTGCCGCACTGGTAGCGCTGTTCAGCGGTATCATGGAGCCTATTGGCGCGCTGGTGGGCGTGGGGCTTTCCAGTGGCTTTGCGCTGGCCTATCCCATCAGCATGGGGCTGGCTGCCGGAGCCATGCTGTTTGTGGTCTCCCATGAAATCATCCCAGAAACCCACCGCAACGGTCATCAAACCCCAGCAACCTTGGGCCTGATGGCAGGTTTTGCGGTGATGATGTTTTTGGATACCGCCTTGGGCTGATCGGCATCGCCTTGATCCGTCACAACATCTGTTCGCCGCACATGCGGCAGGCTGTGTCCTTTCCTTTTGAGCCGCATCACGAGATCAAACAACCATGGATCACCGCGAGGCGCTGATTGCACTGAAACTCTTGCTGTCCAGCCGCATTCTGGGGCAGGAGCGACTGGTCGAGCGGCTGCTAATTGCGCTGCTGGCCGATGGGCATTTATTGGTAGAGGGTGCGCCCGGTTTGGCGAAAACCCGCGCCATTAAAGAACTGGCAGAAGGCGTGGAGGCAGAATTTCACCGCATTCAATTCACCCCAGATCTGCTGCCTGCCGATATCACTGGCACGGAAATCTACCGCCCAGAAACCGGCAGCTTTGTCTTTCAGCAGGGGCCGATCTTCCATAATTTGCTGCTGGCCGATGAGATCAACCGCGCGCCCGCCAAGGTGCAGTCAGCACTGCTGGAGGCCATGGCTGAGCGGCAAGTCAGCGTTGGGCGCAGCACCTATGCCCTGTCCCCTTTATTTTTGGTGATGGCGACCCAAAACCCCATTGAGCAGGAAGGCACCTATCCGTTGCCTGAAGCGCAATTAGATCGCTTTCTGCTGCATGTGAAGATTGGCTACCCTGATGCCAGTGTCGAGCGGCGCATCCTGCAATTGGCCCGAGGCGAAGCCATTCAAGGCGAGCATGTCCCCGAGCGGCAACTCAGCCAGCAAGCCATCTTCGCCGCCCGTAAAGAGGTGCTAAGCCTGTATATGGCCGATGCGGTAGAGGAATATCTGGTGCAACTGATCATGGCTACCCGCACCCCAGCAAAATTTGATGCTGAGTTAGCCGAGTGGCTTACCTACGGGGCCAGCCCGCGCGCGACCATTGCCTTGGATCGCTGCGCCCGCGCCCATGCTTGGCTGGCAGGACGTGATTTTGTAAGCCCAGAAGACATTCAGGCCATGCTGTTTGATGTGCTGCGCCATCGGCTGATTCTATCCTTTGAAGCTGAGGCGTCCGGCATTGATCAAGATCGCGTCGTGCAGCGTATTTTGGATGTGGTGGCCGTGGCATGACGCCTAGCCCCGATGGCGTCTTCACCCATTTGGCCGAGCTGATTGAGCTACGTCAACGCGTGCGAGAGGTGCCCTTATTCTCTACACCACAGCGACGCAGTTTGCTGGTGGGTTTGCATCATTCGCGCCTACGCGGACGCGGGGTGGATTTTGATCAGGTGCGCGTCTATCAACCGGGTGATGATGTGCGGCACATCGACTGGCGCGTTACTGCGCGTACCCGTGAGCCACACACCAAGCTGTTTCATGAGGAGCGCGAGCGGCCCATTTATATTTTGGTCGAGCAAAGTCAGCGCCTATTTTTTGGCAGTCAGCACCAATTTAAGTCCGTGCTGGCCGCCCAAGCAGCGGCGCTAATCGGTTGGGCGGCGCTGGAACATAACGATCGCATTGGCGGCTTGGTATTTGGCGATAATCGCTATCAAGAGGTTCGTCCAAGGCGCAGCAAACAGAGCCTGCTGCAACTCTTGGAGCGTTTGGCCAGCACCAACCAACAGCTAGGCAGCGCACCACCCGAAGCAGGCCATCAAGCCGAAAGTTTGGGTCTTGCGTTACGCCGTGCCCGCGAAGTGCTACGCCCCGGCAGTTTGGCGGTGATTCTCTGCGATGAGCGCGCCCTCAGTGAATCCGTAGAACAGCAACTCTGGCTGCTGGGCCGTCATATCGACTTATTACTGTTGCCACTATCTGATCCCTTGGATCACGCGCTGCCCGCTGCCGGTTTGCTGCGCTTCACTGAAAAACAGGCTTACCTGACCCTCAATACCCATGACCGCCATTTGCGGCACAGCTATCGCAAACACGCCGAGGTCCGCCAGCAGCGCTGGGAGCAACTGGCCAGACGCTTGGGGATTCCCAATTTACCCTTGAGCACCCAACGCGATGCCATAGGTCAGCTACATGATCACCTGACCCAAGCACCCGGAGCCACGCATTGAGTTTGCTGGAGCGCTTGGCCCCGCCCATTACCCCGCCGCCGCCTAGCGGTTGGCCGCCTGCTCCCGGCTGGTGGATGTTGCTGGGCTGTTTACTGGCCGGGTTGCTGTATTGGCTGTATCGCCGCCACCGCGCGCAGCAGCCCAGTATGACCCTGTCGCCGCCCGATCCAACGCCCAGCGAAGCACTGGATAGCCTGCGCCAAACCGCCTTGGAGGAACTGGCGCAACTGCCCAAGCCCCGCGCGGGCGAACCGGCTAGTCAGTGGCTGCAACAGATCAATGCCTTGCTCAAGCGCATCAGCCGGATTCGCTACCCCACGGCCAACCCACATACCTTAAGTGGGCGCGCTTGGTTGGCCTTCTTAGACAGCCGCTGCCCCGCTGCTGGCCTGACCCGTTGGATGATTTTGGTGGAAGGCGCTTATCGCTATGAATGCCATTTGGATCAAAAAGCCCTCGACGGACTAGAACAAGCCGTCAGTATTTGGATTCAGAAACATGCTTGAACTGGCTTGGCCTTGGGTCTTTCTGCTGCTACCACTGCCTTGGCTGATTCGCCTGCTATTGCCCCCTGTCGAAACACAGGACGCAGCGCTCAAAATCAGCTTTCTGGCTGAGTTGGAGCTACTGACCGGACGTAGGGCACAGCGGCTACGTCCGCGTTGGCAGCAGCAATTGCCATTTTTGGCCATCTGGATACTGCTATTGTTGGCGGCGGCACGACCCCAGCAAGTCGGTGAACTCTTGCCCGTCCCCGGTACAGGACGAGACTTACTGCTGGCGGTGGATATTTCCGGCTCCATGGATACCCCGGACATTCCTTGGCACGGTGAATTCATCACCCGTCTGGAGGTGGTCAAACAACTGTTTGGCGACTTTATTGAAGCACGCCACGGTGACCGAATCGGCCTGATTCTGTTTGCCGGTCAAGCCTATGTACAATCACCACTCACCTTTGACCGTAAAACCGTGCGCCTCTGGTTGGAGGAGGCTCGCATCGGCATGGCCGGTCAAAATACCGCCATCGGTGAAGCCATAGGCCTAGCCATCAAGCGGCTGCGCGATACACCCGCTAAGGGGCAACGCTTATTGGTGTTGATTACTGACGGTGCCAACAATAGTGGTGCTGTTGATCCGCGTAGCGCCGCCCGTTTAGCTGCCAACGAGCACATTAAAATCCATAGCATTGGCATTGCCGCGCCGAGTAGCGCTCATGCAAGCCGCAACAATAGCGCCTCATTAAACACCGCTAACGCTTTAGATGAGGCCATGTTGCGCAACGTTGCTGCACTCACCGGCGGCCAGTATTTCCGCGCCGCCTCTAGCGAGGCCCTCAAACATATCGGCAAGGCCCTTGATCAACTAGAGCCCGTATTACGGGATGAAACCCGCCAGTACGCTACCCAAGCACTTTACCCATGGCCCTTAGCCGCTGCCTTACTGGGAAGTTTATTTCGATTTGCCCGGCGGTTGTGGCCACAGCCTTTTGGTAACCTAAAAACCCGCAGGCCTGCGCCATGATGGATATATGGCCACACTTCATCCGCCCATGGTGGCTGCTGGCCGTGCCGCTGCCGTTTTTATTGCTCTGGCAATTGAGCCATCGTCAGCGCCGCATCGGGCATTGGCAGCGCTTGCTACCGATGGCCTTTCAAGCCGTATTACTCACAGCAGGGCAACGACAGCGGGGACATTTACCCAGCTGGCTCCTCGGCGCAGGTTGGACACTTGGCCTTGTGGCACTCTCCGGCCCTGCTTGGCAACACAGCCTACCGGCTGCCCAGCAAGTGGCTGATCCTCTGGTAGTGGTCTGGGAGCTCACCCCCGAACTCTATGCCACCGATGCCAGCCCCAACCGGCTGCATCAAGCCCGCCGTAAACTCCTCGACCTTCTAAAAGCCCGCCAAGGCGCACAAACCGCCCTGCTGGTTTTTGCTGGCAGCGCGCATATCCTCGTGCCACTGTCCGACGATTTAGCCACCGCTGAAAACCTGCTCAGCGCCATCAAACCCGCGCTGATGCCTGAACCCGGACACCGCGCTGATCTTGGCATTGCCCAAGCCCTAAGCCTATTGGAACAAACGGGATTGGGGCGTGGGCGCATTCTGCTGATGGGCACGCATTTGGACAGCCGCGAGCGCAATGCCATCCGCCAACACCTGCTCAAGCACCCAGAGCCCTTGCTGATTCTTGGCCTTGGCACCCCTCAGGGCGCACCTGTGTTACAGGAGGATGGGCATTTTCTACAGGATGATCAGGGTCAGATTGTCATTGCGCGACAGGATCAAGCCGGGTTGATGCGTTTTGCTCAGGAGCGTGGTGGCCTTTATCAGCAAGCCAGTTTGGATGACAGCGACTTAGCGGCTCTCGGTTTACTGCACCCCCATGCGGCTCCAAATCTACAGACGAACTCGCGCACTCAGTACGCATGGCAGGATCAAGGATACTGGCTACTGCTACCGCTCTTGCTGCTGGCTGCCGGAGCGGCTCGTAAGGGTTGGCTATTCTGCTTCGCCTTGCTGCTGGTCTTTCCACCCTCCAGTTACGCTTTTGACTGGCAAGACCTCTGGCTAAACCCTGATCAACAAGGCCTGCAACTACTAGAACAACAACAGCCGCAGGCAGCCGCTCAGCGCTTTCAAAACAGCCAATGGCAAGGGATTGCCTACTACCAAGCCGGAAACTACACAGCGGCAGCGGCCTGTTTTGCCCAAAGTGACACGGCCATGGCCCATTACAACCGTGGCAACGCCTTAGCGATGAATCAACAACCCGACGCCGCGCTGGAGGCTTATACCCGCGCCCTAAGCCTACAACCCGACTTGGCGGAAGCTCATCAGAACAAGGCATTAGTGGAAGACTGGCTAGCCCAGCGCCGTGCGGAGCAAGCGTCAGCCGCCGCTCAGGCTGCCGAGTCCAAAGCCCTTGACGACGCCAGCATCCAAAGCAATACACAGCAGCACGCTCAGCCTGCGAACACGCCCAGCAGCGCCCTAGCCAATGCAACCTCGACCAGCCCCTCAGATCAGGCAAGCCCTACTGAAGCAGCCCATCAGGCCAAACAACCTGATGCCCCCCGCAACGCGTTCAGCCCAGAGCGCCGCGCACAGGCGGCCACCACCGAACATCAACAAGCACTGGAACAATGGTTACGCCGAATCCCGGACGACCCCGGCGAACTGCTGCGGAGAAAATTCCTCTATGAACAACACCAGCGCCAAACGCCCTAGCCGGTGGACAGGCTCTCTTAGGCCACTGGGCTGGCTGCTGTGCTTGGCCGCGCCCTTAGCGCAGGCGTCCCTATTGGCGCAGCTTGACCGTCACCAATTAACCCTCGACGAAACCCTAGAGCTCACACTGGAAAGCAGCGATAACGCCCAATTCGGCACCCCGGATCTCAGCCCACTTGAGGCCGATTTTCTGATCAAAGCCTCCCGCCAACAGAATGGGGCCAACACCGGCCTGCGCTGGCAGATCAGCTTACAACCTCGTCACAGCGGTACTCTACAGATTCCAGCCCTGCGCCTAGGCCAAGATCATAGTCAAGCCATCAGCCTTGAGGTGCTGGAGCGCAGTAGTGCCGACGACAGCCCTCTACCGGAAGCGGCGGTTTTTATGCGCGCCCGTCTCGACCACGAGCAGGTCTATGTACAGGAACAGGTGATTCTGACTCTGTATATCTACCACTCAGTACCGCTGTACGATGACAGCAGCCTGTCCCCGCTGTACTTAGAGGACGCACACATTGAGGCGCTAGGCCCGGCCAGCACCTACGAAAAAACCCTGAGTGGGATTCGCCATGGCGTGATTGAGCGGCGCTATGCCCTCTTCCCACAGCGCAGCGGCTTATTGAACATTCCCAGCCTAACCTTCAGTGCGGCCAGTGTTGCTAGCGCAGGCAGTGAACCCAAAGCCATTCGGGTTCAATCACCGGCCTTACAGCTTCAGGTACGGCCACGACCCGCTCAATACCCTGCGGATGCACCCTGGATTCCCGCCCAACAACTCAGCCTCAGTGAAGACTGGAATCTACCCGCCAATGCACGCCTGCATGTCGGCGATGCCTTGACCCGTCGCCTGCGTATTCAGGCAGAAGGCTTATCTGCCGCCCAATTGCCGCCGCTGCCCGCTACTCGTCTGACGGGGCTTCGCAGCTATGCCGATCAGCCCAGCTTGAACAATAGCCTCAGCGCCAAGGGCCTGAGCAGCCAACGCGAACAACGTGAAGCGCTGATTCCCACCCAAGCAGGCAGCCTACAACTGGCTGACATTGACCTATTTTGGTGGAATACCCGCGCCGATCGACTGGAGCAAATCCGGCTACCCGGTCGACTGCTTCAAGTGGAAGCCCTTGCGGGGTCAGCACCTGAGCCGCGCCCAGATCGCATTACGCCGCCCAGTCCAGTGACAGAAGACCCTAGCCAGCCTTGGTGGACGCGCCTTCTGCTGTGGCAGATCAGCACCGCTGTCTTCGCTTGCAGCAGCCTACTGGGCTTTGCCTTGTGGTGGCGGGCACGTCGACAACCAGCCATCGCCCGTGCACCGGTCAGCGGCCCCAGTGAACGCAGTTTGTTGGATGACTTGCGCCGCGCCTGTCTAGCCAATGACACCCAAAACACCCGGCAAGCGCTAGATGCTTGGGCACGTCAACAGCCGGAAACGCTGGCAGATATGGCCGCGCGCTTCATTCCCCTCTCGGATGCCTTAGATGGGCTGAACGGCGCACTCTACAGTGAGGCTGGGCAACACTGGCAAGGCGAGGCCTTATGGCTGGCCATCACCCACTTGCCATCCCATAGCCAAGAGGGACAAGAGCAGAAGCAAAGCACACTGCCGCCGCTCTATCCGCACTGATCCTTAAGCCAAGGTTTTACTCACCACTTCGTAGACATCCGGTGACAGCTCACCCGAAGCCAAGATGCGCTCCAACTCGGACTTCATCTGTTGCTGACGGGCGGCATCGTACTTACGCCAGCGGGTTAGGGGCGATAACTGGCGCGCGGCAATTTGCGGATTGAGCTTATCCAATACAATCACCTGATCAGCCAAGAAGGAGTAGCCAGCCCCATCAGCTCGGTGGAAGTTGACGTGGTTCTGTCCAGCAAAAGCACCGATCAAGGCTCGCACCTTGTTAGGGTTTTTCAGGGTAAAGGCTGGGTGCTGCATTAGGGCTTGAACCCGCTCCAAGCCTCCAGGTAAAGGTGAAGCGGCCTGCACGCTAAACCACTGATCCATCACCAAGGGATTGTCCTTAAACTCCTCAGCAAAGGCGGCCAAGGCGCGCGCGCGCTCCGCCTCAAAGGGTGACTGCACCAGCACAGCCAGCGCCGTGAAGCGCTCGGTCATGTTATCGGCGTGCTGGAACTGCTCCAGACAGGCTGCCAGCACTTCCGGGCGCTCACTGAGCATCAGGTAGGACAGCGCCATATTTTGCAGGGCACGCCGTGCAAAGTGCGTAGACTCGGCCAGATACGGCGTCTGCTGAGACAGAGCACGGTTTTGCTGATAGCGCCGCCACAGTGGCTCGAACAAGGCCTCGGCAATAGCTTTACGCGCCGCCTGACGCGCGGCGTGAATGGCCAAAGGATCGGCTATTTCAGCAATTTCAGTAAGATAGGCTTCGGCAGGCAAGCTGAGCATCTCAGCTAACATGGCTTGGTCTAGCTGCGGATTGTCCAGCAAATGAGCAAACGCCTGAGTCAGGCGCGCGTCCAGTTGCAGCGCTTCGCCACGTTGCTGCTGGCCGATCATGGCTTGCAGCGCCTGCACCGCCAGTTGCTGACCAGCTTCCCAACGGTTGAAACCATCGCTGTCGTGCTGCATCAAAAACATCAGCTGATCAGGGCTGTAGGGATAGCTGAGTTTGACCGGCGCAGAGAAGCCGCGCAGCAACGAGGGCACTGGGCGCTCCGCAACATTGATGAAGCTAAAGCTCTGCTCCGCTTCCGTGATGGCCAGCACCCGATCTGTACCTTGCGCCGCCGTCTCACCGGCTAATTGCAGAGGTAACGCGCAGCCTTGAGCATCCAACAAGCCCATGGCTAACGGAATCACAAAGGGCGCTTTCTCAGGCTGACCGGGGCTAGGCGGGCAGCTCTGACGGAAGGTCAGGGAATAGGTGGCACTTGCCGCATCATAGCTGTCCGTCACCGCCAAACGTGGCGTTCCGGCTTGGCTGTACCAGCGCTTGAACTGGGTCAAATCGCGGCCACTGCTGTCTTCCATGGCCTTCACGAAATCATCACAGGTCACAGCCTGTCCGTCATGGCGCTCAAAGTACAGGTCGGTAGCCTTGCGAAAGTCTTGCGCACCCAACAGGGTATGCAGCATGCCCACCACTTCTGAGCCCTTTTCATACACAGTCAGGGTGTAGAAGTTGGAGATTTCAATGAAAGAATCCGGACGCACCGCGTGGGCCATGGGGCCTGCATCTTCAGCGAACTGATGGGTGCGCAGATAAGCCACGTCCTCAATGCGCTTGACCGTAGCGGAGTTCATATCTGCGGAAAAGGCCGCATCGCGGTATACGGTAAAGCCTTCCTTCAGTGACAACTGGAACCAATCGCGGCAGGTCACGCGGTTGCCTGACCAGTTGTGGAAGTATTCGTGGGCGACAATGGCCTCGACCCGCTGGTGAGCGGCATCGGTGGCGGTTTCTGCCTTGGCCAATACGGCACTAGAGTTGAAGATGTTTAGGCCTTTGTTTTCCATGGCCCCCATGTTGAAGTCATTCACCGCAACGATCATGAAGATGTCCAGATCGTATTCGCAGCCATAGGCCTGTTCATCCCAGCGCATGGACTTTTTCAAGCTGTCCATGGCGTGCTGGCATTTGTCGATGTTTTCTGGCTCCACATAGATGCGCAGCGCCACCTCACGGCCAGTGCAGGTGGTAAAGCTGTCCTCCACGCACCAGAGATCCCCAGCTACCAAGGCAAACAGGTAGGCGGGCTTTTTGAAGGGGTCTTCCCAGGTAGCCCAATGGCGGCCATCGGCTTCAATGCCGCTGGCCAAGGGGTTACCGTTAGAAAGCAGCACCGGATAGCGCTGGCGCTCGCCCTTCACCGTGGTGGTGAACAGGCTCATTACATCCGGGCGATCCAGATAATAAGTGATCTTACGAAAACCTTCGGCCTCACACTGGGTACAAAACATGCTGCCCGATTTATACAGGCCTTCCAGTGCCGTATTCGTTTCCGGGTGAATGCGCACTTCGGTTTCTAGCACAAAGTGCTCAGCACGCGGTTGTAGGCGCAAGTGATCCGCATCCAGCTGGTAGTCATCCGCGCTCAGCGGCTGACCGTCCATGCTCAGCGATAACAGCTCCAACTCCTGACCGTCTAGCACTAGCAAGGGCAAGCCTGCGCCCGCCGCCGGGTTACGACGCATTACCAAGCGCGCCTGTACCTGAGTGCGCTCTTCGTACAGGTCGAAGGTCAAATGGGTTTCATCAATCAGGTAATCGGGAACCTGATAATCCTTACGGTAAATGACATTCGGCTGTTCGGTACGCATGGGGCTTGCCTCGCTAAGGGCCTTCTGACCAACAATGGACGACTACGGGCGGAATAGGACGCTGGAACGCTAGGCTCAGTGACGGGTTTCTGAAGCCTCAGCTAAAAACAAATCCGGGAACTCCCGTGTTTTGGATTTAGAGGAGGCACAGGTTTGCGCGCCCATGTAACCGGTGCGCTGCTCTTCTGGCAGGTTTTTGATCTCCCACGCAATCAGCGCCTGCATGCACAGGTCGCGCTGCTCAGGGCTTAGCTTGCGGCCATCACCCCATTTGCCCAACTCAATGGCCAACTTGAGGTTTTCGTAGATCTCAGGGGTGATATTTTCAATGGCAGTGAGAAAGGCAGACATGGACAACTCCTAGAGAGGGTTCACTGCATTCTAGCGAGGGTACAGACCGAAAGGGAACCTAGCCTTAGCCCTATACTGCTAACCACCCAGCCCTAGCAAGCGCTGGGCATACTGCTCAAAGGGGGTGCGCAGCAGATCTTCCGGGCGGGTGTCGTATAGGGTCAGAAAGCCGCCTCGGTTATGAATGCGGATGGTGTCCACCATGTAGTGCGTGCTGGTTTCAATCAGCATGGCCTGCACCACGCCACTGTCCACACCTAGACGATCAATGGCCCGCTGCTGGTTTAGCTCATCAAAGCTGCCAATGCGGTTGTCTGCGGCGGCAAAGCGCGTATAGAGCACATAGTCAGCGCCCATATTCATGGCTTCGTTCATCGCCTCGTTGAGGGTTTGTGGCTGAGCAGCTCGCCGAAGCATGGGGAAGTACTCAATAAAGCCTTTAAAGGCCTCCTCTGCCACTACGTTTGGACGTGGATAGGTATTTCCCGGTGGCACAAAATGCCCCTGAGCGATGTAGATGTAGGAGTCTGGCTGTAAGCGCCGATTGTAGGTACGCGTAGTGGTGTTGTGGTCGAGCACGCCTGCGTCGCGCATGTGGTACAGACTGCCATCAGCCATATCGCTGACCTTCATACAGGCCGTCAAACACAGCAAGGCAAGGCTCAGGATGGCGATTCGCATGGTCTTTTTCTCCCGATCAGCGGCGGAAAACTGGCGCAGTATGGCCCTTATCCTTGCCCCCGTTGCAGCATCCGGGCCATTCTTAGGTAGCCTTTTTTCACGCCTTGTCATGGAGCCTCGGCAATGCCCTATTCTGATGAGTTTCCCCAGTTACCCGGCCTGCGCTACCTCAACCATGCTGCTGTAGCACCCTGGCCACGTCGCGCAACGCAGGCCGTACAAGCCTTTGCCGAGCAAAATATGCAGATCGGCGCGCGCGACTACCCCGAATGGCTAGGCATCGAACAGCGCCTACGCCAACAGCTGATGCACTTACTCAATGCTCCCAGCACCGCCGACATTGCCTTGGTGAAAAACACCTCGGAAGCGCTGTCTTTCGTGGCCTTTGGGCTGGATTGGCAAGCAGGCGATCAAATCGTCATCAGCGATGAAGAATTTCCCTCTAACCGTATTGTCTGGGAAGCCTTGCAGCCACAAGGGGTTGAAGTCATCGCGGTCAGTCTCAAGGGCCCTGACCCAGAACGCGCCCTGCTAGAGGCATGCGGCCCACGCACACGACTGCTGTCCATCAGCGCGGTACAATATGGCAGCGGCCTCCGGCTGGATCTACAACGGCTGGGTGCAGGCTGCCAAGCGCGTGGCGTGCTGCTGTGCGTGGATGCCATCCAACAGCTAGGCGCGCTGCCCTTCGACGTGCAGGCCAGCGGCTGCGCCTTTGCCATGGCTGATGGGCACAAATGGATGCTCGGCCCAGAAGGCTTGGGTGTCTTCTACTGCCGCCCTGACCTACGCGAACAGCTCAAGCTCCACGAATACGGCTGGCACATGCTAGAACACGCAGGAGACTACGACCGCCAAGACTGGCAACCCGCCCGCACCGCGCGCCGCTTCGAGTGTGGTAGCCCCAATATGCTCGGTGCCGTGGCATTGGAAGCCAGCCTTAGCCTGCTGAATGAACGGGGATTGCCTCAGGTCGCCAGCGGCATCGCCGAACGTATCCAGTGGCTGCAACAGGGTTTAAAAGGCATTGCCGGAGCTGAAATTCTCAGCCCCAGCCAGCCGGAACGACAAGCCGGAATCCTGACTTTTCGCTTAGCAGGCGTCGATAATAAGTCGCTCTTTGAGTACCTGAAAAACCAACAAGTGGTCTGTGCGTTGCGCGGCGGCGGCATTCGTTTTTCTCCGCACTTCTACACGCCAGAACAGGTGATTGAAGACAGCCTCGCCTTGCTGCACACACAGGCCGTCCGCTGATTAAACCGAGCGCGCGCGGCGATGTACCCGGTAGCAGCCAAACATCAGCAGCAACCACAGGGGCATCGCCAGCACCGCGAGCCGCACGCCGGGGGTCAGCCACAGCACCAGCACAATCAACCCCATAAAGGCTAAACACAGGTAATTGCCATAGGGAAACCACAGCGCAGGAAAGGCCGTCTGCACCCCCTGCGCACACATGGCTCGCCGAAAGCGCAGATGCGCCAAGCTGATCATCGCCCAATTGATCACCAAGGCTGCCACTACCAGTGACATCAGCAGTTCCAGCGCCCCTTGGGGCAACAGGTAGTTGACCAGCACACAGAGCAGCGTCACCACTGCCGACAAGGCAATGGCCGACACCGGCACACCGCGCCGATCGACTCGGCTTAACCCGCGCGGCGCATCACCCTGCATTGCCAAGGCGTACAGCATGCGGCTATTGCAATACACCGCGCTGTTGTAGACCGAAAGCGCCGCCGTCAGCACCACAAAATTCAGCAGATGCGCGGCGTTATCACTACCCAGCAAGGCGAAAATCTGCACAAAGGGACTGCTGCTGTAAGGATCGCCCGCCGCAGTCAATTCGGCTAACAGGCTGTCCCAAGGGTGCAGCATCAGCAATACCGTCAGCGACCCGATGTAAAAGATCAAAATCCGATACACCAACTGATTGATCGCCTTGGGCAACACTTGGGCGGGATGAGCAGTTTCAGCGGCGGCAATCCCCACCAACTCCAACCCACCAAAGGCAAACATAATAAAGGCCAGCGACATCAGCAGCCCGCTGCCGCCCATGGGGAAAAATCCCCCGTGCGTCCACAGATTAGACACTCCGGCCTGTGCATCCGAGCCCTCCAAGAGCAGATACAGCCCAAACAGCATCATGGCGATGATGGCTAATACCTTGATCAGCGCAAACCAAAATTCTGCCTCAGCAAAGGCTTTGACGCTGCTCAGATTCAAGGCATTGATCAGCAGGAAGAAGGCCGCCGCGCTGGCCCAAGTCGGGATTTCTGGCCACCAGAACTGCACGTACTTACCCACCGCCGTCAATTCAGCCATGCCTACCAGCACATAGAGCGCCCAATAGTTCCAGCCCGCCAGAAAACCGGCGTAATCGCCCCAATAGCGGTGAGCAAAGTGGCTGAAGGAACCGGCCACCGGCTCTTGCACAATCATCTCGCCCAACTGCCGCATGATTAAAAACGCGATACACCCGGCGATGGCATAGCCGAGGATCATCGAAGGCCCGGCCAGCTTTAGCACCCCAGCAGAGCCCAAAAACAGCCCAGTGCCTACCGCGCCGCCCAGTGCAATCAGTTGAATATGCCGATTGGCAAGGCTGCGCTTCAATCCACTCTCGGGCATGGCAGGCTCCTTGGCTACAGCTAAACCGTTACGCGGCAATCCGCGCCAAGGGGAACAAACGTTTGCAGTTGGCGGTGGTCTGCGCGGCAAGTGTCTCTAGATCCACACCACGCACCTCCGCCAGCACCTTGGCCGTCTCGCAGATGTATTGCGGCAGGTTTGGCTTACCTCGATAAGGCGCAGGCGCAAGATAGGGCGAATCCGTTTCCACCAGCAAGCGATCATCCGGGATTTTACGGGCAATCTCGCGCAGGTCATTGGCATTACGGAAAGTAATAATCCCCGACAGCGAGATATAAAAACCCATGTCCAAGGCCGCCTTGGCGGTATCCCAATCCTCCGTGAAACAGTGCAGCACCCCGGCTTGAGGCAAGGCCGCTTCGCGCAGCAGCGCTAGGGTATCCGCGCGGGCTTCACGGGTGTGTACCACCACTGGCTTTTGTGTGCGCCGCGCCGCTTCCAGATGCAGGCGGAAGGATTGCTTCTGCTGCTCCATCAGTGCCAGACCATAGTGGTAATCCAAGCCCACCTCGCCCACTGCTACGGCGTGAGGATGTTCCAGCTCGCGTAGCAGCCAGTCGAGGCTTGGCTCACCGTTTTCTGCCAAGTCCAGCGGATGCACACCCACTGAGCAATCCACATCGGCATAACGCTCAGACAGTGCTTTGGCTAAAGCCACATTGGCAGCATTGATGCCAATACAGAGAAAGTGGCCAACACCCTTATCCCGCGCCGCTTGCAAGGCCGCATCCAAGGAGCCGCCGTGGGCGCTAAGATCAAGCCGATCAAGGTGACAGTGGGAATCTACCAACATGGAAAATCACTCGAATAATGGATGATGGACGGGCTGTTACTGGGCGCGCATTTACATGGTGTGCGTCGGGCGCTCTGACTTCATCACGCCTGCTAAGTAGATTTCGATTTTCTTACGTGCCAGCTTGTCTTGCTCACTAAACTGAATGCCAACACCGGGCATCCGGTTGTCTTGGGCACCCTTAGGGGTAATCCAGACCACCTTGCCGGATACCGGGATTTTCTCCGGCTCATCCATCAAGTCCAGCAGCAGAAACAGCTCCTCGCCTAAACGGCAATTGCGCGAAGTCGGAATAAACAGCCCGCCATTGCGCAGAAAAGACATATAGGAGGTATAGAGCACCGCACGGTCTTTGATGCTAAGCGGCAAGGGGTTGCTGGGCGAAGACTGGCTCGAGGGTTGGTTCATGTCAGGGGCTCGTCAGCAAGGAATGTGCCGCTGATTCTAGCCCGTCGCCAATAGGCTTGACCACTGCACCAGCAGCGCCTCCAGCAAGAGTTGCCGGTTTAGATTGGCACGGCTTTGCACCTTTTGCCGCTGTAGCAACAGCCAGTCTTGCAAGGCCAGTACCTGTCGACTGGTGGAATGTTGGGCCAGCCTATGCAGTTCTTCCGGCCATTCTGATTGGGCTAAGGTCTGCGGATCAGCCGTCATTTGATAGCGCACCATCAGCAGCGTCCATTCATAAAACCAGTCCAGCAGCAACAGCAAAGGCAAGGCATTCCAAGCCTCTGCCAGCGCACTGGGCCATTGCTGGCCTTGGTGCAGTTTTTTCAGGTCATCCACCACTTGGCTACGCCATAGCAGCACGCCCTGCTCATGTAGCTTCAGCGCCGTTAACGGGGCATCAGCCGCCAGATGCAATAAGCGCTGGCTATCAGCTACGTTCAGATCGGGTAAGCGCTGATTAAGCCAGCCCTGCGCCATAGCAGTGCTTGGCACAGGACACGGCTGCTGCACACAACGGCTGCGAATGGTGGCCAGCAAACGGCTGGGCTGGTGGCTGATCAGCAGCAATCGGGTATCCCCTGAAGGCTCCTCAAGGCTTTTGAGTAGCGCATTGGCCGCATTCAGATTCATGGCCTCAGCGGGATCAATGAGCACCACTTTGGCCCCACCCTGCTGCGCCGTGCGTCCGATGAACTCCATCAGCTCACGCACCTGATCAACGCGGATGGGTTTATCCGGCTCCTCAGGCACCAGCAGCGCGTAATCCGGGTGCGTACCCGCCGCCAGCAGCAGACAGGCTTTGCAGCGACCACAGGCCTGCTGCTCCTGTGGGGCCTGACACAACAACAAGCGAGCCAGCTGTTCAACCAGATGCCGCTTACCGATTCCTTGCGGCCCATGAAATAAATACGCATGGGCATGCTGCGTCCGTGTGGCCAAGGATGACCAGAGCGCCCGTTGCCAAGGGTAAGGCTCAGTTTCAATCATTAACGCGGGCCAATATCTCAGGCAACAGGCCTTCAAGATGCCGTTGCACCTCAGCTAGCGGCTGGCTGGCATCCAAAATCCGATACCGGGCGGGCGCACACTGAGCGCGCGCTAGATAGGTGGCACGCACCGCCTCAAAGAAACTCAGCCCTTCCTGTTCAAAACGATCCAGCCGTCCACGCGCGGCAGCCCGGCTAAGGCCTACCGCTACGGGTAGATCGAACAACAGGGTTAGGTCGGGATTCAAGCTACCTTGCACCAACTGCTCAAGCTGCTGAATGCGCTCAAGGGGCACACCGCGCCCGCCGCCTTGATAAGCATAGGTGGCATCAGTAAAACGATCACAGAGCACCAAGGCACCTCTGGCCAAGGCGGGCTTAATCACCTGTGCCAGATGCTGCGCGCGGGCGGCAAACATCAGCAGCAGCTCAGTATCAGCGGCCATGGGCTCATCGCCGGGGTTAAGCAATAATTCGCGAATTTGCTCAGCGAGGGGCGTACCACCCGGCTCTCGAGTCAGTACCACCTCAAGGCCTTGGGCTTGCAGACGCTCAGCCAGCCATGTGCGGTTCGTGGTTTTTCCCGCGCCCTCTGGGCCTTCTAGGGTGATAAACAGGCCAGTCATTCGGTTGATTCTCGTGCAGGGGCTGAGAGTTGCGGCGCAGGGCTAGAGCGATAATCGGCGCGCCGGTTCAATTGATACTGACGCACCGCCTGATTGTGCTCCTCCAACGTGGCACTAAAAGCATGGCTGCCATCGCCCTTGGCCACAAAGTACAGGCTGCTGCCCTCCAATGGATGCAGTGCTGCCCTGAGTGCCTCGCGCCCCGGCATCGCGATGGGCGTCGGTGGCAAACCACGCTGGGTGTAGGTGTTATAGGGGGTTGGCGTGCGCAGTTGCATCCGCGTCAACGAACCTAAATAAGCCTCACCCAAGCCATAAATCACCGTGGGATCGGTTTGCAACAACATACCTTGCGCTAAACGCCGCATGAATACCCCGGCAATGGTTGGGCGCTCGTCTGGAATGCCGGTTTCTTTTTCAATGATGGAAGCCATGATCAGCGCTTGATAGGGCGTGTCATAGGGCAGGCCCTCAGAGCGCTCGGCCCACTCCTCCGCCAAAATGCTGTCTAGCCGCGCAAAGGCACGCTTAAGCAAATCCACATCGCTCACACCCTTGGTGTAACGATAGGTATCGGGGAAAAAACGCCCCTCCGGATGCAAACCGGGATGCCCTAACTTAGCCATCACCTCCGCATCACTGAGCCCTGTCAGGCTTTGCGTGAGCTTAGGTTGATTGGCCAAGGCAGCGCGTAATTGCCGAAAATTCCAGCCTTCCACTAGGGTTAGGCTGTATTGCACCACCTCGCGGCGTTGCCAGAGGCCGATTAACCCTTGCACCTGCATGCCGGGGAGCAAGCGGTATTCTCCGCTATACAGGGTGTCCAGCGGTGGACTGAGCCGCCAGTACAGGCGCAGCCAAAAGGCCCCTTCTAGCCGCCCTGAGGCCTCTAACTCGCGAAACATTTGGCTTGGCGTATTGCCGGGCTGCACCTCTAGCAGCACAGGCTCATCCAACTGCAGGACTTGCTCTAACGCCGCTTGCTGCCGCCAACTGGCAAAACCGACGCCCAGCAACAGCAACAACATGAAAACCAAGCCACCCGCCATCAACCTATGCTGCATGGCCAGCCCCCATCCGATTAAATACCTGCTGCTGCAGTTGACGCGTCAGCGGCCCAACCGGCCATAGGCAATGATGCAGACGCCGCACCGGCCAAATGCCATACACACTATTGCACATGAAGACCTCATCAGCCTGCAGCAATTCCGTATAGGCAATATCCCGCACCCTAACGGATAGGCCAGCCTGCGCCGCCAGTTCAAGAATTTCAGCGCGCATTACCCCAGCAACACCACAGCGCTGTAGTGCTGGAGTCAGTAGCTGAGCATCCTTCACCAGAAACAGGTTACTAAACACCCCCTCAATCACCCGGCCAGAGGTATCGCGCATTAGCCCTTCGGCATAGGCACTGTCCTGCCACTCCGCACGGGCAAGCACTTGCTCCAGACGGTTTAAATGCTTAAGCCCTGCCAGCAAAGGTTGCTCGGCCAAACGGGTTGTGCAAGGGAATAGGCTAATGCCTTCGGCGGCATGCTGTGCCGGATACGCAGGGCTGGGTGCCCCCATCAGCAACCGGCGCGGCTGACAGGCTACAGGCGGTGCATAGCCGCGCGGCCCACTGCCACGGGTAAGGATCAGCTTACACACCCCGGTGCCCAGCTGAGCGGCGAAGCGCTCTATCTCCTCACGCCACAGCGCCAAGTCCCTGGGAATAGCTAAACGCTGGCAACCTAGCTCAAGGCGATTAAGGTGCCGTTCGAATAAACGCGGCACACCCGCCTGCACACTGAGGGTTTCAAACAGCCCATCACCATAGGCTAAGCCACGGTCATCCGTGGCAATAGCTGATGCAGGGACCCCATCCAGCCAGACTAGAGTCATCCGACAAAACGGCGGAACACCAGTGAGCCATTAGTGCCACCAAAACCAAAGGAGTTGGATAGCACCACATCCATCGGCAGACGCCGTGCTTCGTGGGGCACAAAGTCTAGATCGCAACCCTCATCGGGATCATCCAAGTTAATGGTCGGTGGAGCCACCTGATCGCGCAGCGAGAGTACCGAGAATATAGCCTCCACCGCCCCAGCCGCACCTAGCAGGTGCCCGGTCATGGATTTGGTCGAGCTGATGGCCAGCTTATAGGCGTGCTCACCAAACACCTGCTTAAGTGCAGCGGCTTCGGCCTTATCACCTGCCGGTGTTGACGTGCCGTGAGCATTCACGTAATCCACCGCATCCACATTCAAGCCAGCATCTTGCAGCGCATTACGCATGCAACGGGCTGCCCCTGCACCATTTTCAGGCGGGGCCGTCATGTGGAATGCATCGGAACCCATGCCAAAACCAATGAGTTCGGCATGAATGGTCGCACCACGGGCTTTAGCATGCTCCAACTCCTCAAGCACCAAAGCGCCTGCGCCATCAGACAATACAAAACCATCGCGGTTACGATCCCAAGGACGGCTGGCTCTGGTCGGATCATCGTTACGGGTTGACAGCGCCCGTGATGCCGCAAAACCGCCCAGCCCCAAGCCACAGGATGCACGCTCTGCACCGCCTGCGACCATCACATCCGCCTCACCATAAATGATGTTGCGCGCCGCTTGGCCAATACAGTGAGTACCCGAGGTGCAGGCCGTAGCAATGGCGTAGTTAGGCCCTTGAATCCCTAAATGAATCGACAAAAAACCCGACACCATATTGATAATGGAGCCCGGTACAAAAAAAGGCGAAATGCGCCGAGGCCCTTGCTCAAGCAGCGCCGTGCAATTGCTCTGGATGTTAGTCAGACCACCGATTCCGGCCCCCATAGCCACGCCGATTCGTTCTCGGTTAGCATCAGTGATGTCTAAGCCTGAGTCCTGAACGGCCTGAAAACAGGCGGCCAAACCATACTGAATGAACAGGTCTAGTTTGCGTGCTTCCTTAGCAGACAGGTACTGCTCCACGTTGAAGTCTCTGATTTCGCCTGCAAAGTGCGTGGCATAGGCAGAAACATCCATATGGGTGATGGGGGCAATACCGCTTCGGCCGGCCAGAATCCCCTGCCAGCTGCTCGGCACATCGTTACCCAGTGGCGATACCATGCCCATCCCGGTGACCACGACGCGTCTACGCGACACAGCTACTCTCCTTATTTCTCATTGGTACGACTGCCACCAACAAAAAACGGCAGTGCAGCCATGACCCAGCTACCCTAAAGGGCTAGCCGATCTTTTGAAATCGGTATTTATGTAAAAGCCGCACTACCTTGCGCCAAGGCAGTGCGGCTCTTCGGACGTGAAGCAGATTACAGCTGACTGCACGCGTTACTGTGCGTTGGCAGTGATGTAATCAATAGCTTCTTGAACGTTGGTAATCTTCTCAGCTTGCTCGTCTGGAATCTCAGTTTCAAATTCTTCTTCCAGAGCCATAACCAGCTCAACGGTATCAAGAGAGTCGGCACCCAGGTCTTCGACGAAGGAGGCGCTGTTGGTAACTTCGTCCGCTTTGACGCCAAGTTGCTCGGCAACGATTTTCTTGACGCGTTCTTCGATGGTGCTCATAACCTTGTTTAAACTCCTATGGAAAATCCAGCCAGCTGGTTCGCGCGGTAGTTTATAGAAAGCTTTTTCCGCATTTCAAGCCAAAAGCAGCCTGCTGGGAAACTGCTCTCAACCAATTCCCTACAAAATACTCAAACCCTAGACGGGCTTGAGGCTATTTTCGAGGCAATTCTGTTATTCAGTGCCTTACATGTACATGCCACCATTGACGGGTATCGTAACCCCAGTGACATAGGCTGCCTGCTCGGAAGCCAAAAATGCCACAACGCTGGCGATTTCATCAGCCTGACCTAAACGTCCGACCGGAATTTGCGTCAGCAGGGCATTACGCTGGGCTTCAGGCAGCTCACGGGTCATATCGGTGTCGATAAAACCTGGTGCTACCGAGTTCACCGTAATACCACGCGAGCCGACCTCACGAGCCAGCGCACGGCTGAAGCCCTCAAGACCCGCTTTAGCAGCAGCATAGTTTACTTGTCCGGCGTTGCCCATGGCACCCACCACCGAACCTATGTTGATGATACGTCCCCAACGGGCCTTGGTCATGCCGCGCAAAACAGCCTTGGACAAACGGTACAGGCTGCTGAGATTGGTATTGATGACGTCATGCCACTCGTCATCCTTCATCCGCAACATAAGGTTGTCGCGGGTGATGCCGGCATTGTTGACCAAAATAGCCGGCTGTCCTAAATGCTGTTGAATGTGCTCCAGCGTGGTGGCAACCGACTCGTCGTCACCTACGTCCAGCACCAAACCTGCACCCTCAATGCCGTAGCTTTTCAGGGTTTCGGCGATACGCTCTGCACCAGCTGCAGTGGTGGCCGTACCAATGACGATGGCCCCTTGACGTCCCAGTTCCAGTGCAATGGCTTGACCGATGCCACGGCTTGCGCCCGTCACCAATGCAACCTTACCTTGCAGACTCATAGCAATCCCCTTGTTCAGGCCAGCGCAGCACGCGTGGCGGCAAAAGCGTCCACTGTGTCCAGATTATGAGTGTTGACACCCTTAACACAGCGCTTGTTCAATCCCGACAACACTTTGCCGGGCCCGCATTCTACCAAGTCTGTCACCCCTTGCTCACCCAAAGTGAGCATGGATTCAACCCAGCGTACTGGACTGTACAGCTGTGCTAGCAGATCACGCGTCAAGCCTTCCACGCTATCAACAGGCGCAGCGCTGACATTTTGCACCAAACGAATTGTCGGAACCTGCCACTTAATGGCCGAAATAGCGCTGGCAAACTGCTCAGCCGCTGGGCGCATCAGATCGCAATGGGACGGAACACTGACTGGCAGCGACATCGCCCGCTTAGCGCCTTTGGCCTTACAGGCCTCAATGGCACGGGTCACGGCAGCAGCATTACCGGCAATCACCACCTGACCGGGCGCATTAAAGTTGACAGCACTGACCACCTGACCCTGTGCTGCTTCTTGGCAGGCCGCAACCACATCGGCATCGTCCAAACCTAGAATGGCCGCCATGCCGCCCTCACCTGCTGGCACAGCTTGCTGCATCAGTTGGCCGCGCAGCTCAACCAGCTTGACGGCTTCAGCAAAGCCCAAGCTACCGGCAGCAACCAAGGCTGAGTACTCGCCCAAGCTATGACCTGCAACCCAAGCAGGAAGCGCACCGCCCTCCGACAGCCACAGACGCCACAGTGCCACTGAAGCGGTCAGAATCGCCGGTTGGGTTTTATCCGTCTGGTTTAGGCTGGCTTCTGGGCCTGTCTGGGTCAGTGCCCATAGGTCATAACCAAGGACTTCCGAGGCCTCAGCATAGGTATCGGCAACAAGCTGCCGCGTGCCCAGCTCAGCAAGCATGCCAAGGGATTGAGAACCCTGACCGGGGAAGACAAAGGCGAAGGATACAGACATGTCACAAATCTCTTGTAGTGTGATGCTCTGGGGCTGTGTGTGGCAACGCGAAAACGCCACAAAACCAGCCTATTGCAGATGCTCAGATGACCGTTACAGTAAAAGCGCTAGGCGCTGGCGCAGTTGCCCTTGAACATCACGCTCGACATCCCGCACAGCCCTATGGATAGCCGCCCGCACGCCCTCTGGCCCCGCGCTGCCATGGCTTTTAATCACGATCCCCTGCAATCCGAGGAAACTGGCACCATTATACTGCGCGGGCATCAGCTCGGCACGCAGCTCACGCAATAAGGGTAACGCTAAAAAACCGACTAACCGCGATAATAGAGAGCGCTTAAACAGGGTCTCCACACGCTGGCCAATCATATGCGCGAGTCCTTCGCTAGACTTGAGCAGCACGTTACCGGCAAAACCGTCGCACACCACCACATCCGCCTCACCGCGAAACAGCCCATCGCCTTCGATAAAACCTTGATAATTCAGCTCACGGGAGTGCTGTAACAGCTGAGCGGCCTGTCGAACCTGCTGATTGCCCTTAATGTCTTCCGTGCCCACATTCAGCAAGGCAACCCTTGGGCGTTCAATACCGAGCATTTGCGCGGCGACAAAACCCATGATGGCAAACTGCTGAAGGTGTTCTGCACTGCAATCCACATTAGCGCCAAGATCTACCAACAAGCAGGGGCCACGCTCGGTGGGAATAGCTGCCGCAATAGCCGGACGGTCAATGCCCGGAAGCGTCCTTAATATATGCCGTGCCAGCGCCATCAAGGCTCCGGTATTACCCGCACTGACACAGGCCTGCGCCTGACCATCACGCACCAGTTCCAGCGCCACACGCATGGAGGAGCGGGATTTGCTGCGCAGTGCTTGGGTGGGACGATCGCTCATACTGACCGTGCCATCGGCGTTGACAATGGATAAGCGAGAAAGATCTACGTCACTGTGTGCGGCAACAAGCTGCTCCAGCAAACCAGATTGGCCGACTAGAGTAAGCCTCAGGGAGGGTATTTCAGAGAGGCAGTCCAGACTGGCTGGCACAATGCAATGGGGACCGAAGTCCCCACCCATTGCGTCAACCGCGACGACAGGAGCTGGCAAGGATTACTCGTCAGAGCCCTTGTCGATCACTTTGCGTCCCCGGTAGAAACCGTCCGGGGAAACGTGGTGCCGCAAATGAACTTCACCTGTGGTCTTGTCTACGGACAGAGCGTTAGCCTCGAGGGCGTCATGGGAACGACGCATATCACGGGCGGAACGGGACTTTTTGTTCTGCTGAACAGCCATTGAATCAACTCCTAAACGTTTGGGTCACGCTTCAATTGCGCCAGTACGCTAAACGGGCCGGACTGCACGGGTTCATCGTCGACCGCTGGTTCAGACGGATCTGAGCCAGGCGCCTGGCAATCTTCAGGGGCATGGAGTGGAACAATGGGCAGAGCGAGCAGCAACTCGTCCTCGACCAGTGCCAGCAAATCCAGAGGATCTTCTCCCACCTCCAGCACGTCGTAGCTTTTGGGCAAGTGCTGGGTGTTTGCACCCACATTCACAACGGCGTATTCGCACTCACTGTGGATGGGCACTGCAACCAGCTCCAGACACCGCTGGCATACCATTTTCACCACAACATCGAGCTCACTACGAGCTACCACTGTCTTTTGCTCATCACGCCCGAAGGAAATTCGAGCACGTACAAACCCTTGATCATCTTCAAGGGCTTCGCTCAAACGTGTGAGGCTGGACAAGGGTATCTCGCTTTCAAGAGCGGTAGCCCGATCGGCCATTTTGCGCGGATCAACGCGCAAAGGTATGGATACTTTCGACATAGGCGCGGCATTCTATGTAGGCATTGGCCTCCTGTCAAAGAGAATCCATCCCTCTCGGTACGGCTAGTGCCATAAGTAAGGCTTAGAAAATCCTTGTCCCACATCTCTTGTCGGAAAAATCATGCTCAGTTTGCTACTCGCCTCTAGCTCGCCCTACCGCCGGGAGCTACTGTCTCGTCTTGCCCTACCCTTTACTTGGCAAGCGCCAGATATTGATGAATCGCCCCAGCCCGAAGAGTCTGCTGAAAACTTAGTGCGCAGGCTGGCCGAAGAAAAGGCTAACGCCTTGGCCTTCACCCACCCTCAGCATCTGATTATCGGCTCAGATCAGGTCGCGGTACTGGATGGCAACATTTTAGGTAAACCGGGCCATGCAGAAGGTGCCCGTGAGCAACTAGAGGCAGCCAGTGGGCGGACGGTGCGATTTCTCACCGGACTTGCGGTGCTGAACAGCCAGACGGGGCGCGTGCAAGTTGATGTTGTGCCGTTCAGTGTGCATTTCCGCGTGCTGAGTGCGGCGCAAATCGAGCGCTACCTACAGAAAGACCAACCTTACGACTGTGCGGGCAGCTTCAAGGCGGAGGGATTGGGTATTAGCCTGTTCCGAGCCATGGAAGGCGGGGATGGCACCAGCCTGATCGGCTTACCACTGATCAGACTGGTGGACATGCTGCTGGCCGAAGGTGTTGAACTGCCCTGAGCGCCTCAGTTACTCCAAACGCGGCCCCTGTAGGCCCATCCAGATCGCCAGACGATCGGCCACGTTGGTGCCTAAGCGCTTGGCAAAGCGATCGAAGGTGGTTTCTTCAATGGTGAAGTCAACAATATTGGCTTCACCGATCAACTCACGCGCCACATGGCTGGCACTGCCCAGACCATCAATCAGTCCCAAGGCTAGGGCTTGCTCACCTGACCAGACTAGGCCGGAAAACAGCTCAGGATGCCCTTCAGTCTTCAAGCGCGCACCACGCCCCTGCTGAACGCTGGCAATGAACTGCTTGTGGGTGGTACTCAGCACGCCTTGCCAAAACTCGGTTTCAGCGGGTTTTTGCTTCTGGAAGGGATCGAGAAAGGCCTTGTGCTCACCAGAGGTATAAACGCGGCGCTCCACACCCAGCTTTTGCATAGCGTCGACAAAGCCAAAGGAGGCAGCCGTCACGCCGATGGAGCCCACTAGACTGGCTTTGTCCGCGTAAATTTCATCAGCGGCGCTGGCAATATAGTAGGCCCCAGATGCGCCCAGATCGGTGATGACGGCATACACCTTGGTATTCGGATACTTCAGGCGCAGGCGGCGGATCTCATCATAGATGTAGCCGGACTGCACGGGCGTGCCGCCGGGACTGTTGATGCGCAGGATGATGCCTTTAGTGCCGGTATTTTCAAAGGCCGCTCGCAAGGCACCGACTACGTTATCAGCGCTGGCTTCTTCCTTATCAGCGATGAGGCCGCGAACTTCGATAACAGCCGTGTGGCTGGCATTTCCACCCTTGGACTTATCAAGGGACATATCTGGCGAAAACAGCAGCAGCGCCCCCAGCAGATAGGTAAAGGTCAGTAGCTTGAAGAAAATCCCCCAACGTCTGGCGCGCCGCTGCTCTTGAATGCTGGCCAGCAGCGTTTTCTCCAGCAGCTTCCAGCTACTCGTAGATTCCTGCGCATCCTTGTCTTCTGGAGCTTTCCAGTTGTCAGTCATTCAAAACCCCTTTATTTTCCAGTGGCCAGCCAAGTGGCCAGCTGATCGAAGCGGTCAATGGTCAGACAAGGGCCATGCTGTTGCAATACTTTCGCATCCTGTGCGCCATAACTCACGGCCACCGCATCCATACCAGCGTTACCGGCCATTTGCAGATCAAACACCGAATCGCCCACCATCAGGGCTTGCTCAGGCTTGAGGTTATGGTGGGCTAAGATTTCATGCAGCATGCGCGGATTGGGCTTGCTGGCGGTCTCGTCAGCACAACGGGTGATCTCAAACAGCTCACTCCAAGCGTGGCTTTGCATCACCCGGTCTAGACCACGGCGCGTTTTTCCGGTGGCCACAGCCATTTGGTAGCCCTGATCCCGCAAGTGTTGCAAGGTGCTGGCCACACCGGGATAGGCAAGAGAGGGTTCCGCTTCCAGCGCTAGATAATACTCGGCATAACGCTGCTGGAACTCCGCCACATGCACCTGCCCGGCTAACTGCGGGTAGAGCGTGACGATGGCATCGGAGATGGCCAAGCCAATGATGCCTTTGATGGCGCTCTCCTCTCGCTCTGGCAACCCCAACTGCTCGGCAGCAACGCGAATCGCCGTGACGATACGGCCAATGGAGTCCACCAAAGTGCCGTCCCAATCAAAAATCAGCAGCTCGTATTTAGGCACCCAACTTCTCCAGTGTATGCGTCCACATCTCATCGGTGGGCGCTTCAAGGGTCAAAGTACCGCCCTCTAGCAGTGGCACCTTCAAAGAATAGGCATGCAGAAAGAGGCGTTTGCCGCCCAGCTCGCGGATGGCTTGGCTGAAGTCGTCATCGCCGTATTTGTTATCACCGGCGATGGCGTGTCCCGCATGGCGGGCATGCACCCGGATTTGGTGGGTGCGGCCCGTCACAGGACTGGCCTCGACCAAGGTGGCGAAATCACCAAAGCGCCGCAGTACGCGGAACAATGTCAGCGCTTCCTTGCCTTCAGGGTTGACGTCCACCATGCGCTCACCGGAGCGCAGGGTATTTTTCAGCAAGGGCGCGCTGACTTGTTTTTTGCCGCTTTCCCAATGACCACGCACCAAAGCCAGATAGCGCTTATCCACGCCATCGGTACGCAAGGCTTGGTGTAAATGGCGCAACATGCTGCGCCGCTTGGCTACCATCAATAGCCCTGAGGTATCGCGGTCTAGCCGGTGTACAAGTTCTAGCTCAGTATTTTCTGGACGCAACTGACGCAGCGCTTCGATGACGCCAAAACTGAGCCCACTGCCACCGTGTACGGCAATTCCCGCCGGTTTATTTAAGACGATTAGCGTCTTATCTTCATAGAGAATGGCGGCATTTAGGCGCTCTAGCATGCCGATAGCTACCGGTGCGGGCTCGTCAGGTTCAGACAGGCGCAGCGGGGGAATCCGCACCACATCGCCGGCCTGCAACTTGTACTCAGGTTTGATGCGCCCCTTATTCACTCGTACCTCACCCTTGCGCAGGATGCGGTAGATCAGAGTCTTGGGCACACCCTTAAGCTGAGTGCGTAGGAAATTATCGATGCGCTGCCCGGCATATTCGGGTGCGACGACCAGCAGCTGAACGCCGGTGGGTTGGGCTGTGTTATTCATCATGGGCACATCTTAGCAATTCCACGCAATTGAAGCACTTAGGCGTTGCTGTTATAGTCGGGAAGACCGTTAAAAACGGCGAGGTTTGTGGAGCCTTGGCATGTTGCCGCTCCCAACCAACGAAAAAACCATGCAAAGGACGTGAAGGCTGGCTGAGGGGCGCTCTTAAGCTAATACCTAGCGCACTCGACAGCCGCCCAGTAAAGACAGGTTGCGACCCCTGTCGGGGTAGCGCAAATAGCCACCGCTCCCGGATTCAACGAGTGGCACCCGATTTTCTAAGGATAAGTGTTGGGTTTTGTACCCAAGTCGCTGAGCGAAGGCTCAGGTTGTTTTCGTACAAAACCTAGGGGAGATGCACGGCCTTCGGACTGCGTAGCACTGGCTTGTTTAAGACGCTTTGTTTCGTCCGCCTCCGAAAGCTGATTCCTCCTCCTGACCAATCTTCTGTCTTGACGCAGAGAGCAGGAGACGTAGTCGCGGCCCGGCTTAGACCGGCGCTGCTGGACACAGAGGCCGCTTGGTGTGGCCCTGATACGCACCAAACACCGACCGCGAGAGTCGTGGGTGCCGATCGACCTTCCCGGAAGCCCGGAAACCAGATTGGTACTACATGAAAAGAATGCTGATAAATGCAACCCAGCCCGAAGAGCTGCGCGTTGCGCTTGTTGATGGACAACGCCTGTTCGACCTAGACATCGAGTCTGGCTCGCGCGAGCAAAAAAAGGCCAATATCTACAAAGGCCGTATCACCCGTGTCGAGCCCAGTCTCGAAGCGGCTTTTGTGGACTTTGGCGCTGATCGCCACGGCTTTCTGCCGCTCAAAGAAATCTCCCGCGAATACTTCCGCAAAGCGCCTGAAGGCCGGGTCAACATCCGCGATGTGCTGACCGAAGGCCAAGAGCTGATCGTTCAGGTCGAGAAAGAAGAGCGTGGCAACAAGGGTGCAGCCCTGACCACCTTTATCAGTCTGGCCGGGCGCTATCTGGTGCTGATGCCCAACAATCCACGGGCGGGTGGTATTTCCCGTCGTATTGAGGGCGAGGAGCGCAACGAGCTGCGCGAAACCCTCAACGGCCTGAATGTTCCAGCCGACATGGGCTTGATCGTGCGCACTGCCGGTCTAGGTCGCAGCAGTGAAGAGCTGCAATGGGATCTGGACTACCTGCTGCAACTCTGGAATGCCATTAAGGACGCTTCGGCGGATAATGGCGCGCCCTTCCTGATTTACCAAGAATCCAACGTCATCATCCGCGCCATTCGCGACTACCTGCGCCAAGATATTGGCGAGGTGTTGATCGACAGCGTTGAGGCACAGGAAGAAGCCCTGACCTTTATCCGTCAGGTTATGCCGCAGTACGCCAGCAAGATTAAGCTGTATGAGGATAGCGTTCCGCTGTTCAACCGCTTCCAGATCGAAAGCCAGATTGAGACGGCCTTCCAACGCGAAGTTAAATTGCCCTCAGGCGGCTCCATCGTCATTGACCCCACCGAGGCCTTGGTGTCCATCGACATCAACTCGGCGCGCGCCACTAAAGGCGGCGATATCGAAGAAACTGCCCTGCAAACCAACTTGGAAGCGGCAGAAGAAATCGCCCGCCAATTGCGTCTGCGCGATATCGGCGGCTTGATCGTCATCGACTTTATCGACATGACCCCGGTTAAAAACCAGCGGGCGGTGGAAGATAAGGTGCGCGAAGCACTGGAAGCCGACCGCGCGCGCGTACAGGTAGGACGTATTTCGCGCTTCGGGCTGTTGGAAATGTCCCGTCAACGCCTGCGCCCTTCCCTTGGCGAAACCAGCGGCATTGTCTGCCCGCGTTGCAATGGTCAAGGCATTATCCGCGATGTGGAATCCTTATCGCTGGCCATTTTGCGTCTGATTGAAGAGGAAGCGCTGAAGGAGCGTACTGCCGAGGTTAGAGCCCGCGTGCCCTTCCAAGTGGCGGCCTTCCTGCTCAACGAGAAGCGCAACGCCATCACTAAGATTGAACTGCGCACAAGAGCGCGGATCTTCATTCTGCCGGATGACCATCTGGAAACGCCGCACTTTGAGGTGCAGCGCCTGCGTGATGACAGCCCAGACTTGGTCATCGGTCAGCTCAGCTATGAAATGAGCCCCGCCGAAGCTGAAGAAATTCAGCCCGTTAGCTCGACGCGGACCCTGGTACGTCAGGAAGCCGCTGTTAAGAGCGTGTCTCAGCAACGAGCCGCTGTACCTGAGCAAGCTGAACCTAAAGCAGCAGCAAAACCAGTTGCCAGCCCTGTGCCTAGCCCAGCACAGGTAGCCGCACCGGTATTGGCACAGCCTAGCGTATTCAAGGGGTTGGTGAAGTCACTGGTCAGCCTGTTTGCTAGCAAGCACGAAGAGGCTGTGGTTATCAAACCGGAAAAGCCCGCTGTCGAGCGTCCAAGCCGTAGCGAAGAGCGGCGCGGCAATCGTCCGCAAAATCGGCGGCGCGACAACCGTGAGCGCGATAACAACCGTGCTGAGGAGTTCAAACCGCGCGAGGAGCGTCAAGCTCGTCCGCCTCGTGAGGAGCGCAAGCAGCCTGAGCCTGAGGTTTACGAAGCTCCACCACGCCGCGAGCGGGAACGTCCTGCCCGTGAAGAACGCTATCCACGCGAACCCCGCGAAGAGAGAAAACGCGAACTGCGTCCAGCGCTCGATAGCGAAAACTTTACAGCACCTATCACCCCTCAAGCCCCTGTCGCAGCTGCGGTAGAAGAGCGCCCAGAGCGTCTGGAGCGCGTCGAGCGGCCTGAGCGCAAACCACGCCCTGCCCCAGTGCGTGAAGAGCGTAAGGCCTACGAGGAAGAGCCGGTGGCTGATGAGTATCTCAGCCCTGAAACCAGCTTACAGCCAGAAGAGGCTCAGGCCGAAGGTACGGAAGAAGAGCGTCCGCGCCGCCGTTCACGGGGTCAGCGCCGCCGCAGCAACCGTCGTGAGCGGCAACGCGATGTGCAAGGTAACGAAGAACAGGAAAATGATACTGAGCTAAACGACGAGCTGCCAAAACCAGCCGTCGCTCAGGTACCTACAGTGGTTGCTGTGGCTGAGCCTGAAGTGCTTGCCGCGCCAGTAGCAGTCGCTCCTGTTGTTACAGCACCCGTGGTTGCTGAAGTCCCCGTGGCTCCAGCAGTGGCTGCCGTACCTGCGCCCATTGAGGAGCCACAGCCGCTGTATCAAATCCAAGAGCCATCGCACTCAAAAGCGCCTGCTGTGGATGATTCGGTTCAGCAATATGTTCCGGCCAAACAGCCTGAGCCTGTAGCTGTAGCGCCTGTACCCGTTGTCGCTGTCGTGGCACCCACCGTTGAACCTGAACCAGCCGTGATTGCTGCCGTAGTGCAAGCGGAGCCTGTTGTCGCTCCAGAGCCCTTGGTGACACCCGTAGCCGCAGAGCCCGAAGTGGTTGTAGCGGCAGCTCCTGTGGTCATCAATACGGGACGTGCGCCCAATGATCCTCGTGAAATTCGGCGTCGTAAGCGTGAGCAAGAGCGTCTGGCGGCAGAAGCCGCTCAACAAGCCCAGCAAGCAGAAGCACCAGCGCCTGCTGTTGTGGCCGAGCCTGTGCCAGAGCCTGTACTGACACCAGAAGCAGAAGCTGTCCCCGTCAGCACAGTTGAGCCTGAGGTAAGCCCTGTAGTCGCTGAGCTTCCTCAGAATGCTGCGGAATACCTGCCGACAGCCGCTCCAGAGGCTACTGAAGTGGCGATCGCTGCGCCAATTGAAGCCGTTGAGCCCAGCATCAGTGTTGCTGAAGTCGCTAGCGAAGCCAGCAGCATCGAAGCGGAGCTTAAGCGCCTACTGGCCGCTCATGCTGCCGAAGCGCTGCAAGAAAAAGCACCAGAGTTCAGCAGTGCTGCCGAACCATCAGCTGTCATTGAGCCGGTGAGCGAGCCGCTGGCTGCTGTGGTGGCCGAACTGCCCGAAGCAGCTCCTAACCCTGTCGCAACGGTGAGCAAAGCTGGAAAATCGGCCAAGGCTGCTGAAAGCGAGGATGGTAGCACCGCTCCAGCTCCAAGCAACTCTAGCCGCCGTCACTCGGCAAAAGCCAGCAAAGCCGAAGTCGTTATCAGCGAGCCGGAAGAACCCTCTGCTCCTGTTAATACAGAAGAAACCAAGGAACCTGTCGTAACGCCTACACTGATGGACGAAGCGACTAAGCAAGACAAGTAACCGGTGTTGATCTAGCCGGTAACAAAAAAGGGGGATGCCATAGGGCATCCCCCTTTTTTATCATCAATTTTGTTAGTAGCTCTGCTATTCAGTACTCTTTTGTAAAATAGCCCAATGACCTATGAAGTTTTAAGCTGTTAAGCCGCTTTCTCCACCTATCAGCCATACAACTATGCCTTAGGCATTTATTCTGTTGGCTCATCATCTAGCAATATTACTCAGTAAACATAGTCGTCAACTGCACCTAAGCAGGCGCTGAGTAAGTGCCCTCCTGCTTGCATTAGTGCGCCGTTAGCATAATAGTTGAACCCAGATACTCAGCCTCAGGAAACACTATGGATCTGTCACTATTGAGTCGCTATGCCTTTTTTGCAGGCTGTATTCTGTTAACCCTAGTCACACTGCCTTGGGTGACTGAACTCTGGTTTATCACCCTGCCCTGTGCTGCTTTGACCGCTATTGGTATTTTAGATATATCGCAAACCAAGCGCGCCATCCGCCGAAACTATCCCATCCTAGGTAATCTTCGTTATTTAATTCAGTCGATTCGCCCAGAAATTCGCCAGTATCTGATTGAAGGGGATATTGAAAAGCTGCCCTTCTCCCAAGCACAACGGGCACTAGTATATGCCCGCGCTAAAAATGAAGATGCTGATAAGCCCTTTGGCACCTTGCTGGATGTTTACGGCAATGGCTTTGAGTTCATCGGCCACGCTATCAAACCGGCGACACCTAGCGATCCGGCTAGCTTTCGCATCAATATTGGCGGCCCGCAGTGTACACAGCCTTACTCGGCCTCTATTTTCAATATTTCAGCCATGAGCTTTGGCGCGCTGAGTGCTAATGCCATTCGTGCCCTCAACCGTGGTGCTAAGTTGGGCGGTTTTGCCCACGATACCGGGGAAGGCAGCATCAGCCAGTACCACCGTACCGAGGGTGGCGACCTGATTTGGGAGGTAGGCACCGGTTACTTTGGTTGCCGCACCGCGCAGGGCTTGTTCGATCCAGAGCGCTTTGCTCAGCAAGCCCTATTGCCTCAGGTGAAGATGATTGAGATTAAGCTGAGCCAAGGGGCTAAACCGGGGCATGGCGGTATTCTGCCCAAACATAAGATCAGCCCTGAAATCGCCGAGGCCCGTGGCGTTTCCATGAGTCAGGATTGCGTGTCACCCTCTAGCCATAGCACCTTCTCCACGCCCTTGGAGTTGATGGCGTTTATCGCTCAACTGCGCAGCCTCAGCCAAGGCAAACCCATTGGTTTTAAACTCTGTGTGGGTCATCCTTGGGAGTTTATGGCCATTGTTAAAGCCATGCTGCAAAGCGGCGTGTATCCGGATTTTATTGTGGTGGACGGCAAGGAAGGTGGCACCGGCGCAGCGCCACCGGAGTTCAGCAATCACATCGGCTTACCGCTACGCGAAGGCTTGCTTCTTGTGCATAACACCTTGGTAGGTGCCAATTTGCGCCAGCATATCCGGCTGGGAGCCAGCGGCAAGATCATCAGCGGCTTTGATATTGCCAGCGTGCTGGCCACGGGAGCCGACTGGATTAACGCAGCGCGGGGCTTTATGTTTGCACTGGGCTGTATCCAATCCCAAAGCTGCCATACCAACCGCTGCCCGACGGGTATCGCCACCCAAGATCCGCTGCGCCAACACGCGCTAGTGGTGCCAGATAAAGCAGAGCGGGTCAGCAATTTCCATCGCAATACCCTGAAGGCCTTTGCTGAGCTATTGGCCGCTACGGGCCTGGAGCGCCCTGAGCAACTAACGCCCCGCCACTTGGCCCGCCGTACCTCTAGCACTGAAATTAAGCTGCTATCGCAGCTGCATACCTTTTTAGAGCCGGGAGCCCTGCTGAAAGATGAGCAACCGGATGGTTTTTACAGTCGCGTTTGGCATATGGCCCAAGCTGAGAGCTTTAGCCCTAACCCTAATGCACAGGGCTGGCCATGAAGCCGTGTGCCGTCCTCGCTAAAACAGCACAGGCTCCATCTCCAAGGTAATACCGAAGCGCCCGGCAATGTCCGCTTGGATACGCCGGGCCAGTTGCAAAATTTGCAGCCCGGTGGCCTGTCCGTGATTGACTAGCACCAAAGCTTGCAGGCGGTGTACGCCTGCATCCCCCTCACGAAAGCCCTTCCAACCGGCCTGATCAATCAGCCAAGCAGCAGCGACCTTAACCTGACCATCCGGCTGCGGATAACTGGCCATCTCCGGGTATTGCTGACGTAAGGCGGCGGCTTGTGCTGCTGAAATCACCGGGTTCTTAAAGAAGCTACCGGCATTGCCCAGCACACGGGGATCGGGGAGCTTTTCATTGCGGATGGCGCAGATGACTTGGCTGACATCCTGTGGTGTAGGCGTACTGATGCCGAGCTGTGCCAGCCGTTGGCTGATCAGGCCGTACTCCAAGCGAATATTTGGCGTATGCCAGACCACGAGACGCACTCGCAGTACCAGCCAGCGCCCGCTTTCGTGTTTAAAACGGCTGTCTCGATAACCAAAGGCGCAGTCTTCAGGGCTGAAATCGCGGATATGGCTGTTGTGCCAATCCAAGGCTGTCAGTCCGGCAAATACTTCCTGCAGCTCAACGCCATAGGCTCCGATATTTTGGATCGGCGCTGCGCCCACGGTGCCTGGAATCAAACTCAGGTTTTCTAAGCCAGCCAGCCCCAGTTGCAGCGCGTAATTGACTACGTCCTGCCAAAGCTCACCGGCTTCTGCCTCCAGCACCACCCGCTCGCCATCGTCAGACAGCACGCGCAGGCCACGGCTACTGACTTTAACCACCAAGCCTTGGACATCTTCGGTGAGCAATACATTACTACCGCCGCCCAACACATGCAGGGACAACCCCTGTTGCCGGGTGAAACGAGCCGCCTCTAAGGCTTGCTGATCGTCGTGCAGCTCTGCAAACCAACGCGCAGTGGCGGCAAGGCCAAAGGTGTTATAGGGCTGTAGGTTGACGCCTTCGCGCACCTCAAGATTCACAGACGCCTCCGAATATCTTCCAGCAGGATCAGTCCTGCTTGCTCCAGCAGATCCAGTACCTGCTCAAAACCTTGGGCATCGCCGTAATAAGGATCGGGCACATCCTGCAGGGCTAAACCACAACGCGGCAGCAGCAAGTCCAACTCAGCCTTGGCGTTAGCAGGGCGCAGGGCTTGCAGATCGGCTAGATTGCTGCGATCCATGGCGAGGATCAGGTCGAAACGCTGAAAGTCCGCCAGCTCAACTTGCCTAGCCCGCAAGCTGTCCAAATCATAGCCACGCGCCCTTGCAGCGCGGCGCGCCCGTTCATCTGGGGCTTTACCGATATGCCAATGCCCTGTGCCTGCTGAGTCAAGGCCAACCTGCTGCTCAAGTCCTGCCTGCCTAAGTTGCTGACGAAATACCCCTTCCGCTGTGGGGGAGCGGCAAATATTGCCCAGACAGACAAACAAAACCTGCATTGGCATTATCCTTCTAGCAGGCGGCGTACCCGCTCAAGGTCTTCTGGGGTGTCCACACCAGCCGGTAATGCTTGCTGTGCATCCGCCACATGGATTTGGCAACCTTGCCAGAGCGCGCGCAGCTGCTCTAGTCGCTCGGTATTTTCCAACCAGCACGGCCCCCAGCGGACAAAATCCGCTAGAAATCCAGCACGATAGGCATAAATGCCAATATGCCGCCGGTACGGAATGCCTTCCGGCAGAAGGTTGGGATGCTCGGCAAAGCTATCGCGAGCCCAAGGCAAGGGCGCACGACTAAAGGTCAGCGCCATACCCTGCTGATTGCTGACCACCTTAACTACATTGGGATTGAATAAGGCGGCGACATCGCTCAAGGGCTCAGCTAAGGTGGCCATGGCAGCGCTCGGATGGGCCGCCAAATTCTGCGCGACCTGATCAATCACCGCCGGAGGAATCAGCGGCTCATCGCCCTGCACATTGACCACAATGGCCTCACTCGGCAAGCCCAATTGAGCGGCTACCTCGGCCAGCCGATCGGTACCCGACTCGTGATCAGCGCGCGTCATCAGCACTTCAGCACCAAAGCTCTGACAAGCGGCGACAATCCGTGGATCGTCAGTAGCAATTACTACCCGCGTGGCCTTGCTGCTACAGGCTTGCTTCCAGACATGCCAGATCATCGGTTGACCGGCTATCTCCAGCAGCGGCTTACCCGGCAGGCGCGTCGAGGCATAACGGGCAGGAATAATAACGCTGTAGGCAGGAATCATTTGTCCAGACGCTCATCCACCGTCAGGGTGCGGGCTTCGGTTTCCAGCATTACTGGAATGCCATCGCGAATCGGATAGGCCAGTCCATCCTGCTTACATAGCAGCTCGGATTTGTCCTGATTCAGCTTCAACGGCCCTTTGCAGAGCGGGCAGGCAAGAATATCAAGCAGTGTGGTGTCCATGGGCAATCTCTGAAAAGGCCGACCCCTTCAGACAGGCCGACAATGATGGATGATGGGGCAATAGGCGCACTAACTGGTCATCAAACCAGCGCACAAAAGCCGCTGAGGGCTGGGCCTGCACTTCTAGGTAATACCAATCTGGCTGCGCAAATGCACGGCACTTCACCGCGTCTTTTTCAGTCATGACGAGGGGCAGCCGGGGCGTGAATTCAAATTGCCCGGCGGCATAGCTCGCATGGTCAGCAAAGGCGTGCACAACCGGTTGCCAGTGTAACTTTTCAAGCGTACTGAAGAAACGCTGCGGATGACCAATTCCGGCCACTGCATGCACCGCTAACCCGGCAGGTAGGTGGCTCAAGGGCAGACGTTTGCCTGTGAGTAACTCCACCAATGCAGTGGGCTGCAACGCATATGCAAAACCTTCTAGCGAATCCTCAAGTGCACCATTGTACAGAACAGCGTCCACGCTACTCAGACGTTCGGCAGGCTCGCGCAAAGGGCCTGCTGGTAAACAATGGCCATTGCCTAGCCCACGTTGGGCGTCAATCACCACCAGCTCCAAGTCGCGAGCAAGGCGATAATGCTGCAGACCATCATCAGAGAGAATCAGGTCAAGAGACTCACTGGCCAGCAGCGCCTGCACGGCACGACTGCGATTGGGATCAATGCAGAGCGGCACATGGGTGCGCTCGACAATCAGCAGGGGTTCATCACCACAGAGGGCAGCTGATTGCCCCGGCTGCACAAACCATGGAAGGTGCGGTGGATTTGCCCCATAACCCCGGCTCACCACCCCAACCTTGAGCCCATGCGATCGGCAATGCTCAATCAGCCAGAGAATCAGCGGCGTTTTACCCGTTCCGCCCAAGGTGATGTTACCCACCACCAACACCGGTACTTCCGCGCGAAACCCCGGACGATCGCCCTGCACAAAGCGCCGCCGCCGGTAACCAACCACCCAGCGGTACAGCGCTTCTAGAGGGCTAAGCAGCACCAGCAAAGGATGCCCCTGATACCAAGCGCGCTCTAGACGTTCTTGCCAAGCCATCAGGGTGTTTTCCCAGTGGCCTCAACCGTGGCAATACTCAGCTTTGAAAAGCCCAGTTTGCCCGCCGCATCCATGGCGATAATCACTGCCTGATGAGGAGTTTTACCGTCTGCGCTAATCAATACCGGCAGAGTGTTATCCCCGCCAGATTCCTTGGTCAATGCGCCCATCAGGGTAGCCAAGTCATGTTTGATCAGTTGATTGCCATTGACTGAAAAACTGCCCTCTACACTAATCCCGATATCAAGCTGTTTGCGCTCAGTCGCTTCGGCAGGTGCGCCACTGGCAGCCTCTGGTAGGTCAACTTTTAGCTGAGTTTCCCGGGTGAAGGTGGCGGTGACCACAAAAAACAGCAGCAGGATGAACACTACGTCGATCAGCGAGGCTAGGTTAAGCTCAATGTTTTCCCGTGCTTTGCGTCGAAACTTCACGCTTTTTCCCCGTCCAGATCCACGATTTCACGGTCGCCCTGCACCATCTCCACAAGGCGAATGGCTTCCTGCTCCATGCCTACCACCAGCTCATCAACCCGGCGTTGCAGGTAGCGATGGAAAAACAGGGCTGGAATGGCCACGATCAAACCGGCTGCCGTGGTGATCAGCGCAGTAGCAATACCGCTGGCCAACGAGGCGGGATTGGTCATACCTGAGCCTGTGAAGGAACCGAAAATCTCGATCATCCCCAGCACCGTGCCCAACAGTCCCAACAAGGGCGCAGTGGCAGCAATGGTGCCCAGTGCATTGAGGTAGCGCTCCAGATCGTGAACGATGCGTGCCGCAGCCTCTTCAAGGCACTCCTTCATGATTTCTCGACCATGCCGCGCATTGGCCAAACCGGCTGCAAAGAGTTCGCCCAAGGGAGAATCGGCATGCAGCTCTTTCAGAAAGCGGTTGTTCAGGCGTTTTTCCTGAACCATTTTCCAGACCAGTTCCAACAGATGTGGCGGTGCGATCCGCTTGGTTTGTAGCGCCCAGAGGCGTTCAGCAATGATTCCCGTTGCAGCCACCGAACACAGAATGATCGGCCACATAATCCAACCACCTGATTTGACAATTTCCCACACGTTACACCTCCTCAAAATTGCGCAACTTTACCATAGCGCAGGCCAAAGGCTGCTCATTGCAAACGCCAGAATCGTGCTTGTTGCCGCCAGCCTTGTACAGGTGCAAATGCGCCTAACTCAAAATACAGGGCGCCTTGCTCAGCGGTGTCTGCCCAAGCAATCCCCTGAGCGGTTAAACGTTTGAGCACCAAGGGATGCGGATGCCCGAAGCTGTTGTGGCGTCCACGAGAAATTAGCGCCGTGTGCGGAGCCACTGCCGCTAAGAAAGCTTCTGATGAAGAACCGCGACTACCATGATGGGGCAAGAGCAACCAATCGGCCTTCAAGGGTATTGGCGTATTGAGCAAAGCGCTTTCTGCCGACTGATCTATATCTCCCGTCAACAATAGGCGCTCACCGGCGGCTTCAATCATCAGCACGCAGGAGGCTTGATTGTCGTTGCGGGCATCCTCCCAGCGCCAGAGGGAAAAGCCTACCTGATCCCATTCCCAAGCCGTCCCTGAAACACAGGGCTCCGCGCCCAAACGCCGCGCCAATGGGCCGTCGGTACCGCTGATGAGCTGCTGGGCGGGCAATACGCGCAGTACTGCTTCGGCACCACCGGCATGGTCGGAGTCTTCGTGGCTGAGCAGCAGACTGTCCAGACGGCTCACGCCCAAACCACGCAAGGAAGGCAGCACTACCCGCGCGCCTAAATCAAAATCGCCCTGACGTGGCCCGGTGTCGTACAACAAAGTATGCCCATGGGTACGCACCAGCACGGCCAGCCCCTGCCCCACGTCCAATACCCAGACTTGCGCTCGCCCCATGGCAGGTAACTGCTGCGGTGGAAAAAATAAGGGCAACCACAACAGCATGCCTAGGGCACGTACCGGCAGACCTGCTGGTAATAACATGATGAGGGCACCCAGCATCAGCAGCGGCCACACCAGCGGCTCTGGGGTTTGCGCCATCCATGCTTGCTGCCAGCTCGCCATCCAACTCAACAGTTGAAACAGCCAATCCACCAATAATCCGGCCAGCTGCAACAAGGCTTCGCCCACCAGCGGCACCGGCAATAGCGCAGTGCCCAGCAACGAGAGCGGCACCACCAGAATACTCACCCAAGGTACTGCCAGCAGATTGGCCAGCGGCCCGCTCAGGCTAATGGGCAAACCCAAGGCCAACAGCAGCGGCAATAAACCCAAGGTCACTGCCCATTGGGCTCGCCATAGGGATTGCCAAGTCCCCCAACGCCCCAGGCGACCGGCAAACACCCACATCAACAAAGCCACCGCGCCAAAGGATAACCAGAAGCCCACCTGCAAACTGGCCAGCGGATCCAGCAGCAAAACCACATCCAGACTCACCAATAACGGCAGCCAAACACCCAAATGACGAAAGCACAGCCGCCAGAGCAATACCATGGCCACCATGGCGCAAGCCCGCTGCACCGGCACTTCAAAGCCGGCCAGCCAGCCGTAACCCAAAGCACCAGCCAAGGCTAGAGCACTCGCGCAGGGCAACCAAGGGAGTGATTTGGGCCAGAGCCCCCAACGCGCTAAGCCCGCCACCAAACCAAACAATAAGGCGGCTAATAGGCTGACATGCTGGCCGGAAATCACCAGTAGATGCACCGTGCCGGTATCCTGCAAAATCTGCCAGTCCGCTTTGGAAAGCCCTGAGCCATCGGCCACTACCAGCGCGGCCAAAGCACCTTGTCGTCCATGGGCATCCACCGCCATCAGCGCGGTTCGTAGGCGGTCTCGCCAGCCTTCCGTGCCAAGGGCTGCATCAAGGCGTTGCCCTGTTTTGACCGTACCGGTTGCCCCTATTCCCTGTGCCAATAGCCAGACTTCGTAGTCGAGGCCTTGCGGATTAACCAAGCCATGGGTGGACTTCAAACGCGCTGCCAGTCGCCAGCGCTCACCGGCTTTCAGCACAGGGCCGTCATACCAAGACAGCCGTACCCGCGCGGGCAAGCCCTGATGGCGCGAAGTGACTTCATCCAGCTCAAAGCGAATCACCCCGAGCTGCTGCTCCGGCAGGCCCACAACCCGCCCTTCAATCCAGAAGGTTTGGCCGTCCATCTGTGGGCTTAGGCGTTTTTCCAACGCCCAATGTGCATGGCTACAGGCCCATGCCAAGCCCAGCAAACCGATGACGATCAGCCGCACCCGCGACCACAGCAGTAAAGGCAGCATCAGCCATGCCGATAACAGCAGTTCAGTAGGCGGCAATGTGGGTAGAAATCGCAGTAAAATCAGTCCGGCAGCCAGTGCTAGTAACCCTGCACGCATTAAGGCTCTCCTTTGCCAATGGCAACCGTTTAGCGGATTGTAAGGTGACTTATCAAAAGGCTCCGCTTGATCAAACCAGCATGCCAGCGGCCAACGAAACACCTAGGCATACAAGAAACGCAAAGATTAGCAAGATGAAACCTTGTCAACGCCAAATTCCCGGCTAGTCTTCAATCTCATTTTGACATCAGATCTTTTCCCACCCACTGGGTTGGATGACTACCTCATGACCCATGCTCTACTCGAAAACGTGGCAATCCTACTGGCACTACATCTCCTGCTTAACCTGTATTGGGCGAAGCATACAGAGAGCAGCCGAACGCACCAGCTCTTGGTTGGATGCAGTCTAGGAGCCCTATGCCTTTTCGGGGGATTTCTGTCCGAAGCCAGTGTTGCTGGAATCTCTTTTGACGCGCGCACACTGGTTTTGAGCATGGCGGGGCTGTTCAACGGCCCATTGGTCGCCATAACGGCCGCCTTGGTAAGCAGCCTTCACCCGCTGTTCAACGCTGGCCTTGGCATGGGCTTAGAGCTGATGTCTATACTGCTGGCTACCCTAGCGGGCATGGCCTACCGCCATCTACAGCAACGCGGGCGAGCTGATATCAACGCCAGTGCTCTCTTTGTCTTTGGTCTCTCTCTACAAGCTGCCCAACTGACCCTGCAGCCTTATCTGCTACCCGAACGGATCACCAGTCAGTTTTTTGAGCAGCTTAGCCTGCCGCTGCTGGGTATTTTACCGCTGGCAACCCTAGTTCTTGGCTTGCTACTGGCTGAGCAACAACAGCGCTCAGTACTCCGCAACGCCCTGCGCGACAGCCAAGCCTGTTTGCAAGCCGTGAGTATCGCCATGCCCGACAGCTTACTGGTACTGGACAGCAGCGGTGCTTGTCATCCCTTACAGCCCAAGACACAGGCCTCGACAACAACCAATCTTTGGCACAGCCCTGTCTTTGAGAAACCACCGCTCCCCGATCTCGAGAGCCTCAACACCCTAATTCAGCAGACCCTGAGTAGCGAGCAGACTCAATCCATCGAATACAACCTACCCACGGCCCAAGGGCATCGTTTTTTCCAAGGCTATGCCCGCCGATTGGAAGGCACACCTGATGATGCCTCTGCCCTCGTTTTGCTGATCCGCGAAACCACCGAACGCATCCATGCTGAATCCGAGCAACGCATTGCCGCCATTGCCTTTGAGTCCCAACAAGGCATGGTCATCACTGACGCTCACAGCCGCATTTTGCGCGTCAACCAAGCCTTTTGTCGTATTAGTGGCTTCGAGGCCACAGAAGTCATTGGTCAACCCACACGCATTCTCAGCTCCGGTGTACACAGCAGCATGCTGTACCAAAGCATGTGGCAGACCATTCTCAACGAAGGCGCTTGGCAAGGCGAAGTGACTAACCGCCGCAAAAATGGGGAAACCTATCCTGCCTGGTTATCCATCAGCGCCGTGCGTAATAGCAGTGGCAGCATCACCCACTACGTGGCCGCTCAGACCGATATCAGCACCCACAAGGCCGCAGAAAGCCAAATCCATCATTTGGCCTTCTATGACCCACTCACCGGACTACCCAATCGCCGCCTGTTATTCGATCGCCTGCAGCAAGCCCTCAGTGCCAGCGCCAAAAGCCGCCATTACGGGGCGCTGATGATGTTCGATTTGGATAACTTCAAGAATATTAACGATTTACATGGCCACCAAATGGGCGATCGTTTCCTCTGCGAAGTGGCCGCACGACTCTCCGACAAGGTACGGCTGGGTGATACCGTGGCGCGTTTGGGCGGCGATGAGTTTGTCATCGTGCTCGAAGGCTTTAAGGCCAGCCGTCAGGATGCACGCCAACACATTGAAGTCTTTGGCAAACGCATACTGGAATGCTTAGGCCAGCCCTACCAATTGGATGACCTGACCATTCACAGCAGTGCCAGCATTGGCGTGGTGATGTTCCGAGATACCGCTTTGGACGACATTCGCCTCGAAGCAGAAGAACTGATCAGGCATGCCGATATCTCCATGTATGAAGCCAAGCTTGCCGGTAAAAACAGCATGCGCTTCTTCGACCCGCACATGCAGGAAGAACTAAACACCCGCCTATGCCTTGAAGGCGATCTGCGACAAGCGCTAGAGGCCGGTGAGTTCATTCTGCACTTTCAGCCACAGTTTGATGAATGCCAAAACTTGGTCGGCGCAGAAGCACTGGTGCGCTGGCAACACCCCACCCGGGGCATTTTATCGCCCGGAGCCTTTATGGAGGTGGCGCGGCGCGCGGGATTGGTGCCTGCCTTGGACAGCTATGTGCTTCAGCAAGCCTGCCGTCAACTGGCGGAATGGTCAGAGCACCCTGTGCTGGCAGAGGTGGTGCTGGCGGTGAATATCAGCGCCTCCCTGCTTTATCAACCCGACTTCGTCAGTCGGCTTGTGCAGATGCTAGAGCACAGCGGTGCTAACCCGCAGCGCCTCAAACTGGAATTAACCGAATCCCTGCTGCTAGACGATATGCCCATGGCCTCGCTGCACATGCACGCGCTAAAAAACATGGGCATTCGCTTCTCCATTGATGACTTTGGCACCGGCTACTCCTCCATGATCTACCTGCATCGCCTGCCTTTGGATCAACTGAAGATAGACCACACCTTCGTCCAAGCATTACCTGAGGACACAGGCAGTCTGGCCATCATCCGAGCCATTTGCGCACTGGCGACGAGTTTGGGCCTTGAGGTGCTAGCGGAAGGCGTTGAGCAGCCCGAACAGTACCAGCTACTGCGCAGTATTGGGTGCAAGCATTTCCAAGGCTATTTGTTTGGCCACCCTGTACCGGCGGCAACCTTCGAACGCCTCAGTCAGACTCAAGCATGGCCTGCCTGCCACCTTCGGCACCAATCACCGCCTATTAGCCATCAGCGTCCGTTCGAACTGCCGCTGTTTGGAAGCTGCTCAAACCACTAGCCGCTTAAAACTTCAGCTCAAAGCTATCAGCATCCTGATAGGCAGGGAAACGCTGCCGATAGGTAGCCAAGGCGGCTCCGGTCAAGGTGGCCCGGAACACGCCATCAGCGTCTCCCGGTGAACACAGCGGATCACCTTGGAAATCCAGCACCTGACTGTCGCCGCTGTAGGGATAGCCCTTGCCGTCTACGCCCACCCGATTAACCGCCGCCAGATAGCAGAGATTTTCGATAGCGCGCGCCGGAAGCAGGCGATTCCAAGCATTGCGCCGCGCCGCAGGCCAACTGGCCACGTAGATCAGCAGATCGGTGTCGTATGGATCGCGGCTCCAGACTGGGAAGCGCAGGTCATAGCAAACCAAGGGTCGAATGTGCCAGCCTTTCAGCTCCAGCAGCACCCGGCGCTCACCGGAAGCATAGTGTTTATGCTCACCAGCCATACGGAACAGATGGCGCTTGTCATAGTAGCTATGGGTGCCATCGGGGCGTGCCCAATACAGGCGATTGCGGTAGCTGCCATCTGCAGCCCGGATAATCAGGCTACCCATCACCACCGCATCCAGACGCTTGGCTTGGTCGAGCATCCAGTGACGAGTGGGGCCATCTTCGGATTCGGCCAAGAGCGCCGCATCCATGGAGTAACCGGTGCTGAACATCTCCGGCAAAATCACCAGATCAGCGCCCTGCGCTTGTTCCAGCAAGGCAGCAAAATGGCGATGATTCGCCGCCGCATCCTGCCAATGCATGCTGGTCTGTACCAGCGCCAGTTGTAAATCAGGCAAGGCATTTAAGTCACGCATCGCAATCTCCAAAATGAGTCGAGAGTGGCCAGCTCGTCCAAATCCCTTTGCAGGCGATTCATCTGTGCTTATATCTACACTCGGCAGAGCCTTTGCGCTGCCTGACGCAGGGTGTCCTCTCGCTTGGCAAAGCAGAAGCGCACCAGACGCAGATCAGCAGGCGGTTGCTGATAAAACACTGAGATGGGAATACAGGCCACGCCATGCGCACGGGTCAGCCACTGCGCCATCTCCACATCAGACAGATCAGGACGAATGGCTGAGTAGTCTGCCACCTGAAAATACGTGCCTGCCGCCGGAGTGAAGCTAAAGCGCGAAGCCGCCAACTGCTGACAAAACAGGTCGCGCTTTGCTTGGTAGAACGCCGGTAACTCCGTAAGGTGTTCCGGGTGAGCCGCCATAAACTCTGCCAACGCCCATTGCAAGGGCGTAACGCCAGCAAAACTCACGTACTGATGGATTTTGCGCAGCTCTGCCGACAACGCCGCCGGAGCCACCACATAGCCGGTCTTCCAACCTGTGACATGGCAGGTTTTACCAAAGGAGCTGATGACGAAGGCACGGGCGTACAGTTCATCATGGCGCAACACGCTGGCATGTTCGCGGCCATCAAACACCAAATGCTCGTAGACCTCGTCGCTGAGCAGGTAGATATCACGCGAGCGAATCAAGGCCGCCAGCCGCTCCAAATCCGCACGCGCCAGCACTGCACCGCTGGGATTGTGTGGCGTGTTGAGGATGATCAGCCGTGTGCGCGGACTGATGGCATCCTCTAGTTGCTGCCAGTCAATGGCGAATTCCGGCAGGCTCAGCGGTAGATGAACACAGTGCCCACCTGCCAGCAGCACGGAAGGCTCATAGCTGTCATAACAGGGATCGAAGAGGATAACCTCATCACCGGGCCGTACCACTGCTTGAATGGCACAGAAAATCCCCTGAGTCGCTCCGGGGGTAATGGTGATGTCCTGTTCGGCGTCTAGGCGGCGTCCATAGTGGGTCTGAATTTTGATGGCCACTTGCTCACGCAGCGCGGGCAAACCGGTCATGGGCGCATATTGATTATGCCCCGCCATCACATGCCGCCCCACGGCTTCCAATAAGGCGCTGGGGCCTTCAAAGTCCGGGAAGCCCTGTGACAGGTTCAAAGCCCCAGTGTCCATCGCGAGCTTGGACATGGTGGTGAAGATGGTTGTCCCTAGGTTAGGCAGCTTGCTTGAGATCATATCGGCACGCACCGGGTCTGCTGGTATCTGAAACGGGATAACAGAGTATATCGGCCTACTCCACAAGCGCTCTAGGTTCTGCACGAAATGGCCGAAGACACCGCCGCACCCTGCAGAACCACAGCGGCTGTTACTTCTTATCGCGGCGCTTCTTCTCAGCTTTTTTGTGGTGGCTCATCAGGCGGCGCTTTTTGTTCACTTGGCGTTCGGTCAGGGTATTTTTCTTACCCTCGTAGGGGTTTTCACCGCCTTTGAACTCAATGCGAATCGGCGTACCGACCAATTTCAGTACCCGGCGATAGGTGTTTTCCAAATAGCGCACATAAGCCTTGGGAATGGCTTCGACCTGATTACCGTGGATAACGATCAGCGGCGGGTTAGCACCGCCCAAGTGCGCGTAACGCAGCTTGATGCGCCGACCATTGACCAGCGGTGGTTGGTGCTCTTGCACAGCATCTTCCAAAATCTGGGTCAGACGGTGGGTTGGCCAACGAGTAACCGCCGACTTAAAGGCCGATTGCACCGACTTATACAGATTGCCCACACCGCTGCCATGCAAGGCAGAGATAAAGTGGATGTCGGCAAAGTTGGCAAACAGCAAGCGCCGCTCCAGTTCGGTTTTCACGTAATCGCGCTGACCGGACTCCATGCCATCCCATTTGTTCAGGGCGATGACCAGCGCGCGGCCAGTCTCCAGCACAAAACCCAACAGATTGAGGTCGTGCTCCACCACGCCTTCCCGTGCATCCATCACAAAGATCACCACGTTGGCGTCTTGAATGGCTTGCAGGGTTTTCACCACGGAGAATTTCTCTACCGCCTCAAAAATTTTGCCGCGCCGCCGCACCCCTGCTGTGTCAATCAGGGTGTACTTTTCATCCTCGTTACGGGTGAAGGGGATATAGATGCTGTCGCGAGTAGTACCGGCTTGGTCATAAACGATAACGCGGTCTTCACCCAGCATACGGTTGACCAAGGTGGATTTACCCACGTTAGGCCGACCAATGATGGCGATTTTGATGCCGTCTTTCTCGCTAGGGCCGGGAACGCGCTTGGGCTCCTCGCCTTCGGCAACCGCTTCAAATTCAAGGGTTTCTTCCTGCTCGTTGTCCTTGGGGAAGACGCGCAGGGTGGTTTCCAACATAGTCTGGATGCCACGCCCGTGGGCGGCGGCAATCGGCAGTGCATCACCCAAACCCAGCGGGCTGAACTCCGCTCTGGCCAGATCGGGGTCGAGGGTATCTACCTTGTTAGCCACTAGCAGCGCGCGCTTGTTGCGCTTGCGCAGGTGCTCGGCAATCATCAGGTCGCCGGGAGTCAGGCCATCGCGGGAATCCACCATGAACAGCACGGCATCGGCTTCTTCAATGGCTTGTAGGGATTGCTCGGCCATTTTGGCATCAATGCCGATTTCCTCACCTGAGAGGCCACCGGTATCAATCACGATGTAGGTGCGCCCCTGCCATGTGGCCTCACCGTACTGCCGGTCACGGGTCAGGCCAGCATATTCCGCCACGATGGCGTCACGGGTTTTGGTCAGGCGATTGAACAGGGTGGACTTGCCAACATTGGGCCGCCCTACCAGCGCGATTACGGGAACCATGCGGCTCTCCATTTTGATCGATCAGAAAATACAAAGGCCGCTGCTCTGGCAGCGGCCAAACCTTTTGTGCTGTCGTCCCGACAGTGATACGAGACACTCAGTCTTTTGACTTAATGGTTAATGCCATCAGGCTTCCATTATTTCCAAAAAAGTACAGCCAGTCACCCTCTACAATGGGGCTGACCCGCACGCCAGCGGTGGGCCCAAACTGCCAACCGCTGCTGTTGATGTCGGTGCGTCCGACAAAGCGTCCGTCGATCTGACTTAGCAGGTGCATATAACCTTCCAGATCGCCCACCGCCACATAGCTGGAGAACACTACCGGCGTAGAGAGTTGCCGACGCTCCAAGGCGTTGTTGCTCCACAGCACCGTAGTGGTACGCTCGTCGATGCTTTGCAATTGGCCGTTAGCGAGGCTCAGGTAGACGCTACCGTAGCCCTTAGCCAGTCCGACATAACTAGAAGCTTCACGCTGCCAAAGAATCCGACCACTTTGCATATCAAGGGCGGCAACCCGTCCTTGGTAGGTCACTACATAGAGCACACCGCCCGACAGCAGCATGCTGCCATCAATATCCACTACCCGCTCTAGCTCAGAACGCCCTTGGGGAATGGCAACACGCTGCTCCCAAATGGGAATGCCACGCTGAGTATCCAAGGCAACCACTTTACCGGTGGAAAGCCCAGCGATGGCCAACGAGTTAGTCAGCAACGGCGTACTGGTTCCGCGCAGGGTGAGCACCGCAGGCGCACTGTCGTAGCTCCAGCGTTTTGCGCCGCTGTCCATATCCAAGGCAATCAAGTGATCGTCTTGAGTTTGCACCAATACGATGTCGCCGTTAATGGCCGGAGGTGCCAAGACCTCACTGTAGATGGGCACACGCCATTTTTCAGAACCATCGGCCACGTCTAGAGCAATGATCTCGCCTTTGAGGGTTCCGAGTAGAATCAAGCCATAACCGACACCCAAGCCGCCGGAAATGGATTCTTTAATCTCACGACTCCATTTCTCTTGGCCGGTGAAGCGATCCATGGCCACCACCAGCCCTTCAACATCTGCCGCAAAAATTTCGCTGCCATAAACGGCCGGAGCGATCTGGTTATAGGTTTTACCCTGACCTACGCCGACGCTCTCGCTCCAACGCTCCTCCAGCTCCACTTCAGCCTTGAAGGCGACTAAAGGGGTGGGTTCAGGCTCGTCACCACCACCGCTGAAGAGGCCGTTCATGGTGTCACTGAGGCTTTCCACTATGCTGCTACAGCCAGTTAATGCGAGGCTGAACACCAAAAGGAGCACAATGATCCGATTAGGCATCGCTTGAGGTACCCTCGCGGGCTAAATCGTCCAGCTTAAGCTGCAAGGCCGCCGATGAGGCCTCCGAGGTCAGGCTTTCCTTGGCTTTCTGGTAGGCGGTACGCGCCTCGTCAATGCGGCCCAGTTGCAACAGCAAATCACCGCGCAGTTCTTCACGGCTGGCAGCAAAAGCGGGCTCGACGTCCCCGGAAAGCAAGTCAACCCCGCGCTGTGGCTCGTTCTGCACCGCCCAAATGCGCGCCAAGCGCTGACGTCCTAGCTCTTTAAGGGTGGGATCAACGGGCTTTTCAATTACAACCCGCAGTTCTGCAGCGGCATCATTCAAGCGCCCAGCATCGACAGCCACTCGGGCCAAAAATAGGCGCGCGTACTGAGCGTAGTGAGTGCTGGCATAGTCGGCCTTCAACTGATTACCCAGACGCGCCACTTCGGCCACATTGACCTCTCCCTCCGTGAGGGCGGCAGTCAGTAGCTGTTGATACAGCACTGAGGCATTTTGCGCCGTTACAAGATTTTTATTTTGCCAAACCTGCCAACCAACGACGACGGAAAGCGCCAATACACCGCCTGCCAGCAGGGGTTTACCGCTACGCTGCCACCAGTCTCTGAGTTGTGCGAATTGATCGTCTTCTATCGCTAAGGTCACAGGTTACTCCTTAAAAGTCTTTTGCAGATTGGGCTCAGGCCATGCAGCTGGCAAGCTGGGCCGCTAAGTCCGCCCAAGCCACTTGCTGCTGTTCAGCCTCAGCACGCAAGGGTTTGAGTCCGACCGTTTGGGCGGCCAGCTCCGTCTCACCCAGAATCAGTGCGTAGGCGGCCCCGCTCTTATCAGCCTTTTTGAACTGGCTTTTAAAGCTACCGCCGCCCATGTTCACCAACAAGCGTAGCGCAGGCAAGGCATCGCGCAGGCGTTCGGCCAGTTGCAAAGCGGCTTGTTCGGCAGGCTCACCAAAGGCGCACAGATAAGCGTGGGGTGCGGGGGTCAGATGCTCTGGGATGCAACCTAGGGTATCCAGCAGCAGTACCAGCCGCTCCACACCCATGGCGAAACCGACGCCGGGCGTAGGCTTGCCACCGAACTGGGTGATTAGGCCATCGTAGCGGCCACCGGCACACACCGTACCCTGCGCGCCCAATTTATCCGTCACCCACTCAAATACGGTACGGCCGTAGTAGTCGAGGCCACGCACCAGCTTGGGATTGATCTGATAGGCAATACCCACCGCATCCAATCGCGCTCTCAAGCCCTCGAAATGAACACGTGACTCATCGTCCAGATACTCAAACAGCGTAGGCGCATCCGCCAACAGGCTCTGGGTTTGGGCGTTTTTGCTATCGAGAATCCGCAGCGGATTGGTAGTCAGACGACGTTGGCTGTCTTCATCAAGCTGCTCGAAACGCTGCTCAAGGTAGGCCACCAGTGCATCTCGGTAACGGGCGCGGGCTTCTGAGGAACCGAGGCTATTCAGTTGCAGGCTGACCGCATCGGCGATGCCCAGTGCTTTCCACAAGCGTGCGGTGAGGATAATCAGCTCGGCGTCGATGTCCGGGCCGGGCTGGTTGAAGACTTCCACGCCCATTTGATGGAACTGGCGATAACGGCCCTTCTGCGGCTTCTCATAGCGAAACATCGGGCCTGCATACCAGAGCTTTTGCACCTGTCCGCCACCGGTCAAGCCATGCTCTAAGACCGCACGCACGCAGCCTGCCGTGCCTTCTGGACGCAGGGTCAGCGATTCCTCATTGCGGTCGAGGAAGCTGTACATTTCCTTGTCCACCACGTCGGTGCCTTCGCCAATGCCGCGGGCAAATAGCTCGGTGAACTCTAAAATTGGCAGGCGAATTTCACTGTAGCCGTACTGATCAAGCAGTCCGGCAAAGGTAGTTTCCAGATAACGCCAAGCAGGGGTTTGGCCGGGCAGAATATCGTTCATGCCACGGATGGCTTGCAGGGTCTTGCTCATGGGTGTCCTTGACTGTCAGCAGCGGCCTTTGCGGCATCTGCTTGTAACTTTTCAGCGGCCTTGCGGCGAATCAGTTGTTCTAGCTCATCGGCTAGATTTTCATTGCCCAGCTTCAGCGCCGGTTTACCGTCGATATACACCAGATTATTCGGTGTACCGCCGGTCAGGCCAATATGCGCCTCTTTGGCTTCGCCCGGCCCGTTGACCACGCAGCCAATCACCGCTACATCCATAGGCACCAGCAGATCTTCCAGACGGCTTTCCAGCTGATTCATGGTGCTGACTACATCGAAATTCTGCCGCGAACAACTAGGGCAAGCAATGAAGTTGATGCCACGCGAGCGCAAACGTAAGGATTTGAGAATATCAAAACCAACGCGCACCTCCTCCACCGGATCTGCCGCCAATGAGACGCGCAGGGTATCGCCGATGCCATCGGCCAGCAGCATGCCAAGGCCTACCGCCGACTTAACGGTACCGGAACGCAGGCCACCGGCTTCGGTGATGCCCAAGTGCAGGGGTTGCTCAATCTGAGCAGCCAGCAAGCGATAGGCCTTGACGGCCATGAACACATCGGAGGCCTTCACGCTGACCTTAAAATCCGGGAAGTTCAAACGGTCGAGGTGCTCAACGTGACGCAAAGCCGACTCAACCAAGGCTTCTGGGGTCGGCTCGCCGTATTGTTTTTGCAGGTCTTTTTCTAAGGAGCCCGCATTCACACCGATGCGAATGGGGATACCTCGGTCACGCGCGGCCTCTACCACGGCGCGCACGCGGTCTTCGCGGCCAATATTGCCCGGATTGATTCGCAGGCAGTCTACGCCTAACTCCGCCACGCGCAGGGCGATCTGGTAGTCAAAATGGATGTCGGCCACCAGCGGCAACTGCACCTGCTGGCGAATCCGCCCAAAGGCTTCGGCGGCATCCATGGAAGGAATGGAAATACGCACGATATCCACACCGGCTAGCTCCATACGACGGATTTGCGCCACGGTGGCGTCTACGTCGCAGGTTTCGGTGTTAGTCATGCTTTGTACACTGATGGGCGCATCGCCACCGACGGCAACCTTACCAACGAAGATCTGCCGGGATTTACGGCGCTTGATGGGGGATTCGCTGTGCATGGCTATTGTCCAAGCTGAAGACGGGCAATGGAGCCCTTGGTGTGCGGTACTAAGTCGATCGGGGTGCCGTTGTAAGTCAACTGTGCGCCCTTGGCATAGCCAAAGCGCACGTTGAGCGGCTCTTTACCTTGCAGGGTTTGTGCGGTGCCCGCCTTCATCAAAGCATTGAGCAGCACGCGCCCATCGGCATCAATCACCCGTGTCCAGCTATTGGTGGTAAAGCGCATTTCGAGCCGTCCTTGGCCCGGTGGTACCTCAACAACGGTCTGTGCCGGCGCTGTGGCGGCTCCAGCAACCCCTTGTTGTGCCGCTTCGCTGGCATTGGTACCCGCCGCCGCCGGCCCACCAGCAATAGGCTTATTAGCAGGGCTGGCAGGCGCTGCCCCATGGCCAGTGGCAGCCAGTCCTTGTCCGACTAGGGGAGCGGCTTTAGAGCCCAAAGGCAGAGCCACTACACCAGACGTAGAACTAGCATTACTTTGGGATGGCGCATCATCATTATCATCCAGCGGGTGAATTTGAACGGTGCCATCGGCCCCCTCCACCTCAACATGCCCCAGTGTGGTGGCCACCTGACTCACTCGCGTACCCATGTTGCCTTCCTGCCACCAGAAAAACACCACGGCGGCGAGTAACAGCAGCAAAATCAAGCTGAGCAAACGCAAGCCAATGGAAGACAGCCGCACAGGCTCCTCAATATGCCCAAGGCTGTGTACTTCGCTGCCCTTGGCATTGGTGCCGGTATAGCGGTCAAACTCCTGCACCATTTGGCTTTGATCAAGCCCCAACAGCTTGGAATAAGCACGCACATAACCCCTAGCAAAGGTATGGCCCGGTAACCGAGAAAAATCGCCTGCCTCAATTTGTGCAAGGGATCGCTCCGGGAGGTTCAACTGCAAAGATACCCCGGATAAAGTCAGCCCCTGACGCTCACGAGCGACGCGCAGCGTCTCGCCCGGATTGAGAGGGCTCGCTGACACCGGGGTATCAGATGACGGCGCTTTCATCGTTGCTCCGAAAGATAGGTGTTGTACTCCGGCGAGGCCGGGTAGAGACGTTTAAGTTGCTGAGCAAGGCTTCTAGCCTTACCCGGATCTTGAAAAATCTTGGCCAACCGAATACCCAATAGCAGGCTACGGGCATTTTGCTGTCCCGTCACCAGTGCGAGGAAACTGTCATAACAGTACTTGGATGCGGGGTACTCCTTAGCATCGTAGGCCATCAAAGCCAATTCCAACAGCGCAGTTGGCCGACGATTATCCAGCCGCAAGGCCCGGTTAAAATATCCCCGTGCCTGATCGTTTTTCCCCAATTGCAGAGCCGTTAGGCCCATATTCTCGAATACCCTTGCACGCTCAGCATACAGCGGATCTTCAGAGGCCTGCTGAAAACGCTCAAAGGCTTCGGCATAACGCTTCTGTTCATACAAAAAGCTGCCGTAGTTGTTAAGGATGCGCGCCTCTTGACTAGCACTCAAAGCCTGCCGATAGTGCTGATCCGCCAGCGCAACCTCCATCTCGCTCTGAAACACCAGCGCTAGGGCAGCATGCGCGTCAGCACTCTGCGGATCTAACTCTAAGGCTTTACGCAGCGGCACCTTAGCCTTACCTGCAGCCCCCTGCTGAAGATGCGCCACGCCCAGTTTAATGTAGGCATCCCGCGCCTCCTGACGGCCTTTTTCAGTGCTGGTGGGATCGACACGGCCTTCTGACACACAACCTGCCAGCAATCCCAACAGCAGTGGTAGCGCTAACCAACGCCGCTTCATGAGCTCGCCTTAGGAATGACCTGATGAGGAGGTCAAGGGGCTGCTATCCGCATCTTCTGAGGCTTGATTGGCATAACGCTCGCTGCGCTTTGTACGATCGAGCACCTTGCCCACCAACTGACCACAGGCGGCATCAATATCTTCGCCACGGGTAGTGCGAACCGTCACATTATGCCCCGCCTGCTGCAATAGCTCCTGAAAGCGCCGAATGGCATTATTGCTAGGGCGCTCGTAACCGGAATGCGGGAAGGGATTGAAAGGAATCAGGTTGATCTTGCAGGGAATATCCGCCAGCAGCTCAGCCATTTGCAACGCGTGCTCGGGCTGATCGTTAATGCCTTTGAGCAGGGTATATTCCACAGTCAGCACACGCTTTTCACCCAATCGGGAGATGTAGCGCTGACAGGCATCCAGCAAGACTGCCAAGGGGTATTTGCGGTTGATCGGCACCAGCCTATCACGCAGTTCATCATTGGGCGCGTGCAACGACAGAGCTAGGGAGACATCAATCACCTTAGCCAGCTCGTCGATCATCGGCACCACGCCTGAAGTGGAGAGCGTCACCTTGCGCTTGGAAATGCCGTAGCCCAGATCATCCATCATGATCTGCATAGCAGCTACTACATTGTCGAAGTTGAGCAACGGCTCGCCCATGCCCATCATCACCACATTGGTGATGGCGCGGTCGATTTTGGCCGGAACACTGCCAAAAGACTTGTTAGCGACCCAGACCTGCCCGATCACTTCGGCGGCGGTCAGGTTGCTGTTAAAGCCTTGCTTGCCCGTGGAGCAAAAACTGCAATCCAAGGAGCAACCCGCCTGAGAGGACACACACAGGGTGCCGCGCCCACTTTGCGGGATATAGACGGTCTCGATAAAACTACCGGAGGCCACGCGCATCACCCATTTACGGGTGCCGTCGCTGGAGATGTTCTCGCTGATAACCTCCGGGCCACGAATTTCGGCACAGGCTCTGAGCTTTTCGCGCAGAACCTTGCCCACATTGGTCATGGCGTCGAAATCATCGACGCCGAAGTGGTGAATCCACTTCATGACCTGACCGGCCCGAAAGCGTTTCTCCCCGATGGACTCGAAGAATTCTTCCAGTTGCAGCTGGGTCATACCCAGCAGATTGGCCTTGCCGGTCAATGCTGTCACAGGATGGCCTCGCGGAATCAGCGAATGCGTTCGCAGACTTCGGTGGCGGCAAAGAAGTAAGCGATCTCACGAGCAGCGGAAGCCTCGGAGTCGGAACCGTGTACGGCGTTTTCGTCGATGGAAACGGCGAAATCAGCACGGATGGTGCCAGCAGCAGCGTCTTTAGGGTTGGTAGCGCCCATCAGATCACGGTTTTTAGCGATAGCGCCTTCACCTTCCAGAACCTGTACCAGCACGGGGCCGGAGGTCATGAAGGAAACCAGATCCTTGAAGAAAGGACGGGCTTTGTGTTCAGCGTAAAAACCACCGGCTTCACGCTCGGACAGTTGTACGATTTTCGCTGCCACGACACTCAGGCCAGCCTTCTCGAAACGCGTGATGATTTCACCGATGACGTTCTTGGCAACAGCGTCCGGCTTGATGATGGAAAGCGTGCGTTCAACAGCCATGAAAAGCTCCAAAGCGAAGAGGTTTGAGACAAAATTAGCCTGCGGAGTATACGCAGGTTGAGGAGAAATTCGTAGCGGTGAAACAGAGTTCACTACCGGAATCGCTGCGGTGGCTTGTTAGAGCACTTTCTACTCGGCTTCTTCAATCCACGCGCCTTGAATGGCCTCCAAAACCTTCTCGCCACCATGCTCGGGAATGTCTTCAAAATCCGGTAAAGACAGCACCCACTGGCGCAAGTCCACAAAGTTGACATAGCGCGGATCAACCCCGGCCTTGCTCTCGGCCAGTTCGATGGCGATGTCTTGCACGTCAGTCCATTTCAGAGCCATGGCGGCGTTCTCCTGTGCGTTCAGTGACCCTCGGAAACCTGATTGAGGGTGTAACGGGGAATTTCGACGATCAAATCCACCTCACCGACTCGCGCCTGACAGGATAAACGCGAGCTGGCTTCCAGCCCCCAAGCGCGATCTAGCAGGTCATCTTCTAGCTCGTCAGAGGCTTTTAATGAGGCAAAACCGGTGCGAATGACTACGTGGCATGTGGTGCAGGCGCAGGATTTCTCGCAGGCATGCTCGATTTCAATGCCGTTGCGTAAGGCCGCATCCAGTACGGTTTCCCCGGTTTGAGCGTCGATGACTGCTCCGCTTGGGCAGTGTTCGGCATGGGGCAGAAAGGTAATTTTCGGCATGGTTAAATCTCGATCTCGTCCAGCTTGCGCCCGGCCAAGGCGGCGTGCATGGTGGCATCCATACGGCGGGCGGCAAAGGCGTCGGTCACTTGGGTCAGGTGTTTGATGCGCTGTTCAATGACGGCGGCATCCTGTTCGTCAATGGCGGCGCGCAGGCGCAGCATGGCGGCTTCAATGGCTTCGCGTTCGCTGCTGTCCAACAGGCGCTCGCCGTCGAGGTTTAGGGCTGAGTCCACCGCTTCGAGCAGACGCCAAGCGTCCACTTGCTGCTCACGCAGGGCACGGGCGCTTTTGTCATCGGCGGCACGGGCCAGAGAGTCTTCCAACATGCGGGCGATTTCGCCATCGGTCAGGCCATACGAGGGTTTGATCTGCACGCTGGCTTCAATGCCGGAACTCAGCTCGCGGGCCGAGACACTGAGCAATCCGTCGGCATCCACCTGGAAGGTCACGCGAATTTTAGCCGACCCCGCCACCATAGGCGGAATGCCGCGCAGCTCAAAGCGCGCCAAGGAGCGGCAGTCAGAAATCAGATCGCGCTCACCTTGCAGCACATGGATCATCATGGCGGTCTGGCCATCTTTGTAGGTGGTGAACTCTTGGGCGCGGGCGATGGGAATGGTGGTGTTGCGCGGAATGACCTTCTCCATCAGTCCGCCCATGGTTTCCAGCCCCAAGGACAGCGGAATCACATCCAGCAGTACCAATTCATTGCCATCGCGGCGGTTTCCGGCCAGCGTATCGGCTTGGATGGCGGCACCAATGGCTACCACCTTGTCCGGGTCAATGTCGGTCATAGGCTCACGGCCAAATAATTCAGCCACAGCCTGCCGAACCCTAGGCACGCGGGTTGAACCGCCGACCATCACCACCGCTTGCACATCGGCGGCTTCAATCTCTGCATCGCGCAGGGCACGGCGGCAGGCTTTGAGGCTTTTGCTGATCAAGGGCTCAATCAGGCCTTCAAAGCAGAGGCGGCTTAGCACGCCTTGCCACTGGGCAAAGGCTAATTCGACCTGCTCCACTTGGCTTAGGCGTTCTTTGGCGGCACAGGCAAGGTTCAGCAGATGGCGCTGTTCACCCGGTGATAGGTCGTGGGAAGCCCCGGACTGCGCCAGTACCCAATCAGCGATGGCGTGGTCGAAATCATCACCGCCCAGCGCGCTGTCTCCGCCGGTGGACAGCACTTCAAAGACTCCACGCGACAGGCGCAGGATGGAGATATCAAAGGTGCCACCGCCCAAGTCGTAAATGGCCACTAAGCCTTCGGCTTGCGTATCCAGCCCATAGGCTACGGCGGCAGCGGTGGGCTCGTTGAGCAGACGCAGGACATTGAGCCCCGCCAGCTTGGCTGCATCTTTAGTGGCTTGGCGCTGGGCATCGTCAAAGTAGGCTGGAACGGTGATCACCGCGCCGAGTAATTCGCCGCCCAAGGCTTGCTCAGCGCGTAGGCGCAGCACACGCAGGATTTCGGCGGACACCTCTACTGGGCTTTTTATGCCTTGCAGGGTTTCGATGAAGGGCATCTGCGAGCTGCCTGCCACAAAGTGATAAGGCATTTGGCCGCCAAGCTGCTGAACATCGGCCAGCCCTCGCCCCATCAGGCGCTTAACTGAAACAATGGTGTTCAGCGGATCTTGGGCGGCCGCCTCTTTAGCGCTCTGCCCTACTTCAATCTGGTCGGCTTGGTAGCGCACCACCGAGGGTAGAATCACCTTGCCCTCCGCATCAGCGAGGGTTTCGGCGATGCCACTGCGCAGGGTTGCCACCAGAGAATTGGTGGTGCCCAGATCTATGCCCACCGCCAGACGGTGTTGATGGGGCTGGGCGCTCTGTCCGGGTTCAACTATCTGCAGTAAGGCCATGTCTGTTTACTCGAACGGCAGCGTCAGGCGCTGGGTGGGTTAGTCGTCGAGCCGCTCTTCCAGCTGACGTACCTGCAAGGACAATTTGTCGAGAAATTGCATACGCCGCACCAACTGTTCGGCCACCTGCCGTTGCGCGGGGTTTTGCCAGAGCGGTGCAAAGTCTCGACCTAAGGCCTGCTGGCTCTGATTCAGCCGGGTTTTAAAAGCGGCAATCCCTGATAAGTTGGCCGCTTCTTGCAAGGCTTCCAGCTCTTCACGCCACTCCAGTTGTTGCAGCAGAAAGCTGGGGTCTTGAATGGTGGCTTCTAGATCCATCTCGTGCCCTTGCAGGGCCAATAGATGGCGGGCACGCAGCGGCGGCGTTTTCAGGGTTTGGTAGGCGTCATTGAGCTGCGCAGCGCGCTCCAAGGCGTGCCGCCGCTCGCCCTCTGAGGCGTCGGCGACTCGGTCGGGGTGCAGGCTGCGCGCCAGCTCCCGATAACGCGCCGCCAGCAGATCCAAGTCGATCTCGAAGGCTGGCGGCAGCTCAAAGAGCGTAAAATAGCTGCTAGTTGCCACGGGGCATCCTCACACGCTGAAGCTTTCGCCACAGCCGCATTCGCTACGGGCATTGGGGTTGTTGAACTTGAAGCCTTCGTTGAGGCCTTCGCGGACAAAATCCAGCTCCGTACCTTCCAGATAGACCAAGCTTTTCGGGTCGATGATGATTTTCACCCCTTCGCTCTCGAACACCATATCTTCGGAAGCAATCTCGTCGACAAACTCCAGCGCGTAGGCCATACCCGAGCAGCCGGAAGTGTGAACACCAAGGCGGATGCCTTCGCCCTTACCGCGTGCCGTTAGGGAGCGCTGTATATGTTGGGCGGCGACAGGCGTCATGCTAATGGACATCGGGGACTCTCCTCAGAGCAAACCTTTCTTTTCACGGTAGTCGCGCACGGCGGCTTTGATGGCGTCTTCTGCCAGCACCGAGCAATGGATTTTCACCGGCGGCAAGGCTAATTCTTCAGCCAACTGGGTGTTTTTGATGGTCTCGGCCTCTTCCAAGGTCTTGCCCTTCATCCACTCGGTGGCCAGCGAACTGGAGGCAATGGCTGAGCCGCAGCCGTAGGTCTTGAACTTGGCGTCTTCAATCACACCCTGTTCGTTGACTTTAATTTGCAGGCGCATTACGTCGCCACAAGCGGGAGCGCCCACCATGCCGGTGCCGACATCGGGATCCTCAGCGTCAAACTTGCCGACGTTGCGCGGGTTTTCGTAATGATCGATGACCTTTTCACTGTATGCCATGGTGCGATCCTCTCAAAGGGTCGTGGTTCAGTCAGTCTGCGGTGGGCTCAGTGAGCCTTCCATTCGATTTTGGAAATGTCGATGCCGTCTTTGTACATGTCCCACAAGGGCGACAGCGCACGCAATTTATTCACCGCTTCACAGACCTTAGCCGCGGCGTAATCAATTTCATCTTCCGTGGTGAAGCGGCCAAAGGTGAAACGGATTGAGCTGTGCGCCAATTCGTCATTGCGGCCTAGGGCGCGCAGCACATAGGAAGGCTCCAAGGAGGCCGAGGTACAGGCCGAACCTGAAGACACCGCCAAATCCTTAAGCGCCATAATCAGCGACTCACCCTCAACAAAGTTAAAGCTGAGGTTAAGGTTATGCGGCACGCGCGCGGTTTTATGGCCGTTGAGATACAGTTCCTCAAGGTGCGAAACCTTGGCGTAGAAGCGGTCGCGCAGCTCAGTGATGCGTTGGTTATCCGCCTGCATCTCCGTTTGGGCGATATGGAAAGCCGCGCCCATACCGACGATCTGATGAGTAGCTAAGGTGCCAGAACGCATGCCACGCTCATGGCCGCCACCGTGCATTTGCGCCTCTAAGCGTACCCGTGGCTTACGGCGAACATAAAGCGCGCCGATACCCTTAGGGCCGTAGGTTTTATGGGCGGAGAAGGACATCAAATCGACCTTCATCTGCTCCAAGTCGATAGCTACTTTGCCGGTAGATTGGGCCGCATCGACGTGGAACAGAATGTTCCGCGAACGGGTGAGCTCACCGATGGCGGCGATGTCGTTGATGGTGCCGATCTCATTATTGACGTGCATGATGGAGACTAAAATAGTGTCATCACGCAGGGCGGCGGCGACCTTTTCCGGGCTGATCAGGCCATCTTCCGCAGGCTCTAGATAGGTGACTTCAAAGCCTTCGCGCTCCAATTGGCGACAGGTGTCTAGCACTGCCTTATGCTCAATCTTGCTGGTGACGATGTGCTTGCCTTTAGTGCCGTAAAAGTGCGCCACACCCTTAATAGCCAAGTTGTCCGACTCAGTGGCCCCGGATGTCCAGACGATTTCGCGGGGGTCAGCCTTGACCAGATCGGCCACCTGCTGGCGGGCGTTCTCTACGGCTTCTTCAGCGCGCCAACCAAACACATGGGAGCGCGAGGCAGGATTGCCAAAGTTACCCTCAATGGTCAGGCATTCAATCATTTTCTCAGCCACCCGCGGGTCCACCGGGGTGGTGGCGGAATAGTCGAGATAAATCGGCAATTTCATCGGAATCTCCTATCAGTGCCTCGCCTCAGTCACGGGCGACGGCTTGGATCCTGTCGGCTGAGGCGGCTCTGCTGTTGCAGGTTTGGCTTTGGCTAATGTCTTGGCGCAAAGCCACACGCTGCACGTCGGTACGCTCGACCAATTCGGCCAAACTGATGCTGCTTAAAAATTCGTGAATGCGTTCGCTTAGGTCATGCCAGAGATGATGAGTAAGGCAGGTGCCTTCAGGATGGCAACCGTCTTTACCTTGGCAGCGAGTGGCGTCTACCGATTCGTTCACCGCATCGATGACTTGCGCCACCTTGATGTCGGCTTCTGCGCGTGACAGCCGATAACCACCACCCGGCCCACGCACGCTGCTCACTAAGCCACCACGACGTAAACGAGCGAAGAGCTGTTCAAGGTAGGACAGCGAAATCCCCTGCCGTTCGGAAATATCCGCCAGAGATACTGGGCCTTTCTGGGCATGCAGGGCCAGATCCAGCATGGCTGTGACGGCATAGCGGCCTTTCGTAGTCAGTCGCATCGGCAGGCACCAGAGGATGGGGTTGGACTCCAGTATGGTATTCCATAGTATTTTTATCAACTATTTTTCGGCTGCCCTGACCAGCGTCCAAATTCTGCCCATGCCCCCCTGAGTAAGCGCCACTTTTCAAACCCATAGGAGGCCCAAAAAGCGGCGCGCTAACATTACTTAGCAGGCGGCCATGCGCCTTCGTCCACACAGTTTTCCATGAATAGCTCTTCTTCCCACTCGTTGTTCTGGATAAACACTTGCAGGGTTCCCGACTTAGGATAGGCGGTCTTCTCGCAGCGAGCGCTTTGCGTAGTGCCAATCACAATTTGCGTGCCCGGTTTAACCTGACAGGAAATCATCTGATCCAGTTCGCTCCACTCAGGGCAGATGGCATTGGCTTCGCGGTACAGCTCACGCGAGCCTGCCGGTTGATTGAGCGACCACCAGCGGCCATATTCTGTGGTGCCACGCGCTGCATCGAGCACTCGATAGACCCGAATCGGCTCAACTACTTTGAAAACCTTACCTGAGCACACCCCACCGGCTCCGGTAATCTCATCGGCCTCCGCCAGCAATTGGTCGTTTTTATCCTCTACCAAGCCCCGCTGAAGAGAAGGTACCTGTCCAACACAGGCGACTTTATCCGGCCCAAGGCTGGTCGGGCTCATCAGCCCGCCGCCAGAACCACCGCCCATAAAGGATGACAGGGTGCTGCACCCTGACAGCATGACTAAGAGTAGTAACGAACCCGCATAACGCATCTGCACCTCCCATCTTCACGACGGTATAAAAAATCAAAAGGCCTAGGCTACACCATGTCGAGACCTCAAATGGGAGGAATGAGAGTTGGGCGCGTTACCTGCTTTTTCGTAACTAAAGTTGGGTATTTTGCCTCTGCGACCTTTACCCACGCGCTCAGGCTGGTAGAAAAAGCCTTGGCCTCGTTATGATGCGAGGTTCGACAGGCCGCTCACCAGCAGATGACCGGCCGGAACCTTGCTGTAGCAGGTGCTTCCCAACGCAGCATCCCAGCATCTGATGGGCGCTTGAATATAATGAACCTACCCTGCGCCAACCCCTCTTTAAGCCCTAAGGCTTGGTTGGGCGCTGAACACTTGCAATCCGAAGGAGTCGAGGCAGCATGAAGACACCACTGGCGATAGGCCTATTACTGGCCTTAGGCGGCTGTGCCACACACAATTGCGAGGAAGGGGCATGGACCTGTCAGCAACAGCAGCTGCTTTACCAGAATGATCTGATGCAAGCCAAAGTCCTGATCACCTCAGGTGATAAAGACAGCCTTGAGCTGGCCTCGGCGCTCCTTGATCGCATTCAAGAGGAAGACCTGCGCGGCGAAGTGGATTTCTACCGTGCGCTGTTGCTGATCCGCCGCACGCCTGAAGACACTCAAGCCATTATTTTCTATCTGGAGCGCGCAGGGCTTCGTCAGCATCCCCACGCCATCGCCTTGCTGTACCGCATGCACTACGAGCCCTATCTGCTCAAGCAACGCGATTTGGCCCGCGCGGATATTTACCGCAAGCGCTACGCCCAATTGGACGTTGCCCGCAGCGGCTATCCGTCCTTTGAGCAAGCAGTGGTAGTCGCCAATCGACTATTTGCTGCACCGCTGATTGAGGCCGCAGCGGCTCAAGCCAAGGCCCAACAGGCAGCAGCAGTCACGCCTGTAGCACCTGCGCCCACTGCTGCAACGCCAGCACCAGCAGCCAAAGCACACACGCCCAGCAAGGCTGCCGAAACGAGCAAGAAGAAACCGGCCAGCAAGACCAAAGGCTCCTAAGCCTTACCCCTCACACTGCCGCGTCAAAGGCGGCAGTGTTATTCGGTGCTACTCCACCAGCGCCCAGTGCTTGCTCAAGCGTTTATCCGACACCGGCATCTTGGTGCCAAGCTGCTGAGCAAACAGCGACACTCGGTACTCCTCCAGCATCCAACGATAGGCTTGTAGATGGGCATCGCGCTTAGCTTCTTGGCTATGCCGCGCCAACCGCGCTTGGTATTGCTCCCAGTAGCCGGTCAACTCGATAGTCCAAGCACGATCACGCGGCAATTGGCTGCCCACTTTATCTAGACGCTGTTCGATGGCTTTTAGATAGCGCGGGTATTCTGTCAGCCACTCGTTGGGGGTTTCCCGCACAAAACCGGGGTAGATCAGTTGGGCCAACTGCTGCTTGATGTCATTCAAAGCCAGCGCCATGGACAGATCAATGCGCCCTTTGAAGCGCTTGAGCAGACCTTGCCAAGCCTTGAGAATCTCCAGCACCAGCCGCGCCAGTTGGTTGGCCTGCACGGGCCATTGCGCTTGTTTACGGGCGGCAAGAGCAGCCAAGGCGTTGCCATCACGCGGCAAGCTGCTTTCATCAGCCAGTACCACCTGATCAAGGCTGGCCAGCAGAATATCATCCACGAGGGCATCCAACTTACCCAGCTCACGGTACAGCAGGCTCAGCTCAGTCAAGCCCGGCAGTTTGCTGCGTAGCGCTTTGGCGGGCACGGCCAGTTGTTGCAGCAGCAGTTGCCGCAAGGCACGGCGATGCTGCCAATCGGCTTCCGCTTGGGTGGGGAAGCGCCCCTCGCGGATCTGACCTTGCTCTTCCACCAGCGCCGGGTACACCGTCATGGCTAAACCGGCAATGCTGTGCCGCGCGGTTTCTGCTAAGGCGCTGAAGCTGGCAGCCTCAACTTTTTTGCTGTCTGCCGAGGCCTTAGGTAAAGCTAAAGCGGCCTGCCCCGCTTCGCTAAAGCGCGCTGACAGCTCCGTCAGTTCACGGCCTTCGCCAAGGTATTTACCGCTGGCATCCACCACTTCGATGTTCATACGCAGGTGGCTGTCTAACTGGCTGGCCGCTTCTTGCCATGCGTCTTCCTGCACGCGCACGCCGGTCATCCGCAGCAGTTCACGGCTCAAGGCGTCGTACAAGGAACCCTGGGCAAAGGGGATTTTATCCAGCGCCGCGCGCACAAAGTCCGGTACCGGCACAAAGTTCTTACGCAGCGCCTTGGGCAGATTACGCACTAGGGCGATGGATTTTTCTTCCAGCAAGCCGGGCACCAGCCAAACCAATCGCTCCGCTGGTAACTGTGCCAGCAGCGGCGCGGGCACGCGCAGGGTTACCCCATCGCGCGGGTGGTTAGGCTCAAACTGGTAACTTAGGGACAGCTCCAACTCACCCAAGCGCAGGATGTCCGGGTACTGAGCGGCGGTGACTTCGTGGGCTTCGCGGGCCAGCACATCTTCTGCGCGCATGATCAGCAGCGCGGGATTTTTAGCGCTCTCCCGGCGATACCACGCATCGAAGGTAGCCGTCTGGTAGGTGTCTTTAGGTAAGTGCGCGTCGTAATAGGCGAACAGGGTTTCCTCATCGGCCAAAATATCGCGGCGACGCGCCTTGGCTTCTAGGGTATCCAGCTGTTCCAACAGGGCATGATTGGCGGTCAAGCAGCGGGCTTTGCTTTGGATTTCGCCGCGCACCAAACCTTCACGGATGAACAGCTCGCGGGCCGCTTCAGGGTCGTGTGGGCCGTAATGCACCGCTCGCCGCCCGATAATGATCAGCCCGTACAGGGTCACCTGTTCATAGGCGATCACCTGCCCGCGTTTTTTCTCCCAATGCGGCTCTAGGTAGTGCTTTTTCAGCAGATGACCGGCCAAGGGCTCAATCCAATCCGGCTCAATACGCGCCACCGTCCGCGCAAACAGCTTGGTAGTTTCCATGAGTTCAGCGGCCATCAGCCATTGCGGGCGTTTTCTACCGATAACGCTGGACGGGTGAATCCAAAAACGCCGCTGACGCGCGCCCAGATAGTCGCCCTCTTCGGCCTTTTGGCCAATCTGACTGAGCAACCCGGAGAGAATGGCTTTATGCACGGCGGCGTAGTCAATCTCTGGCAGTGCCGGAGCCTCTGTTGCCTCTGGCACAGTCGCGAGCACCGGGGCTTTTGCGCTGCCTTTCTGGGGCGACAGCGCCAACTCTTTGCAGATCAGGTGCAGTTGCCGATGAGCATCGCGCCATTCACGCAGGCGCATATAGTTGAGGAAGTTTTTACGGCACCAAGAGCGCAGTGCGTTAGCACCGAGGGTTTGGCGCTGCCCTTCAAAACCGCGCCACAGGTTGATCAGCGCGGCGAAGTCAGAATGCGGGTCTTTCCACTGGGCATGGGCTTGATCGGCGGCTTGTTGGCGATCCATGGGCCGCTCGCGGGGATCTTGCACCGAGAGCGCACTGGTAACGATCAGCAGCTCGTCCAAACAGCCTTGGCGCGCTGCTTCTAGCAGCATCCGGCCTAGGCGTGGATCAATGGGCAAACGCGCCAGTTGACGACCCAATGCAGTGAGCTGGCTTTGCTCGTTGACGGCGGATAGCTCTTGCAACAGGGTGAAGCCGTCTTTAATGGCTTTACCCTCTGGCGGTTCGATGAAGGGGAAGTCCTCAATGCGCCCTAAACGCAGGTGCAGCATTTGTAGGATCACCGCCGCCAAGTTGGTACGCAGGATTTCCGGATCGGTGAACTCAGGGCGACCGAGGAAATCTTCTTCACTGTACAGACGGATACAGATCCCCGGCTCCACCCGACCACAGCGGCCTTTGCGTTGGTTGGCGCTGGCTTGGGAGATAGCCTCAATGGGCAAGCGCTGCACCTTGGCCCGATAGCTATAGCGGCTGATTCGCGCGGTGCCGCTGTCGATAACGTAGCGAATCCCCGGTACGGTCAGCGAGGTTTCTGCCACGTTGGTGGCTAACACAATTTTGCGCCCCGGCTGGCTTTGGAAGATTTTCTGCTGCTCAGCGGGCGTCAGGCGCGCATAGAGTGGCAACACCTCGGTGTGCTTGAGATTGGCTTTACGCAGCACCTCGGCACAGTCGCGAATTTCCCGCTCACCGGGCAAAAATACCAAGACATCACCGGGACGCTGGCCTACCGAGCGCTCGTGGGCGTCGATTTCATCCAACGTAGCCAGCACGCCTTGGTCGATGCTCAGGTCATCAATCAGGCGCTCGCCCTCCTCGTCCAGCTCTGCGGCCAACGGGCGATACCAGAGATCTACCGGGTAGGTGCGCCCGGATACCTCAATGATCGGCGCATCGCCAAAATGCTTGGAGAAGCGCTCCAGATCAATGGTCGCCGAGGTGATGATCAGCTTGAGATCCGGGCGACGCGGCAGCAGGGTTTTCAGGTAGCCGAGCAGAAAGTCGATGTTCAGGCTGCGCTCGTGGGCTTCATCGACGATCAGGGTGTCATAGCGGGTGAGAAAGCGATCGTGCTGAGTTTCTGCCAACAGAATGCCGTCCGTCATCAGCTTAATCAGGCTGCGCTCGTTGCTCTGATCCTCAAAACGCACCTGATAGCCAACCAACTCACCCAAGGGCGAACCGATTTCCTCCGCGACCCGGGTAGCCACACTGCGCGCCGCCAAACGGCGCGGCTGAGTATGGCCGATCAAGCCGTGGACGCCTCGACCCAACTCTAAGCACATCTTTGGCAACTGGGTGGTTTTACCTGAGCCGGTTTCCCCGGCAATCACCAGCACTTGATGGGCGAGTAAAGCGGCTTTGATATCGTCACGCCGGGCGGCAATCGGCAGGCTGTCATCATAACGGATCGGCGGCAGGCTCTGACGGCGTGCCTCAGCGGTAGCGCAAGAGGCTTGAAAGCGTTCCAGCCAGCGGGCCATACGTGCCTCATCCGGCTGCTTTTGCAGGGCCAACAGGTCACGGCGCAATGGGTGGCGATCTGCACTCATGGCCTGATCGAGGTTTTTCAACAACTGGGGAAAGGCAGCAGGAAAGGTGAACTCAGTCATGGACAGCCGTGGGCAAGGGTCTGAAAGGTGGCCATTGTCGCAGAATTTACCGAGGGACTTGCAGATAGCCGCCCTTCAGCCCGCCAAACGACGGGATGAAGGCGCTGCGCAAAAAGCCTTAGGGCTTTTTCTTGGTGTCTACTGCTGCCACCTGAGTGGGCTTAGCGGGCTTGGCGGCAGGCTTTTGCGCGGTTTTAGCGACGGCTTTAGCTTTCTTGGCGGGCGCTTGCGCCACTGCCTTGGCTTTATTACTGGCAGGCGCAACGGCAGCTTTAGCAGCCGGAGCCACCGATGGATTAGCCGCCGAGGCTACCAAGCTTGGGTAGGCCGCTTCGTACTGAGCCATCAGCAGGTTCAGGTTATTTTGCGGGGCCAAGACCATCTCAACCCGACGGTTCAGGGTGCGGCTTTCTTTGGCTGAGCCACTGGCACGCGGCATGCTGTCGCCCATACCCTTGACCTGTAGACGATCCGGGCGCAAGCCACTCAGACGGAAAATCGCCGCAAAGGACTTAGCGCGCTCTTGGCTAAGCACACGGCCTGCATTGTCATCAGAATGGCCAAACACCATGACGGCGGTTTTACGATCATCCTCCACCAGCTTGGCGATTTTACTGATAGGCCCCAGTGCAGCGGGCATCAGCATGGTCGGGCGATCCGGGTTAAAACTCTGATCCACCGGGGCCGTCACCACCAGCAGGTTGTTTTGGGTCTGTACCTCAAAACGGCTGCCTTTGAGAATTTCACGCAGGCGTGGCTCATAGTGCGCCAACCAAGCCGGATCAACCTTAGGCATTTGGATAGCTTGCGGAATCGACTTGGCCAAAAATGCCGTTCCAGCAGGGCGTGCTGCGGACTTATCGCCTGCATCGGTTTTATTGGCGCTTTCCATGGAACTACAGGCAGATAGGGCAGCAATGCACAGCATCAAGGGGGCGCGTTTGAGCAACTTCATGGACGGGGGTCTCAATGGGTTAATCCGGCAGGCTGCCCAACAGACACAGCCTACTCACACATTCGGGCAGCATTCTGAAAGATAAGCGTTCCCTTGGCGAGTCTCGCGTCGTAACAGGCGCACAGACTCAACACAAAAGCCCTACTCAACCCAGACAGCGCGCCACGTGCCGCGCCAAGGTTTGAGCGCGCGGGTCCATCAGCACATAGGGGCCAAGGGTATTGGTGACAAAGCCAAACGCCAGCTCACGGTCGGGATCAGCAAAACCTAAGCACCCTCCAGCACCGGGGTGGCCAAAACTGCGCGGCCCCATCCCGAAGGTGGCATTTTCCAGCGACTGATCCAACCAACAGCCCAGCCCAAACCGGGTGTGCGTCAGCAGCGTGCGGTCTTCACCTAGGCTGTGTTCGCGGGCCATCTCATTTAACAATGCCGCATCCAGCAGGCGTCCGTCCAGCAATGCCGCATAGAAGCCTGCCAAGGTGCGGGCATTACCGTGACCGTTGGCGGCGGGCTGCACAAAGCGCTGCCATTCGGGCTTGTTGCCGCTGTTCATGATGCCAGGGGGATTGTTGAAAGACAGCGCGGTGATGGACTGCGGATCGCTCTGCACCGCCTTCATCACCCGCTGAGCGCTGGCATCGCCAAAATCGTTACGGCCACGGCTGAGGAAGGCCACTCGCGCCAAATCGGCTTCAGCCAGACCTAGGTGAAAATCCAGCGCGGCGGACTCAGCAATCCGCGCGCGCAGGGCTTCCCCGGCACAGCGGCCATCGGCGCGCCGAATCAGCTCACCCACCAGCCAGCCGTAGGTCATGGGGGCATAACCTTGCTCGGAACCCGGCGTCCACCAAGGCTGCTCTTGGGCCAAGGCTTGGGTCATGCTTGACCAATCGTAGAGCGCAGTCGCCGGAAGCGCCGTGCGAATCGCCGGAAGCCCCGCGCGGTGGCACAGCACCTGACGCAAGCTGATCTGCGCCTTGCCTTGGGCGGCAAACTCTGGCCACAGGCGAGCCATAGGTTCATCCAGATCCAAACGCCCCTCGGCCACCAATTGCAAGGCCGCTACCGCCGTGAAGGTTTTGGTGCAGGAGAACAGGTTGACCAGCGTATCTTCCTGCCAGCGCTGTTCCTCGGTTTGACCGGCTACACCGGCCCAAAGATCAAGAACCGTTTCGCCGCCCACCTGCACACAGAGCGCGGCACCGCGCTGACGACCGCCCTCAAAGAGCGCGGCGAAGGCCTCTCTGACTGGCTCGAATTGAAGCTCAAAAAACCCTTGAATCTGCACCCGGCTCGTCCCCTGTCAATGACTGGCCGCATAATGGCTGACCAGCGCTTCCTTGGCGAGTCTGCCCAGTTGCTTGAGGGCATACTCACGACGCAAGGCACTGCTGCGGTTGCTACAGGCTTCCAGATAGACCAGCGCTTGCGCCGGACTGGATCGAAAAAACCGCGCCCCACGGCCCTGCTGATGCTCGGCTAAGCGTCGCGCCGGGTCGGTACTAATCCCGCAATACAGCGCGCCATTGGCCGCCCGAATAAAATAGACAAACCATGGCCGCTCAGGCGGGTTGCTCTGGGCGGGTGCGGCGCTACACTGCAAAAAAACCACGGATGTCTCCCATGTCTATACAGATTTTCACCACCGGCGGCACCTTCGACAAAGTCTATTATGATGCCCTGTCCGACTTCCAAATCGGCGAGCCCATGGTCACAGAATTGCTGCAAGAAGCCCGCGTGACCTTCAGCTATCAGGTGGAGTCACTGCTGAAAAAGGACAGCCTCGAACTCACCGATACCGATCGCGCCTTGATCCGTCAGCGAGTGGCGGATTGCGCTGCCCGTCAGATTTTGATCATCCACGGTACTGACACCATGACCACCACCGCCGAGGCGCTACAGGGCATTCAAAGCAAGGTGATCGTCTTCACCGGAGCCATGCAACCGGCACGCATGCGCCACAGCGATGCGGCCTTTAACCTCGGATTGGCCATAGGCGCGCTGCAGAATCTGCCAGAGGGTCTGTATATCGCCATGAATGGGCAGATTTTCACAGCGGGTCAGGTTAAGAAAAACCGCGCGGCGGGGTGTTTTGAATAATCCTCATCATACAATCATGCCTAGCCGCTATTGAGAGGATGCAGCGAAACAATCAACCACCGAGCCAATACTGGTCGATACTGAAGTCAGAACGCGGTTGACTCAACGCTCAGGAGAGACACCATGACTGACCACAGTGATAAAAAGAAACTCACTACGACTGCCGGTTGCCCGGTGGTAGACAACCAGAACGTCATGACCGCTGGGCCGCGCGGCCCACAATTGCTACAGGATGTCTGGTTTCTGGAGAAGCTTGCCCACTTCGACCGTGAAGTCATCCCGGAGCGGCGCATGCACGCCAAGGGCTCCGGGGCATACGGCACCTTCACCGTCACCCACGACATCAGCCAATACACCCGCGCCAAAATTTTCTCGGAGATCGGCAAGAAAACCGAGCTGTTCGTGCGCTTTTCCACCGTGGCCGGTGAGCGCGGTGCTGCCGATGCTGAGCGCGACATTCGCGGCTTTGCCATCAAGTTTTACACTGAGGAAGGCAATTGGGACTTAGTCGGCAACAACACGCCGGTGTTCTTCCTGCGCGACCCACTGAAATTCCCCGACCTCAACCACGCCGTGAAGCGCGATCCCGCCACCAACCTACGCAGCGCGCGCAATAATTGGGATTTCTGGACATCGCTGCCGGAAGCCTTGCACCAAATCACCATTGTGATGAGCGATCGCGGTATTCCAGCCAGCTATCGGCACATGCACGGCTTTGGCTCGCACACCTTCAGCTTCATCAATGCTAAACATGAACGCTACTGGGTGAAGTTCCACTTCAAAACCCAACAAGGCATCAAAAACCTCAGCGATATTGAAGCGGAAGCCGCCATCGGCAAGTGCCGCGAAACCCATCAGCGCGACCTCTATGAAGCCATCGAAACCGGCAATCACCCCAAATGGACGCTCTACGTGCAGATCATGCCGGAGCTGGATGCCGCCAAGGTGCCTTACCATCCTTTCGATCTGACCAAAATATGGCCACACAAGGATTATCCGCTGATTGAAGTCGGTGTCATGGAACTGAGCCGCAACCCAGATAACTACTTTGCCGAAGTCGAACAGGTCGCCTTTAACCCGGCTAACGTAGTGCCCGGTATCAGCTTCTCGCCGGATAAAATGCTGCAAGGTCGCCTGTTCTCCTACGGCGATGCTCAGCGCTATCGCTTGGGTGTCAACCACGGGATGATCCCGGTAAACGCCCCGCGCTGCCCGGTACACAGCTACCACCGCGACGGAGCCATGCGCATGGACAACAACTTCGGCGGCACCCTCGGCTATGAGCCCAACAGCTACGGTGAATGGCGCGAGCAACCGGACTTCCGCGAACCGCCCTTGGCTTTGGACGGTGCCGCCGATCACTGGAACTTCCGCGAGGACGATGATGACTACTATTCACAACCACGCGCGCTGTTCCGCCTGATGACACCTGAACAACAGCAAGTGCTGTTTGAAAACACCGCGCGCTCCCTTGGCGATGCGCCAGAAAGCATCAAACGGCGGCACATCGACAACTGCACCAAAGCCGATCCGGCCTATGGTGAAGGTGTGGCCCGCGCCCTCGGCTTACAGAGCTAAGCACCTACTCACACCCTTTCTGCGTACCTCGCCAGCCCTAAAGCCCTCAGGGCTGGCAGCTGATTGAACCGGCTAACACCTTCTGCCACACTCCCGGCATCTTGATGGGTAGACCCTAGCTGCCCATGCCACGCCCCTTCGGTGGACCCACCCGCTATTTAAGGAGACATGCCCATGACCTTGCCAACCCCTGTGCAGATGAGCGAACTGAGCAAGTTGATTGTTGAGCACGGCAAGATCACCAAAGGAAAATGGTACACCTTCAAAGGAATGTTGCTGACGCTCAGCCAACTGGCTATTACCAGCGCGCCGAAAACTGCCTTGACCTCTGGGGCTACGGCACTGGGGGTCTCCACGGGCACCAGCCTAGCGGTGACACTGCCAGTGGTGGGCGCAGTGGCTTTCGTCCCCTTTGGTGCGGTGTTAGCCCCTTGGATTGCTGTAGCCGATATCGCCCGCCAATCCGGGGATATTTTCGAGCTGCACGACCTTAAAGACCACGCCGCAGGCAGGCATCCCAACACCAGCAAGGTGCGCTATACCTGCCAGTGCGGTAAATGCTTCGACAACATTAAATACGTGGTGGATAAAAAAGAACGCAACGTGGGACGCATTGCCATTGGGGTCGGCACTGTGGGCGTATCGGCTATTTTCACCACGCTGTACTCCATCGGCAAAAGCTTCCAATCGGGCCGCCCGAAAGAGATGACTTCCCGTGGTTTGGTGGAATCGGCACGCGGGGGCTGTACTGTAGCCATCGCTGCCATCTTCCTACTGGCTGGGAACTGGCAATTCATGCGCGGCGGCAACGCAGGCACCATGTGCCGGGCCATTTCCATCATCACCTCTGAAGACGGCTGGAAGGTGCTGAAGTCGGAGTGGTGATAAACAGGTAGTCGCTGCTATAAAGACAGGTAACGGGGCGGGACTCGAACCCGATAGCATGGCGTTCTGATGGTTGCCATGTCGCCTCCGGGGAGCGACTCTCCCGTTACCCTGCTACCGGTTCAAAACAGACGCTGCCACACCTGTCTTAGCCCGCACGTAGACCTCAAGCGTGTTTACGGGCGCTGAGTAGGCATGTCCACTGCAGCATATGTAAGACAGGAATAAGCCTCAGTAGGCAACCTAGATATAGTCTATTTACTCATGATCAGCCGATAACGGCGTTGATACTCTTCATAACTAATACCGGTAGTATTAGTCAGCTCGTTGAGCTGCTGCTCTCGGCTTGCCCCAAGAGGAACAGCGGGCTGGACAGTTTGAGTTTGACCCTGTGTTAAAGGTTGAACGGAAGCGGGCACAACCGAAATAGCCTTACGATCTTGCGCCTGTCGTATGCGATAGGCAGTGCCATCAATACGGTATATGTTGTCGTAACATTGATACTCCAGATTGGGCCTATCTTGATCCATCACCTGTACATAGTCAGCCCCCATAGCCAAGGCCTTATTGCGAATATCAATGGCAGCCCCCGCATAAGTGCCCTTGTACCCCCAAATCCCACAACCGGCACCATGCTGACCAGAAACTTCGCTTACATAGATGGCATCGTGCGGCGCATCTCCTTTTACCAGCCGAATCTGTTCCGCCCCCGAAAGCAAAACTTGCTTTTGCGCACATCCCACAGCCAATAAAGCGCCAACTAATAAACTGCTCTTCCTTATTGCTTTCACTGCGTATTCCTTTTTAAGCAAACCTGCCTTATGTGGCATAAAGCACCGCGCCAATGTCTCAGGCTACCAAGACAGTGGCACTTAGATATTTTTCATTCAGAGAAAGGAAACTGGCTTCAGTCAAGTGTAAAAGGAGTCATATCGAAAAAGCTAAGGTCTTGAATCCCTGCAGCAGCAGGGAACGCCCCTACCCCAGCAACACCCGCCCCAACACCGCCCGCGCCTGACCAATCCCCTCAGCCAGCACCGCATGGATTTCTTCCATGGTGATAATACTGCTGGACTTACCCGCCGCCGGATTCACCACCAGCGACAAACAGGCATAAGGCAACTCAAGCTCACGCGCTAACGCGGCTTCTGGCATACCGGTCATGCCGACGATATCGCAGCCATCGCGCTCCAAACGGGTGATTTCTGCCGCCGTCTCCAAACGTGGCCCCTGAGTACAACCGTATACCCCATGACTGCTAAAAGCGCAGCCTTCAGCAGCCAGCGCGGCGATTAAGCGCTGACGCAGTGCCTCATCGTAGGGATAGCTGAAGTCGATATGGGTGACATTATCCAGCCCTTCGCCCTCAAAAAAGGTGTGGGCGCGGCCATAGCTGTAGTCGATTATCTGATGCGGCACGCAAAAATGCCCAGCGCCCATGGCCGCATGAATACCCCCCACCGCGTTCATCGCCAACACAGCCTCTGCACCCGCCGCTTTTAGCGCCCACAGATTGGCGCGGTAGTTCACTTGATGCGGCGGAATGCGATGCGGATGGCCATGACGGGCCAGAAACAACACCTCCTGCCCCTGATATTGGCCATGCAAAATGCTGGCAGAAGGCGCACCGTAGGGCGTGTCGATATTTTTAGCATCCTGTAGCACCAAGCCGTTCAGCTCAGTCAGGCCAGTGCCGCCAATAATCGCGTAAATCGTCATGGGAGATTCCTCAAGAAAAAAGCAAGCCTTAGTCGATTAGCTCAGCAGCCCGCAGCAGTGCCAGAGCAGCCAGCCAGCGCGGATCATTTTTGTAGTCTCGCGCCCATTCTGTACGGCGGCGCATCCTCGCCAAGCTACTGGCTGGAGATACCGCCTGTTGCTGCAAAGTGCTCAAGGCCAGCTCAGCGGCAGCGCGATCATTACAGACCAGCCCCATGTCACAGCCCGCATTTAGGGCTGCCAACAGACGCGCGCCCGCATCACCGGCCACATGCGCACCGGCCATGGACAGGTCGTCACTGAAAATCACCCCGCTAAAGCCCAATTCCTGACGCAGAATCTCCTGCAACCAGCGCCGCGAAAATCCGGCAGGCTGCGCATCCACCTGCGGGAAAATCACATGGGCGGGCATCATGCCATCCAAGCGGCGGGCCAGTGTCTGGAACGGCAGTAAGTCATGGGCGCGGATCTGCTCAAGGGAACGCTCATCCACTGGAATGGCCACATGGGAATCGGCCTCGGCCCAGCCATGCCCAGGAAAATGCTTACCCGTGGCCGCCATTCCCGCCGTTTGCATGCCCTCAATGAAAGCTCCGGCCAATACCGTGGCCTGTAGGGGATCGGATTCAAACGCCCGCGCCCCGATGACGGCACTACGGCCATGGTCTAGATCCAGTACCGGCGCAAAGCTGAAATCCAGCCCCACCGCCAGCACCTCAGTGGCCATGACCCAACCACAGGCCTGCGCCAGAGCAACAGCATTAGCGTGCCCAGCCAGTTGACGCATGGCAGGCAAACGCACAAAGCCGTGGCGTAAACGCTGCACGCGGCCACCTTCCTGATCCACCGCCAGCAACAGCTCCGGGCGCACCGCACGAATGGCTCGGCACAGATCCAACACTTGGCGCGGATGCTCGATGTTACGCGCAAATAAAATGACCCCACCCACTTCCGGCTGACGCAACAACTGACGGTCTTCTGCCGTCAGCCAAGTGCCCGCGATATCCAGCATCAAGGAGCCTTGCATGATCAATCCTTAGTCAAAAATAGCCTGTGCCCACTCAGGACAGGACGCTTCACTAATCTGCACCAAGCAATGCGCCGGTACTCTGGGAAAAAGTTCAAGTAGATCCGCATTACGTAAACGGATGCAGCCATGGGAACGCGGAACCCCCATAGGTTCGCTCTCAGGCGTGCCATGCAGGTAGATATAGCGCCGGAAGCTGTCCGTGTTACCCATTCGATTAACGCCCAACTCGCAACCACTGAGCCAGAGAATCCGCGACAAAATCCAGTCACGCCCCGGAAAGGCAGCATGCAGCTCTGGCGACCACACTTCCCCCGTCCAGCGCCGCCCACGCAACACTGCACCCAAGGGTAAATCTGCACCGATTTTAGCCCGCACCTGATGCAAACCGCGCGGCGTACAGCCCGAACCATTGCGCTCCCCTGCCCCGTTGGCAGCGGTAGAGATCGGCAACCGCAGGCAAAGCTGCCCCTGAGCAAAGCCGTACAACTGCTGATCAGCCAAGGAAATATGCAGAAAATCCAATAAATGACTTGCCATAACAGGGCTCCATTGGGCAATGCTCGCTCATCGCGCGTGCTGACCCCAGCGTTCGCACAACCGGAACAAAAGGAAAGAGAAAACAAGCGGCATTAGTTTGAGTGTGCCGATGATCCCAGCACCTCGTTTTCAGCTTCGGCGCGCAAACCCGCAGCCAAAAAAGCCACCATCATGTTCAGAACCTGCTCGGTGGATAGCGGAGTATTAAAACGCTGTTCCGCTGCCGCCATACTGCTCTTCAGGCCAGACAGGCTAAAAATCGCCGTGCCCAGCATAAAATGCAGACGCCAAAACAGTGCCTCCGGCGGCACCTTGGGCAGCACAAGCTGCAACAGGCGCATATAACGGCGGAACAACTTGCCATACAGATGCCCCAAATACTCACGCAGATCCTGCTGGCGTTCACTGAAGGCCAAGCCCAATAGCCGCATAAATACCGAGACATCCCCTCGGTTGCGCGATTTTATGGCCAGCGCCTGCTCCAGCAAAATGGCCAGCAGCCGTTCAAGGCTGAACGTGCCAGCGGCTTGCTGCTCATAGGCATCCAACTCATGCTCTAGGGCTTGGCAAAATGGCCCTAAAAACCGCGCGAACACCGCCTGAATCAGCGCTTTTTTCGAGCCAAAGTGGTAATTCACCGCCGCCAGATTAACCTCTGCCTTACTGGTAATCAGGCGCAATGAGGTTTCAGCAAAGCCCTTTTCTGCAAACAGCAGCTCAGCGGCATCCAAAATACGCTCAACGGTTTCCGAGTGTGGCATGGGTGTTAACAGCCCTGCATGGCGACAAACTCTCGTTTAAAACTATCGTTCGGCTCCCGAGGCGTCAACGTCAACAAAGTCGCGGCCAAGGCTCAGATCATTTGCCAAGCTGAAACTGCTGTATACAATTCCATGAGTTAAGCCAAGAACAGATACGATCATGCACAAATTAACAGCACGCCAGTCCGAAATTCTCGCACTCATCAAGCGTTGCTTGGAGGAAAATGGCTATCCTCCCACGCGTGCAGAGATTGCCCAAAGCCTTGGCTTTAAGTCCGCCAACGCCGCCGAAGAACATTTAAGGGCACTAGCCAAAAAAGGCGCAATCGAGATGATTCCGGGCGCATCGCGAGGGATTCGCATTCCAACGTCCCTAGCCTGCTTTGAAAAGCATCTACCGATCATTGGCCGTGTTGCCGCAGGCTGGCCGATTTTGGCGCAACAGCACATTGAGGAATCCTGTCCGATCAGCCCGGAGTTTTTCCACCCAAGGGCCGACTTTCTGCTGCGGGTCAGTGGCATGAGCATGAAGAACATCGGCATTTTGGATGGCGACTTACTGGCGGTACACGCCACTCGCGAGGCGCACAACGGTCAAATCATCGTTGCCCGACTTGATAACGAAGTGACCGTCAAACGCCTAAAGCGCGAAGGTGAGCGCGTCTGGCTACTGGCTGAAAACCCCGACTTCCCCACTCTTGAGGTGGATCTCAGCCAGCACGAGTTTGTGATCGAGGGGCTGAGCGTAGGGGTTGTGCGGCGCTAAGCTCAGGCGTGGGGATTACTCAAGGGTAAGGCGCGCCCGATTCTTTTCCAGCGTAGCCACGCCAATCCCCTTAACCTCCAGCAGCTCATCCACTGACTTAAACGAGCCATGAAGTTTGCGGTACTCGACAATGGCTGCAGCCTTGGCCGGGCCAATGCCGGACAACCCATCGCTTAGGGCATTAGCGTCAGCCGTGTTCAGGTTAACCTTCGGACTTGGGCTAACACTAACAGGGGCTGCTGTAACTGGCGTCGGAGCAGCGGCGGGCGTTGCAGAACGCGCTGCTTCCGTCGTCATTGCTGCGCTGGCCTTGCTGGTCTCAGGCGCTGCTGCTACAGCCCAAACCGAGACACTCAGCAGCACCATACCGCTAATGGCTGAGACAAGGGACTTGAGCATTCACATATCCTCTAACTATATAGCCGCCCGGTCATGGCGCGGCTTGTTGAATCCCTTCATCCACTTACATCACATCAAATAGGCTGAGACTACTGATCTTCATATAGCTCTTCTGCGCAGCCTCAATCATAGTGGTCTGCATAGAGAGACGAGACAGCGCTTCTGCGTAGTCCACTTCGCGCAAATCGGCCTGCACGGATTGGTTCACGATAGAAATGTTCTCGTTGTCATCTAAAGTGGTATCAATGGTATTGAGACGCACGCCGATGCTGCCACGCGCACTATCGACACTGACGATACCATTGTCGATATTGGTCAGGGCCTCTGCTACAGCACTGCGCACGTCCACGCTGCTACTGCTTGAGCTCTCTAGCACTTTGCGCAGATTGGCAATGGTATCCAAGATGCCTTGTTTTTCGCGCGGGACGGCGGGCGGAGTGATCTGCACTTCATCACCTGAAGCAGGCACGCCGTCCAATTGCACGCTCAACCCGCGAAACAGCAGGGTGTCGGCGCTGTCATCCTTGTTATCCATCCGACCGCTGGCCAACACTGTTGCAGGATCATTCACATCGTAGATGTTGTAGACCTTGCTGTCGGTGGGATCATCAAAGCGAATAGCAATGCCGTCGGCTGGAAAGGAGGTAAAACTCACTTCGTCAGTAACGAGGGAGGATGAGGGCTGCAGCGTTGAACCCGGCACTGACGTAATACCGCTATCCATACGGGCAGCATTAGTGACGTTTTCAAAAATGCCTTTGCCGTTATCGCTGACCGCTACGGATAAGGCGCCAGCAATCTGTAAGTCACGCTGACCTTCATCACCCTGGTAAGCATAGGTGCCGTCGGCTTCACGCACAAAGGGCTGAGTCTTCCCCTGATAGCCGGAGAACATATAGTCGCCCCGGTAATCTTTGGAGTTCATCAGACCCATAAGCTGCTCTTCGTACTGGCTCAGCTCAGATGCCAAGGCTTTACGATCTTGCGCGGTCAGCACACCTCCGCCTGCCTTTCCGGCAATATCGCGGGCGCTCTGCAGTACATTGTTAACCGAGTTCAGCACCGTCTCTTCCTGTACCAAACTATTCTGAGCGGCGGTCAGGTTGCCCTTGTGCTGAGTCAGCATACTTTGCTGTTCTTCAAGCTGTAGCAAACGCACAGAAGCAATGGGGTCGTCGGCAGGCGTGAGCATCCGATTGCCGCTGGCGATCTGCTCTTGGGTACGCTGGGCATTGCTGTAAGCGCGCTGCAACCCGCCAACACCGTTATTAAAAACTTGCAAAGTCGAGATGCGCATGGGGGTCACCTACCTGTTAGCGAAGGGCCGAGAGCAGTGTATCGAACAAGGAACGGGAAACTTGAATCACCTGAGCAGCGGCATCGTATTGCTGCTGATACTTGATTAAGTTAGCCGCTTCTTCGTCTAAGTTGACACCTGAGAGCGAGTCTCGGCTATCCGTAGCATAGGTAAGCAAAGCTCCCGTGGTGGCGGTATCCTGACGAGCTTGTGCCGTCAAGGTACCCACTTTCTCCACCATGCTACCGTAGGTATCTGACAAGCTAGCGCTAGAAGTACTGTCCTCACCCACCACCTTACTGCTTTGCAAAGCGGCCAAAGCTAAAGCATTACGGTTGTCTGAAACTCCGCCTGCGTTGAATGCCAGATTAAAGGTATCGCCATCTTGGGGCGCACCGCTAAAGGTCTGCTTTACGGTGTAAAGCGTAGTGCTCGTACCATTGTTGACTTCTAGGGTGTACTCAAGGGCGTTACTCTGCCCTGCAGTTGTCGCCAAGGTAGCGGGGGTGACCGTAGCGGTGTAGCCAGCCGGAAGGCTCGGCAGGGTTGCCGATAGGTTGCCAGAAGCACTGTCGTATGCCCAAGTCATCGGCGACACAGCTTTAAGGTCATCGGGCAACATGGCCGCATCTTGCGGAGGCACACTGTTATCGGTGATAGATGAAATCGTCGGCTGAGTTAGAGCACCTGAGCCCTTGTTCTGAAGGCCTGCTCCGCTTTTTAAGGGAGCTGCCAATGCCAACAGGCTAGGCTGCTTGAGCACTGCGCTAATATCCGCTGCACCGCGCTTGGTGGGTTGTAGCTGGAAGCTGTCACCCGCTTCAGGCGTGCCCGATATCGTCATGGTGAAGCCTTGGTCGCGCCCTTGGGCATCAGCAAAGGTCAGCTCACCACTAGGGGCTGTACTTACTGTGATGCTTGCTCCATCGCTCAAACGCTGCGCACTATAATTGCTGCCATCATAGGTCAGCTTGTAGTCACTGGTGGTTAGCTTGCCAGCATCCGTGATTTTTAGCTCGCCATCAGCCTCCGAGATATTGTCGGAGGAAACTACCACCCGCTCGCTCATCATGGCGCTGGTATTTATATCGCCAAACAGCGCCGCACCTGCATTACCATTTAGATCTAAGCCCTGTCCTAGCTGCTTGTTCACTGTTTCGGTAAGCACAAGGGCCATCTGACCCAAGGTGTTCAGCGTGGGGTTTAGCGAGTCCTCGCGGTAACGAATCAGGCCACCGAGCTGCCCGCCCGTAAGCAGAGAGGTAACCTCTTGGTTACGGCTATCCGATACGAAGTAAACACCCACCTGTGTTGGGTCATCAGTTGATGAACTAGCCTCCAGACGATTGACCTGCTCCCCCACCACCAAAGGTGAGCCACTGCTACCCACAAAGACGTTTAGGGTGCTGGCATCTTGCTTGACTACGTTCACGCCCACATAGGTGGACAGCTCGCGAATGGCTTCATCGCGGGCATCCATCAAATCGTTGGGCTGAGAACCATTGGCCACAGCTTCAGCAATGGTACCGTTCATTTGGCCAATACTGGTCGCCAGCTGGTTGATTTGGTCGGTCACTGAGCCAATTTCAGTGTTCACCAACTCGCGCTGATCTGACAGCGTGCTGTACAGGTTGTTAAAGCGCTTCGCCGTACCCTCAGCATCGGTCAGCACCAGTTGGCGGCTGGCGGCGTTGGCAGGATCATCCGCTACGGTTTGCAGCGCTGAGAAAAAGCCCTGCATGGAGCTAGACAGACTGGTGGTGCTACCTGCCAGCAACGAGTCCAGTGATTCAATCTGTGTTTGATAGCTGGCGGCATCGCTATTGAGCGAGGTGGTGGTGCGCAACTGGCTGGTCATAAAGTCGCTATAAACCCGCCGCACATCCAATAAGGTCGTGCCCGTGCCCATATAGGCGGTGCGCGCAGAGAACTGGCTTTCGCGGCCTGCATACATCGCTCTCTGGGTCGTTTCTTGGCGACTATAGCCGGGGGTATCGACGTTGGCGATATTGTGCCCCGTCACAGCCAGCTTGATTTTGCTGGCCTCCAGCCCACTGCGGGCAATACTAAGTAGATCTGACGACATGGCGATTAACCTCGAGTTCGCATGGCAGGTGTGGCACCGGCAGCAGCGGTATTCTGATAAGTTTGTTGTACTTTGCGGGCCACTTGCGTCACCTTGCTCGCATAGTCAGGGTCAGTTGCGTAACCGGCCTTCTGCAGTTCCTGCATGAAGCGCTCGGAACTCCCAGAACTCTCAGCCACCTTCAGTGCAGCCTGATACCGACCACTTCCCTGCAAAAGATCGGCATAGTCATTAAAGCTTTGTTCAAAGGAATTATAGACCCGGAACCCTGCAACCTCGCGGGTGGGCTTGCCGTTGACATACTCGGTGGTCGCCACCTGAGCCGAAGCCCCTGTCCAAGCCGTGGATTTAATCCCAAATAAGTTGTGGCTATTACCACCATCTGCGGTGCGGATCATCGACTTGCCCCAGCCGGTTTCAAGGGCTGCTTGGGCCACCAAAAAGTGCGGATCGACCCCCAATTGCTGTGCGGCTTTCTCGGCCATGGGCAACATGGTGCTGATGAAGTCCTCACGAGACTGGAAGACTGAATCCGCATACCCTGCTGTTGTTTCTGCAGCATTTGTTGCTGTAGTTGTCTGAGACTTTTCTGCCGCCCGATTTAAACCGCGCAGCGCAGCGGCCCACTGCTGGCCTGTAAAAGTTTTTTCAGTACTTGCTACTCGGCTAGTCGCAGATAGAGCATTGGAACTTCGCGCCCTAGCGGCCAGGGTATCCCCGGTTGCCGCTGCCGTAGAGCCTGTGGTTTGCTGAGCTTGCATCTGAGCATGACGCAAAATCGCCGCTCGACTTGGCACCGACAAGCGGCGCATGGCCAATAGCCTAGAGTCGTCCCGCGCCGCGACGTTATTCTGCCCAAGGCTGTTAGTGCCTGTGGTCGAGGCCGCCGTGGCATTAGCGCTAGGTGCCCCTGAGACCAACTTGCCACGCCGCTGGCTGAGCTGGCGTACCAAGACATCACTCAGCCCCATACCACCGCCTTCACGAGACAGGCTGACAGCTAATTGCTGATCGTGCATATCGCGGTATTGCAGGCTGGCTTGACTGTTAAACGGATTGTTCTTATCCGCCATCACATCGCTGGCCGCTCGCATGGATTTGAGCATCTGCCCCATAAAAACTGACTCAAACTCTTGGGCCACCTTGCGTATATTGGCATCGCTCTCGCGATTTTCGCCCACCTTCAACTCACTCAGACGGTTGAGGTCGGTATAGCTGCCATTATCGAATGTCGGTGTCATGGCTTACCTCAACCTTAAATGACGATCAGATCGGCTTGTAATGCGCCAGCCTGTTTGAGCGCCTCTAAAATGGCCATTAAATCACCCGGCGCGGCACCTACTTGGTTCACTGCGCGGACGATTTCATCTAGCGTTACACCCGGTGCAAATTTGAACATCGGGCGGGCCTCCTGATCGGCCTGCACCCGAGACTTAGGCACCACCGCCGTTTGCCCACCGGACAGCGCATTCGGTTGGCTAACGCTGGTATCCTCAGAAATCGTCACCGTCAGGCTGCCATGGGTCACTGCTGCCGGTTGTACCCGCACATTCTGACCAATCACGATGGTGCCAGTGCGCGAATTGATGATCACCTTAGCCACCGCCTGCCCGGCTGAGACTTCAATATTTTCTAATACTGATAGGTAATCGACCCGTTGCCCTGCATCTTGAGGGGCCGCCACACGAATAGAGCCACCGTCTATCGCTTTGGCGACATCCGGGCCTAGTAACTCATTGATTTGATCGACAATATTTTTAGCGGTAGTGAAATCGGGGCGATTTAAATTCAGTACCAAACTATTGCCTTGGTCAAAACCACTAGGCACGGCCCGCTCCACAGTGGCTCCGGAGGGAATCCGCCCTGCGGAGGGCACGTTGACGGTGATTCTCGAACCATCCGCACCGCTGGCATCAAAGCCACCCACGACCAAATTACCCTGTGCAATGGCGTAGACGCGGCCATCAATCCCCTTAAGAGGCGTCATCAACAGGCTGCCGCCACGCAGGCTTTTCGAGTTACCGATGGAGGATACCGTCACATCAATAGGCTGACCTGGCTTAGCAAAGGCCGGTAAATCTGCGTGAATGGAAACAGCCGCCACGTTCTTCAACTGGATGGTGCCAACGTTGGCGGGCATTTGGATGTCAAACTGGGCCAGCATGTTCTTGAAGGTCTGGATGGTGAAAGGCGTTTGCGTGGTCTGGTCGCCCGTACCGTTGAGGCCCACCACCAAGCCGTAGCCTACCAACTGGTTGGTTCGCACGCCCTGCACGCTCGCTAAATCCTTCAACCGCTCTGCGTGCGCTGTAGCGGCTAACAACAACGCCAAGCCTGCCATCATGTATCTGAACATGTGTCTTTCTCCCGTATCAGAAGGGCCACAGAGGGCTCAGGAAGAAACGATCCATCCAACCCGGTTGGCTGGTGTCGGCAAAGGCTCCGGTTCCCGAATAGGTGATGCGCGCATCAGCCACCCGATTCGAGGACACCGTGTTATCGGGCATGATGTCGTCTTTGCGGATCAACCCGGAAATACGCACTAACTCATCACCGGTATTTAGGGTCATCCATTTTTCACCCCGTATTGCCAATACACCGTTGGGCAGCACTTCTGAAATGGTCACTGTGATGGAACCGGACAGGCTGTTGCTCTGCTCTGCCTCACTCTGGCCATCGGTTTCACGGGTGGCGTCATACTGGGCGTTTAGGGTTTTTCGGCTGCCAGACAGTGGATTGCTCATGGACAGTACACCGCCAAGGAAGGAGGTTAAGCCAATATTGGCATTACTATCCTTGGTCAGGTTCGACTCAGCATTTTTACTGGCCTGGGTACGCTCGTTCAGGGTGATGGTGATGACATCGCCCACTCGGTGGGCGCGGCGATCATCGTATAGCGTGACTTCAAAACCCGGCTGGTAAATGGCCCCCATACCTTGCGCCGAAGGCATAGGCGTGCGCGGCAGTACCGGCGCATAGTAAGGATCATTAGGCTTGGGGTCCGGTGCCACACAGCCTGCCAAAGTAGCAGCCGATAGCAGCATGAATAGCCTCAAAAAACGGCCCATGAGCACCTCCCAAGACAGCGCACGCATTAAAGGTTCTGAGTAACAAACGACAGCATCTGATCCGCCGCTGAAATGACTTTAGAGTTCATCTCATACGCGCGTTGCGTGGTGATCATATTGACCAGCTCTTCAACCACGCTGACGTTGGAGTTCTCCAAAGTATTTTGCAGCACAGTGCCCAAGCCATTTAGACCCGGCTGACTGATTTGTGGCGCACCACTGGCAGCGGTTTCCAAAAACAGGTTACTACCCATGGCTTGCAGGCCGGACGGGTTGATAAAGTCGGCGGTTTGAATGTTGCCAATCACCTGCGGCGCAGGATCGCCCGCGGTGGTGATGGATACCGTGCCATCCTCGCCTACCGTGAAGGTTTGCGTTTCTGGAGGCACCACAACTGCAGGCTCCAACTCATAACCGTTAGCAGTCACAATCTGGCCATCAGAATTAAGGTGAAAGCTACCGTCACGGGTGTAACCAATAGTGCCATCTGGCATCAGAATCTGAAAAAAGCCCCGGCCATTGATGGCCATATCCAGCGGCTGATCAGTAGTCTGCAAACTACCCGTAGTGAAGATTTTTTGCGTACCGGCAATCCGCACCCCGGTACCCAATTGCAGACCTGAAGGCAATTCCGTGTCTTGCGTTGATTGCGCACCCGGCTGACGACGAACCTGATACAGCAAATCCTGAAATTCGGCGCGGTCTTTTTTAAAGCCGGTGGTAGAAACGTTGGCCAAGTTGTTGGAAATGGTGGTCAGATTCATGTCCTGAGCGGACAGACCCGTTTTGCTAACCCAGAGTGCTGGAAGCATGCGAAATCTCCTTAAGTGGCGGGTTCATGGCGCTGCGCGGGGGGACTGAAGTCAAGATTGCAATACACGTGCCACGGCTGCGGCGTCATCTTCAGCGGTACGCATCATCTTGATGTGCAACTCAAACTGCCGAGACAGTGCCAACATGGAAGTCATCTCATCCACTGCATTGACATTACTGCCCTCTACAAAACCTGAAACAACGCGAATAGTAGCGTCTGCTTCTACAGCACCACCGCTAGAGCGCACTAAGCCATCGGTACCCTTCTTCAACTGGGCTTGATCAGGATTGACCAGCTTCAAACGATCTACTGAAACGATCAGGTTAGGGTTCTCGCCAGATACCCGAATGCTGATGGTACCGTCGGAACCAATATCAATTTTCTCCTCAGGCGGGATGGAAATCGGCCCACCGTTGCCCATTACCGGAAAGCCCTCTCCGGTGCGCAGCATACCTAGCGCGTCAATCTGCAAACGTCCGGTACGCACATAAGCTTCACCGCCATCTGGGGCTTGCACAGCGATCCAACCCTCGCCCTCAACGGCTACGTCAAGGTCTCGTCCGGTTTCCTGCAATACACCGGCTGAAAAGTCAGTCCCGGGCCGCTCGGTCATGGCGTAGACCCGCGCCGGAAAAACGTCGCCAAACACTTGCATCGAGCGCGCTTGGGCAAAGTCCCGATGAAAGCCAGTGGTGGAAACGTTGGCCATATTGTTGGCATGAGCCTGCTGGGCAGCCGCATTCTGGCTGGCACCGGTCATGGCCACATAAAGTAATTTGTCCACGGGCATCTCCAGAGCGTGAATATTGACGCATGAGGTCTTGCAAGAAACTAAGCAAGGCTTATGCCCAGTAAACAAAAAGGCCCGTATAGGGCCTTTTTGGTAACATCGTGGCAACAACCAATCAGCGCAAGTTAATCAATGTCTGATTAATGGCGCTTTCTGTCTCAATGGTTTTGGCATTCGACTGATAGTTACGCTGCGCTACGATCAAGTTAACCAATTGATCGGACAGTTCAACGTTGGAGTCTTCCAAAGCACCGGAAACCAGATCACCCAACACACCAGAGCCCGGAGGGTTAATCACTGGCTCACCTGATTCGGATGACATTGCCCATTGGCTCTTACCCACAGAGGTCAAACCCTGCGCGTTGGCAAAGCTAGCCAGAATCACTTGGCCCTGCACTTTTGTTTGGCCGTTGGTATAGCGGGCAAAAATCATACCCTCGCCATCAATCTCAAGGCTGGCGAACTCGCCCGTGGTATAGCCGTCTTGGTTAATTCTATTAACAGCCGATGAGCTGGAAAATTGAGTAGACCCTGCTAAATCAAAAGAAATACCCTCATCCTCCGCTGTTACACCGTTAGAAACAACAACAGCAGGAGAGCCGTTATTTAACATAGATGGTGCCCACTTAATCAAGCTGAACGTACCATCCGCATCAAGACGCCAGTAATCTGTCGATTGCAATGAGTCTGGTGGATCTATTGTCAGAGTAGCATCCAGCAACGGCTCGGCAGCTGATGCAGCCTGATACGCATCATAAGTCGGATCCCCTATAACTGGCGGCGTGCCATATGTTCCACTCATCTCAGCATCATATGCTGTTATCACATTCGCTTTCACATCAGCAGCCGTAGGTGCCTCTACGAGGCCGACAGCCGTATTTGCTGTAGCATTAGAAGTACTAAGCGGCGGGATTAAATCATCAAGGGCATCTACAATAGCCGCTTTTACATCTGAAGCAAAGCCAGAGTCACTTATGCTATCAACTGCAAGGTAGGCATCATCTGTAGCTACCACCCCATTTGCAAGGAGTGCTGCAAGCGCACCAGCCTTTACATCACTTCCAGTTGGAGCAGCCACAGCATCAACAGCCATATAGACAGGATCTGTAGCGGCAACTCCTGCAGCCGTAAGCTGTGCCAATAAATTGGCTTTTGTCTCTGAGGCGCCCAGCGGACTTGATGTAACATCGTTAACGTTATAGAAAAAATCGCTTGCAGCAGCAGAACTCTTATCAATTGCGACTAACTTTCCTGATGTATCAAAATTCACGGCTACGCCAGGAGCAGTTGCTTGTTTCCCTGCTGATGCAACTGCTGCCACTGTCTCTTCTGCTGATGGAATAGGAGCAACACTCAAGTTAATGCTGTTAATGGCATCATACAAAGCGTCACCTGTACCAACCCCTTGAGCAACCAAAGCATTTAGAGCTGCTGTCTTTACACTAGCAGCACTGGCACCAGCAACCGCAGCAGCAGCCACTGCCGCTTGGTTAGACTCGCCAGCCAAGGGGTGGGAACCGTCAATCTGAACATTCATTGTCCAAGCATTCGGCCCTGTTTTTACAAAATACTGACTCATCACATGGGCGTTGCCCTGAGCATCGAAGATATTAGCCGAAGTTGCCCAGTTATAAGTTGTAGAATCCGTCGGATTAAAAGGAGAAATTGTCGGAACCACCGAGCTTGAATTTAAGTTTAATCTCTGCGCAACCTCGGTGGTTGCTTTAGGGTCTTGATTATTGGTTTGCACCTGCAAATCACCCACAACGCCCGTTTGTAGATTACCATTATTATCAATGGTATAACCTTGCAAATTATACCCATTACCATCAACAATAAATCCATTTGTATCCGTACCAAAGTAACCGGCACGGGTGTAAGTCAGTGCACCATCGTTACTGACTTGGAAGAAGCCACTGCCATTAACCGCCATATCCAGCGGGTTATCGGTATAGGTAATATTACCTTGGTTAAACAGTTGAGATACTTGGCTCAGCAGCACACCACTGCCTGATTGGTTTTTAGTGTTGCCCATAATTGAAGAGGCATACACATCAGCAAATTCAGCCCGGGACTGCTTAAAGCCGACGGTTCCAGCGTTAGCAATGTTATTGCCTGTTACGTTCAGATCTTTGCTAGCAGCACGCATGCCGCTCAAACCAATATTGAAAGACATAGACAATCCCCTTCCTGAAATTTACTGACCTACAACCTGTACTTTAGAAAGCGCCATGCTGCCAACACCTGCGATGTTGAGCATCATTTCACCACCATCTTGACCGAGCGTTACACTACTGACCCGGGCAGGTAATAGTGTTGATAGCGCTGTAGTAGAACCATTGTTGCTGGACAAAGCTTCAAAGCGATAAGTACCTGCTGGCGCTACAGCACCGGCAGAATCTTTACCATCCCATGAGAAATCCACATCGCCCGCTGCCTGCTGCCCAAGTTCTATTTGGCGCACCATAGTGCCCGCCGTGTTGTATACATTGACATACACGTTAGCACTACTAGAAGGCAACGAAACACTACCCAAAAATTCTCCACTGGTATCGACAACCGCTTTATCTGTCTCCAGCATCACGCTACGCCCCACCAGAGAAGATGCCTGTAGCGCTTGGCCTGACTGATAGTCGGTAAAAATATTTTCTACCGTACTATTAAGCTTATCAATCCCCTCAACTGTACTGAGCTGCGCCAACTGCGCAACAAACTCGCCGTTTTCTTGTGGCTCTAGCGGGTTTTGGTTATTGAGCTGTGCGACCAGCAGTTGCAGAAATTCATCCTGCCCCATTTCATCACTTTGTGTAGCCGTCTCCGTGCGCTTGTATTGATCAAGCGCTGAAGTTGCCGTTGCAATATTAGACGTGGTTGTCATGCTACCTCCGTTAACTTACTGACCTATGGTCAAGACCTTTTGCAACATTCCCTTTGCAGTACTCATAATGTCAGCATTGGTTTGGAACGAACGGCTAGCCGAAATCATATCGGCCATTTCTTCAACCACGTTGACATTGGGATAGTACACGTAGCCGTTTTCATCGGCAGCCGGATGTCCCGGTTCATAACGGGCTTGTAGTTCGCTATTATCTTCAACAATGCCCAATACTTGTACGCCCACACCGGCCTGATCATCACCTGCGAAGAGCGAATTAGATCCGCCAGACTGGTTTAGCATAGTGGCAAATACCGGGTGGCGTGCTCGATAGGTTTTATCGACACTTGAAGACACGGTTTCAGCGTTAGCCATATTACTGGATACGGTGTTAAGTCGCGTACTTTGCGCGCTCATGGCCGAGCCAGCAATATTAAAAACATTACCTAGAGACATGAAAATACGCTCCTTTATTCACCGCGCAAGGCGTTCATCAAACCTTTGAACTTGTCATTTAAAAAGGTAAAGCTGGCTTGAAAATCAACCGAGTTTTTGGCGTACTGCGCTTGTTCCAGATCCGCATCCACAGTGTTTTGATCCAACGAAGGATGCGTAGGAGTACGGAAACGCAGCGCTGGATTGACCAATTCCACACTCGCCAAATCAAAGTGATTGCTCTGAGTATGGCTCATAGAAAAACTCTGGCTGGCTTTCTCTGCTGAGGACAGTGCCGCCGAGAAGTCTAAATCGCGCGCCTTGTAGTGCGGCGTATCGGCGTTGGCGATGTTGTTCGCCAGCACTTCAGCCCGCTGGGTACGGAAATTCAGTGCCTTTTCATGAATGCCCAGCGCTTTGTCGAAACTGATGCTCATGAGCATGACCTGTCAGTTGGGTTCGTTACGATCAACCCAAGCAAAGATCGCACCACAGGCCGCAATAACTGATCCGCAAAGGGCTTACCGCCAGTCACCAAAGACCAGCGTCAAAGGATTGCTGCCATCCTGCTGGTTTTTTACAGGCAAAAAAACAGAGCGACAGATTCCCGTCACTCAACGCAGGAAGGAGGATTGCCTGTTACAGAACAGCGGGTTCAGCGGAGCCACTCAAAGAGCAGCACACCGCCGACAGGGAAGGAAGCTACTTAACGCTGTAGATGATTCCGGGGCTGCATTGAACCATTTGATACAGCTCTGGCAGGCCATTTAGCGCTTCTGAGGCGCCTAAAAACAGATAACCACCGGGTTTTAGGGTGGCGTGCATACGGCGCAGAATGTCTTTTTTCACCTCTGGCGAGAAATAGATCAGCACATTGCGGCAAAACACAATGTCAAATTTACCCAAGGCGGCGTAGCTATCCAGCAGGTTCAAGGGGCGAAATTCGATACGACTTTTCAGCGCAGGCTTGACGGCCCAACGCCCACCTTCCTTGGCGTCAAAATAACGCTGCAATCGCTCGTTAGATAGCCCACGCCCAATGGCCAAGCTATCGTACTCAGCATTGCGGCAGGCATTGAGCATGGTGGCGGAAAGATCGGTCGCTACAATCTGCGCACCACCTTTCATCTGCCCCGGATTACTACGCTCAAACTCATCAAGGCTCATGGCCAGCGAGTAAGGCTCCTGCCCAGACGAACAGGCCGCTGACCATATCCGCAGTCGCTGGTTGGGACTCGCTTTGAGTAACTCAGGTAGCACCCGCTGCTTTAGCACCTCAAAGGGGTAGGTGTCGCGAAACCACAGGGTTTCGTTGGTGGTCATGGCATCAACCACCTGATCGCGTAACGCATTGCGCGACTGAATACGGCTAGTCAGCTCACCTAGGGTTTTGATGCCCTGCTGCTCCATCAGCTTATTCAGACGGCTTACCACCAAGTACTGTTTATTGTCTCCAAGCTGGATGCCACTTGTCTTTTCCAGAAAGACCCGGAACTGCTCAAATTCAAGATTATCCAACACTGGGCTATTCACCTTTGCTCACTATCTCTTCAAAAATCCAGATGATGTCCCTGACCGGCCTATCGCTAGGCTTGGCTAACAGGTCAACTTTTATCAATGCTCTTAATGCGGTCGATTACCCGACCGGCCAACTCATCCGGCTGGAATTTTGCGAGAAAATCACTCGCACCCACCCGCTTAACCATGGCTTGGTTAAACACGCCAGAAAGCGAGGTGTGCAGAATGATATACATATCCTTCATCTGTGGATCGCTACGAATCTCGGTGGTTAGGGTATAGCCGTCCATCTCCGGCATCTCAATATCGGAGATCAGCATCAGGAAATCCTTGGCGGGATGCCCTCCTTCGCTGATTTGCTGCTTAAGGTAGCTAAGCGCCTGCCGCCCGTCGTTCATAGCGATCACCTCAACCCCTAAATGCTCCAAACAGCGTATAACCTGCTTGCGTGCCACTGAGGAGTCATCCGCAATCAATACTTTGACGGGGCCATCTTCTTCCGCGTGGGCCTGCTGGGCTTGCTGAACCTGCGCGACCTGTTCGGTCACACTCTCGGAGAAACGCTCAGAGACAGGCGCAACCTCTGCCAATACTTTCTCGACGTCCAGAATCTCCACCAGCTTGCCGTCGATATGGGTGACAGCCGTCAGGTAATGGTTACGGCCTGCACCGCGAGGGGGTGGCAGGATTTCTTCCCAACGCATATTGACGATACGCTCTACAGAGCGCACCAAAAATCCCAACACCTTGTTGTTGTACTCGGTGATGATGGCAAAGGTGTTATGAATATCCTGAAGCAGCGGCTTTCCAGTGGCCAACGAGAGATCGAGAATGGGCAACACACCGCCTCGGATGCTCGCGACACCGCGCACCACAGGGCTAGACTTTGGCATCACCGAAAGGTGTGGGCATTGCAACACCTCTTTGACTTTGAATACGTTAATCCCATAAAGCTGATTGCCATCAAGACGAAACAGCAACAGCTCCAGCCGGTTCTGCCCAACGAGCTGTGTGCGCTGGTTAACCGAATCTAATACACCGGCCATGCCAGTTTTCCTCTTGGTTTGCAAAAGCCTGCCTTTTTCAGCACGCCTCTTGCTTGGTTCAATGCATGAACAAAAAGCCGACCTACCTTCAGCGCCTGCCCCACCTGTGGCGCACCATCGCCCTTTCACTCATGAGCCTATACAGCTTGGGATATACACCAGTAACGCTGGCAACAACACTCCCTCAGCAACTTATCGACGTAACCCAATCATTTCTTGAGCAGGTAGTCGCCGACTATCTACAGCGTAGCGCGATTCAAGGCCGCTATGAGATACAGGTGAACCGAATTGACCCACGCCTACGCCTAGCCAGCTGTGATACCCCTCTTAGCGCTGCACTAGAAAACTCGGCACAACCCATTGGCAGGGTCACCGTACGCATACAATGCGACAGTAGCAGCCCTTGGACCGTTTTTATGCCTGCGCAGGTCAGACTGTACCGTGAAGTTATCGTTGCGACTCGCCCACTACAGCGTCAAGCATTAATTGCTGAGACCGATATTTCCCTCGCCGAGCGTGACGTAGGCTTGCTCTCGCAGGGTTACTTAACCAGTCCGGAGCAAGCGGTCGGCAACACCTTGGTGCGCAGTTTATTGCCCGATCAGATCCTAGCACCCTCTTTTTTGCAACAGCCAACGACCATTCGCAAGGGTGAACAGGTCATCATCACCGCTATTACCTCAGGTATCAGCGTTAGAATGCAGGGAGAAGCGCTGTCCGATGGCACAACAGAACAACAAATCAGAGTGAAAAATCTGGGCTCAGGACGGATAATCAAAGCGCGCGTCGTTGGGCCAGGACAGGTTGAAGTCAATATGTAATCATTTAGTCTAGCTCGGTATCGAAACTCGCGTACTCCCAGCCGAACTATTGTCTTTTGTCTTTGAAAAGCGCTTAAGTTTTTCCAAAACGAGCCGATAGTAAAAGCGACTACTGATTTTCCGAGGTTTCCTACCATGGTCATCGACTTTAATAGGCCAAACAATCCTGGCCCTGTGGGCGGCGGGCGCTCCAATGCCGCACAAGGAAGCGAGCGAGCCACTGGCACCCCTCGCAGCGGTACCACTGAGGCATCCACAGAGAGCGAACTGGTCCCCACTGCCAGCATCGGGGATAGCGTTCAACTCAGCCCTGAAGCGCAGCAACTGCAGCAAGTAACAGAGAAGCTGCGCGATATGCCTAGCACGGATGAAGAACGCATTGCTAAGCTTAGGCAAGCCATTGCCGATGGCAGCTATCAGGTAGATAGCAAACGGCTAGCCGCTAAACTAGTTGCTTTTGAGACACAAGACGGGCAATAAGCAGTCTTTCCTCAACGACTGATTTTGGAGCTTGGCATGCAACCCACTGAACTGCTTCAGCAACTTGCAGACGACATCACTACAGCCAGCAGTCTGCTTGAGCTGATTGATCTGGAGTTTCAGGCGCTCAACACGCGCGACCTTGAGCAGCTCGGGGACATTCTGGCCCAAAAGCAACCCTTGGTCGCGCAGTTAAGCCAACACGGCACTGAGCGCTCAAAAATACTGACCGAGCATGGACTGCCTAGTACGCGGGAAAGCCTTGCGCGCTTAAGCCAAAGCCCTGCAGAGCGGGCACGGCTTGTGTCCTTAGCAACAACCCTTGAAGAGAGTCTTGAGCGCTGCAAACAGAGTAATGAGCGCAATGGGCGCTTTATCAATACCCATCAAATTGCTTTAGACAGCATGCTGTGTGTTCTCAGAGGCACACCTAAAACCCCTACACTCTATGACCGCACCGGCAGTACAGAAAAAACTGGACGCCAGCGTTCATTAAGTCAAGCCTGATACTCAACTGCCATGGCAGCAGACCGCATGTTACGTTTACACTCTCCCAAAAAATCCTTGAGGAGAAACAACATGCAGGAGTCGCTTGAGTGCAGCAGCCAAGAATACTAAAAACCCCTCTGGAAATAATGGCTGTGCTGCGGCCCTTGCAGGCAAGCCACACGCCCCTCATCCTGCGCTTTCAAGGACACAGCTCGAGCTATCAGTCCTACCTGATCCAAGTGAACAGTGATTACGAGCTACTGGCGCTCGACGAAATTATCCCCAGCGATGGCGAACTCTACCTGCATAAAGGTCTCCCTTTTAAAGTAGAGAGCTTTTATGAAGGCGTGCGCATCTCTTGGAGCAATACCCATCCCGTGCAACACGGTGAGCTAGATGACCTACCCTGTCACTGGTTAGCCCTGCCAGATGAAGTCGTTTACTACCAACGACGCACCGCTTACCGGGCTTCCCTTATGGGGCGTCAAGTATCCGCCCAGCTCTCAGATAACAGTCGTAACCTAGAATTGGAAGGCGAGCTTGTGGATATATCCACAACAGGTTGCAAACTGAGAGTACAAGGTAATCTCGAAGAGCGACTGCAATCGGGAGCCGTCTATGAGAATCTACTGGTGCAGCTGCCCTTTGGGGAAATGATTATCCCCGTCGAACTGCGACATGTGAATTACGATCAGGCCCAAGACCGCACCTTTTGTGGCTTCCGCTTTCATCGTATTGAGGGCTTAATCGAGCGCGATCTGACGCGTTTTATTACCCAACTACAACGCGAACTGCGCCGTATGATCTAAAACTAGGTGCGCCACGGAGCGGTTAGCATTCCCTCCCTCGCTGGGATTTATCTGCCCTAGCACTCCTGAATAACGGCGCATCTCCCAGCCCACACCCGCCATACCCTAGGCATTACGACGAACGCACAGAAAAAGACAACGAATGTCGCCTTGCGACCTCCTGACCAATTGGCCAGCAGCCCCAAGGTGAGTTAGTCTAGGGTAAAAAGGTTTTCAGGAATGCCCTGTATGCCACAGCCAAGCAGCAAGATCCAATCGCAGCGCCAGGTTCATTGCAAGGATTGCAGCCTTGCTCCTTTGTGCCTGCCGATCTCACTTAACATGCAGGATATGGACACCCTTGACGAAATCGTCAAGCGGGGCCGGCCGTTGAAAAAGGGTGAAGTTCTGTTTCGACAGGGCGAGCCCTTTGACTCCGTGTTTGCCGTTCGTTCCGGAACATTGCGCACCTTCAGTGTGACAGACGGTGGTGAGGAGCAAATCACAGGTTTCCATTTGCCCAGTGAGCTAGTGGGGCTCTCCGGCATGGATACCGAAAGTTATCCGGTAACCGCCCAAGCATTGGAAACCACATCCGTTTGCGAAATTCCGTTTGAGCGACTGGATGAGTTAAGCATGCTACTCCCTCAGCTGCGCCGTCAGTTGATGCGGATCATGAGTCGGGAGATTCGCGACGACCAGCAGATGATGCTATTGCTGTCAAAGAAAACGGCTGATGAGCGGATTGCCTCCTTCCTGATTAACCTGTCAGCGCGTTTTAGTGCCCGAGGTTTCTCAGCCAGCCAGTTCCGCCTGTCCATGTCGCGTAATGAGATCGGCAACTATCTGGGACTGGCCGTGGAGACGGTTTCGCGGGTGTTCACGCGCTTCCAGCAAAACGGCATCATTGAAGCGGAAGGCAAGGAAGTGCGCATCCTCGACTATATCAACCTGTGCAGTCTGGCAGGCGGCATCGTCGAGAGCTGAAAAGGGCTTCCGTAGCGCGCTCTGCCTGTGTTTTGGCATAAAAGTGAGCGCGCTAGGAGACTGTAAGGGCTGCCTCAGTGCCCACAATTGCAGTCGTGTCCCCCTGCGAGCATCTTATTCAGGTCGGTTTTTCTGGGCAGTGGCTCTAGGGTGGGTTTGTTGTCGAGTTGCTTCAGGTGTTGGATGTAGTCTTCCGGTAAGCCTCGGGCAACCGCACCGGTAATGATGTAGTCAAGGTAGCCGCTGCTGGGCAATGTCACCTCTCCTAATGACGACTTTTTGTACACAAAAACAGAATAGAGATTGCCATCTAGGCCGATGACCTCCATGGGAAACTGGAAGTAAGCGCCCGTACCATCGAGACGCGCACCTTGGCAGGCATCCAGGTAGTCGGCATCACTGAACGACACTTGGTAAATCACTCCCCACAGCTCCGCACCAGAACACTCCAGCAGACTTTCTAGTCCGCCATCCCAGCGATCAGCATGACCAAAGAAACCCAGCGCATACTCTGGCAGTCGAGCCACCATTAGCGGTTTTGGGTTATCACACCGAACACTGATCTGTTCGGGGTGCATGTCGGCACCGTAAGCGAAATACAGTAGATCGGCGCTATCACTGGGCGCATTCATGAGCATCATCCTGTCGGGAGTGACTTGCAAAAAGGGAATCGGGCTTCTTGGTTATTCTGAGCGTTACGCCAGCCTTAGCGGCGGTGGCGGGCTCAGTGTCAGCCACAAGCTTTAGTTCGTCTAAGCTACGAGCGAGCCAGCGCGGAACGTGGTCGCAGTACAGGTCAAACCGCTGAAAATCCTGACTTTCTAAGAAAGGCCGTAGGATCGCTTTGGAGTTGAGGCCTGTATCGCTATTCAGTGCCGCTTCGAGATCAAGACGGTAGTGGCCTTCACTAAGGCGTTCTGGGTGGGGAATTTCATCGGGGCTGATGGCTGCTAAGGTTTGGGCCGCTCTAGCGCCTTCACCTGAGCATTTACCGGCCTGTGGTTCAGGTGTCACTGCCACTTGGGCTTCTTGATGCTGCAGTTCCTGTTCACTATGGGCGACTTTCTCCAATTGTTCATGCAGGGTGCCTTCCGATTTCCACGTTCGGAAACCCAGCTCCTCTTGCAAGATGGAGTACAGCAAGCCTCTGACTTCACCTGACAGTAATATGCGACAATCGCCCAACGCAGCGGCCACAGCCGCTTTTAGGGTGTTTTTTGCAGCGAAGATGTTCATGTCGGCGCTAATATTCAGCGGTGCTTGCTGCCTGAGCTGCCACCCTTCTGGCTGTCGCTCATAGAGCTGTAGCGCTCCTGCGCTATAGAGTCCGATGGGTTGCCCATGTGAATTCACATAAGCCGCTATTTTCATGTTGGCTCCTGTAGACAGATATTTATTCAATCTCAGAAAGTGAGCATCCGCAGAAGACTGCGGATGCTACCTATAACGAGACACCAGAAAACACTCAGTCAATCGACTAGCCAACGCGCTACCAAACGTTAAGCAGCCATTCTTTGTTTTTCTTGTGCTCCATGTCGGCAAACAGGGTGTTGGCCATCTGCTCAGCCAACCACATAGCGCCACCATAGCCGACGGTGGGATAACGATAGAGCCCGGCCCGGTCGTAGGTAGGGAAGCCTACGCGTAGCATGGGAATGCCGTAATCAATGGAGATAAAGCGCCCTTTGGAGTGCCCCAAGATCAGATCAAGTTCAAGGCCTTCGTTCTTGATGCGGTTTTCCAGCTCCCAGAAGTCGGCGTTCATGATGATTTCCATATCATGATCAACGTTTTCTTTGAGGGCCTTAACGCGCGGGTCGTCAGGGTACTTCGAGTTATCGTCACCCAGCAGCAACAGGACGGGCTTCATTTCTAGATCAAGGCAGAACTCCGCCAGACCTATTACCAAATCGGCAGCACCGTAGATGGCCACGCGTTTTTCTGCCAAAAACATGTGAGTCAAGTCAGCCAAGGCGTCGATGGCGACCCCGCGCTCACGCACCAGCGACTGCGGAATGGCTTTACCAGTCACCGCCCGTAACTGCTGGAGAAAGCTGTCGGTGTTACGAATGCCAATGGGAGTTGGCCCAATAATCGCCGGGATTTTGAAGGTCTTCTGCAGGAATTCAGCGGCCTTAGTACCCTCGTAACGGTTCAGGGCGAAGGTCGCCATGGCGTTCCCGGTATCGGTCAGGTCTTCGATGGTGGTGTTGCCATGAGACACGGCGCTGCCATCGGGCAATACGGGCGAATCGAAACTTTCGATCTCGAACAGCACGTTGGCTTGAATGTCCATTTCCGCCAACAGGTGTTTGAGCTCTTTGACATCCCCCGGATTCACCCAACCGGTAAGCAGGTTGATCTTGTTGTTAGGGTTGTCGCGCTTGGCAAAGTGCCGCACCACGTCCCGAACCGCCACATCGTAGCCACTGATCATGCTGCCAACGAAGCTGGGGGTGTGCATGGCGATGAGGTGAACTTCCCGGCCGGGGAATTTCTCCTTCAGCAGCCCTTCGTTGAGCTTCTTGATCACCCCATCGACGTCATCACCGATAATTTCCGTCGAGCAGGTGGTGATGATAGGCACCACTTTTACGTCCGGGTAGCGGCTTAGCAGCACATCAACGGCTTCCTCGACCCGTCCGCACGCGCCAAACACCGCGCCGTCTTCATGTAGGGAGGAGGATGCCAGCTCGAAGCTTTCCTTGAAGTGCTGGGAAAAGATCAAGCGGACGAACATCACACAACCCTGTCCGCCGTGAACGATGCCGATGCAATCCTTGATGCCAATACTGACAAACTGTGCGCCAGCGGGCTGGCAGGTGAAGATCGGGTTAACCGTACCGACTCGGTCTTTTTCCTTAATTTCGCAGGACATACTGATCCCCTGTTAATAGTGTTTGTCAGACAGCTCTTCATTGAGCGATCCGCTGATGGTCAGGTAATCCAGCCGCGCTTTTAGGGCTTGCATCAGCTCAACAAGCTCAGGCTTGGACATAGCGTTAATCCAGGGATAGCGCTCCTTGTAGGCGTCCACCAGAGACACCGCATCTACCCAGTAACAGCGGTCAGAAGGGGTGCTGAGATCCACAGGCTCACCACACAGCAATTGCTGAGCCTTTTTGAGAATCTCCTCGTTCTGGCGCTCACGATCCCAGTTACGCGAGTGAAACTGCCAGAGACAGTGCTTCATGATGTAGTCGATCAACTGTTCAACCTGTTCAGCCATGGGCTGAGCGGGCGACTCGACTTTTTGCGTGCTTGCATTCATGGGGCTCGTCTCCTCAGGCACTCGCTGCCGCAGTCTTGGATTCGAAGACCGGGTATTCCTTATCGCGCAGATGGGACACGCTGTCGTAGTTGCCGGTGTACTGACGCAGGGTCTCTGAGTTGCGTACCTCGTCGCTCAGGCTGACATCTGAAAGCATGCGGCGCGTGCGGAAACCTTGCTCAGTACTCAGCTCATCCTTGCTGATGTCGATGCCCGACAACTGGTGAATCGGCGAGTAGATGGCGTTGTAGATGTCGCGAGCAAAGCGCACCCAGCCTTCAAAGCCTTTGTAGGGGCCATTGTGATAAGCGTGGGCATTGAGGTAAGGCACCCGCACTTTCTTGGCCACTTCACCCGGACGTTTTCCCGTCAGGATGATGTCGGGCTTGAGGCGATCCATGGCTTCCAAGCTTTCCAGCTCGTTGGGGTCGTCAATGGCTAAGGTGCCCTCACCACAGCGAGCGATGCCTTTTTCCATGTCGCCTTGATGGCCAAATTTGGTGTACACCGACACCACCTTCAAGCCCATCTCCTGCTCGATGACATGCGCCCAGTGCCACAGCTTGGAACCGCCCGGCCACAGGCAGACTTTCTTGCCACGCAGGCGCTCCTTGTACCAGTCCAGCTCAGGTTTCCAACGCGCGACTTCTTCGTCGATGATGGCTTTGGCGCGTTCTTCAATGCCGAAGAACATGCCGATTTTGCGCAGGGAATCCGCCAGCGGCTCAAAGCCAAAACCGTCAATGTCCAAACGTGGAATGCCGTAGCGCACTCGTAGCTCGTTGCAGATGTACTCGGCTGAGCGCGCGCACTCCAGCACATTCAGGTGGGCACGGTGCATGGCACGCAGGCCATCATAAGAGCCGTTGCCGGTAAAGGTGGACAGCACTTGGATACCCATGCGCTTAAAGTAGTCCACCATGACTTCCTGATCGCCTTGGATGTTGTACTCACCCACGTAGTTGATCACGTAGTCGCTGGTGATTTCCGGCTCTACGGTACCCACCTTTTGGTTAATCCAAGCGATATTGATCTTGTGGTGCCCACCGGATTGGCTGGGCCCTGCAAAACCGGGCGAGTTACAAACGAAGATATCGACCTCTGGCATCTCTTCCATCACTTCCTCAGCGATGGCGTTAATATCATCGCCGATCAGCGCCGTGGCACAGGTCTGGTAGATACTCATCCGCTTAATTTCAGGGAAGGCTTTAAAGGCCTCGATAATGTTTTGCTTTAGCAGCTTTTCAGCACCAAATACGATGTGCTTTTCTTTCACATCGGTTGCATAGGTGTATTTCAGCTGGAAGTTGTCGTTATCGCTGATATAACGCTTGGTTTGCCAAGTGTCATAGGTACAACCCACAGGGCCATGACTGATGTGAATCACATCTTTCATTGGGCTGCCAATCACATGCTTAGCCCCGCAATAAGCACAACCGCGCTCAGAGATAGAGCCGGGAATGGTATTGAGATAACCTTGCGGCAGTGCATCGGCAATGGTTTCACCACTACCCTTTACCACAGCGTGGTCTTTGCGCGCTGGAATTACTTTACTGCAATCAAATTCGTGATGCGGCATGATGCTTCTCCTTTAACACCAGAACAGCGGATTGTTTTAGTCAAGGAGGCCGTATTTAACGACCATTTCCTCAAGCTGATCCATGGTCAGTGGCTTAGGAATCACGAAGTCTTCGTTCTCAATAATTTTGCGTGCCAGCTCGCTGTACTCTTTGGCTTGATTTTCTTCTGGAGCGAACTCAGTGACGGTTTTCTTATTAAATTCAGCCTTCTGAACCACGTTATCGCGTGGGACAAAGTGGATCATCTTAGTGCCAATGGCTGCAGTAAATTCCTCAACAAACTCCCGCTCACCGTCTACTTTACGACTGTTGCAGATAATGCCGCCTAAACGCACACCGCTTTGTTTTGCGTATTTCACCAGACCTTTGCAGATATTATTGGCTGCATAAATAGCCATCATCTCGCCGGAGGCCACAATGTACACTTCCTGCGCTTTACCATCGCGGATTGGCATGGCAAAACCGCCACAGACTACGTCACCCAGCACGTCGAAGAACACAAAGTCGAGGTCGTCGGTATAGGCACCGTTTTCCTCCATCAGATCAATAGCGGTGATAACGCCACGGCCTGCGCAGCCTACGCCTGGCTCAGGGCCACCGGATTCTACGCACTGGATGTCCATGAAGCCGGTTTTGATCACATCGTCGTTGGTGATTTTTTCTGCGCCTTTGTCACGCAGCATATCCATCAGGGTTCCCTGCGGTTTGCCGCCCAGAATCAAGCGCGTGGAGTCTGCTTTAGGATCACAGCCATGGATAAAGACTTTCTTATCATGAAAGTAAGCCAACGCCGCTGCAGTGTTTTGAGTGGTGGTTGATTTACCGATACCACCTTTACCATAAATAGCAACTTTACGAGTCATAACACAAAACTCCTTTAATCAATCAAACAAAAATGCTTTTGCGAGAAACGGGAGACAACCCTGAGATCACACACGAAACCGAGGCTTGCCAAACAGAATCACCTGAGGTGATACAAGGGATATAGCAACGGCTATGCCAACAACTGAAACTGCTACTCATAAAATAGAAATAAGCCAAAAGCTTATGATTAAAGGGGGCTATAACCTAGTTTACTGACCCTGTCTTTAACATGTGGCTAGGCGAGTGCCTAGCTATTTACCTAGCAATAGCTTTTTTATGTCCCGATATACACTTGTGTAAAAAATGACAATTCAAGCACAGTACCGCCTACCAAGAAAAATAGGCAATCATGGTAAATAATAGAAGCTGCTAGGCGTAGAATGTATATTTGCTATTTTTCAAAAAAGCACAGATAAGAGCAGACTACAAACTAGTGCAATCACTCTTTTGATACTGATAGGTACAGTGCACACACAGGAATTAGTGTAGTTTTAGGACTGCCAGCCAATTAAATTTACACAAATAAAAAGAGGCAATGAATATTGCCTCAAGAAGGGGGTATAAAACTGATTGTAGAGCGCCTATTGAGAGGAAGAATCAATGCCTCGATAGCTTTTATAGTTAATGCCATAGCGCTCCATGCGCACACCCAGCATACGCCGAGTCAGTCCTAGCTCTTTGGCTGCATCGCCCATGTGGCCGCCACTGTTTTTCAGCGCTTCGACGATCATTTCATATTCCACGGCCCGCACCTTGTCCTCCAGACTCAGGCCGAATGCAGTGCCGCTTTCCCGCGAGGTTTGCAGTGATGGCGGTAGGTTATAACTATGAATCACATCGTCATCCGAGAGAATCACCGCCCGCTCGATAACGTTTTCCAGTTCGCGTACATTGCCCGGCCAGTGGTAGCTCATCAGCATGTTCAGCGCTGGGGTCGAGATGCGCTTGATGCTTTTGCCGTTTTCCAAGGTGAAATTGCCGACAAAGTAGTCGGCCAAGGCAATCACATCGCTGCCCCGCTCCCGTAACGGCGGTACAGTGATGGGAAAGACATTGAGCCGGTAGTACAGATCCTCACGAAAGGTGCCCTGTTCCACCATTTCAACCAGATTGCGATTGGTGGCAGCGATGATCCGCACATCAACCTTTACGGGTTTGCTGCCGCCGACGCGCTCAAAGGTACGATTTTGCAGCACCCGCAGCAGCTTGGCCTGCACGGTCATGCTCAGTTCGCCCACTTCGTCGAGGAAGATGGTGCCGCCATCCGCTTGCTCAAAGGAGCCTTTGTGCAAACTCAAAGCTCCGGTGAAAGAACCCTTCTCATGACCAAACAATTCACTTTCTGCCAGACTCTCCGGCAGCGCCGCACAATTGGAGGTGATAAAGGCAGCTTCTGCATTGGGGCTGTTGTAGTGAATAGCATTAGCGACCAACTCCTTGCCCACGCCGCTTTCACCCAAAATCAGTACGGTGGCTTTGGTAGCCGCGACCTTGTGGATCAGCTCGTAGACCTCCTGCATGGGCTTGGAGTTACCGATGATATTCGAGGGTTTGAAGCGCTCCTTAAGGGCATGTCGTAGGCGGCGGTTTTCATTCTCCAGCCGTACCTTGTCGAGATTTTCCATCAGGTAGACTTCAACCACCGGGGCAATCATGGTGGCGATCATGGCCAACAGCTCAACGTCTTGCTTGAGCAGGCGCTGATTGAGGTACACCCGCTCCGCTCCCAAGGTACCCAAGACCTTTTGCGCGCGCCCGATGGGCACGCCAAAAAAGGCGGTCTTGGCTTTTGTGCGGTTCTTACTCGCCAAGGCTTCTGGGGGTTCGTGCGGCCTGCGCGCCACTATGGCTTTTCCCGTCTCAACCACCTTGCCGATCAAACCCTCACCCAAGGCATAAATGCCGCGTTTCTTTTCCTCTTCGGTCAGGCCAAAGCTGTCATGAATAAAAATGGTTTCGGCATGCATGTCATAGAGGGTCACGACACCACGCTGCATCTTCAAGTGCTGCTGCATGACCTCAAGGATGATGGCCAGCGCGTCGGCTAAGTCAGCGCTGCTGGTGATGATCTGGCTGATCCGATACAAAATCGGCAGCATTTTTACGCGGCACTCGCCGGTGAAACAGTGGCTGAACTCTTCGACGAAGTAGTCCACATCAAATTCGAGGGTAACCGTGTCGTCCATGCGTCTAGGTGCCTATCAGAAGTTGATCTGAGGCTAGAGCAAATTCAAAGCCAACTCACTTATTTTTTATATATACACAAATATAACGCTATGGCGCTGGCTTAGCTCGGCCCGCTTATCCCCCGAAAAAGTACTGGAAATGTCACTTTGGCTCTTCGGAAATTCACATAAATGTAAATTTATCGCCTCCCAAAGCTAACGCCGCCCTAGGCAGCCTCTGAAAAATCGGCAGGCGATGGCAGCGGCATAGTTATTGCCCAAGCTGTCTTCCATCTAGCTCTGCTGAGCGCTACCGCAGCGGGCCATTATTTTTAGGAAGAGCACGGGAGTAGCACCATGAACAGCACCACTATCGATGGATTGCCCCATCAAGCGCTTAGCCAAGAGCAGCGCTTGCAGATCATCACCGACACTATTGAACAACTGCGCCCGACCTTACAGGCCGACGGCGGTGATATGGAGATCGTCGCCATTGAAGGCTACAAGGTGCGGCTGCGCCTTAAGGGCATGTGTGCCGGCTGTACCGCAGCAGGTGAAACCCTAGGCGGCATTCGGCGGCAGCTGATGTTGGCCTTGGGTGAAGGTGAGCCGATTCTGGTGCTCCCCGAACTCAAGCACTAAACCCGCAAACTCCAAGCCTACCAGCACTAAAGCCAGCAAAGCGCTATAGCCCTTTACCCATAAGGACATTACCCAGCATGACTACCGATACCGAGCAGTACCCAGAAGCCCCCAGCTATCGTACCCACGTCAAGCGCTACCACTGGCTAGCCCGTTATGACGAAGAAACGGTCAAGGCCATTTTGGATGCCACGCCACTGGCCCATGTGGGCTGCATGATGAACGGCGTGCCCTTTGTCACTCCCACGTTCTTCTGGCGTGAGGGCGATCGGGTGTACTGGCATGGCGCAAGTGCTGGGCGTATGTTCAAGGCGCTAGAGCATCAGGATATTTGCCTGACCGTTTCATTGCTGGATGGTTTGGTGATTGCCCGTTCAGCCTACAACTTCAACTGTAACTTCCGCTCCGTGATGCTGCTAGGGCGTGCCGAGTTGATCACCGATGAAGCCGTCAAAGCTGAGAAGCTGCGCACCTTCGTCAACGGGCTGATTCCCAATGAATGGGAGCGTCTAAGGCCGGTGCGCGAAGATGAGATCAAGGCCACGGCCATCGCCTCGCTGCCCATCAGCGAAGCCTCGTGCAAGGTGCGTACAGGGCCGCCACTGGACGATGAAGAGGACTATCAATTTCCCAGCTGGGCAGGCGTTATTCCCATTCGCTATCAGGTATTAGCGCCGGAAGCCGATCCGCGCAACCTACCCGGTATCGCCATGCCAGAGGATTTGCTGAAGTTTAACTTAGGCTAACTTCGCCCTCAAAACCGCCGCCCGTCAGTAACGTACGGGCTGGCGTCCGGCCAAAGCGTGGGCAAGGGTTCCGCCATCGACCATTTCCAATTCGCCGCCAAGGGGTACGCCGTGGGCAATCCGGCTGACGATTACTCCTTTAGGGCTGAGCAACTGGGCGATGTAATGGGCCGTGGCCTCACCTTCCACAGTGGGATTGGTGGCTAGAATCACTTCCTGAAAACCTCCACTCTCCACCTGCACCAGCAACTCAGGAATGCCAATGGCTTCTGGGCCTATGCCATCTAAGGGTGAGAGCTGGCCGCGCAGCACAAAGTAACGGCCTCGAAAGCCGGTTTGCTCCACGGCAAATACATCCAGCGGGCTTTGCACGATGCACAGCAGGCCATCATCCCGACTCGGATCGGCGCATTGCGGGCAGATGGCTTGCTCGCTGAGAATCCGGCATTTCTGGCAATAGCCAACCTGCTGCATGGCCTGTGATAAGACTTCAGCCAATTGCAGTCCGCCTGCCCGGTTGCGCTCCAGCAGGTGCAAGGCCATACGCTGGGCAGTCTTTTGCCCGACGCCGGGCAGGATACGCAAGGCGCTAATCAACTGGCGCACCAGAGGTGAAAAGGACATGGAACTCCTGCCTGCGCAGATAACGGGACTAAATCACTGAGTTCAGCGGATTAGAAAGGCATCTTGAAACCGGGTGGTAATTGCATGCCTGCAGTCACGCCAGCCATTTTGCTTTGGCTATTTTGTTCGATTTTACGCACGGCGTCGTTGACGGCAGCGGCAATCAGGTCTTCCAGCACCTCTTTGTCTTCCTGCATCAGGCTGTCGTCGAGGGTGACGCGCTTCACGTCGTGGCGACCGGTCATCACCACGCTGACCAAGCCTGCCCCGGATTGGCCGGTTACTTCGGCATTGGCCAGTTCTTCCTGCATCTTTTGCATTTTTTCTTGCATCTGTTGCGCCTGCTTCATCAGGCCAGCCATGCCACCTTTCATCATGGAAAGTCACCTCGGGTTGTTTAGGGGTTCAATGCTGTGTTCGCGGACGACCGCTGAAAATCGGGCTTTCAGTTGCTGCACCAGCGGATCATCCTCAATGGCTTGCTCAGCTTGGCGCTGGCGCAGCAAGCGCGCACGGGCAGCGGCTTGGGCCGGGGTTTCCTGCTGAGGCTTGCATATTTGGATGTCCAGTGTCAGCGCGCGGCCATGATACTCGCTCAAAGCGTTGTTCAGGCGCTCTTGCTGCACCGGATTGAACAGCGCGCTCTGCTCAGGGTCAAGGTGCAGCGACCAGCAATCCCCCTGTTGAGATACCAGCGTGCAATTGACGGCAATGCTGCCGGTAAGCCCGGATAGGCCCAGTTTGGGCAGCAGCTCAATCCAATCAGCGGCTAGGCCACTGGCAGGCTGCGCAGCAAGACTGGCCTCAGGGATAACCTGCGCTTCTGTCTGCTCTAGGGTCTCGAAGTGCTCAAAGCAGGCTTCGCTGGCATCCATACTGGAATAATAGCTTTCATCAAAAGGCGGCTCCTCATCAGCAGCCTCCGCTGGGGTTTCCGTTTCTGCGGAGACAATCGGTGTAGGTGCAGGCGCGGGCAGATCCCAAGGCGGCACGAAGTCTTCAGAGGGTACTACCGGGGCAGATGGCGGTTCAGCGGCAACCTCGCCTCGGCTAAAGGGGATGATCACGGCGCTGTTACTGGTGGGCGTGGCGGGCAGCGCGGCTTCCACAGGTGTTGGCAACTCTGGCGCAGGTGCTACCGGCCTTTCCAGCCGCTGTGCAAGTGGCGCTTTAGGCAAATCGGTAGGTGATGGCGGGCTGAGCGATGCTTCAGTTGTGGCAAGGGGCGGAACCGGCGCTTCGCTGATACTCAGCGGGGTTTGCGGGCCACCCGGAACAGAAGCCGGACGGAAAGCCAGCATTCGTAGCATGACCATTTCAAAGCCACTGCGCGGATCGGGCGCTAAGGGCAGATCGCGGCGACCAATCAGCCCAAGCTGATAGTAAAATTGCACATCTTCACCCGGCAGTAGGCGGGCCAGCGTCAAGACGCGCTCACGGTCGCCTTGGGCGTTATCGACGGCATCCGGCAGCACTTGGGCGATGGCGATGCGGTGCAGCACGTTGAGCATCTCCGCCAGCACGGCGGGCCAATCGGGGCCTTGCTCCGACAATTGCCGCACCGCTTCTAGCAGCGCGCGGGCATCGGCTTCAAACAGGGCATGCAACAGGCCGTAGACTTGGCCGTGATCCAGCGTGCCAAGCATAGCGCGCACATCCGCTGCCAGCACTTGGCCTTCTCCGAAAGCAATAGCTTGATCGGTCAGAGTCAGGGCGTCGCGCATGGAGCCATCCGCCGCCCGGCCCAATAGCCAGAGGGCATCTTGCTCAAAGGGGATGGCTTCGACACTTAGCACATGGGCCAGATGCTCTACCACCCGATCCGGCGACAGGCTTTTCAGGGAGAATTGCAGGCAGCGCGACAGGATGGTGATGGGCAGTTTCTGCGGGTCGGTGGTGGCCAGCAGAAATTTAACGTGGGGCGGCGGCTCCTCAAGGGTTTTCAGCAGCGCGTTAAAGGAGTGGCTAGATAGCATGTGTACTTCGTCGATGAGGTACACCTTGTAACGCCCTGCGCTGGGCGCGTACTGCACGTTGTCTAGCAGCTCGCGGGTATCCTCTACCTTGGTGCGGCTGGCGGCATCCACTTCAATCAGATCAACAAAGCGGCCTTCGTCGATGGCACGGCAGGCGCTGCACTGGCCACAGGGTGTGGAGCTAACGCCCTGCTCGCAGTTCAAACATTTGGCAATGATCCGCGCGATGGTGGTTTTGCCCACGCCACGCGTGCCGGTGAACAGGTAGGCATGGTGCAAACGCTGGTTGTCCAACGCATTGACCAGTGCCCTGAGGACGTGGGCTTGCCCGACCATTTCGCTAAAGGAGCGGGGCCGCCATTTTCGAGCCAGTACCTGATAATTCATGCCACCATCGCCAGATAAATTCGCCTGCATCCGGCCTGTTAGCAGGGCCGGTATTCGGAGTGCGCGGGAGTCTGGCACAGAGCCGCGCCAAGGGCACGCACAACCCGCTCTAGCGCCGGATTTTCCCCTTCGAGGCTCAGCTGTAGGCCGTCGATCTCGCGGCGCACCGGATATTGCTTGCGCAGTAGGTCAAAACCGCTGCGCTGTGCGGCAGCATCGCCATTGAGCATACGGCGGAAGGCAGCATCGTCACGGCGCGGGTCGTAGACGGCGCGGCACAACGTCGTCAGCAGCTCATCGGGGCAAGTCTCGGCACTAAACTCCAGACGGCGTAGGGCTAAGGCGGGCATCAGTTGCTCTAGCTGTACCAGCGCACTCACACCGAAGGCTGCGCAAAAGGCCTGATAGATTTGCGCCGTGCCGCGCAATTTGCCCTCTAAGCTGTGGCCGGCAATGTGCGGCGTAGCAATTCGGCAGCGTTGCGCCAAGGCCTTGTCTACGCTGGGCTCATACTCCCACACGTCTAATACTGCCTGCAGGTCAGGGCGTTGCAGCAGGCAATCAAGCAGGGCGGCATTGTCCACTACGGGGCCTCGGCTGGCATTGATCAGCCAGCTGCCGGGGCGCAAGGCTGCCAAGCGCGCTTGATCAAACAGGTGCTGTGTTGGATGCGCTCCCTGCTGGGTTAGGGGCGTATGCAGGCTGATCACATCGCAATCGGCCAGCAACTGCTCAAGGCTGACAAAATCGCCGCCCTCCCGTGCCTGACGGGGCGGATCACAGACCCGCACCTGCCAACCCAGTTGACGCAACACCGCCGCCAAGCGCCCGCCCACCTGCCCCGCACCCAGAATGCCGTAGCAGCGAGAGGCCAAATCAGCGCCCGTATGTTCGGCCAGCGCCAACAGGCTGCCTAGCACATAATCCACCACCCCGCGGGCATTACAGCCCGGCGCATGTGCCCACTGAATGCCCGCCTGCCCTAAGTAGTCCAGATCCAAATGGTCTGTGCCGATGGTGCAGGTGCCGACAAAGCTTACCGGCGTTCCTTCCAGTAGGGCACGATCAACCCGCGTTACCGAGCGCACCAGCAGCACATCCGCCTCTGCTAGGGCTGAGCGTTCGAGGCTGCGCCCGGCAAAGCGTTGCACAGAGCCATGTCCGGCAAAGAATGCCTCGGCTAGCGGGATATTTTCATCGGCAAGAATGCGCATGACGGCCTAGGTATCCGGGTTATTTCAGGTAAAGATCAGGAGAGGTGGGCATATCTTCCAACAGTTTACGCAGGCCAGAGCCCCAAAGACCGCGTATTTCTTCAAAGTAGGGGTCGCTGTCCATCACTCGGTAGCCGTTGGGAATATCCAAGTGATTTTTGCGATAGACCAGCACATCCAGTGGCATCCCTACCGATAGGTTACTGCGAATGGTGGAGTCAAAGGAGATCAGCGCGCAACGCAGCGCTTGCTCTAAACCCAAACCGTGGCGCAAAGCTCGATCCAAAATCGGCTTGCCGTACTTGCTTTCACCAATCTGAAAATACGGCGTATCGGGCGTGGCCTGAATAAAGTTGCCCTGCGGATAGATATTGAACAGCGCCGGAGGCTCGCCGTTAATCTGTCCGCCCAGCAAAAAAGAACAGCTCATATCCACGCCACTGTTGGCGCTCACCGCATCATGCTCAGTGACTTCACGCATGGTCTGCCCGACCAAACGAGCGGCCTCAAATAGCGTGGGTACCGTCAGCAGATGGGGATCAGCGCCGAATAAACGCTGACGCAAGAGGCTCACCACCGACTGCGAGGTGGCCAGATTGCCTGCTGTTTGCAATACGATGACTCGCTCACCCGGCGTGCCAAAGGTGTACAGCTTGCGAAAGGTGGCAATGTGGTCGATCCCCGCATTGGTGCGCGAATCCGAGACAAACACCAGCCCTTCAGCCAAATTGATGGCGACACAGTAGGTCATGAGCGAGAAGGCTCCTGAGTGGATGATTCACCGGTAAAACCAGTCCCCTGCCCGCCCAAGGCTGACAGGGGTGGCCTTTACTGCTGTTGTTGCTGTTGCTGTTGCTGTTGCTGTTGCTGTTGCTGTTGCTGAACCACCTGTCCCTGCAGCTGTGTAGGGCTGACCAGCACGCGGGCGTGCATTTGCTCTGCACCACCGCCACGGCGCACACCGCGCACCGGGCAGGCATCCAGATAATCCAAGCCCACCGCCAGCTTTAGGTGACGCTCAGGACGGGCCAAGCCATTGGTGACATCAAAGCTATACCAAGCACCGTTTAGCCAGACTTCGGCCCAAGCATGGCTGGCCAGATGGCTGTCATCCTCAGTGAATAGGTAGCCGGAGACATAACGCGCCGGAACGCCTAGGCTACGCACGCAGGCTAAAAACACATGGGCGTGATCCTGACAAACCCCAGCACCCCCGGCAAAGGCCTCAGCGGCGGTGCTTTCTACCCGTGTGGAGCCCGGTGTATAGGGCATCTGTGCGTGCAGCGCCTGCATCAAATTGGTGAAGGCAGCCCGATCCGGCGTAGCACCCACCTGCTGCTCAGCAAAGGCACGCAAGGCGGCATCGGCTTGAGTCAGAGGCGTTGAGCGCAAAAAGGGCAGCGGTGAGCCCTCGAATAGCTCGAATTCGCTGCTCTCATCAATATCCACCTGACCGCTGGCGTGAATATGAATGGCGTTGTGTGGCTCATCCAAGGTCAGTACATGCAGGATATTGCCATAGGGATCAACCTGTTCACGGGCAGAACGCGGCAGGTCGAGGTTCCAGCTTAAGATGCGCTGGCGCGGGCTGGCCTGTGGGGTCAGGCGCAGGTATTGAATGCTGGCGCGCACCAGACTGTCGTAGCTATAGGCGGTGTTGTGACTGATGGAGATGTTCATGCGGCCTCCAGATAGGCACTGTGTATCGCGTCGCCCAGTTGGTGCAGTTGCTCGATGGATTCGGTGATCCATTCATGCAGGCCGTGTTCGAAGACTTCATCAATGACGGTGTAACGCACTCGCGCTTCCAATTCAGCCGCCAGACGCTTGGCGGGGCGACCGTTATCGCCGGGCAAGCTGGCTAGAATGTCTTGCAGCTCTTCCAGACAGGCCGACAGCGAGCGCGGCAGCTCAGGACGAAGCAGCAGCAGTTCAGCAACCTTACGCGCCCGTGGCGAGCCCCGGTACAGCTCGGCAAAGGCCTCAAAGGAGGACAGCGCACGCAGCAGCGCACTCCATTGGTAGTAGGCACGGGCGGAACGGTCGTCCGGGTCTTCACTCTCGCCCAGCAGTTTGTAGCGGGCATCCAGCAGGCGCAGGGTGTTGTCAGCACGCTCCAAGAAGGTGCCGATACGGATGAAGCGGTAGGCATCGCTACGCAACACCGTACCCACGGTTGCGCCTCGGAACAAATGGGAGCGCTCCTTCACCCATTCGCAGAAGCGGCTGATGCCGTATTGCCCCAAGCCTTGCTCGGCAATCACCAGCATTTCCAGCCAAGTGGCGTTGATGTTTTCCCAAATATCGGCGGTGATACGACCGCGCACCGCATGGGCATTGCCGCGTGCGCTGGCCAAACAGTTGTAGAGGCTGGCCGGATTTTCGGCATCCAAGGCAAAGAAGTGCAGCATGCGCTCGGCGTTCAATTCGCCATAACGGCGCAGGTAGGCATCTAGGGTGCCGGTAATCAGTAGCGGCATGGCCAGCTCGTCCAGCCCGTCGCCGCTGCCGTCTTGCGGCATCAGGGACAGGGAATAGCTGACGTCCAGCATCCGCGCCAGATTTTCAGCGCGCTCTAAGTAGCGTGACATCCAGTAGAGGTCATCAGCGGTACGACTAAGCATTATTCGGAATCCTCCACAATCCAAGTGTCCTTGGTGCCACCACCCTGTGACGAGTTCACCACCAGCGAGCCTTCACGCAGAGCCACGCGGGTCAGGCCACCGGGCACGATGCGGGTTTCTTGTCCGCTCAGCACAAAGGGCCGCAGGTCGATATGGCGCGGGGCGATGCCCTTCTCCACAAAGGTTGGGCAGGTGGATAAACAGAGGGTCGGCTGGGCAATGTAAGCGGCTGGATTGGCTTTCAAACGCTCACGGAAGATTTCGATTTCTGCCTTAGTCGCCGCTGGGCCAACCAACATGCCATAACCACCAGAGCCTTGGGTTTCCTTGACCACCAGTTCCGGCAAATGCGCCAGCACATGAGATAAGTCCGCCGGTTTGCGGCACTGCCAAGTCGGTACGTTGTTGAGGATGGGTTCTTCGCTGAGGTAGAAGCGGATCATGTCCGGGACAAAGGGGTAAACCGATTTGTCGTCCGCGACGCCGGTGCCGATGGCATTGGCCAGTACCACATTGCCGCTGCGATAGGCCGCCAGCAAACCCGGCACACCGAGCATGGAGTCCGGCTTAAAGGCCAAAGGATCGAGGAAGGCATCGTCCAAACGACGGTAGATGACATCCACCTGTTTGGCTCCGGCAGTGGTGCGCATGTAGACCTTTTCGTCACGGACAAAAAGATCGGCGCCTTCCACCAGCTCCACGCCCATTTCCCGCGCCAAGAAGGCGTGTTCAAAGTAGGCGCTGTTGTAGCAACCGGGCGTCAGTACCACCACGCAGGGGTTATCCAGCGGACTGGCGCTTTTTAAGGTTTCTAGCAACAGGCTGGGGTAGTGGTTGATGGGAGCGATGCGCTGCATGGAGAACAGCTCAGGGAACAGCCGCATCATCATTTTGCGGTCTTCCAGCATGTAGCTGACGCCGCTGGGGGTACGCAGGTTGTCTTCTAGCACGTAGTAGGTGCCATCGCCATCGCGCACCAGATCCACCCCGGCGATGTGTGCATAGACACCCCGGTACAGATCCAAGCCTTGCATGGCGATCTGGTAACAATCGTTGGCCAGCACTTGCTCGGCGGGGATGATGCCCGCCTTAAGGATACGTTGCTCGTGGTAAAGGTCAGCCAAAAACAGGTTCAGCGCCTTAACGCGCTGGATGCAGCCCGCTTCGATCATCCGCCACTCGCTGAAGGGAATACTGCGCGGAATGGTATCGAAGGGGATTAAACGCTCAGTGCCTTGGGCATCGCCGTACAGGGTGAAGGTGATTCCAGCCCGGTGGAACAGTAGATCAGCCTCGCGGCGGCGCTGGGCCAGCACTTCTGGCGGTGTTTCCGCCAGCCAACGAGCAAATCCTTGATAGTGCGGTCGGCAGTTGCCACTCGCGTCATACATTTCATTATAAAAACTGCGACTCATCACCACTCCTTGTCCTGCCCCGAATGCCATGTCGAGGCGGCACTCTTATTGCGGGGGTCTTGCCTTGGGGCTCATGGTTACTCTGTGCCCTGCTTACCCGGCCTAGCATGGCATGAGCGCGGTGAAAGATGCATTAGGTGGCAGATGAAAAAACTGCACCGCACGACCGGCGTCATGTGGTTATACGGCGCAATCTAGCGACTTAGGGCTTGCCGATGGCCTCTAGCACATACTGCGGCAAGGCAAAGGCTCCGACATGCAACTCCGGGGTGTAATAACGGGTTTTCATCCCACTGGCCGCAAAGCGCTGGCGCAGGGTTTCCAGAGGCCACTGACGGCTCTGGGCATCGCAGGCGCCCCACGCAAAGGTCATGTTGCCACCGATGTAAGTGGGCACCGCGCCTTGGTAGAAATGCCAATCCGTAAACAACCCGGTCATGCGCGCTGCGGTGGTTTTCACCTCATCTAACTGCATAAAGGGTGTGCCGTTTTGCGCGGCCATCAGGCCACCTTCATTGAGGATGCGCCGACAGGCTTGGTAGAAGTTCTCGGAGAACAGCACTTCTCCCGGCCCAATGGGGTCGGTGGAGTCAGAGATAATCACGTCGAAACGCTCCGTGGTGCTGCTGACAAAGCGCATGCCATCATCAATAACCAAGTTCAGGCGCGGGTCCTCAAAAGCGCCGTTGGAATGCTGGGGCAGAAAGGTTTTGCACATCTCCACCACGGTGGCGTCGATTTCCACCATGGTGATGTGCTCCACCTCGGGATGACGAGCCACTTCGCGCAGGATACCGCCATCGCCACCGCCGATGATCAGCACCCGCTTGGCCTGTCCGTGGGCAAACAGCGGCACATGGGTGAGCATTTCGTGGTAGATGAACTCGTCGGCTTCCGTGGTCTGGATGATGCCATCTAAGGCCATGACGCGGCCCATGCGCGCGTTCTCGAAGATCACCAAATGCTGATGCTCGGTGCGCACTTCATGCAGCAGCCGATCCATACGAAAGCGCTGGCCGTAGCCGGAATAGAGGGTTTCCTGATACTCGATCACAAGGGGTCTCCCGTTAGGCCGTGAAAAAGCCGTCCATTCTACTGGCCACTGGGCTTCAGGGATATTTCCAAGCAGAGATCAGACAACCGGCCTCATTTTGGAGGATACTCCAAGCCCCTTCCTGCCTTCTAAAAGCCTTCTGCCATGCTCTGGATTCCCTTTACCCTCTGTGCAGCCTTTACCCAAGCCCTGCGCAATGCCCAGCAAAAACAGCTTAGTGTCGAGGTGAATGCACTGGGCGTGACCCTCGCGCGTTTTATCTGGGCCTTACCGCTGGCGGCTTTTTACCTGTGGTTGCTCTACCAAGCGCAGCCCGCCGCCATGCCGCACTTTAGCGGACGCTTTGTGCTCAGTGCTGCCGGGGGAGCCCTGTCCCAGATTGCTGCCACAGCCTTGATGGTGCTGTTATTCCAACGCCGCAGTTATGCCACGGGCGTTGGTTTAGCCAAGAGTGAAGCCCTGCTTTCTGCCGCATTGGGGGTTGCCTTGTTTGGCGTGGTACTGGGGCCTGTGGGCTGGTTGGGCGTGGCGGTGGGTTCCGTAGCGGTGTGGATGATGCGCGGCCAAGGCAGTGAGGATGCACCGGAGCTGTCCACCGTGCTTATCGGTTTGGCCAGCGGCCTTGGTTTTGCCCTCACCACCCTGTTGGTGCGGGATGCCTGCCATCAGCTGGATTTACCCTTTATGCACACCGCCGCTTGGGTGCTGGTATGGACGATCGGGATTCAGGTTTCGGTATTGATGGCTTGGTTGCTGTGGCGCGATAGAGGCACCTTGGTCAAACTCTGGCGGCGGCCTTCGCTGGTGTTTCGCATTAGCCTGAGCAGCTCCATTGCCTCCCTGTGTTGGTTTACTGCGGTGAATCTGGAAGATGTGGCGCTGGTGAAAACCCTCGGCCAAATTGAGGTGCTCTTTACCCTGCTACTGTCGCGGCATTGGCTCAAGGAGCAGGTTGCTCAACGCGATAAGATTGGACTGCTGCTGATTTTACTCAGTGCGGTTCTGGTGGTTTGGCCGTCGTTGCCCCTGTAGATTGAGGATTGCCCATGGATCAGTCGCGCATTATGCAAAGCCTGCAACAACAGCTGCCCAATCTGCTGGCCATCTATGCCTTTGGCAGCCAAATACAGGGCACTGCCGGGCCAGAAAGCGACCTTGATTTAGCTGTTTTAGTAGCCGGTTATGCCGACCCACTGCACTTATGGGAGGTATCAGGAGACTTGGCTGATATTGCAGGCTGCGCGGTTGATCTGTTGGATTTACGCGCTGCCTCTACAGTGATGCAATACCAAATCATCACCACTGGCCAACGCTGGTGGCATAAAGATATTCAAGCACCGCTCTTTGAAGCCATGATCCTGAGCGAAAAAACCGAGCTAGACAGCGCCCGCCGACTGCTGCTTGAGGACATTCAACGCGAGGGGCGTGTTTATGGTCGATGATGTACTGATTAACAAGGCAGCCACTATTGAACGCTGCGTTCGACGCATACGGGAGGAATACGAAGCTGACCCGGCCAGCTTTGCCACCAACTACAGCCGTCAAGACGCCGCCATTTTAAATATTCAGCGAGCCTGCGAAGCAGCTTTGGATATGGGCCAACATTTAATTCGCCGCGAACGCCTAGGCATTCCACAAAGTTCGCGTGATGTATTTGGTGTTTTAGCGCAACAGGGCCAGATTCCTCTGGAGTTATCTGAGCGCCTCAAGAAAATGGTGGGCTTTCGTAATATTGCCGTGCATGACTACCAAGCCCTGCAACTACCCATTGTAGTCAGTATTATTGAGCGGCATTTGGAAGACTTTTTAGACTACAGTCGCTGTTTATTGCTTTACGATGCCAAAGGTGGGTGAGGCTACGCCTTTACCCACCCTACGCCGTTATCCGAACCAAAGCGTAGGGTGGAATAATCGCGTAGCGATCTTCCACCGTTAAGTTTGGATATGCAGGTTGCTTGTTTATTTGCCATATTTTTACAGATAACAATTAGTAAGCATCTTTAAACCTCAACCTCCCCAAAACTCCCCACCACCCTATGCCCTTCCAATCGCCCACCCTCCCGCGCTAATCCCACAGTCTGCATCCCCGCCTGCTGCGCTGCATCCAGCTCTTCTTTCACATCAGAGAGAAACAGAATTTCCTCTGCTGATAACCCGATAGCCGCTGCAATCCGCTGGTAAGAAGCCATTTCCCGCTTGCCGCCGCTGGTGGTATCAAAGTAGCCGGAGAACAACGGGGTCAAATCGCCCGCTTCGGCATAACCAAAGATCAGCTTTTGCGCCTGAATGGAGCCGGAGGAATAGACGTACAGCGCATAGCCCTCGGCCTTCCAGCGCTGTAGTGCTTCCACAGCATCCGGGTAGACGTGGCCTTTAATCTGGCCGCTTTGGTAGCCCTGTTGCCAAATCATGCCTTGTAGGGCTTTCAGCGGCGTGGCTTTGCGGTCAGCGGCGATCCAGTCCAACAAAATGGCGATGACGCGCTCTAAATCGGCATCAGGCTCGCAGCTTTCAGCACGCACGGCGGCCAGCTGGGCGGCCACTTCGGCCTCCTCAGCATGGGCGCGCACAAAGTCCGGCAAATGGGCGCGCGCGTAGGGAAAGAGCACCTCAAACACGAAGCTCACCGAGCTGGTGGTGCCTTCGATGTCGGTGAGAATGGCCTTAATCGTCACACCAGATCCTCCAAGCGTGGGAAACCATCGGCAATGTGCTCGCCGGTGTACTGGGCCACCCAACCTTCGGGGTTATTGAACAGGCGGATGGCCACAAACTCAGGGTGCTCGCCCATGTCGAACCAATGCTTGGTGCCAGCCGGTACGGAAATCAGGTCATTGCGCTCGCAGAGGATGCAGTAGACAAAGCTGTCGACATGCACGCTGAACAGCCCGCGACCGGCGACAAAGAAGCGTACTTCGTCTTCGCCATGGGTGTGTTCCATCAAGAATTTATCGCGCAGCTCGTCCTTTTGCGGATGCTTACGATCCATGCTGATCACGTCCACGGTGATATAGCCGCGTTCGCTTTTCAGGCGCTCAATCTGGGCTTGATAGGTGGCAATGACTTCCTCAGCCGGAGCACCGGGAGCCACACGGGTTTCGGTCTGCCAACGCTCGTAGCCGATGCCAATACCGGCCAAGGTGGCACTGATGTCTTCGGCGTGAGTCAGCAGCTTGGTCGGCTGAATGGAGTAGTTATCGTGGTATACGGCCAGAATGGTCATAAATGCAGTCTCCTCAGAGGGCAGGCTTTGGCTCGCGCCGCTCGCAATGGCAAAAGATAGGAATGCGCCGCTCAGCGGCTCTGCGGTTGCAGGGCGCGCATTTTCAGCTCGCATTCGAACAGGAATTCAAAGGCTTCCACCTGACGCAGCACGTCGCTCATCTTTGCGCCCCAGGTGTAGAGGCCATGACCGCGAATCAGGTAGCCGACGCATTCGGGATGCGCGTTCAGCCACGGCTGTACCTTGGCCGCCAGCCGTTCGATATCTTGGTCGTTGTCGAAGATGGGCACGCAGACTTGGGTTTCGTGACTGGAAATCCCGGCAAAGGCTTTTTGCAGTTCGTAGTCGGCAAATACCAAGGAATCGCTCAGGCTGACACGGGATAGCACCGTCGCGCCCACCGAATGGGTATGCAGCACCGCGCCGATATCCGGGTTCCAGCGGTAGAGTTGCAGGTGCAGCCCGGTTTCTGCTGAGGGCTTTTTGCCCGGCTCCAGACTGTTGCCCTCCATGTCCACCGCCAGCAGATCGTTCGGGCCGAGTTGGCCTTTGTGCTTGCCAGAAACCGTAAGCAGCACCTCAGCACTGGTCAAGCGCGCCGAGTAGTTGCTGCTGGTGGCCGGAGACCAGCCGCGCCCATACAAAAAGCGCCCGGCCTCAATAATGGCCTGGGATAGGTGTTCGCGTGTGGCAGTCATGCCCGCTCCTCATGCAGTCGGGCGAACATAATAACGGCTGCGGCTAAGGTTGCCAGCGCCGCAATACCAAAGGTCCATGCCGAGCCTAGGCTATTCCAACTATACCCGGCGTAGAGTGCCCCCAATGCGCCACCCACGCCAGACACCGAGGCATAGAGCGCCTGCCCCTGCCCTTGCTGACGCGGGCCAAAGTGATGCTGCACAAAATGCACCGAGGCAATGTGAAAGCTACCAAAGGTCGCCGCGTGCAACACCTGAATGCCCAGCAAACAGGGCAGACTTTCCGCCAGCGACGAGCCCAACAGCAGCCAACGCAGGGTAGCCAGCAAAAAGCTGGTCAATAAAATCTGTTTGAGGCTAAAGCGAGCCAGCAAAGGCGACATCACCCAAAACAACAGAATTTCCGCCACCACGCCCAGCGACCAGAGCAAACCCACCGCCGTGCGGCTATACCCCAGCGACTCCAAATACAGGCTTAAAAAGGTGTAATACGGCCCGTGGGACAGTTGCATCAGTCCGGCACAGAGGTAAAAAGCCAGCAAACCGGGTTGACGCTGCACCTGCTGCCAGAAGCCCTCATCCGTGAGCGGTGCGTTATGGGTCACAGGCTGAGCGTTAGGCACCCAGAAACTGGCCAGCACAATGCCGCCCATAATCAGCACAATGGCCAGCGGCCAAGCCTCCAAACTCAGGCCCTCAAACAGCCAGCCCAGCCCCACCACCGCCACAACAAAGCCGATGCTGCCCCACAAGCGCACGCGGCTGTAACGGGCGGCCTGATCGCGCAAATGGGCAAAGGTAATCACCTCAAACTGCGGCAATACCGCGTGCCAGAAGAAGGCGTGCAAGGCCATCACCAATACCAGCCAGCCGTAACTTTGGCCGATAAAAATCAGTGAAAACGCCAACAGCGTGCAGAGCGCACCCAAGCGCACAATCAGCAGCCGCTGCCCCGTCACATCGCCCACCCAGCCCCACAGGTTAGGAGCCAGACAGCGCATGATCATGGGAATGGCCACCAGCTCGCCAATCCGCTCCGCCGAAAAGCCCAGATGGGCGAAATACAGCCCAAAAAAGGGTGCAGTGCCGCCCAGCAAGGCAAAGTAGAAGAAGTAGAAACTGGACAGCCGCCAGAACGGAAGCGCCGCGCTCATCCTTGAGCCCTGCCGGTCGCTAAAGGTCGCGGGCTCACAGTTGCGGCAATACCGGCGTACTGACCCGCACATCAGCGTTCTGGGCGCGGTGACGCAGGAAGTGATCCATCAGCACCAGCGCCATCATAGCCTCAGCAATGGGCGTAGCACGAATACCGACGCAGGGATCATGGCGACCCTTGGTGATGACCTCCACCGGATTGCCCTGCACATCAATAGAACGCCCCGGCGTGGTGATGCTGGGCGTGGGCTTGAGTGCCAAATGCGCCACAATGGGCTGGCCGGAGGAAATCCCGCCCACAATACCGCCCGCATGGTTGGAGAGAAAACCCTCCGGGGTCAGCTCATCACGATATTGGGTGCAGCGCTGGGCAACGGCGGCAAAGCCTTCGCCAATTTCCACACCCTTGACGGCGTTAATGCTCATCAGCGCATGGGCCAGTTCTGCGTCTAGCCGGTCGAAAATGGGCTCACCCAATCCCGGTAATACTCCTTCCGCCACTACGGTAATCTTAGCGCCGACTGAATCCTGATCGCGGCGCAGTTCATCCATATAGGCTTCCAGCTCCGCTACTTTGGCGGGGTTGGGGCAGAAAAAGGCGTTCTGCTCCACGCTGTCCCAGCTCTCGAAGGGAATCTCAATGGGGCCGAGCTGGCTCATGTAACCCCGAATCAGAATCCCTTGGGTGGCCAGATACTTCTTGGCAATGGCTCCTGCGGCCACCCGCATGGCGGTTTCCCGCGCCGAACTGCGCCCGCCGCCGCGATAGTCACGCAGGCCGTACTTATGGTGGTAGCTGTAATCGGCATGGGCGGGACGGAATACATCCTTAATCGCCGAGTAATCCTTGGACTTTTGATCGGTATTGCGGATCAGCAACCCAATGGGGCAGCCGGTGGTTTTACCTTCAAACACGCCGGAGAGAATTTCCACTGCGTCGTCTTCTTGACGCTGGGTGGTATGGCGACTGGTGCCCGGCTTGCGGCGGTCGAGGTCGCGTTGCAGGTCTTCGAGGCTCAAGTCCAGCCCCGGCGGACAGCCATCGACAATAGCCACCAAAGCGGGGCCGTGGCTCTCGCCAGCGGTAGTGACAGTGAACAACGTGCCAAAGGAGTTACCGGACATGCAACGCGCTCCGCAGGTGGGCTGGAAAGAGGGCAAAAGTATAACTGAGGCGGGTGTTGTATGCTGAAGCTACTCAGAAGCCCCTAGACTTGAGTAGAGGCAAAACCCTATCCCATCAGGAGCCCCCATGAGTCATGGCAAAAACTTTCCCCTGTAACGATGAACCTATCCTACGAGAGCAGGATGCCAGCGGAGCGCGTATTTTTGAGGCACTGGTCAGCTTCCCTGAAGATTTTATGAGCGAGGGTCGTGAAGATACGCCGCCTCAAGAGCGGGAATTTGTGCGGGTTGCAGATGGAGAGTTGGGTAGAACAAACTACCTGAGCTAAGGCGATCAAGCCCCTCTAGCTCAGAAGTCTCTCACACAAACCTCGCCCATTATCGTAGGGAACAACTTTCCCAGAAAGATCCGTAACCATTACTGGACTGCACGACAGTGGATTCGTGCTCGCCGCAATAATACCTCCAAGAGATATTATCTGAGCAGCGTATTCTTCCATTTTCCTTTTAAAACACTCCGCATCCCCACTCTTCTGCGGAATATCTTTTACTTGAATATGTGCACAATGGTATCCATAAAAAAACTGAGCAAGAGTCCAAATTTTTTCATTTCTTCTCTGAATATCATCCGCCATATAAATCACCTCATTTACAGGTTAACTTCTCCACCGCCTTCGCCGCCGCCACCATCCCAAAACTCGCCGTAACCATAGTCACCGAGCCAAAGCCCCCCGCACAATCCAGCTTCACCCCTTCCCCGACAAAGCTTTTGTTCTGACACACCGTGCCATCGGGTTTGGGGTAGCGCAGTTGTTCGCTGGAGAACACGCAAGGCACGCTGTAATGGCGGCCCGGCGTGCGGGAGAAGTTATAGTCGCGGCGCAAGGTAGCGCGCACTTTAGCGGCGAGAGGATCGTTAAAGGTTTTGTTCAGGTCGAGGATTTGGATTTTGGTGGGATCAATCTGCCCACCTGCGCCGCCGGTAGTAACAATGCCAATCTTGCGCCTTTTGCACCAGGCAATCAGCGCCGCCTTAGCCGCCACGCTGTCGATACAGTCGATGACAAAATCCAGTTGTTCGGTAATCAGGCTGGCCATGCTCTCACGGGTGACAAAGTCGGCCACCGCATGCACGGTGCATTGCGGGTTAATGGCGCGAATCCGCTCGGCCATCACCTCGACCTTGGGGCGGCCAATGCTGTCGCTTAGGGCGTGCAACTGACGGTTAGTGTTAGTGACACAAATATCGTCTAAATCGAACAGGGAAATCTCGCCCACCCCGGTGCGGGCCAAGGCTTCCGCTGCCCAAGAGCCCACGCCGCCGATGCCCACCACCGCCACATGAGCCGCCGCCAGCCGCGCTAATCCTTCGCGTCCGTATAAACGGGCAATGCCGCCAAAGCGTTGTTCGTCGATGCTGTCGTGGTTCATTCGGGGCGCTCCTCTGTTCAGGCGGCGGATTATAGGATGATGTGCGACGGACAGGCAGCCGCACATTCCACTCAGCCATTGTTACACTGAGCAGGCCCTATTTGCCTTGCGAGTGCGCCATGCCGATTCACCATTGCATTGTTCATCTGATCGACAAAAAACCCGACGGCAGCCCCGCCGTATTGCACCTACGCGATGCGGAGCTTCCCGCCTCGGAAGCCATCGAGCATCTGCTACTTGACCTAAACGACAGCTACAACGCCAAGCAGGGCAAGGCTTGGGGCTATTTCCATGAGGAATCCACAGAGCATCCCTTTCGCGGCTGGCTGAGCGCTTATTTGGCCCAGCAACAGGACTTCGCCTGCTTTAGCCGTCAGGGCGTAACACATTTGCAGGCGTTAATGGAGCAGTCCAACCTGTCCAGCGGCGGCCATGTGCTGTTTGCCCACTACCAGCAAGGCATGACCGACTACCTGATAATTGCCCTCCTGCATCAGACGCAGGGCGTCAGCATCAGCGAGTCCTTGGAGTTGGTGAGCGGAGAACATCTGGACTTATCGCAACTGCATTTGGCGGCGCGGATTAACCTCTCGGAATGGCGCAACAATGCCCAATCCAAGCAGTACATCTCCTTTATCAAGGGCCGCAACGGGCGCAAGGTTTCGGATTACTTCCGCGATTTTATCGGCTGTCAGGAAGGCGTGGATGCGCCCACGGAAACCCGCACCCTGCTCAAAGCCTTCAGCGATTACGTGATCGCCAGCGATTTGCCGGATGAACAGGTGCGCGAGAAAACCGACGCCCTCGTGGATTACGCCAGCAGCCAAGCGCGTCTAGGTCAGCCCATGGGTCTTGAGGAGCTCTCCGAGCTGATCGACGAGGAACAGCCACAGGCTTTCTACCAGCACATCCGCAATAAGGATTACGGGCTATCGGCTGAAATTCCGCCGGATAAGCGCACCCTCAACCAGTTTCGGCGCATTACCGGGCGCGGCGAGGGGCTGTCCATCAGCTTTGAGGCGCACTTGCTAGGCTCCCAGGTGGAATATGACGAAAGCCGCGAACTGCTGATTATCCGTCAGCTGCCCAGCCAGCTCCGCGAACAGCTCAAGCGACGCAAGGATTAGCCAATTTCGCGGCGAAACGGCGGCAGGCTGTCGAGGATCACCCGGCCATAGCGCTGAGTCACCACGCGCCGATCCAGTAAGGTAATGGTGCCGCGATCCTGCTCAGAGCGCAGTAAGCGGCCACAGGCCTGAATCAAGCGCAAGGAGGCATCCGGCACGGTGATTTCCATAAAGGGATTGCCGCCGCGTGCCTCGATCCACTCGGCCAAGGCGGCTTCCACCGGGTCATCAGGTACGGCAAAGGGAATCCGCGCGATCACCACATGCTCGCAATAGGCTCCCGGCAGGTCGATGCCTTCGGCAAAGCTGGCCAAGCCGAACAATACGCTGGGCTCGCCGCTGTCCACCTTGGCGCGGTGGCGGTTTAGGGTTTCCTGCTTGGACAGCTCGCCCTGCACCAGCACGCGCGTGCGCCAGTCTTCAGCCAAGCCGTTAAAGACCTCCTGCATTTGCCGCCGCGAGGAGAACAGCACCAGCGCCCCGCGATCCTTCAGCAACAGCCCCGGCAGCTCGCGGATGATGGCCGCACCGTGGGCCGCTGCATCGCGGGGATCAGCCTGAATATCCGGCACCTGCAAAAGGCCCGCCTCTGCATGCTGGAAGGGACTGGGCACTACCAAGGTCACTGTGTTAGCAGGCAATCCAGCTCGGGCGCGCAATCGATCAAAACTACTCAGCGCGGTGAGGGTCGCCGAGGTGATAAGCGCACCATAGGCTTTCTGCCACAGGCTTTGGCGCAGGGTTTCTGCGGCCAAAATCGGGCTGGCGTTGACTTCAATATCGCCGCCTTCGGCCAAGGTCAGCCAACGGGCCATGGGTGGCTGCTCTTGGGGGTCTTCAAGGACGAGGGCGGCCCAGAGTTCAGCATTGCTGCGGGCACGGGCCAGCAGCCCGCCAAATACCGGATACCATTCTTCCGCCTGCTGGCTGCTAATGCCCATGCCCTGATCGCTGTCCATGTTCTGTTTGAGCATGTCGGTCAGGCGCGTCAGGTAATCGGTGAGCGTGGCAAACTGCCCTTTTAAGGCCGCTCCAGTGATGCGCAGGTGTTCGGGAATTACCCCGCCAGCAAAGCGATGCCGGGGCCGCTCACGGCCTTGTTGGTCCTCGGCGGTTTTAAAGTCAGCCAAGTCTTCACAGAGGAGAAACTGCGCCAACTGAGCCGCGCGCAGTTCGTGGAGTAAGTTGACACTCGCTTCTAGCAGCCGCCCTGCTTCGCCGGGTAAGGCATGCTGTGCCAACAATCTGGCGAGGTTTTTCTCCGACAACCCCAGCCACTCTGCCGTAGCCCGTAAGCGCGTGGCATGGGCGAAGTGATTGATGGCTTTATCCGGCAGGTGGTGGCCTTCATCAAACACGTACAGGGTTTCAGCGGGAGATGGCAAAATCGCGCCGCCGCCCAAGGCCAAGTCAGCCAGCACCATGTCGTGGTTGGTGACTATGACATCCACCTTAGTCATACCTTCCCGCGCCCGATAAAAGGGACATTGCAGAAAGTTCGGGCAATGCCGCCCGGTGCATTGGCCATGGTCTAGGGTGACTTGAGCCCAGAGTAAATCCTCAATGGCTTGCGGCCAGCTGTCCCTATCACCGTCCCAGCGGTTGGCCAGCAGCTTTTCCAGCATACTGCCGAAGAGTTCAAGGCGCGGCTTGTCGATGTCGATCCGAAAACCTTCCTCAGCAAACATCTCAGCCGTGGCGCTTTGCGCTTGGCTGTCTTGTAGCAGCACATCCAACTTGGACAGGCACAGATAGCGCCCACGTCCTTTAGCCAGTGCAAAGCTAAAATTCAGGCCACTGTTGCGGATTAAATCCGGCAGGTCTTTGTTAACGATCTGTTCTTGCAGAGCCACGGTGGCGGTGGAAATCACCAAACACTTTTCCGCCGCCTGCGCGATGGGAATAGCGGCCAGCCCATAGGCTACCGTTTTACCTGTCCCCGTCCCGGCTTCCACAGCGATCAGCGCAGGCTCACTGCAGCGCATCCCAAACTCATCCACCTCAATGGCACCAAAGGTTTTGGCCACTTCGGCAATCATCAGCCGCTGGCCGTAGCGCGGACGCAGGCCTTTACGTTCCAGAAAACCAGAGTAGGCACCCTGAATGAGGGACTTAAGTTCAGTACTGAGCATGAGCGCCTGACCGCAAGGTCGGGAAGTGGGCGAAGGCTTATCATAGCGCGCCAAGCCTGCCCTGCGGCGATGATTGCGCCGAACCGGGCAGATTTAGCCCGATCTAGGCAGTAAGCTGAGTGCCTGACCCTGCAACCAAGGCGGTCACAGGGCAGGCTAACTGCTAGGCGAGATTAGGGCTGAACTTCGATCTCAACCCGACGGTTTTGCTTACGGCCCTCGCGGGTGGCGTTATTGGCAATGGGTTTAGTTTCACCCGCCCCGCCGATCCGCTGAATGCTGCCTTTGCTGATACCGGCCTTCAGCAGGTAGTCGGAGACTTTTTTCGCCCGCCGCTCAGAAAGCTGCTGGTTATAGGCCGCAGAGCCGGTGCTATCCGTATGGCCAGTAATCACCAGACGCACGTTAGCGCCTGCCTGTAAGCGTTTAACGGTTTCATCCAGTGCCTGCCGATCCTGCGCGCTCAGCTCCGCAGAGTTAAGGCCAAATTGTAGGGTGCGAATCACCTGAGGCTGAGCCGGAGCCTCGGCTTTAACCTGCGGCACCGGCACAAGAATGGGCTCAGGCGGCGGTAACAGCGGGGGCAAAATAGGGCAGCCGGTGCCATCTATCTTCATATCCGAGGGCGTGCCGGGGCATTGGTCTTCACGGTTGAGTACGCCGTCGCCATCTTCATCAGCATAAAACCAGCAATAACCACCGGCTAAACCAGCACCTGCCACACCACCCGCTGCCGCTGCACCTGCGCTATCAACACTGCCAATTAACGCACCACCCGCACCGCCAAGCGCTGCACAGGTGGGCCATGAGGTTTTTTGTACGGCACAACCTGTCAGGGCTGCACTGATCAGAACGATGGGGAAAGCAGCACGCAAGGCTTTCATGAAAACAGTCTCCGGGGAATAACAGGAGCCACGAAAGGCGGCACCGGACAAAAGGCTCGAAAGGTTGTCGGGCCTTATATGCATTTCTTTATAGCTAACAGATGGCTGAACCGCATGGGGAATAAGTCGCTTATCATGTCTAATACAGTCGTTTTGTGTTGGCTGAAACACAAACTAGCATTGGTAGTGTCAAAAAAATGTCCTGTCTTTATGGGCCAGCCCTTCACATTGAGAGGGCCGCTCTGTGAGCTTTTTTGAGGATTTCTGTGTGACTGATATTGATTACTCTCCCCAGCAAGCGCTGGCCGCACTACTGGAACACTACACACCTCAGCGCATCCTACGGGTTGGACAGAGCAGCCTGCCCGCGCTAGAGGCTTTCGCCCAAGCGCATCCCTGCCAACTTGACCATGCCCAAAGCGCTCCCCTCCCTGAGTCACTCAGCACCCAACGCTACGATTTAGCGCTGGTAGCCGACTGTCTGGAACACCTGCCTAAACGCACGGGGCTGGAGTTACTAGGAGGCTTACGCAATCTCAATGCCAACCGCCTCGTAGTGCTGATTGATTTAGAGGCCGCTGGCTGGCAAATCACTGATTTCTACGCGCTAGCCCTGCAAGTCAACGGGCGTTTTCAGCGCGATAGCCAGACCCTGACCCTGTTCACCTATGACCTGCTCGACTACAAACAAGCCCCGGATTGGCTGAATGCTAAGTTCTGGGCCAATCCCTCATTGTTCGGCAAGTTTTGGTGGTGAGATGAGCAGCTCCATTGCCTGTCCTTGCGGCAGCCATCACGCGTTGGCAGCCTGCTGTGGCCGCTATCATGAGGGCTTGGCCGCCCCCAGCGCCGAACAGCTCATGCGTTCGCGTTACAGCGCCTATGTATTGGCCAAGATTGATTACCTTCAGCGCACCACCTTGCCCGCCCAACAGGCGCTGCTGGACCTAGAGGCCATCCGCCAGTGGAGCCTCAGCAGCCAATGGCTGGGCCTAGAGGTTGAGCAGGTTAGCGAAGCCGCCGAGCGCGCCAGCGTCCGCTTTAATGTGCACTGGCAAGATCCTAACGGGACGGAACATCAGCATCAGGAGTGCTCCGCTTTTGTCCGTTTGGACGGGCGCTGGTATTTCATCGACCCCACAGTGAAACTCGATCTAGGCCGCAATGACCCATGCCCCTGCCACAGCGGGCAAAAATTCAAGAAGTGTTGTGCCCGCTACCTCTAAAGGCGTGCTGAGCGGACAACCGGCCGCCGCCTTTTCAGCAAGGAATCACCATGGCGAAAAAGCCCAAGACACTGCTGCAGGCGCAGCCGCCCCTACAAGAGGGCAAATCCCTACGCTGGGCTTTTTTAGTCCTAGCCCTTGGCAGCTATTTAGCCCTGCGCGCTCTCAGCGAGCTGGCACCTCTGCCAGAACAATGGCGTCTTGGCCCGTTATCCGGTCATCCGGCACTACAACAGGGGCTGGCCGTGTTGCGTTATTTGCTGCCCGCCCTGTTTACCGGGCTGGCCTTGAGCAGCTTGGCTCAGCGTCTGAGCCAAGGAGCCACTGGCAGCACCTCCCTGCCATGGGGGCTCAGTGTGCTGCTGGCGGTTCTCAGCTATTTGGTCTTAGATGCGCTGGCTGCTACTCACAGCACCCCGCTACTCAGTGCAGCGCCCATCAATCAATTGCTCAGCGCCCCAGCAGTCCAAAGCAGCCTGCCCGTCCTGCAATACGCTGTGCCTGCGCTACTGGCCTTGCTGGCAGTGACGGGCCAAAGAGGTCGTCCGGTCTACTCGCCGCTCTTTGATGCAGTGGCCGATCCCAACAGCCATAAAACCTTAGAAAGCATCAGTTGGCAGGAGTTTGAGCAGCTCGTCGGTGAGACCTTTCGGCGGCGCGGCTTTCGTGTTTCCGAAACCCAGCCCGGTGCCGACGGCGGTGTCGATTTAATCCTCTACAAAGGCGGCAAAACCTATCTGGTGCAGTGCAAGCAATGGAAAGCCCTGAAGGTTGGCGTCAACATCGTGCGCGAACTCTACGGGGTGATGGCTGCTGAAGGGGCGGTCGGCGGCTATGTGGTGACTTGCGGGCAGTTTACCGAGCAAGCCTGGATCTTTGCCGAAGGCTTGGATTTGCATTTGATTGACGGCGAATTGCTCAACACTTGGATTACCGGCAGCCCTCACCCGGCGAAACCCAGCACTCGCGCGCCTCAGCCTTCACGCTCGCCCTCTCGACAAACGGTGGCCACGCCTAAAACCGCTGCCAGCAGTCCATCTAGCCCAGCGCCTGCCTGTCCTATCTGTGGGGCGGCCATGCAAAAGCGTGTGGCCAAGCGCGGGGCTAATGCGGGCAATGCCTTTTGGGGCTGTTCGCATTACCCGCAATGCCGAGGCGTGAAACGCGCCTGAGCGCCCTTAAATATTGCAACTGTGCCGGTCAAACTCCAGCTTCACCAACTCGATCTCATCCTGACTGATGTAGGTGTAGCTGTAGACCGCGCCTTGCTCCAAGGCCAGCTTGACGCCGGGATTGGCGCAGACACCACTGCGTAACAAGGGCTCAATGCGGCTTTCGAGTAAAGGGGCATTGGCTTCGTGGGCTTGGTGCAGAACGATGCAGTAAAAATAGTTGACCCTCAGGCCGGGGCCGGCGGTCATGTCGTACCAGAGGGTTTCCTCATCGACCATTTGCGGCAATGTAGGCTTGATTTGCTCTGCGGTCATCTGGAAAGCCTGCCCCACGCGCTCAGCATTCAGCGCAGGCTCCATCTCTATGTTGGCCTGGGCGACGCTGGCGAGCAGTAGCCAGGCAAGACCGATGATCTGTTTGCACATGAGAGCAGCCTCCTGATGTGGCTGTGAGATGCCCCAACGCTGGGTCTGTGACAGATCATCTAAGATCAAAGATGCCCAATAGCTGCGCTGCGCTAATAAACACTCACTTTATTGTTGAGGATGGGCGGGATATCGCACAGATTCGGACAATGGGCTCTACAACAGCCTGTTGAGCCCTAAAAAGTCCGCCACAGTACGCCAGTTCGCGGCGGTCGTCATGGGATACCCATCGCCTGCGGCAATCCATACCCGTACTCGACACACAGCCAGACGGTATTGGAATCAAGGGGCCGACAATCTGGTATAGATTCTGCGTAGATTTCATCCCCATCACAGAGGTGCCGCCCCTGCATGAAACTCATCATTGACCGCACATATGTGGAAGCGCTGGTTGAGGCATTCCCCGACCTTGCGCCCCTCAAGCAGCAACTCAAGTTTGGTAATAGGGTTGAGGTTCTGTTCGAGAAGCTCAGCAGCGAACAGGTAGACTTCCTGCACCAACGCTATCTGGCCGCAGGGCCGAGTATGGAGCTACGCGCCGCGCAACTCGCCACGGTTCAGCGCGCCCTAAGTAACGGCGGCCAGCGCTTTGGCGAGGAGGAGTTAGAGCAACTGCTGCCCGCCCTTGCCGAATTTCTGATTCAAGACGTGATTCGTGGCTGGCTGTTCAAAATTAATGCCGCTGGCAAGCCGATTGCCTACTTGGTTTCGCGCATCGACTTCACCCCGCCGGCTGAGGAGGAAACCGGGCGTATCCTCCTTGAGCTGAAAGCCAACTCCATGGCCAAGCTAGCAACCCAGACCCTGACCATTCTGGAGCGCGACATCCTTGGCAAAACCCTCCCGGAAATCCTGCTGGCTAAGGGCTTTCTCAAGGAAACGCCAGAGCTGATCAGCGCCTACGAGCACTCCACGCAGCGCTTCTTTGAGTGGCGCGCCGAATACGGGCGGCAGTTTTCCGGGCGCGGCACGGGCATCTTCGCTGAAGACCCCACGGCCTCCCACCGTGGCAGCGACTGGGCACGCAAAGAGCTGGTGGTACTGTCCTCCTCAGGCGGCCTCGCCAAGCTGGTCAACGACGAAGAAGTGCTGCAAGACCGGGTACTGGTGCTAGACGCCACTGGCGATGTACTGGCCAAATACCTACGCAAAGCCGGGCGCAGCCTCAAATACGACGAGAAAGTCGAAAAAACCATGGAGAACATGCAGGCCAATATGCCTGAAGGCGCGTTCTCTGAGCTGCCGGTGCATGGCTACATCCTGATGTTCCATTTGGATCTTCACCATCACCTATGGGTACATGTGGACGACATCCAGCCCTACCTTTATCAACCAGAACTCAAACAAAAGCTGATTCTGCCCCCGGAACAAACCGACCTCATCGACATCCTCACCGCTGAAATGGATGTACTGATGGACGACATCGTCGAGGGTAAATCCGGCGGCACCACAGTACTCTGCGCAGGCCCACCCGGCGTCGGCAAAACCCTGACTGCTGAGGTTTACTCCGAGATCATCAAACGGCCTTTGTACCGAGTTCACTCCGGGCAACTAGGGCTGAACGTGGCGGAGATGGAGCAGATCCTCAAAAAGACCCTGACGCGCGCCCAGCGCTGGGGAGCGGTGATGCTGATTGACGAGGCTGATGTCTACATCCGCCGCCGCGACGACAATATGACCGCCAACGCAGTGGTCGGGGTGTTCTTGCGCGTGCTGGAATACTTCAACGGCCTGCTGTTCTTGACCACCAACCGCATGGATGACATCGACGAAGCGGTGATTTCGCGCTGCATCGCCCTGATCAAATACCACCAACCGGGGCTGGAAGATCGGCGCAAAATCTGGACGGTGATGACCGAGCAATTCGGGCTAGCCATTGATGCGAAACTAATCAACACCCTAGCCACACTCTTTCCTGAAGCCAGTGGCCGCGACATCAAGGGCTTAGCCAAGCTGGTAGCCAAGTACTGCCACCACAAATCGGTGAGCCCAACCTTGGAGGTATTCGAGCGCTGTAGCATCTTCCGGGGCATGGATATCGGCGAGGTAACGGCCAACAGCCTGTAGCTACTAGGCCTGCCCGTCCGGCGTTACTGCTGGGCGGGACGGGCACAGCCTAGCTATCACTTGACCAACAGCACAGGCACCGGCACTTCGTGGATCACCTGAGTGGCCACCGAGCCCAGCAGCAGCCCACGCAAACTGCCCAAGCCACGGGTGCCCATGATAACCGTGTCGCAACCCAGACGCGCCACTGCCTCCCGGACTTGCTCAGCCACATTGCCTAGCACCACGTGAGTTTCCGCTGTCAGCCCCGCCGCCACCAGACGCTCGCTAGCTTCTTTGAGAATGGCCGCGCCTTTCTCCAAGAAATCACGGGTCATCTGATCAATCATCTGCACCGTGACGTACTCACCAAACATGATGGGCTCCTGCTGCACGTTCAGCAGATGCACCACCTGTAGCCCTTGGGTTTCCCCTTTAGCATCAATCACATACTGAAGCGCTCGCCGAGCGCTGTCCGAACCATCAAATGCAATCAGTACATTACGCATTTTCATTCCTCCCTGTGATTCATGACAAACATACTGCTAACAGCATAGCTCAGACTGCCTCAAACTGAGGGCTCGGCATTGACCTAGGTCGGCAAAGCACCACCTGATATTCCCCTCACAACTGAGCATGTCGCTCGGCAAGCATTTCATCCATATGCTTGAGCAGCACATAGCTTTCATCTTCAGCTTCTTTCATAGCCTGAACAATTTCGCCCTTGATATGAGGGTTGCGAATCCAATCCTCATGACGCATTCCCACAGCCCTCTGCACTGCAGAGTGAATCTTCGCATGGGGTGACTCCATTGCAGAGTAGTTACGAGTATGGCCAAAGCATTGATGCCCCTCACCCTCATAATACCAACGGCCTAATCGGCAATTATGGTGATCGACCTCCACTGCTTTAATGGCCTCCTCATGCTGGCTTGAAGTGTCTAGAGAGACATAACCATTTTGCTTGTAAATAATATGGTCAACTTTAATCAGAGCGGTTAACGCTAAATCCCTAGCAATCAAAACAGCAGTGCCTGTCTGCTGTGAGCAGCTTGCAAAGGTATCAAACTGTTCCTTGAAACCATTAACCATGTGCCCCACTTCCAAGGCTGAAGTATTTGAGCTATCTGCTTGCACCACCATTTTATCAACTCTAGCACTAAAGCTATTAATGGTGTCTGTTACCTCAATGGCCGCATCTTTAGTACGACGCGACAGTGCCTTAACCTCATCAGCAACTACAGCAAAACCGCGCCCCATATCTCCAGCACGCGCTGCCTCGATAGCCGCATTCAAAGCCAGCAAGTTAGTTTGATCAGCAATTTCGGTAATAATCGACAGCGAGGCTTGCACTTTACGACTGTCCTCGCCCAACTGATTGACTGCATCTGTCACCTGCTGAATAGTCTTAGCAATATTGTCCAGCGAGGAGACAATCTGCCGTACACCTTGCTGGCTATCCAAAGCGGCCTTCCCGGTCTCTTGGGTGATGGAGGCAACATGCCCCATACGCTCGCCAATTTTCACCAAGTCGCTTTGTGCTTCCCGCAAATTGCGAATTAGGTTATAGCTATTTAATGAATGCAGAGAGGAATGCAATTCATTAGAGGCTACTAGCGTGGCATTTTTAGCCATAGCATCAATGGATTTATTGATGTTTAACAGGGAGTTTTTCAGCAGCCCCGGCATACCATCAGGCAAGGCGCGGCGTTGATACTGCCCTTTGGCCACATAATTAAAGCAAGCGTTTACCTCTTTAAAGTAAGACTCTACTTTATCGAGGAAATCATTAACCTCCCAAGCGACCTTCCCTACCTCACCTAGCTTCCTAGTATCTGTAATACGTTTATCAAAAGCGCCAGTATTTGCCTCACGCATGGTGTCAAAAATCTTACCAAGTGTCAGCAGAACGCGCTCCGTACGATGCAGTAAGATGATTAAAGGCGTTATCATCAATGCAGGACTGACTAGCCACCAAGCACTGGCGTTATAGACAAAGATACCAACCAAAGTAATAGTTAATGAAATCAGCAACATGCTGATCGCCAGCAATCTTATACCCGTCCCCAAGAAGGGCGCGCCCGCACTCTGCCCTTGGGTTTGCGGTGTAGAAAAACTCATGACTAACCCCCTTTCTGAATCAGGTTCAACACGAAGGTGGTGTAATCACAATCGTGGGACTTCAGTAACTCATCCAAATAACCCAATGAGCTTGCCATGGCATCTTGCCCCTTGGATCTCTGCTCTAAATCCAGCATATGTTTATACACGGGAGTTACTGCAGCTATGGCCTCAGCAGAGGGTTTACGTCGTACTGAGTAATAACCTCTTAATTGACCTTTAGCATCGTAGTCAGGGGTTACATTGGCCACAACCCAGTAGAACTGTCCGTTTTTGCATAGGTTTTTTACATAGCCGAAGAACTCATTGCCGCTTTGCAAGGTGGCCCACATCATCTTGAACACCCCGCGTGGCATGTCAGGATGTCGCAAAATGTTATGCGGAACCCCCAATAGCTCCGGCTCGGCATAACCGGCTATCCGCATGAAAGTGCGGTTCGCATAGGTAATATGCCCCTTAGTATCCGTTTTGGAGACAATAATTTCGTCATCACCTAGCCTGATCTCTTGATTCACAGGCGTAATCTTCTGCTTCATGCTGCCTCCAACGAGAAATCGCTCTATCGTCGAGATCTTTTCGATCTAGACCGGATCGCCCTACTCTTGTGTTTGTTGTATGTGTGCCGGTGTTCGGCTTGTTCTAGTGGGCGCTCTACCCCTTCGCCCTTAGCCATACCGCATGGTCACGCCAAAAGGCTGCATATCGGCACAGACAAGGCTCTCCTTGAGCGATTGATAGCATTAACAGATCATCACTCACACCTGCTGCTTTTCATTGCTCTGGTGTGTCATAGCCCGCATGTTCAGGGATTCAGAATACCTGCACACTCTGATCAAACCAAAGGTTCACAATGCCTCACTCAAGCGCCTACCTAAGCCATGGAGCAAGATGCCGTGAAAATTGCCATTCTGGATGACTATCAGCAGGCAGTCCCTAGCCTAAACTGCTTTTCTTTACTGAATGAGCACGAAGTCAGCTTATTCAGCGACACGCCAGACTCCACCGAAGCGCTGATTGAGCGCCTACAGGACTACCAAGCCCTCGTGCTGATTCGCGAACGCACCCGCCTTGATCGACACACACTGGCCCGCCTGCCCAACCTCAAGCTGATCAGCCAAACCGGCAAGGTCAGTGGCAATGTCGACCTAGCCGCCTGCCAAGAACTAGGCATTGCAGTGGCCGAAGGCATTGGCTCCCCAGTAGCACCGACTGAACTCTGCTGGGCGCTGATCATGGCTGCGAGCCGTCATCTCCTGCCCTACAGCATGCACCTGCAAGCGGGTATGTGGCAAAGCACCGGCCCCTTGGGGCTTGGTCGCACCCTAGCAGGGCTGACCCTTGGCATCTGGGGGTACGGCAAAATCGGCAAAAAGATCGCCCGTTACGCCGAAGCCTTTGGCATGCAGGTACTGGTCTGGGGCAGCGAGGCATCCAGAAGCCTTGCGGCAAGTGACGGATTTCTGGCGGCAGACTCCAAACAGGCCTTCTTTGCCCAAGTCGACGTGCTATCTCTGCATTTGCGACTCAACGAGGCCACCCGAGGCTGTGTGCGCCTTGAGGATTTGCAGCAGATGAAAACAGATGCCTTGCTGGTCAACATCAGCCGCGCTGAGCTGATCGAGCACGGCGCTTTGTACACGGCTTTACAGCAGGGCCGCCCCGGCTTTGCCGCGCTGGATGTGTTTGAGCAAGAACCGACCAATCTGGAAACCGAGCCACTCTTGGGCCTGCACAATGTGCTCTGCACACCGCATATTGGCTATGTGGAGCAGAACAGCTACGAGCTGTATCTAGGCACAGCCTTCGAGAACCTTGTTAACTTTGCCAAGGGCCAACCCACTAATTTGGTCGGCTCCTAAGACGAGGTTGCCAGACAGCCCAACAAGGGCCGTCTGGCAAGCCTTGGAGCCCTAAGCGTAACGCAGCGCTTCAGCAGGCTGAGTGCGCGAAGCCCGCCACGCCGGATACAGAGTGGCCAGAAAGCTCAATAGCAGCGCCACCGCCACCACCACCACCACATCCTGCCCATGCAGCTCAGAGGGCAGCGAATTGATGACATACACATCCGTGCTGAACACTCGCTGCCCAAAGGCGCGCTCCAGCCAAGCCACCCAATCACTGATGTTTAGGGCAGCCAGCACACCGAGCACCGCACCCACTAAGGTGCCGCTAAAACCGATGATGCAGCCCTGCACCATGAAGATCCCCATGATCTGCCGAGGCGTTGCGCCTAAGGTGCGCAAAATAGCGATGTCGGTGCGCTTATCTGCCACCACCATGATCAGGGTCGCGACGATATTGAATGCCGCCACCGCCACAATCAGCATCAGCAACAGGCCGATCATGGTTTTCTCCATCTGCATGGCACTGAATAGGCTGCCTTGTGAATGCGTCCAATCCTCCACCCGAAAGCCTTTGCCCAACTGTTGCTCCAGTTGCCGCGCAATGCTGGGTGCTTGATGCAAATCGGCCAGCTTCAGGCGCACGCCCTGCACTTGCTCAGGCTGCCATTGCAACAGGCTGGCGGCATCCGTGCGATGGATCATGGCCAGACTGCCGTCTAAGTCCGCGCCCACCTTGAAGATCCCCACCACATTCAGAGGGTACAGGCGTGGGCTGATACTGCCGGGGGAATCACCGATCTCCGGCACAATCAGGGTTAGGCTATCGCCCAGCCGCACGCGAAAACGCCATGCGGTGCTTTGGCCGATGATCACCCCAAAGCTACCGGGTTGCAGGGCTTTCAGTTCACCTTCGACCAGCTTGGAAGCCAAGGTGGACACCGCAGGTTCAAGGCTGGGCTCAATGCCGCTGATTTGGATCGGCTGCATCAAGCCACGGTGGGAAAACATGCCATCCACGGTGGTCAAGGGCGCGCTGGCCTGTACCGCTGGATGCGCGTTAAGGCGCTGCGCCAGATGCTGCCAATCATTCAGCGGCGCATCCGCCAAGGCCACCGCGTGGGGAATCAGGCCGAGAATGCGCGAACTCATCTCACGCTGGAAACCGTTCATCACCGAGAGCACCAAAATCAGTGCCAGCACACCCAGCGCCAAGCCGATCATGGAGGCTAAGGAGATAAAGGAAATGAACTGAGTGCGCCGTTTAGCCCGGGTATAGCGGCTGCCAATAAAGACACTGAGAGGCCGAAACATTTAAGCCCCCACCAGTTGGCCGTCTTCCAAGCGCAAGATGCGATCCATCTGTCCGGCCAGTTGCAGATCGTGGGTCACCACCAAAAAGGCGGTGCGCAGCGAGTGACTTAACTCCAGCATCAGCGCCTGAATGCCTTGAGCGGTTTGGTGATCCAGATTGCCGGTCGGCTCGTCTAGCAGCACCAAGGCTGGGCGGTTAGCCAGTGCGCGAGCAATAGCCACTCGTTGCCGCTCACCGCCTGATAGTTCTGAAGGCTTATGGCTCAGACGATGGCCCAAACCCACTTGCTCTAGCAGCTCAGTGGCGCGCTGGCGGGCTTCAGGAATGGGGGCATTGCCAATCAGCAGCGGCATGCAGACATTTTCCAGCGCGGTGAACTCTGGCAACAAATGGTGGAACTGATAGACAAAGCCCAGCGCGCGGTTACGCAGCAGCCCACGGGCTTTTTCATTCAGCGCTGACAGCTCTTCACCGGCCAGCCAGACGCTGCCTTCAGTGGGCGTATCCAAGCCACCCAGCAGATTAAGCAGGGTACTTTTCCCCGATCCTGAACTGCCCACAATGGCCACTCGCTCACCGGGATGCAGCTCCAGCGCTAAACCGGACAACACCACCACCGACTGCGGCCCCTCCTCATAGGATTTACCCAGATTCGTGCAGCGCAGCACCGCTTGACTGTCATTCATACTCTTGTCACTCATAGCGTAAGACCTGTGCCGGTTGGGTGCGCGAGGCACGCCATGCCGGGTACAGGGTGGCCAGAAAACTCAACACCAGCGCTGCACCGCACACCAGCAGCACATCCTCAGCCATCAAGCGCGAGGGCAGATAGTCGATGAAGTACACCTCAGCGCTGAGGAAGCGGTGATTCAGCAAGCGCTCCAACCAAGCAATGCACGCACTGACATTCAGCGCCGCTGCCATGCCCAGCAGAGCGCCGATCAAGGTGCCAAACACCCCAATCACCGTGCCCTGCACCATAAAGATGGCCATGATCTGCCGAGGCGTAGCGCCCAGCGTGCGCAGAATCGCAATGTCTCCGCGCTTGTCATTCACCACCATCACCAAGGTGGAGATGATGTTGAAGGCTGCCACCGCCACAATCAGCAGCAACAATAGGCCGATCATGGTTTTCTCCATGTGAATGGCCTGATAAAGATTGCCGTGGCTGCGCGTCCAATCACGCGGGTAGAAATCCTCGCCCAACTCGCGGGCCAAACCGGCAGCCAGCCGAGGCGCTTGAAACAAATCATGCAGGCGCAGGCGTAAGCCCTGTATTTGCTCCGGCTTCCAGCGTTGCAAGCGCGCCAAATCCTGAATGTGCGCCACCGCCACAAAACCATCCACCTCCCCCGCACCCACATGGAAGATGCCGCGCACAGTAAAACGCTTCATACGCGGGAACATGCCCGCTGGCGTCACCGTCACATCCGGGGCCACAAAGGTGATTTTATCGCCAAGACTCACCCCCAATTGGCGCGCCGCACGATCGCCCAGCAGGATGCCGAACTCACCGGGCACCAAGGCTTCTAGGCTGCCCTGCTGGAAGAAATCCTGAATGATGGACACCTGCCGCTCCAACGCTGGATCAACGGCATTGATCAACACCTTCTGCACAGAGCGCTCATGGGCCAACAAGCCTTGCACCTGAATAAAGGGCGCAATAGCCGCCACCTCTGGGTGGGCTTGGATACGCTTAGCCAGCGCAGGCCAATCGTCTACCGGCACAGGGCTCTGCACCGTGGCATGGGGCACCATACCCAATACGCGGGTACGCATTTCGTGGTCGAAGCCGTTCATGACCGAGAGCACCAAAATCATCACCAGCACCCCAAGGGCCAGCCCCGTAATGGAGGTTAAGGAGATGAAAGACACAAAAAGCGTGCGGCGTCGGGCTCTGGTATAACGCGCTCCGATATAAACGGACAGCGGTCTGAACATAATTAGGCTTTAGAAAATGATGGGAATGGAAGATGCCGCAGGCTGCCAGCCGGCGCGCCTGATACACTCAGAATACTGGATTAGCTAGTTGCCACCATCATGCCGATACTCAATCAAGACACCGATGAGCGCCGCCGATACTATCGCATTGACGACTGGGTCGCACTGGAAATTCTCCCAGAAACCAAGGGGGTTAGCGATGCGCCTCCGTTATTTGGTCTGTTAAGCGAATTCCATCAGCTCGAACTTGAAAGCCAATCCTTGCTGCGCCAAATTGCCGACACCGACCGAACGCTGGCCAGTTACCTGCGCCTGCAAAGCCGTCGCCTAGACCTGCTGGCACGCAGTATCGCGCAGGATCTGCTCAAACAAATTGGCCCGCCTCGGCGCATTAATCTCTCAGAAGGCGGCCTGCGTTTTGTGTGCTCGCAACCTTTGGCAGAAGGCTCCAAGCGCACATTGCGCCTCTTGCTGCTGCCCCAGCCTGTTGAGCTAACCCTCAGTGTAGAGGTCAGCCGCTGCCGGCAACTGGAAAACGGGCATTACGAAATTGCCCTGCGCTTTGAGGATCTGAGTGATTTGCAGCGCCAACAACTAGCCCGCCATATCCTACAAAAACAGGCGCAAGAACGCCGCTTGGCTCGAGGAGAGAAAGACTGATATGCGCCTGCTGCCCTTAGTGCTACTGGCTGGCTGTACGCTGAACGCCATAGCCGATGAGGTTAAAATTCCCGTAGGCCAACAAGGCACTACCGAACAGGCTTTGCCCCATAATGGCGAGCGCAAGACCAAGGTACTCAACCACTTTGGCCTCCCCGATAAGGAATACCCCAAGATCGGACGCCCCCCCATCACCCGCTGGGACTACCGAGATTTCTCGGTGTACTTTGAGTACGACCGGGTGATCAGCAGCGTGGTGCATCATCAACCACAGCCAGCACCAGCCCAGACAGAGGGCGCACCCCAAGACCCCGCCCAAGGAGCCACGCAGTGACCCTGATCTATGGCCACCGGGGCGCACGCGGCGAAGCCCCAGAAAACACCCTCGTCAGCTTTCAAGCATGCCTTGCCCAAGGCGTTACTCGCTGTGAATTGGATCTACATCTATCTCAAGATGGCGAGCTGATGGTGATCCACGATCCAACCCTCAAGCGCACCACCGGGCGCAAGGGTAAGGTGGCAGAACACCAAGCGGCTGATTTAGTCACCTATGATGCTCGCTTTGCTTTGGCAGACTGGCCACAGCGCGCGCCCATTCCGCGCCTTAGCCAACTCTTTGAGCAGTGCGATTTTGAGCATTGGCAATTGGAAGTCAAAAGCGCTTCCAAAGAACGTGCCATGCGTACTGTGCTGGCCATTCGCGAATTGGCGCAGCGTCACCAGCTCACTGAGCGCATTACCGTAACCTCCAGCTCCCGCACAGTGCTGAAAGCCTTACAGCAATTCAGCCCAGAATTATCGCGCGGCTTGGTGGCAGAACACGATTGGCTAGAGCCGGTAAAAGTCGCTCACCAATACGGCTGCGATCTACTGGTACTGAATTGGGCACTCTGCACCCAAGCGCGCCTAGAGCGTGCTCATCAGCAAGGCTTGCATGTATCGGTATGGACGGTGAACCAGCCGGAGCAAATGCGCAGGCTAGCGGCAATGGGTGTCGATAGCCTCATCACTGACTATCCCGGCACTGCTGTATTGGCGCTAGGCTTTCGGGACTAACCCTTGCCTTTCCAGCGCGCAAAGAAAAACCGGCCCTAAAGGCCGGTTTTGCCTGATCAGAAGCTCTCCCGATTCGGCCAGCGCCAGGCTGACGAATCGGCGAAGATGTCTTCCCCACCCGGTTCAGGCCACAGGGTGGAGCCGCTTAAAAAAGCCGGTTGAGCCCGTCAAAAGCCGCCACTCGGTAGGCTTCAGCCATGGTTGGGTAGTTAAAGGTGGTGTTGATGAAGAACTTCAGGGTATTCCCTGCACCTTCCTGATTCATGATGGCTTGGCCGATGTGCACAATCTCCGAGGCTTGGTAGCCAAAGCAATGCACGCCGAGAATAGCCAGCGTCTCACGGTGGAAGAGAATCTTCAGCATGCCGACTTCCTCACCGGAAATCTGCGCCCGCGCCATGCCTTTGAAGAAAGCCTTGCCAACTTCATAGGGCACTTTAGCTTGAGTCAGTTCGCGCTCGGTTTTGCCGATGGAGCTGATTTCTGGGATGGTATAAATGCCGGTGGGCACGTCATCCACAAAGCGCGCATCGGTGCCAGCGATATTGCCCGCCGCTGAACGGCCTTGGTCGTAGGCAGCACTGGCCAAAGAGGGCCAACCGATCACATCGCCCGCCGCGTAAATGTTTGGCACTTCGGTGCAGTAATCTTTATTAACCGGGATCTGGCCACGGTTATTCGCGGCGAGGCCCACGTTTTCCAACTTGAGGCTATCGGTGTTACCGGTACGGCCATTACACCACAGCAGGGCATCGGCTTTGATTTTCTTGCCGGACTTAAGGTGCAGTACCACACCGTGCTCTTGCCCTTCCACGCGCTCGTACTCTTCGTTGTGACGAATCAGCACGTTGTTGTAGCGCAGGTGATAGCTCAGGGCATCGGAAATTTCGTCATCAAGGAAGCTGAGCAGCTGATCGCGGCTGTCGATCAGATCCACCAGTACACCCAGACCACTGAAGATGGACGCATACTCACAACCGATCACCCCAGCTCCGTAAATGATCAAACGGCGCGGCGTGTGGGTCAGGTTGAGGATAGTGTCGCTGTCATAGACACGCGGGTGGTTAAAGTCGATGTCAGCAGGGCGATAAGGACTAGAGCCAGTAGCGATAACGATCTGCTTGGCGGTCAGGCGCTCACGCACCCCGTTGCTGCAAGTCACTTCGATGGTGTTAGCATCGGCAAAGCTGGCGGTACCAAAGAAAATATCAATGCGGTTACGCGCGTAGTAGCTAGTGCGCGAGGTGACTTGCTTAGCAATCACCCGCTCAGCACTTTTCAAAACATCGGGGAAGGAGAACCAACGCGGCTCGCCGATCTGGCGAAACAGCGGGTTAGTGTTGTACTGCATGATTTGGCGCACGGAGTGGCGCAGTGCCTTGGAGGGGATGGTGCCAAGGTGAGTACAGCTTCCGCCGATCTGAGTATAGTTTTCTACGACGGCAATCTTGCGCCCCGCCTTGGCGGCATTCATTGCAGCGCCTTCACCTGCGGGGCCGGAGCCCAGTACCACGATGTCATAGTTGTAGACAGCCATATGCACTCCTTTAACGCAGCCTGCCTTTTGAACGGCTGCGGTTGACGAATTCTTGAGGCCTGTATTCAGCAACCTAGGCCCCGTATAAATCGTGCGGTTGAATTACTCGAACAGGGTATCGGCAAATGGCCTAGCAAAGACCCCGCGCTTTGGCGGATTGACTTCAGCGGCAACTAACGTCATAGCCTAAGCTTGGCCCGTTATCCTTAGGCTTGTCAGGGTCAGCATTGGTCTGATCGCAGACCTCCTGATCACCGCCACACACCGGGCAGTCATCCCGAGCCATCTTCAGCTTGGCTAAGCCACCGCAGGAGCCCGCAATCGGCTGACGGCCCATGATCACGCCAACCGACATCCCCAGCACCACCAGCAACATGATGAGAAAAACCAGTAACCAAGTCATGGCTGCCGCTCCTTACCGAATAGACGATCAAAGGTTTGCGTACTTTTGCTGACAAAGCCTTGTTCTTCACGCGAAACAAAAAGTGCTGCAATGCCCTGGCGCTCTGCAAAGGCTAGGCCCTGCTCTGGCCCCATCACCATCAGCGTGGTTGAAAGCCCATCAGCCCGCATGGCCGAAGGATCTGCCACCGTCACTGAGGCTAAACGGTGCTGAATAGGTGCGCCTGTGCGCGGATCAAGGGTATGGGAATAACGCCGCCCATCCTTTTCAAAATAGTTACGGTAATCGCCAGAGGTGGAAATGGAGTAGCCGTCCAGCTTAATCACCTCCATGGCTTCACGCTCGCCGTCCTTGGGGGCTTCAATGGCAATCCGCCAAGGCGTACCATCTGGTTTTAACCCCTTAGCCTTTAACTCGCCAGTGATTTCCACCAGAAAGCTATGCACGCCCAACGCCTCAAGCTTGGCTGATACCTGATCCACGGCATAACCTGCAGCAATACTGTTGAAGTCCACTTTCAAAGCGGTAGCTTTGCAGAGTTTATCGGCCTCAACGCGTAAGTGCTGATGACCAATGCTTGGCAGAAGCGCGGCTATCTCGTCAGCGCTGGGAATGCGTTGGCCATGGTGTGGGCCAAAACCCCAGAGCTCTAACAGAGGCTCAACGGTCAAATCCAGCGCACCCTCACCCTCTTTCGAGAGTTGCTCACCAGCAGCCACCAGATATAACAGGCTTTCCGGCATAGTCTGGCAACTGCCCGCGGGCAAGGCATTGAATTGTTGAATGACCGAGTCCGGTCGGTAGTTGGAGAGCTGCCGATCGAGCTCTGCCAGAATAGTTTCGGTTGCTCGCTGTAGTTGTTCAGGCCTCGGGGCTTTGGCCGTGCGGACGTATTTCACCGAGTAGGTGCTGCCCATGGTCGGGCCTGCAAAACTTTCCAGCGAATCCTGAGAAAAACAACCCGTCAGGGTTGTTGCCAGAGCAACAACGATGACGGGCCGTATGGACACAG